>Ga0210391_10000021_pt1 | contig 252759 bp, 228 predicted proteins | sample IncBWC12OmetaG_FD_160573 | JGI IMG/M metagenome (GOLD analysis project Ga0210391, IMG submission 160573) | Forest soil microbial communities from Barre Woods Harvard Forest LTER site, Petersham, Massachusetts, United States - Inc-BW-C-12-O ...
GGCCTACGGCCTACAGGACTTGCCGCAAATCCCCTTTCAAGAAAGAACAAAAGCGCCCCTCCAAACCATCCCTGGCGGACATTTCTATATGGCAGAAAACCGGACATTTCTACTTTGCGTTGACAGCTCTGCCGCTAAGCCAAAAGATCTGGGATAGAAGTGTTAGGGAAGGCCGGAGGAACCTCCGCCCCGGCCCCATTCCTCCAAAAATTCTCACTCGCGTGACTTTTTGTCGTTCTCGGCAGTTACTATACCCAGATCCATGGTAGCCGTCCGACGTCCGGCACAAGAGTCAGCGCCGCAAGCCGCGGACGAGCGTCTGCTTGTCGAGGCCGCCCAGAGCGATCCGGCGAAATTCGAAGCCCTCTACGAGCTTCATTTCGAGCGCGTCTACTATTTTCTCGTCCGCCGGGTTCGCGACCGTGCCACCGCTGAAGATCTCACCTCGGAAGTCTTTCACAAAGCCCTCAGGAGTCTAGCGAAGTACGAATGGCGCGGCGCTCCATTTGCAGCCTGGCTTTTCCGCATAGCCTCCAACGCCATAGCCGATCAGCACAAACGGGCCTCGCGCGAGCAGCCTTCCCGGGACAATTCGCCAAGCCTCGCAGCGCACGCAGACCCTTCGTCACCGGACTTGGAAGCCATCGACTACCACGCCCGCCTGTTCAGGCTCGTCGACGACCTTCCCGCTGCTCAGCGCCAGGTCATCCGCGAGCGCTTCGTCGAGCAACGCACCATCCGCGAAATCGCCAGCCGGCTCAAGAAAACGGAAGGCGCCGTCAAGCAGCTCCAGCTCCGCGCGCTCCAAACGCTGCGCTCCCGGATGGAGGGTGGCCATGTCTAAGCGCTCTCCCGCACAACAACTCGACAGCGCCATCGAGACTATGCTCCTGGCGTTGCCGTCGCAATCCGAACCAGCGCTCAGTCCCTCCGTGGCTCAGCTTATGCCGATTGCACGCGCGTTATGCGACCTGCCGCGTCCCGATTTCAAGACAGCTCTCAAATCCAAATTGCAATGGAGGTCGTCCATGAACGAAGCCGCCGCATCCTCTGCTGAATCATCCAAAACCGCGCATTTCCGCCGTCCAGGTTTCCCCAATATCGCGCCGTACATCCTCGTCAATGGCGCCGCCAAATTTATGGAATTCCTGGTTTCCGCATTCCAAGGCACCGAGCGCATTTGCGTGCCGAAACCCGACGGTTCCATCATGCATGCCGAAGTCGGCATCGGCGATTCCATCATTGAACTTGGCGACGCGAATGAACAGTATCCGCCGCGCCCGACAACCACCCACCTCTATGTCCCGGACTCGGACCTGACTTACGCGAGCGCCATCCAAGCTGGCGCAACATCCGTTTACCCCGTTGCCGATCAACACTGGGGCGACCGTCAGGGCTGCGTCCGAGACCCCTTCGGCAACATCTGGTACATCGCCACGCCAAAAGATTGGATACCTAGCGCCGAAGGCATTCGCGCTGTCCAGCCATTTCTCCATCTACACGACGCGCACAACGTCATCCCATTTCTCGAAGCAGCTTTCGGAGCGGAAGCGCTCGGCGTCGCCAAATCTCCTGAGGGCCTAATCCTTCACGCCACGATCAAAATCGCCGAGGCCACTCTCGAACTCAACGAAGCCCACGGCGAGTTCCAGCCCATGCCGGCCTACTTGCACGTGTATGTCCCCGACACGGATGCTATTTACGCGCAAGCCGTCCGCGCCGGAGCTACGGGCGTCACTCCTCCGGCAAATGCGCCCTACGGCGACCGCGCAGCCACCGTCAAGGACCCCTTCGGCAACACCTGGTTCCTCGCCACCTACCTCGGCCCCAGTCGACCGAGACCATAACGCCTAGCGTTCGCCGTCAAAGAGTATTTAGTTTAAGGAGTTTTTTCCGCTTCCGCTTCGGCTTCGACGCGCACAAAACGGCGCATCCCATTGATGGCCGCTTGTGCCAGATGAACTTGCGCTTGAATATCCTTCACCGATTGTTGTTCTTCTTCGATCAGTGCGGGATTGTCGCGCAGAAGCTCGGCATAACCCAGAATCGCGGTCAGCGGGTTGCTGATTTCGTGAGTCGCCCCGGAAGCCAGTCGTCCTAAGGCGGCCATTCTTTGAGAGCCCAGGATCTGCTTTTGCACCAGCTTGAGGCTTTCCAGGGAAGATTCCGTCAAACTTAGCAAACGCAACAGTTCGCGATCCATCGAAGAGAGTTTGAGGAATGTCAAAGTCCCCAGAAAAAGCACCGCGCCGAAGATCAGCCGGAGGCGAAAAACCGCAATCGGCTGCGGCGTATGGTGATCGAAAACCGTGGCAATGGCGAAAAGAGGAAGCGAAATCACTCCAATCATCGCAAGCCGGGCGCTCCACAACCCACGGTTGCGCAGAGAGAGTTCGGATTCCGCTGTTTGCGATTCGAGATTCCCTCCCAGCGCAGCGGCAACTGTTAGCAAAGCAAGCGAAAAGCCCCACGGCACGTCGTAGAAACTCCCGGTATAGTAGACCCCGCGGTCGATAAAAATATTCTGCAAGAGGCTGCCGGCGGCAAAGACACAGAGTGCAAAGAAAAACTGCCGGTAGAATTTTTTCCAGGCGCCTTTGCTCTTCCTATAGAGCGCTCCCACCGCCACCAGGGCTGCGCAATGTTCCGATAGTGCAAGAACGTAGTACACCGGGTTGTAGTTGGCATAGCTCTTGATGACCAGTTGCCACGGCAAAGCAAAATAGAGGTACAGGCAGACCCACCAAAAGAGCAGAAGGAGAAAGTCCAGGCGGCGGAATCGCAGATCCCCGGCGGCGCCCTCCGCGTGAGGCCTCAGCGTGAACGACGCCAGCGAAGGAACCAAGGCAAGAAGAAAAAGTCCGTCACCTGCAATCGGATTAGGTGCGCTTCGGCGAAGCACCACATCGTAGTAGAACCAAACCGCTTGCGACAGAAACAGGATGCCGAACCCGGCTTCATTCAGGCCCCAAAACAATCGAACCGTTCCGCTCGATTTCCGCCGGTTGCTCCGAAAAGAAAGCATCACCACCAGCGCCAGCAGACACGGAAACGTGTCACCCAGCCACGTTAGCGCCGTACTGGTATCTAAAAAGACGGCGGCGCAGATCTGGGCAATAACCAGGCCCAGCGCGATCCGCGTCCAGATGGTGTCAATTGTTCGAATCAATCCTGCTTCACCAAAAAACACAAGAAATCTAAATAACTGCTTCCACAGGCGCGGCTACAGCCGCTGGAAGCACCAGTCTGAATACGGCTCCGCCTTCGGGCCGATTTTGGCAGTCGATCTCCCCGCCATGCTGGCGGACGATCCCATAACAAGTGCTGAGTCCGAGCCCTACTCCTTTTCCGACTGGCTTGGTGGTGTAGAACGGCTCAAAAACGCGCCGCGGCTCTTTCAGCCCGGAACCCGTATCCATGAATCCGATCTCGATATGCTCTTGCACCGCTCTGATAGCGATGATGAGCTGCCCTGTTTCGTTTCCTTCCATCGCATCAATCGCATTCGCGATGAGATGCAGGAAAACCTGAATCAGCTGATTCGCGTCACCCTCAACCATAGGTACAGCGTCCTGTTCTTGGATCTCTACTCGCACGCTGTGTCGGCGCCCAGCACGCGTCAAGCTAACGGCGCTCTCCAACAGCGGCCGGACATTAAGCGAAGAGCGATGCAAAGGCATCTCTTGCGCGAAGCTGAGCATGTTCTCCACCAGGCTATTCGTTCGCCGGGCGGCCTCGCCGATTTTTGCGGTCATCCTTTGCCGGTTCCCATCTCCCGTGGGGCGGGAGCTAAGCGCCTCGACGTTTTTTCCTACCGCCGCCATCGCGCTATTGATCTCATGCGCCACCCGCGCTACGAGCTTTCCTAACGAAGCCATCTTTTCGTTCTGTACCAGTTGATTCTCGAATCGCTTCAGATTCGAATAGGCAAGCGTAGCGTCCCCGAGGTAGCCGGCAAGTTTGAAATTGAGAAGATCTTGCTTCAGCAGAAGCAGAATGGTCAGAAGCAACATCGTGAACAGGGTCAACAAAATGCGAAAATGGCGAACAGGGTCCAGCATTTCTCCACTCGTTACCAACCACAGCCCGATCGCGGGAGTTGAGAGCGTGGCCAGCATGGAAAGTCTCGCGGACCAGAGCACGCTCCTTCGGTTCGGGCGGCCCTTGCCCGCAGGCTGCAACGATTTTTGTGTCTCCCCTCTTGGGGATTCGATGTCAGAGGTGATCGCCGCAATGCAGAACCACGCCATGGCTGCGGTCAGAGGCACGTCATAAAAGCTGCCCGTAAAATAACGGCCGGAGCCGATGGCCCGGTTGATCAGGATAGAAGCAAAATCGTAAAGCGCCATGGCGCCCAGAAAATGTAAGTAGAAGCGCCGCCAGCACCCGCGGCTCCGATAGGCCACCACCGCCAGAATAAACAGAAATACCTGGTTACCCACTGCATCGACGATGTCCGACTGGCGGTTGTAACTTGCCAGATCCTTTCCCGCAAGCAGGTACGCCATGGCCCAGAATAGATAGACGTAGGTCCAGTAGACGAGGAGGGAAGTAAGGTCGAAAAGCCCCAGCAGGCGGGGACGATCGGGGCTGTCATCGTTCGGTGCGAGGGCCAGCGCGGCAAGCATCGGAACCAGTTTGATGAACAGCAGGAACTCCCCGATGGGAACTGATGGAACGGGCTGGTTTAACCAAACTTCATAGTAGACCCACAAAAACATGTTGACCGACCACATCCCGAACCCAAGCGCCAGTAAGAGCCAGAAAGCCCGAGGTGTACCGCGACTGGAAATGCCTTTCCAGGAGAAGAAAAGAGTCGCTGTCGCGAGCAGGAAGAATTGGCTCAAGTCTCCGAAGCCGGTCAGCGCATAGCTCGGGCGGCCGCGAAGCGAGGCGCCAGCGAGTACGACCGGCAGCAGAATCGCCAGAACGACGAGGACCCGTTTGCTGGCGGAACTCCAACGGTTTGCTTTGATGTGGGGTTGTTCGGCCACTTGCTGCACACGCTCACTTATCCGGGTCAAATCCAACCGTCACGTATCCTTTGATTCCGCTACAAAACGACGTCGTGATGGGCCGATTCCTCGCTTTCAGGGACACATGCCCCCGAGAGGGAAACGGTTCTCCCTGGACTGGTCTCTATTTTGCTTGCTCTGGCAGCCTCCTCAGGAACAATTGTTTGAGTCAGTCGCACAATGAATACACGCGGAAGGTGCCGGGGGAACTCGTTGACACCCAAGCGGGCCCGGAAATATTCCGGGCATCAGGAAATTCTTATCCCCAGGTGCGCAGGCCAATGATTCCCCAATAGGCAAAGTAGGCAGCAGCGATCAGGAGTGCGACGGTGACAGCGGTTGAAAACCAGCGGACACTCGTTCGGACCCCTTCCTTCGGTGCGCGCCATAAGGAAACGACCCCGGCAAGGGTGGCCAGTGCATAAACCACGGTCGCCAGAAAGAAGGAAGCCGACCAAACCGTCAGATTACCCATCCGTGGGATCAGGTCCTCGCTGGCCCGAATAAAAATGACCACCACCGCTAGCAAGCTCAGCACTGCGACGAGCGGCCACAATCGCATTCCCAGTTCCGCAGGATGGCGGCGCGTTTTGCTCAGCCCACCCAGAATCCAGAATGGCGCATACAAGAGGACCAGAATCACCGCGAGCACAAACCAGCAAGTGAGAAAGATCTCGGAGATTGCGAACCATGCGGGGATGCGCTTTATCGTCGCCTCTCCGGCGCCGATTTGAATGAATTGGCCTTCGGCGTTGGGTGCGAGTAATTCGACGGTAGCTACGGGAGATGGCAGACCTTTTTTGGGGATCGACCGGAACTGTGTCTCGGTCACGGGTACGTACACGTGGTCTCTTTCTCCAAGCGAACTCATAAGGAGTTTGTCGTCGTAAAAGCGGACACGTGCAATTCCCAAGAGCCGTTCGAGAAAATGAGTCAGCTCGGAGCGCGTCGAGTCTGGCTGATACCAACCGGCATAAGCGGCGGCGTTAGCAGACAAGGGCGGGACTGGTGGCGGGGTCGGTTTCGGCAGGTTCCGAGTGATGTAGGCTCGAATCGTCTCGCCGATCTTTCCAAACGAGTCGCCATTTGCCGCGTTGATGCTATAGAAGTAGCCCACGCCATGTTCGGGCATATAGGCCATTTCGGTGAGGCCTCCTGCGACACCTCCGTCATGTCCGTGATACAGGAAACCTTCGTTGATGCTCCAGTAGTTGCTCAAGCCATATCCAGCCTTTAATCCCTCTTGTGCGGCCCACGTGCGCGTGGGCATTTCCATGCGATCAAGCGAAGCGGCGGGGATCACCTCCACGCCGTTCACAGTCCCCCGATTGAGATAGAACTGGAGGTAAGCCGCCATGTCCTTGGCGGATGCATTTATCGAACCTGCCGGACGATACTCCACGTTCCAGTAGGGATAGGTGGTCTTTCCGTCGGCGTGATAGAGGTTCGTCGGCATTCCTGAGGTCGGCTTAAAATAGGTGGCCGTCTTCATTCCGATGGGTTCAAAGAAATTCCTGCTGACGTAATCTTCGAAAATTTGACCGGTAATCTTCTCGACGATATATGCCGCAACTGCAGGCCCGGAGTTGCAGTAGGCCATGCGAGTGCCCGGACGCCAGCGGGAAATGCGCGAGTGGTGGTCATAGTCAAGCGCATCGCGGAGCTTTAGTGCAGGGTCGTCCTTGGCGTATTCGCGAAGGTGCATGTCGTCCCAGCCGGTAGTGTGTTCGAGAAGATCGACAACACGCACCGGGTCCGTCGCCTCCCAGCGATTCTCAAACCACACCTCGGGGGCAAGTTTGTGGACGGAGTCTTCGAGCGAAAGCTTGCCCTCATTCGATAGCTTCAGAATGGAGAGCGACGCGAAGGCCTTGGAAGTCGAGCCGATTCGGAACTGCGTGTCCGCAGTGGTAGGGCGGTCGGCGGCGACATCCGATTTGCCGAGCCCCGCAATCCACTCGGGACCATCTCGGCGAACGATCGCGACCGACACACCCGGTGTATGCGCGTCCTCGAGAATCTTTTCCAGTTGTTTCTGGAGTTCTGGAAGGGACTGCGCCGGCTTGGCCGCGTCTTCTTTTTTGTTTTGGGCAAAGCAGGCGGTAGCGATCAGACAAAAGAGCGCGAGCCGGATTGTGGTTTTCACGCTCGGCATTCTCCTCTTGAAAGCCCCACATCCGCAAGTGCATAAACCTTTTCAATCTTCCTGTTTAAGCAGTGGCCCAAGCGGCGGCATGTTTCTTGCCCTCTTTCTAGGCAATCGTCCGATTCTCGTGGAACCTTTCGGGGTGCTCGGTCGTTACTTCTAGAGACAATTGCGAGGGACACCCCATGGAAACTTTCTGGAAAGACCTGCGCTACGCATTTCGCATGCTCCTGAAGAGTCCCGGCTTCACGCTCATCGCCATGCTCGCCCTCGGTCTCGGCATTGGCGCCAATACCGCCATCTTCAGCGTTTTCAATGGCGTACTCTGGCGGCCCCTCCCGGTACGAGACCCCCAGCAGCTCGTCGTCCTCGCATCCAAGACGCCTAGTTTCGACTTTCCTTTGAACCTTTCTTATCCGGACTTCCAGGACTATAGAAACCTGAAGACGGTCTTCTCCGACCTTATTGCATACAGCCCTAACCCCGTGAACTTCGGCACAGCAGGACGTCCCGAGCGCGCTTGGTGCGAAATGGTTAGCGGAAATTACTTCTCCATGCTCGGTCTTGAGGCGATCCGAGGCCGCACGTTTGCCGCGGACGAAGGCTGGGTTCCAGGGAAGGACCCCCTCATGGTCCTCAGCTACAAATTTTGGCAGAAGCGGTTCAGTGGTAATGCCGCAATTGTCGGCCAGAGCGTCCTGGTCGACAACCAAGCGTTCACTGTCATCGGAGTCGCTCCTGAAAGTTTTCGCGGAGCCTACTACTTCCTAGAGCCGGACTTCTATATTCCCCTTACAACGATGGGCCTGCTCGACCCGAACCAGGCTGACGACCTCAACAAGCGCGGTGCCTCCTACCTTCGCGTTCTTGGCCGGCTCCAGCCGGGTGTGACCGTCGCACAGGCCATGGCAGCCGCCGAGCCCCTGGATCATCGTTTGGCCCAGGAATTCCCGGATTCGCACAAAGGCATGTCATTGCTCGTTATACCGGAGCTCAAAGCCCGCCCTGAGCCCGGATTGGTGGCTGGTTTCATGTCCACAGCTGCCCTCGTTTTCATGCTGCTCGTTGGACTCGTGCTTCTAATCGCTTGCGCCAACGTCGCCAATCTCATTCTCGCCCGCGCCAACGGCCGCAGAAAGGAATTTGCCACCCGCACCGCTCTTGGCGCTACTCGCTCGCGAATGATCCGGCAAATGTTGACGGAGACTGTCTTGCTCTCTGTCTTCGGCGGCCTTCTCGGTCTCGTTTTCGCACGTTGGGCCGCCTTGGCGCTGATGTCCGTACGCATCCCCACCGACATACCACTGAAACTATTTGATCTGCGCATGGACTGGCGAATCTTTATGTTCACTTTTCTAGCTGCGCTCGTAACCGGCATGGTCGCCGGTTTGGTCCCCTCGCTGCAGGCCTCGCGCACGGATCTGGCGGACACGCTCAAAGCTGGAGGCCGCTCAGGGGGAGCGTCGGCAGGCCATCATCGTTTTCGCAATGGGCTGGTCGTCGCGCAAGTGGCTGTTTGTCTGCTTCTTCTTGCCTGTGCCGGTTTTTTCATTCGCAGCCTTCGGAACTCGGCCAATGTGGACATGGGCTTTCGTGTCGACCACACCATCTTGATGTCCATGGACGTTGGCCTGCAGGGCTACAGCCAAGAGCGCGGCCAGCAATTTTTCAAGCAACTTACTGAGCGGGTGCGTTCACTGCCGGGCGTGCGCGACGCTGCCATTGCTTCCTACATTCCCATGGGTAATGACAACTCGCTCGACAACATTTTCCCTGAAGGCCAGCCCAACGACGACAAATCAAAAATGCAATCCACTTTTGACGACAGCGTCCAGCCTGGCTATTTTCGTACCGCAGGCACTCCGGTCATCCAGGGCCGCGAATTTACCGAAGCCGATAACGCCACAGCTCCCCATGTTGCCGTCATCAACGAAACCTTTGCCAAGGAAATCTGGCCTGGCCAGAATCCTGTCGGCAAAGTGTTTCGCACGAAAAAAGACGGGCCGCCTATCCAGGTCGTTGGACTTACACGCACCGGCAAATATCTTTTTCTCTACGAAAAGCCGCAGCTGTACGCTTATTTTCCCTTGGCGCAAAGCTACAACTCCGGGGCCAATTTGTTCGTCTACACGCAGGACAATCCGCAGAGGCTTGTGGCTGCCGTCCGCGATCAAATCCGCCAGCTTGACGCCGGTCTGCCTGTCTTTAACGTCACCACCATGGACGAGCAGGTTCAATTCGGTAAGGCTCTTTTTCCCGCGCGACTCGGCGTCATGTTTGTCGGCACCTTCGGCGTCCTCGGCCTGATTCTCGCCTCGGTCGGTGTCTACGGCGTCGTGTCGTATTCCGTCAGTCAGCGCACGCAGGAGATTGGCATTCGCACGGCGCTCGGAGCACAGCGCTCGCACGTGCTTGGCATGATTCTGAAGCAAGGAATGAACATGGCGCTCATTGGGACTGCCGTGGGAATCGTTCTTTCGTTCTTACTTTTCCGTGGCTTGGCTTCTATGCTCTACGGCGTCAAGTCCACCGATTTCCTGACTCTTTCCGCCGTCTCCGCTATGCTTCTTTTCGTGGCTTTCGTCGCCAGCTACGTTCCAGCTCTCCGCGCTACGCGCGTCGACCCGGTCGTGGCCTTGCGCGAACAGTGACCTGGGCGAGCCGCGCCTACTTCACGCTAACGTCATCCTTCAACTTCTCGTATGCTGACGCGCTCAAAATCCTCTTGCTAACCAGGTCGTGTTTGTCGTGGTACGGCCGCCCGGCTATGATTCGCTTGGCTTCATGCTTTCCAATACCCGGCAGCCCTGTCAGGTCGTCTTCGCTGGCGGAATTCAGACCAATCGTTGGCTTTGTGCCGTTTTCCCAGCCTTCTTTGGCGCCGTCGACCGCCGCCTTCACAGCACGCCCCGCCTCTTCCACCGCCGGCTTGGCCTGGGCCGCAGCTTTTGCGGCTTCCTCTCGAATCGTCCTTTCACGCTCGGCCGAATCGCCTGAGCAACCAACTGCCGCGATCGCCGCCGCTAACGCTATGCCCGGAATTCCTAGCCATCGACGCATATTTATCACCTCTCTTCTTGTCCCTGCTATCCTCTACGTCTCCGCAGCCTCCTGTCTATCCTCAATTTCCCTTATTTCTGCCCCTTCAAAAACGTCCCTTTCTCCAAGTCCTTAAACGCTTGCTGCAACTGTTCCTGTGTGTTCATCACGATTGGTCCGTACCAGGCCACTGGCTCTTCGAGCGGTTTGCCGGAGACGAGCAGAAAGCGAATCCCCTCGTCGCCCGCTTGAACGACAACCTCATCCCCGCGGTCAAACAAAACCAGCGAGCGGTTGTCCGCCGCTACGGGAGGAGCGGTGTCTAGCCATCCGACAGCTTCGGTCGGCACGGCCAGCGGTTCCGACGCATTGCAAAATTTTCCTGAGCCTGCGAACACGTAGGCGAATGCATGGCGAGTGGTGCCCACCGGCAGAATCTTTCTGCGACCAGGCGGCACGGACACATCCAGGTAAATCGGTTCCGCGGCAATGCCATCGACGGGTCCGCTCTTGCCCCAAAAATTTCCGCAAACCACGCGCACGTGAGTTCCGTCGTCGTCCTTGATTTCCGGAATTTCTGGCGATTTCACCTCCTGATAGCGCGGAGCCGTCATTTTCAGGGATGCCGGAAGATTCGCCCACAACTGGAATCCATGCATGCGTCCTGCGTGATCGCCCTTGGGCATCTCCTGGTGGATGATGCCGCTGCCTGCGGTCATCCACTGGACGTCGCCCGAGGCTATCTCGCCATGGTTGCCCATGCTGTCGCCGTGTTCGACGGTTCCGGCAAGCACATAGGTAATCGTCTCGATGCCGCGGTGGGGGTGCCAGGGAAATCCCGCGAGATAGTCCTCGGGCACATCATTGCGAAAATCGTCTAGCAGGAGGAATGGATCGAAGTCCGTGGTATTGCCAAAACCAAACGCACGGCGCAAATGAACGCCGGCCCCTTCCACGGTTGGCTTGGCCGCTACAAGGCGTTTTACTGGTCGTATCGACATGACTCCGCTCCTATTCGCCCGTTGGAACTTGTTCCGCAGATGCTCACGGCGCGCACGGCGCGCCCTTCCCGTACGTCATGAGCCTACGAGCGTACAGCCTTCCGCCCGTCTCAGCTATCCCCATACACAGGCACGGACGCGCCTTGAACCAATTTCGCTTCGTCGCCGCACAGGAACAAAATCGCTCGCGCAATTTCTTCTGACTTGGGCCATTTCGCAAAGTCTGCCTTGGGCATCGACTTGCGGTTTGCTGGCGTGTCTATGATGCTCGGCAGGATCGAATTGGCGCGAACGCCGGTGCCTTTCAGGTCTGCCGCCAGGCAGTCGATCATGGCGACGGCCGCGGCTTTTGATGCGGCATACGCCGAGGCTCCGGCGGCATGGTCCACGGCGGCCTTGGAAGCGACGTTTACGATGGCTCCGCTTCCTTGCTTGACCATGATGCGCGCGGCTGCGCGCGCCAGGACAAATCCCGCGCGTAAGTTTAGCGCGAGCTGCTGCTCAAACACTTTCGTTTCCAGTTCCCACAGTTTTGTTCCACCGGCATATCCTCCGACGGCGTTCACCAGACAATCCAGCCGGCCGTGCCGCTCAACAATTCCGTCAATCAATTTGCTCACCGCCACTTCGTCCGTAACGTCGACGTTAAATCCATCGAGCGACGCGCCGTCCGCGGCTACCAGCTTTGCGCTGGCTACTTTCTTCAACTCCTCCACATCTCCAGGTCGCTGAAACGTGACGTTCACGCGGGCGCCAGCTTCGACAAAGGCCAAACTGACGGCGCTGCCTAAGCCGCCGGTTCCGCCGGCCACCAGGACGACTTTCCTTTGTACGCTCATGTCATCATCTTCTTATCTTTGGAGGCGTATGTCGACGGGATGCCGCGATGGCAGGCGGGGAGACTGGAAGGTGAAGAAGAGGCCAGCAAAAGGCAGCCCCACACAATGGCTATATACGAACCCAAGAAGCGGCCAACCGCCAGTTGATGACTGCAACCGGCATGGATGGACTCCAGCTCAGGAAACCACGAGCTTTTCTCCCCTATTGCGCTTTAATGTTTTTCAAGACCGGGTGGGCGAACTCCGTGGCGAGTTCATTCCAAGCCTCGAGCATTTCGATTCCGAGCGGGGCTGCTGCCTCCGACTTCAGGTCTCCCCCGGCAAGGACAAACTCCTCAGCTTTGATTCTGGCGGCGTGGGCGCGGTTGACCTTGGCCAGAAATTCTTCCTTGTTTGTTGCCATAGACAGGCCTCCCAGACGTCCGGCCCCGCGCAGTCCTAGTATACGCTCAGACACGACATGCGCTTCAGGATCGTAGTGCGGAGTTGCGGTTCACAGGCTATCCAATTGGCAACTGCCATGGTCCCCATGCCATCGTTAGCGGTCCACTCGGAATAAAATACCGTTGGAACCCGGCGGGACGGAGTTTTTGTCATGGGGAAAGCGAAACTTATCCTGGGGCTGGCCATTCTGGGCCCGGCCGTCGTCGCCGGTTGGCAAGTCGCTTCCTGCGAGATCGCCAATCTCGAACTGCAAACCGACATGCGGGACATCGCCGCACAGGTGGCCTCCCGCATTGGACTTGAGGCGCCCAATTCCGACGAGGACCTCCGCAACGCCGTCATCCACAAAGCCGGGGAACACGGCATTCAGCTTGAACCAGCGCAAGTGACTGTGCAGCAGACAGGGAGCGGCAAAACGTTGGCCATTTACCTGGCTGCGGACTACAAAGCGCGCGTGAGTCTGCTCCTATACTCATTCAGTCTCCATTTCACCCCTTCCAGTGCGAAATAGACCACTGGAGGGCGCGCAGAGCGCCGTTTTTATCGGCGCTTCCGGGGAAGCGGTCGATTTGCGCCCAGCCGATGACGTGCGCTTTGAGTTTTTTCATCCGGCGCTATCAAGGAAACGCGTCTGTTGCGCCAGGCATTTGCAAGAAAGGCATCTTTTCGATCGCGGCGGGACTTGAACTCCTGCACAGCCAGGACCGTATAGTTGATTTCGCGACCAAGCTGGCGCTCCAGCTTCCGAACGGCACCGGCCAAGACATCACTCGGAGGGGTCCCAATCACGAGCACATCGATGCCGCTGACCGTTTCCTGCCGGCCGCGCACAAAGGAACCGTACAAATAGGCTTCGTCAATTCCACTGATTTCCTTGAGCCCCTGCGCAATCAAGGGCACAGCCCCAATCGTTTTCGCAACGATGCCGCGCACTTCCTTGAACAGGGGATAGGCCCGGTTCAGCTGAAAATACTTCTGGCGCCCGCTCACTTCCGATCGAAAGAGTCCTTCGCGCTCCAGCCGCCCCAGTTCTTTTGACAGATTGGACGGATCGACCTTCAACCGCTCCGCCAAGTCGCGCAAATGGAGCCGCGCTGCTGGTTTCGTAAAGTAATACGCCAGCAGCTTCCGCCTCGCCTTGGAACGTAGGTCAAGCATGTAGTAGAAGAATACCACAAATGTAGTAGTTCTCTACCTTGGTTAGGAATGGCCTTTTCCTCCTCACCGCCCGGGCACCTTCTGCTCGGCGCGCTCCTTTCTGATAGTTTTGCTTTCCACTTGCAACCGTCGCCGGTAGACTTTCTCCCTTCATTGGGCCCGGCTGCTGCAATCTAGACGTTCTGGAGAGGGATGGTGGCGAAATATCGGATCGCGCAGGTGAATATTGGGCGGGTCAGGGCACAGCTGGACGATCCGCTGATGGCCGGTTTTGTGGCGCGATTGGACGAGATCAATGCGCTTGCGGATAGCGCGCCTGGTTTTGTGTGGAGGTTGCAGACTCCGGAAGGGAACAACACCTATCTTCGGCCGTACGAGGATTGCCGAATGCTGCTGAATATGTCGGTGTGGGAGTCCGTCGAAGAGCTGAAGCACTATGTTTACAAGACGGCGCATGCGGAGTTGCTGCGTCAGAGGCATGAGTGGTTCGAGAAGATGGCTGTATATGCGGCCCTTTGGTGGGTTCCGGCGGGGCATCTGCCGGGAGTCGAGGAAGCGAAGAAACGGATTGCCTATCTCGAGGCGCACGGGCCGACACCGTTTGCATTTACATTCCATACAGTGTTTCCAGCCGATGAGAAGTTTCAGCAGACTACTGACTAGTCCTCGTTTCAGCCTTGTCCGGCAACCCAGCCGTCGGGCAAGGACCTCCACAGAAAATACAAACAGGTGGGCCCGGTCTAGTGGACAGTGCCGTTTTGGAACGTACTGGACTTTGGTTCATCTGATGGGACGGCGCAACGCTCGGTAAGCTTTTCGAGGGCTCGGGGTGTGGGCGAGCCGAGGAGGGCCGATGTTGCGCAATCGATTGCTCATGGTGATGGGGGTATGTCTCCTGGCGGCTTCCGGAGCTTGGGCGGACGACGTGGGGTTCGTCGACTGCTCGAAGAATGCGGATGCCACGCAGGTTTTCGGAAAGCCGAGGAAGACTCCCGATGTGGTTGCCTCGTTGTCATGCGGGGAGCGGTTTACGATCTTGGTATACGGATTTTACTTTTCGCGGATTCAAACAAAAGACGGGCAGGTGGGGTACATCTTTTCGAGTTTGATCGTGCAGGATCGCGGTGCGACCTCCTTAGAGCCGGCGGCTTCCGCCCAACCGACAGCGCAATCAAAAGGTCAAACAAAGGGACAGCAGGCGGGGCAGCAGACGCCGTCTTTGCAAGTAGCTTCGGAGAAAATCAAGATACCGCGGTCGACGCCGTTCGACGCCGAGCCAGTAGCAACGCTGGCAACGCAACCGGCAGCGGCCAACGCGGCGCAGACGGGCGCAGCCGAAGAGGCGGCACCCAGGGCAGCGGCAGCGGATAGAACGACAGGACCGGTGCAGGGCGCAGTAACGGCGGCGGACACACAGGCCCCGTCGAGTGCGGCCGTGGAGCGGCAGCCAGTAACGCCAGAGACAGCGGCGGACCAGGCTTCCGCTCAACCTAGTTCGACGCAACCGGCAGTCACGACGGCGTCCTTGTTACCCACTCCCCCGACGGCTCCCTCGACGCCGGATGCGGATGCGGCGGAGACGGCTGGCAGCGCGGCGCAGCCTGCGGTGAATGCAGCGGCTGACCCTCAACCTGCGGCTGCCCAACCGCCAGCACAGCCCGAACCTCCAGCAGCTGCCCCAGCTCAGCCTGCCACGATTCAACCGGCAACGCCTTCCATTCGGCCGGTTGACACAAGAGATCGGTGGGAGAGACCTCAGCCGAGCGGCCGCCAGGCGCCATTGCTGGAAGTTTTCGGAGGGTTCGCACTCGGGCGGATGGGCGGTGGGGGAACGAGCAGCAACCTGATTGGCGGGTTGGGCTCGATCGGCTGGAACGCAAACTCCTGGCTGCAAGTGAGCGCAGACACTAGCTACAACCTGGTGACGGACGGAACCACCAAGACCGTGCTTTATGGAAATCACTACGGGCCGCGCTTCTACTACCGCAGGCGGAACCGGTGGAATATCACTCCGTTCGGCGAGGCGTTGATTGGGGGTTCGGACGAAAGAACCACGGTCAGCGGGAGCGGAGGTTCGGTGACGTCCACGGGCAGCCAGATTTCCTATAAGTTGGGAGGCGGATTGGATATGCGTCCAACGCGCCGCTGGGAAATCCGGTTGTTTGACGTGGACTACTACAGGACAGCGTTCGGGACCGACGCTCATCAGACAAACTACTGGATATCGGCGGGAGTCGTGCTGCGGCTGTTCGGTGGGGGAAACGAATAGGGCATGAAGCAAGAGAGTTCGCACGGACCGGGCCGGCGGTGTTTGCCATAGCGACGCTATCCGTCCAGGTTTTTGGGAGGCAGTATGAGAAAGAGGTTGATGTTCGTGGCGGCAGTGGTGCTCGCGGGAATTCCAGCTGCGGCTAAGGAGCCGCAGGCGGGAACCATAGTTTCAGAGAGTTCGGTAGCTTGCGGGTCGCAGGTGAAGAACAAGAAACAAACGTCGGATGTGCTGTGCCAGGAGTATGTGATCCGGACCGAGACAACCGTCTATCACGTGAGGCAGGAGAAGCCCGCGGACAAGGCGTTGATCCCGGTGAACGCGAGCGTGGAGTTCACGTTGGACAAAGACAAGATGAAGTTCAAGGCGGAGGGGAAGAAATACGAATACCTTATAGTTTCCGAGTCAGCGGCGCCTCTAACGGCAGCGGCGGCGCCGAGACTTTGACAGCGATCATTTACCAACCGACGTTTCAAATCTCCAGTATTACCGGCAGGATTAGCGGGCGCTTGGACGTTTGTTTATTGATGTAACGCTTCAAGTCGACGCGGATTTTTTCCTTTATGACGCCCCAGTCGGATTTTTCCTCAGCGTTGGACTGCTCGACGGTTTTCAGGATGACTTCGCGTGCGCCGGCGATGAGTTCCTGGCCGTTGTCACTGAACATGCCACGGGTGACGATTTCTGGCTGAGACTCCATTTTGCCGGTGTGCTTGTCGATGGCAATGATCGGTACGACGATGCCGTCTTCGCTCAGATGCTTGCGGTCGCGGATCACCACTTCTTCGATTTCTTCGAGAGAACCAGAATCGACGCACACACGGCCGGCCGTAACCGGGTCGCGGCGGCGAACCCCATCCTGAGTGAATTCGATGCACTTGCCATTTTCGAGAAGAAGGATTTCTCCGGAGACGCAGCCGAGTTGATGAGCGAGCGCGGCGTGGCGGAATAGGTGACGATATTCGCCGTGAACGGGAATGAAATACTTGGGCTTGACCAGCTGCAGGACGAGTTTTTGTTCTTCCTGGCTGGCGTGGCCGGAAACGTGAATGGTGCCGGCGGAATTGTCGTAATAGACAAGCGCGCGGCGGCGGAACATGTGGTCGAGCATGCGGAAGATAGCTTTTTCGTTGCCGGGAATGATGCGGGCGGAGAGGATGACGCTATCGTTTTCATCGACGGTGACGAAACGGTGATTGTCGACGGCAATGCGCGAAAGGGAAGACATCGGTTCAGCTTGGCTGCCGCTGGCGAGAATGATGATGCGTTTGGGATCGAAGTTGCGAATGTCTTGCGGGCGGACGACCATGCCGTCAGGAATGCGCAAGTAATTCATGGAGTGCGCGATTTCGACGTTGTCGACCATGCTGCGGCCGACGAAGGCAACCTTGCGGCCGACACGTCCGGCGACATCGATGACTTGCTGGATGCGGTGGATCGATGAGGCGAAACAGGAAAGAATGACGCGGCGCGGCGCAGAACGGCAGAGCTCTTCGATGCGCGGGACGATGGCGCGCTCAGAAGGAGTGAAGCCGGGGCGCTCGACGTTGGTTGAGTCGCTGAAAAGGGCGAGAACGCCTTCGGCGCCGTAGCGGGCAAAAGTGTGGAGATCGAAGGGGGCGCCGTCGACGGGGGTCTGATCGATCTTGAAGTCACCAGTGTGAATGATGACGCCGACCGGTGTGCGGACGGCGAGGGCGACGCAGTCGATGGTGCTGTGCGTGACCGGGATGAATTCGATTTCGTAAGGGCCGATCTCGACCAGGCGGCCGGGAAGAACTTCGCGGAGAGTGGTGGAATCGAGGAGGCCGGCTTCTTCGAGGCGCTTTTTGACGAGGGCGAGCGTAAAGCGCGTGCCATAAACAGGAACATTCAGATCGCGGAGAATGTAGGCGAGGGCGCCGATATGATCTTCGTGGCCGTGGGTCAGGACAATGGCACGGACGTGCTGGCGATTTTGCTTGAGGTAGGTGATGTCGGGGATGACGAGGTCGACGCCGAGGAGTTCGGATTCGGGGAACATCATGCCGGCATCGATGACGAGGATATCGTCACCGAGACGAAGAACCATCATGTTCATTCCAAATTCGCCGAGACCGCCGAGGGGGATTGCGAGTAGAGACTGCGTAGACTTACTCAAAGATAGATCATCTCCGTAAGGTGCTAGGGAATCGTATCACAGTGGCGCACCAGCCGCCGTTTGCGCCTAGCGATCACCGGGGCTGAAGAGGTGAGCGATGAAAACAAGCAATACCGCGCCTACTGTGGCGGCCGCAAGCGAATAGAGGAAACCTCCGCCGTAAATATTCAGGCGCATGAAAATCCAGCCGCCGATGAAGGAGCCAACGACGCCGAGAATGATGTCGGTGATGCAACCGAAGCCGCGGCCGCGCGAGATTTTTCCGGCGAGCCACCCGGCGATGAGGCCGATCAGGATCCAGCCCCAGAAGCCGCTGGGGAAATAGATCGCGACACCCTTTGTTTCAAAGAGCGCGCCGAGCAGCGAGACGGACGTTGTTGCAGAGCAAATGGCGAACATTCAGCCTCCAGGAACTATGATGCGTTTTGAGAAAGAAATGGCGCCGAGTAGTCTAGCAGACGAGTCGATATTGCGTCATGCTTTGCGGGGGCTTGGTATTGTCCTAATTTGAATGATGCCTTAGGAAGGGTGAAAGGTGGGAGTGAGTTAGTTGCCCTTTCAATCGGTCAAAGGCTGTACGCCAGCGGATGCTTGGGCTCGTAGAGCATGATGTCGTCCGCGCCAGGCACGGCCATCATGACCACGAGTCCGTACCCTTGATCCTGAACTTCGCCGTGGAACTCCGCTCCTTTGCCCTTCAGTTCAGCGACCGTGTGTGAGATGTCGTCGCACATCAAGGAGATCAGATGGTGCCGCGGCGATTCGTACGTCTTGCCATCGTAGACGCTGTGGGTCGGGTGCACGCCCATCTCACTCCGCCCGGTCTTGAAGATCAGCCAACCCGCGCCTCCGCCCAGCGCATCCTCGACGTAGGGCCAGCCGAGGACGTCGCGAAGGAATGCGCGCGTTGCGGGGGCATCGTCGGAATAAATCAGGGTGTGGATGCTGGTGATCATCAGACTGAACTACTGAAATCGCCTAGGATTGTACTATTTCGGTCTATTCCCAATCAAGAAGCCGTTCATCGCAGTGGAGATCGAAATTAAGACACTACCGGGAGCTTGGCGGTTGGGGGGGAGGGGGCAAGCCTCTCACCTACGGAGCGGGAGAAGCGGGTTGCTGTTGCGTCATGCAATGGATGGTGCCAAGGCCGAGGACCAGGTCGCGGCAGTGAATACCGATGATCTTGCGAGTGGAGAAAAGTTTGGCGAGCGTACTCAGGGCGGCGCGATCGTTGGCGTCGTTGAAGGTGGGGACGAGGACGATTTTGTTGGCGATGTAAAAATTGGCGTAGCTGGCGGGTAGGCGTTGGCCGTCGAAGAAAACTGGGGCGGGCATGGGGAGCGTTTCGACGCGCAACGGGCCGCCATCCTGGTCGCGCATCTTTTTTAGCAGCGAGAGATTTTCCTGAAGCGGAGCGTAGTTGGCGTCGATGGGATCGTTCTCGACGACGGTGACGACCGTTCGGGGATCGACGAATCTTGCGAGGTCGTCGACGTGGCCGTGGGTGTCATCGCCGGCGATTCCGTTTTTTAGCCAGAGAAGATTGGTTACGCCGAAATGATTTTTGAAGATTTCGGCGTAGTCTTCGCGCGTGAAGCCGGGGTTGCGTTCCTGCGTTCTGCTGAGGAGGCATTCTTCGGTCGTGAGCAGTGAGCCCAGACCGTTGACGTCGATGCTGCCGCCTTCGAGGACGATGCGGCGGCCCTTGTGGACGGGTTGCCAGACGCGGCGCTTGAGTTTCTTGTTTGCGGCAGAAACGACCAGGGCGTCTTTCTTGTGATTTTCGTATTTGGCCCAGCCGTTGAAGCGCCAGTTTGTGTAAACGACCTCGCCTGAAGAATTCTGCAAGCAGATGGGGCCGGAGTCCCGCATCCATCCGCGATCGGTGGGAATGCGGAAGAAATCGACGGCGGCGAGATTGGCGCCGGATTTTTTCAGGATGGTGCGGACGCGTGATTCGGCCTCGCGATTTTCGACAAGCAGATAGACGCGCTCGACTTCTGAAAGATGGCGGACGATTTCGGCGAAGGCCCAGGGGATCGGAGAAAATTTGCCGGGCCAGTCGGTGAGTTCGTGCGGCCAGCCTAGCCACGTGGCTTCATGAGGGGCCCATTCGGCGGGCATTGTGAAACCGAGAGAATACGGAGTTGAGTTAGTCATCGAAGAAAAGAATTTAACACAGAGGACGCAGAGCACACAGAGAGCACAAAGAAGAAACGATCATTCGCCGAGCCAGCGATTGAGGATGGGTTGGTAGGCGTCGATGCGGCGATCGCGAAGGAAGGGCCAGTTGCGGCGCGTTTCTTCACTTTGCGCGGGGTCGCATTCCACTACCAGGATTTCTTCTTTCTCGTTGGAGGCTTCGGAGAGGATACGGCCGAAGGGATCGGCGACGAAAGAATTTCCCCAGAATTCGAGACCGGGGTCGCCTTTTTCAGGTTTACCTTCGTAGCCCACGCGGTTGGCGACCGCAACATAAACTCCGTTGGCGATGGCGTGGGCGCGCTGAATGGTACGCCAGGCATCCAGCTGGGCTGCGCCGAATTGGGCTTTTTCATGAGGATGCCAGCCGATGCTGGTGGGATAAAAAATGACCTCGGCGCCCTGCAATGCGGTGAGGCGCGAACCTTCCGGATACCACTGGTCCCAGCAAATCTGCACGCCGATGCGGCCGTAGGCGGTATCGAAATTCGGGAAGCCGAGATCGCCGGGCGTGAAATAAAATTTCTCGTAATAGAGAGGATCGTCGGGGATGTGCATCTTGCGGTATTTGCCGCGAAGAGAGCCGTCAGCGTCGAGGATGGCGCAGGTGTTGTGGTAAACGCCGGCGGCCCGGCGTTCGAAGAGGGAAGCGACGACAACAACCTTATTCTCCTTCGCGATTTTTGAGAGCGCCTCGGTGGACGGGCCGGGGATGGCTTCGGCGAGGTGGAAAAGGTCGGCGTCCTCGGTCCGGCAGAAATATTCGCCGCGAAAAAGCTCATCCATGCAGATGATTTGCGCGCCGCGCGCGGCAGCTTCACGGATTTTCTCGATGGCGCGCGAAAGATTTTCATCGGCATTGGCGGTGCTGCGCATCTGAATCAAGCCGATTGTGAATTTCTTTGTCATAAAATTTAGTTTATCATGCTCGTAGAAACATTTTGTGTTGCGTTTTGTTCTTTCCTTCGGGATGCATTTGTAATATCAATCGTTACGAAACTAGCATATTGGGACTTGGTGTGAAGTTCTGAAACAGAAGCGCAGGAAAGTTCGAGGAGAGAAGATGGCAAAGCGGCAAGAAAAGACGGTCACGGGGCGCGTACTGCACGATCCGGTGAAGGATAAGTTGCGGCCGATGTTTCCGATTGATCTGTCGAAATGCCGCACCATCGACGAACTGGTTCGCGCGATGGGCAATACCGCGTTCACCGGACGGCAGATTGGCGACGCCGCGGACGTTCTGGAAACGATGGCGCGCGACAAAGACTGTTTCGTGGTGATGACACTTTCCGGCGCGTTGACGGTTGCGAAGATGGGATTTATTTTTTGCGATTTGATCGAGAGCGGATTGATCAAGGCTGTCGTTTCCACTGGGGCGCTGATGGCGCATGGGCTTGTTGAGGCAACCGGACATTCGCATTTCCGCTACGACCCCAGCAAAATGGACGACAAGACATTGTTCGAGGCGGGATACAACCGCGTTTACGATTCGCTCGAGCCGGAAGTGAATCTGGATCACGTGGAAGAAGTGATGGATGACGTGCTCTCGAACTGGGACGCGGAAGAAGTAGCATGCAGCTGGAAGATTCATCGCAAGATCGGCGAAACGCTGCACAAACAAGGCGCCGGGCGGGGAATTCTTAAATCCGCCTACGAGCACAACGTGCCGGTGTTTGTGCCGGCGTTCAGCGATTCGGAATTGGGAATCGATTTTGCGCTGCAGAAAATCGCCCGCCTGCAGGAAGGGAAGCCGCTGTTGCGATTCGATCCGTTCGAGGACTTCGAGAAGTTCGCGGACACGATGCTGGCCACAAAGCGCATGGGCCTCTTTACGGTAGGAGGAGGCGTTCCGCGGAATTGGTCGCAGCAGTTTGGAGTTTACGCGGAGCTTCTGGCGCGGCGCGGCTACAAGAAAATCCCGCTGAAAAGATACAACTACGGCGTGCGGATTTGCCCGGAACCGGTGCACTGGGGCGGGCTAAGCGGGAGCACGTACACGGAAGCGGTGTCGTGGGGCAAGTTTGTTCCGCCGGAAGAGGGCGGGAAGTTCGCGGAAGTGTTTGACGACGCGACGGTGGCCTTGCCGTTGATCGTAGGGGCGGTGCTAGACCGCATTGGGTATTTCAAGCGCGGGAAGCAGGGATAGGCGGGGGGCCGTGAGTCAGGGGCCTCGGTTCGTGAGAGTGATGAGCGGAGGTGAAGAATGGCGCAGTCGCGGGCAGCGATCAGCAAACCTTTGTATGACGTGCACCCGGGAGTGGCGATGGTAGAGAAGTGGATTGCGGAATTGAAAGGCAAGACCGGACGGTCGCTCGAGGAATGGATTGCGCTGGCGAAGAAGGAAGGGCCGAAAGAGGACAAAGCGCGGCGCGAGTGGCTAAAGACGAAACACAAACTGGGTACAAACAGCGCTTGGTGGATTTCGGAGCGCGTGGATGGGAGGGGCGGCGAGGAGGACTCGCCGGAGGCCTATTTGAAGACGGCGGTGGTGTATGTAGACGAGCAGTATGCGGGAGCGAAGGAGAAGTTGCGGCCGGTTTATGTGGCTTTGCTTCGGCTGGGGAAATCTCTGGGCGCGGATGTGAAAGCGTGTCCTTGCAAGACAATGGTGCCGCTCTATCGCGGGCATGTTTTCGCGCAGATCAAGCCAACGACGAATACGCGTATCGATTTGGGTTTTGCGCTTACGCATTACAAGGGGAAATTGCCTAAGAGAATTATCGATACCGGTGGCCTGGCGAAAAAGGACCGGATTACGCATCGCATTCCGGTCGAGTCCGTGGATGAGATTGATGCGGAAGTCGAGAATTGGTTGAAGACGGCCTACGATTTGGATGCGAAGGAGAAGTAAAGAAGCAAGGACCTAAAGAAGCAAAAAAGAGAAAGAGTTTGGACGGGCTGCTCAGAGAGCACCGCCGGGAAAAGAATCGGGAATCCTCAGAGATTCGCCAATGCGCTGACGTAAGACCCGGAAAAGGGAGTTAGTCGTCTTCGCCGATGAGGATGGCGGCGCCGAGGACAGTGGTCCAGAGGCCGCGCTTGTCGCCCACGGCGGATTGGGTGACGTTCATGGTGCGAACGATTTTGTTGGAAATGCGGTAGACCTCTTTTTTTTCGTCGAAGCTGAGATCAGGGTCAAATTCCACGTTCAAAGTGGTGGCAAGCATTTCCGCGGCGAGCTCTTCGGCGTATTCGCCGGCGACTTCTTCTGTTTCGCCGAACGAGTGATGCTCGGAAAGATAGCCGTACATTAATTTATCGCTGGGGAGCGCAAGGCCGATGCTTGCGGCGATGAGGCGGTGCGCTTCCTTGGTGGAATTTTCGCTGATGACGGTGAAAGCCACCTGGCCCGGCTTGATGTGCTTCAACCCTTCGCTGCGGGAAATCAATTTACAATTGGGCGGGAAGATCGAGGAGACGCGAACGATGTTGCACGCGGCGATGCCTGCATTGCGCAGGGCGAGCTCAAAGCTCGAAAGTCTTTCGCGATGTTTTCCGACGCCTTTGGTGAGAAAGATCTTCTTCGCGACGAACGCCATGGTGCCGGGTTGTGGTGCCTCCGTGAGTGGAGTTACAGCGGAAATTTTTCCGCTGTTGAAAAATAACAAGAAGGTATTGCAGTGTCAAACGAATTCGCGGGTTTTTTGCCGCGAGCGGCCACGAAAATGAATGAATTGTGACAAGAATCTCGATACGCGGTCAGGAATCGCCTGCGAGGTGCTGGAGCAGCTTGCCGAGGGGCTTGCAGAGCGCAAGGACTTTGCCCAAATCGTCGGCGCTGAAGTCCGGGCCGGCGTGTTTGGCGCTGGCGCCTTTGCGGCTCACTTGAATAACGCCAACGACCTTGTCGCCGGAAAGAATCGGAGCGCTGATCAGTTTCTGGATAAGCTCGGAGCTTTCGCCGCCAATCTTCACCCCCTCAAAAACGGTGGCATGACGGACGCTGGCAAAATTGTTGATGATGTCCGGACGGCTCTCGCGAGCCGTTTTCGCAGCGATGGCGGAAGTGCTGGAAAGCGGGATAAAGCCGACTTGTTTGAGCGATTCCGGCACGAGAAAATGAAGGTGGCGCCAGCGGGTAGAAACGCCCATGAGGGCGACTTCGTCGGGCTTTACCCCGAGATTCTTGGCGATGCGTTCCGCGATGCCGGGCAGGGATATCTGGGACGTGGCCGCGTCGTCCGATGCAACGGCGTTGGCGATACGTTCCAGCTCCGAGACGAGGCTGAGGCTAGTAGTCATTGGATATCCGTTAGGCACGCGAAGTCTGCCAGGCGGGAGGAGCCGGGCGGATACCATCCGTCGTATGTTCATTTAAGCGACAAAGCGCGTGGGGCGCAACGAATTTTCCGGAAGCGCGTGTCCGAGATAGGAACAGCCTGGCTTGCATCGCTGTTTTCAACTGCCTATACTGAACGAGCCGCGATTCTTCATCGCCCTTCACCAACGCACGCGGCGGAGAGGGCATGTCCAGAACGGCAACCCAGCCTGAAACCGACTATTTTCTTCGCAAGCTGCATTCCTTGACTGGCATTATCCCCGTAGGCGCATTCCTGGCGGAACATTTCTGGTCGAACAGTTACGCGTTGGTCGGCAGAGTCGAGTATGACGCGAAATCGCTGGAGCTGCAGACGATTCCATTCCGTGTGGCCGTGGAATGGCTGTTCATTTTCCTGCCCATGCTCTATCACGGCGCGTATGGGATTTATATCTGGCTGCACGGGAAGTCCAACGTGTCGGCCTATCCATGGGTGGGGAACTGGCTGTACACCACGCAGCGTTATACCGGTCTGATTGCCTTTGCCTACATCGGATGGCATCTGTACACCGAACGCTGGCTGACGCACGGTCGATCAACGTATGCGGACGTTGCGGACCTGCTGCAAAATCCTTACGCGCTGACGTTTATGTTTGTCGGTGTGATCGCATCGTCGTTTCATCTGGGCGTGGGCATTTGGAATTTTCTGTGCAAGTGGGGCCTGGCGGCTACAGCCAAAGCACAGCGCGCAGCCGGAGCGCTTGGGGCGATGGTGGGGTTTGCCTTCAGCATGGTCGGAGTTCTGATTGTTTTGAGTTTCTGGCTGAACTGGCACCCTTTTGACTTCTATCTGAAATGAGACAGCCGAAAATCATTGTAGTGGGCGGAGGTCTGGCCGGCCTGATGGCGACGATTCGCGCCGCAGAAGAGGGCGTGCCGGTGGATTTGTTTTCGATTGTGCCGGTCAAGCGTTCACATTCGGTTTGCGCGCAGGGCGGGATCAATGCAGCGAAAAATCAGAAGGGTGAAGGCGACACAACTTGGAAGCATTTTGACGACACGATTTACGGCGGAGATTTTCTTGCCAACCAACCGCTGGTGAAACGCATGTGCGAGGCGGCGCCGGGAATCATCGATCTGCTGGACCGCATGGGCGTGATGTTTAACCGCACCTCGGAGGGTTTGCTGGATTACAGGCGGTTTGGCGGCACGCTCTACCACCGGACGGCGTTTGCGGGCGCGACAACGGGACAACAATTGCTCTATGCGCTGGATGAGCAAGTGCGGAGGCACGAAGCCGAAGACTGCGTCAAAAAATACGAGGGCCAGACGTTTTTGTCGGCGGTGATCGACGAAGGTGGCGTGTGCCGGGGCATTTGCGCCATGGATTTGCGGTCCATGGAAGTGAAAACATATCCGGCGGATGCGGTGATTTTCTGCACCGGCGGGATTGGTGCTATTTTTGGGCGTTCGACGAATTCGGTGGTGTGTACGGGCTCCGCTCAGTCGGCTCTTTTCCAGCAGGGAGTCGATTACGCGAATGGCGAGTTCATTCAAGTGCATCCGACGGCGATTCCTGGCGAAGACAAGTTGCGACTGATGAGCGAATCGGCCCGGGGTGAAGGCGGCCGCGTGTGGGTGCCTAGGAATCCGGCGGACACGCGCCCGGCGAAGAGCATTCCCGAGGGCGAGCGATTTTATTTTCTTGAGGAGTGGTATCCGAAGTACGGGAATCTGGTGCCGCGAGACATTGCGACGCGCGCGATTCACCGCATTGTTTATCAGGAAAAGCTAGGCATTCGGGGGCAAGCAGCTGTTTATCTGGACGTGACACACATTCCGCGGGAAGTGCTGGACCGGAAGCTGGAAGGAATTCTGGAGATTTACGAGAAGTTCCTTGGCGTGGACCCGCGCGAAGAGCCGATGAAGGTTTTTCCCGCGATGCACTACACGATGGGCGGCATCTGGGTGAATGCGGAAGATCAAGCCACCAATGTTCCGGGAATCTTCGCGGCCGGAGAATGCGAATACCAATATCACGGGGCAAATCGGCTGGGAGCGAACTCGCTGGTCTCCTGCATTTTCGGAGGAGGATTGGCCGGACCGGCGGCCGTCAAATATGCCAGGAATTTGTCGAGCGGAGCGGAATCGGCGAATTCGGGCGTCTATGAGAGCGAGCGCAAGAGGCAGGAAGAGAAGAATCAGGCGTTGATTTCGCGGGACGGCACGGAAAATCCCATGACGATTTGGCGCGAGCTGGGCGAAGTAATGACCGAGCACGTAACGGTGACGCGCATCAACAAGGATCTCGAAGCCGCGGACGCCAGGCTTCAGGAACTCGAGGAACGCCACGGCAGAATCAACCTGAGCGATCGGACGAGATGGTCCAACCAGACGCTGAACTTCGCGCGGGAACTGGGAAACATGCTGGTCCTGGCGCGCGTCGTCGCCCTGGGAGCGCTACAGCGCAACGAATCGCGTGGCGCGCACTACAAGCCTGATTTTCCGGAACGCGACGACCTGAACTGGCTCAAGACCACGCGCGCCAGATGGGTGAATGGCGAAATCCAGCTCAGTTATGAACCGGTGGACATTTCGCAGATTCCGCCGCGCGCGAGGCGCTATGACGCGGCTAAATAGTGGTTGTTGGCGAGCCGCAGCCGAGGAACCAGCGCCGAGGAGTATCTGTCGTATTTGAAGAGGATCTTATGCCCGACGCCAAAGAGGTCATTCTTCGCATAAAACGGCAAGTCAGTCCCAAGGGGACGCCTTACTGGGAAGAGTTTGCATTGCCGTGGCGCCCGGCGATGAACGTGATTATCTGTTTGCGAGATATTGCGGAAACGGCGGTAACCCGCGACGGTAAAAAGACGACGCCTATCAGCTACGACTCGAACTGCCTTGAGGAGGTTTGCGGCTCCTGCGCGATGCTCATCAACGGGAAGGCCCGCATGGCGTGTTCCGCGCTGGTCGACAAATTGGAGCAGCCGATTCGGCTGGAGCCTTTCTCGAAGTTTCCCGTAGTGCGCGACCTGGCCGTCGACCGGCAGTTCATGTTCGAAAGCCTCAAGCGCGTCAAAGGCTGGATTCCCATCGACGGAACCTACGATCTCGGCGAAGGGCCGCGAATGGCTCCCGAGACGCAGGAGAAAGCCTATCCGTTGTCGCGCTGCATTTCGTGCGGAAGCTGCCTGGAAGTTTGTCCGCAAGTGAATCACCACAACAAGTTTATCGGCGCGGCCATCGTTAGCCAAGTCCGCCTGTTCAACATGCATCCAACGGGTGCGATGCATGCCAAAGAGCGCATTCTGGCGCTGATGGAGCCGGGCGGCATTCAAGACTGTGCAAACGCGCAAAATTGTGTGAAAGCCTGCCCGAAGGATATCCCGCTGACTGAGTCTCTCGCCGAAATGAACCGGCAAGCGTGGAAACAAGCGCTGGTTGGCTGGTTAATAGGGTAGAATCTCGCCGCACTCATTCTTCTGGAGGAATACATGCGTTGGGTCCGCGTCTCGCTGTTCGCCTGTTTGCTAGCTGCCGGGTTTCTGCTGAGTCAGGTTGCGACGGGTGACGATATCGCCGATCGCGCGAAGAGGCTGCATTTTTCGTCGATCGTCCTGGATACGCATGACGACACCACCCAGCGTTTCTTTTCAAAGAGCTTCGACATCGGCAAGCGCAATCCCGATGGGCATATTGATATCCCGCGCATGCGCGAAGGCGGAATGAATGCGATTTTCTTTTCGATTTGGATCGACGGCCGCATTATGGGCCCGCCTGCCGTCGAAAAAGCGCTCGATCAAATTGATGCGGTGCATGAAAACGTAATCAAGTATTCGAAGGATATGGTGTTTTGCCGCACGGCGGAGGAGGTGCGCCGCGCGCACGCGCAGGGAAAGATCGCCGCGCTGATCGGCGTCGAAGGCGGCCACATGATCGGAAACGACATACGCGTGCTGCGTATGTTCGGAGATCTAGGCGTGCGGTATATGACGCTCTCCCACTTTTATAACGACGAATGGGCGGATTCCTCCACGGATAAGCCAGCTCACAATGGACTAACGGATTTCGGCAAAGACATCGTGCGCGAAATGAACCGTCAGGGAATCATGGTCGACATTTCTCATGTGTCCGACAAGACCTTCTATGACGCGCTGGAAGTAAGCAAAGCGCCGCTCATTGCGTCGCATTCTTCCTGCCGCGCGTTGTGTAATCACGTGCGCGATATGTCCGATGACATGATCAAAGCCCTGGCCGCGAAGGGCGGCGTCATCCAGATCAACTACGAGAAAAGCTTCATCGACCAAGCCTACAAAGACGCGGAAGACAAGCTTTCTGGCGGCGTAGTCGAAATGATGGACCAGCTCAAGAAAGAGTGCGGCGACAATGATGAATGCCTGAACAAGAAGATGACAGAGATGACCGAAAAAGCTACCGCGGAGGGCAAACTGCCGCACGTGAGCTGGGAACGGATTATCGACCACATCGATCATGCGGTAAAGCTCGTCGGCGCCGATCACGTTGGTTTGGGCTCCGATTTTGACGGCGCGAACATGCCCGAGGGCATGGATGATTGCACCCATCTTCCGCAGATTACCGAAGCTCTTATGCGCAAAGGCTACAGCGACGATGACATCCGGAAAATTCTGGGCGGCAATCTGCTGCGTGTGATGGAAGCAAACGAGCGCGTCAGCCGTGAGCTGCAAGCCGCGCGATAACAAAATGAAACGCAGGGGAGCGCCGAAGACGCTTCTGAGAGGCGACGGGCGTCTTCTGGCAGGAATTGTGCTGGTGGGGGCGATGGTAGCGGCGACGGCGGCAGATGGAATTTCAGAACGCGCGAAGCGGCTCCATTTTTCCTCTCTGGTTATCGACACTCACGACGACACCACGCAGCGGTTTCTCGACGGCGATTTCGATCTGGGCGCGCGAAATGCGCTGGGCAGCATTGACATCCCGCGCATGAAAGAAGGTGGCCTCGGAGCCATCTTTTTTTCGATTTGGGTTCCCAGCAGGATCATCGGCCGAGAGGCGGTGCGGCGCGGGCTCGCGCAGGTCGAGGCGGTGCGCGAACAGGTGCGCAAGTATTCGACGGAGATCGCGCTGGCCACAACCGCGGACGAGATCCGCTCCGTTCATCAGCAGCGTAAGATTGCCGCGCTCATCGGCATTGAGGGCGGGCACTTGATCGGGAATGACCTCAGCGTATTGCGGAGCTACGCTTCGCTGGGCGCGCGCTACATGACGCTGACGCACACCGGCAATGTGGAGTGGGCGGATTCCTCGACTGCCAAGGCCGAGCACAACGGCCTGTCCACGTTTGGCAGAGACGTAGTCCGCGAAATGAACCGGCTCGGAATGATCGTGGACGTCTCGCACGTCAGCGACAAAACGTTTGCCGACGTTTTGGAGGTCAGCAAAGCCCCGGTATTCGCTTCGCATTCCTCTTGCCGGGCGATTTGCGATGCGCCCCGGAACATGACCGACGAAATGATTCGAGCGATGGCCGCCAAGGGCGGCGTCATCCAGATAAATTATCACGTCAGTTTTCTCAGCCAGGAATTTCGCAATGCGGAAAAGGCTCATCCAGAGTGGGACAAAGCGATCGCGCTCGAAGTGAAGAAGCGCTGCGGTGAAAGAGAAGGCTGCCAGCTAATCGAAGGCGACCGTATCACGCGAGAATACGTCCTCCGCGGCGATTTGCCGCGTGTCGAGTGGACAAAGATCATCGAACATATCGACCACGCGGTGAAGGTCGCGGGGATCGACCACGTTGGCCTTGGCTCGGATTTTGACGGCGCGAATATGCCCTTCGGTATGGAAGACGCCACCAAGCTTCCTCAGATTACGAACGCATTGCTCGAAAAAGGCTATTCTGAGGGTGACGTGAAGAAGATTCTCGGCGAGAATACACTGAGAGTTATGGCGGAGGTCGAGCGCGTCAGCCGCGAGCTGAAAGCCCTAAAGTAGTTGCGCCCGCCATTGCCGGCCACCTGATGAATTCAACTTGGATTGGAGAGGGAAGAGCGATGCATAAATCTGGATGGATGATGACTCTGGCGATGCTGTTCTTCGCCACCGTGCCGTCTAACGAAGCGCGAGCCCAAGCGGCGCAGGCTCCGGCGCAGCCAAAATCGGCGACCGGAGCCACTGCCGCTCACAGGCCAGCCAGTCCTTACGATCGATCGCTGCTTCGCCCCGCGCTTCTTACAGCGAAAGCCCCTGCTACGTATCAGGTCAAATTCTCCACAACCAAGGGCGACTTTATCATCACCGTGACACGCGCGTGGTCTCCGCTCGGTGCGGACCGCTTCTACAATCTGGTACGCCATCATTTTTATGACAATACGAGTTTCTTCCGCGTTCTGAAGGGCTTCGTCGTGCAGTGGGGTATAAGCGCTTTTCCCCCGGTGACGGCGGCGTGGGAACACGCGCCCATCAAAGATGACCCCATCGTCCAAAGCAACCTCCGCGGTTACGTGACCTACGCCAAGACGAAAGATCCAAACACGCGAACCACAGAAGTCTTCATAAACCTTCATGACAACCAGGGGCTGGACACTGCGGGTGGCTTCGCCCCCTTCGGCCAGGTTACCGAAGGAATGGACGTCGTCGATGCCCTGTATTCCGGCTATGGCGAAGGTGCGCCGGATGGCCAGGGGCCGGAGCAGGATAAGATTGAAAAAATTGGAAAGCCTTATCTGGACAAGGGCTTCGAGAAGCTGGATTCCATCAAGACCACGACCCTGATCCTCCCTCCGGGGGCGGCGCCAGCAAAGGCTCCGGCAGCAGCAAAGCCGTGATTCGGACGGAGTAATCGTTGATTACTTTTTTGGATTCCGTGCATCCAATGTTTTGTAGTGGTCTTCTTTTGACATAGAGGGGACCGCGAGGTATTCTCAATTTCGATGAGGAACTGTTGCCAGGCCATGTGTTGTATGTGCACGCCGAACGCTGCGTGTCGCATTACACCCATCTCTGGCCAGGAGAGTTTCCGGACTTAGCAGCCTCTTAGTTTTGAAAGTTCCGAAGCCCACGTTGCCAGAGGTTCAGGCCACGTGGGCTTTTCGTTTTGAGACATGTTTTTGCGGATAGGGGATCCAGCGATGGGCCAACTCAAAGAGACCAAAGCGCAGCGTGTCGAGCGTTTGAAGCTGGCGAAAAATGCCTGGGAGCACTTCGACGAAATTCGCGACTTTGCGCGCAAAGGCTACTCCGCTATTCCGCCGGAGTGGATGGGAACGTATTTCCGGACCTGGGGCGTGTACACCCAGGGAGACGGAGCGGGCGTCGTCGGGGGAACGGGTGGCGAAGGCAAGAGCACTCCATATTTCATGGTACGCATTCGCATCCCCAACGGCTTGCTGACCAGCAATCAGGTTCGCGTGGTAGCGGATATCGCCGAGCGGCACGCACGCGGCGTGGCAGATATCACCGTCCGGCAGAATTTTCAGCTCCATTGGGTGACGATCGAGTCGCTTCCCGAAGTGCTCGAAACGCTCTGGCGCGCTGGATTGACGACTACCGGGGCATGCGGGGACGTCGCGCGCAACGTCACCGGTTGCCCCGTGGCGGGGCTGGATGCGGAAGAAATTGTCGATGCGTCGCCGCTTGCACTGGCGATTGACCGGGAGTTGGGAGGCGCGGCGGAGTTCTACAATTTGCCGCGCAAATTCAAAATCTCCATCACCGGTTGCCGGCACTGGTGCTCCTATCCAGAGATCAATGATGTGGCGCTGACGGCCACGACGCGCAGGAGGGCTTCCGGCGTCGAGACGGGATTTTCGCTGCGGGTAGGCGGAGGGCTTTCGACGGATCCTCACATCGCCTTGCGGCTGAACGCTTTTATTCAGTGGAACCAGGTAGTGCCCGTCGCCCGCGGCGTCGCGGAGATTTTCCGAGCGAGCGATACACTCCGCCAGAGCAGGGAAAAGGCCCGCCTCAAATTCCTCTTCCTGCAGCAAGGGTGGAGTGCGGACAGCTTTTTGGATGAATTGCAGCGGAAAATTGGGTTTCCTCTTGATCACGGGGAGACGGAAGATATTCCGAAGGATGTCCATCGCGACCACGTCGGAATTCATGCGCAGAAGCAAAATGACCTCGTCTACGTCGGCGCTTCCGTACTGCGCGGGCGGATCACTCCGGAACAATTGCATACCGCGGCGGATTTGGCGGATCGCTTCGCTGACGGCCATATTCGAACGACCACCATGCAGAACCTGTTGATCGTCAATGTGCCGCAGGGGGACGCGGCCACGGTAGCCAAAGAGCTTGAAGTTGCTGCCCTGCCGGCGCAGGCCTCGGTGTTCAGACGCGGAACCGTGGCCTGCACGGGCTCTGAATTCTGCAAGCTCGCTTTGACGGAAACGAAGGGTTTTGCGCGATGGCTCACGCAGGAACTTGAGGAGCGGCTTCCCGATTTTCAGGAACAGCTTCGGCTCCATATCACCGGTTGCCCAAACAGTTGCGGACAGCATTGGATCGCGGACATCGGCATCGAGGGCAAAAAGATCAAAGTGGATGGCCGGATGGTGGACGCGTATTACTTCTGCGTCGGCGGCAGCGTCGGACAGTTTGCCTCGATCGCACGCCCGGTTGGCTATCGCTGCGCCGCTGCGGATGTTCCCGATGCCATCGAACGCCTGCTCGCAGGGTTCAAAGAGAGTCGTGACGAAGGCGAGAATCTGCGGCAGTTTCTTGCACGTCATTCGAGCGAGGATTTGCGCTCAATTCTTGCCGGGAGTTTTGTCACATCGGTCGACCGCGACCTTAGGCTGGGACCCGTACCTCAAGGAGTCGAAGGCTAAAGCATGAGCCTTTTCCCCATATTCGTGAAGCTGGATGGCCGGCTGATCGTCGTGGTTGGCGGTGGAAATATCGCCGAAGCCAAGATCCCCGGTGTTCTGGCCGCCGGTGCCCGCATCCGCCTGATCGCCCCGTCCGTCACACCGCAAATCGCCGAATGGGTGCGCTTCGGAAAGATCGAATGGCTTCCCAAGGAATTTGACGTGGCGGATTTAGACGGAGCTTTTCTGGTAATCGCGGCGACTTCGGCGCCGGGCGTGAGCGAAGCAGTGTATCGCGAAGCGGAAGCGCGCGGCATCTTGTGCAACGCGGTCGATGACATCGAGCACTGCCATTTTTACTACGGGGCAGTCGTCCAGCGCGGGGATTTGCAGATCGCCATCTCCACGAACGGCAAGAGTCCCTCGCTCGCGCAGCGGCTTCGCCAGGAGTTCGAAGCGGAATTCGGCCCGGAGTACGAAGTGTGGCTGCATTCGCTTGGCGCGGCGCGCGAAGCACTGCTTGCCAGGGGCCCGAGCTCGGAGACAACCAAAAAACGGCTGCATGAGCTGGCAAGCCGTTCCATGTTCGAGGAATTTCTCCGCCAAGCCAAGCGAAGACCCGGACATCGAGGAGCCGCGTGATGGGCAAGGTGTATCTCATCGGAGCTGGCCCGGGCGATCCGGAGCTGCTGACCCTGAAAGCCGCACGGCTGCTGTCCTGCGCGAATGTCGTGCTGCACGATTCGCTGGTCAGCGCCGAAGTCCTCGGGAAGATCTCGCCGGGCGCGGAAGTGGTCGACGTCGGCAAGCGCTGCGGGAAGAAGCTGCTTACGCAGGACGAAATCAATGCGCTTCTCGTAGGCTATTCCGCTTCACACGAAGTTGTGGTGCGCTTAAAAGGCGGCGATCCTTCGATCTTTGGCCGCGCGGGCGAAGAACTTGGAGCCTTGCGCGATGCGCATAGAGAGTTTGAGGTCGTTCCCGGTGTGACCGCAGCATCGGGAGCTGCCGCCGCGGCGGGCGTTTCGCTCACAGACCGACGGGTCGCTTCCCAGGTATTGCTCACAACCTTTTCGCGCGGACGAGACGCCACGGCCATGGATTGGGGCTGCCTCACGCCGGCCACGACTCTGGTTCTCTACATGCCTGGCCCGGATTACGCGGAAGTCGCGCGACGCCTCTCCGATGCGGGTCTTCCTGCCGATTTACCGTGCGTCATCGTTTCTGGCGCTTCCGGCTCGCAACAACAGGTGCGCTCGAGCAGCGTCGGCGCGCTTGCGACGGAAGAAAAACTGGCCGCACCTGCCTTGATGATCGTTGGTCGCGTTGCTTCGCGGCAAATTCGTGAAATAGGCGAGGTCTTCTGGCGCGGCGATGGGGTCGAGTCCTGGCCAGAAACAGTTTCCGTTAGCTAATCAGGAGAGAACGAAATGAGTGTTCCAGAAAACGCAGCAGCCCCGGTGAACAAACCGTGGCGTCTATCGCTGGATAGTTGGGCCGTCGTGGTGGCATTGCTCGCCGCACTGCTGGTTCGCGCCGGGGTTTTCAAGCATATCCCGTGGTGATCGCCGTCCACGAACGAACTTCCAGCAAATCGCAGAAAGAAAAGGACGAAACATGGCAGATGCGGTCGTAATTCCTCAAGTTCAGCCGGTCCAGCCGGCGCTCCGTTTTCTCCGGATCCTTCCGGGCGTGCTTCTGCTCGCGGCCATCGGGTATGCGGGAAAATTACTCGAACAAAATGTGGGCGCATATGCCAAGGCGCATCACTGGGTCTTTCCGAATATCGAGTATGTCCTGTGGGCAATCCTTCTCGGGCTTCTGATTTCCAACACGATTGGCGTACCGGAAATCTTTCGTAGCGGCGTCGCCACCTATGAGTTTTGGCTGAAAGCCGGGATCGTTCTTCTCGGCTCCCGTTTCTTGCTTGGCGATATTCTGAAGCTGGGTGGTGTCAGCCTTCTGCTCGTGGCCGTGGAAATCACCGGAGCGATTGCCTTCATGACCTTTCTTGGCCGCGTCTTCCATCTCAAGCCTAAATTGATCACGCTGCTTGCCGTGGGGTCTGCTGTCTGTGGCGTGAGCGCCATCATCGCTACAAAAGGTGCCATCGATGCCGACGATGAAGACTCGAGCTTTTCGATCGCCGCCATTCTTGCACTCGGAGCATTCGCGCTTTTCACGTTTCCTTTGATCGGCCACTATCTGCATCTGGGCGACCGAGCCTATGGCATCTGGGCAGGCCTTGCCGTGGACAACACCGCTGAAGCTACCGCTGCTGGCGCGCTTTACTCAGACGCCGCTGGCAAACTGGCCGTTCTCGTGAAGTCTACGCGCAATGCCATGATTGGGTTCGTCGTGCTGGCCTACGCGATTTACTGGGCCAGCCAGGGCCAAGCCAAAGCGGTCGGCAACAAAGCCGCGTTTCTCTGGCAGAAATTCCCCAAGTTTGTCCTCGGCTTCCTGCTGATCTCGGTGCTGGCCACCTATCAGTTCTTCAGCAAAGACCAGGTTGGAGCGCTGGCCAATCTCTCGCGCTGGGCTTTTCTGCTCACCTTCGCCGGCGTCGGCCTGCGCACCAATTTCCGCGATATGAAGAAACAAGGCCTGCGTCCCTTCGCCGTGGGCGCCATCGGCGAAGTCGTGATTGCCGTATTCACATTGGGTTTGGTGGTCGGTGCCGAAAAACTCTTCGGCTTCTGACCGGCCAGAGCACAAAACAAAGGGGGCGCGGGATATTCACTCGGCCCGCCGAGCGAACCCCTCGCCCCTGATGTTTCCGCCGTCCTTTACAGTCCCAGAACGTTGACCAGCTCCCGCACCGACGCCGAGGACTTTTCGAGCGCAGCCTTTTCTTCCGCCGTCAGCTTGATCTGAATAATTTCTTCAGCTCCGCCTGCGCCCAGCTTCACCGGAACGCCAACAAAGAGCCCTTTGATCCCATATTCTCCGTCCAAATAAACGGCGCAGGGCAAGATTTTCTTTTTGTCCTTCAGAATGGCTTCCACCATCTCGACGGCCGCTGCCGACGGGGCGTAGTAAGCCGAACCCGTCTTCAGAAGATTGACGATCTCCGCGCCGCCCTTGCGGGTACGCTCCACAATCGCGTCAATTCGCTCCTTCGGCAGCAAATCGGGGAGGGGAATTCCCGCGACCGTCGAGTACCGCGGCAGCGGCACCATATCGTCGCCGTGGCCGCCGAGCACGAACGAGTGCACGTTCTCCACGCTCACCTTGCATTCTGTCGCCACAAACGAGCTCATCCGCGCGGAATCCAGCACTCCCGCCATCCCCAGTACGCGATTCTTCGGGAATCCGCTCACCTTGAACGCGGCCTGGGCCATAGCGTCCAAAGGGTTCGTCACCACGATGATGATGCAGTTGGGCGAGTGCTTAACGATCTGCTCGACAACCGCTTTCACCACGTCGTAGTTCGCCTTCAGCAAGTCGTCGCGGCTCATCCCAGGCTTGCGCGGAAACCCCGCCGTTATCACCACAACATCGCTACCCGCCGTCCCGCTGTAGTCCCCCGTAGCCGTGGAAATGCCCGCCGCGCGCGCGTCCGTCCGCGTAATTGGCCCGGACTCCAGCATATCCAGCGCCTTGCCCGCCGGCGGCCCATCCAATATATCCGTCAACACCACGTCGGCCAGCTCCAGATCCACAATCCGCTGCGCCGTGGTCGACCCCACAAAACCGCCACCCACCACCGTCACTTTTTTTCTACTCATCGCTTGGTTTCTATCCTCTCCAAAATGGAATGAGGTTTATGAAGTAGAGGAGGGAAAGGATAAAGACTCGCCTGGCAAATGGAACCGAGCCTACGACCATCCATGGAGCGGCTTCTTTTCCTTTACTTCCTTTACCTTCTCTACTTCCTCTACCTCGCTACTGCCGTCCCCTGCATATTCTCAATAATCGCCGTCGCAAACGCCGCTGTCCCAACCTTCGTCGCGCCCGGCATCAGCCGCTCCAGATCATAGGTAACGCGTTTCTGCTGAATCGTCCTCGCAATGCCTTCCTCAATCAGCTGCGCTGCTTCCTTCCACCCAAGAAATTCAAACATCATGGCACCAGAGAGCATCACGGAGCTGGGATTAATCACATCCTTGTCCGCATATTTCGGCGCCGTCCCGTGCGTAGCCTCAAACACGCCAAAGCCATCGCCGATGTTCGATCCCGGAGCCATCCCAAGCCCGCCCACCTGCGCCGCGCACGCATCTGAAAGATAATCGCCGTTGAGATTCGGCGTCGCCAGCACGCTGTATTCGTCCGCGCGCAGCAGTACCTGCTGAAAAACCGAATCCGCGATGCGGTCGTTGATCATCAACTTTTTCTTCCACTGTCCCTTCCCGTGCGTCGCGCCAATCGCGTGCAGCGTCTCTTTCACTTCGTCGCAAATCGCTTTGGTAAACGCGTCGGTAGCCTGCTCTAGCCCCGGCTCGATCATGGCCGCATTCTGCTCGACGCTCAGCCCCGGGTTCTTGTCCAAATTATCCAGAATCCAGCTCTCCCGTTCGGTCACGGTCTCCGCACGGAACTCCTCCCGCGCCAGGTCATAACCCCAATCCCGAAACGCGCCCTCGGTAAATTTCTGAATGTTCCCCTTGTGTACGAGCGTCACGCTTTTCCTGCCGTGCGTCAGCGCGTACTTGATCGCTCGCCGTACCAGCCGCTTCGTCCCCGTCGGCGATATCGGCTTGATGCCCACGCCGGAGTCCCATCGAATCTGCTTCTTTCCGTCTTTCAGCATCACATGATTGAGAAACTCAAGCAGTTGCTTCACTTCCGGTGTGCCGGACTTCCATTCGATCCCGATGTAAACGTCTTCCGTGTTCTCTCGAAAAATCACCACGTCCATCTTCTCGGGCTGTTTCACAGGGGAGGGAACCCCCGCAAAATAGCGCACTGGCCGCTCGCAGGAGTACAAATCCAGAATCTGACGCAACGCCACGTTCAAGGAACGAATTCCGCCGCCCACCGGCGTAGTCAGCGGCCCTTTAATGGCCACGCGAAAATCGCGAATGGCATCCACGGTCTCATTCGGCAGCCACTCCTTGTACGCGTTGAAAGCTTTTTCCCCGGCAAACACCTCGAACCACGCCACACTCCGCTTGCCGCCGTAAGCGTGCTCGACCGCTGCGTCAAAAACCCGCCGCGATGCCTTCCAGATATCGCGCCCCGTGCCGTCGCCCTCGATAAACGGAATGATAGGCGTATCCGGCACCTGCAATTCGCCCCCGCTGTAGCCGATCCCCTTGCCCCCAACAGGAATAGCCTGGCCGTTGTACGAACTCTTCATGAATGAAGATCCTCCCTGGATTTTCGAGCGCTTCCTGTTGGAAAACCGTGCTGTTTTTCGACGAACCCACTGATTTCCGCAGGTCTTCGCGAACCAGAAAACATACCACAATGCGCGTGAACTTCGAAATGAACAGCCGATGAGAGTTCAGAAACCCACGGCAGACGGCCAAATCTGTGCCAGTTTGAAATGTCTTCGTGTTATATGCTTATCTAACGGAACTGCGCGGAACCTTACCACGCGCGGCAAGGAGATTCGGAGATGATGCTTGATTGGAATGGATACTACGGAGAATTGATCGCCAGGATTGGAGACTTGTCAAAGCTGAGTCCAGACACAGTCCGCGGCTATCAGGCGTTGAGCGGAGCCAACGCCAAGACCAGCAAACTGGGTGAGAAGACTCGCCAGCTCATCTCGCTCGCCGTCGCCGTAACGACGCGTTGCGACGGCTGCATTACCGTTCATTCCGATGCGGCGCTCAAAGCAGGCGCCACCAAGGAAGAGATTGCGGAAGCGTTGGGGGTGGCGGTCGCCATGAACGCCGGCGCTGCGCTCGTGTATTCGACGCGCGTGCTGGACGCTGTCGCTGCAAAGTCTGCCGGGGAAGCTCACGGATAAGCCGAAGGCCGCGGCGCGTCCCGGCGCTTCTACCTGATCACGCTGCACGGAATGAGGAGCCCCGCCAGGGCGCCACGCAGGCGCTCTGACGGGAGTTCGTTAGAACATATTCCAAAGAAACTGGTTGTAAACCTCGTGGTGATACTGCACCTCGGGCGCCTTCACGAACGTGCCCAACAGGCGCGAGCAGCGGTCCGCCGATCCTTGCTTCAGGTCGGCATAACGCCCCTTCACGTCAGCGCCAAGCAGCTTTGTGGTCCACTCCGACTTTTTGAAGTCCTCGAGCGCCGTGTAGATGTTGTCCGGTAGATAGCGCTCCGCTTGCCGCAGATTCTTGATTTTCGCCGTTTCGCCATCGAGTCCGGTCTTGAAAATGGAATACATTACCAGATAAGGATTCGCGTCCGGCGCCACCGAGCGCACCTCGACGCGCATGCTCTTCTCGTTTCCGATGGGGATGCGGATCATCGAGCCGCGGTCGACAGGCGACGCCTTGATCTGATTGGGCGCTTCAAAGTGCGGGTCCAGACGGCGGTATGCGTTGACGCTGGCGTTCAACAACAAACAGTTGTCGTTCCCGTGCGTCAAAATACGGTCCACAAACGCCCAGCCCATTTTGCTCAGTTTTTCCTCGCCCTTCGGGTCCCAGAAAAGGTTCTTGCCGTCTTCGCTGATGGACACATTCGTGTGCATGCCATTTCCGTTCACGCCAACAACCGGCTTCGGCAGGAAGCACGCCGTCGTCCCCATGTTCGTCGCCACCTGGCGGCAGATTAATTTGTAAAGCTGGATCTGGTCGGCAGCCTGTACCACTTCGCCGTAACCATAATTGATCTCGAATTGCGAAGGGGCCACCTCCGGGTGGTCCTTCTCGTTCTGGAATCCCATCGCGCGCTGCACTTCCGCCGTCGTGTCAATAAACGTCCTTAGCGGGTCGCCGGGAAGGGAATGATAGTAACCGCCGGTGTTGACGTACTCAAATTTTCCCGTTTCGTGGTAATGGCGCTCCGCGTTTTCGCCCTTGAAGAGAAACCCTTCGATCTCGTTTGCCGCGTTCAGCGTGTAGCCTTCCTTTTTGTGAAGCGCTCCGGCGTAACCTTTCAGCACCCCGCGAATGTCCGCGCTATACGGGGATCCGTCCTTGTCAATCACTTCGCCAAAGACCAGCACCTTGCCGGATCCAAAAACATCCGAGGGCCCCCAGTAAAAGGCGCCCCAATCCATGGACAGCCGCAAGTCGCTCTCGCGCTGCGCCGTAAACCCCCGGATCGAGGAGCCGTCGAACGTCAGGTTGTCCCAGCTCTTTATTAGAAATTTTTTGTCGTAGTCCAGCATGTGCAAGCGGCCTTCAAGGTCGCTGAAGAGCACCGTCACGGCCTTGATGCGCTTCTCGTCCGTCAGGTACTTGATCCGCTCTTCCTGCACTTTGTGCGGTGCGACGCGGTTCTTGCGTTGCTCTTTCGCTTTCAGGTTCAACTCTTCGAGTTCGTCATAGGAAAGAGCAAGGAAATTACGCAGTTCGTTCGACATGAATCTCCTCGAAATAAGATGAGTTCGGGTGTTGCGGTGAAATGTGGGGGCTGCAGGCGCTAAGCATCGGCCCGTAGGTTATCGCGGCGGTCTTGCGACCGTCAAATCGAAAAATCATTGCGCCCTATCGAAAAAACAAATGAAGAGCAGGACAATTTGTACGTCAGCAGCCCGCAAATACTGCGCTAGTCGTAGTATTCCTGCCCGAGGTGCGTTATCAAGTCCTCGCCCATCATCCAGCGAAGCGTATTTTTCAGCTTCATCGACTGAATAAACAGATCGTGTTCGGGATAGAGCCCCGGCGCCGTCATCGGCGACTTAAAATAGAAGCTCAGCCATTCCTGAATACCCTTCATCCCCGCGCGTTGCGCGAGGTCCAGGAAGAGAACCAGGTCCAGAACGATGGGTGCCGCCAGGATGGAGTCGCGGCACAGGAAATCTACCTTGATCTGCATCGGATATCCCAGCCAGCCGAAAATATCGATATTGTCCCAACCCTCTTTGTTGTCTCCGCGCGGCGGATAGTAGTTGATGCGCACCTTGTGATGCATCTTGCCGTACAGCATCGGGTAAAGTTTGGGCTGCAGGATGTACTCGAGCACGCTGAGCTTGGACTCTTCCTTGGTCTTGAAAGATCCGGGATCTTCCAGAACTTCGCCGTCGCGGTTGCCAAGAATGTTTGTCGAAAACCATCCATCGAGCCCCAGCATCCGAGCCTTGAATCCAGGCGCAAGGATAGTCTTCATCAGCGTCTGGCCGGTCTTAAAGTCCTTCCCGCAAATAGGGACGCTGTGTTCCTGCGCGAGCTCTTGGATCGCCGGAATGTCCACAGTGAGGTTCGGCGCCCCATTGGCAAACGGCACTCCGCTCGTGATGGCCGCCCAGGCGTAGAGCATCGATGGAGCGATAGCAGCATGATTCGACTTCATAGCCTCTACGAACTTTGCCGGTGTCGAATGTACGTCTTCCGGCTTAACGAATACCTCCGTCGAGCCGCACCAGCACATCACCAGGCGCGAAACCCGCGAACTTCTTTTATAATTCGCGATGTCTTCCTTGATCTTCAGCGCCAGTTCGTATTTGTTCTTGCCTTTCTTGATGTTCGGACCATCGATCAACTTGACGTAGTCACGATCGAAAACTGCCTTCATCGGCTTGATGCCTGAAAGAAAAGGCTTCACCTTCGCGAGGTCCTGCAGATTCAACACGCCGGCGTTCGCCGCGGATTGGTAGGCATTGTCCTTGAAAATGTCCCAGCCGCCGAACGTCAGGTCCTTCAGGTCCGCCAGAGGCACAAACTGTTTGACCAGCGGCGTACGCCCATCGGTGCGTTTGCCGAGCCGAATCGTTCCGAGCTGAGTCACTGACCCGACTGGCTGCGACTTGCCTCTGCGGACCAATTCCACTCCGGCCATGAAAGTGGTGCTGACGGCGCCCATGCCAGGAGTGAGGATCCCAAGTTTTCCCTTCGGCGCCGCGATTTTTCCAGGCTTTTCCATGCAACTCCCCGATCACAAAGATTTCTAAACAGGAACGCAGGCAGCAGATGGTCATTTGCCGCCCGAACAAACTAGTAATGATGAGCGAAGACAGCGGGATTTGCAAATCGCAGCGGTGCGTCAGCAAAAAACGCGGTGCACCTCGAGTGCGGGGAGAGAAACCTGCCTTGCTAAGGAACTCGATACGGAAAACAGCCGAGGACATGGCGCAGGGCCGTCCAGGATCGCCAAAAGGCGGGCACTTCGATATTCAGGCCACTACCGCATGTATGGCCGTCTTCACTGTCCGTTTGCCCGCTTCCGAGCCAATGGTGAAATAAAAAGTCGCGCCCATTCCCGGTTCTGATTGCGCCCAAATCCGTCCTGAGTGTTTATGGACAATGCGCTGCACAGTGGCAAGGCCGATCCCCGTTCCTTCGAACTCCTTCTCGCGATGAAGGCGCTGGAAGGGAGCGAAAAGCTTGTCAGCATATTTCATGTCAAATCCAATCCCGTTGTCCCGTACGGCGATTGTGGGTTTGCCGTCGATGACTTTGTTGCTGATCTCTATCACCGCGTGTTCCCGCTTCCTGGTGTATTTGACGGCGTTGGACAGAAGGTTGACGAGCACTTGCCTCATCAGCCCGTAATCACATTTAATGAACATCAGGGGGCCGACCTTCCACTCGATCGCCCTTTCCCGCGTCTCGTTTTTGAACTCCTTCAAGACTTCCTCGACCAGCGTGTTTAGGCCAACGTCTCGAATCTTCAAACCTTGCCGGCTGACTTTCGCCAGCTTCAGCAGATCGTCTATCAGCGACGACATCCGCATGGCCCCGTCCTTGATGTTGTGCAAGTACTTTTGCCCCTGTTCATTGAGGTGCGATGCATAGTTGTCCAGCAGAAGGCTGGAAAAGCCATGGAGCTGGGTCAGCGGTGCGCGCAAATCATGGGATACGGAAAAGGAGAAGGCCTCGAGCTCCGCATTTGTCGTCTCCAGTTCCGCGGTGCGCTCTCTGATCCTCTGCTCCAGGCTTTCATTCAGCTTTCGGAATTTATTCTCGAGGCGTTCGCGTTCGATGGCGTGCAGGATGGAGCGGGTAAGGTTATTTCCGTTTACCTCCGCCTTGGGGAGGAAGTCTTGTGCTCCTTCCTGCACAAGTTTGAGGGCCAGGTCCGGATCGTCGTCTCCCGTCAGTACAACGATGGCTACGCCCGCGGCCTGTGGCTTGGCCCTGAGGAAGGTATCGAAACCCCAGCTGTCCGGAAGCGACAAATCGAGGAGCATGGCGTCAACGCCTCCGGCGTTCAGGCGCTCAAGTCCTGTCGCCAGCCTGTCGACAATCTCCAAATCGAAAGGTTGCTGGCTAGCTCCGGCCAGCGATTCCCGGATCAGCCGCGCGTCCCCGGGGTTGTCTTCGATCAGCAAAACCCTGATTCGTCCAGAATTCATGGCTTCAGGTCCGCAGCCGTCTTAACCCCGCGGAATCAACGGCAAGAGAAACTCCTGCAGCCGTGCGCTATCCTCGACAGGCAGCCGGTCCAAATGAATCCCCATCTGATTCTCGCCAAGAACCCGCACGATCGAGCCCGCACCCACCACCGGCTTCATGCTCTGCGACAACTCCATGCTTACTTGCACCGATGTGCCCGGCGGGATCATCCGCGGGGTCCTAACCAGTATTCCGTCCAGACTTACGTCCACCGTTTCGCACAAGATCTCGTCAAATCCAAATCGCAGCCGCACCTTGGACATGAGCGACACGCGCCGCGTTTGCCGTTTCTCATGGTCCATTCGTCCTTGGGTGGCCCGAACTAGCTTCAGCAGGCGCTCCCTGTCGACTGGCTTATAGAGGAAAAAGCTCGCCCCGGCCGCAAATCCCTGGGACAACGCGCTGGGGCGCTGGTCGTCGCTCAGTAGGATGATGGGCGTCTCCCGGTTGGATCCCGCGCGGCGCATCTCCCTCGACAGCTCCATTCCATCCGGGGATCCCATGTGCTGGTCGAAAAAGACGATGTCGAATTTTCCCTCTTCCAGGAAACTCGCGGCCTGCCCGCTCCTCGTCAACGTCAAGGCATCAACCCCGGCGGCATATAAGACTTTCTGGATCAAGTCACACGTTGCTTGTTCATCGTCCACAACAAGGGCTCGTCTTTGCATCTCAACCTCCTGGTCCTGACCCGCGTTTCCCATCCGGTCTGAACGCCTGACTGCGAAGATGGCTTCCGGAGCCTGTCCGGATGCGGAGTCTCAGCTTGCTGCCGGTATCTCCGCTCGTGAAACTTCATAGCAATCAAACTGTACGCCTACTCCCATCTTGCCCCACGTCGAGTCGACCCGGTCGACGCGCACGACGTGGCCCGTGAACCGCCAGGCGATCGACGGCTCGTCGGTGATTTCCTCAGGCATGTTCAGAAGAATCTCGACGGTTTCACCTTCGCGGATCGCCGAATTTGTTGCGAAGTAAACGCCGCTCTGCGAGAGATTCAGTGATTCGGTCGTCTCTTCAGGGGCCGGGGACTTCCATACGCGTACGCGCAAAGGAGTCTTGAAACAATGACGGCGGGACAAACGGCGGTCTAGACTGCTTATCTTCATGAAGGTCTCCGTGCACCAAAAACACGTATGCCACAGTTATGAACTACAAAGGGAGCACTACTATGGCCATTGCCGCCCCGCATTTGGACCTTATTCTGAGGGGTTTTGGGCTTACTGCGAACTCCTGGACTGGTTTTCAGAGGGAAGGAGGCTATGGATTAACCCCGCGCCGCACCGCTGCACTTCGAACCCGGAGCGCCCGTTTTCAGCTGGGGTCCGTGCACTCCGGCGGCAAGTCGCGGAGCGAGGCAAAAACAATAGACTCCCCAAAGGCTCTTATATACGGGGTTTTGGCCACATTCCTCGAATCCATGCGGTCTGGAATCTCTCGGGCCTCGATGCCGTCAGCGATACCAGCGATACTGCCGGGGGTCGCTGCGACCCAGAAAAAGCACTGAAGGCCCAAAAATCATTCTTGGAGAGTCCTGATCCTCGTTCTTGTCTTTCCCTGAGCGCTCTGAAGGGGCACCGAGCTTGTCTTCCCGATATGGGAAGTCTGCCAGATTGGGAATGCTGAATAAGGAATCGGTTCTCACCCGGCTGCCATGAGATCTAGAAATCTCCTTCAAATCCTCGAGTGCGCGAGTCTCTTTCTCCGCTAAATGGACTTCCCCGGCGCCGCTCAGAACCAGTCGCTTCGATAGGCGACCCACCAACTCGCATACACGATTGGAATCGTCGCAAAAACGGCCCACCAGAAGGGCAGCGTCAAATCCGCCACCAGCCCCAATCCGCTGAAGGTGAGCCAAAAAATCTTCTTCTGCACGATTTCATTTTAGCTGGAACTGACGCCAGAGAGGTTGTCATGTCTCGAGCGATTCCACAGTTGCAAATCGCCGGGGCTTCAGTTTTTCTTGTGATCGAGTTCTGCCCACCGGGCATAAAGCCTGTCCACTGTTTTTCGCGCCTCGTCCAGCTCCATGGAAGCGCTGTGCAGCCGCGGGCCATCGCTCATGATCGCGGAATCCTGCAGCGCAGATTGCCGGGCGTGGAGCTCCTGCTCAGCCTCGGCGATGCGCTGCTCGATGCTCTCAAGCTCGCGAGTCTCTCGGTAGGAGAGTTTCTTTTTCCCTGTAAGGAGTGGCGCTGTGTCCGCGTCCGCTCGCAGGCGAACGGCGGAATCCGGAACGCTTGCCTTCCCGCTCGCCTGCTGCGATTCCTGCCAAGCATCCCATTGGGAATAATCCGCAAAACGCTCGATGCCGCCCAAGCCGTCAAACCCGAGGACAATCGTCGAAACGCGGTCCAGCATGTAGCGATCATGCGTCACCAGCACCAGCGCGCCAGGAAACTCCAGCAGGCTTTCTTCCAGAATTTCCAAAGTAGGAATGTCCAGGTCGTTGGTCGGCTCGTCCAACAGCAAAACGTCCGCTGGTTGTAACATAAGCTGAGCGATCAGCACCCGGGCGCGTTCTCCCCCGGAGAGCTTGCCCACGCGCCGGTTCAAATCTTCTCCTGTGAAAAGAAACCTCGCCGCCCAGGAGGCCACATGAATCACGTTGCCCTGATAGATGACCGCATCGCTATCGGGCGCCAGCGCCCGCCGCAGCTGCAGATCGGGATCTAGCTCGCGGTTCTGATCGAAATAAACCATCCGCAACGGCTCTGCTTTCTGAATCTTGCCCGTCCGGGGGTGCAGGTCGCCGCGCAGCAAACGAAGCAATGTGGTTTTTCCGCTGCCGTTTGGACCCACCAGCCCAACTCGCATCCCCGAAGTCACGGTGAAATTCAGGTTCTCGAACAGCACGCGGTCTCCAACGGCGGCCGTAACTTCGTCGAGTTGAATCAATTGCTTGGTCTGCCGGTTCGTCGCCGAAAAGTCTATCTGCGCTGTGCTGACCCCGGTCCGGACCCTCATCTCCATAAGGTCGCCAATCATTTTGTGCGCTTTGTCGATACGGTCTTTCGCCTTGGATGTTCGCGCTTTGGGGCCGCGCCTCAACCATTCGATCTCTGTGTGCACGCGGTTCTCAAGCGCTTCCTGGCGGTTCCGTTGCGCGTGCAGGTATTCTTCCTTGGCCTCAAGAAACGTACTGTAGTTTCCCTCCACGCGCAGCGCACCGTCCTCGTAGGCGCGGTCGATCTCGACCATTTCGTTGGTGACGTTTTCGAGAAAATAGCGGTCATGACTGACGACTACACTCGCGAAAGCCCCCCTCTCGAGGAGTTTTTCCAGCCATTCGATTCCCGCAAGATCTAAATGATTGGTCGGCTCATCGAGCAGCAGAATATCTGGATTCTGTACCAGCGCCTCGGCGATGGCCAGCCGCTTGCGCCATCCGCCCGATAGGGTTGCCGCTGGAATCTCAAGGTCTGTAAATCCCGCGCGGCCAAGCGTCTCGGCGGAGCGCGCCGCTCTCTCCGATGGCGGCATGCTCACACGATCGAGCGCGCTCTCAATTACCGCTAAAATATTCAGTCCGGGAGCAAATTCGGATATTTGCTTGACGTAGCTGAGTCTCGTGCCCTTGCGCACCGCGACGTCTCCGCTATCCGGCTTCGTTTTTCCGCACAGCATCTCTAGCAACGTCGATTTCCCGGATCCATTCGGGCCAATCACGCCGATACGGTCCCCTTCGGATACCGTGAAAGATATATCTGTGAACAGCGGCGCGACTCCATACCTTTTCGATAGTCCCTGCGCGCTGATGATCGGTGGCAATTCTCTCGGTCTTCTCCTTCTGTTAGTTTAACCTGAGGAACGGCCGCAAGCACACTTTGGAACCGCGAGGCCTGCCCAAACTTGTCTCAGCCCATGCACAGATTTGACGCCCTCATCCTCGGCGCCGGTGCCGCGGGACTCTTCTGCGCCGCCGAAGCTGGCAAGCGCGGTCGACGCGTCGCCGTCCTCGAGCGCGCCGACCGCATCGGCAAGAAAATCCTCATCTCCGGCGGTGGCCGCTGCAATTTCACAAACATCCATTGCCGCCCCGAGAATTTCCTCAGCTCCAACGAACACTTCGCCAAATCAGCGCTAGCCCGCTACACCCCGTCGGATTTCATCGCGCTGGTCGAAAAGCACCGCATCCCGTATCACGAAAAAACGCTCGGCCAGCTTTTCTGCGACCGCTCCGCGCAAGACATCACGGGTATGCTGGAAGCCGAGTGCCGCGAAGCGGGCGTCAAAATCTTTCTAAACGCCAAAATGGAAGAAGTTCAACACACCACCGAATTTGTAGCGCGCACGGGATCGGCGGAGTACCGTGCTCCGGTTCTCGTCGTCGCCACCGGCGGCCTCTCCATTCCCAAAATCGGCGCTACCGCGCAGGGCTACGATCTGGCGCGCCAATTCGGCCTGAAAATTACAAAAACGCGTCCTGCGCTGGTCCCCCTCATACTTCCGAAGAAAGAACAAACTCAATACAGTGATCTGGCGGGCGTCTCCGCGCTTGTCGTCGTCTCCGCCGATCATCAGTCCTTCCGCGAACAAATGCTTTTCACGCACCGCGGCCTGAGCGGTCCCGCCATTCTTCAAATTTCTTCCTACTGGGAAAAAGGGAGGCCCCTCCGTCTCGACCTCGCGCCCGATCGCGAAGTCACCTCCGCCATCCGCAAAGCCAAGACCAGAAACCTGTCCGCCGCCCGCGCCGCCTTCCTGGGCGTACTGCCCAAGCGCTTTGCGGAACGCTGGGTCGATCTGCACGCGCCGCCCAATTGGACCAATGAGGCATTGGACTGGCTCGAACGGGATCTTCACGAATGGGTTCTCGTCCCCGCCGATACCGAAGGCTACGAGAAAGCTGAGGTCACCGCCGGAGGCGTCGACACGGCCGAGCTATCCAGCAAGACAATGGAAAGCCGAAAGGTTCGCGGCCTATTTTTTATCGGCGAAGTCGTGGACGTTACCGGCCACCTGGGCGGTTTCAATTTTCAATGGGCCTGGGCCTCGGCCGCCGCCGCCGGCCGCGCTTTGTGACCTCCGTCGCACCATAAGTCGGACACTTCACTCACGCCTTTGGATGGCGGCGAAGCTCCCATATCAGATACACGAGCACGGCGATATTCAGGGCCAGCGCGACGGCCTTTGCGATGGTCGCATGATGGATGAGCTCGTAAATTTCCAGCGGAAGAAACGAGGCTGTTGTGATGGTCGTAAAATATTCGGCCCAGCGTTTGCGAAACGCCAGGCCCGTTCCCTCGGTCAGAAACACCGCGGCGTATATGAACGTGCCCGCACTGAGTTCCCTTAGTTTCCGGTCATCGACGCTCGAAAATTTCGTGAGCAGCCAATGAATGTATCGATTGTGGGGATCCACGCGAAAGGCGTTGATCCATTGGTCCGCCACGCTCGCCATGTCTCTGTGCAACAAGTGCAGCGCGCCGATACCGACGGCAAGCAACGCGAATCCCTTGAAAAGTTTAAAGGCCGCGATCAATAAGAGGCCGCGAGAATGTGATTTTGTGCCGGGCATTTGCCAAGGGCCAGTCCGTTTCCATTGTACAGATCCAATTGTACAAGGCCCTGGCAAGGCCGCCCGCCGGTTATTGCTTCCAAGTAACGGGAAGGCAATGCGTGTTTCAAGTACGATAGAGACGGACCGGCTCCGAACTACGGGCGGTCGGCCACAATTTTCTTGCTGAGATTGCCGGTCGGCGGATCCTGAATCGTAATGGTCACGCCAAAGAACGTATTTGCTGCAAATACGTTTCCGGTCGATCCGGTAGCCTCCAGGATTCCCACTGGCGCTTCCGTTATCAGGTTGTCCCTCACGTTGTTGTTGTTGCCCTGAACGAAAATGTCTGCGTCTCCGCCGTTGAACACCCGATTTTCCCCAATGCGATTGCCGTTCCCGAAAACAGTGATGTTCTCGAAGATGCTCGCGGAAAACGCGGTGTTGCCGTGCACGTGATTGTCATTTCCGTCGATGAAGATACCCACCTGATCGATTCCAACGGTATTTTCCCCAACGCGTACGTTGTTCGATTGCGTCACCAAAATAGCCGTCGCAACGGCTGTGCATGTTGTGGCGTCGTTGCAAGGCGACCAGAAATTGTTCGTTACCGTGTTGCCGTGAATTGCGCCCGACGCGGAAAAACCGATCTGGATGCCATTCTGCGCGGCGCCAGTGGTCGGTCCGACGCCGGTAACGACGTTATCGTGAATTGTCGCGTTCGTTCCCGTTTCGTTGGCGGTGACTCCATTCTTCTGGTAACCGTGAATGGAGCAATTGGAAATCTCTACGTCTGAATTCTGGCCGCCGCCGCTTTCCACAAAAACGCCCGTCCCGTTCTGGCATCCGTTCAAAGAAGCTGCAAGGGCGAAGTTGCGAACCGTCGCGTGGCGCAGGCTCCCCGAAGAATTCTGAAAGTAAACTCCGATCAAATCCGGCGCGCATTCCGTAATTCCATTGTTGATCCCATCGACCGTCAATCCGGTGATCGAGACACTCGCCGCCCCGCTTATGAACACAGCCGCGGCAATCGCATCGCCCGTTGTCAGGCTCGTTGCATTCTGCTGAATCGAAGCTGGTACCAGGAACGCGCCGGAATCGGCGTCGATGTCCAGGGATTTGTTGATCAACAGTTGCTCGGCGTAGACGCCATTGCAAACGACAATCTGATCGCCTGCCGAAGCCGCGTTAATCGCATCCTGGATCTTTGTGAATTGGGCATGTGGGCATGCCGCCGTGTTGCTCACGACCAACTTGCCGGAAGGCGCACCAAACGAAGCGCGCGCAGTCAGAATCAGAAGAAAGGCAAACAGACCGGTGCGAAGAGCAGCTGTGCTATGGAGTTTCACGATTCCCCCTTTCGTCTTCGATCGACGTCTTCGGGGTGGGAGCTGGGGCCACCCAAGTTTAGAAAACGGGGCACCATGCCGGCGGACACCCTCACGAGGAAGTGAACGGCGATCATAGGACAGGGCCCCCAGAGGACAACATCCCCCTGCCCCTATCTTAGCCCACAAAACCCCTGGGCCGTCACTAGTACTGGCCGAACCGGTCTCGAGTCCATGGCGCGAGTTGTTGCGCGCGAAAATCTACTTGTGGGAAGGCAGCTGGTCCCAGATAGCGGGATCTTCTGTGCCCAGCACCCACGAACAAAATCCCTGAAGTCCGCGCTCCTTCACCAGCGCGTAGCGCTCACGAAAAGTGCGCGCATCGGTAAAAAAGATCCACTCGCGCATATCCGCACGGTAGAAATAAAACCATGCCGCGCGATCCGTCGCATCCCATTCGATATGTCCGCCGAAGGCCTTCGCCAGATCCAGCGCGTCATCGGTCCCGATATATTCCGCCGACGGATTTGGCTTGTCTCCGGACTTGTCCTCCGACTTCACTGGCGTCCCCGCAAACCAGTGGTAACCATAAAGCGGGATTCCCAGCGACAACTTCCCGGCTGGCACGAATTTCAGCGCGTACTCCAGATTGCCCGTCGTCCAAGCCCATCCCGCCACTGGTCCGGGCGCCGTCCACCGCGTGTGCTGGTCGTAGGTCATCAAACAAATCAAGTCGACGGACTGCCCGAGCGCCCTCAGGTCATAAGCGCCGCGCCAGTTCGCGTAAATCCAAGCGGAAAAGCCGCCCTCTCCAGGCTCGCCGGGGGCATTGGGCACGGTGGCGATCGTAAGCTGCAAACCCTCTCGATGAAACGCCGCCGCAGCCTGGTGAACCATATCCGAGAGCGCGTCGCGGTCCGTCCAATGCACATTCTCAAAATCAAATTGAAATCCCGTATAACCGTTCTCTTTGCACGCGCGAATAAGCTGCGCATACATGTTTTCCTTCGCCGCCCCGTTCTTCAACAACTTGTGAAATTCTTCCTGCGCAAAATCGCCGTTCGCCACAATGGGCATCACTGGAACGTGGTGCTGTCTCGCCGTTTCCATCACCAGTGGATTCGCTCCCCCGGATACAAAACCATCCCCGTCCACCTCATACCACGCCGGAACCAGCAAATCGATTCTGTCCGCGTGCGCCAGAAACGACCGCACCGACTTTGGATCTCGCGTCATGTAGAAAAGCGACTTGGGCTGCTGCGCGCGCCCGGCGGATGCAAGGAAAACAAGTGAGGCAAGTAAAACGGATAACCTTAATGGGATTTTCATGGTGGGCGCAGTTTAGCCGTGCCCGGCCCTCAAACGCAACGTACCGTTCGGGAAGATCCTGGATTTGGTTTACGCGCTTCCGCCCATTTTCGTGCGCGGCGATGCCGAGAATTTGTCCGCGATACTTTTATCAGTCTCCAGCTCGAGGTGTATCTTTCCGAGGATGTCCTCGATCCTATCGTCGGTAGCGCATTCCGCTTCTGGATCTACCTTTGGCCCGCCAGAGCTGAGCGACATCAAGTAGATATAGCTCGTCAGAATGTGCCAGCACACCGGATTCGGCTGCAGCAGCACTCTCGGTGGAATCAGCGTCAGCGAATCCATCCGGATGGCGTCCGTCACATGCCTGTAGGGAAAAATGCCGGGCAGCTTCGGCACCAGGTCCACGTTGTCGACGAACCGGTAGGTGGTCGTGACCGTCTGATGGTACTTCACAGCGAAGTCATGGTTTCCCGTGCGCGGACTTGCGTAGGTATAAATCGTCGGATCGTTAAGCGGAGCTGGCGCATGCGCGGCCACATCCAGCGCCAGCAGCGTCGCAATGGCTCCTCCGAGACTATGTCCGCAGATGATCAGCGAACTCGGCGCTGCCAATGTCCCAAGAAATTTCACAATCGAGGGCTTGCCCGCTCCCTCCTCGACCGTCATGGATCTGTACATCGCTGTAAATCCGTCCTCGGTCGAGCCTGCTCCGGAAACCTCCTTGAACGGGACGTCCCCGAAGTGGGCATCTTGCACCCATTCCTTGATTCCCTCTGTCCCGCGGATGGCCACAACCACCTCGCCCCCGGCTCGCGCTTCTAGAATCAGACCCATCTTCACTCGCTGTCTACCGCGGTCGGGATTCATGTCCGTTGCCAGATCGTTCCCGTAGATGGTTGCGATCAGGTCGTATCCAGGCGTAACCGGCGGTTTCCCCGCGAACACGTCATACGCCGCATTCACGAGTTGCGCAAACTCCATGGCTTTATTCCAGTCCATGATCTTTTCCTTTCCGGGAGGGAAACCGCAGAGGCAGTTGACAGTGCGCGCAATCTTAGGCAGCAGCCTCACTCAAGTCAATATACGATTCCGAAGGAGCGCGGCACGCCGTGTCCGCTGCCACCCAGGCCGCAGCGATTCAGGAGAAGGCATGTAAAGCGGCCAACTATCTCCACTTCTTCAATTGCGGCCAGATGTTCTCCAACGTCCCAAACTTCGCCCCGCGGCAAATATAGACCGCAATCTCTTTCTCGAGCGCATAAGGATTATCCGCCGAAGTCCCCACGTACTCCACATGCTCAAACAACTCTTCCAGCCGCTCCCGCGAGTCTCCCAACACCACCAAACAATTTCCTGAATAGCCGCGCGGCCCCCACAGCCAGTAAGTCTGGTGGCCGCTGAGCGACGGCGGCAATCCGTAGCGCGGTCCTAAAAAATCGATGGCGCCAGCCTGCCCATAATCCTGTGCGAAAATCCCGCACCCCGGTCGTTCCGCTGGCGAAAGACGGTTATAAGCCGTTGCCGTCTCCGCCACAATCTCTTCCCATCCAAACTGATCCGCGTACCACTGCGGCAAGGGAGCCCGCTCGTGGCCGTGCTCCATCACGGGAGGCTTCAGCGGCAGATATTTCAGGTAGACGAGGAACTCGGATGGCGAAAGAATTGGCACGGTCAGGGGAGCGAGGTGCGCGCCGCTGGCCAGCAAGAGAATAACAATGATCGGCTTCAGCCAAACAAGCCGGTTCGGGCCGCTGCGGACACTCTCCGTTTCCGGATGTGCGATTGGTCTGCGCTCGATCGTCGCTTCGATCGCCACGGCTCCAGCGGCCAACAACATCGGATAAATCGGAGACAGGTAATAATTTTTGCCGTGCAGAACAAAGAAAACCGTAAAGCAGACCAGATAACACCACGCGAGCGCGCGATACGGTTTCAGACCCGGCGAAACGAAAGGCGCAACCAATCCCCTGATCCAGATCGGAGCGGTGATCGGGTCAATCAGCATGATTTGCTGAAAGAAAAATTGCGGCAGAGGCAGCACCACATCGCGCCCATCCGCGCGAATGTTGTGCATCAACTGAACAAATGGCCACTGATTGTGAATGTTCCAGAGCAGGTTAGGGAGGAAAATCAAAAAGGCCGCAAACCCGCCGAGCCAGATCCACGGATTCAGAAAAACGCGGCGCTGCGGGGTCAGCAAAAGTCCAACAACCATCCCCAAACCAAACAAGGCGATCGAATATTTTTCCTGCAGCCCGATTCCGGCTACGACGCCGAACCAGAGCCAGTACCGGGGGTCGTTCCGCTTGATCGCGAGCACCGCGAAGTAGGCGCAACCCATCCACAAATTAGGTTCCAGGCAATTGGTGCCGAGCAAGCTCCCGTTCGAGAGATATTGTGGAGCAATCAGGACAGCGATCGCGCTCAGCACCACAGCAAACCGCCGCCCGCCGAGTTCGCGTGCGAGTACTGCGGTTTGCACCACCAGCAGGGAAGAAGCCAGCGCCGGAATAAACCGGATGCTGCGGAGCGAATCTCCCAACACGGCGCGGCAAATGTGAATCAAGAAGGGAATCAGCGGCGGCTGGTCGACATACCCCCAGGCCAGATGATTCCCGCAAGCCATGTAGTCGAACTCATCGCGAAAGTATCCATACTGGTTGTTGAAGTAGCAATGAAAAATGAATTTTCCCAGCGCAATGGCGATAACAATCAGCATCCCGTCTCTGAAAAGAGACCGTTCCTCGGCCGGCATCCTCACCATCCCTCAGCCATCGCAGCGAACTCGGCCCATCCCTGGGCTCGCGTGAGGCCCAGCACGCCGGTCCCCTGCGCTTCGCGCGCGAGCGGCCGTGCTGCGGTTCCAGTGGATGGATTGGCCATCAAATCGCCCTTGTTGAGCGCTTGATTATGCTCCTGAATGGGCGACTGTCCAAAGGGAAGAACGCGGAAGGGAACTGCTTTAGCAACCAACAGCGAGCGGCCAAGGAAAATTCCAGAGCTTGCGCCTGGCCGGATCCGTCGAGCCTTGGCTCAGGACCCGCGTCGGCGGTCGATCGAGAAGATGGAGCTGGCAATGGTCATAGAAACCAAAGCCACCATGGCGAATCCGAGAATGACCACGATCACGGGAAACCCCCTTACTAGAACACAATAAGGAAGGGCAGTTGGACTTCCAAACACAATCTTTGTGTTTTCAATGAGATACATCTATGGAATATGAAATCGCGTCACCAATTGGAGACAAGTGTCAGTCACAAGGCACATTTTTCCGGTAATAGTACTCGCCCGCGATGTCTCAAAGGAGATGCAACGACGAGCGCTCTCGGATGCCCATAATAGCAGTCCAGGTCTATGCCTTGCTCAGCCGGATCGACCCATCCCCCGTGTGCACGGTCAGGGACTGGCCACCGCCGTTCATCTTTCCATGAAGCTGCGAGTTGCTAAACGTTCCTTCCACAGTTACAGGCAGGCCCACGCTGATATGTCCGTCGCCAGTGCTGGCATCAATGTTTGCCTGAAAGTCGCCCGGCAGGGCCAAATCCACGCTTCCGTCGCCTGTCCGTATGTTCCAGCTGTCAGCCATCTTCGACCCCGGAAGAACATGCGTATCCACACTTCCATCGCCCGTTTTAATGAGCAGGCCGTCGAATCTCCCCGAAACCCTCACATGGCCATCGCCGCTATCGGCGTCCAGCTTACCGTCCAACTGGCGAGCTTCAATCGAGCCGTCTCCGGTATGCAGCTTTATCTCGCCCTTCAGCGTATCGACGTTTATGCTGCCGTCGTGCGTGTGCAGATCGATCGTTCCCGTAAGACTATTTGCCCGAATGGACCCGTCACCCGTTTCCACCGTGACGCTTCCATTGAGGGAGCTGGCTTCGACCGAACCGTCTCCCGTATGTGCATTCAAATCAGCATTTTGGGGCATGCGCACTTCGATATGCAGTCTCCTCCCATGCCCGCCCCAGGAAAATCCCCAATGTCCGGTAACGCGCGCAATCAACTCCACCTGGTCGCCGTTCTGGTGCGATTCAATGTGCAGGTTCTTGTCCAGCTCATAGCCTTCATAGTCGACGCGAAACTCGACACTCTTGCTGTCGCTTGTGGTGACGCGCACGCTGCCGTCATTGGTGTCGATGCGCACATTCGCTCGACCCGAGATGCTATAGGTTTTCGAGGGCCAGTCCGTCGCCCTGGCGTGTGGCGCGCCGACGGCCGCGGCAAGCAAGGCGCTGGCGAGTATCCCCCAACGAAGCACTGTCGTGGGGTGGGGATCGAGTTTCATGGCAGAAAGCCTCCGTAACATCGTCTTCGAACTAGCCGTTCTATCAGTAGGTACGAGACCCCGGTAGAAAATGTTCCCTTTCTCACCTTCCGCCCTCGGCCACTGTGTCTGGCCTCTTCCTAGAGACGCTGCGTAACCCGATTCGTCTGACGGACGCGACAAGATCGCGCCCCGAGGTGGACATCTCGAGAGCCCGTCAGCGTTTGGCGGCAGACTTTTTCTCGGTCGCCGCTTTGCTCTTGCTAACTCCGGGTTTGGCACGCAGCGCAGCCAGAAACTCTTCCGTTGGCAGCGTATTGATGACATCGCGCTTCTCGAGCCAGCCGCGCCGCGCCATCGTCACGCCGTAGCGGATGAACGCCAGATTCCCCGCATTATGCGAGTCGGTCGAAATGACCACCTTGACGCCACGGTCCCTGCACATGCGCAGGTACACGTCTTTCAAATCCAATCGGTCGGGATACGAATTGCACTCCATCGCTACGCCATGCCTGGCGCAGGCTTCCAGGATCTTCTCCATGTCATAGTCGAGGGGGTCCCGCCGCCGCAGCAGGCGCCCCGTTGGATGTCCGATGATCTGCGTGTAGGGATTCTCGATGGCGGCCATCATCCGGTCCGTCATTGCGGCTCGCTCCAAATTGAAATAGGAGTGAATCGAGCACACCACCACATCCAATTGCGCCAGCAGCTCGTCCGAATAATCCAGCGAACCGTCCTTCAGGATGTCGACTTCGGCTCCCGCCAGCACGCGAATCCCGAGCCCCTTGGCGCTCGCTTCGCGAATCTTTCTGATATGCGCGGCCATGCGCTTTTCATCCAGACCGTTCGCCACCGTGACGGCTTTCGAGTGATCGGTTATCGCTATGTACTGATGCCCCAGTTTGCGCGCGGCCTCGGCCATCTCCTCGATGGAATTCTTTCCATCGCTGGCCGTCGAGTGCATCTGTAAATCGCCCTTCACGTCGTTCCATTCAATCAGGTGCGGCAGTTTGTGCGACTCGGCCGCGGCAATTTCGCCAGTGTTTTCGCGCAGCTCCGGCGGAATGTAGTCCAGCTTCAGCTTTGCGTAAATCTCTTCCTCGGTGCGCCCGGCGACGGGCTTTTCACCTTTGAGCGTCGCCAGCGCGTACTCGTTGAGCGTCAGCCCCATGTCGTTGGCTCGCCCGCGCAGCGCAACGTTGTGTTCCTTGGAGCCCGTGAAATAAAGCAGCGCCGCGCCAAAACTCTCCTTCTCGAGCAGCCGCACATCCACCTGCAGCCCGTTCTGCAACGTGAAGCTGACTTTGTTCTCCCCACGCGCCAGTGTCTGGTCGATCCCGGGAAACTCCAGAATGTGCTTGGCCAACGCATCAATCTGTTTTTGTCCGGTATGCCCCACGCCAAGCGTCAACAGCAGATCCAGGTCTCCCACCGTCTCCTTGCCGCGACGCAGCGAACCTGCCGGAGTTACTTCCTCCACCGCTTTTCCCGCTTTCTTGATGTGCGAAATGATTTCCGCCGCCGCGGCCTCTGCCGCATCGATGTGAAACCGCCCCGAAGACTTCTTGAATACCTCAATCGCTTTCAGGATATTCTGCTCGGTTTTTTCGCCGAATCCCGGTAAATCACGAAGTTTGCCCTCCTTCGCGACTCTCTCCACATCGGCTACCGTTCCGGCTTTAAAGTGCGACCACAGAAACGCTACCTTCTTTGGCCCCAGCGATTGCAGCTCGAGCAAATCCAGAATCGTCGCTGGATATTTTTTCAGCAGTTTTTTGCGCAGCGCGTAGTCTCCGGTCTTCACGATCTCCTGAAGATGTTCCACCATGCGCTCGCCGATTCCCGGAAGCTCTTCCAGTTTGTCCGGGGTGGTCACAAGCTGCGCAATCGATTCCGGCAGGCCATCGATCAACTCGGCGGCCTTTTCATAGCTGCGGTAGCGTCCAATAATGGCCCCATCAATTTCCAGGAGTTGCGCAGTTTCGCGCAGGATGCGGGCGATCTGTTTGTTGTCCATGGCAGGGATTATAAAGCCAGTCTCCTCGGAAAGGCACGCGCGCGAACAGCCCCGGTGACAGCCGCATTCCTTGGTTAACTCAAGGCAGGTTTTTCCAGTACACTGCTCGCTGGCTGCCGCCTCTCAGCCGCCCAAAGCCATGAAACGCCCCTTTGCCGTCGCCTTCCTCGGCTGGCTATTCATTCTTGTGGGCCTGGGGGCTCTCCTCTATCACCTGATCAAAGGCGCGCTGGATTTTTGGATGATTCTGATCGTGCTTTTTGAACTCATCGCCGTTCTGGCGGGAGTCTTCCTGCTCAAGGGACGCAATTGGGCGCGCTGGCTGTTACTGGCTTGGATCGCGTTTCACGTCATCTCCAGTGGGTTGAACTCGCTCTCGATGTCTCTCCCCCACCTCCTGCTGCTGATTGCCGCCGGCTATTTTCTATTCACCCCGCCGGATTCCCGGTATTTCAGCTTCCCGCCCCTGGAGTAGTCCTCCGGACGGTTCACCCGGAAGAAAAATTCTCCAGAATCGAGCAATACCGACGCCGGCTCTGCGATAGACTCTCCCTGTAGAACGCGCTTCAGAGAAGTTTTAGAGCCCGGTGTGTGCGGGCCAGATAGATTTCCAGGGAGGCAGGGTGCGCCTTTCGATGCTCCGGATTTTGTCCGCAATTCTTCTGGTTCCCGGCGTGCCTGCGCAAACACAGAAGTCCCCGCAGGCGGCGAGCCTGCCCGAGAAGGTCATCATCGATACGGACATTGGCGACGATATCGACGACGCCTTTGCAATCGCCCTTGCTCTCAAGAGCCCCGAGCTCGAGATTCTCGGTATCTCCACCACGTTCGGAGACACGGAAGCCAGAGCCAAAATCCTCGACCGGCTCCTCGGCGAAGCCGGCCGCACCGACATTCCGGTTCTCGCCGGCTCACCCACTCACACCACAAATGTGATGAATCAACAACGCTTTGGCGAGGGTGGTCACTTCCGCAAGGTCTCTCATCCCAGCGCCGCGGATTTCATCCTCGAGCAGATTCGCCGCTATCCCGGCCAAATCACGCTGATTGCCATCGGCCCGCTGATCAACGTTGGGTCGCTGATCGAGAAGGACCCTGGAACTTTCCTCAAACTCAAACGCGTGGTCATGATGGGCGGCTCCATCGAGTGCGGCTACGGCGAGTTGTGGTTCTGTCCCGGGCGCGGGCCCGACGCGGAATGGAACATCGTCAACGACATCCCCTCCGCCAAGAAACTCTTTCTTTCCGGCGTACCGCTCTTCGTGATGCCGCTTGACTCGACACAGTTAAAGCTGGAGGAGACCAAACGCGCCTTTCTCTTCAAGCAGGGAACTCCGCTTACCGACTCTCTAACGCTGCTCTACCACGAGTGGGGACAAGAAACACCCACTCTCTTCGATCCTGTGACCGTCGCTTTTATCCTCGATCCAAAAATCTGCCCCGTCGAGCCCATGCACATCTCGGTGGACGATAAGGGTTTTACTCGCCGCGAGCCCGGCCCTCTGAACGCACAAGTATGCATGCATTCCGACGCCGATGCTTTCTTCCGACTCCAAATTGGCCGCCTTGCCGCGCCCTAGGAGTGGATAGCGGGCAGAGGCTCGGGTCCGGTGGGCCCTTTCAGGCACTTCTACGCTTCTCTCTGCCCACTGTGCTCTCGGTGCCGCTGTGTAGATTCCTTGTTGTGCCCGTTTAGGGTGCCGCGCCGCCGCTCTCCGCTACTCACGGGTCGCTTCCGTTCCCAATAAAAAGGGCCGGCAGAGGGGCGTTCTCTGCCGGCCGAATGAGTCCTTGAGTAGTTACGCTGGCTTTTGCACGTTCGCTGCCTGGGGGCCCTTCGGCCCCTGGACAATCTCGAACTCTACCGCATCTCCTTCCTGCAAGGTGCGGTAGCCATCACCCACAATAGCGGAATAATGAACAAAAACGTCTGGACCATCGTCGCGCCCTATGAAGCCGTACCCTTTTGAGTTATTAAACCATTTTACGGTTCCTTGCACTTATGTGCTCCTCCTGATGGAGACCTGGATGTTTCTCTCAGCGGCTAATTCGGGACGAAAGCAGCCGCTACTTTCCATAAATTGCGCGGAGTGTACCAGAAAGATGATTTCAGTCAAGTGAGCAATCGTTTTCTTCCGGCAAAAAGTGAACGGTTTTGCCTGTATAAAAACGATTCAGTGAAAAAAGGGCAGCTTCTTTCCGCGGCTCGCTGCTCGCGCGCCCCCGCAAGTGCAAGCGAACACAGGGTTTGCGTATTCGGGTTTTACGCCGTGCATCATTTGTTGCACGCTTTTGACTTTCGCAGCAAACCGGTTTCAGGAACCACCCGAAGAGCGTGTCGAGTAGCTGACTGGCCTAAGGATTTCGTAAAGATTGTTGTAGTCGTCGGTCCAGAGACGAAGCCGTGCCGGAACTTCGATGGTTTGACTGCCCGGAAAGGTCTCCGGCTTATTCAAGAACTCCTGATTGCGCGTAACCAGCACCCAGTCGGCCGAGGAAATCATCATCGAAGCATCTTCCTCGCTCGCAATCAGCCGCGTCGGGTAATCCGCGTCCTCGGCCAGCAGTTTCACCACAGGCGCGAGGTTCAGATATGTGTTTGAGGTGTGCACCGCGAGAATACCGTCCGGCTTCAGGTGCCGGAAATATACGGCAAAGGCCTCCTTGGTGAGCAGGTGCACGGGGATAGCGTCGCCTGAAAACGCATCGACGGCCAGTACATCAAATTGTTGCGGCGGCTCGCTCTCGAGCGACAGCCGCGCATCCCCGAGAATGATTTCAGACTTTGCCGGGCTCTGTTTGAGGAACGTAAACCAGCCATTCGCGACGGCGATGACCTGCGGATTGATTTCGTAAAAGCGGAACGAGTCGCCAGGTTTTCCATAGGCGGCGAGCGTTCCCGTTCCGAGTCCAATCACTCCGACTCGCTTCGCCCCTTCGCAGCAAAATCGCAGCGCCAGACCGACACCCGATCTCCTGCCGTAGTACGTCGTGGGGTTGCGATTTTCCGGGAAGGAAAGATATTGCGCGCCGTGCTGGATCGTTCCGTGAACCAAGCTCCGGTACGGCAATTTGAGGCCGGTGTTGAATTCCTGAATGCGGAGCGCCCCATAAAAATTGCGCATCCTTCTGACGGTGTCTTCTCCGGTCTCTCGAATGTTCAGCACCAGCACTGCTCCCATCGCGATGGCCATACCGGCCCAGAAAATTCGCGCCCACCAGCCTTCGCCCCAGAGCACAATGGCTGCTAAAACAGCCGTGAGCAGCAGAATGATCGGCAGTTCGTAAACCCCGGAAAGGATGTGTGGAGCGAGCAAGCCAACAGAGACCGCGCCAAGCGCGCCTCCGAGCGCGATAGTCAAATAAAACGAGGTGAGGTAGCGAACCTGAGGCTTTCGCTGAACGAGTTCGCCATGACAAAAGAGACAAGCAACAAAAAGCGTCCCGCAGAAAAGCGGCACGCTGATCTGAATTGCGTGCGTGACGGAAGCATCATGGATGGCGTAACCGGCGCAGCCCAACGCGACGGCGAGAAGCCGTGCCACAAACCAGCGCCCGTAGAACTGGCGTTTCGCAAAGACCAGAGCGAACGAAAGGAGGTAGAGAGCGAGAGGCACAACCCACAAGAGCGGCACGGGAGCGACATTCTGCGAAAGGTGATTCGTCACCGCGAGTAGCATCATCGAGCCGCATGCGGAAAAACTCAGCCAGAGCAGTTTGCTGCCTAACGCGGGCGGAGTGTCTCCTGCCGGTGCTTCCCGTTCCGTCGCTTCAGGAGTTTCGTTTCGAAGGAACGCTTGCGGCATGTAGTTGCGGCTGAGCCACGCGGAGAGCGCGCAGCAGATTACGAAGAGTCCGTAAAGGGAAGACCAGAGGATAGATTGCTCGCGAGAAGAAAGGCGCGGTTCGATCAGAAACGGAAAGCTGAGAAGTGCGAGAAGGGAAGCGAGATTGGAGAGAGCAAAAAGAGGATAGGGCGAACGGCCGGAGGCGCGGCGGGCGTACCACGTTTGCAGCAGCGGGCTTGTGGCGCTGAGCAAAACAAACGGCAGGCCGAGCGAAAACGTGAGCAGGCCGAGGATGCGCCAGGCTGGATCGATTTCTACATGCGAGCGCCAGAATATTTCGGGCGCGATCGGCAACCACATCAGGCTGACGAGAAGAAGTCCCAGGTGGAGGACGGATTGGCGCTGTGGTACAAGGCGACGAATCGTGGCGTCGGCGTAGAGATAGCCGAGAAGAAGCGCCGATTGAAAAAAGACCAGGCATATCGCCCAGACGGCGGCGGAACCTCCGAACCAGGGAAGAATTAGTTTGGCGAAGAGCGGTTCGATCAGAAAGAGAAGAAAAGCCCCGAGAAAAATCGTTGCGGCGAATAAAAGCCTCTGCCATGGCGGCAAGGAGTCGGGCGTTTCGGCAGAGCTGTGCATACTCCGGGCGGAATCAGGAGCGGACCAGGAAGCGCAGGTAGTACAGGATTCCGGCGACGGACTTCGCGTCGCGGATCTTGTTGCGGCGAATCATCTGTTCAATTTCGCCGTGCGTGAAAGCCTTGCAGGTGATCTTCTCGTCTTCTTCCGGCTCCGCTTCTCCGGGTGTCAGATCTTCGGCGAGAAGAATGTACATGCGCTCCTCGAGAAAACCGGGCGTGGGGAAAATATCTAGAAAAACGTGGAAGCGTTTGGCGCGGTAGCCGGTTTCTTCGATCAGTTCGCGGGCGGCCGCGCGTCGCGGATTTTCGCCGTTGTCGATGCGGCCTGCAACCAATTCCCAAAGGAATTGCCGCGTGGCGTGGCGATACTGGCGAATCATGACAATGCGGCCATCTGGCAGGGCGGGGAGAACGACGACCGAGCCGGGGTGCGTTATGACTTCGCGCGTGACGCGCAGGCCGCTGGGCTCGATGATCTCATCGCGGCGCAGCCCGAAGACGGGACCCTTGTAAATCATTTTGCTGCGAAGGACTCTGGCGGTGGTGCGGCTAGGTGCTTTGGGCGGCATAGTCCGTACGTTTTCTCCGCCGTTATCATACACTGTAGGGACGCGATCTATCGCGCCCCTGCCGAAGCGTCGAGGCGATCGGCGAAGGCAGCTCCGAGAGAATTGGCAATGCCGATCAATACCATCATCGTCGATGACGAGAAGCCGGCGCGGGAAGAACTTGCTTTCCTGCTGAAGGCCTTTCCCGAAGTCAACGTTATCGGCCAAGGGAAGAACGGCGTGGAAGCCGTGGCGCTGATCAAGGAGCACTCACCCGATCTCGTTTTCCTTGACGTGCAGATGCCGGGGCTCGACGGTTTTGGCGTCCTCAAGAAAATAGTCGAACGAAAAATGAAAATGCCGCACGTGGTATTTGCCACCGCGTTCGATCAATACGCCGTGCAGGCGTTCGATGTGAACGCCGTCGATTACGTGCTGAAGCCATTCGACAAAGCGCGCATCGCGAAGGCCATTCAGCGCGCTCGAAAGATGCTCGACACGCAGACCTCGACGACCGAGCGCCTCGAGCAGCTCGTGAGCCAACTCGGCGCCGCGAAGAGCGCGCCGCAAAGAGTGAAAGTGCTGGTGCAGTCGCAGCAGCGGCTGCTGCTCGTCAATGGCGAAGACATTATTTTTGCAACGACCGACGGCAGCGCCATTGTCGTCGTGACGCGCGAGGTGGAAGGTTCGTCGAACTATCGCACGCTCGAAGAACTAAACGCCACGCTCGATTCTGAATCGTTCTGGCGCCCGCACCGCTCCTACCTCGTGAACACGCAGCACATCAAGGAAGTCGTCCCTTGGTTCAACTCCACCTTCATCCTGAAAATGAACGACAAGAAATCGACCGAAGTCCCCGTAAGCCGCGCCCAAGCCAAGCGTCTGCGCGAACTATTTAAACTGTAAATGGCACGGTACCCGGCGGGTATCCGGGTCCCCTCGTTCTGGGATTTTCGTGTGATAGAGACAGATCGAGATCCGAGCGGCATTTTCAGCGCCTCGGGACGAGCGGAGTTCGCGTCCCCCAAGCGCAGATTCTCGGGCTTCTCGGGCCCGCTCTATTTGGGACTGCTTCTCGGTGTGATAGCATCGTGCGTACCTCGCGTACATTCAACTGATGGATTTTTCGCTTAACGACCACCAAAAACTGATACGGGATACGGTTCGCCGATTCATGGATGCGGAAGTGCGGCCCCGGGTGAAGCAGCGCGACCGCGAAGAGCGTTTTCCTGCCGAAGAGATCAAGAGTCTGGCCGAGCTGGGCTGCTGCGGAATGATGATTCCTGAAGAGTGGGGCGGCCCCGGGCTGGATACGCTTTCCTATGTGCTGATGCTTGAGGAAGTAGCGCGCGTGGACGCGGCGATGGCTACCTCGCTCAGCGTGACGAATTCGGCCGTGCAGGTGCCGCTGACGAAATTTGGGACGGAAGAGCAGAAGAAAAAATATTTGCGGCGCCTGGCCACGGGAGAAATCCTTGGTTCGTTTTGTTTGACGGAACCGGCGGCGGGATCGGACGCGGCGGGGATTCAGGCGCGCGCCGTAGCGGCAGAGCGTAGGGGGTCGGGTGTTGGGGCAAGAACATCTGAGCCGCCCGGGCTGACGCCGGCAGCCGGTGCCAGCGGCGATGTCTATCGGTTGAACGGCACCAAGACCTGGGTGTCCAACGGCCACGTCGCTGGCCTCTTTATCGTGTTCGCGAAGACCGACCCGGACGCGGGCGGCAAGGGCATTACGGCGTTTCTGGTGGAGCCGGGGTTTCCCGGGTTCAAGGTGGGGCGGCACGAGGACAAGATGGGGCAGCGGAGTACGCCCGCCGTCGAGATTTTGCTGAACGATTGCGAGGTGCCGCGCGAGAACCGGCTGGGTGAAGAGGGGCAGGGATTGAAGATTGCGCTGAGCGCCCTGGACGGCGGGCGGATCGGGATTGCCGCGCAGGCGCTTGGATTGGCCGAGGGAGCGTTGGACGAGTCGCTCCGGCATGTCAAGGCAAGGCGGGCGTTTGGGAAGTCGATTGGCGAATTTCAGGCGATCCAATGGATGCTGGCAGACATGCAGACGGAGATCGAGGCGGCGCGCGGGCTGGTTTATCATGCGGCATGGCTCAAGGATACGCACCCGGGGAAGTTGGGCGCGGCGTCGTCCAAGGCGAAGCTTTTTTCCAGCGAGATGGTGAACCGGGTGGTGGCCAGGGCAGTGCAGATTCATGGGAGCTCGGGGTATTCGCGGGAGTCGGATGTCGAGCGGATGTACCGCGATGCGCGGGTAATTACGATTTATGAGGGGACCAGCGAGATCCAGAGGACGATCATCGCCCGGGAGCTGCTGGGCGCGCCCGGGAAACCGGCGTAGTTAACCTTCACTGCCACCGGGGTTTTGCGCAAGCGTCGCTTCTGAGGAATTTTATGTTCTCGAGGAAGAGCGCTCGGGGCAGTGCGGGTTCTCGGCGACCTGGATGAGCAAGGCGGTGACGGACTTGGGACTGAAAAAATACCCAATACAGGTAGTACCCGTAACCCAATCTTTTGTCAGGGCAAGGGAAGGAATGTTTATTCAGAGCGCAGAGTACAGAGAGAAGAGGAGAGCGGGTTGACGACAGAGGCTGAGGGGAAGAAGAGGAGTCGGGTGGTTAGCGGGATGCGGCCTACGGGCAGGCTGCACATCGGGCATTACTTTGGGGCGCTTGAAAATTGGGTGCGTTTACAGAATGACCCAGCGTACGAGTGCTTTTACTTTATTGCGGATTGGCATGCTCTGACCAGCGATTATGCGGATACGTCGGGGATAGCGCAGAACACCATGGAGATCATGACGGATTACCTGGCGGCGGGGTTGGACCCGGCCAGGTCGGTGATTTTTCAGCAGTCTTTGGTGCCGGAGCATGCCGAGCTGCATTTGTTGCTGTCGATGGTGACGCCCTTGAGTTGGCTGGAGCGAGTGCCGACCTATAAAGAGGCATTGGAGCAGGTGAAGAATAGGGATCTGCACAACTATGGGTTTTTGGGGTATCCGTGTTTGCAGACAGCAGATATTGTGATTTACAGCGCGCCCGCCGAGGCGGGCAAAGAAAGAGCACAGCTTTACGTGCCGGTGGGGGAGGATCAGGTCTCGCATGTGGAGTTGAGCCGCGAGATTGTTCGGCGATTCAATGGAACGCTCTTCACCGTAAGGCCGGAAATCGTCGATTACCTCATCGGGAGAGGTGCGGCACAACCCGAGAAATATCCCGCCGAGCTTCGCTTGATTTTGGAGGACGTTTCTAAAGTTCGTAAGCAAGGAGCCGACGCTTCTAAGGACGTTAGAAGCACCTCCGCCGCACCGGCAATTCGTCAGTTTATTCAGGAAAGCGGGTTAGTAAACTTTCTGGACGCTATCCCGGGTGCAAACTCATTTCTTGACATGCCCGACCCTTTGGTCGAGCCGCAGGTGATGCTGACAAACACGCCGAGGATACCTGGACTTGATGGGCGGAAGATGTCGAAGAGTTATGGGAATGCGATTACGTTGAGCGAGACGGATGAGGAGATACGGAAGAAGACGAAAGTGATGGTGACGGACCCCGCTCGGAAGAGACGTACGGACCCGGGAAATCCGGATGTGTGCCCGGTATACGACTGGCATAGACTCTTTTCTCCGGGGGAGCCCGGGAGATTGGAGTGGGTGCGGCAAGGGTGCACGACGGCGGGGATTGGTTGCATTGAGTGCAAGTCGGCAATGGCGGACAATTTGATCAAGTGGATCGCGCCAAAACGAGAACAGCGGATCAAGTGGGAGAACGATCCGAAGGGCGTGCTGGAGATTATTGACGACGGATCGAAGCGGGCTCGCCTGGAGGCGAAGAAGACGATCGGGCGGGTCAGGGAAGCGGTGTTTGGATGGGAGAAGAAGAGAAAAGAACTGGCGAGTTGGGCGTAGCGAGATAGGAAAGGACACGGACTGGAGTCCGGGGATGGGGATGAAAAGCGCGAGGACGGCCCTAGGAAGAATAGACTATAATTCCCGGCAACCATGGAGCTTTCTCCCGGAACAAAACCTGGGCCTTACGAAGTAATCGGGCCGCTGGGCACGGGCGGGAGGGGAAAAGTATATCGGGCGCGGGATACGCGGCTCGAGCGCACCGTGGCGATAAAACCGAAGAAGAGGGCTAACGCCGAGACGCAGGGGGCCGGGGAGTCGGCGCATGTCTTTGGCGCTGGCGGCCGAACGTTGGCCGGGAATTCTTGAGTGGTTGCATGGAAAGGGCGCGAGGAACCGTGCCCCTATAAAGGCAAGGATGGATGGCGACGCCTGGGAATAAGTTGACGCGGGACGCGGCTTACAAGGTGAACATACCCTTGTATGAGGGACCGCTGGATCTCCTGCTGGATTTGATCAAGAAGCAGGAGATGAATATTCATGATATTCAGATTTCGCTGATTACGGCGCAGTACCTCGAATACCTGCACAAGCTGGAAGAGTTGAATGTGGATGTGTCGGCGGATTTTATTTACATGGCCGCCACGCTTATCTACATCAAGTCGAAGATGCTTTTGCCGCCGGATCCTTTGGCTGCGGAGGATGGGGTCGAGGGCGATCCCCGGGCGGAGCTGGTGCAGCGGCTTGTGGAGCACGAGAAATTCAAGAATGCGGCGCAGCTTTTGTATCAGAAGCAGCAGGTGGAAGAGAACGTGTGGTCGGTGCCGGACAAGTCGCTCTATAACGACCAGGGGACGGAAGGCGAGCTGGTCGTTTCGCTTGTGGATTTGGTGAAGGTGTTTCAACAGGTATTGGAGCGGCGGAAGGAAGTTTCGCGGATTGAGTTGCAGCATGAGCAGTTTACTGTGGCCCAGATGATTGCGGCATTGCGGGCGCAGATTCTGGCTAGCCCGGATAATAGCGTTAGCTTGATTTCGTTTTTTGAAGCTTGTCCTTCGCGGCACGCGATGATTGTGGCGTTTTTGGCGGTACTGGAGATGGTGAAATTGCAGGCGGTCGGGTTGGCGCAGGAGAAGCAGTTTGGGGAGATTGTGGTGAAGAAGGGGAACTCGTTTGATGTGATTTTTGATGAGGCCGGCGGGATCCGGCAAATTGACGAGGAGTACAGGTGATCGTTGAGGTCCAGAGCTGACAGCCAAAGCCCGGAGAAAAAGATTTTAGACAGAGGGGGCGGAGAGCACAGGGAGAACAGGGGAAGCCGAGAGACGAAAGAAGAGAAAGAGAGCTTACCGAGAGAGACACATAGTTCAGAAAGAAGAGCAACGACCAGATTTCAGGAACCGCAGGGAAGAGAGAGTTCAGCATGACGCAGGAAGAGAGAAAAGCGGCACTCGAAGCGATTATTTATGCGGCGGATGAGCCGGCTACCATTGAGCAGCTGGCGAAGGCGCTGGGGGAAGAGAAGCTTGTCGTGCAGGCTTCGCTCGATGAGCTGGTGGCCAGTTACGCTGTGGAGGAGCGGGGGATTGAGATTCGAGCGGTGGCTGGCGGGTACAAACTTTATACCAAGCCCCAGCAGCATGATGTGGTGCGGAGATTTATCAAGAGTCTGCGGCCGCCGCTGCGGTTGACGATGCCGGCGCTCGAAACGCTGGCGGTGATTGCCTACAAGCAGCCGGTGACCTCGCCGGAGATTTCGGAGATTCGCGGGGTGAATACTTCGGGAGTCATCAGCACGCTTTTGGATAAGCGGTTGATTACAACGGCGGGGCGGAAGGAAGTGATGGGACGGCCGATTCTTTACAAGACTTCGAAGGAATTTTTGATGCGCTTTGGGTTGAGCCATTTGGAGGAGCTGCCGAGTTTGAAGGAGTTTGAGGCACTGGCGCGGGAAGCGTTGGGGAGCGATGAGGGCGTGGCGCCCGGGAGCGAGGAGTTTAACGATGGCGAAGGAGCTGCCGGAGAGAACAAGGCAGCCGGGCGAAACGAGAGTCAGGAAGCGGTCGTGGCGGCAGGTGTCCGGGCGGAGACTGTTGCTGATGTGGTTGTGTCGGCCGAGCATTCCCAGGACACGGCGGCTGAAGCGATGGAGCACGTGAAAGAGGAGTTGGCGGAGGCGGAAGCGTTTCGCGAGCATGAGGCGCGAGCGACGGCAGAAGGCATGCCGGCAGGGGAGTTGGATGAGGAGCCGTTGCCGCCGAGCGTGAAGTCGACCGCGGCGGGGGAATAGAAGCCGACAGATTCAGAAAGCAAAACAGGAAAGTTCAGAAAACGTCAGCCTGGGGCACCCCCGGGCGCACTTCTATCCTGTCGTCACACAGAACTTGCTTCATGACCGAGCTGCGGCCATTTGGGCCGCCCGTTGACGGAGCGGCCGCAGGGGAAAGGCAAAACGGGCACCCCCTGAAAAGCGCCGAAAGTGGAATCCGCTGAGGGCAGTCTAAGGGTCTTGAACGCAAAAACTCTTGGGAACCAAAGTGATTCGGGCTCCGTACTGAATGAGGGCGGCAGGCCGCTTCAAGAAAAAGACGACGGTTTGGGAGGGAGAACCATGAACAAGATAAAGAGTTTCCTGCAGGGCTGGATATCCGGGGCGGTTTGTGTGGCGGTGATTTCGCTGTTTTCTGGTGTGACCGCGCGGGCGCAGGACGAGAAGCGCACGGTCTTTGCCGAGGGCGATTTTCATTGGCAAGGTAATCTGAAGGCCGGGCAGACGCTGGAAGTGATCAATCGAAATGGAGAGATTGGAGCGAGCAAGGCTTCCGGGGATGCGGGGCGTGTAGAAGGCATGAGGAAAGGGAGCGATGACGACCGGGAATTGTTTATCGAGGTCGTCGAGTACGCGGATGGCGTGACGATCTGCGCCGTGTATGCGAAGGATAAGACGCCTGGACGGTGCCACCGTGGCGGCATTTCGTCGGAGTCAAACAACTGGAGATGGGGCGGCCATCACGCGAAAATCAATTTCGACGTGCAAGTGCCCCGCGGCGTGCGGCTCCATGCGATGACGACGAACGGCGCCGTGCACTGCGTGAAGCTGGACAGCGTGGTGCAGGCGGAGACGACGAACGGCGACGTGGAAGTTTCTACGAGCGAATGGGCGTCGGCGCGGACGACCAACGGTGGAGTGCGCGTGAATATGGGCAACGCGAAATGGAGCGGCGAATTGGAGGAAGCAACCACAAATGGCAGTGTGGATGTCACGCTGCCAGCTTCCGCGGAATTCAAAGTGGATGCAGCTACGACCAATGGCGGGATTCGTACGGACTTTCCGATTAGCGTGCAGGGGCGCTTTAGCTCGAAGGAGCTTTCGGGAACGGTGGGCGGAGGCGGGCGAGAGTTGAAAGTGGCGACGACCAATGGCGGGATAGAGCTGAAGAAGAGCTGAGAGGCCCAGTAGAACCTCGCCAAATGGCTGAAACCGTACGCCCGCCTGAGGAGCCCCGGTTTGGTCGGTGGCTTGGAAAGGGAGTATGCAGGAACGATTGCAGAAGATTATTGGACGGGCGGGGATTGCTTCGCGGCGGCATGCGGAGCAGCTGATTTTGAGCGGGCAGGTGCGCGTGAACGGGGTCGTCGTGCGGGAGCTGGGGACGAAGGCGGACCCGGCGACCGACCGGATTGTGGCCGCGGGGCGGACGGTGGGGGTGGGGACGGCGGCGCAGAGGAATATTTATTTGGCTTTGCACAAGCCGCCGGAAGTGGTTTCGGCGATGGCTGATCCCGAGGGGCGGAAGACTCTGCGGAATTATTTGCGGGGCTTGCCGGAGCGGGTGTTTCCGGTAGGGAATCTGGAGTATGCGGCCTCGGGGTTGGTGTTCATGACCAATGACGGGGATTTGGCGGCCGAGATGTTGAAGAATTGGGCGCAGATCGAGCAGGTCTATCACGTCAAGGTGAAGGGGATGCTGACGCTTGGGGACTTGGATCGATTGGGCAAAGAGATCGGCTTGAAAATGAAAACCGTGCGACAGCCGGACGCTTCCCGCGGCCGGGCGGCGAATTTTTGGTATGAGGTGCGGATGCGGGATTCGAAGAAGGATGAGTTGCGGCGACTTTTGATGAAGGAAATGCATCCGGTGGAAAAGTTGATGCGCATTGGGCTGGGGTCGCTGACCGTGGAGGGATTGCCGCGGGGGAGATATCGACTGCTGCCAGAGAAGGAAGTGGCGGCTTTGCGGATGAGCGCTTCGGGAAAGAAGGATGAGGGGTTGGGCCAGGAACGAAGGAAAGCATTTACACAGAGTTCAGAGAGGAACCAGGTTTCACGGAGAAGAGAAGCGAAGAAGCCGCGTTAGAGAACGATCCTACCGACCAGCTGGCATGGAATTGCGGGAACAATCGCGCTGATGGCTCTTGAGAGACTGCAGAAAATTATGGCGGCTTGCGGCGTAGCGTCGCGACGCAAGGCGGAAGAGATTATTTTGAGCGGCCGCGTGACGGTCAATGGGACGGTTGTGCAGGAATTAGGTACAAAAGCGGATACGGAGCAGGATGTGATTTGCGTGGACGGCGCGGCGATCGCGCGGCCGGAGAAGTTGCTCTATTTTATGCTGAACAAGCCGAAGGGGTATGTGACGACCGTCAGTGATCCGGAGGGGCGGCCGACGGTGGTCGAGATTCTGGGGAAGGGCGTGGGACGCGTGTATCCGGTGGGGCGGCTGGATTACGCCAGCGAGGGATTGCTGTTGCTGACGAATGACGGTGCGCTGGCGGAAAGAATGATGAAGGCTGGCTCGCACATGCCGAAGACGTATCTGGTGAAGGTGAGCGGAAAGCCGGATGAAAAAAGGATTGCGCGGTTGCGGGCGGGCATTGTGATTGAGTTGGAAGATGGGCGGCGGGTGCGGACTTCGCCGGCAAAAATACGGTTGTTCGAGGATGGAGAGAATCCCTGGTATGAGGTGGTTTTGATCGAGGGACGGAACCGGCAAATCCGGCGAATGTTTGAGAAGGTGGGACATCTGGTGGAGAAAATTCGGCGCGTGCGGATGGGGCCGTTGGTTTTGGACTTGGAGCCTGGAAGGTTTCGGGCTTTGACGGGAAGAGAAATCGAGCAGCTGAAGAAGGCGGCCGGTGGAGAATTGCCATCGATAAGAAAATAGACGGAAAAGAATTTTACACAGAGGGCACGAAGTCGGCAGAGGACACAGAGAAGAACCCCTTGAAGATGCGAGAATAGGACGGATGTCTGGCATGCAGGCAGTGGACAGGATTCGATGACACGGACGATTGAGGAGTTGATTCCGGATTACATCCGAGGTTTGCCGGTGTATGTGCCCGGGCGGCCGATTGAGGAAGTCGAACGCGAGCTGAAGATTCATGCCGTAAAGCTGGCGTCGAATGAGAATCCGCTGGGACCGTCGCCGCGGGCAGTGGAAGCGGCGAAGCAGGCCCTCAGGGATGCGCACCGGTATCCGGACGGCGGCGCGCATTTGTTGCGCGAGACGCTGGCGGCGCGGACGGGGCTGGCGGCGGAAGAGCTTTTTGTCGGGTTGGGATCGAGCGAGATTATTGATCTGGCTTCGCGTGTGCTTTTGCGGCCAGGCCTGGAGGGGATGACTTCGTCGGGCAGTTATGCGCCGTTTTCGGTGGCGATCCGGGCGAGCGGGGCGGACTTGGTGCTGGTCCCCCAGAAGCGCTTTGCGTTTGATTTAGAGGCGATGGCGCAAGCGATTACGCCGAAGACGGGCGTCATCTATCTGGCGAACCCGAACAACCCTACCGGGACGGCATTTGGCCTGGCGCAGTTGGAGGAATTTCTTGGTCGCGTGCCGGAGAGCGTTTTGGTTGTGCTGGATGAGGCGTACGTTCACTATGCGCCGGGCTTGAACCGCCGGAAGACGGAAGAGATTTTTCGGCGGCGTGCGAATTTGCTGATATTGCGGACGTTTTCGAAGGTGTACGGGTTGGCGGGGATGCGCATCGGGTTCGCGATTGGGCGGCCGGGACTGCTGGCGGCGATGAACAAGCTAAAGACGCCGTTTAATACCTCGGGAGTGGCGCAGGCCGCGGCGCTGGCGGCGATGGACGACCGCGAGCACGTCACGCGGTGCATCGAGACAAACGCAATCGAGCGCGCGAGATTAAGCGAAGGTTTGAGCAAGCTGGGATTGCGGCCTGTGCCCAGCGAAACGAATTTTATCTTTATGGAAGTGGGACCGGAAGCGAAAGAGATTTGCGGCGAATTGCTGCCACTGGGCGTGATCGTGCGGCCGCTGGGATGGATGGGATTTCCGGAAGCGATTCGTATTTCGGTGGGGACTGCGGAAGAGAACGGGAAGTGCCTGGCGGCGATGGCGGAGATTTTGGCAAAACGTGCAGGAAAAGGTGAGTTGGCCGCGCGATGAGAGTGCTGTTGCCGGACGGAATGAGGCCCACAGCTGATCCAATTCTCGAAATTCTGAAGGCCTATAAGACGATGGCTGTGGTGGGACTGTCTTCGAATCCTTCGCGGGCGAGTTACGGAGTGACGGAATACATGCAGAGCGCTGGATACAGGATCATTCCCGTGAATCCGAACGAGACGATAGTGCTCGGGGAGAAGAGTTACGCGCGGCTGGAGGATGTGCCGGAGAAGACCGAGATTGTGGATGTGTTTCGACGGGCGGAGGACGTGCCGCCTGTCGTCGAGAGTGCGATAAAGATTGGCGCAAAAGTCTTATGGATGCAGTTGGGAATTGAAAATGCGGAGGCCGGGGAGCTGGCGCGGGCGGCGGGGTTGATCGTGGTGGAGGATGCGTGCATTTTGGTGGAGCATCGGAGGAGGGTCGGGCAGTTGGCGTGAGTTGAAAAATATTGGAAGCAGCTAGGAGCCCCGCGTGGATGTTCGCGCGGGCTATTTATTTGGTAAAAGAAATCTGGCGGCGGGAGCGTATTGCCGGGACAGGATGCTGCATGTTGCGCCCCTCGGAGGAGAAACCACGGGCTTCGAAAGGTATTTGCTAGAGCGGTAGGGGAAAGATTTCGAGATTGCGTTTGCCTGGGAGGACGACGGCGAGAAAGCGCCCGTCGGGGGAGATGGCGAATTCACGGAATGACAGGCCGTGGAAAATGGGCTGCGGCGTGGGCGTGAGGACGGGAATAGCGTTGCCGGATTTTTGAGCGGTGAGCGCGGGGATGTTGATCCAGACGAGGTCGCCGGACTTTCGTTCGACGGCGCGTTTCAGCATGATGCGATTTTCGTCGGGAGACCAGTGGAAAACGCCGAGGCCGACACGGAGGCGAACGAAGTAATTGGGCAAGGCCAGATTGCGGACCTCGAGAACCTCGCGGTCGATGAAGTAAGCAACTTTTTCGCCGCTTGGTGAAACGGAGAGGCCGCCCGCGTAGCCATCGAGCGTGGCGATCTCCTTGTCGTCCTGCGCGAGAAGTTCGAGTCGCTGGAGGCGCGGAGGGCCGGACTGCGTGCGATCCTGTTCGACGGCGATGGCAGCGTTGGTACGGGGAATGCGATCGGAGTCGATGAAGGTGCGGCCCTCGAACGCGGGGCCCGCGGGGCCAGTCGTGATATTGGAGTAGTGGAAGGAAAAGAGCATGCGCGGCTTAATCTCTTCGGTCAGATAGACGATGGTGGAATTGTCCTGGAGCCAGATGGGATTGAAGCAGTCCTTGATCTGGTTTTCCCCTTTGCCGAAATGGATTTCCTTGCCGTTGTCTTCAAACCCCAGAGCGGTGAAGGAGTCCTCGGTGCGGCCGCCTTCGTCAACACTCGCGGTGAAAAGCTGCGCGAGGAGCAATCGGCCGTTGGGGGACCAGTGGAAGGAATCGACGGCGTAGGAGAAGGGCTGGTCGCCGCGAGTGAATTTGTCGCCCTGCAGGAGGCGGCGGCGTTTGCCGTTGGTGTCCTGGATCCAGATATCGTCGTGTTGCAGGTCGTATTTCTTGGTTTTGATGTTGTGCCGGACGGAGTAGGCGATGCGGCCGTCGGTGGCAAAGCGGAAGGAAGTGACTTCCTCGTCGATGTTTTGGACCGGCTTGTCGATATCTTGCGCCCTGGCATGCGGAACGAGAAAGCTGCTGTACGCGAAGACGAGCAGCGCGCCGCGACGCAGGAGGTGGAAGGATCGCGTCGGGAATCGGAAGACGGTCATGGCTTCGGGTGATCCGCGGTGTAGGGATGGCAGCAGGCTTTTTGTGCGGGGGTGAATTCCATAACTTCGACGCGCGTGCCGTCGGGGTCGTATGCATCGAGCGCCCATTTTCCATCGCGGCCGATTTCGGGGCCGTCAAATTCCTGCAATCCGTTCTTGTGAAGTTGTTCGGCGGTAGCGTGAATGTCTCTTACGCCGAGCGAAAAATGATTTTGGACGCCGAGCTCCTTGTGGTCGGCATTGGCGGGGATGTTGAGCATGTATTCGATCCAGCCGTGTCCGTCGGGCACCTGGATTTCATACCAGTCGAGCCCGTCGTCCTTGAAACCGCCGCGCCAGTAAAGACGAAATCCCAGGAGGTCGAGATAGAAGCGGTTTTCGGCCGCGAGGTCTTTCACGACGAATCCGGCGTGTAGTATTCGCACGTATGACGCCGCGTCGGGCGGCGGGTCATCCACCGGAATAGCGAACCGTTGGATGAAGGAAATGGGGTTGCCCTCTGGGTCTCGGACCTCGAAGTGGGCATCATACGGTTGCTTGTCGCTTGGGTTGGGGTCTTTCGAGATTTTACTTGGGTTTACACCGTGGGCGACAAGATAGCGACGCATTTGCTCGACGTCGTCGGTGAGGAAAGCAATTTCCGCGAGCCAATTCTTCGCGGCGAGGGAAGGAGTTTTCTCGAGAAGGATCGTCTGGTTTTCTAACGAGCCGACCGTGAAGCATGGCAGGGAAGTGTAAAAACACATGCCTACCGGACGGACGCCTACCAGCTTCGAATAGAACTGACGCGACTTCCTAACATCGGTGACGTAGACGCGAACATGGTCGATGCCTGTAATGCGCGGACGCGGCGGATTTTCCTGTGCGACGAGAGGGGAGCCCACGAGGCAGGCAGCCAAGGCGAGGGCCATTTGGGTCATTCGCATAGCCCTAAATTTTGACATGAGCGCGATTCTTTGGGAAATGGGTCACTGCTTTGGGCCGGGGTGCGGGCCAGTGAAATCGGAGCAGCATGGTCTCTGGACAGGCGTGAATTCCATAAATTCGATGCGGGTTTGGTCGGCGTCGTAGATATTGAGCTGCCATTTGCCGTCGCGGCCGATCTTGGGTTGCTCCGATACTTTGATGCCGGCTTTCGCGATTTGGTCGGCAATGGCGTGAATATCCGGCACGCCGAGAGAGATGTGGTTCATGACGCCGAGAGTGTGCTTGTCGGCGGTGGGCGAGATGTTGAGCATGTACTCGACCCAGTCGGTGCCCTCGGGGACCTGCATGGCGACCCAGTCGTCTCGCTCTTCGGTCATGCCGCCGTGCCAATAGGGACGGAAGCCGAATTCATTCACGAACAAGCGATTGACGGATTCTCGGTTCTTCACGACAAAGCCTGCATGAATGATGCGAACCGGATTCGAGGGATTCGACGGAGGTAAGCCGGCATTCACGTCCTCGGCGTTCGCCAAGTGATAGGAGTCCGTAATCGAAACGCGATGTCCCTCGGGATCCGTGAGCTCGAGACGAATGATCTCTTTGCTGTGCTTCTTCCTGACCTCATTAAAATCAACTTTATTAAAGTCGAAATATCTTTTGAAGGCCTCAAGGTCTTCGGTAAGGAAGGACACTTGGGCGAGAAGATTTGCAGGGGCAGGCACGGGCACTTTTTCGAAGGTGATGCGCTGCCCGCTGGGCAAAAACAAGTAGGGGGGAGGCGCCGCCTGGCAATAGTCGCAGGAATGATCGGGATCAATGAGTTTTAGATAGAACTTGCGCGCTTCGGTTACGTCGGAAACGAGAATGGTGACACCGGCAATGCCGAGAATGTGCGGGCGCCGGGGTGGCTTTTTCTTCGCCAGAACGGGAAGACACAAGGCCAAGCACGCGAGTAACAATCCGATCTTTTTCATGGGTGACCTCAGGGATTAGATACCGAACGGGATTTTACCTTGCGAATTTCTTCCAGGCGAGCGCGAAGGCGCTGTTCGAAGCCTTGGTCGGTGGGTTTGTAGTAGCTGCGGTTGGCGAGATTGCCGGGAAGGCAGGTCATGTCGGTGAGTTTGTCGTCGTGGTCATGGGCGTATTTGTAACCTTGGCCGTAGCCGACATTTTTCATGAGGCCGGTGACGGCGTTGCGGAGATGCAGCGGGACGGGATCGGCTTCGGTCTTGTGCACGTCTTCGATGACATCGCCATAAGCAGTGTAGACGGCATTGGATTTTGGCGCGAGGGCCAGATACACCGCGGCTTGCGCGAGGGCAAGATTGCCTTCGGGCACGCCGAGAAAGTCGAACGCGTCCTTGGCGGCCAGCGTGACCGACAGCGCGCCCGGTTCGGCGAGGCCGATGTCCTCGCTGGCCATGCGGACCAGGCGGCGGGCGAGGTAGAGCGGGTCTTCGCCGGATTCGAGCATGCGGGCGAGCCAGTAGAGTGCGGCGTCGGGATCGGAATTGCGCACGGATTTGTGGAGCGCGGAGATCAGGTTGAAATGCTCTTCGCCGGCTTTGTCGTAGCGGAGAAGCTTGCGCTGGAGGACGTCTTCGAGGAGTTCGCGGGTGATGGTGCGGGCGCTGGTGGAGCTGGGCTTGGCGCTGCGAGCGGCGAGGTCGATCGTGTTGTAGGCGGAGCGGGCGTCGCCGTTGGCGTAGGACGCGATGCGGAAGAGAACGTCGTCGGTGGCTTCGACGTTTTCGTCGCCGAGGCCGCGTTCCTTGTCGGCGATAGCGCGTTTCAGGAGGTCGACGATCTCGGGAGTCGTGAGCGGATCTAGCACGTAGACCTTCGTGCGCGAGAGAAGAGGAGAGATGACCTCGAAGGAAGGATTTTCGGTTGTCGCGCCGATGAAGGTGATGTGGCCGGCTTCGACGTAGGGGAGAAACGCGTCTTGCTGGGCCTTGTTGAAGCGATGGACTTCGTCGACGAAGACGATAGTGCGCTGGCCGCCGTGGGATTTGTGTTCGGAGGCCGCCATCACTTCCTTGATTTCCTTGATGCCGGCGAGCACTGCGCTGAAGGCGACGAATTCGGAGCGCGTGAGACGGGCGATCAGACGCGCGAGCGTGGTTTTTCCGCAGCCTGGCGGACCCCACAGCAGCATCGAGGTGATTTCGTCATTTTCGATTTGCTGGCGAAGGGGCTTGCCGGGGCCGAGGAGCCTTTCCTGGCCGATGAATTCATCGAGTGTTCGAGGACGCATGCGCTCGGCGAGCGGCTGACGCGCGGAGTCTTCGAAGGCGGGTTGCGGCAATTTGGAAAAGAGGCTCATGGGAAGTCAAGGGTTCAAGAGACACACCGCGAGAAGTGACAGCCAACTGACGTTACAAGAATAGAGGCAAGAGAAACGGGAAAGAGATCCTTGTCGCGACCATGCCGGATTCGGTAAGGGATAAAAACGTGGTCTTCCCGAAGGCCAGAAGACTTGGCGTAATCGAAGCTGCCGTTGTTCGCTGACAGGCAATGGCTGACCAGGAATTCTTCCAGCGAGAAAGGAAACGTTAGGAAGACCAAATCACAGGCGGCAATAATCGCGAGTTCGAAGAGTACCGGTCTTCGCTTACCTTTCATTACGAGCCTCCAGAGCGCGCGATACAAGTGAATTGCGCTGGCGGGCGGCTTCGTAAAAGAGGACGGCGGCGGCAGCGGCGGCATTGAGGGACTCGGTGCCGCTGGCCATGGGGATGCGGATACGGGCGTCGGCGCTGTGTTCGACTTCCTCGGGGAGGCCTGCGCCTTCGTTGCCGACAAGAAGAGCGACGGGTTGGCACCAGTCGACTTCCCACGGGGAGAGGGCGCGCACTTCGCCCTCGCGCGGCTCGCGAACGCTGGATGCCAGCGTGCGAACATTCGCAATCTTAAGTTGCGTTAGGAGGATCGCGAGCGACATTCCGGGAATAATTGGCAGATGGAGGGCTGCGCCGGCGGAGGCGCGAAGAGCTTTCGGAGAAAAGGGACTGGCGGTGCCGGACTGTCCGGAAGCAGCCGTGACCGCGCCCGTGGCGCCGAACGCGGCCGCCGTGCGCAGGATCGTTCCGACATTGCCGGGGTCTTGTACGCCAGCAAGGACGACGAGAAGCGGCGAACAGGCGGAAGCAGGCGTACGGAGCAAGTCATCGAGAGCGGCAACGCGTGGCTGAACGAGTGCCGCGACGCCTTGCGGGTGCTCGGTATCGGCGAGGCCTTCGAAGAGGCGGTCGGTGGTGCGCAGCTTGGGAAACGCCAGTTCCGGACGGTCGATGAGCGGAGCGAGTCGTTCGTGGTGGCGCTCGCCCGATTCACTGAAAAGCACCGCTTCGATGCGGCAGCCCGAGCGCAGCGCTTCTTCCACGAGGCGGACGCCTTCTACCCCCACAGAACCGGATTCCGTTGGCAGGCCGCCGCGAAGCGCCATGCGGAACCCTTTGAGCCAGCGATTGTCGCGGCTGGTAAGGATGCCGGAAGCGGCCGTAGGCGCGCTGGCATCGCTGCGAGCGGATTTGCCTGGGGAAGCCATTCTAGCGAGCGTAGCAAATTTCGGGTGCGGGAGGCTAACCGCGGCGGAGGGGAACAGCCGCTTCAAAAAGTGGGCCTTACTCGGGCCTTGCGGCGGAAGCCAGGAGTACAGGGTTCCGAGTATCTGGCGACCTGAGGCGGGCGCCGATCTCTCCGAGCAGTTCGAACGAGCGGAGGCGCGCGGAGTGATCGTAAATGTGAGCCGTCGCGATGATTTCATCGGGCTGTGTGACTTTCATGAAACTATCGACGGCGCGCTCGACCGTTTCAGGAGATCCCACTGCCGAGCAGAGGAGCGTCATGCTGGCGGAGGCCTTTTCTTGGGGCGACCAATAGGAATCAATGTCCAGGACGGGTGGGGGAATTTGACCGGGCGCGCCGCGGCGAAGATTGGTAAAAGCTTGCTGAACGGAACTGAAGAGATAGCGAGCCTGGGCATCCGTTTCGGCGACGACGACATTCAGGCCGAGCATGACGTAGGAATGAGCCGTTTGCCGCGACGGTTTGAAGCTCGCTCGATAGATCTCGATGGCCTGTATCATGTCGGCCGGCGCGAAATGCGATGCGAAGGCAAACGGCAATCCCAGCTCGGCGGCAAGCCGGGCACTGAAGAGACTCGAGCCCAGCAGCCAGATCGGTACGCGCAAGCCCGCGCCGGGAACGGCGCGAATTTTCTGATTTGGCGCGGCGGGCTCGAAATAGGATTGTAGCTCCGCGACGTCCTCGGGGAAATTGTCGGAACTAGAAGCCATGTTGCGCCGAAGCGCGCGCATGGTGGGCTGATCGGTGCCGGGAGCGCGGCCGAGTCCGAGATCAATACGATCCGGATACAGCGATGCGAGCGTGCCGAATTGCTCTGCGATGACCAGCGGAGCATGATTCGGCAGCATGATGCCGCCGGAACCGACGCGGATCGTCCTGGTGCCGCCAGCGACGTGGCCGATGACGACAGAAGTGGCGGCGCTGGCGATGCCGGGCATGTTGTGATGTTCGGCAAGCCAGAAGCGGTGAAAGCCCCAGGCTTCGGCGTGCTGCGCGAGGTCGAGCGAGTTGCGGAGAGCGTCCGCGGCAGTCGCGCCCTGAGGAATTGGCGAAAGATCGAGAATGGAGAACGGAATCACGTCCGATTGGATGCTCCGCAGGACAGGGAAGTTACGGATTTGGGGCGCTCCGCAAACGGCTCGAAGAGTTTTGAGGTTTTGAGCAGCGGAAATGCACCCGGCGGCACCGGCGGCAGGCTCTTATTGCATGCGGTGGATGGCTATGGTAGCGTCGCCGGACTGACGGAAATCACGAGCAAAGCGGCGTAGGGTGCGTACGCGGCTTCGCCAAAGGCCAAAAAAGTTGCCGGCAGAACTGTTGCGCGTGGATGCGCAAAACCCGGAAGCAGAAGTGCTGCGCTACGCGGCTAGCTTTCTTAGCCGGGGAAGTGTCGTCGCTATTCCCACCGACACGTTTTACGGGCTGGCTGCCGACCCCTTTAATCTTGCCGCGGTGGATGAAATTTATCGAGTGAAGGGACGGCCGGAGACGCGCGCGCTGCCGATTTTGGTGCGTTCGCTCGAACAGGCCATGCAACTGGCGCGCGAGGTGCCGCAGAATTTTTTGCGCCTGGCGCAGGAGTTTTGGCCGGGGGCGTTGACGCTGGTCGTCGACGCAGCAAACCGGTTGCCGCTGAAAGTCACTGCCAACACGGGAAAAGTGGCGTTGCGCTGGCCGAAGAGCGACGTGGCGCGCAGGTTGATTGAGGAGTTCGATGGACCCATCACCGGAACCAGCGCGAACATTTCCGGATTTCCTTCGTGTTCAAACGCGGATCAGCTGATGAAGCAACTCGGCGGGCGGCTGCCGCTGATTTTGGATGGCGGAGAAACGGGTGCCTTGCTGGGGTCGACCATCGTCCATGTTCATGGAGGCGCGTGGAAGATTATCCGCGAGGGCACGATTCCCGTGGCGGAGATTGAGAAGGCGCTGAAATAGGTGCGCGGCGGCCGCTCACCGCGGACCAGGCAACGTGGAGAGGAAATCGTAGTCGCCGGTGGGAGAGAGCTTGAGATCGTCGAGAGAGCGGCGATGGACGGAAACGACGTCGGTGAACCAAAGCGGCAGGTAAGGCAAGTCATCCGCAAGGATTTTTTGCACTTCGCTGCAGAGTGCCTTCCTTTTTTCGCGATCCATGTCGATGCGAATTTGATCGACTAACGCGTCGATGCGCGGGTTGCGGTAGTGTCCGCGGTTGGCGCCGTCGGGCGGGAAGCGCTTCGAGGAAAAAACAAATTCGAAAACGTCGGGATCGTTGTTGGCGCCGACCCAGCGCGAATACGTGAGCTGGAAATTGCCGCGCGCGGCGTCGGAAAGAAGCGTGGCCAGTTCGAGCGGACGCAGCTCGAGGTCGACGCCGACGCGGCGCCATTGCTCCTGCAGGACGGCGCCGATCAGGCGGGCCTGCTCTTCGGTGGAAGTTTTTAGGGTGAGATGAAAACGGGTGCCGTCTTGTTTGCGAGGAAACCCGGCAGCGTCAAAAATGGTTTCCGCGCGTGCGGGATCGAGAGCGTAATGCGCGACGTTCGGTTCATAGGCCCAGTGATTGGGCGGAAGAATGCCGCTGGCAATGCGGGCTTCTCCGTGAAGCAGATAGCGAATGAGCGCTTCGCGGTCGGTGGCGAAGGCGAGGGCTTGCCGGACTTCGCGTTTGGCGAGAATGGGATCTTCGAGATTGAACCCGAGATAACCAAAATTTGTGCCGGGGCGCTGGGTAACAGCCAGAGCGGACTGTTGCGCGAGGACAGGGATCATGTCGGGAGAGAGGGAGCTCATCTCGAGGTCGGCGGAGCCTTTCTGAAGTTCCAGCGCGCGGACAACCGCATCGGGCACAACGCGAAAACGCACGCGGGCGATTTGCGGTGCGCTGCGAAAATAATCGGGATACCTCTCGACGATGACCTCTTCGTCCTCGGACTGCGAAGCGAAGTGAAACGGGCCCGAGCCGATGGGATGGCGCGAGAAATCGGATCCGGCATCGCGCGGGAGGATCCCCACGGCGGGGCGTGCGAGATTCCAGAGAAACGAGGCGTACGGCTCCGTGAGATGAAAAACGACCGTCATGGCGTCCGGAGTTTCAATCGAGGCAACCATGCGGAACGCGCCACGTTTCGGGGAATGCGTAAGGGGATTGAGGATGGAATCGAACGTGAATTTGACGTCGGCGGAAGTAAGCGGGCGGCCGTCGTGAAAACGGATGCCCGGGCGCAGACGGAACGTATGGGTGAGCGGGTCGGGCGCGCTCCACGAATCAGCGAGGTCGCCGTGCAAATTCATTTGATCGTCGCGTTCAAGGAGGCTGCTGAAGAGGAGGCTGTCGATTCTTTGGGATTGCGAGTCGGTGGCGAAGCGCGGGTCGAGATTGGTCGGGTTGGATTCGATCAGGAAGGTCAGGGACGAGGGACCGTTTAGGTTGCGGCGGCCACAGCCGGCCAAAAGAAGGAAAAAGGAAAGGGCGCAGAGCAGACGCGGCGTTCCGGGAGCGGATCGAGCGTTATCGCGGCGGGGCATAGGAGATTTTACCGAGAATGGCTGGCGCGCTCGCGCCGGTGGCGCTGGGCAGATTGCTGGCGCGTTCGTGGAATGTCTCATAAGCCAGCAACGCAAAAGCGAATGCTTCCTTGGCGTTTTCGGGAACGCCGAACTTAGAAGACGGAAGAATCTCTATATTTCTCAGAGCAGCAGAAAGTTGCGCGAGGAGCAGGGGGTTCTTTGCGCCGCCACCGGAAACGATGAGTTGATGGATTCTTGTTCGAGGCAAGACAAAGCGGTTCACGGCGTCGACGACGGAGAGCGCTGTGAAAATCGTTGCGGCCCGGATGAGCTCGGCGGATTGGGCACGGTGTCTCCTGCCGAGCGCGAGAACTTTTTTTAGATAAGCGCGGCCGTAGTATTCGCGGCCCGTGGATTTTGGAGGAGCGAGCTTTAGATAGGGATCGCGCATCAGTTCGTTGAGTAGTGCGGGAAGAGGCCGGCCCGTCTGGGCGATGCGCGCGTTTTTGTCGAAGCGCTGGCGGCCGCGGCTGAAGTGCGAAACGAGGGCGTCGATGAGCATGTTGGCAGGGCCGGTATCGAAAGCGAGAATTTGATCCGGCCTGGCCGACGCGGGAATGACGGTGATGTTGGCGATGCCGCCGAGATTGAGCGAGATGCGGCCGAGCTTTTCGTGCCGATAGAGAAGATAGTCGGCGTATGGGACAAGCGGAGCGCCCTGTCCCCCGAGAGCGATGTCGGCGGGGCGAAAATCGCCAACGGTGGTGATGCCTGTGCGCGCAGCGATGACGGATGGCTCGCCGATTTGCAGAGTGGAAGCCGTAGCGCGGCCAAAATAAGGCGCAGGCGTCCCCTGATGAAAAATGGTTTGGCCGTGGCTGCCGATCAGCGCAATGCGTTTTGGTGAAACACGGAACTTGCGGCACGCCAGGAGCGCGGCATCCGCGAAAACTTCTCCCAAACGGAAATTCAGCTGGCTGAGTTCGCCTGCAGTGATGGGACGCTGCTCGGCGACACGCAGGATTTCTTTCTGCAGCGGGGCAGGAAACTTGCTGGAAGTGTGGCCGAGAATCTGTGCATGGAGATCCGGCCGCGCGCCGGAGATGCGTGCGAGCGCCACGTCGATGCCATCGGCGGACGTGCCGGACATGAGTCCGAGTACGAGAGTAGTTCCGGGCGCCATCGTCTGTGATTGGATTTAAGCACAGAGGGCCCAGAGAGCACAGAGCGGAGAACGGGACGTGGAGATAAAGAGTGAACGCACGCAACTCGTGTGCGACAAGGCTCTTTGGGGCGGTTTGCCCCGCCGGTGCAGCCAAGACGGCTTATGAGATCTGCTTCTTGAGTTCGGCGAGGAGGTTGAGCGCGTCGAGAGGCTTGAGCTGATCGAGATCAGCTCCGCGAATCTTGTCGAGGACGGCCCGGTCAAGGGCGGTGAACAGGACTTCCTGGTGGCCGTTGCGGCGGTAGGATGTGGATTCCGCGGAACCTGCCGGAGCGCCAGCCGGGGTTGCCGCCGGATCGTCAAACGCGCCAGGCGACAGCGTCTCGCTGAGCACGTGCTCACTCTGTTCGTGTCTCTTCAAAACTTCGCGAGCCCGTTCGATCACACTGCGTGGAAGTCCAGCGAGGCGGGCGACTTCGATTCCATAGCTTTTATCGGCGCTGCCTGGTTCGACGCGGCGCAGAAAAATAATTTCGTTGGGGGTTTCTTTGACGGAGACGTGAACGTTTTGCACGCCAGTCAGGAGATCGGCCAGCTCGGTGAGCTCGTGATAATGCGTAGCAAAGAGCGTGCGCGCGCGAGTGTGCTTCTGGAGATGCTCGACGACGGCCCAAGCGATGGAGAGGCCGTCAAACGTTGCGGTGCCGCGCCCGACTTCATCGAGCAGCACAAGACTCGATGGCGTGGCGTGATGCAGGATGGCCGCCACTTCGCTCATCTCGACGAGAAACGTCGAGCGGCCGCGCGCCAGATTATCGCTGGCACCAATGCGCGTAAAAATGCGGTCCGTAATCGGCAGCTTGGCCTGGCGGGCGGGAACGAACGAGCCCATCTGCGCCATGAGCACAATGAGCGCGGCTTGCCGAAGATAAGTGGACTTGCCGCCCATATTCGGGCCGGTGATGAGCAAAAGCTGCTGGCGGCCAGGGTCGAAGCAAAGATCATTGGGAACAAACCGTTCGCCGCGCTGCCGCAAAAGTTCTTCGATCACTGGATGGCGGCCGCCAACGATGAGCAACTCGCCGGTCGAGTTGAATTCCGGGCGCGCATAGCCGCGATCAGCCGCCAGATTCGCAAACGAGGTGAGCACATCCAGCTGCGCGACGGCGGCTGCCGTGCGGCGAAGGCGTGCGGCCTGGGCCGCGATGCTGGTGCGAATTTCGATGAAAAGCTGCCGCTCGATTTCCAGAATTCGTTCATCCGCGGCAAGAATCTTCCGTTCGTATTCCTTCAGTTCGGGGGAAGTAAAGCGCTCGGCGTTCACCAGCGTCTGCTTGCGTTCGTAGTCGGCGGGCGCGAGATGGAGATTGGGTTTAGAAATCTCCATGTAGTACCCGAAGATGGAATTGAAGCGAATCTTCAGGGAAGCGATGCCCGTGCGGGTGCGCTCGCGCTCTTCCATCGCGGCGATAATTTGCTTGCTGTGCTGGCTGAGATTGCGAAGCTCGTCCAGTTCGCCATCATAGCCGCTGCGAATGATGCCAGGATCGGTGGCCAAAGCTGGAGGCTCATCGGCAAGCGCGCGTTCGAGGCGCTCCCGCACGTCGGTGAGTTCATCAATCTCGCCGTACAGATGGCGAAGCAACGCGCTGCCGCCTACCGGAGGCGGCGTCACAAAATTCTTCAACACCGGAAGTTGCGCCAGCGATTTGCGCAGAGCGACAAGTTCCCGCGGCGACGCCAAGCCGAGAGTAATGCGGCTCGTGAGGCGCTCCAGGTCCTGAATGCCGCGCAACTCTTTGCGGATCTCGCCGCGCACCACCGTTTGCTGCACAAGATGCGCGACGGACTCCAGCCGCGCTTCGATGGCGTCGCAATCGATCAGCGGGCGAAGGATCCACGAGCGCAAAAGACGCGCGCCCATGCCGGTGACGGTTGCGTCGAGAGCGGCGACGAGCGTTACGGGCCCGCTGCGCGAAGACTCTTCCGTAAAGATTGGCGCAAGAAGCTCGAGGTTGCGGACCGAGACGGGGTCGAGGACAAGCGTCTCGTGCTGCTCGTAGTAGCGGACACGATCCAAATGCTGCAGCGCCTCGACGCTTGGCGGTTGCGTGCTTGTCGACCCCGCCGCCGTGTCCGGGCCGCGAGCGGCGTTTTCCCGCAAATAGTGAACGATGGCGCCGGCAGCCGAGAGCGCTTGTGGATGATCGTCGAGGCCAAGTCCTGTGAGCTCGGCGACTCCAAACTGTTCGCGCAAAATCCGCTCGGCGTAGTCACGCTGGAAAATCCAGTCTTCCAAACGGCTCTCGACGCCGCCGGCTCCTTCGAGCAGGGAAGTTTTCGCGGTTTCAAAAAGCTGCTGAGGACGGGGGAGCAGCGTTTCGCGCGGGTGGAGGAGCTGCAGCTCGTCGCGAAGAGCTTCGTCGGCGCCGGGGCCTGAAAATTCCGTGGACTGGAATTCGCCCGTCGATAGGTCCACGAACGCGAGGCCCACCGGGGAGCCGGAGGTATGTTTTGCGACGGCGGCTAGGTAATTATTTTCGCGTGCGTCCAGAACGGATACGTCTGTGGCCGTGCCAGGCGTGATGACGCGCACGACTTCGCGCCGCACGAGCTTTTTGCCGGGGCCGGGCAGTTCCATCTGATCGCATATCGCGATCTTGAAGCCGCCGCGAATGAGTCGCGCGATGTAACCGTCCGCGGCATGGTAAGGCACGCCGCACATCGGGATAGGCTGGCCCTTTTCACGGTTGCGCGAGGTCAGCGTGATTTGCAGTTCGCGCGAAGCCAGAATCGCGTCTTCGTGAAAGAGTTCGTAAAAATCGCCCAGGCGGAAAAGCAGGAGCGCGTGCGGATAGCGCGACTTGATGGCGTGATATTGCTGCATCAAAGGTGAGGTAGGTTCGCTCATCACTCAGCCAAGGGTCCGCCGAAGCAAGAAGACAACCATGCACCCGGGTGAGAGCGTTGCCTGTAGGGCGCAGCATGCGGCGCTCCTGCAACCACGGACGCGGATAAGTTCAAGTGCCGGCCAGTTCTCATGCGCGGATTCCCAGTTCCGTCAGAAGAAAAGCGTAATCCAGCGCGATTTCGCGCAAAAAATCGTAACGTCCGGAAGCCCCGCCGTGTCCTGCGCCCATATTGGTTTTCAACAGCAACCGATTCGTATCGGTTTTCAGCGCGCGCAGCTTGGCGACATATTTCGCCGGTTCCCAATACATGACCTGGCTGTCGTTCAGCCCGGTCTTTACCAGCATCGTGGGGTAAGCCTTGGCCGCAAGATTCGTGTAAGGGCAATAGCTCTTCATATAGAAATAGTCTTTTGCAATACGCGGGTCGCCCCATTCCTCGTACTCGCCGACGGTAAGCGGTAGCGAAGCATCGAGCATGGTATTCAGCACGTCGACAAACGGCACGTGATTGATCACCAGGCGGAAGAGTTCCGGCCGCATATTCACAACAGCGCCCATCAGGAGGCCGCCCGCGCTGCCGCCTTCTATAACCAGATTTTGCGATGCGGTGCGGCGCGCTGCGATGAGATGTTCGGCCGCGGCAATGAAGTCCGTAAACGTATTGCGCTTATGGCGCAGGCGCCCGGCGTCATGCCACGGCTTGCCAAGCTCGCCGCCCCCGCGAATGTGCGCCACGGCATAGATCACGCCGCGATCGAGGAGGCTTACGCGGTTCGAGCTGAAGGTTACCGCGATGGAATGTCCGTAGCTGCCGTAGCCGTAAAGCAGAAGAGGAGCGGAGCCATCGAGTGGAGTGTCTCTCCGATAGACGAGCGAAATGGGAACGCGCATACCGTCCTCAGCTGCGGCATGAAGCCGCTCGCTGACATATTGGGCCGAGTCGTACCCGCCAAGCACCGGCTGCTCTTTCAGGAGCACGCTTTCGCGAGTCCGCACACCATAGTCGAACACGGAACGCGGCGTGACAAACGACTCATACTGATATCGTACAAACGTTGCGTCGAACTCGGGATTGCTTCCAAGCGCGGCGCTGTAGGCCGGCTCTCTGAATTCGATGCGCTGCGAGGCAGCCAGCGCATCGGGTGCTTCGGCGCTGAGGTCCACAATCCGGAGATACGGCAGCCCGCCTTCCCGTTCGGTGAGAACGATGTGAGAGCGAAAGACATCAATACCCGCGAGCATCACTTCCGGACGATTTGGCACGACCTCCCGCCAGGAACCGCGCTGCGGCTTCCTGACAGGCGCGCACACGAGACGAAACGTCCGGCCTCCCGAATTGGTGCGAACAAAGAAATACCCGCCCGTATCATCCGGGCGGAAGCCCCGATTTTCTCGCGTCAAAGGGTTCGGATGATGGTCCACGTAATACTCATGGTCCGCCTCGCGCGCGGCAATCACGCGGAACTCCCCATACGGCTGTGCCGCGGGCAGAAAGCGCACTTCACTCGTCGTGTGGCTGAGGATCACGAGTAGCAGAAACGCGCCGCTGCGGGTGCGCTCGATTTCGATGCGGAAACGCTCGTCCGTCTCTTCATAAATCAGCGTGTCTGCTTCCGCCGAGCCGGCCAAGTGCCGATAGATCCGGTGAGACCGTTTTGTCGTTGCGTCCTCCACGGTGTAAAAGAGAGTGCGATTGTCCGCCGCCCAGGCCGCGCTGGTGACGCGCTCGATCGCTTCCGGAAAATCCCGGCCGTTCCACAAATTCTTGATTCGCAGCGTGTACTGCCGGAACCCTGTCGTGTCCAGCGCATACGCCAGCAGCTGGTTGTCATTGCTAACCTCGCACGCGCCCAGTCCGAGAAAGGAATGGCCTTCCGCCAGGCGATTGAGGTCGAGAAGAATCTCGTCGAGCGAACCGCCGGAATCCACGCGGCGGCAGTGCACCGGATACTGCTTGCCCTCCTCCGTACACGTAAAATAGAGATACCCGCGCAGGCGGTAGGGAACGCTCAAATCCGTTTGAAGAATCCGGCCAAGCATTTCCTGGTAGAGCGTTTCCTGAAAGGGTTCGCTAGGGCCCAGGATGGCGTCGGTGTACGCGTTTTCCGCTTCGAGATAAGCGATGACCTCAGGATTTTCTTTGTGGCGCAGCCAGCCGTAATGGTCGACGCGGCGGTCACCGTGCACAACCGTCTCCACAGCCTCGCGGCGCGCAAGTGGCGGCGAGGGCGGGGCGCCGCCGCCTGTCTCGTTAGAAAATGCTGGCACTGCTGCTTTAGCGTTTGGGTCCATGCGTCTCTTGATCTGGTGCGCTCGGCGGGTGGGCGCCGGGCCTTGCGCCGGATTTAGCCGGGGTCACGCTGAGCAAAGGTGAAATACGTTCGTCCGTTATACTAACGGAAGTCTGCGGCGGCGGAAAGCCGCGCCCTCAATGGGGGCAAGGAAAAAAATGGCCCAGGAAACCGAAATCAAGCTGAGGATCACGGACCTCCGAGCTTTCAAGCGGACCCTCGAGCGCCTGGGAGCGCGGTCGGTTGGGCGGGGATCCGGCCGGGTGCACGAATGGAACGTCATTTTCGATACGCCCGGTGGCGGACTTGCCAAACATGGTCAGCTGCTCCGCATTCGAACGGAAACCGCGGAAGCCAAATCGATCAAGGACAAGGCAGCCTGCGCGAAGCGGATCATCCTCACATTCAAAACGCCGCTCGTCCCGGGAAAGGCGCGACCCGGCAGCGCCCCGGAGAATCATCACTACAAAGTTCGCGAAGAGATCGAGCTCGAAGTGGCCGATGCCAGCGCACTCGCCAAGATCTTCGAAGGCCTCGGGATGCGCGGCTGGTTCCGGTATGAAAAATACCGCACGACCTTCCGGCTGCCGCCGTCTGAAAGCTGGGCGAAAGGCCTGCTGATCGAACTGGACGAAACCCCCATTGGAACCTTTGCCGAATTGGAAGGGCCCACCGCCGCGATCGACCGCGCCGCTCAGAAACTTGGCCACTCCCGGCGAGAGTTCGTCCTGAAGAGCTACCTCGCCCTATACCTGGAAGAGTGCCGGCGGCTTGGCAAGGAACCTCGGGACATGGTCTTCGTTTCCAAGAAATAGCCGCCTCAAAAGAAAAGATCAAAAAAATCGCTCGCAAAGTCATTCTTTGCTTGACTTTGAAACGAGCCCGGCTTATCACTGCACCTGCGAGTGAAATTTGGTGATTCAATTGCTGCATCTTTGCAGTTCAGAAGTGCATGGCAGCCAAGCGGCTGGCATGCAGGAGTGGATTCTCTTCCGATGAGTGCGTCCAACGAACTCGAACCTGCTCGCTTCAGCGTGAGGCGATGCAGGGGGGCGAGGCTTCGGAAAGGCCATGCGGAAACGTCGCGCGAGGCAGAAAGTCTCCCGCAGGCGGTAGGGTGGGGAGGGTTCACTTCTGGCTAACGGTAAGTCCATTTTTATGAGGTACTTGCCCGCAGCCGAGGCCATTTCGGTATGCGGGCTTTTTTTGTGCCTGGTCGGGGGGCCGTAGACGGACGGTGCCAGGCGGGCTTCAGTGGAAATAGGGCCCCACGGCAGAAGTGAAGAGGCAGGATCATGGAACTTTACGCTACAGAATTGATGGGCGCCCAAGCCTACGACGTGCAGGGTAACTTCGTCGGACGCGTGCGCGAATTTTTCATTGAGCCTGCGCAAGCGACAAACAGGCTATCGCATTTCCTTCTTTCGCGCGGCCGCTTCCAGCCGCTGATCGCCCGGCACGACCAGGTTGCGACTTTTGCGCCGGGAACGATGCGGCTCAACGTCAGCGAGCGCGCTCTTCAGCTTTATGAACCGAACGAGTCGCTCCTGGCGGTGCGCAAGGATTTGATGGACCAGCAGATTATCGACACGCGCGGCCGCAAAGTCGTCCGGGTGAACGACGTTGATCTTACGGAGATGAAGACCAATGGAAACGTGGAGCTGCGTGTCACGCAAGTCGATGTGGGGCTGCCTGGCGCGGTGCGGAGGCTGCTGCAAGGTGTGGTTTCGCGGGGCATGATCCGCAAGCTGCAAAGCAGGCTGCCGCAAAGCGCGATTCGCTGGGAATTCGTGAATTTGATCGAATCCGACCCGCTGCGCCGGGTCAAGCTGCGCATCACGCACGAAAAACTCGAAGACCTGCATCCGGCGGACTTGGCCGAGATCATGGAAGATCTCTCGGCGGCGGAGCGGCAGGGAATTATCGCCTCGCTCGATGAAGAGACCGCCGCGGCTGTCCTGGCTGAGCTAGATGAACGGCTGACCACGCAGATCGTCGAGAAGCTGGACCCCGAAAAGGCCGCCGACATTCTCGAAGAGATGGCACCCGATGCCGCCGCCGATCTTCTGGCTGATCTTCCCAAGGAGACTTCGGAAGAGTTGCTGGAAGAAATGCCTGGGCAGGAAGCCGATGAAGTGCGCGAGCTGCTCTCCTTCGATCCTTCGACGGCGGGCGGGATGATGAATACGGAATTTGTATTTGTGGGGGAAGGATCCCGGCGCGAAGAGGTGCTCGGCTGGATCCGTGGCCAGGAATTGAATCTCGACCAGCTCGACACCATCGTGCTGCTCGACGGCCGGGCGGAGTATTCCGGCACGGTGTCCGTGGCGCGTTTGCTGCTCGCCGCTCCGGAACAGAAGATGTCCGAGCTGCGAAGCGAGCCGCTGCTCAGCATTGCCGGAGATGCCGATGAGAAGGACGTTTTTGAGCTGTTCGACAAATACAATCTGCGGATGCTGACGGTGGTTGATGAGGAGAAGCGTCCTATCGGCACCGTGACCGTGGACGACGTGGTTTCGCGGCTGGTAAAGAAATAAAAAGGAATCTGGCGGAAGCAGCGGATGAACTGGCAAAGCCTCAAATCGAGCTTGGAAGGCCTGCAAACGCGCGGCGAAAATTTGCAGCAGAAGATTCGCGGCCTGCGGCGCCGTCTGACCCTGCTGCTGGCGGTTGTCGGGCCGGGGCTGATTACTTCGAACGTCGACAACGACGCGGGCGGCATCGCGACGTATTCGCAAGCCGGCGCGCAGTACGGCTACGCGCTGCTGTGGTCGCTGATTCCCATGACCATCGCCCTCTACGTGACCGAAGAGATGTGCGCGCGCATGGGCGTGATCACCGGTAAAGGGCTCTCCGATCTGATTCGCGAAGAGTTCGGATTCCGCCCCACGTTTTTTGTGATGATCACGGGCTTCTTTGTTGACTTGGCGAACGTCGTTGCGGAATTTGCGGGCGTGGCCGCGTCCATGGAAATGTTTCACGTCAGCAGGTACATCGCTGTTCCCATCGCCGCGATATTGGTTTGGATTCTGGTGCTTCGAGGTACATATCGCCAAGTCGAGGTCATCTTCCTGATTGCGTGCGGGTTTTACGTCACCTACATCATTTCCGCAGTCCTGGCCAAACCGGACTGGCTGGAGGCTGCCAAGCATGTCGTCATTCCCAACCTTCAGTTCAATTCCGGCTATTTACTGACGCTGACGGCGCTGGTTGGTACCACCATTGCGCCGTGGCAGTTCTTCTATCTTCAGGCGGGTTTTGTCGAGAAAAAAGTCGGGCCGAGGCAGTATCCGCAAGCGCGCGCTGACGTTTTGGTAGGCAGCATCAGCTGCATGGTCATCGTGTTTTTCATTATCGTGGCCACGGCCGCGACCCTGTATGTTTCCGGCCAGCGCGACATCACCGATGCGGTGCAGGCAGCCAGGGCATTGATTCCGTTGGCTGGGAAATGGGCCGGATTTACTTTCGCGTTTGGCTTGCTGAACGCCTCGCTCTTTGCGGCCACCATCCTGCCGCTCTCGACGGCGCATGTGATTTGCGAAGGGCTGGGATTTGAGGCGGGGATCGACCACAAGTTTAAGGATGCGAAAATTTTCTACGGCCTGTATACGGTCCTGATTGCTGTGGGTGCGGGGATCATCCTGATTCCGCACGTACCGATCTGGAAGATTTTCATTTTTTCGCAGGTGGGGAACGGTATTTGGCTCCCCGTGGTGGTCATCTTTATTCTGCTTCTCGTCAACCGGCGCGATCTGATGGGCGAGCACGTGAACACGCTCACGTTTAATATCGTGGCCTGGGTCACGGCGATTGCCATGATTATCCTCACCCTCGTGCTGGTCTACACCTCGCTCTTCCAGACGCCGCCCCCGGCGGGCTGAGGCTCGGGACGCCGCTGCTCGGAAAGGGATGCACGACACGTCACCCCGGCATTGCGCCGCTGCCAAATCGTATGTTAACTTTGCGGCGTAAAGAACAAACTACAGAAAACCCGTGCCGTACACGAAATCACACACGACGCTGCAAGTTTCCGCCTCCGGGGCGCTTGGGCCGTTGACGCCTGAGGAAGCGCTCCTCTTTGAAAAGCTTGACCTGGGGCGCCTGCCGCGGCATGTAGCCGTCATCATGGACGGGAACGGACGCTGGGCGCAGCAGCGGCATTTGCCGCGTGTGGCCGGCCACCGCTCCGGCACAAGAACGGCGCGCTCGACGATTGAGACCTGCGCCAGGCTGAAAATCGAAGCGCTCACGCTCTATGCGTTCTCGGTGGAGAACTGGAGGCGCCCCAAGACGGAAATCGATTTCCTGATGCAGTTGCTGCGCGAATATTTGCGCAGGGAAATCCCGCTGCTGCAAAAAAACGATATCCGCATGAAGTTTCTGGGGCGTACCGACGAACTTCCCAGGGGAGTGCAGGACGATGTGCGCGACGCCACGGAGCGAACGGCCGGGAACAAGGGCATGGTCCTCTGCGTGGCGCTGAACTACGGCGGCCGCGCGGAAATTGTGGACGCCATGAACGCCATCCTGGCGGAAGAGAACGGCCACGCCGGCCGCGTGGCGATTACAGAAGAGTCGCTCGCGCGGCATATGTACACGCACGGACTGCCGGATCCCGATCTGCTGATTCGCACGAGCGGCGAAATGCGTGTCAGCAATTTCCTGCTGTGGCAGATTGCGTATGCCGAGATTTTCGTAACGGAAACGCTGTGGCCGGATTTCAACCGCGCACGCCTGCTCGAAGCGCTGGTGGAATTTCAGAAGCGTGAACGCCGCTACGGCGGCATTCGCGAAGGCCAGCCCGAAACGCACAAATCCGCACGCGTCGTTGGTGAGTGAACGCTTCCGCCTGGAAACCGCCTTCCGAACAGCTCCCGCTCCTTTGTGCTTCTCCGGCGTGATTTATTTCTCTCGATGTGGTGAGATGGAGCGAGCCATTCGTCGGGGGATTCCTTTTCCATGACCTGGAAGCGTGTCGCGACAGCCGCCCTGCTAATCCCGTGCGTGGTCGGACTGGTGCTTTGGGGCTCCGCTGCCGTGATGGCGGTGGCCCTCGCGCTCGTCATTCTCCTTGCCCTGTTTGAATTTTTTGCGCTGGGCGACGCGATCGGTCACCGCGCCTATCGTTTGTGGACGGCGACCTGCGCGCTCGTTCTAGTTTTTGCTCAGTGGAACGCGCCCGGCGAGGCGGCTTCGCCGATGACCGAAATCGTCAGCCGCGTTCGGATTCTCGGCTTTTGGGTGGCTCTGCCGAAACTCGAAGATGCCTTCTTTCTATTCTTGATGGGCGTCGCGGTCCTGACGCTCTGGACGAAGCGGCCCATGGTAGAAGCCTTGCCCGCTGCAGGAATCAGTTCCGGTGGACTGTTGCTCATTGCTTTCCCGCTCACCTTCGCCGTTCGTCTCGAGGCGATTCCCCGAGAAGGACCGGCCATTTTGCTGTTCGTTTTGGTCATCACCTGGGTTGGCGATACGGCTGCTTATTTTGTGGGCAGGGCCGTGGGGAAGCGCAAACTGGCGCCGGTCTTGAGCCCAAAGAAGACCTGGGAGGGAACCTTTGCCAGCATTTTCGGAGCCCTGCTCGTCGCCGTCGTATTTTCGCGGTGGCTCGTCGTTCCGTTGCCGCACCTGCTGACAATGGCAGCCCTCGGCAACGTTGCCGGCCAAGCTGGAGACCTGCTGGAATCCGCCTACAAGCGAAGCGCGGGGGTCAAAGATTCCGGATCGCTGTTGCCGGGGCATGGCGGTGTCCTGGACCGGATCGATGCCCTGATATTGGCAATCCCGGTTGTCTGGTACTATTGGATTTGGATTTACTTGCCGAGCAGGTAGGTTCACAGGTCCTTCCATTCCTCGGGCAGGAGACAGACAGGAAAGTCTGTTCGAGCAGGTCAGCACGAAGCGGAGAAAAGATTCGTCCTTGAAGCAGCTATCCATTTTGGGTTCAACAGGTTCGATCGGGCGGCAGTGCCTTTCCGTCGTGGAAGCGCTGCCGGAGCGATTTGGTGTCGTGGCGCTGGCTGCTGGCGGCAATCTTGAGGAACTGACGGGCCAGATCGAGCGGCATCGGCCGGAACTCGTTTCCGTTGGCGATAGAAAGAAAGCGGATGAGCTTGCCTCCGCGCTGCGTGCAAAAGGAATCACTCCGCTCCCGGCGATCCATCATGGAGCTGAAGGTATGCTGGCCGTCGGAACGCACACCAAGGCGGACATCGTTGTCTCTGCGGCCGTGGGCGTTGTCGGCCTCGAGGCTACCTACGAGGCGGTCAAGCTGGGAAAAACAGTTGCGCTCTCGAACAAGGAAGTCCTGGTGGCAGCGGGTGAATTGGTGATGGCCGCCGCAAAGAAAGCAGGACGCGAATTGCTGCCGGTGGACAGCGAACACAACGCGGTCCACCAATGCTTGCGGGGCGGCACTCCTGGCGAGGTCCGGCGGCTGGTGCTTACAGCGAGCGGAGGCCCTTTTCGCAAAACGCCGCTGGCCGATCTCGAGAACGTGTCTCCAGAACAAGCTCTGGCGCACCCAAACTGGAAGATGGGCAACCGCATCACCATCGATTCCGCCACGATGATGAACAAGGGATTCGAGGTCATTGAAGCGCGTTGGCTTTTTGGCGTGCGTCCTGACCAGATCGATGTAGTGATTCACCCGCAGTCCACCATTCACTCCATGGTTGAGTTCGTGGATGGCTCCATTCTGGCGCAACTCGGGCCAACGGACATGCGGATGCCCATCCAATATGCGTTAACCTATCCGGAGAGGGTCGCGTCTAACCAGGTAGCCCTGGATTGGCAGAAGCTGCGGCGGTTGGATTTCGCAAAAGTTTCCACACGACGTTTTCCCTGTCTTCGCCTGGCACGGGAAACGATGAAGAAGGGCGGGGCCATGCCGTGTGCCTTGAATGCAGCGGATGAGGTGGCCGTAGCGGCATTCCTTGAGCGGCGGCTGCCATTCCGGGGAATTGCGGAAGTGATCGAGCGCGTGCTGGAACACACACCGAGCATGCGCTTTGAAAAGATGGACGACGTGCTGGCCGCCGACAGAGAGGCGCGCCGCACGGCGAAAGAAGAAGTAGAGCGTTTATCAGCAAGGGCCGTAGCGGTATCATAAGAGTCAGAAGAGGGGAAAGCGGAGATATGGGAGCGGTTTACCTCATCGTTGGCGTTGTTCTCGTGCTCGGCGTAATGGTTCTGGTTCATGAATGGGGACACTTCGTCGTCGCGCGGATGTGTGGCGTGCGCGTAGATGTCTTTTCGATCGGCTTCGGTCCGCGGCTCTTTGGATGGAAGAAAGGGCCAACCGACTATCGGGTCAGCGCGCTGCCGCTGGGCGGCTATGTGCGCATGGCTGGGCAAGATCTTTCCGATGTGGATTCGGGGGATAAGCCGCCGACGGGTGCTCCGGATGAGTTAATGAGCAAGCCGAGATGGCAGCGGGCGCTCATCTCCTTTGCAGGCCCTGCCGTGAACCTCGTTCTCCCGATATTTCTTCTTACTGGACTGTTTGCATTTGCGGGGGTGCCATACCCTGCCTATCTGGATGAACCCGCGCGCGTGGCGGGACTGCCTCCAAGTTCTGACTCGGCTCCGAGCCCTTTGAAAGCAGGCGACACCGTGCTTTCGATCAATGGAACGGCGACGCCGACCTGGGAACAAGCATTCCTGGCGCTCAAGCAGGTTGTGCCAGGGACCTCTATCAGGATGGAGGTGGAGTTTGGCGGAACGCGCCGAACGATCGAGGTGCCGGTAAACGATAAGACCGACTCGGGCCGGGTCTTTGGATATTTGCCGATTCGCCCCATCATTGACCAGATCGGTCAGGGCGCCCCCGCCGACCGAGCGGGCCTGGAAGAAGGGGATCTGATCACGGCGGTGAACGGAAGCCACATCGACTTCTGGGAGCAGTTCCAGCAGTTGACCAGGTCCTCGAACGGCCAGCCCATGGCACTGGATCTTGTTCGCAAAGGGCAGCCGGTGCATTTGGTGGTGACGCCTGAAAAGGGCGCGGCGGGAACCGGCGAAAACGTTTATCAGATTGGCATTGGTCCCCGCGAAGATACCGCGTACAAACGCGTCGCGTTCACCGAGAGCGTGAAGATTGCCGGCCTTGAAACCAAGGACACCATCGCGCAGACCGTGGACGTCGTCGGCAAACTCTTTAGCGGACGGGTTTCGATCAAGCAGCTTCAAGGACCGGTGGGCATTTCCCATATGGCCGGGGAGGCTGTCAGAAAGGGACCGCCATACGTTGTAACGCTGATGGTCGTGATCAGCATCAACTTGGGAATCCTGAATCTCTTGCCAATACCAATTCTCGATGGTGGAAATATCTTGCTGCTGGCGATTGAAGGAATCATGCGGCGCGATTTGAGCTTGAGCTTCAAGGAGCGCTTTGTGCAGGTGGGGCTGGTGTTCCTCTTGGTCATATTCGCCATCGTTATGTATCATGACATTCTGCGGCGGATTTCGAGTCACTCTTAGCCGGGAGTGCGCCGCACGCCAGGAGGGCGACACATGTCTGTATCGCCGGGCCACCGGGTTTCGACCGGCGAGCGCCTGAATACCTCAGAGACAACAGGAAAGCTGCAACAGGCTATACGGGAGCGCGGGATTCGGCTCACGCGGCAGAGGCGTGTCATCCTTGAAGTGATGGATGCGGCTGAGCAGCACCTGGATGTGGATCAGATTCTCGAGCGGGCACGAAAAATCGATGCGGGCGTGCATCTTGTCACCGTCTACCGCACGATCGATCTTCTTAAAAAGCAAGGCCTTATCGACGAACTTGACCTTTTGCACCTGCGCGGCGACCGGCACTACTACGAGAGCCACGGTCCACGGGACCACATTCATGTGGCGTGCCTCGGGTGTGGCAAGGTGCGGGAGTTCGAGAGCCGGCTTTACGAACAGCTCAAACAGCAAATCGCCCGGGACTTCAAGATGAAGGTCACCGTATCGCGCACGGAAGTGGGCGGATACTGCGAAGAGTGTCTGGTCAAGACCCCTTCCTAGAGGCCGAACGACCGGGAACCAATCGAACGCGCCGCATACTGGGAATCTCTTTTTGCCAGTTGCGTTTGGGTTTTGGACCTTCGTCGACCAGCACATCCTTTCCATGATGCAGGCCACCTCGACCGGGAGCCTGCAGGCTCAAGCGGCGGGAGCCACTGGGGATCCTCCGGGCGCGCGGCACTCGTCTCGAGCAGCGGCCCGCTACCGCCAGGTCAGACAGAGACGCGCAACGAACGCATGCGGCGCAGACGGGTGAAGAATTTATCGGCGTTGGCGATGTCTCGGGCGATTTGGGCGCGCAATTCTTCCGGACCACTGAACTTTTTTTCCTCACGCAGACGCTTCCAGAAATGTACCTCGATCCGGCCCGGTGAAATTTCGGGGATAGGGTCGAGGACATGCGTCTCGACGCTGAGAGTCGAACCATGGAAGGTCGGACGCACGCCGACGTTTGTGACGGAAGGGCGGCTGCGCGATTCGCCTTCAAGGAGCGTGCGCGTGACGTAAACGCCGCGGGCCGGGAGGAGCTCCTGTTCGGGTGCGAGATTTAACGTAGGAAACGTAAAGCGGCGGCCTCGGCCTGTTCCGGGGACGACCTTACCGCTGAGCACGAAAGGCCGGCCGAGAAGTCGTCCGGCGTGAGAAACATCGCCCGAAGCGATCTCGCGGCGGATGATGGTGCTCGAGACGACTTCGTTTTTGCAGACGACGTGCGGGATGATGACGACCTCGAAACCGCGTTCGGCGCCGAGGAGCAGAAGCATGCGGGCGTTGCCGGCCTGTTTGTGGCCGAAGCGGAAATTCTCGCCGACAAAAACGGCGCGCACTTTAAGATCGCGGACGAGGATCTGGTCAACGAATTCCGCGGGTGTGAGTTTTGCGAGGTCGTGAGTGAACGGCAGGACGAGGGCGGCTTCGATGCCGAGCTCGGCGAAGCAGCCGAGGCGCTGCTCGGTGGTGGTGACGCGCAATGGAGCCGACTCTGGGCGAAGAACTTTTTGAGGAAGAGGATCGAATGTCAGGGCCGTGGGCACAGCTTGTATTTCGTGTGCGCGGGCGACCGAGGCGCGAAGGATGGCTTGGTGGCCGAGATGAATACCGTCGAAGTTTCCGATGGCGAGAGTGCTTCCGCCCTTGGAAGCCGCATAGCGAATCGACCAGGCCAGCGGCGTTGAAAAAATCTCGAGTGGCGCCCACGGACTTGCGGCCGATCTGAGGACCGGAGACGGCGCGGCGGATTCGTCAACCTGCACTTCGATCTTGAGGCCGTCGTAGGCGAGCTGGACGTTTGAATAGCCGAGTTGCGACAAGCGCTCATTGGTTTCGGCATGCGACAAATCGTGGGCGATGTGCGTAAACCAGGCGCGGCGTGGATTGAGTTTTTTGACCAGCGCCAGAGCTTGATCCACGGTTTGATGCATGGGGTGGGGAATGTCGCGCAGGGCGTCAAGAATTAGCTCATCCAAATCGTGCAATAAGGCGAGCGAAGAGTCGGGGAGCGAACTGAAATCCGTCAGATAAGCCGCGCGGCCAAATCGGAAGCCCAGGACTTCCATGTCTCCATGCAGGAGCGGAATGGGAGTGAACGTAATGCCCAGAAGCTCGAAGGGTTCTTTGGCTTCGCGAAGGGTGACGCTGGGAACGGAGCTGAGCTTGGGCCTGCCGTCGAAGACGTAGGCGAAAGCGCGGCGGATGATTTTGAAAGTTTCCGCGTTGGAATAAACGGGGAGCGCCGTCTGCTGCCGGAGATTGTAGGGGCGAATGTCATCGAAACCCATGATGTGATCGGCGTGGCCGTGTGTGAGGAGAACGGCGTCCAGGCGATCGACACAGGCGCGCAGGCCTTGCTGGCGAAAATCCGGGGTGGTGTCAATGACGACGTTCTGGCCACTGCGCGAGAGGAGCAGCGAAGGGCGCAGCCGGTTGTCGTGCGGGTCTGGCGAGCTGCAGACGCGGCAGTGGCATCCGAGCGAGGGAACGCCCATGGACGTGCCGGATCCGAGTACGGTGATTTCTAGAGGAGCCTGGGGCATGCTGAGATTGCTGAAACTCGTGTGCAAGCGGTCCGAATCAGCCTTTCAAAAGATTACTGGTTTCTAGGGCCGAGTCTTGGCTTTTGCCTGCGTCGTGGCTTGCGCCGCTATCGCCTGATTGACTTCCAGATAGGTCATCTTCAATTTGCCAAGAAGATCGAGGAGGAGGCTGTCTTCCTCTGGCGCGAGGTTTCCCTTGGTTTTCTCGTGAAGGGAATCGAGCATGTCGATCAACTCATGCGCAGCTTCCGGGTCGATGACCGGCTGACCGGTGCGTGGGTCGGCATAAGCACCCAGGACCATCGCCGCATTGCTGCCAATCATGCGGACGAGATTTTCGAATGGCTGGGAGCGCTTGGGCAGGTCGGCCGGAGGTTGCAGCGCGGCAGGCTTGGGAGCTTCGGCGACAGGATGGAGTTTTTCCTCGCGCTTGGCTTCGCGCTCCTTCTCCTCCATCGCCTCCTTACGGGGTTCACCATCTGCGGTAAAGGGGCGGCGGTCGATGACTCGGAATGATTCTTCTTGTTTGTGATCGGTCAAGGGAACAATCCTCTACTGTATTTGTCTGGATAAGTTTAGCACGGGTCAGAGAATTCGGAGGCGGCCCCGTGGGAAGCGTATTGGATACACCGGAACTAAATAGGAAAAGATGGGTTAACTAAGATAGGTTAAGATTTTTGAAAGGGCAGTCAAACTAGAACGATAGGGGAGAAGCGAATGCGAGTTTCAAAGCTCATAACGAAAATCCTGTCAACTGTTCTGACGGTGGCACTGCTGGTAGGCTGGCTACCCGCGGCGGGACTGGCCCAGGACCAGGGTGCACCTCCGCCCTCTTTTTCGCCGGACCAACTTGACAAACTTGTGTCACGTATTGCGCTCTACCCGGACCCGCTGCTGGCGCAGCTACTGGCAGCCGCGACTTTTCCGGACCAGATTCCGGACGCTACAAAATGGGCGGATGAGCACCACTACCTGACGGGCGACCAACTGGCCACGGCCATTACCGAAGACCATCTGCCATGGGATCCCGCGGTGCAGGCGATGCTGCCGTTTCCGACCGTTTTGGACACCATGGCTTCCGATATGGATTGGACGACGGACCTCGGCAATGCATTCCTGGCGCAGCGGCAAGATGTGATGGACGCAGTGCAGAGAATGCGGCAGAAGGCCAAGGATTTTGGCTATCTGCGAACAAATGGACAGATCGTTGTGAGTGGCGGCCCGTACATTGAGATCGCGCCCGTAAATCCCGCGTTCATTTGCGTGCCGTTCTATGATCCCTTCGTAGTCTATGCCGCGCCGCGGCCGGGGTTTGTGGTTGGCGGAGCGATTGGCTTTGGGTTCGGGGTGACGATTGGAACCTTCTTCCGTCCATGGGGATGGGGCTACAGCCGGTTTGATTGGGGAGCACACGGGTTCTACATCTATAACCGGCCTTGGGGCCGCGTCTGGGGTAATCGATTTGCATATGTTCACGCCTATGGTCCCGGAGTGCGTCGCTGGGATGGCCCGCGTCGCGCGGAAGGGCATGCGTTGGTACAGCGCAGTGAACGCGAGCGGAATGCATGGCGCGAAGGACGCGCGCACGTGGAGGAGCATCCGCACCCGCACCGCTAGTCCGCAGGTATAAGTTAATAATTCGACCAGTACAAGCACACTCCGGCTATCCGGGGTGTGTTTGTATTTAGAGGGCTTCGATCCTGCTGAGCTTCGCCCGGCTTCCCTCCGAAGGAATCTCTCTCTCGTGAGTCGCTTGTCAAAGTTTGTGGGGCACCGTAGAGTGGAACATTTGTTGCATGACGCAATTGCCCGACAAAGCGATGGCTATCAAAAAGAAAAAGTCACGAAGAACGGGAAGGGCTCGAGCCGCTCCTAGAGCCGCTGCGGATTCACAGCGCCTGACGGCGGGGGAGTGGTTCGAGAAACTTGCAGCGGTACAGGCGCGATTGCGGGCGCCGGACGGGTGTCCCTGGGATCGCGAGCAGACGCATGCCTCTTTGCGAACGTATCTGATCGAAGAAGCTTACGAGGTCCTCGAGGCGCTCGAAAGCGGGGATGACAGGAAGTTTGCGGAGGAGATGGGGGATTTGTTGTTGCAGATCGTGTTTCATTCAGAGATTGCGAGGGAAGCGGGACGGTTCGACGTTTCCGACGTGATTCGCGAAGTGCACGACAAGATGGTGCGGCGGCATCCGCACGTCTTTGGAGAAAAGCGCGCGAAGGACTCGGCGGAAGTGCTGAAGAACTGGGAACAGATCAAGAAAGAGGAGCGCGCCGCGGCCGGCAGGAAAAAGGCGGATGGAGGGAACGAGGGAGAGAAGTCCGGCTCGCTCTTGGACGGCGTCTCGAAGGCCTTGCCTGCGGCGCTCGAGGGATTTCAGCTTACGCGGCGAGCGGCTCGGATTGGATTTGATTGGGAGAGTGTCGAAGGCGTATTCGACAAAATGAGCGAAGAGAGCGATGAACTGCGCCAAGCGGTGAGCGCGAAGGATGCCGGGCGAACCGAAGAGGAGATGGGAGATTTGCTGTTTGCAGCGGTGAATTTGGCGCGTTTTCTGCATGTCGATCCGGAAATCGCGCTAAAGAAGGCCAATCTGAAGTTTTCGAGGCGATTCCGGAGGATGGAAGAATTGGCCTCGAAAAGCGGCAAGGCGCTGGTGGATGTGCCGCGCGAGAAGATGGAGGAATTTTGGGAAACGGCGAAGCGCGCTGAGAAAGACAGTGCGCGGAAGCTGGCGGAAGCGGGCAAAGCCTGATGCGCGAAGGGATGGTCGTTCGAAAATGCGCTGGCCTCGAGGAATTTCAACGCTGCGTTGAACTGCAAAAAGGAATTTGGGGCGAACAGGACCTAGAAGTCGAGCCGGCGACCTTGTTTGTGGTGGCTAGTGAAACTGGCGGCCAGGTTCTGGGAGCGTTCGATGGAGAACGGCTAATTGGATACACGCTGGCGCTTGTAGGGTTTCTGAATGGGGCGGTGTTCCTGCATTCGCACATGACGGGTGTGCTTCAGGAGTATCGTGACCGCGGCGTTGGGCGGGCCTTGAAGCTTTTTCAGCGCGAGGAAGCGCTCGGGCGGGGAATTCGGCTGATCGCCTGGACCTTTGATCCCCTGGAATTCAGGAACGCGCATTTTAATTTGAATCGGCTGTGCGCGATTGCGCGCAGGTATTTGCCGAACCTTTATGGATTCACTACCAGCCCGTTGCACTTGGGGCTACCGACGGACCGGTTGTGGGCGGAGTGGCATCTGGATTCGCAGCGGGTGGCGGCGGCGGCTCGGGGTATGGTGAAGGAGCCAGAGTTGGTTTCGAGTACCGCGACCGTGGAATTGCCGGCGGAGATCGATCTTTGGAAGCAGAGCGATACCGCTCGCGTTCAAGCGGTGCAGACGCGAATTCGGAGGGAGTTTACGGATTGGTTTGCGCGCGGGTATGGGTCGGTGGGTGTGCGGAAATCGCCGGCGGGTATGACTTATTTGCTGGCTCCCGGTAGCGATTTTTAGTTGGGCTCGGCGGGGAGGGGGAAAGCCCTGCCCTACAGATTTCGAGTGGGGGACGATGAAGATACGGGAAGTCACTTTGCGGGAAGTGCGGATGAAGCTGGTCACTCCGTTCGAGACGAGTGCGGAGCGGACGGTGGAACGGCGCATCGTTTTGACGGAGGTGGTTACGGATAACGCGGTGGGCTGGGGAGAATGCGTGGCGGGAGAGCATCCTTTTTATAGCCCCGAGACAACCGACACCGCTTGGTTGGTGATGCGGGATTTTCTCTGGCCAATGCTCAAGGGGAAGGAAATTGCTGGCGCGGCCGATGTGTGGGGCTTGCTCGATCATGTGCGCGGTCACAACATGGCTAAGGCGGCGCTCGAAGCGGCGATCTGGGACGCGGAAGCCAAGCAGAAGGGCGTACCGCTCGCGAAACTGATGGGAGGAACCAGGGAGGAAATTTCCAGCGGCGTTTCGATTGGGATTAAGGAATCGCTCGATGAGTTGGCGGCAGAGGTACGGAAAGAATTGGCGGCCGGTTATCAGCGGATCAAAATAAAAATCAAGCCGGGGAAGGATGTGCCCCAGGTGAAGCGGTTGCGCGATGAGTTTCCGGGGATCAAATTGATGGTGGACGCCAATTCGGCTTACCGGATGGAGGATTGGCCGCTTTTGAAGCAGCTGGAGAGCTTCTATTTGATGATGATCGAACAGCCCCTCGGGTGGGACGATTTGTACGCGCACGTGGAATTGCAGAAAAAACTGGATACTCCAATTTGTCTCGACGAGTGCATACACACAGAAGAGCAGGCCCGGGCGGCCATCGCCCTGGGCGCGTGCAAAATCATCAACATCAAGATGGGGCGCGTCGGAGGCCATACGGTGGCCCGCCGGATTCATGACTTGTGCCAGCAGAATGGCATGCCGGTGTGGTGCGGCGGAATGCTGGAATCGGGAATCGGGCGCGCGCACAATATCGCGCTTTCGACCCTGCCGAATTTTACTTTGCCGGGCGATGTGGCGGCGAGCCGACGCTATTGGGACGAGGACATCATCGAGCCGGAAGTAATCGTCTCGGCGCAGGGGACGATTCGCGTGCCGACCGGGCCGGGGATTGGCTTTGAGCCGAGGCGCGAGCGGATCGAGAAGCTGACCGTGCGGAAAGAACGGCTGGTTTAGCCGCGTGCTGGTGGAGTCCTCCAAGGGGCGGGCGCCCAGCCGGCCCGTCGTTGCTTTCCTGATTGGCCTGATCGTGGTGATTTGGGCCATCAATTTCATTACCGCGAAGATTGGTCTGCGGTCTTTCCCTCCTTTGACGATGGCTTCGTTTCGCGTTTGCGGGGCGGGGCTGGTGATGATTCCATTTTATTTGGGTGTGAGGCGGCTACGGCTGGCGGCCTTTGCCGAAGCGGGCAGCGCGGCCGGGCGCGGATTTACGTATCGGGACGCCTGGACATTTCTTTATTTGGGGTTTTTTGGCGTTAGCGTGAACCAGTTTTGCTTCACCCTGGGGTTGCATTACACGTCCGTGAGCCATTCGGCGATCATTGTGGGGATGGGGCCGGTTTACGTATTGATTCTAGCGGTGATGCTGCGGCTAGAGCGGGCGACGTGGCCGAAGGCTGTGGGGATGGCTATCTCGTTTCTGGGAATTGCGGTGCTGGCGTCGGAGCATAGGATATCGGCGCATTCGCCCTCCTTGCTCGGGGACGCGATTACCATGACGGGTTCGGTGGGATTTGCAACGTATGTGGTGCTGGGGAAACGCGTGGCCGGGGAGTACGACGCGCTGACGATGACCGCTTACAACCACTTTGCGGGGGCGCTGATCGTGCTGCCTCTCGGAATTCATCAGGCCTGGCTGTTGGGAGCGGCAGGGAATTGGCGGGCCGTGCCGTGGCAAGCCTGGGCATCCATTTTGTATATGGGACTGTTTGGGTCGGCGGTGGCGTATGTGCTTTATTACTGGCTGCTGCGGTATCTGGAGGCTTCAGAGTTGAGTGCGTTTACTTACCTGCTGCCTGTACTGGCGTCGATTCTCGGGATTCTGACATTGGGAGAAAAGGGTTCTTGGGCGCAAATCTTGGGTGGGACGCTCGCACTGGGCGGCGTGTACTGGACCGAATCGGGCAGGTGTATCCGCGCAGAAGGTGCCTCAGGTGGCGGCGGCGCCTAATCCGTTATGCTGAATTCGAGATAAGGCCTCGATACCTTCACGATGACGTCCCGGTCGTCTTCGACCAGAGTTACACGCCCGTCCTCGTCACGGTTAGATCGACCGACCGCATCGAACTCAACGTCAATTTTGAAGTAAGGACACTGCTGGCTAACGTATCTCCGCCGCAATGCCGTCGATAGACCCCCTTCTGTCCTGAAAACTTCCAAAAGGTCCTTTCGGGTCATTCCGGGCCGGATGGTCTGCATTTTTTGCAAAGCCTCGGCTACCCATGCACGATGTTCTTCAAGGCATTGCTCGCGGCTAGCCAATGGGGTCGCGCTATCTCGGGTCAGACTTAGAATAGCCCCGCAGGAAAGGAAAACTAAGGTTAGTAATTGTCGACTCATGGCGGACCCTCCCGTAGCGCTAGGCTTAGATGCCCTTTGTTAAGAAAGAGTAGAGGCTGGGGCATGCAGGCTGCGCGCGGCCGGGCTGGCCTCCTTGAATCGGATAAACATAGACGGCAGGTTTCACGCCTCCCAGAGATTCAGCCTGAACCCCTTGCCTCCCCGCAGATTGACCTGATTTCCGGGGCGTGTTAGGTTGCGATTCTTGTGCGCAAAATGTGCTGGACGATTCGGAATTTCTGGGAAGAGGCAGAGTTCTTCGCATGACGACTAGAACGACGAACCCGGGTGGCAGGATGCCTTTGCGGTGGGGTGGGGAGAAGGCGCGTATCGCGGTGATTGCCGGGGACGGGATTGGCAAGGAAGTGACGCCGGAGGCGGTGAAAGTGTTGCGTGCGGTGACTGCACCGGCGAAGAGGCCGCTCGAGTTTGTGGAGTTTGATTGGGGTGCGGATCGCTATTTGAAGGATGGGGTGAGCTTGCCCGCGGGGGCGGTCGAGATGCTGCGGGACGAATTTGACGCGATACTTTTTGGAGCGCTGGGTGACCCGCGGGTTCCTTCCAATCAGCACGCGGCGGATATTTTGCTGGGTTTGCGGTTCAAGCTGGACCTCTATGTAAACGCGCGACCGGTGGAGTTGCTCGACGAGCGGCTGACGCCGCTGCGGAACCGGACGGAAAAAGACATTCGGATGGTGGTGTTTCGAGAGAACACCGAGGGGCTGTACGTCGGCGTAGGAGGATTTTTCAAGAAGGGGACGGCGGACGAAATTGCAGTGCAGGAAGACGTCAACTCGCGGAAAGGGGTCGAGCGGATCATCCGCTATTCCTATGATTACGCGCGGGAGCATGGATTGAAGCGCGTTTGCATGAGCGACAAGTCGAATGCGATGACGTTCGCGCACGATCTTTGGCAAAGGGTTTTTAAGGAAGTGCGGCAGGAGTATCCGAAGATCGAGTCGCGCCATTTGTACATCGACACTTTGGCTATGGAGATGGTGCGAGATCCGGCGCAGTTTGACGTGATTGTGACGTGCAACTTGTTTGGGGATATTGTGAGCGATTTGGGTGCGCAGCTGGCCGGGGGGCTGGGACTCGCGCCCTCTGCGAATATTCATCCGGGGAGGACTTCGCTGTTTGAGCCGGTGCATGGCTCGGCGCCGAACATTGCCGGGAAGGGCATTGCAAATCCGTTTGGAGCGGTGCTAGCTTCGGCGATGATGCTCGATTTTCTGGGCTGGAAACAGGAAGCTCAAGTTTTACGCGAAGCCGTGAGGGCGGCGCTGCGCGAGAACTTTGTTACGCCTGAGCTGGGCGGAGTTAAACAAACAGTTGAAGTTGGCGATTGGCTCGCAAAGTTTGCCGGTAAGGTCAGATAGCCCCGGTTAAAGCAGTGCTTCAGCTGTCGGCGCGCGCACCTTTCCTTCACTCCGAGTAGCTCACGCTTTGCTTTCGATCTCCCAAACTCAAACCAGTAATCAGCATGCCCATCAGGAACCCGCCGATGTGTGCCCACCAAGCGACGCCTCCAGTAGCAGCCGCGCCGACGGTGCTTACTCCCGCCACAAACTGCAGAAGAAACCAGTAGCCCAGAATGATGAAGGCCGGAATGGGGATGAAGAAGATAAACACGAGGGTGAGGACCCGGGCGCGGGGATAAAGAATGATGTAGGCGCCCATCACGCCGGAGATGGCGCCGCTGGCTCCGAGGGCGGGTAGTGCGGAATGGAAATTGAAGACGATGTGCGCAAGGCCGGACCCGATGCCGCAGGCGAGATAGAAGAGAAGATAGAGGAAGTGGCCGAAGTAATCTTCGACGTTATCGCCGAAGATCCACAGGAAGAGCATGTTGCCGGCGATGTGCAGAAATCCGCTATGCAGGAACATACTGGTGAGGATCGTCAGGAGGGCGGCTTCGAGATTGCCGTGGCCATTCAGGGCTAGCCGGATGTGATTGGGGATGGTGGCGTTGGCCAGTACGAATGCGTTCCCCTGGTGAGGAGGCAGCGTGATCTGGTAAAGAAAGACGATGACGTTCGTCAAAATGAGAAGGGTGTTGACGACCGGGTAGGTGCGGCGGGGGTTGAGGTCTTTGATGGGGATGAACATGCCGTTGAGTGCAAGGAGCGCCGGCTAGGGGAAAGCGGCGCGGTTTCGCTGCCCTTTCTGCTGCAACCGCTCGATCTTCTGCAATTCCGAAATCCCCCCTCGTGCGCCGAGCGCCTGGCAGTTCAGTCCAGCGGCCGCGCAAGCGAAGTCCAGGATGCGCTGCAACTCCCAACCCTTCAAGATGCCGTAGGAAAAGCCGGCGTGAAAGAGGTCGCCTGCGCCGGTGGTGTCCGCAACGCGGACCTTGTAGGAGGGCGAATACCAGAAACGGTGGCCGTCCCAGGCGAGGGCACCGTCGATACCGAGCGTCGCACAAACCGCGCGGCATCCGTAGGTTCGCTTGAGCAATGGAAGAGCTTTCAGAAGATCGCGTTCGCCAGTAGCCGCCGTGGGCAAATCCCGGGAGGTAACCGGGTAATCGACGAGCGGGAGCAGCTTGGCGAGCTGGGAGGACCAGTGATCGAAATCGGCGACGACGGGGATGTTTTCTGAGCGGGCCCAGGAGGCGGCTTTGCGTGTGGTTAGAGGGTCATGGCCGTCAATATAGAGAAGGCGTGCGGAATTGACCCAACCTCTTCGGAGAAAAGAGGACGGAATGGTGAGGCGCGGATCGCGGCGCCAAACCACGGTGCGTTCGCCCGACTGAGCTTCCACAAAAATGAAGGACATCTGACTGAGCGCTTTGGGCGCGCGGGAGAGATGGAAAGTGACGCGTTCGCGCCGAAGCTCGCGACGATGCAGCTCGGCGAAGTGATCGTCGCCGACGCAGCCGACGTAATGCGTGCGCAGCCCCCAACGCTGGCAAGCGATAACTGTGGTGGCAACCTGGCCGCCGAGCATGATCTGCGCGTTGAGCGTTTCGACCTTTGAGCCGAGGGAGGGGAACTGGGCCACCTGCAGGATGGTGTCGGCTGTGTTTTCGCCGATGCCGAGGATGTCGAATTTTTGCGCGCTCATATGCCGACGTGCAGGGTAACGGAAGAAGAGGAAAATGCAAAGCGAGTTCGAGCAGTACATGAGCGTCCGATAATTCGAGATACGGCGCGAGGTTAGTTAACAGAACGCGGCAGCCGCTGTTTTGCGCAAGATGCGGCGCTCGATGCTTATTTCAAGTCCGGTTTAAAGGGATGACGCACGCGCTCTCCCCTGCCTGCCGCAAGATTCTTTTTCCAGGAAGCGCTACGTAGACATTGCGTGTCGCGAGCGTGTGTGGTAATTAATTTAGTCCTGCGTGTGCGCGCGAATCGGATGTGGCTCTGCAAGTAATTCTGCAAAGTGTCCGGGGTAGCGTCGGCGCGCCGACTGCCCATGCCTGCCAGGGAAACGGAAGCAATCATTCTGAAGACCTTTTCGCTGGGAGAGGCCGACCGCCTGGTGAGTTTCTTCGGGCGGACGTCGGGACGGATGCGCGGTGTGGCCGCGGGCGCGCGGCGGATCAAGAATCGTTATGGCTCGACGCTGGAGATTCTTTCCCATGTCCAGCTATGGTATATCGAGAAAGAAACGCGCGACCTGGTGCGCATCCAGCAATGCGAACTGCTCGAATCGTTTCACAAGTCGCAAAGCGATTATGCGTTGAGCACCGGGTTGGCGGTGGTCAGCGAAGTCTCGGAGCAGGTTCTGCCCGATCACGAAGTGGCGGAATCCATGTTCCGGCTGTTGCTGCTTACGGTCAGGGAAATCGAACGTACGGGGGCGTGGCAGTTCCCCTTGAGCTACTTCGCTTTCTGGACGGTGCGGCTTGGCGGATGGCTTCCGCAGTTCGATCGATGCGCCGCGTGCGGCGCGCCGTTCGGTTCGCAGCCAGCCTTTCATGCGCCATGGGAGGCGGGACTGCTTTGCGAGAAGTGCCGGCGGGGTGGCATGAAGCCGCTGCACCTGGCGGCGAGACAACTTGCAGAACGATTCGCAGGAGAGAAGCTCGATAAGATGGAGTTTCTGCCGGCGATGCAACAGCCCGCTGCGGAATTGCGAGAAGCTTCCCTGAACTGGGTCGAGCACCACACGGAGAAGCCGCTCGCCACACGAAGACTTTTGGAGACCACTTGATTGCTAAAGTAAAACTTGAGAAAAAATCAGTTGGCCTAAACTTTCAAGATTTAGTTTTGAAACTCTCAGACTTCTGGGTGAAGCAGGGATGTGTCTTGCAGCAGCCCTATGACGTGGAGGTGGGAGCGGGCACGATGCATCCGGAAACTTTTCTGCGCGTGCTGGGCCCCGCCGCGTACCGTGTGGCCTATGCGCAGCCTAGCCGTCGGCCCGCCGACGGCAGGTATGGCGAGAATCCCAATCGTCTCTACAAGCACACACAGTTTCAAGTGATTCTAAAACCCTCGCCCGCCGACGTGCAGGATCTTTATCTCGAGAGTCTCGGCGCGATCGGGATCGTTTTGAAGGAGCACGACATCCGTTTCGAGGAAGACAATTGGGAATCGCCGACGCTGGGCGCCTGGGGTATCGGGTGGCAAGTGCTGCTGGATGGACTCGAGATTACGCAGTTCACTTATTTCCAGCAGAGCGGCGGCATCGATCTCGATCCTATTTCCGTGGAGCTGACCTACGGCTTGGAACGTATTTGCGCGTTCCTGCAGAACGTCTCGAGCGTTTACGACCTGCGCTGGTCGGCAGACAAGACTTACGGGGAAATCCGCTTGGCCGAGGAGCAGCAATTCTCCGAGTACAGTTTCAATCGCAGCGACGCGAAGGCTATCCGCGCAGAGTTTGATCTTCACGAGAAACAAGCCAAGGAACTGCTGGATGGCTTCAGCTCGGCGGGGAAAGAGCGCGGTCGGTATCCCGTTCTTCCGGCCTACGACCACTGCCTGAAGTGCTCCAACCTGTTTAATCTGCTGGACGCGCGAGGCGTTATCTCGACAACGGAGCGCGCCGCGCTGATGGCCCGCGTTCGCGCCGTGGCCTGCCGAACAGCGGAGGCGTACCTTGAACAGATTGGTGGGCCGACGGTGCGCCGCGAGGTGCGAGCGTGAGCCCGGCAAAAGGAAAATTGACCGAAAAGAGAGTTGAAGTATTGCTTGAAGTTGGAAGTGAAGAGATTCCCGCCGGGATGCTGCCGAAGGCAGAAGAGGATCTGCGCGCGAATCTTGAAAAACTCCTGGCGGCAGAGAATCTTTCAGACGGCGTGACGGTAGAAACGTACAGCGCGCCAAGGCGCCTCGTCGCCGAGATCCGAGGCGTTCTGGAGAAGCAAGCAGATGTGGTGGCCGAAGTGACCGGGCCGCCGAAGACGGTAGCTTATGATGCGGTCGGCGAGCCGACGCGTGCCGCGTACAGCTTCGCGGAAAAGCAGGGGCTTGGGCTCAAGGATCTGTACACCGTCAAAACTCCCAAGGGAGAATATCTCGCGGCCAAGCAAACCAAGCGCGGACGAACGGCTGAGCAGATACTCGGCGAGATACTGCCGCGGGCCATTCACGATTTGTCCTGGCCGCGTTCGATGACCTGGACAGGTATCGACGGGGCGCGATTTATCCGCCCGATACGTTGGATCGTGGCGGTGGTGAATGGCAAGCCGCTGAAGTTCTCCTTCGCAGGAGTCGTGGCCGGAGACACGACTCTCGGCCATCGCTTCCTCGGCAAGGGCCCCTTCAGGGTAAGAGACTTCGCAGACTACGAGAAGAAGCTGAAGGCCAACGGCGTAATCGTGCGCCCGTCCGAGCGGCGGGAGAAGATCTCGAAGGAGTTGGCGGCGCATGCGAAAAGGTCGGGGTATCGTATTCATGAAGATGCGGACCTGCTGAAGCTGGTCACCTACCTGAACGAATGTCCCAGTGTGCTCGAAGGCGATTTCGATCCCCGGTACCTCGCGCTGCCCGATGAGATTCTGATCACGGTGATGCGTGGCCACCAGAAATATTTTGCCGTAGAGAAACGGGGCGGGGAAGTTGCGCCGCATTTTCTTGCGGTCATCAATCTGCCGAAAGATCCTAAGGGCTTGGTGCGCGCAGGGCACGAGCGCGTGTTAGGAGCGCGGCTGGCGGACGCGCAATTTTTCTGGGAGTCGGACCAGAGATGTCGGCTCGCCGACTATTTGCCGAAACTCGAGCGGGTGACCTATGAGTCGCGGCTCGGAAGTTATCGCGACAAGGTGGAACGGACGCGGGCAATTTCGCGATGGCTGACCGAAGAGTGGTTCAACCGGGGGATGTTGCAGGCCCATGTTGCCGAAGCCGACCGGGCGGCGGAACTTTCAAAGTGTGATCTGGCCACAGAGATGGTTCAGGAGTTTACGGAGTTGCAGGGGATCGTCGGCGGACTTTACGCGCGCGCGCAGGGCGAATCGGATAGCGTCGCCGATGCGATCTATGATCACTACAGGCCTGTGGGGCTTCTCGATCCCATTCCGCGGAATCTGATTGGGTGCGCAGTCGGGCTCGCAGACAAGCTGGATTCCATCCTGGGATGCTTCGCAGTGGGTTTGGTTCCAACGGGCTCGAGCGATCCTTTTGCGTTGCGGCGCGCGGCCCTGGGGATAGTCAAGATTATCTTGGAGCGCAAGCTGCCGGTCTCGCTGTCCCTGGCAGTTGGCGCGGCCGCTAAGGCTCTGTTGACAAATCCTCCAAAGAAGGGAGTCACACCGGAGCAGGAAACACAGGTGCTGGATTTCCTGCTCGATCGCGCGAAGTTTGTGCTGCGCGAACGGGAGAAGTTTAGCTACGACGAAGTGAACGCCGTCTTTCGAGCCGGGGTCGATGACTTGGTGGATGCGCACAAGCGGCTCATGGCCCTCAGAGCCATCCGCAAGTCGAAGAACTTCGAGCCGCTGGCCGTCTCTTTCAAACGCATCCGGAATATTCTGGAAAAATCGAATTTCAAGAAGGACGAAGTCGCGGCGATCCAGACGGACTTGTTCGAGAGCGGTGCAGAGAGAGAGTTGTTCGCCGCCGTGCGATCGGCGGCATCTAAAGTTCAGGCAGAGAAGCGCGCGGGAAGATATCAAGAAGCACTTGAAGTCGTGGCGGGGCTCCGCAAAGCGGTTGACGATTTCTTTGAGCAGGTCATGGTGATGGCGGAAAACGAAGCGGTGCGGAGAAATCGGCTCGCACTGCTGTCGGAAATTCTGCGGGAGTTCACGACGATCGCGGATTTTTCAGAACTGGGTGGGGAGGAACGGCGATAGAGAAGATAAAGTTTTGCTTTAGGTTCCCGGAAATAACCGGAGTCGGCGTGCCGACAAGTCCTTATGGTCGCCGTACAGATGGGCAGTCGAAGAGAAATTTTCAAAATTCAAAAACGACAAGCGAGGAACACCGTGGCTAAATGGGTGTATTTTTTTGGAGCAGGCAAAGCAGAAGGTGACGGGACGCAACGCGCGCTCTTGGGTGGAAAGGGAGCCGGTCTTGCGGAGATGAGCCGGATTGGTTTGCCAGTGCCTCCCGGTCTTACGATCACGACCGAAGTTTGCACCTACTATTACGGAAACAAAAAGGCGTATCCGAAGGCCCTCGACGCGGAAGTCAGGAAAGCGGTGGCGCGCGTTGAAAAGATCATGGGCACGAAGTTTGGCGACAACCGGGCTATGCCCATGCTCGTGTCCGTGCGCTCGGGCGCTCGCGATTCGATGCCTGGCATGATGGACACAATTTTGAATCTGGGCTTGAACGATGAGACGGTTCAGACTCTTGCCCGGGCGACCAAGAACGAACGGTTTGCGTGGGACTGCTATCGGCGCTTCATTCAGATGTACGGCGATGTTGTCATGGGCGTGCAGAAGCGTCCGGACGAGGACCATGAGCCGTTTGAGGTCGTCATTCACGCCCTGAAGCACGAACGCTATCACGCCGATGTGGACGACCCGAAGCTGACGGTGGCAGACCTTCAGGAGCTGGTCGTTCGCTTTAAAAAACTCATCAAGGAACGCAGCGGGAAGGAGTTTCCGCAGGATGCGTGGCGACAGCTGTGGGGCGCGGTGGGCGCCGTGTTTGGTTCGTGGATGAATGATCGCGCCATCGTCTATCGCCGCAAGTACAACATTCCGTCCGAATGGGGAACGGCGGTAAACGTCCAGGCGATGGTGTACGGCAATACGGGTGACAAGTCCGGCTCGGGCGTCGCCTTCACGCGCGATCCGGCGACGGGCGAGAAAGTTTTCTACGGCGAGTTCCTCATCAATGCACAGGGCGAGGACGTGGTGGCTGGAGTACGCACGCCCGAACCGGTTGCACAGCTCAAGAACTATCTGCCCAAAGCATTCAGCGAGCTCGAGAAGATCCGGCAAACCTTAGAGAAACACTTTAAGGACATGCAGGACTTCGAATTCACGATCCAGGACGGCAAGGTCTTCATGCTACAGACGCGCAACGGCAAACGAACAGGACTGGCTGCCGTGCGGGTTGCCGTCGAAATGGAGAAAGAGAAGTTGATTGACTGGAAGACCGCTATCCGGCGAGTCCCCGCGGACCAGCTCGATCAGGTGCTGGCGCCGGTGTTTGACCGGAAGGCGGTGGCGGCCGCCAAGGTCATTGCGAAGGGACTTCCGGCGGGGCCCGGAGCCGCAGCCGGCAGAATGTATATGAATGCGGACCGTGCCGTCCTGGCGGCGGAAAAAGGTGAAAAAGTCCTGCTCGTTCGCAATGAAACCTCGCCCGAGGATTTGCGGGGCATGATCGCTGCCGAAGGAATTCTGACGGCCAAGGGTGGGGTCAGTTCGCACGCGGCTCTCGTTGCCCGGCAAATGGGCAAGGTCTGTGTTTGCGGCGCAGCCGCGCTCGAGATTGATTACGCCGCGAAGACCATGACCGTTGGCGGCACAACCTACAAGGAAGGGGATTTTCTCTCTATCAACGGGACTGCCGGAGAAGTCTATCCGGGCCAGATCCCTACGGCCGCGTCCGAAATTGTTCAAGTGCTTATTGAGAAATCGCTCGACGCGGGCAAGAGCCAGACCTATCAAAATTTCAAGAAGCTTATGGACTGGTGCCGGAAGGCCAGCCGGCTCGCGGTTCGCACCAACGCCGACACTCCCGAGCAGACGGCTCATGCCATCGCCTTCGGCGCGGTCGGCATCGGACTCTGCCGCACCGAGCACATGTTCTTTGAGGGCAATCGCATTGACGCCATGCGAGAGATGATTTTGGCGGACAGCAAGGACCATCGGAAAGCGGCTTTGGCCAAAATCCTGCCTTACCAGAGGGAGGACTTCGCGGGGATGTTCAAGGAGTTGAAAGGATATCCGGCGACGATCCGCTTCCTCGATCCTCCACTGCACGAGTTCCTGCCGCAGGAAGGTTCCGCGCAGAGCGCTCTGGCGAAGAAGATGGGAGTGCCGGTGGAAAAGATCCAGCAAAGAGTCAAGGAACTGCATGAATTCAACCCCATGCTGGGGTTCCGCGGATGCCGGTTGGGAATTGTTTATCCGGAGATTTCCGAGATGCAGTCTCGCGCCATCTTCGAGGCTGCGGCTGATGTGCAGAAAGCGGGCATCCAGGTGAACCCCGAAGTCATGATCCCGCTGGTCGGATTCAAAAAAGAACTGGACTTGCAAGTCGAGGTCGTTCATCGGATTGCCGGCGAGGTGATGAAGGAAAAGGGTGTGAAGCTGAATTACCTGGTGGGCACGATGATTGAGGTTCCGCGTGGCGCACTTACGGCCGATGAGATTGCAGAAACGGCCGAGTTTTTCAGCTTTGGCACCAACGACTTGACGCAGACTTGCCTTGGCATGAGCCGCGACGATTCTGGTTCCTTCCTCGGGCCTTACCAAGAACTGGAGATCGTGAAGAAGAACCCGTTCGCAACCATCGACCAGGCAGGCGTAGGCCAGCTGATTGCGATGGCTGTGGAGAAGGGGAACAAGACGCGTCCCGGCATCAAGCTGGGCATCTGCGGAGAACATGGCGGCGATCCCGACAGCGTGAAGTTCTGCCATCGTGCGGGGCTGACTTATGTAAGTTGCTCACCGTTCCGCGTGCCTGTCGCGCGGCTTGCCGCAGCTCAAGCAATGGTTGAAGAAGAGCAAACGAAGAAAGCGAAGAAGAAGTAATCGCTCAACACAGATGTAAAGTAATGCTCGAAGTCTGTCGGCACGCAGACAACTCAAGCAATGTCTCTGCTTCGGCGATTTTTTAGGTCGGCATTTTGAAGAAGAAGTAGAGGCCCAGAAAAAAGAAGGTAATGTCGGTGGACCATGCGGCGAGAAGCGGCGGCAATTGTCCGACGCCGCCCATGGCTTCGAGCAGGCGAGCCGCTGTCCAGTAAACAATTCCAATGGCCACACCGAGCGCCACTCCTCCGACCGCGCCGCGCGTGCCGACGAGCAGAGCGAAGGGAATTGCCAGCAACATGCTGACCGGAGCGATGAGCGGGAAGGCCAGCTTGACGTGCCATTGCACGGTGAGGTTGGCGACGTCAAATCCCGCCTTGCGCAGCTCATCAATGTAGCGCCGCAGCGCCCCCCAGCTCATCTGGGAAGCCTGGCGCACCTCGCGATTAAAATAGCTGGGCGGCTCAGAGAGCTCTGGCAGCGACGTGACCGGGAAGCGTTCATAGCGGGCGATGGTGCCATCGGCGAAATCGCGTACCCAGCCGCCTTCGAGAACCCAGACTTTCTGCGAATCGGACCACGTGGCGCGTGTAGCAAAGATCCGTCGCCGCATTTGAAAGGTCGCCGGGTCGAGTTCGACCACGCTTAGGCCTCCAAAAAGGTTTTGCGTGGGATCAAACAGGTCGTAGTTGTAGATCTTCTCGTCATTCCCAAAAATCCACCGCTGCGGATGCGCATAGGTCTGCGCCGGGCGGCCCTTGATCTGGTTTCTCAGCGCGTCTTGCCGTTGGTTGGCGTAGGGAAGATAGGTTTCATCGAGCACGATCATGCTGGCGGCAAGGGCCAGTCCGGCGAAAAGCAGGGGCACCGCCAACCGGTAAAGGCTAATGCCGCTGGCTTTGCAGGCCACGATTTCGTTGTTTTTGCTCATTACGCCGAGCGTGACCAGAACGGCAACGAGCGCAGCCAGCGGGGCCAGGTTGTAAACGAGATACGGAGTCAGATAACGGAAATAGTCCACGACGATCAGAAATGGCACGCGATGGCGCGCGATGTCATCGAGCAGCTCGAAGAAAGTGAAGGTTTCGAACAAGAAAATGAAAGCGGCCATCAGCAAGGCGAAATGAAAAAAGAAACGCCGCAGCAGGTATATATCCATCAAGCGAGGGAAGCTGCCGCTGGTATGCACACCGTTCTCTTGCGGCTCAATGACGCCGTTGGGAATGCGGACAACTGCTATGGCGGCCGCGCGAGCACGCGCTTTCCGGCGGCGCAGCAATCTTGCCCAGCTGCGGAAGCGCACCAGGGGATTCAGCCAGCGGCTTTCGCCTCGGAATTGCTCCATGCGGGGAAGCAGGGCCAGTCCAAGAATGGCCAGCAGGATATTTGCGCCCCAGATTCCTAGAGAAGGCGGCAGCGTCGCTTGGCGCGCAAAGCCGGCGCCAATCACCGTAAGCAGGTAGTACGAGGCAATGATGATGACCGCAATGAGCGAGCCAGCCGCTCGTCCGCCGCGTCGCGGCTGCGCGCCAAGCGGCACGGCAATCAGGGCGAAGGCCAGGCATGCCACGGGAAAGGCCAGCCGGCGATGCAGCTCGACGCGCGCTTCGCGCCAGTTGGAGTCATGCGAGTTAAGCAGCTCTTCGAGAGAACGCTCGGAATTACTGAGTTCGCGTGGCTGCGCGGGCACGAGGCCATTCACCTCGAGAGGCCAATCACTCTGGCCGAACGACGTCACGGAGTAGCGATCGGGATCCTCCCGCGAAAATTCGTGCGTGCTGCCGCCCTTCAAGTGAAGCTCCAGCTTGCCCTCTTTGGCCTCGGCAATTACAATCGCATTCTCCGCCAGGGTGAGTTGCGAGCCGTTCTCTCCTCCGGCTTCAGCGAGAAATACGCCGTGCCATTGCGTGCCGCTGGCAGACACGTCGTTGACGTAAAGAACCAGTTTGGGGAAGCGCTCGTCGAAGACACGGGGCTGCACAGCGAAAGAGGCCTGGGAAGCAAGCAGATCGGTTTCAAGGCTCCGGTATTTATGGAACGCCATCGGGCCGAGCCAAACGGTCATAGAAAGCGTGACGAGGGCACCGCTGACGGCGAGAACGCCAACCGGCAGGAGAATGCGGCGGCGTCCGATGCCCAGAGCCGTCAAGGCGATAATTTCGCTGTCCGCGGACATACGGCCAAGGCCCAGAAGCACGCCGATCAGTACGGCCATGGGGAGCGTGAACGTGAAGACGCCGGGGAAGATGCACAAGAAAAGCTCAAGGATTTGCGTTCCCGAGCCGCTATGACGGACAAACAGCTCCATCAATCGAACAAGCTGTGGCACGAAAAAAACGAAAGTAAATACGGCAAGTCCGAGGAGTGCGTGACGAAAAACTTCACGAACGATATAACGGTCCAGGATGCGCATGGCGCGAACCGTGAGTGTAACACGGCAATGCAGCCGCTACTTGAAAGAGAGTGGCAATGAATCGTGTGCATGTAGTGCTTTTGTGGCACATGCATCAGCCGCAATACCGGGACCCGGAAACCGGCAGGTATGTCCTGGCTTGGACGCGGCTCCACGCGCTCAAGGATTATTGGGGCATGGTGGCGATGCTCAAGGAATTCCCGAAGTTTCACGCCACCTTCAATGTGGTGCCTTCTCTCGGCATGCAGCTCGAGGAATATGCCAGCGGGGAGTTCAACGAGCCGTGGTTTTCTTTGGCTTTCAAGCCAGCCGAGGACTTAACGCGGGAAGACAAAGCGGAGATTCTGGCGCGGGCATTTCAGGTGAATCACGAGCGGCTGATGTCGCGGTGGCCACGTTTTGTTGAGCTGTATGAATGGGCACAGCCTGCGGGAGGCGCGCAGGCGCAAGTGTCGTTTACCCAGCGGGACTGGCGCGACCTGCAATTGCTCTCGCAGTTGGCGTGGATGGAAGAGACATGGTTCGAGAAAGATTCCGTCGTCAGCCGGCTGGCGAACAGAGGAAAGGAGTTCACGGAAAGAGACAAGGCCGCGCTTAAGGCGAAACAGCTGGAATTACTCGGTTTGGTTTTGCCGGAGTATCGCGCTGTGGCACAGACAGGCCAGATTGAGCTCAGCACCACGCCGTTTTACCACCCCATCCTTCCACTGATCTGCGATTCCGATATCGCTCGCGTGGCCAATCCCGGCACGCCGCTGCCGCGCCGCGCCTACCGTCATCCCGAAGATGCGCGCGAACAATTGCGGCGCGCCTCGGCTTATCACGAGCGCGTGTTCGGAGCGAAGCCGACCGGACTCTGGCCTTCGGAAGGGTCCGTTTCCGATCAGGCTTTGGCCATCGCCGCCGAGGAAGGCTTTCAGTGGTTCGGCACGGATGAAGGCGTGCTCGGAAGAACGTTGAACGCCGGATTCTTTCGCGATGCAAAGGGCGTCCCAGCGAATGCGGACCGTTTGTACAAGCCGCTGCGCGTGCAGCTTGGCGGCAAACCCATGACTGGATTGTTCCGCGATCACCATCTTTCCGATCTCATCGGTTTTGTTTACAGCCGCATGAATGGCAAAGATGCCGCCGCGGATTTGCACGGCCGGCTTCGCGAACTTGGCGAGCGCGTGCAGACTTCCGAACCTCTGACGGTTTGCCTGTTTCTCGACGGCGAAAACGCCTGGGAATATTATCCGGGGAACGGCCGAGAGTTTTTGCGTGAATTCTACGGCCGCATCCAGGCCGATCAGGACTTTCGAGCGCTCACAGCGACGGAAGCGATCCCCGCCGCCGGCCTTGTCCCCACCAATGCGGGAATCTTCCCCGCTTCCTGGATCAACGCGAATTTCGATGTGTGGATCGGGCACAGCGAAGACGTTGCCGCCTGGGAGCTGCTCTGGGACGCCCGAGAAGCCTATGGCCGGGCCGTGGATGCCCGGAATCAAGGCCGCGACGGTGCACCAACGGAAACCGCCCTTGCAGAAGCGTTGGAATCCTTGCTGGCTGCCGAAGGCAGCGATTGGTGCTGGTGGTATGGTCCGGAACACAGCACGGCGAATGATGCAGAGTTCGATGCTCTCTATCGAAAGCATTTGACGGCCGTTTACTTGGCACTCGGGCAGGTGGCCCCGCAAGAATTGGCGAAGCCCATAAAACGCCAACCGGAACACGCGCTGCAACTGGCACCGACGGGCTTTCTAAAAATCGCGGTCGATGGACGAGACACGACCTATTTCGAATGGCTTGGCGCAGGCCTCTACTCGCCCGAACGACGCGGCGGCGCGATGCACGGTCGCACCTTTTACCTTCATGAACTACGTTATGGTTTCGAGGAGGGGCGTTTCTGCGTGCGTGTGGACCCGTTCCTTGATCTTCTAGGAGAACTTGAAGATTCGGAATTCCGCATCACCATCGGCGGCGCCGAGGAAATTAACATCGTCGTGAAGCTTGTGCGCGGCCACTTGCAGGAATTCGCGGTGGAAAAGGGGCGGCTCTGCCTCCTGAATCCGAAGAGTGTGGCCGAAGCTTCTTTTGACCGCATTCTCGAAGTCGCCATTCAGCGCAGCGAGCTCCTTCTGAAGGGGCAGACCAAGCTGAAGCTCGGGGTCGCCCTTTGGCACGGCGGTTTGCCCGTGGATGTTCTCCCCGCCGAAGGCTTTCTCGAAGTCCATCTCGGCGAAGACCACTCCGCTTGGTCGCCTGAAGAAAATTCCTGACACGCACTTTCTGGACTGCATACCCGGCCGGCTCCGGGAGCCGTGGTCTTCGATCTTGCCGGCCCCGATCACCTTCAAGAGTGCAAAGGGCGCGTCGCGCTCTGGTAGCCACGCTTCTTTCTCCTTGACAGTCTAGGAGACTCCGGCTAGATTCCTAGTTCGTCTAGGAGAAGAGTGGAACAGGCCCGAGCCTCTTCCAACCGCGCCTATGGATAAACAACTCGACCTTCTGCAAGGCACGCTGGATATGCTGATCCTTAAAGCCGTCTCCCTCGGTCCGTTGCATGGGTACGGCATCCTCCTGCGTATCCAGCAAATCTCGAAAGACCGCCTCGAAATCCAGCAAGGCTCGCTCTACCCCGCGCTTTACCGGCTAGAGCACCAGGGCTGGATCGCCAGCGAATGGGGCGAGTCCGAAAACAAGCGCAAAGCCAAATACTACACGCTGACCGCCGCCGGGAAGGGCCGGTTGCAAGCCGAAACCGACAACTGGAACAGCATGGCTGACGTCATCCGGGGAATTCTGGGCACCAAACCCGAGGAAGTATGAATTCCTGGAGCAGGCTGCACTCCTGGTGGCAAGCGATGCTGCATCGTTCGCGTATGGAGACCGAGATGGATAGGGAACTCCGTTTCCACCTCGAAGCTTTTGCCGACGACTTGGTCCGCAGCGGCGTTTCGCCTGAGCAAGCCATGCGTCGGGCGCGCATCGAGTTCGGTGCCATCGAACGCGTCAAGGAGGAAGGCCGCGAGGCCCGCGGCGTCGCCAGGATCGGAGAATTGCTCCAGGATCTGCGTTTTGCCGCGCGAATGCTCCAGAAGAGTCCAGGTTTTACCGCCGTGGCCGTCCTCACGCTGGCCCTTGGCATTGGCGCGAATACCGCTATCTTCAGCGTGGTGAACGCGGTGCTCCTGAGTCCGCTCCCCTACGCCGATGCCGACCGCCTGGTGCTGGTGAGGGAAGTCTTACCCCACGCTGGACCGCAACCCTTCGAGGTCTCTGGACCGGATATCTCCCAGATTCAAAAGCTGAATCATGTCTTTCAGAAAGTAGGTGGATTCCGAGTCTGGACCTATGAGTTTTCCGGAAGAGGTGAACCTCAGCGGGTAACTGCCAACCGCATCAGCAGCAATCTCTTCGATGTGCTGGGAGTGCAACCCCTTGTAGGGAGAGTCTTTACATCCGAGGAAGAGCTTCCCGGGCATCACGTGGTTATCCTGAGCTATGGGCTGTGGCAGCGTCGTTTCGACGGGCAACTTGCCATTCTCGGCCAAACTGTAAATCTGGACCGCAAGCCCTACACGATTGTCGGCGTTATGCCGCGGAGCTTCGTCCTACCGCTCCCCGGAATGGCGCAGGGAGTAGCCGCCGAACTTTGGGTGCCGTTGGGACTTACAAAGGCGGAGCTCGAGGACGTGGGAGATAATTTCGACTACAGCGTCGCTGCTCGCCTCAAACCGGGAGTTTCCCTGGGACAAGTCAACGCCGACTTGCAGCTCGTCGCGCAAGGGGTGCTGGAAACCTACGCGAAAGCCATGAGCGACGCCCACCAGTCCCTGGGCGACTTCCAACTAGGGATGGCGGCGCAGCCGCTTCGCGATGATGTGACTGGTCCGCTGAGGCCGACACTCTGGATGCTCCTTGGCTCGGTGGGTCTGGTCCTGCTGATCGCTTGCGTGAACGTCGCAAACCTTTTAATGATGCGCGCCGCCGGCAGGCAGAAAGAAATGGCCGTTCGACTGGCCCTCGGCGCGGGAAGATTTCGCTTGCTGCGGCAATTCCTTGTTGAAGGGATGCTGCTTGCTTCTCTTGGAGGTGCGCTCGGTTTGGCGGTCGGACTCTGGTTTAAGGATGCTCTGGTAGCCAGAATGCCCGCGAGCGTACCGCGGTTTCACGCCATCGAACTCAATTGGGCCGTTCTACTCTTTACTTTTCTCATCGTTTCCGTGGTCGGAATTGTGTTCGGCGCTTTACCATCGATTTGGGCTTCAGGAACCGATCCCTATTCGTCTTTAAAGGAGGGTGGTCGCGGCGCCTCGGAAGGGCGTGAGCGTCAGCGTACGCGCGCACTGTTTGTGGTCGTCGAGGTTGCGCTCTCCGTGATGCTGCTGATCGGGGCGGGACTCTTGGTGCGCAGTTTCGAACGCGTATTGAACACCGATCCGGGCTTCCGTCCCGAGCGCGTCTTAACCGCGTCGATCGACCTGCCGCCCGACGAGTACTCGAAGGATGAGCAGGTGGTTTCCTTCTACAGACAATTGACTGAGCGCTTGCGGCAAACCCCGGGCATTTTGGCCGTAGGAGGCTCGACCGACCTCCCACTGATGGGAGGGTGGACACACGCTTTTACGCCGGAAAGTTATCGCCCCTCCCCCGGATCGGGACTCCTCATGAGCTATCACTCCGTTATTTATGGTGACTACCTGCAGGTGATGGGAATTCCGTTGCTACGGGGACGCTACTTTACGGACCACGATGATCGGAGTTCCACGCACGCACTCATCGTCAGTGAATCGCTGGCCAAGAAGTATTGGCCAGGCCAGGACCCGTTAGGCAAGCGCCTCAAGTGGGGAACAGCGGAGACAGCCAGCCCCTGGCTCACGATCGTCGGCATCGTCGGCGATGTCAAGCAAGGACCTCTGGATTTCGTAACCGCTCTGCACACCTACGAACCCTACGCGCAACTCGGCGAGGCACCTTCGCTGCGCATCGCCGTGCGAAGCCAGGTAGAACCTGCCAGCGTCGCCGCTGCTGTCCGCGCCGCTGCGTGGGGCTTGGATCGCCAGCTTGCGCTCGCCAATATGCGGCCTATGGATGAAGTGATCAGCCGATCCACGGCTGCCCGTCGCTTCAACCTCCTGGTAGTGGGATCTTTTGCGGTCTTGGCGCTGGCCCTTGCAGCCCTGGGCATCTACGCCGTGCTGGCGTTCTCCGTCGCCCGCCGAACCCATGAGATTGGCGTTCGTATGGCTTTGGGTGCCGGAGGCGGTGACGTGCTAGGACTGGTGTTGGGTCAAGCATTGCGTGTGACGGTGATAGGTGTCTGCTTCGGCGTTGTTGGCGCGCTTGGCTTGACGCGTTTTCTAGGAAACCTGCTCTACGAGGTGCAGCCAACGGATCCACCGACGTTCGTCGGCGTGCTGTTGCTGCTTCTAAGCGTCTCGATCGCGGCATCTTACCTTCCGGCTCGGCGCGCGATGCGGGTCGATCCGATGGTGGCGCTGAGGTATGAATGAGGAAGGCGCAGGTCAACGCGGAGCTCGGGGTTATCACACCGGAGGTACTGTGAAGGTATGGAGTAGGATCGGTTCGTGGTTCCGCGCAATGCTCTGGCGCTCTCGTATGGAAAGCGACATGGACGCGGAGCTCCGTTTTCACCTTGAGGCATTCGCGGAGGATTTGGTACAGAACGGCGTTTCGCGCGAGGAAGCCCTGCGTCGTGCGCGCATCGAGTTTGGCGGGATCGAGCGCGTCAAGGAAGAAGGCCGGGAAGCTCGCGGCACGAGAATCATCGAAACGCTGCTGCAGGATTTGCGCTATGGCGCGCGCGTGTTCCGCAAAAGCCCCGGTTTTACCGCCGTCGCAGTTCTTACCCTCGCGCTCGGCATCGGCGCGAATACGGCCATCTTCAGCCTGGTCGACGGCATTCTTCTTCGGCCCCTGCCGTTCAGAGCGCCGCAAAACCTCGTGAGCATCACCGGAACGTTTCCGAGGGGCGGGTTCGTGGCCATGCGCGAGCAGATGCAATCGCTCGATGTGTCGGCATATTTTGAAGGGCACGAATTCAATCTTACGGGCCGCGGTGATCCGCTGCGCCTGACCGGCGCCCTCGTGTCTGCCGAATTTTTCTCCGTCCTGGGCGCGCGCCCCGAGCTGGGCCGCTCCTTTTATCCCGGCGATGACATAGCCGGCCGGGATAACTACGTCGTCCTGAGTCACTCCCTCTGGCACGAGCGGTTCGGCGGCGATCCTTCGATTCTCGGCCGTTCCATCGAACTCGAAGGCGTCAGCCGCGAAGTTATCGGCGTGATGCCCGCAGAATTTGTGTTTCCCTCTGCCAAAACCCAGATCTGGCTGCCTCTTCATAACGATCCTCGCGACACGGTCGCGTATTGGGCCGGCGATTTCATGCCTGTCATCGGACGACTCCGTCCCGGGACAACGATTCCGCAGGCCCGCGCCGAAATTCGGATGTTCCAGTCGCGAGTGCCGAAACTTTTCCCGTGGCCCATGCCGGCAGACTGGAACGCCGACATCAGTGTCGTTGAATTGCGTACCGGGATGGTCGGGGACATGCGCAGCCGTCTCTACCTGCTTTTTGGCGCGGTCGGTGTGATTCTTCTCATCGCTTGCGTCAACGTCGCCAATCTCGCACTTTCCCGCGCCGCCACGCGCGAAAAAGAAATTGCCGTTCGCACGGCCATGGGCGCGGAACGCGGACGGGTCATCCGGCAACTTCTTACAGAAAGCGTCTTGCTTGCTCTTCTCGGTGCTTTGCTTGGAATTTTTCTTGCCACCGAAGGATTGCAACTGTTGAAGGCCGTGCTTCCAGCCGATACTCCGCGACTTGCTGATGCGCATATCGACTGGCGGGTTCTTTCCTTCACAGGCGGCCTCGCGGTCCTCACCGGACTTCTCTTCGGCCTTGCGCCCGCGCTCTATGCTTCGCGTGCTGCTTTGGCCCAATCACTCAATGCAGCTACGCGGGGCGCAGGCGTTTCCGTCTCGCACCGTTTGCGCAGCGCATTGGCGATCGCCGAAGTCGCTTTGGCCGTGCTTCTTGTCATTGCCGCGGGTTTGCTCATACGCAGTTTTGTCGCGCTCTCGCATGTCGATCCCGGGTTTCAAGCCGAGCGTGTTCTCACCGCACGAGTCACGCCCAATCAGGAATTTTGCAGCGATCCTTCCCGTTGCGTCTCTTTCTACCGCGAACTCCTCGGACGCTTCCAGGCTGTGCCTGGCGTTCATTCCGCCGCGGTCGTCAATACGCTCCCTCTCGGCGGCCGCGTGGCCAAGCGTTCCCTGGAAATTGAAAATGAAGCTGTCGCGCCCGGGGAGGCGATGCCACTTTTCTGGATGGACGTGGTAACGCCCGATTATCTGCGAGTCATGAAGATTCCGGTCGTCGCCGGCCGCGGCTTCACCTCTGCGGACGATTCCGAAAATGCCCGGGTGGCCCTTGTGACCGCGGCGACAGCCCGGCGCTTTTGGCCTGGTCGCAGTCCCGTGGGCACGCATGTTCGCCTGAGCGGCGATACCGGCTGGCGCACGGTCGTGGGCGTTGTTTCTGACGTGCGCGCGTATGATCTCGAAAAAAACGCTCCAGACTGGATCAACGGCACGATCTATTTCCCGTACGCCTCAAACGCCACACTCGAAGGCGGCCGTATTCCCTCCGACATGACCGTAGTCATTCAATCCAGCCTCGAACCATCGCAGCTGCAAAATGTTCTACGCCGCACTATAGCGGGACTCAGTCCGGAAGTCCCTGCCAGCGAAGTCAAACTGATGCGCGCCGTGGTCTCGGAGTCCGTTTCGACTCCGGCTTCCACCACGGTTCTCTTCGTCGCATTTGCCGCGCTCGCCCTGGTTCTTGGTATTGTCGGCATCTACGGCGTTCTCTCCTACCTTGTCTCGAGGCGCACCCGCGAAATCGGTATCCGCCTCGCTCTCGGCGCGCAGCGGCGCGATGTTTTGTGGCTCGTCATGAAGGAAGGCGCGAAATTCTCGTTGTTCGGAATCTCGCTCGGCCTTCTGAGCGCGCTAGGTGTCACCCGCCTTCTGGCCAGCGAACTCTTCGGCGTCAGCCCCTTTGACCCTGTCACTTTTCTCGCTGCCGCGGTTCTGATGGCCTCGGTCACGCTCCTGGCGTGCTATGTCCCGACTCGCCGCGCCATGCGTGTCGATCCGATGCTCGCGCTGAGGCACCCATGATTGCGGATATGGCCCTGAAACATTCTTGCACCTGAGCGGAGGAAGTATGACCATTTGGAACCGGCTGCGCTCTTGGTTGGAAAGCACACTCCATCGTTCTCAGATGGAACAGGACATGGATACCGAGTTGCAGTCGCACATGGCCGCCTACGCGGACGATTTGATCCGCGGCGGCGTTTCGCGCGCTGAAGCTGTGCGGCGCGCGCGCGTCGAGTTCGGCGGAATCGAGCGCGTGAAAGAAGAAGCCCGGGAGGCGCGCGGCGTAAGGCTTCTCGACGAACTGCTGCAGGATCTTCGCCACGGAGTACGCGTACTCGAGAAGAGCCCGGGCTTCGCGGCGGTCGCTATTTTGACGCTGGGGCTGGGCATTGGTGCCACGACCGCGATTTTCAGCGTGGTCAATGCTGTTCTGTTGCGGCCGCTGGCGATAGAGGATTCCTCCCGTGTGGTACTTCTGCAAGAGCAGTGGCGCGGATCGCTCAACGACGTGTCCGTTGGCAATTACAACGACATCAAAAAGCTGAGCAGCTCTTACAGGGAGATCAGCTCTTCGAATAATGTGAGCTTTAATCTGGAAACGCAGGGCATCCCTGAACGCGTCGACGGAGAAATCGTAACCTCCAGTTACTTTCTGACGTTTGGCGTGCAGCCCATCGCAGGACGTGTGTTCACCGCCGATGAGGACCAGCCCGGCCATGCGCCCGTCGTCGTTGTCAGTGAGCGCTTCTGGCGCACCAGTCTTCACGCGGACGGAAGCGTCATCGGCAAGCCGATTCGCGTCAACGGCTTGCCCACCACTGTTGTCGGCGTCATGCCGAAGACTTTCGATCCGTTGCTGAGCACCAGCAATCTGTGGGTTCCTGCGGCGTTTACGCCGGCGCAGCTCGCAGAGCACGACGACCACTACCTGGCGGTGATGGCGCGGCTGAAAGCCGGGGTTGAGATGGCGAAGGCGCAATCCGAGCTGGATGTAATTGCTCAGCGGCTACAGCAACAATATCCGCTCGATGACGCCGATCGGAGCTTCCGCATACAGCCGCTCGCGAGCGCTCTTCTGGGTGACCAGCGCCTGAGCCTCCGCATGATGCTCGCGGCAGTGGGGTTCTTGCTGTTGATTGCCTGTGCGAATATTGCGAATCTGCAGTTGGCGCGATCGCGCACACGGCAAAAGGAAATTGCCTTGCGCGCAGCGCTCGGAGCATCGCCGAACCGCATCGTGCGGCAACTTCTTGCGGAAAATCTCGTGCTTGGGCTCGCCGGGGGAATGCTAGGAGTGTTGCTTGCCTACTCGGCGATATCGTGGATTGTGGCCCACGGTCCCGCGGAAATGCCGCGGCTCGATCAATCCAGGATTGACGCCAGTACACTTGCCTTCGCCAGCGTTGTTGCGCTGCTGTCGAGTTTCTTGTTTGGGCTTGCGCCCGCTCTTCGCTCCGCTTCGACGCGTCTGAATGAGGTGTTCAAGTCCGCTTCGGGCGTTGCGGGAGGCAGCCGCGACCGAGTTCGCAGTCTCCTGGTCGTCGGAGAAGTTTCTCTCGCGCTGATTCTGATGGTTGGCGCGGGGCTTTTGATCCGCAGCGCACTGCTCGTATCCCACGTGGATCCTGGCTTTGATACTTCCAATGTCATCGTCGGGCGCGTGGGTCTCCCCGATGCCGGTTATCACGAGCCGGCCGTTGCTCGGCAGACGTTTGAACACATGCTCGATGCGGCTGACGCTTTGCCTGGCGTCGAATCAGCTGCCGTCGTCTCTCGCGCTCCGTTTGCGGGCGGCGGCAGCAGCAATGGACTCCTCCCCGAGGGCAAGCCGGTTGACCTTGCCAACGTCGTGAACTCGCAACTGCAAATCATCTCGCCCAGTTATCTTTCGACCGCGCGCATCCCGCTGAAAGCTGGCCGCGATTTTACTCCGCAAGACACGCGCGAACGCTCTTTCGTCGCTATCGTCAACGAGACGCTTGCCCGCACCATCTGGCCCGATGAAACCGCCATTGGCAAGCGCTTCTCGTGTTGTGAATCTGGTCCAAAGGGCCGTATGGATCCCACCTGGCATGAAGTCGTCGGCGTGGTGGCAGATGTTCGCGCTGTGGGCCTCGACCGCCAAACGCAGCCGACCTTCTACATCCCCCTCGCGCAGATGCCACCAGCTTCCTGGGATTGGATTGGCCGCACGATGGATTTAGTGGTGCGCACCCGTGGAGGCGCGGTTCCCATCCGTGAATTGCAGAGCACAGTGGCCTCGGTTGCGCCGGAGGTTCCGATTTATCGCCTATCAAGCATGCAGCAGAAAATTTCCAGCACGCTCGAACGCTCTCACTTCGATACGTTCCTGCTGTCTATTTTTGCCGCTACGGCGCTCCTGCTGTCGTCCGTCGGGATTTACGGCGTGCTTTCCTACATGGTAGCGCAGCGCACCCGCGACATCGGCATCCGTATGGCGCTGGGCGCATCAGAAGACCGGATTGTTTGGGACGTGCTCGGCTTCGGAGTGAGGCTTGCCGCCATAGGACTGGCCATGGGCCTCGCGGGAGCGTTGGCGGCCACGCGCTTGCTCTCCTCTTTGCTCTACGGCGTGCACCCAACCGACGCCATTACGTTCGCTGTTGTATCTCTGCTCTTGTTGCTGGTCGCCCTGATCGCCAGCTATCTCCCGGCGCGCCGCGCCACTCGAATCGACCCCCTCATTGCCCTGCGCCATGACTAAACCCCTCTAAAACAGTTTAACGGCCAGATCCTCGGGCCCACTGCCAACGGGAATCATGGTCAGCAGGCTGTTGGTACGCACGCGAATGACGGCTACGTCGCCGGAGCCCTGATTGACAGCAATAAGCAAATTTTCATCGGGATCGAAACGCATCACGCCGGGAGACTGCCCGGCGGTAATGGGAAACTCCTTGCCGGTGCCCGGATCGCGAATCACGCGCCGGTTCTGGATGTCCACGGGAATGATGTGGCCGGCCGCGCTGTCCGAGACATAAAGCGTATTCCCATCCGCGCTCAAGACGCCGCGCGTGGGTGCGGAGCCGAGCACCATGTAATCGCCTACCTCGTGCGTCCGCGTGTTGATGACCTGCAACCCGTGCGCTTCCGGCGAAATGACGTACAGTTCGCCGCCGTCCGGTTTGAGCAACAAGTCCGAGGGATTTCCATCCAGTTCGAGGTTCGTTACCAGAACGCTTCTGTGCAAATCGACAATGGAGAGGCGGTGTTCTGTCCGGCTCAGCACAAACGCCAGGCTGCCGTCCGGAAGTATCGCGACTTTTTCCGGCTGCCTGACGATTCCCACCGTGCTGCGCAGCGCCAGCGTGTCCGCCTCGTGAATCCCCAGGGTGGCATCGCGATGGTTCAGCACCAGCACGCCCTTTCCGTCCGGCGTCACGTGGGCCACAACTGGCTCGCCTCCTGTTTTCGTCCGCCCGACGACGCTGTGTGTCTGGCAATCGATCGCCAGCAGGGTGTCCGATCCCGCAGAGGTCGTGTATAACCGGCTGCCGTCCGGCGAAAAATCGACCGCGTAGGGAAGAGGTCCTACGGGGATGCGGGAGACGACCTGATTCACGCGCGCGTTGATCACCCAAACGTATCCACCCACCGAACTCACACCCCAGACTTCTGCGCGCGCCGGATGCTCGCGCATTCCCGATAACCCTTGCCCAATCGCAATCCGCGCTACGGCGGCCAGCTTCACCAGATCAATCACGGTTACACTTCCATCCGTAGCGGAAACGTAGGCGCACAACCGCAAGCCCGGCCTCAAAAAAGATGGCCGGTGCTCGCGCACCAGTTCCGCCACGCCCACAATCAGCAGGATGCCCAGCAAAAAAAATACGCGGAAGTTGCGCGTGCGATTCATGAGCCGGATGGATTGTTACATGTAGTCTCGGGAATTAGCCAGAAGCGCGCGAGTTAACTGGGCCGCCCACGCATCGCGCCTGAGAAGCGCGCAGAATCTATCCAGAAGATCCTTCAATTGATTTCACGCCCCAGAACCGCGGCGATCTGCCGTACTTCTTCGACCAGTTCGCTGAACTCTTCCGGCAAAATGGATTGCATGCCATCGGAAAGTGCCTTGTCCGGCTCGTGGTGCACCTCGACCAGCAATCCGTCTGCGCCGACGGCAATCGCCGCGCGCGAAAGGGGCAAAACCTTGTGCCGTTTTCCAGTGCCGTGCGACGGATCAACCAGAATGGGCAAGTGGCTGCGCTTTTTCACAGCAGGCACCACTGCCAAATCCAGCGTGTTTCGGGAAAAGTCAGAAAACGTCCGCACGCCGCGCTCGCACAGCATCACGTTGTAATTTCCCTCAGATAAAATATATTCCGCCGCCATCAAAAACTCGTCGAGCGTCGCCGACATGCCGCGCTTCAAGAGCACCGGCTTCTTCGCCCGCCCCGCCCGCTTCAGCAGCGAAAAATTCTGCATGTTCCGCGCGCCAATCTGTATCACGTCGGCGTATTCCTCGACGAGATCGAGGCTCTCGTTGTCGATGGCCTCGGTAATAATCCCGAACCCGTACTTCTCGCGCACCTTTGCCAAAATCTTCAATCCCGGCAAGCCCAGCCCTTGAAAACTGTACGGCGAAGTCCGCGGCTTATAAGCCCCGCCGCGAAACAACCGCGTGCCGCTCTTCTTTACGCGTTCCGCAATGGCGAAACACTGTTCCTCCGTCTCGACCGCACATGGCCCGGCCACCAGCGCTATCTTTTTGCCGCCGACGACTACCTCCCCGCCAGGCACGGGAATCCGCAGTACACTGTCCTCTTCCTTTGCGTCGCGGCTCACCAGTTTGTACGGCTTGCTGACCGGAATGCATTCAATCACGCCCGGCAGCGATTCCAGCACTCCCAGATCAACGGCTCCGCTATTCCCGGTAATCCCAATCGCCGTTCGGATCGTCCCCGGAATGGGGTGCGCCTTAAGCCCCAGACTTTCGATGCGCTCGCACACACCACGAATCTGTTCTTCCGTGGCGTGCGACTGCATGACAACGAGCATCAGCGGCTCCCCTGTGGCCCGGGCAGGCTATGTGCAATCCCGTAGTCTACGGCAAGCCTCAGCAAAGCCGCAAATCCTGGAACGATTCGGTGGTGTCCTAATTTGACGGCGCTGGCCAAAAGCGGGGTGATTCAGGCAGGAATCCAATGGGATATGTGGATTCTGGCGCTAAGTGTAGCGATTTGCCTCTGGGGCGTAATAAAGCCAACGTGCGGGCGTTCGATTGTCGGGCGACCGAAATATCAATTTGAAACACACGTGGGTTTCCAGTCGCCTATTGAGACTTTCGGAAAAAGTGTCTTTGTAAATCACGACTCCACGCAGGATAAGTACTTTATCGCCGTTCACGACCGCCTGAAGTTCTTCGACGTTCAGTATTTCCGGTTCCATCGTTACTTCGATGATGATAGGAGTCCAACTCTCAGGCAGCGGTTCTGGTGGCAATGGACCTCCGAAGGAATCGTCAATTGTCCCAGTGTACTTTTCGTTCGGTCGAAAGTCCTTGGATTCGATGCTAAAAGTAAACCCCTGACCGACGACCCATGCGGGAGTACGACCAAAATTGCGAAAGACTATCCTGACCGTAGTCTTGAAATTTCTCTGAACAATAAAACCAATCACGTGGTCGAGATGGGGTCGAATGGAATCGAGCATAACCCAAGCCCGTTCGCTGTTAACCAGTCCTTCCGCGCTGGCTTTAGCAGCATTGGCAGCTATCGCCGTGGCATCGGTTTGTTTTTCTATAACCTGGAGAGTCCTGATAGCAGCGTAAAACGCACCTATTCCTACAAGGACCAAGAGCACATTTGGCAAGTTTGCAGCACTAAAAAGGCGACAGAAGTAGCCGTTAGATTCGCAGGCGGCTGTTATTGCCTGCTGTTCGGATGTCTGCTGCTCTATGGTGCGTCCGGCAGGAAGCTGCGCCGTGTAAGCGGCTCTACATTGGTCGGCTTCGGATTGGCAGCGTTTCTCTTTCCACCATATTACAAAGGCGATTGCGAGGACAGCCAGCACCCACCACTTATTAATCCACTTCATGGTAATAATGTAACACAAAAACTCTTGACAAAGCTAGATTATTGTAATACACTTATTGCCAGTGGGAGACATCACATGGCAAACGTGCTTAGCACCGACAAGCAAATAGCGGTAATTGGGGCGCTGGCAGAAGGCTCCAGTATTCGCTCCATAGAGCGCATTACGGGCGTCCACCGGGATACCATCATGCGGCTTGGCGTTCGCGTCGGAAAAGGCTGTGCAAGGCTCCTAGACGCCAAGATGCGCGATTTGCCCTGCAAGCATCTGCAGTTCGATGAAATCTGGGGATTCATCGGCAAGAAAGAACGCCATTGCAGGCCTGATGACAGCCTAGAGCTTGGCGACGTGTGGACATTTTGCGCGATTGACCCCGAAACCAAGTTGGTGCCTTCGTTCAAGTGCGGCAAGCGCGATTTAGTGACCGCAAACGCTTTTGTTTCCGATGTTGCTTCTCGCATCCGCAATCGCGTGCAAATATCCAGCGACGCACTAAGAGCTTACGTGGACGCAATCGAAATGAATTTCGGAGCTGATGTAGACTTCGCTCAAATCGTCAAGACTTACGTGACAGACGATTCGCACGTTCCCGAACGGCGATTCAGCGCTCCCGAAATTGTTATTACTGAGAAAAAGACGGTCAGCGGTTTCCCTGACTTGCGGAAAGCTTCTACCAGCCACATTGAACGCCTGAACGGCACGACTCGCCTGCACATGCGCCGCTTGACTCGCCTAACCTACGCATTCAGCAAGAAACTGGAAAACTTCGAGGCAGCCATTGCGTTGCACTTCGCCTACTATAATTTCGTGAAACGCCATATTACGCTACGCGCTACGCCTGCAATGGCAGCGGGGATTGAACGGGATTTCTTGACCGTTGGCAATTTGGTGGAGGCCGCATGACACTAAACCGAAGACTGGTAGTTAGTATGGAGGATATTAAATCGGTAGTGTTGGAATGCTTACATTGCGGCGTTCGTATGACATTCTCGCCAGATGCGATTACTGCTCCATGTAACTGTCCGAATCCAACCTGCAATAAATTCTGGGCTGCTTCTCACTATCCCAACGCGGTCGGATTTGGAATGAGGAATACTCCCGCGCAAATCAGATTGCTAGAAGCTATTCAGGCGGTACGCGCGAGGGACAAAGAACAAAAAATTGAACGGCCAAATGACCCGATTGGTTTTCGTATTCTTATGGAATTTGAGGAACCATCAGTGTGACAGCCATCCAAGAGTTAAGAGAAACCATTCGACGCTTGCACGGAGCGGACGCTACTCACGTTGAGAGTGTGGCCGTGAAAGAGACGTTTCGAGGTAAAACGGTTTGGGAAGGCACTGTTGAGGTCTTCGATCTCGACGGCCACCCAAAAGCGTCAAGAGTTTACGCATGGGCGCACGATACAGACGGCCCAAAGAAACGCCATGTAACGGTGCTCCATATTGCGCCGATTACTTCGGCGGTAGAAGCGGTCAGAGCAGCTATCGTTCAGGAGTTTAGAAGCCGTGGCACAGCAGAAGAAAGCTAGGAAAGTCGGACGCCCCAAACTGCCAAAAGGTGAGGCTATGGGCCGCATAGTGCCCGTGCGCTTCACCGCTGACGCATTAAAGGCGATGGAGTCGGCAGCAGCGGCCAAGAAACTGAGTCTGTCAGAGTGGATACGGAGCACGTGCAATGCCGCAATCTGACCCGCTGTCCGTCAAATTAGGACACCACCAACGATTCGAATCTTGGGAAAGGGAACTGCTCAGACAGGATTCGCGGCGGTGTGCTTTATCCGGCGAAATCCGCGCACCAACACGAATAGTAGCAGCAGGCTCAGCCCGATCGTCACAAAGGACCAGACCTCGACAGCGGCATCGACACCGACGACATAGGTCGGAATTTCAAATAAGCTCCGCATTGCCTCCGTCAGCACTTGTTCATCGCCCAGGAGAAAATCCGAGGTTCGGTATTCCTCAAAAGCGCTCTGAAACGGCAGAAAACTCAACAGAAAAGCGCCGCACGCTAAGAGCACAGTGGCGGGGGCATAGTCCGCACTCCAGCAGGCCGCTCTCCACCAGATCGTTTTTGCATTTCGCAACCTGCCAGGCCACAGCTCCAGAAGCAAAATTCCCGCAAGCGCCGCGAGCCCGGCGATCAGCCCCAAGCTTCCAAAGGCCTGCACAAAGAAGGCCTCTCTCCGGAAAGCCCGCGCTCGCGCGTTCCTTGAGGGATTCAGCGTGAGCCGCACCCCTTGAACGCGTCCCTCTATCTGCTCGAGACGCTTGGCCGCTGTCTGCGCATCTTCTGTTCCGCCCGGGACCTGATAAAGCTTTGCCATTTCTTTATTCGCATTCCGCGCGATCACAAGGCCAATCAGCTTCTCGATTTCCATTCCATTGGCATCCGCCATCCGCATCCCGAACGCATCCACGCCGTCGAGCAAACTCTCTGCGCGCTTCGGGTCCCCCGATTCCCGTGCCTTTTTTGCTTCTTCGATTTCGATCTCGGAATAGGTCCTGATGTTGAGGAGATTGGGAAGCGCATGCTGCCGCATTCCGTAGAGAACCACCGTCGGCGGCAAGTTCCTCTCGCGACTCCACACCGTTCGGGCGAGCTGATAGTGGCGCTGGAAGTAGCTGTCATAACGCGGGGCTTTAAAGGCGTGCTCCATAAGCGCCATCCGGTTTCCGTCGCTCGCCATGAGCTGGTGAGGATCCTCCTTCTCGCCCCCATGCTCGTAGAACGCCCTAAGTCGCGGCTGGGCCAGAGCATCGGCCGCAAGCAGGTCGGGAACGGCGTTGCCGGGATCCGCCGCCTGCAACCGCGCAAGCCACTCTTCCTTCGGCGGATCGATGCTCGGCCCATGATTTCTGGCCCCGTAAACCCAGATGAGCTGCGGATCCATCGCTACGGCGCGCTCTGTCCACGCAGCGCCCCGCGTCCGGTCTAAAGCGCTCAAGGCCGCGAACGCAAGCGTGCCGGCGTCTCGTTCCTTCTCGGCACGTGCTGCAAGCTCTTCGAGCATCCGCGCATCCGAACCCGACAGCTGGTATCCCTGCCAGCTCGACCGCACCGTCCGAATTGCTTCGCGGCCTTCCGGCAGAATCAGCAGCATCGCCGCCCCGGCCAGAACCACAGCCGTAAATACGCGCGACCGCTTGGGCAGCAGCGAAGGCCCATCCGCCCCGCCGGAAAGGGAACTACCTGCCGGAAGTTTCATCCAGCTCCACAAGCTTGAAAGCACGGAACGCGTGAAGAGCACGATTCCTCCGAACGACCACCTCACCGCATCGAACGTGCTAGCTGGCTCATCCACTTCCGCCGCGAGTGCCAGTCCCCACTCGCGATTTTCTTCAGGCCAATGCCGCACCGCGTACCAAAGCACCCAACGCGCCATCCGCGCCGTCACGGAACTCTCTTGTTTGGCCATGCTCATGCCTCGTGCTCCGCCGTCTTCCAGAAACGCTGTTCCCCGGCCGTGCGAATTTCTTCCCGAGCCCACTCTCGCGCCGTTCCGGAAAGGCGGTAAAGATGCCTCGGCGGCCGCCCAGGGATTTTGGCCTCCTCCCAGCGCGTTTCAAGCCAGTGCAGCTTGTCGAGCCGCATGAGAATAGGGTATAGCGTCCCGGAAGCAATGCCCGTGCTCTGGCTCAGCGAGTATCCGTAAAGCCACTGCCCTGGACGGGTGAGTAGAGCATCGAGAACCTGGAGGGTTTGTTTCGAAAGCCGGATGCGCACGCCCATTCCTTAAATCTACATAGATAGATATAATTGTCAAGCCGCTTTTTCTCTCGCGCGCGCAACCCCTAACCCCCCGCTGCTCTTTTTCTCCGGCTGGCCCGCCTCCGGCAGTCCTTTCCTGCCGTGTGGTAGAATAGCTGGTTTAAGGAAAGACCAATTTTCTCCATGGGCATGCCAGAGCAACCTCTCACTCACGTCCCCGAATTCGATCCTGAAGACGAATACCGCCCGGAGCCTGAGCCGGAACTGCTGCCGCCTACCTGGATGGATGGAAGCCTGCGCATCGGCATCCACGCTTCCATAGCCGGAAGCTATCTCAACGCTCTTGAATCCGCCCGCAAGCTCGGCTGCAATGCGCTGCAAATTTTCTCCGCAAGCCCTCGGATGTGGCAGGCCGGCTCTGCGCGCATCCCCGACGCAGATGCCGCTGCCTTTCGCGCCCGCCGCGCTGAACTTGGCCTTGGGCCGCTCGTCATTCACGCCAACTATCTGATCAATCTGGCCGCGGCGCAGCCCATGCTGCGCACCCGCTCGATCCAGGCCTTCCACGATGAACTCGTTCGCGGCGTAGCCCTCGGTGCCGATTTTCTCGTCGTTCATCCCGGCTCGCGCGGCGAAGCCACGCCCGAGCAAGCCGTAGCCACGGTGATCGAGTCCGTCAAACAGGGCTCGAAGCGCATCTCTCTCGGCAACCTGCGCATCCTCATTGAAAACACGGCAGGCATGGGCGCCGCTGTCGGGGCGCGCCTCGAAGAGCTTGCCGAAATCCTGGCAGGCCTTAGAAATGTGCCTGCAGAGGCCTGTATCGACACCGCGCATCTCTTCGCCGCCGGCTACGACATCAAAAGCGAGACTGGCCTGACCTCGACGATCGACCTCATCGAGGGCACCATCGGTCTCGAGCGCGTTCCCGTCATCCACGCGAATGATTCGAAAATCCCGCTGGGCGGCCGCGTCGATCGTCACGAAAACATCGGCGAAGGCAAAATCGGCGCCGAAGCCTTCGCGCGCATCCTGACGCACCCAAGACTCGGCGCATCCGCGCCCCAAGGTTTGACGGGCCGTGCCTTCGTCCTCGAGACGCCCATCGATCAACCCGGCGACGATCGTCGCAATGTCGCCAAGCTGTGGGAACTTGCCGGCTTGCGGGAACAGGCTCCTCCGGCCGAAAAAGGCTTCTCGATGCTTACGGCGGCCATCAAGAAAATCCAAACGAGGACAGCCAAAGCCGAAAAAGCCGCCGCTAGGAAAACGAAAGTGGCCATCAAGGCCAAAGCGTCGGACGGCAAGCCCAAAAAGGCGCGCAAGATCAAAAGGGGATAGCGAGGCGTGGCGGACTACAACCCACAGGAGATCGAAGCGAAGTGGCAAAAGCGCTGGGCCGAGGCGCGCGTGTTCGAAACGGAAGCCGATTCTTCCAAGCCCAAGTATTACGTCCTGGAAATGTTGCCTTATCCCTCCGGAACCATGCACATGGGCCACATGCGCAACTACGCCATCGGCGACGTCGTTGCCCGTGTCAAACGGATGCGCGGCTTCAACGTCCTTCATCCCATGGGCTGGGACGCCTTCGGCCTGCCCGCCGAAAACGCCGCCATCAAAAACAACACTCATCCGCGCGTCTGGACGAACAACAATATCGCCGAGTTTCAGCGCACCCTGCGCCGCTTCGGTTTCAGTTACGACTGGCGCCGCGAAATCTCCACCTGCGAGCCCGAGTACTATCGCTGGAACCAGTGGTTTTTCCTGCGCATGCTCGAACGCGGTCTCGCCTACCGTAAAAAGAGCCGCGTCAACTGGTGTCCCAAGTGCTGCACGGTTCTAGCCAACGAACAGGTCGTGAACGGCGGCTACTGCTGGCGCCACGAGGACACTCTTGTCGAATCCCGAGAACTCGAGCAATGGTTTCTTAAAACCACGGCCTACGCCGATCAACTTGTCGATGATCTCAAAGAACTCGAAGGCAGTTGGCCCGAGCGCGTCATTACCATGCAACGCAACTGGATTGGCCGCTCCGAAGGGGCCAAGCTGAAATTCGTTGTCGCCGATGTGAAAGGCGCGCCGCCCATCGAAATTTTCACCACGCGCATCGATACGATCTACGGCGCGACCGCCATCATCCTGGCTCCGGCGCATCCGCTCGTTGCTAAACTGCTGGACGACTCGCCAAACCGCGCCGAAGCCGAATCGCAACTCGCGCAAATGAAGCAGTCTTCCGTCAAAACGGCGGATTTGGCCACCGCTGAAAAAGTCGGCTTCTTCACCGGCCATCACGCCACCAATCCCTTCAGCGGCGAAAAAATCCCCATCTGGGTCGGGAATTTCGTTCTCATGGAATACGGCACCGGGGCCATCATGGCCGTCCCCGCCCACGACGAACGCGATTTCGAGTTCGCGACAAAATACAATCTGCCCAAGCCAGCGGTGGTCACTTCCTCCAAACCGCTAAGCGCAGAAACTGCGGGACAACCCAAAGACTTCAGAGAAAACGCGGTGGGCTCGGAGGGCGCCCCACCCCCGGTTTCTGAGCGTGGATCTTCAGACAGTCGAACCTCGTTCTCCGGCGCCGTCGAGCAACCGTTTACCGAATACGGCCTGTCCACCAACTCGGGCGCATTCTCGGGGCTACCCAGTCGAATCGCCATCGAAAAAATGACCGCCTTTGCCGAGAAAAAGGGTTTCGGCCGCAGGGAAATTGTCTTTCGTCTCCGCGACTGGGGCATTTCCCGCCAGCGTTATTGGGGCACTCCGATTCCTGTTGTTTATTGCCCGGACCATGGCCTGCAACCGGTCCCCTACGAGGATCTGCCCGTCCTGCTGCCGCCCAATCCGAAACTCACCGGCGAAGGCGAATCGCCGCTCGCCGCAACTCCCGAATTCGTCAAGGCGAGTTGCCCAAAGTGCGGCGGCCCAGCGCGCCGCGAGACCGACACGATGGACACCTTTGTCGACTCCTCGTGGTATTTCTACCGCTATTGCGACCCGCACAACGAAAAAGCGCCCTTTGATTCCGTGAAGGTCGGCTACTGGTTTCCGATCGACCAGTACATCGGCGGCATCACCCACGCTATCCTGCACCTCCTCTATTCGCGCTTCTGGTGCAAAGTCATGCGCGACCTCGGCCTGGTCGGTCACAACGAGCCCATTTCGAGGCTCTTCACCCAGGGCATGGTGCAAAAAGGCGGCGTAGCCATGTCGAAATCCCGTGGCAATGTCGTCGGCGCCATCGACATGGCCGAAAAATACGGCGCCGATACCGGCCGCCTTTACACGCTCTTTGCAGCGCCTCCTGAGAAGGACCTCGAATGGAGCGAAGAAAGCATCGAGGGTTCCTGGCGCTTCCTCAATCGCGTCTTCCGCCTCGTCGACAAGCACGCCGCTGCCGTTCGCGACAGCAAGGACTGGAATTTCGACCCCAAGGGAATGACCGACAAGGAACGCGACCTGATTCGCGTCACTTACCAGACGATGACCAGGGTCACGCAAGATTTCGAGAAACGCTGGCACTTCAATTCCGCCATCGCTCAAATCATGGAGCTGACCAACGAGATCTATCTGGCCGAACCTCTTGAAAACGGCGTGCGTCCGGAAATACGCAAGGAAGTCCTGCAAATCCTGACTCTTCTCCTCGCGCCGATGACGCCTCACATTGCCGAGGAGATGTGGGAAATGCTCGGCAACACAGACGGCCTTTCGAACGCCCCCTGGCCGATTCTCGCCGGTGAGCAATTGGAGCTGGCCAAAGACAACGAGCTCGAAATCCCTGTCCAAGTCAACGGACGCGTTCGCACCACTCTAAAGGTTCCGGCGGGTGCAACCGAGGCCGACGTTGCCGCCAAAGCCAAAGCCGATGCCGCCGTCGCTCGCCACGTCGAGGGCAAACGCATCGTCAAGCAAATCTACGTCCCCAACAAACTTCTAAACCTGGTCGTCCAATGACGCGCGTCCCCTCGACAGGCGGCGGCGCTCTGCAAACGGCTCTGGTGGTCGGCCTTCTCTTCTCGCCCGCCGCGTCTTCGTTCTCAAGTGAGCCTCCGTGTTTCGACTACGATCGCAAACTTTCCGCGGAAAAACCGGGGGTTGGAGTAACGCCAGGATTCGTCGTGCGGGTCGAAAGAGCTCATTATTTCGGGGATCACCATCAGGTCGTTCGAAGTCAGGGCCAGGGCAAGCATTAGCAGGGGAGGAGTACGATGGCAACTGGAGCAACCATGCAGGAGCATCAAGGCAAGGCAAGATCCGAGCTCGGCGGCGTGGTCGTGCTGGACTTCGGCGGCCAATACACGCAACTTATCGCCCGCCGCATCCGGGAACAAAACGTCTTCTCCGCCATCCTCCCATGCACCGCCGCGCTGGAGGAAATCCGCCAATACGCTCCGGCAGGGATTGTCCTTTCTGGCGGCCCCAGCTCCGTCTACGATTCCGACGCCCCCAAATGCGACCCCGCCATCCTGGCCATGGGCGTGCCTGTCCTCGGCATCTGCTACGGCATGCAGTGGATCACCCACGCGCTCGGCGGCAAAGTCGAAAAAGCAGAGCGCCGCGAATACGGCCGGGCCCAGTTGCAAGTAAAGTGCGAGAACGGCCCCTCGGGATCATTGCTCTTTCTGGGGGTGCCGCAATCCCTCCGCATCTGGAACAGCCACGGCGATCACGTCCTGGAACTCCCACCCGGCTTTTGCGCCACAGGCCATACCGACAACGCCATCGCCGCGCTCGAGGATCCCGAGCGAAAAATCTACGCCGTCCAGTTCCACGTCGAAGTGAATCACACCGAAAGCGGCACCGAACTCCTGCGCAATTTCCTCTTCCGCGTCTGCAAAGCCGAGCCCAAATGGAGCGGTTCCGCCTTCATCGAGGAAACTACGGAAGCCATTCGAACCAAAGTCGGCCAGGGCGGCGCGATCTGCGCCCTGAGCGGAGGAGTGGACTCTACCGTGGCAGCCGTCCTGGTGCACCGCGCCATGGGCGACCGCCTCACAAACATTTTCGTCAATACCGGCATGCTCCGGAAGAACGAGTTTAGAGACACGCTCGAGATGCTGCGAGACCGCCTCGGCCTCCGCGTCATCGGCGTCGACGCCTCCGACCGCTTCCTTGAAAGGCTTGCCGGCGTCACCGACCCCGAGCGAAAGCGCAAAATTATCGGAAGGGAATTCATAGCCGTGTTTGCCGAGGAAGCCCAAAAACTCCAGAAAGGGGACGCTCAGGGCGGAATCGGCTGGCTCGTGCAGGGGACGCTCTATCCGGACGTGATCGAGTCCGTCTCCGTCAAGGGCCCTTCGGCCACGATCAAAAGCCACCACAACGTCGGCGGCTTGCCCGAAAACATGCCTTTTGCCCTCATTGAGCCTCTCCGCGACCTTTTCAAGGACGAGGTGCGCCGGATAGGCAAAGACCTGGGCCTTCCCGACGAGATTCTATTGAAACATCCGTTTCCCGGCCCAGGACTGGCAGTAAGGCTCCTCGGCGAGATCACCCGCGAACACCTCCACACCTTGCAGGAGGCCGACGCCATAGTAGTCGAGGAGATACGTCGCGCCGGGCTCTATAGTAAAGTTTGGCAAGCCTTTGCCGTTCTACTCCCCGTTCGCAGCGTCGGGGTGATGGGAGATTACCGTACCTACGGCCTCACCGTAGCCGTCCGCGTCGTCGAATCGGACGATGCCATGACAGCCGATTGGGTGCGGCTCCCCGGCGAAGTTCTGGAGCGAATGTCCACGCGAATCGTCAATGAAGTTCGTGGCGTGACCCGCGTGGTTTATGACATAAGCTCGAAACCACCCAGCACGATTGAATGGGAGTGAGTTCCAATTTGGGAACCGGCGCATCACAAGGAGGGAATTGAACTTAGCAGCCAGGCGAGGACTTGTTCTGACGTTTGATTGCGCTGATGGACTACAGGCCGCGCTGGGACGAGACGCGGCCTACCCAGGAGTCACCATTACCTCGACAGCTTGCTCTCGAAAAGTGCTCGCAGAACTAGCGGTTAGCCATTTTCTGCGCCATATACAGAATGAGCTTGCGGTCTCCTTCTTCCACTTTGCCCAGCAAGCGGCGAAGCTTGTTGAGAAAGCGGGCATCTTTACCGAGGCTGCCCCACGCGATGTCATCCGACGACTTCCGCTTGGGGAGATTCGGCAGCTGTGGCGGCTCTTCGCCGTCGTAAAAGAGTTGATAGAGTGGGCACTCGAGAGCGCGCGCAAGTTTTTCCAGTGTTTCGATGGCCGGTACTGTATGGCCATTCTCTACACGGGAAATATAACAACGCAGCAACCCTGTTCGCTTCTCGATGTCGCCCTGGGAGAGTTTCTTTTCTTCGCGGAGTGCGCGAAGACGGTCACCTATAATCATGGCGGCATTATTCCATGTAGATAAAGGCCAAGCAAGTACAAACTTGGCAGTCACGAACTGAAACGATTGATACAAGCAGGGGAAACCAGGCTACCCAGCTAGGGGAAACCACGCTACATTAGACGTAACCGGATTGACATGCCACGCGTCCCAAAAGTAGAGCCACTGGGTGTACCCGCCGGTCCGGCGGGTGCCAAGCCGCTCGGCGCCAAAGCGCCGGGCGCTGTGGACGACCGGGAACTTGTCCGGCGGGCACAGGGCGAAGACCATGAGGCTTTTGAAGAGCTCCTGCGAAGGCACCAGCACCGCGTCTTTGCCGTCGCCGGCGGCATTCTCCGGCGCCGCGAGGATGTGGAGGACATTGCGCAACAGGTTTTTGTTAAGGCGTATTTCTCGCTGAAAAAATTCGATCAGCGGGCGGCTTTCAGCACTTGGCTTTATAAGATTACCGTCAACGAGTGCTGGGATCTGTTGCGGAAGAAAAAAGTACGGCCCCTGGTTTACGAGTCGGACTTGAGCGAAGAGCAGGCCCGGCAGGTGATCGCCTCCGAGGAAAAAGGCGGCGGGGGGCCGGATATCAGCGACAGACTTGAAGCGCGCCAGCGAGTCGAGAATCTCCTGGAAGGGCTTGACGAACGCGACCGCCTGATGCTGATTCTGAAGGAAGTGGAAGGATTTGCGGTCGAAGAGATTGCGCAAGTTTTGGATTTGAACGCGAACACGGTCAAGGTGCGGCTCTTCCGCGCGCGCCGCAGAATTGTGACGAAAGTCCGCAAGCGCGGAGAAGGCTAGCTGCGAGGGAACCTGGAGAGCTCTACCAAGGGCGGAACGCGCAGAGCGATTCAAGGTGCCAAGGGCTTGAAGGATTTTTGAGCGGCTTGATTTTGACGAAAACGGGGTTTGATTGTAGAGCATGACAGGAGTCTCATATGACCAATTTTCTCAGTAAGCGCAGCGCAGAATGCCGCCAGTTTCAGATGCAGCTCGAGGACGCGGCCGGCGCCGCGCCGAACGCAAAAGAGGTTTCGGGATTGCTGGCAGCCGCGCCCGCCTCGCTGAAAGAGCACACCATCGCTTGCGCGAATTGCCGCGCCGCCGCCGAAAATATTCTCGCCGCTCGCGCGCTCTTGGCGGAGCTGCCGTCTTATGCCGCCACAGCCGGGCCGTGGTTTGCTCCGCGCGTGATGGCTGCGATCGCCGCGCGCAAAGCCGAACTCAGCCGCTCTGCCGACACTTGGACATTTCTGCCGAAGCTCGCCGCGCGCCTGACTTGGGCTTCCGCCATAGTGCTGCTTCTTGCCAGCGGCTGGCTTTATCAGAAGCCCGGCGTCACTTCGGCAAAGCCCGTAATCACGGACATAACGGGTGAGCCCGTCGTGGACACGGTAACTCCGGCAAACAACGATGATGTGCTGGTCAGCCTGGCGGAGAGGCCCCGATGAACGAGAGTTCCGCTAAGCAGAAGGCTGCGTTGTGGGTGGCGGTTGTCTTTGTGCTTGGCGCGGCGCTTGGCGGCGTATTTGGCTATCTCTACGGTCACCGGAGCAGCGTCTCCGCGTCAAATCCTCCCTTGAGCGAGCCTGAGCGGCGCGCGCAAAGAGTCGATCAGCTTACCAAGGAGTTGGGACTGACCGACGACCAAAGACAGCAGCTGGACAAAGCGCTTTCACAACTGCACGGCGATTACAAAGCTATCCACGACCAGTCGGAGGCTCAGATGGATCAGGCGCGCCAGAAGGGCCGCGACCAGATTCGAGCGTTTCTCACTCCGGAGCAGAGGCCGAAATTTGAGGAATTCCTGAGGCACATGGACGAGGAGAGAAAGCGGAACATGCCTCCGCAGCCGCGCTAGCGCGGCGACCGCGAAAACCAGCGCCGCCTGTCGCCGAATCATTCCTTTATTCGCCATTTTAGCCCGCCAGCCCACTGCGCAGCTAGAGTTCAAAAGTCTGGCTTTGCTCGAAGCCGTCTCCTGAATGCCCCAGCAGGATAACCGCCCAAGCGAGCTGAATCGCTGAAAGTAGCGGATTATATGAATCTCGCAATCAAACAATAACTAGAGTTGTCAAAAACAGCATATTTGCGGCTTTCGGCTATCAGGAGGCAACCCTGATCCCACCAATCGCTTGCGTTCAGACTTTTACGATGAGTTTCCCGGTGTTGCCGCCGGTGAAGAGCATGTTGATGGCGTCGGGGGCTTTTTCCAGGCCTTCGACGACGGTTTGACGGTCTTTGAGCTTGCCCATCATTTTCCACTTGCCGAGTTCCATGGCGGCTTCTGTGAAGCGGGACGCATAGTCCAGCACGAGAAAACCTTCCACCTTAAGCCTCTTAACGATGATCAAGCCGAGGTTGACGGGACCAGGGGTCTCATTCGTGTACGCGGAGATCAGGCCGCAGAGAGCCACACGGCCGTGCAGGTTCATGCGATTGAGAACTGCATCCATGATTTCGCCGCCGACATTTTCGTAATCGATGTCGATCCCGTTGGGCGTGGCGGCCGCGAGTTTTTCTTTCCAGTCGGCATGTTTGTAGTTGATGGCGGCGTCGAAGCCCAGTTCGTCGGTCAGCCAGGCGCACTTGTCGTCTGTGCCTGCGATGCCTACGACGCGGCAACCGTGAATCCTGCCGATCTGGCCGGCGACGCTTCCGGTGGCGCCGGCTGCCGCGGAAACGACCAGAGTCTCCCCTTTTTTCGGCTTGGCGATTTCGGTCATTCCGAAATAGGCGGTTATTCCGGTCATGCCGAGGACACCGAGGAAGAGGGTGTCAGAGACGAAGGGAATCGACGGGACTTTTTGGAAGGGGAGTTTCGACTCTGACTCGATGACGACGTATTCCTGAAGGCCTGTGAGACCAACGATCTTGTCGCCCTTTTTGAACTGGGCGTGGCGGGATTCAACGATTTCGGCGAGACCGCCGGCACGCATGACCTCGCCGATACCCACCGCCGGAAGATAGCTGTCCACTGCCATCCAGACGCGCATGGTTGGATCGATGGAGAGGTATTTGACTTTGGCAAGCGCCTGGCCATCGTGCAGTTCGGGCACCGGAGATTCGACGAGTTGCAGGTCGCCGGGCGCGAGTAAGCCTTTGGGCCTTGTTTGTAGACGAAGCTGGTGATTGGCGGTAATCATGGGTTTAGAGGCCGTAAGGGGAAAGTCAAAAAAATTCTCCATCCGCGCATTTCAGCGCGGAAGACCGTTTCTAGAAGGGGATATCCTCGTCGGAGATTTCGGGACCGCTGGGGGCCTGGCCGCCTCCGTAAGAGTCGTCCGCCGGTGCAGCATGCGATTCCATCTCGTCGCCGCCCGAGCGTGCACCTCCGGTTGCGCCGCCTGCGGCGGCTGCGGCGGCGTCGCTGCGGCCGCCTAGCATGCGGAAATTTGTGGCGACAATTTCAAAGCTGGTGCGCTTTTGCCCTTCTTTGTCTTGCCATTCGCGGGACTGGATGCGGCCTTCGATGAAGATGAGCGAGCCCTTCTTTAGATACTGCTGGGCGATTTCGGCTTGTTTGCCCCAGACGACGATCTTGTGCCATTCGGTGCGCTTCTGGCGTTCGCCGTTGCGGTCTTTGTAGGTTTCGTCGGTGGCAACGGAAAAATTGGCGACGGCTTGGCCGCCGCCGGTGTAGCGGGTTTCTGGATCGCGGCCTAAACGGCCGACGAGAATGACCTTGTTGACTGACATAAGCGTTCTCCTCTTGGGGCTGACGATAACAGAAACAGGGTAATGTGGCAAAAAACCTGCGAAGGGACGGGCACACCCCTCGGGGTGAATATATTGTTGGTACGGTTCAAACGGACTGTGGAAAAATCTTTGAGCGGCTGGAAGTGGGTGGACCGGAGATTTGATGGTTAAAGATTTAGGATCAGTGTCGGGGAAATTCGACCGGGGGGAAAGCATGAGCCAGGTGCCCGTTTGGTTTGAGCGGAAGTTTGCGTTTTCGTTTCCGGCGGAGGTTTGGCCGAATGTGTGTGCGCGGCTGCGTGGGACTCCGGCAAGGCTGGAAGAGGTGCTTCGCGAGCGGTCTCGCGAGATTTTGATCAGGAAAGCGGGCGGGAAGTGGTCGCCTCAGGAACACGCGGGGCATTTGTTGGATCTGGAGGCGCTCTGGCTGGCGCGCGTGGGAGACTACGTGGCCGGCAGCGAGCAGCTCGCCGTGGCGGATTTGCGGAATCGGAAGACGGATGAGGCGGACTACAATGCGCGCGGGCTCGAAGAGATTTTGGCGGAGTTTCGGGCTGCGAGAGGAAGATTGCTGAAGCGCGTGGAAAAATTGGATGTGGCGCTATTTGACCGGGCTATTCTGCATCCTCGTTTGAAGACTCCGATGCGGCTGGTGGATCATCTGTATTTTGTGGCGGAGCACGACGATCATCATTTGGCCTGGATCTGGGAGCTAGTTACCCAGGACTAAAGGTGCTTCGACCGGCGGAGGGCTGCCGGCCGCCGTAGCTTTACGCACAAGAAGAAGCAACCAGAGTCAAAAGCGGGGAGGCACGGGGAGAGTCTCGGAGCGCGCCGGGCTTAGGTGTGCAAAATCTGACCACGCGCGCCCCAGCGTTGTGGCAAGCTGATTTGGGAAGCTAGGCGAATAGGGAGGGGACCTATGGGAAGGAAAATGTGGCGGGAATGGGCGGTAATGGCGGGGGCCTTGGTGGTGGCGGGCCTGGTGTTTGTGCCAGGAATGGTTTTGTCGCAGGGGGTGGAGGAGAGCCGGACGCTCGTGATAGAGGGGCAGGCTGGGCAGGTGCCCGTGATGAGGCTGCGAGGCAAGTCGTATGTGGAGCTGGAGGCTTTGGCGCGGTTGACCCATGGGTCGCTCAGCTTTAACGGGAATCAGGTGACGTTGACGATGCCGGGGAGCGGGGCGACGACTGTTACGGGAGAGAAGTCGGAGTTTTCGAAGGAGTTTTTGCGCGCGGGGATTGAAGAGATGGGGATGATCCGGGAGTGGCGAATTGTGTTGACCAATGCGGTGCAAAACGGGATTCCGATCGGGGATGACTGGATGTCGATCTATCGCGAGCCCGTGCTGCGGAACCTGCGACTGGCGTCGGTGGCGGCGTCGACGGATGCGGATCGAAGCGTCTATCAGCTGCTATCGAACGAATACGAGAACATGAAAAAGCTGAGCGACCGGTTTGTGGCGGCGCATACGGCGCAGAATTATATGCCGCCGGATTCGTTGAAGAGCGATCCGTTGAATGAGCAGATTTTGAGCTGCGCCAGGTCGTTGGCGGCGATGGTGGCAAGCGGGCAGTTTGTGGACGATGGGTCGTGCCATTGAATCGGCGAGGGCGACGCTGCCGCGAACGGCGGCGACCAGATTCGTTTGGAGAAGCTAGGCCGGCCGATCGACAGGGAAAAACTTCATTTTGAGATTGTGGACTTGCTGTGCCAGTCGTGGCGGCAGTAGCGGCACTGCCGCGCCTTCGGGGTTCTCGCCAAGCGGCCGCATTGGGGACAGTGGTTGAAAGCGATCTTATCGGCGTGATGGGTGAGGATCCTTTCCGCGGTGCGGAGGACGAATGAGTCGTAGCCGTAGCGCGCCAGCTCGAGCACCTGCGGGTCTTCGGAAAGTAGCTCACGCACACGGCTCGGACTTTTTGCCGCCTCGATTTGGGCGGCGGCATCGCTGCGTCCGCGTGTGATTTTGGCTGTACCCGTTAAGTGGCGATTCGCCGCTCTTTCCTGCTTGTTCAGAAGATCGCCGTGGTGGGCAAAGATGTATCGGGCTTTTTCGAGGTCCATTTCTCCTCGCAGTTTTCCGCAAAAACCCTTCGATCTTATCTTAACGCGTCCGGCCGTTGGCGCGGTGCCGCCGATGGGGATAGATCTGCCCGGCCTGATACGAATCACATGGAAACGGAGCTAGAAGAGGATGCCTGCGACCATTTCGGCGGCGAGTTTTGCTCTGTCGCGGCGCATTTCCTGCGTCATAGACGGGTCGTCCTGGACCGTGGAATTCACAACTACGGCGAAGGCTTGGTTGCGGACGCGGCCCACGACAATTTCAGCATAGTGGTCTTCTTTGGTGTCCTTGCTGCAGGTGACCGCCTCGTTCCCGGTGGCTCGAAGAGGAGTGCTCCTTGGCGGGCATTGCGTTAGGTAGGCGGGGAATTGCCTGGGGATGTCGGTGAGAAGCGTGACGGAGATGCGGAGCTCTCGATTCGCCGCACCATGGTGGCGAGTGAATTTGCAGACTCCGGCGCCTTGCTTGTTGAGCTTAACGCTGAGGGTTACGTCGCCGCCCAGGATACCGTGAGCGGTGGCTTCATTGAGCCAGGGGCATTGGGCCTGAGCGTGACAGAGGGCGGGAGTAAGCATCCCGAGGCCCAGCAAAATTGTGTGTGAAAATCGCATTTTTTTGAGCCAGCATGGAAATCCTGGCGGCTTCCTAGTTCGGGTTCTTCTTTCCTGAGCGCTACGACTTCGTTGCCGGCTTCAGGACATCTGACTTCAAGATTTTGCCGCCTTCCTGGATGACGTAGAGGCGGTTTACCTCGAGATCCTTGAGCTGGTCGATTTGGCCGCTTAGCCAGCGGATTTCGACCATGTCGACTTTCGTCGCTTGGTCGAGACCGAAGTGCATGCGCATGTCATTTTGCGAGAAGTAGCTGCCACCGCTGCGTAGTTCGTCCATCTGGACCAGCGGTTTCTCGGCGCTGGGAAGCGTTTTTGCCGTGACGAGAACGCGGCTGCCGATACCTGTGCGATTGGACTTTGTGCCAACTAATTTGATTTTGATCCAGTTGCGATTAAGGGTGGAGTCGCAGCGCAGGAGCTGGGGGATGGCGTTGACGCAGTTGACGGCGATGTCGAGGTCGCCGTCGTTGTCATAGTCGCCGAAGGCGCAGCCGCGGGCTGGGGCGTTTTCCATAATTCCAGGACCGCCCTGGTTGGTGACCTCTTCGAAGCGGCCGTTGCGGAGGTTGCGGTAGAGATATTTGTGTTCGGCGTATTTGAGGTCGGCTTTGGATTTGTCGACCTCGGGATAGACGTGGCCGTTGGACATGAGGATGTCGAGCCAGCCGTCGTTGTCCATGTCGAAGAAGCCGACGCCCCAGCCGAGGAGGCGGGTGTTGACGCCGAGGCCACTCGGATAGGTGCGGTCTTCGAAGACTCCGTCGCCGAGATTGGTGTAGAGCGAGTCGGTGTCGCCGGCAAAATTGGTTTTTACGATGTCGAGATTGCCATCGCGGTTGTAGTCGCCGATGGAGACGCCCATGCCCGCTTGGGGTTTGGCTTCGGCCGAGAGCGCGGCGCCGTTCTCGATGGCGACGTCCTTGAAGGTGCCGTCATGCTGGTTGAGATAGAGCGTCGCCGGGGCGGAATCATTGGCGACGTAGATGTCGGGCCAGCCGTCGTTATCGAGATCGGAGGCGGCGACGCTGAGGCCGTAGGTGCCGACGGCGTTCCACATGCCTGATTTTTGGCTGACGTCGGAGAAAGTGCCGTTGCCATTGTTGTGATAGAGAATATTTTTTCCGCCGGCTAAGCCCGGAGGACCGCAGGCTACGACGATGCCTTTGTAGGTGCAGGGGCCTTCTTCAGGGAGAGGAGCGGTCTTTAGGTCGAAGTCGACGTAGTTGGCGACGAAGAGATCGAGGTGGCCGTCTTTGTCGTAGTCGACCCACGTGCAGCCTGTGTTCCAGCGCGTTTTGGGACCGGGCTGGAGGAGGCCGGTGCGTTCGGTGACGTCGGTAAAAGTGCCGTTCCCGTTATTGTGATAGAGGACGTTTTGGCCGTAGTAGGTGACAAAGAGATCGTCATAGCCGTCGTTGTCGTAGTCGCCGACGCAGCAGGCCTGGCCCCAGCCGGTGCGGAGTTCGAGGCCGGAACCTTTCGTGACATCGGTGAACGTGCCGTCGCGATTATTCTTGAAGAGACGGCAATGAGGCTCCTTGCCCTTTGCGAAGCCCTCGAGGCGCCACCCATTGACTAGAAAGACGTCGAGCCAGCCGTCGTTGTCGTAGTCGTAGAAAGCCAGGCCGCAGCCGGTGGTTTCAAGAAGGTATTTATTTTTGCCGACACCGCCGAACGTGGTTTCGACGTCGAGGCCGGAGCCTTTGACGACATCGACGAAGGTCACGCCGAGAGGCGTGCCTTCGATGGGAGATTTTGGGCCAGGAGGAGGAGGAGCGGGCTTGGCGTCGTAGCTGCGCTCGATCGGCCCGATTTTTGGTTTCGCCGGGGGTTCCTGCTGCTGAGGAGCGGCTAGGGCCAAAATATCTGCGAAGGGAAGCACCAGAGCTGTGCGGCTGAGCGAGCTTATAAATTTCCGGCGATCCTGGTCCGACACGAATCCTCCTCGGTTAACGCTGACCGGTGCCGTTGCCGGCGGCGCCCGCATGGGTGCTGGCGGGAACGGAGTTCAGGTCCGTGTGCATGTGCCAGGGAACGCTTTCGGTCGATATCTCGGGATGCTTGCGCAAGAAATCCAGGGAATAGGTAGGAGCTTCGGGATCAATTCGCTTCGTAGCGTAAAGCGCTGCTTGGGCGGCGGCTTCGGCTTTCATGCCTTTGCGTCGATAGAGGATGGCGAGATTGTAGTGGGCGGCGAGATCGTCGGGATCGATGGCTTGAAGGGCCTGAAACTGCGCGACGGCATCATCGGTGCGATGCTGCTGGTAATAGGCGATGCCGAGTTCGCGGCGGGCGTCGCGAGATTGCGGAAATTGCTCGACGACCCTTTGGAGATCGGCGACTTCGGATTCGGGATGTCCCTCGCGGCGTTCGACCAGCGCGAGATAGTAAAGCGCGCGGGCGTAATCCGGATGGAGCTGCAAAGCCTTCTCAAGGGGCGGGCGCGCTGACGAGTATTTTTCCCATTCGATGTAGGTCAGGCCGAGATTGACGTAGCCGTCTTCGTAGTCGGGACGCAGCCTGGTGACTTGTTCAAAGGCCGCGATGGCGTCCGAGTATTGCTGCTGGTCGAGATAGCCGATGCCGACATTGTTCCAGCGCATCCAGTCTTGATTGTCGTTGGGGGCGGGAGGAGTGGGATCATTCATGCCCATGTTCAGGACGCGCGTGCGGGAAGCGAGCTCGACGACGGGGTAGAGCGGATGATCGGTGCCGAAGACGTTGTTCAGATAACTCTGGCGCAGGTGACGGTAGTTTACGCGGGCGGTAATGCTGAGAGGTCCTTTGGCGTCAGGCGGAATTCTAAATTCGTAGCGGACCAGGGCGGACCGTCCGGACTGGATGGAGTTGTCGTAGGCCATGGAGTGGATGGTCCAGACTTTGTGATTGTCGACAAACTCGCCGGAGAGATTGACGGGACGGTTGGTGAAGCTGTGTGCTCGAGTGTCGAGCATGCCGTCCGGTTTCAGGAAACCGCTGTGATAGATGTCGTTACCGGCGGCGTCCTTGACAGTGACCTCGACCCAGGCTTCATAGAGATCGCGGACTTCGGGAATGAGCGAGTGGCCGATGTTTTTGTTCTGGATGACCACATAGGCTGTGACCGCGCCGCTTGGCTCAAGCTGAAAGGGAACGGAGCCGAGGGGCGCGATCATGTTGTCATCGCCGGCCTTTTTCAGGGCGAAGATGTCGACGTTCAGGAAGTTTCCGGCCTTGAGGAACTCGATCGTTTTCTGCAGCTGCTCGTCGAAGCCGTAGTAGTAGGGAACGGCGGTGTTTCCTGCGAGCCAGCGGTGAGAGGCGAAGGTGCCGCCCTTGGCGCCATAGTCGGCGAGAGTGGCGGGGGCACGGCGCATGTGGCAGCCCTGACAGGAAGTGAAGTCTGCGGAATAAAAAGTGAGCGGATTGCGCTTCGAGAATTTGGAGTTCTGCCACTCGTCAAAAACCGTGAAGGCGCGAATGAATTTGTACTCGTTCAGCGGATTGGGGAGGTTGGCTTTGTGGCAGGCGGCGCAGAATTCCGGCGTGCGATAGAACGGCTGCATGACGGCTTTAGAGTGACGCTCGGGATGTTCGAGGATTTCGCCGAATTGCACTTGGCCGGGGATGCGATTGCCGTTCTCATCGACCATTACCGCGGGAACGCCCATCACAAATCCGCCGTTGCCTGAAGTGGACTGCAATCGCTGGATGGAATGACACGTAGTGCAGGTCAAACCGTCCTTGTCAAAGGCGCGATCGACGTGCGAATCCGAGGTCAGCGCGCCGGTGAGGACACCTATCGGATTGTGGCAGCTATCGCAGTGTCGCGAGAACTCGATACCTTTGGTGCGCACGAGGATGTTGACGCTTGTGCGGTAGAACGGCGTACGGAAGGAGTTCGAGTGGAGCGCCTGGCGCCACTGGGAGTAGGCCTCGTCGTGACAATGGGCGCAGTACTCGGCCTCGGGGAAAGCACCGGGTTGAATGAAGTCATTGCCCACAATGGCGGCATTTCCGGGAAGAGACAGATTGTCTTTGCCGAAAAGAAAGTTGTAAGTCTTACGGATCTCGTCGGAATAGTTCTTGCGCTCGGGGCTTTCGCTAGACTGGGCGCGGATGGTGAACGGTGCGGTAGCTATGAGCAATAAGAAGCGGAGGAAGAGACCCCCGACACTGAATCGAGTTCGAGCCGTTCGAGAGTTCATCACCACTTACCTGAATGAACCATTCAGCCAAAGCCTAAACTCTTGTATAACGCATCCGTAGCTCTGTGTAAATGATGGCGTTTCAAAGACGGAATCCCGAAGGGATAGGAACGAGCCACGTGGATTGGTTTCCGAGTGATTCCTTAAGGAGGATTCTCCTCAGCAATTCGAACTTCGATTACGGCTGCAACTTTTCCAAATCGTCGGCCTTCTGCCGTTCGGCGGCCGCTTCCGCCTTTTTGCCTTGGCGTTCGAGGGCCTCGGCCAGGCCACGATGTGCCTCCGGATAGTTGGGGTCCTCGCTGAGGGCCTCCTCGAAGCGCTCCATGGCGTCTTCGAGCTGGCCTTTCTGAAGCAGCGCTTTGCCGGTATTTGTAGAGACTGTGGCGCGCTGGCGATGCATCACCGTGCGCTCGAGGTCAGCGCCTTTTTTGCGCTCGGCCGCGGCTTCGGCGGCGTTCCCTTGCTGCGCGAGAACGGCTCCGAGCGTCAGGTGCGAGTCGGGCTGGCCGGGGAGCTGCCGAATGGCCTCCCGCAGAGCGTCGGCGGCTTCCGGCAATTTGTTCATCTTTCGATAAAGGCTCCCTAGCGTTGCCCATCCGTCGGCGTTATCCGGATGGAGCTTCATCGCCAGCGAAAGCTCGCGGGCCGCGTCCTCGTAGCGGCCATCCTGCATGAAGAGATTGCCCAGTGTGTAATGCGGCTCGTACGCCGAAGGGTTGAGTTTAGCCGCGGCCTCTAGCTCAGGAATGGCCCCCGCATTGTCGTCCCTCAATTTCAGGGCGAGTCCGAAGTCGTAGTGGAGCTGGTAATTGTTGGGACTGATTTTGAGGCCCGAAATGAGGACATGAATGGCCTCATCGAGTTCGTTCATTTGCAAATACGCGGCAGCGAGGTTTTCGTGCGCGGTGGCGTCCGAGGGCTTGTGTGCGAGAGTGCGCTGCAAAAAGGGAATGGCATCCTTGGCGTTTCCAGCGACAAGCAGGGCCAATCCCAGGCTTGCGACGGCGTCTGCGTTTTTTGGTTCGGTCTGGACGACCTGACGGAGGAGCGGAAGAGCCTCAGGGTCGCGGCGGGTGCGTTGGAGCGCTCGAGCGAGCTGATACTTGGCGTCGGTCGACGCAGGGTCAAGGGTCATTGCGCGTTGGAATTCTGTTATGGCCTCGGCGTCCTCATTATTGGCCGCAAGGGCCTCACCTAGTTGTGTGGCGGCGAGAGCGTTGTCGGGAGCGAGCCGGGTGGCCAAGGTCAGTTCCTCGATTGCGAATGATGCTTGCTGCTCGGCGAGGAGCGCCGCGCCGAGATGCAGATGAGCTGTGGCGGAGTTTGGATTGAGCTGAAGCACTTTTTGAAATTCGCTGACCGCCAGGGGCCAGTTGCCCTGTTGCGCGTAGAGCGAGCCCAGGGCATCCAGAAGATCGGGGCTCCCGGGCGAGGCGGCGATGGCAGCCTTCATCTTGGCGGTGGCCGAAGGGAGCTGTCCCGTAGCCGCCAGCGCGCGAGCGTATGCCGCAAGAACATAGGAAGGGAGTGCGGAGGAGGAATGGGAGGCGGTCTGCCGTTCGGCGGCGGCCTCCACATTTTTGAACAAGTCGACGGCCTTCTTGTTTGCGCCAGTTTGCTCGTAGGCTAGGGCGAGGTTGGTCTGGGCGGAGATATCCGCGGGTTTTAGCGCGACGGCCGTTTGAAGCTCTTTGATGGCTTGGGGCAGCTTTCCGAGGCGCACCAGAACCGCGCCGAGGGCGCTGTGGCCTTCTTCAATCTGGGGAACGAGCCGCACGGCCTTCTCAAATTCGGCTTCCGCAGTGGTGAAGTCTTTGTTGGCAGCGGCCGCTGTACCTGCCTTATAAGCTGCTTGGGCTTCCTCGTTCGCGCGGGCTTCTGTGCCTCCAGTAGGGAGTTGCTCCCGGGCGACCAGCCGGACAGCTGACGGCAAGACGAGGAAAACTAAGGCTTGCGAGAGGAGCAGCGAAAGGGCTTGCCGGAAGGCCGCCGCGCGAGTCGGAGCCCGGAGATCATACGAGCGCGTTTCGAAGATCGCCGCAAGAGACATGAGGTCCATGGAGCGCAGATCAGAGTTCGAATGAAGATATCCACGCAGAGTATAGCAGCGTCTTTGACGGGATTCCTGCCCTGCGCGCCAAGGATAGCGCTTGAAGGGAAGAGAAGAAGGTGCGGGAGCGTTGCCTTAGAAAGCCGCAAGAATTGAAGATTGTGAGGGTTAGGAGGGGAGGAGGCTCGAGCGGGAGCGACTGTTTGTGTCTGGATAGACAGCCATAAAGAGTCGTTTTGGGAGGTTGGGAGAAGGGATTTATAGTGTAGTAAAATTGCTTTTTTCTAATATCACCCGCAACTGGCTTGTAATCAGCAATCGCGGAGGCCAGCCGACGAGCGGGGAGAAAAGGGCCGTAACGGCCCTCAGACTGCCTACTACATAGGCATGCAAACAATCTCCAAGCAGTCCAAAGACATTCGTAACAAGAAGCAAAAGGGCTTTTCACTTATCGAGTTGCTGATCGTTGTGGCGATTATTTTGATCATCGCGGCCATCGCAATTCCTAACCTCCTAAGGTCGCGTATGGCGGCTAATGAAGCATCAGCGGTTGGTTCGATCCGTACGATCAACACCTCTGCTGTTACGTATTCGACGACCTACCCGAACGCCGGCTTCCCAGCTACTCTGGCGTCTTTGGGCGGTGCAACACCTTGCACGGCTACCTCGACGAATTCTTGCTTGCTCGACGCAGTTCTCGCGGGCGGCACGAAGAGCGGATATGTTTTCGCTCTAGCCACGGACGGCAACACGCCTTCAGTGGGCTATTCGATCACCGGAACCCCGGTGGCGGTTGGCACGACCGGTCAGCGCATGTTTTTCTCTGACCAGTCTGGTGTGATCCGTTACAGCGCGTCAGGCGCGGGCGCAACGGCAGCTAGCCCGGCACTGCAGTAAATTTAGGTTTCGGCCAGCTGGCCGAGGAAGGATTTCAGCAGAGCCCAGGACTAAGGTCCTGGGCTTTGTTGTTTTTTGGGGAGAGTTTTCCGCGGTAGAGACGGTAAGAACCTGGCCGGGAGGCTCTGGGCAGCCTTGGGGGTGGGGCTAAGAGGGCGAGAGCTGGATGTCGAAGGGTACCTTTCGGAGGGCTTTGCGGAATCCTATGACGGGTTTTAGGGAGTTTCTGCGCACTCCAGAGTAAGGTGCCGCACCACAGAGAGCCCTCGGGAAAAAGGGTGGGAGGCTTGGACCCGAGGGCTGCGGCATTCAGCGAGTAACAGCATACACCGAGTGTATACATTGTTTTCATTGACGGTCTCAAGCTCTGTGTGGGATATACAGGGCTGTGGGAATTGCCCCTTCTCCCAATCCCAAGCAAGAGAACGAACCTTTCGACGCTGACCCGCCGAGCAGCGGGCGGGCTTTTCTGTGGGTCGGCACGGCTACGCTCACTGGCGCGATTGTCATGGCCATGGAGCTGACTGCTTTCCGCCTGTACGCCCCCTATTTTGGGAACTCGATTTACGTGTGGGGCAGCATGATTTCGGTGGTGATGCTGGCCCTGTCGGTTGGGTACATCCTGGGCGGCTGGATTGCGGATCGGAAGCCTACCGATACTCTTCTCTACTTCCTCGTGCTGGGCAGCGGCTTGTATCAGCTCTTGATCGTGTTCCTGGAGCGGGCCGTGCTGATGAAGCTATGGCAATCCGGGGATTTCGTTGGCCCGGTGACGGCGACGGTGATTATTTTTGCGCCGCCAATGACGGCGCTGGCGATGACGTCGCCTTTTGTGATTCGACTGCTGGCGCGGTCAGGGCGCGTGGGGGTTACTGTCGGGCGAGTTTTTGCTTTGTCGACCGCGGGTAGCATTGCGGGCGTGCTGGGGACCAGTTTTTATTTGGTGCCGGAGTTTGGGACGCGCTTGACGATGGAGATACTTTGCGGGGCGTCGATCGTGATTGGAGCGAGTGGGCTGATGATGAGAAAGAGGGCAGCAGTTTTGCTGGTACTGCCTGCGGTGTTACTTCTCAGGCTCCCTGCGGTGCAAGTACCGGCCGGGATTATCTGGAGCGGGGAATCGGTGTACAACCGGATACTGGTGTTCGAAGGCAAAGGGTTTCGATCGCTGGTGCTGAACAATACGAGCTTTTTCCAGACGATTGAGAAAGTTGGGAGCCCGAATTCGGGGTTCTACCTGGACGAGTTTGCGCTGGGGCCGGTGATCATTCCGTCAAAGAATTTGCTGGTGCTGGGGATGGGGGCGGGGCGATCGATCGACGTGACGAGGGCGGTTGCCCCGGAGATTGAGATTAACGCGGTGGAGATCGACCCGGAAGTGGTGCGCGTGGCCAGAGAATTTTTTGGATTGCCGCAGAATGATCCGAGACTGCATGTGCATATCGCGGATGCGCGGCCCTGGCTCGCGGAGCATGAGGCGAAGAGCGATTTGGTGCATATTGACTTGTTCCAGGGCGGGCCGTACGTGCCGTTTTATTTGACTACCGTCGAGTTTTTTCAATTGGTGCGATCGCGGATATCGGACGGCGGCGTGTTGATGGTGAACGTGTACGATGAAAGCACGGAACACGAGCTGCTGGACGCGATGGGGGCAACAATGCGAGAGGTGTTTCCGTCGGTGGAGATGCTGTCGGTACACGGAGGCAATCACATCCTTTTTGCGTTTGTGAAGAAACGGGAGCTGGCGGAAACTCTGGGGCGCCTGAGGCAGGGCGCGGGGCCGGCCTGGGTGCAGGAATTGGCCGAAGAGGCTGCCGGAGAGATTGTGGAGTTTCGGCCGCGAGCCCAAGCGGCGATATTTACGGATGACCGGGCGCCGATTGAGGAGATGACGAGGAGAATGCTGGCGGAGAAGAGAAGGAAAGAGGTAGTGAAGTAAGGACGTAGCCAGGAAAAGCGAGGACTCGGAAAAGATTCTGGACAGGGAGCACGGAGTTCGCCGAGAAGAAGAGGAACCGACAGATGCAACGACAAGATCGCAGGGTATTTTTGAAGAGTTCCGTGGTGGCGTTGGCCGCGGGACTTGGACAGGGCAGTGACGTGCTCGTGGGCGGGGAAAAGGTTGGGGCTTGGACAGTCGTTGAAAGTGCGGGCCATGGACCGCAAAAGGCGTTTTTGGGGAATGAAGGGAAGAAGCCGCTGCGGCTGGGACTGATTATTGGCATCGGGAATGATCCGGATGCGGCTTTGGCGAAGGTCCATCAGTTGGGGTTGCCGACTTGTCAGGCGTACTGCGAGGAATTTGCCCCGGGGCTGGCGAAGAAATTGACCGGGGCGCTTGAGAAATATGGGATTGAGGCGACGTCCATTGTGGCAGGCGGGCCGGGGAAGGAAGTATGGGATTTTTATGGTGGGCCGGTAACGATCGGGTTGGTGCCGAGGGAGACGCGGGCGGCGCGGGTGGCGCATATCAAGAAGGCGTCGGACTTTGCCAAGGAGTGCGGCGTGGTGGCAGTGCAGACGCATTGCGGATTTATTCCCGAGAATCCGAACGATCCGGTTTACTCGGAGACGGTGGGGGCGCTGAAGGATGTGGTGGGGTATTGCCGGCGGAATGGGCAGAACTTCCGGTACGAGACGGGGCAAGAGACGCCGATTACCTTGGTGCGGGCGATGGGCGATGTGGGGCTCGACAACCAGGGAGTGAATTTCGATTTGGCGAATTTGATTTTGTATGGGAAGGCGAATCCCGTGGATGCGATGGAGATTCTGGGGCCTTATGTGCAGGGGATTCATGCAAAGGACGGGCTCTGGCCGAAGAATCCGAAGGAGTTGGGGGAAGAGGTGGCGATCGGAAAAGGGAAGGTAGATTTCGAGCGGATTATTGCGCGGTTGAAAGAGATGAAGTATCCGGGAGCGGTGACGATTGAGCGGGAGATTTCGGGGCAGAAGCAGATGGACGATGTGCGAGAAGCGAAGGAATATTTGGAGAGGTTGATAGGGGCGTAGGAAAGCGGCCCGTGGTCCCAATGGCTTGATGCCTTCAAAGCGGAATGGGTGTCTGCCCCTAAATCCGCCGAGAATGACCCAGGGGAATGAAACTGGTTTATTGGGCGGTTTTTCTGGAGTAGGGTGGGGATCAAGATTTCGGGAGATTTGACCATGAGGGGGAGCGAGATGGCGAATGACAGCACTGAGAAAAATGAGATGGGGCGAAGAAAGTTCCTTGGAACGGCGGCGGCCGTGGGAGGAGTCATGTTTATACCGGCGGGGCGGGTTTGGGGCTCCAGGCGAACTCACAGTTGCGCGTCGGGCTGCTTGGATGCGGGGGGCGGGGGACTGAGGACGCCACCAACCTTTTCGAGACCGGCGGGGCCCGCGTTGTGGCTTTGGCTGACATGTTTCAGGACCAGTTGGATGTAGCCAGGGCTTCGTTCGACAAGATGCAGTCGGCGAAGGGTTATGCGGCAATCGATGGCGGGCAGTGCTTCGTTGGGCCTCGGGCTTACGAGGCTATGGCGCACTCCAAGGAAGTCGACGCGATTGTGATTGCTACGCCGCCGTACTATCACCCGGCGCATTTGGAGGCCGTGGTCGCGGCGGGGAAGCATGTTTACTGCGAGAAGCCCGTGGCGGTGGATGTGCCGGGGGCGAAGAAGGTCCTGGAGATTGGGAAGCGGGCGGAGGGGAAGCTTAGCTTGGATGTGGGATTTCAGATCCGGGATTGTCCGCCGTTTGTGGAGTTGGTGAAGCGGATTCATCGCGGGGCGCTGGGGAATATTGTTTGCGGAGAAGCGCATTATTTGTCGGGGTATCTGGACCGGCCTAAGTGGGAGAAATCTTCGCCGGCCGAGCGGCGGCTGCGGAACTGGGTGTATGACCGTGTTCTCTCGGGGGACATTATTGTGGAGCAGAACATTCATGTGATTGATATCTGCAACTGGATTTTGAAGGGGCACCCGGTGAAGTGCGCAGGGACGGGAGGGCGCTCGGGGCGGCCGGTGGATGGAGACGTGTTTGGGAATTACAACGTGGTGTTTACGTATGCGGATGGGATCGACGTGACGTTTAGCTCGACGCAATTTGCCAAGGGGTGGTGGGACGTGACGGAACGGTTTTTTGGGACAAAGGGAACGTCGCAGTCGCCGTACTCGGGGCCGCTGGGAATCTGGGGGGATGAGTCATGGCAGACGCCGTTGATTCCGGCCAAGGATGATCAGGGGTTTTCGGCGACGGGGAAATTTACTTCGAACCTGGAGTTTGCGGATGCGGAGAAGAAGAAGGCCTTTGTCGAGAGTATTACTTCGGGGAAATTTCATAATCAGGCGGAGAAGGGAGTGGAGTCGGCGGTGTCGTGCATGATGGCGCGCACGGCGGCTTATACGGGCAGGGAAGTGACTTGGGAGGAGCAGTGGAAGTCGAAGGAGGAGTGGGAGTCGAAGATTGATTTGGGGAAATTGGGTTGAGAGTGACTGGTGAATAGTAGAAGCGGCTAGTTTTCTGGGATGAGGTGGCGATGAGCATAAAGACGCGGCGGGAGTTTGTGAAAGCGGGAGTAGGAGCGGCAGCTTGTGCGTTGGGCGTCGGCCGCGAAGCGCTGGCCAGAGCATTGGCGGCCGAAGCCGGCCGGGGGGCGGGAAGTGCTGCAGACGGCTTCTGGCCAGCGCCGCCGCTCGGGGTTAAGAAGGGGCTTGTGATGGACATGCTGCCTGCAAGGTTGAGCTACGCGGAGCGCTTTAAACTGGCGCGGGATGCGGGATTTGAGGTGGTGCAGGCGCCGACGACCCCGGACATGCATGAAGCGGAGGAGATGAAGAAGGCGGCGGACGGGGCGGGGATTCGGATGGATTCGGTGATGAACATGGACCACTGGAAGTATCCGCTGTCGTCGAGCGACGCGGCGGTGGTGGCAAAGAGCATGGAGGGGATGCGGACCTCGCTGCACAATGCAAAGCTGTGGGGATCGGACGCGGTTTTGCTCGTTCCGGCGGTGGTGAATGCGGAGACCTCTTACCGCGACGCGTGGACGCGGTCAGAGAAGCAGATTCGCGAGTTGCTACCGATGGCGGCGGAGTTGAAGGTGGTGATTGCCCTGGAAGAGGTTTGGAACAAATTTTTGCTGAGTCCGTTAGAGATGAAGAAATACGTCGAGGAGTTTGAGAGCCCGTGGATCAAGGCGTGGTTTGATGTGGGGAATGTGGTGCTCTACGGATATCCGCAGGATTGGATCCGGACGCTCGGAAAGAGCATCTACAAGGTGCATTTGAAGGACTTCAAGCGCAAAGAAAGTGGCTACGCCTGGGTGAACCTGGGCGACGGGGACGTGGACTGGGCGGCGGTACGGCAAGCGTTCCGGGAAGTTGGTTATTCGGGGAGCGTGATTGCGGAATTGGATGGCGGAGATGAAGCGTATTTGCGGGATGTGAGCAAGCGGATGGATCGCTTGGTGGTGGGAGTGGGATAGCGAGAAGGAAAGAGCAGAAGAGAGCCCAGGAGAACGCGGAGACGAAGAGCGCACGGCAGGTTCAGAGAGAAGAGGGGAAAGAGGAGTTGCGGGGATTCGGCGCGGGGCTGGGTAGGCGGTGAGGAGTCAGTTGGCGGCGGTGGCGGACACGCCGAGTTCCTTGAGCTTGGCGCGGGCTACGCGCTCTTCTTCGGTCCCAGGGTAGCGGCGGATGACTTCGCGCAGTTCGCGGATGCCGGCGGGCTTCTGGCCTAGTTCAATCAACGCCATCCCCTTTTTTAGACGGGCGGGTTCGATCTTGAAACCTTTCGGGTAGAGAGTGAGCACCTTGTCGTATTCAGCCACAGCGTCCTGATACTGCTTCTGGTGGTAGGCAATTTCGCCGAGATAGAACTGGGCGTTCGAGGCGAGGTCCGTGTCGCCGTAATACTTCAGGTAGTCGAGAAATTCCTGGCGAGCTAGATCGTATTTGCCGCTGGTGATATCGCGCAGGCCGTTGGAATAGAGCATGTCGGCGGAAGGAGCGGGAGAAGCGCCAGCCGAGGGGGAAGCGGAGTTGCTCGCTGCCGGGGGAGTGGCGATGCCGTCATTCGACGGTCTGGGGCCTATGCCGGGAGCGGTGCTGGCCGGGGCAGAGCCCGAAACTTTGGCGTCGATACTTTGGACGGCGCTTTGCAGATCGACGAGTTGCTGATTGAGTTTGCCGAGGCGCGATTTAATCTCTTCCAAATTATCCGAAAGGCCCTGGACCTGTGTGGACATGGTGTCAAGGCGAGCGCCGGAGTTGGCTTGCACGTCCTGAACGGATTTCTGGACGGTGCCCATGGTGGCGTTGAGCTTGCCGACATTGTCGCTGGCCTGTTCGACGAGGGTTTTGAGGACAGTGTGGTCCTGCGTGATCTGCGTGGTCATGTCCTTCTGACCCTGAAGTAGCGTGGTGACGTCGCGCTGTAGGTCGATGATTTCGCGGGCGACAGCCTCCGCCGGGCGAGGGCCGATCAGGCTGCCGCCGAGCGCGCCGGCAAAAACAGCCGCCGCAAAAATGACGATGGTGCGGATTTTCATGAAAAAAACCTCCTCAGATACTTCTACTCCTTAGATGTAACCCAGAGCTGGAAAGAAAGTATTGCGAGCCAAGACGGAGCGGCGGTCCGAGAAGAATTTACGCACCATGACCTGGCCCTTGATTCACTTTAACGGCAGAGCCGCGCGGGAGCAAGAGATTGCTCGGCCACGCGGCTCTGTCGGTCATCGAACAGTTACGAGGTTGTAGGAAGCGCTACGGCACACGAACGAAGTGGCCGACGCGGTTCTTCTGCCAGCATTCCTCAGTGCTCTCTGTGCAGAGGGGCCTCTCCTTGCCGAGGCTTGTCGTATTGATGCGGTCGGCGGAGATGCCGAGGGAGACGAGATAGTTCTTGACGGCCGTGGCGCGACGATCGCCGAGGACGAGGTTGTATTCGGTCGAGCCACGTTCGTCGCAGCGGCCTTCGACGGTCACTCTCACTTCCGGATGATTGCGCAGGAATTCGGCGGTCTTGCCGAGAGCGTCGCGGGCATCCGCGCGGATGTCAGCTTTGTTGAAATCGAAGTAGGCGTCGCGAACTTCTCTGAGGAAAAGTTCGTCGATCGTGGGTCCAGCCGGCGGCGGGGGAGGCGGCGGAGGCGGCGCTGCTACGGTGACGCGAACGCTGGAGTCAGCCGAGCCGCCGGGACCGCTCGCGGTGATCGTGTAGGTCGTGGAGTCCGACGGGGTCACTTTCGTCGAGCCTTGAGCCGTCACGGCGCCGACTCCGGGAGAAATGGCGAGCTGCGTGGCATCGGTCGAGGTCCAGCTCAGCGTCGTGGAATCTCCCGTGTTAATGGAGGTTGGGTTAGCCTGCAGCGAGACGGTCGGGCGTGAGACCGGAGGCGGCGGAGGCGGCGGTGGAGGCGGAGCCGCTGCTGGCTTTTTAGCGCAACCCGCAGCAAATGTAATAGCGAGCATGGCAGTGAGAATGGCCCCACGACAGAAAGAGCTAGAAACCCGATTCATTCGAATCCTCCTCAGCGTAAGAATCCCTTGTTTGTCCCACCAGAGCTTTCATCCTATCACTAGCGGGCTGGGTTAGGTAAATACATCGTATCACGATATATTCAATATTGCACACAAACAAATGCGGCTGCGAGCCGCCGACAGCAACACAAAAAGCGTATTTCGGGGAATAACGCAACCACAGGTTCAGATGCGCGGCGCGAGAGGAAAGTTTCGAGGAATCTTTGTCCGCTCACTGCCGAGCGAAGCATTATTTGGGCGACCAGTTGGGCGACTCGTTGTGGCCCTCGGTGGTGAGTTGGTGAGGCTGCGAGCCGTCGGCCAGCATGGACCAGATCTGCCGCGGGCCGGTGCGGGTGGATTCGAAGACGATATGGCGGCCGTCGGGCGCCCAACTGGGGCGCTCGTTGCGGGTTCCGGAGTCCGGCGTGAGATTGATGATGTGCTGGGAAGTGGGGTCCATGACATAAATATCGTAGTTGCCGTCCGGGCGGCGCCAACTGAAGGCCAGAATCTGGCCGTTTGGCGACCAGGCAGGATCGATCAGGTAGCCTTTATCAGGGAGATCGAGCAGGGTCACGTTGGTGCCGTCGGCGTTCATCATGTAGAGCTTGGGGATCCCGCCACGGTCACTCACGAATACTACGGATTGACCGGTCTTGGGGTTCCAGGCCGGCGAAGTGCTGCCACCAGTGGCGAAGGTCAGGCGCTTGGGTTTGCTGCCGTTGACGTCGGTGACGAAGAGCTCAGGGTTACCCAGCATGGAGGAGGAGAACATGATTTGCGTTCCATCGGGCGACCAGGCCGGAGCGCTGTTCGTGCCGCGGAAGCGGGGGAAAGAGATGACCTTGCCGGCGTCCATGGAATACATGCAGATTTGGGCGTTAACGACGCCACTGTAGGGCTGATAGCAGGTGAAAGCGATGCGGGAGGCGTCGGGAGACCAGCGGGGCATCAGCGAGATGGTGCGGAGGCTGGTGAGCGGGTGCTGGTTGGCACCGTCGTAATCCATGACCCAGACTTCCTTGGCGCCTGTGCGGGAGCTAATGAAGGCGATCTGCGTGGAGGCGATACCCGGCAGGCCGCCGGAGAGTTTGAAGATGATCTCGTCGGCAAATTGGTGGGCAAATTTGCGGACTTGGGCGTCGGTGGGAGCGCCGCGATAGATTTTGCCGACTACGGACTCGCTCGAGGGGCTGGTGACATCGTAGAGCCAGGCCTGGATGGCGACCTCGGACGTGGTTTCCGCGAGGTTGCCGAAGGCGACGTAATGGGCGTTGACCTGGGGATCGGTCCAGGAAGCGCGTTGGAGTTCACCGGGTTGCGTGGGGGATTGGGCGGGATAGAAACTTGGGCTCACAAGATCGAGGATGCCGCTGAAGGCCAGGTCGTCGCGAACGATCTGGGTGAACTGCTGCGAGTGAGTTTTGGCGCTGTCGTCGCGGGGGCCGAAATCGGCTACCGCGAGACGGATTCTTTCTACACCGAGGCCCGTGCCCGTACGAAACCAGGGGCGCTGGTCCTCTTGCGCGCTCACGGGATGAGCTGCCAGGCCGAGCAATGCCGCCAAAGAAAGCAAATGGAAGAGTCTGGATTTCACTAGCACCATTACCTCCGGTTTATCCCGCCACGCCTGACACCAACCACGGGGCGGCTTCAATGTGTCATAGAAAGATCAAAATCAAATATGACATCCACGCTGCTTCCGCTGTAATCGTTCGGCAACGGTCCAAAGTGAATGCCATCCAGTGCGCGGCGCGCGGAATTGTCCATCGAGAGATTGCCGCTGGCCTGTGACATCTGGACGTTTGAAATGCTTCCGTCTCGATTGATGCGAAAGTTCATTACGCAATGGGCCTGGCGGGCAGCGCGAACGGCGGGATCAATGGTGGTCTGCAGCCAATTTTGCCCCACGCTGCGACGGACGGCCTCGATATACCAGCCGTAGCGGGAAGCGAAATCTCCTCCGCCCTGGCCCTTTACCGAAACGGGGCCGGAGCCACCGCCCGGGGTGGGCGCCGTCCCGGTGGGAAGATCGGGATTACCACCCGTGCCGTTCCTCACCGCGTTTTCTGGAGGGGGCACTTTGGGTTCGTCAATTTTGGAGGGATGCGTTAAGGGCTTTGGTTTGTCTTTCTTGAAGGGCGCAATTTTTTCGGCCGGTGCCGGAGGCTCGGGTTCCGGCTTCGGTTTGGGTTCTTCTTTCCACACGCCCTTTGTGGGATCGACGGTTTTGCTGTCGGTGATGACCGGCTGCGGTGGCATGGGGATTCCAGACGCTGGGCCGACCAGTTTTACGTTGATGCTGCCGCTGGTCCCTCCGACATCGCCCCACTCCGGCCCCGTCAGGTGGAAATAGATCGAGACGGCGATCCACAGGACGAGGAAGATGTGAAGAATCAGCGAGTAGATGAGAAATTTTCGGAGACCGAGGTCATCGGCCGATGCGGGGGGAAGTGGGATGAGCGAGTTGGCGGCGGTGCTCATGTTCAGCGAGTGCGGGCCCGTTCCGAGAGCGGCTCCGTAACAATACTAATATTACTGACGCCGGATTGGCGTAGAGCGTCTATGACCTTGGCAAAGGTGCCGAAGGGAATGCTTTCGTCGGCGCGCAGAAAAACGGAGTCTTGCGGCTTTTTGAGCTGCGCCCTGACTTTCGTGCCGAGCTGGTTGATATTGACGGGAACGTCGGCGAGATAGATGAGCTGGTTCTTGTCGATGGTGATGACAAGGCGCGGCTCGTTGATTTCCTTGACCGTTTTGGTTTTGGGGACGTCTACTTCGATACCGGACTGGAGGATCGGCGCGGTGATCATGAAAATGATGAGCAGCACGAGAACAACATCGATGAACGGGACCATGTTGATCTCGGAGAGTGTGCTCTGCGTTTGTTTGGAGAGTTGCGGCATAGTGTTCATTGGCCGCCGTGGGCTGGCAGCCGCAATAGCCTAGGTAAAGGTTTTTTCGATCTGGGCTCCGACTTCCAGGGCAAAAGTGTCGAGGCGCTGCGCGAGATCGCGAATACTCTGCAAAAAGTGATTGTAGAAGATAACCGCCGGGATGGCGACGAAGAGGCCTGCGGCAGTGGTGATGAGGGCCTCGGCAATGCCAGGAGCGACGGCGCGGAGGCTTGCGGCGCCGGCGTTTCCAAGGCCGGAAAAGGCGTCAATGATGCCCCAAACGGTGCCAAAGAGGCCGATGAACGGGGTTACCGAACCCGTTGTGGCCAGCCAGGACATGCCCTTTTCCGCGCGGCGAACTTCTTCGGCGGAAGCAAGTTGCATGCTGACAGTGACAGCCTGGAGGCTCTTCAGTTTTCCAGTCGGTTGCGGATTTCCAGTGCCGACCTGGCTCAAGAGTTCGCGATAGCCCGCGGCATAGACCGATGCGAACGGCGAGCCCGCAGAAGCCAGAGCTTGCGGATTGGCTACGCCCTTGGTGGCGCGGAAGATGCGGAGGAATTGGTCGCTTTGACGGCGAACGCGGCCAAAGAGGCCGAGCTTCTGAAATATCATGGCCCAGGAAACTATGGAGAAAATTCCGAGCAAGAGCAAAATGCCGCGGGCGACCCAGCCCGTTTGTTCAAGAATGTTACCGAGATCGGCGATAAAAACCGTGGCGAACAGAAGAATGATGCAACCTCTCAGTTATGAATAAATTTCCCAACTTCAGGAACGTAGCACACGCCTACAGGGTGGTCAAACAAATGAGATGCAGAAGATAAAAGGGGTGCTGCCTCTTTGGATACAAGAAATTGGTGTGCTTCGGAGTTGGTTTGGCTCCGCGTCAGGTCCGGCCAGCGGCAGGTGGGGAGCGAACAGGTGTGTTAAACTGCGAATTCGGCGTGGCGGGCGAGAGCCTACGGGGCTCCACGACAAAGAATAAATGAGCAAAACGTTTGATATCGGGCTGGAATGGCTGACGGGCGGCGCCAGGGAGGCGAGCGCCTTGGCCGGGCCGGCGGCTCTTCGAGCGCTTCCAGGAGGCTCACGCGGCACATTTTTTCTAGAGACCTTTGGCTGCCAAATGAACGATCACGACTCGGAGAAAGTCGCGGGCGTCCTGCTTTCGCGGGGCTACCGGCAAGTGGAATCGCCGGAATCGGCTTCGCTGATCCTCTACAACACGTGCAGCATCCGGGAGAAAGCGGCGCAGAAAGTTTTCTCGCGGCTCGGGGAGTTTGGCGCCGAGCAGAAGGCCGGGCGGATTATCGGCGTGCTGGGTTGCGTGGCGCAGCAGGAAGGCGAAGATATTTTTAGGCGCGCGCCGTGGGTGAGCCTGGTGTGCGGTTCGGCGAGCTACAGCAAGTTGCCGGAGTTGCTGGCGCAGGTCGAGGCAGGGAATCGGCGCGTGACCGGACTCGATACGGACACCGACGAGACGTTTGAGACGCCTGTGACGCGGCGCGACAATCCGTGGCGCGCGTATTTGACAATTATCGAAGGCTGCGACAAGGCGTGCTCGTATTGCGTCGTTCCTTACACCCGCGGGCCGGAGCGCAGCCGGGCCAGCGATTCGATTTTGCGCGAGGTACGGCAGCTTGCGGAGCTGGGTTATTCGGAAGTGCAGCTCTTAGGGCAGACGGTGAATTCCTACGCTGACCCGACCGCGCGTAAGATGAAGTTTTCTGAATTGCTGCTCGCGGTGGCCGAAGCGCCGGGAATCCGACGCGTACGATTTACAACCTCTCACCCGCGTGATTTTTCGCCGGACATCGTGGATGCCATCGATCGGCAGCCGAAACTGTGCAACCACGTGCACTTGCCAGTGCAATCGGGCTCGACGCGAGTTCTCCGGGCGATGCAGAGGACTTACAGCCGCGAAGAATATCTTGAAAAAATCGCGCTGATACGCGGAGCAAAGCGGACCATCAGCATTACGACGGACATCATTGTGGGCTTTCCTGGCGAGACGGAAGAAGACCTGGCGGAGACTCTGAGCCTGCTCGAAACGGTAAAATACGATGGCGTGTTTTCGTTCAAGTATTCGCCGAGGCCGCATACTCCCTCGCTGGCGATGCGCGACGCCATCCCGGAGGAAGAGAAGAGCCGGAGGCTGGCAGTCCTTCAAAAAAAACAGCGCGAAATTCAGACCAGCAAACACTTGTCGATGGTCGGAGAGACATTCGAGACGCTGGTAAGCACAAAATCGCGGCGCGAAAATCAATGGTCGGGACATACTTCCTGCCATCGAGTGATAAATTTCGCTTCCCAAGAACCGATGCTTCTGGGACAGTACGTGCAGGTTCGGGTGACCGGAGCGACTCCGAATGGTTTGTCGGGGGAGCAGGCTCCTTAGGATGGCAATTTGCCGGCGAATATTTTCAGAGCACAGACTTCAGTCTGTGCTACAACGGGAGGTCACATGGAAGTGGAGATGAAAATCCGCGGCCTGATGATGGATCCCGTGACAAACATGCCCATCGTGGTGTTGAAGGATGTGCAGGGGCAGGCGATTCTGCCGATTTGGGTTGGGGTGTATGAGGCCAACGCCATAGCGCTAGAGATCGAGAAGGTGCAGACGCCGCGGCCGATGACGCACGATCTCTTGAAAAATGTTTTGCTCGGGCTCGACGTGCAGGTTCACAAGATCGTCGTGAATGACCTGAAGGACGATACGTTTTACGCGTTGATCTGGGTCGAGCGCGACGGGCAGATGATGACCATCGATTCGCGGCCGAGCGATGCCCTGGCTTTGGCGCTGCGGGTGGATTGCCCGATTTTTGTGGACGAAGAAGTGTTGAAAAATTCGAAAGTATCTAGTGCCATTACCGAGCGCAGCACGAACGAACAACTGCGCAACTGGCTCGAAGGTCTGTCCGACGACGACCTCGGCCGTTACAAGATGTAAATCCGCTCGCCCGCCGTCGATGGGGAAATTCTCGTTCGTTGTCTGCTGGCTCAGCCGGCACGCGTGTGCGGCTTCATCTTTCTGAAGCGGAAAGTATCAGATGGCGGACCCTCTGGCGCCAAACCAATAGCAGGACAATCCCAATAAGGATGAGCGCGAGGCTTAGGCCGGCCCAAAGACCGAAAGCTCCCCACCCCAAGCGGAAACAGAGCCATGCGCCGAGAGGCAGCCCGATGATCCAGTACGCCGTGAAGTGGCAGAGCATCGGCGTGCGCGTGTCTCCCAAGCCGCGCAGGGCGCCGGTGGCCACCGTTTGAATGCCGTCAAACAGCTGAAATGCGGCGCCGGCAGCGAGCAAAGAAATGGTGCTCTTGATGATGGCTTCATCGGGAGTGTAGGCGCGGGCGATCCAACGTGGAACGACGAGCAGCACGACACTCATGCAGCTCATAAAAGCGGCGCCAAGAGCGATGGCTGTGCCGCCGGCGTCTCCTGCGCCTATCGCGTCCTTGCGTCCGATGGCCTGGCCGACGCGCACGGCAGCGGCAGAGGAAACGCCGAGAGGAACCATGTAAGTGATGGAGACGGTGTTCAACGCGATTTGGTGGCTCGCAAGCGACACGGCGCCGAGCCGGCCGATCAGGGCTGTCACCAGAGCGAAGACACCGACTTCGAGGGTGATCTGCATGGCCGTGGGAAAGCCTAGAGAGATGAGACGGCGGATGCGATGCAGTTCGGGCTGGATGGGGGTGCGAAGCAGACGGGTGCGATGTCGCCAGTCGTACCAGAGAAAGTATCCGACCAGAAGCGCCGAGAGGTAGATGCGCGACCAGGAGGTGGACCAGGCTGAGCCCACGGCTCCCATGGCTGGAGCGCCAAGTTTGCCGTAAATCAGGATCAGATTGCCGCCGGCGTTGATGAGGTTCGCGGTGATCTGCGCGAAAGCGATCGGGCGAACCATATTCATGGCCTGCATGCACCGCCGGACAGCGAAATAGAGAAGCAGTGGGAGCATTCCCCAGGAGAGGGCCTTTGAATAGGGAACAGCGAGAGCGATCACCTCGGGCGCAATTTTCACGGCGCGAAGGAGCGGCTCAAAAAACCAGACAGGGGCCATAAGCAATGGGGCAAGGACAAAGCTGAGATAAATTCCATGCAGAAGGGAGCGATGACAGTCCTCGCGCTCACCGGCACCGAAGGCTTGTGAGACCAGCGTATCCAACCCGATCAGCAGCCCTCCTCCAAACATGGCGAGAACGTTGACCAGAATTCCGCCAAGACTCACCGCGGCAATGGCTACAGCGCTGTTCGGAAGACGGCCCACCATCATCGTATCGACGATGGCCATGGTCATCCATCCCAGTTCGGCGAGAACCAGCGGCAGGGCCAGCCGCAGAGTGGGGCCAAGTTGAGCGCGCCATTTGTTGTAGCGAATCATCGGCGGAAGAGGAATGGAAAGAGTGTAAGCGGGGCCTCGGAAAGGAGCAAACGAGCAGTAACTTTGAGGGCGTTCTAGACCCGAAGTCCCATTGACCCGCTAGGTTAGGAATCGTAGCTTGAGTATCGTGCGGATTGTGCGCGCCTGTTGATACGGCTATTCACCCGACTTCGCGCTAGATAAGCAATTGGCAAGGGCAAAAGCAGGTTTACGTCTGTCCAATTCAGGAGAGAACCGTGTCCCTAGGCAATGTATCCAGGTTTGAAGAACGAATGCAGAATGCCAGGGCTGGAATTCGCGTTAATTCGCGGGTGCCGATGGCTGTGGAATGGGCGGAGAATGGGCAGGCGAGGCGTGCGGAGGGCTACACCGTGGACACCAGTACGAAAGGATGCCTCGCCGTGGTTCCGCAGAATTTCCCGGTAGGGCAGCGGCTGCTACTCGTGAATCTGATCAATAAGAATGCCTGTGAAGCGATATTGATCTGGCGGGGACACGAGAACCGCACGGGCTGGGAACTTGGGCTCGAGCTCCAAGGCGCTTCGATGGATTTCTGGGGCGTGGACTTCTAGCTCGTTACGATCTCCTCTGAAGATTCGCTACACGGTTCGCGGGCAAGTTCCCCATCGATTTCGAGTTTTTCTGCGCGGCTGGTTTTTCCTTGCCGAGTCCCAAAATAGTACCCGAGAGTTTTCCACCGGCCGCGCCCGGAATTTCCACTTTTTCCTTGCGCTCGAATGGGCTGCGAACGTACAGTGGGCCTAGAGCTAGGGGGCTTTCTGCACGTCGGACCCACATATAGGGACCTGGTTGCCGGATCGCGTGGGCGCAATTTAGCATGCGCATAGGCGGAGGCAGAAGCGTATGACTGCCATCATCACAGTTGCAAATCAAAAAGGCGGCGTCGGAAAAACGACCACGGCGATCAACTTGTCCGCCGCCCTGGCGCATCGCGGCAAGCGCACCCTATTGATTGACCTGGATCCACAAGCGAATTCCACGATCGCATTTTACAATTCCGGCGAAATTGCCACTTCCATGTTCGATGTGCTGAGCGAAAGCCGCGCGACGATGGCGGCGGTGATCAAAACGACGAAAGATCCGCTGCTGTTTCTGGGGCCCGGCCGGCTGGCCCTGGCTAAGCTGGAGCAGGTGCTTGCGGGGCAGTTCGACGCGCCCTACCGATTGAAGGACGCGCTGGCACCGGTTTTGAAGGAATACGATTACATTGTGCTGGATACGCCGCCGTCGCTCGGAATTTTGACCGTGAACGCCCTGGTGGCTTCGACGCATTTGCTTGTGCCGATTCAAGCAGCGTATTTCGCGATTGAAGGAACCGATGATCTGCTTGAAACCTACGAACGAATCCGCGCCCGCCCCAATCCCGCGCTGAAGGTTCTCGGCGTGGTGATCACGTTGTTCGACAAGCGGACGAATATCTCGAGGGACACGCACGGACAGATTCGCACGGTTTTCGGCGAGGTGCTGTTCAAAACCAAAATCAGCAAAAACGTGAGGCTCGAAGAAAGCCCGGCTTACAAAGAAACGATCTTAACGTTTGCGCCGAAATCACCCGGCGCCATCGAGTACAAGAAACTGGCAGGGGAGGTTATCCAACGTGTCGAAGAGGATCGGGTTACCCGTCACGCTGAAGATGCGGCATGACGCGCACTACGTCGAATCACTGACGAGCTACAGCGGTGCAGCGGTGGGACGCATGATCCCCGTGGATCAGATCCGCCCCAATCCGGACCAGCCACGAAAGGCGCTGGGAGATTTGCGCGAACTTTCAGAGTCCATCCGCGAGAAAGGAGTGCTGGAGCCGCTGTTGGTGCGGTTTGTGCCGCGCGAGGATTGCTACTACATCATTTCCGGCGAGCGGCGCTACCACGCTTCACGTGCCGCGGGGCTTCGCGAAGTTCCTTGCATCGAGAAAATGGCCGACGATGCCGAAACATTGGAAATCGCTCTGATTGAGAACATTCAGCGCAAGGACCTGACGCCGTTTGAAGAAGCCGACGGTTTGCATCGCTTGGCCACCCAGTTTGAATACACGCACGAAGACGTCGCCAAGAAAATTGGGCGCGCGCGGTCTTCGGTTACGGAAACGCTTTCTCTCAGAAATATTCCCGAGTCGCTGCGAAAGAAGTGCGTTGAGCATGGGATCATTTCAAAATCCCTGCTGTTGCAGATTGCGCGCCAGCCGACGGAAAAGAAAATGATTGAGATGATGCACCGCATCATGCAAGGCGGGCTGACCCGGGATGAAGCAAGGCGCGAACGCCGCGATGAGCAGGGCGGTCCGCAGCGGCCGCAGCCGTTCATCTTTCAATTTCAGCCGGAAAACGAGAGCTTCCGGTTTCGCATACAGTTCAAGAAGAGCCATGTTTCTAGAGATGAGCTGATTGTGACGCTGCGAGAGATTCTTTCGCAGCTTGAGGGAACTTCCTCGGCGGCGGATTCGACGGCGGCTTAGCCGATTCCGCTTGCATCGAGGAGCCGTTCGCCTACGAACTTCTCAGATGGTCGAGTTCACTCCCGAGCAGATGCAGGTGTTGGAGAGGCTTTTCGCGGCGGGCTTTCGGCCTATCGCGATTCCCCCTTACGAGAGTGCTTTGTGCGTGCGTCGCGGCGAGTGCGCGGCGATACTGGCTCCCATACCGAACGGCGGCCTGAGGCTTCTTGCACCGCCGTCCTTCCTGGTTGAGGGAAATTTTAGCGTGCGTCTCAAGCGAGGAACCTCCGAAGTCTTCGTGTGGAAAAAAAGCGAGCTGCCCGCTACTCCCGAGCGCTTGCAAGATTTGGATTTGTTCCGTCGGGAACTGACCGATCTCCTGGATTTGCCACAAATGCAGTAAATCGTGACGCGATTTGCAATTCCCGCGGCCTCCCGGCAAACTAAAAAACGTTATGACACCTTACGACATTATCTGCATTGGCGCGGGGCCGACGGGCTTGGCCTGCGCCATCGAGGCCAAGCGCGCCGGAATGAACCCGCTAGTTATCGACAAAGGTTGCCTGTGCAACTCGATTTACCACTACCCGGTCAACATGGTGTTTTTCACGACGCCCGAGCTCCTCGAAATCGGGGACTTGCCCCTGATCAGCGCGGCGGAAAAGCCTGTGCGCGTCGAGGCTTTGAAGTACTACCGCAAGGCGGCGGAGCACTACGAATTGGAGCTGCGGCTTTTTGAGCGAGTGCTGAGAGTGCACGGGCATGACGGCAACTTTACGGTCGTTACCCAGACGGAGAAGGGAATTGAAGCGCGCTACAACTCGAAAAAGATCGGCGTCGCGACCGGGTACTACGATCTTCCCAATGTGATGGGCATTCCGGGAGAGGATTTGCCGCACGTCTCGCACTACTACACGGAACCTTTCGAGTTTTGGAATCAGGACGTTGTTGTGATTGGAGGGAAGAACTCCGCAGCGGAAACGGCGCTCGATCTCTATCGTAATGGCGTACGGGTCACGCTGGTGCATCGCAACGCGGAGCTTGGCTCCTCGATAAAATACTGGGTGCGGCCGGACATCGAAAACCGGATCAAGGCTGGGCAGGTGAAGGCGCTCTTCGAGACGCGGGTAAAACAGATCACGAGAGAGGAAGTCATCGTGCAGAATGGCGCGGGCGAGAAGCGATTGCCTGCGAGACAAGTGTTCGCCTTGACTGGCTATCACCCCGATTACGCGTTTATCGAAAGCCTCGGCGTGAAGCTCGATCCCGACACGCGAAAGCCCGCGCTTGATCCGAATACGCTCGAAAGCAATGTGCCGGGTATCCATCTGGCGGGTGTAGTCATCGGCGGACGGCACACCGGCGACATTTTTATCGAGAACGGCCGCTTTCACGGCAAGCAAATCATCGATGCGTTGAAGGCGTGAACGATTCCTTCGCCGCTCGGAACTTACCTATTTGCCCGTGCAAAGGACGTTTGTTAGACTCCTAGCCTATGGCATCTATCTTCAAGGAAGTCGGCGAGACGTTCAGCACGCTGGTACAAGGATTTAGCGTCACGTTCCGGAACATGTTCCGCAAGACGGTCACGGAGAATTATCCGTTTGAACCGGTGCATTTTCAGCCGCGCTATCGCGGAATTCACGTGCTGCACCGCGACGAATCCGGACTCGAGAAGTGTGTCGGATGTTTCCTGTGTGCGGCAGCATGCCCGGCGAACTGCATCTATATCGAAGCCGCCGAGAACACCGATGCCAGCCGTATTTCCGCAGGCGAACGCTACGCGAGCGTCTACAATATCGATTATTCGCGCTGCATTTTCTGCGGCTACTGCGTCGAAGCGTGCCCGACCGATGCCATTACTCACGGACACGGTTTTGAGCTTGCCACCTACGACATCAATTCCTTGATCTACCGCAAAGAACAGCTTCTCGAGAAGCAGCCCGCCGCTCCCGCCGCCGGACGGTAGCGCCCCTATACCTCTTCAGATCAGAGTACGAGCGCATCGCCGACGCGGAGAAGTTTGCCGCATTCTGTGCTGGGGATGCGCGTGTTGATGGCGAGGCGGTAGAAGTGATCGAAGCGCTCGGCGGGCGCCCATGGCGGGAGCTGCGCGCGGCGCAGATCGATGAACCGTTTTTGGAAACCGTCATCGTTGGCGCCGGTTTGTGAATCGCGCGCAGGAACGGGGCAGCGTGCACAAGGGTTGCTGCCCTCGAGTGCGACGTCGCCGATCTTGAAGCGCACGACGCTGCTCTCGCTGTCAGCGAAGAGTTGATCTTCCCAGAACGCCGGCAGCATTTCGGGAGTGCGCGCATGCCCGTTCGTGTGGCGTGCCTGTGGGCCGCCGTCCGCATCGATTTCGAGCGTGGTGCGGAAGCGCCGGCGAGCCTCGTCGAGCGCCATGCCCGGAAACCACTCGCAAACGGCCGCTAGCGATGCCGTGGAAACAATCGTTGGACCGGGGGCGAGGCCGTCATCGGGAAAGCCTTCGCGCGTGTAGCGCACCTGAATCGCTTGCTCAAAGTACATACTGAACCATTCCGCGGCGCCCTCGGTGTCGTCGGGAAACGCGAAGGTCATCGCCGGAATCTGGCGCCGGTCGCCCGGCACAGTGAGTGTGACGGAACGTATATCCGCAGCATACGCCGCGCGAACCAGGTGTATGGCGGCCGTGCGCTTGCCATTCACCCAGCGGCCGTCGGCGGAATAGAGGGCCCAGACGCGGTCCAGCTCGAGGCCGCCGTTTGGGCCGATGCGGGCTTCCATCACATGCAACGGATCGAGGGCTTTGATGGGATGCAGACGAATATTCAGAAGGCGAGGCGGTAATCTCGGTAAGCCCACCCATAGAGTTTAGCAGAGCAGGGCCCGGCAAGAGCTCGCTCCGGGAAACGGCGTCCTCAGGCTCGAGATCAGCTCGCCGAAGCCGCTGCCGCAGACGATTTCTTCTTCTTGGCCATTTGTTGCACGGTGAAGAGCAGCAGCGAGCGGTCTTGCGGGTCCATCTTGCTCAGCAGGTGTCTGAGTTTGCGCATAAACCGCAAGTCCTTGCCGGAGCTGCCCCAGGTATTGCTGCCGGAGTCGGTCCAGGCGGCCGGAACATCCAGCTGGGGCGGCTGGTCGCCATCGTAGAGCAGTTGATAGAGCGGCATTTCCAGCGCTCGCGCCAGTTTTTCCAGGGTCTCGATAGCAGGAACCGTATGGCCATTCTCGACGCGTGATAGATAGCAGCGCAGCAGGCCGGTGCGTTTCTCAATGTCGCCTTGAGATAATTTCTTTTCTTCGCGCAGGACGCGCAAGCGCTCACCGATGATCATCCGTGACACCTCGCCAAAACCACTCCGCTTTGCAGTTCAGTGCGAGCCAGAGTGACTGGAGTATAAACTATCAAATCGATGTAAGTCGAGAGATTTACGTTGCCCGGCCCCGCGGAAATTCATCGATCCCCGGACGGCGGGCCGGAGTGCCGCGCGGGGGAGAATCGTCCATCTGGAACGTCGAACATCGTCGGGATCGCGCACACAATTCCTGCTCGCGCGGTGTAGAAGCATTTCATCGCCCGGCCCTAATATGCGCGATTGTTCCGTGAAGCCTTGGTCCGCTCGGCGATCACGCGCCGGCTGCCGCTCCGTGCCCGGCCACAATAGACTTGTAGCCGCAGGTCCCAGCTTTTTTGAGAGCTTCGATGGCTTGAGCGGCGGTCATGAGCGGGGTCGTTTGCACATGGGCGACCGCCCCGCCGGCGGCGAATGCGATAGCGATAGCCGCGGCCGAAATGTTGTCGGGCATCTCCGTGATGGCGATGACGTCAAACGGCCCAAACGCAAAAAACGCCGAATGCAGTTTTCCGCCGAGTTTCTCGATCGGCAAGCGAACGATTTCGAGCCGGTCCTGCGGATCGGCCATCAGACGAGCCCAGGCTTCTTTCGTGTAGCTGACTTGGTGGCAATAGTGTGGCATGAGGTATCTCCTTGAAGTTTAGGGGGAACGGACTGGGGAATGGCGGAACTATGCGCTTGAAAACAACGGGAGTCAAGAAAGCGTATAGCGCCCATAGCGCCATCCAAAATGTAACCAGAGGGGATATCAGCAAGCGGATCCTACGGATAGCTCCGGTTACATTCTTAAATGGCTTGACGTGGAAAAGCGGCAGAAAGCGCCTGGATTCCTGCTTTCCGTGAGTCTGATAAGTAATATTATGTTAACTAGAAAATCAGGACGACCTGCCTTTATCCAGGCCTATCCAGTAGCCCTAAAATGCGGGCTGCCTCCCTCTTCTCGCCCACTCCCGCTAATTCTTAGCCGAGGACTTTTGTGTTTTAGGTTGGTCTAATTCGTATTTGATGTACTGCTCGAGCGTGTGGGGATCTGCGCCGACAATTCGCCGCCCGTTCACAAACATTGTTGGCGTGCTCGCGACTTCCAGCTGAATGCCATTGGCACGGCTCGCGTCGACAGCGGCGCCGGCCTCGCGGCTGGCCAGGCAGGCCTTGAACGTATCGGTGTTCAGCCCCGATTGCGCCGCAAAGTCAGTCATCTTGGCCCACGCATTTTCGGCTGAGATCAGCTCCTGGCCGTCGTAGATCAAATCGTACATTTTCCAGAAGGCCTTCGGGTCTTGCTGGTAAGCGCATCGCCCAGCAAGGGCTGCTGTCCTTGCCCAGGGATGAATCTGTTCCAGGGGAAAGTCCTTAAACACCACCCGCAATTGAGGGTAGTTCGGTAGCAAACCGCGCAGCGCGTCGTGCAAGCTGCGACAGACAGGGCACTCAAAGTCCGAGAACTCCACCAGGGTTACGGGGGAATTGGCGGGGCCTAGCGAGGGACTATCTTTAATCTGAAGTTGAGCGCGGTTCTCGGCAATAGGATCCTTCGACAGATCCGACAACTCGCCACGGAACATGTATTTCCCGTCCCTGGTGACATAGACCTTGCCGGTCTGCTGGTTCTCTCCCATTTTTACCTCGACATCCACTTCCTGCAGTCCTTCGACACCGATATCTTTCGGAGCTGAGGCGATGACGGTTGTGTCTGCTCCAAAGGCGTAGAGATTCCGCAGGTAAGCCTCGACGGTCTTCTGTATGGGCAGCTCTCTAGCGGCGGCAGAAGCAGCGGGCGCAGCTTGCGAGCTCTGCGCACGGGCGCCAGGAACCATAAAGCTCAGGGCAACTATCGCTGTAAGCGTCAGTGATTTCTTCACGCTAGACCTCAGTTCTTTAAGGAATAAACCGCTGTGCAATCGGAAATGGCCGGCCAAAACCAAACGCTCTCGAAGTAATCTTAAGCCCCGGAGCCGCCTGTTTGCGTTTGTATTCGGTCCGGTCGACCAGCAGGGCAATGTCGCGTACGAGGTGCAGGTCGAAGCCATAATGATCCGCAATCTCCTGCGGGCTGTGCAGGTCCTCAATATAAGCCTTCAGGATGCGGTCAAGGACATCATAGGGCGGCAGGCTGTCCTCGTCCTTCTGATTGGGACGTAACTCGGCGGAAGGTACTTTCTCGATGGAAGATCGGGGGATGAGTTCCCTTTCCCGATTGATCCATTTGGCCAGCTCGTAGACCATCAATTTGGGGACGTCCGAAATCACCGCCAGCCCTCCGGCCATGTCGCCGTACAATGTGCAGTAACCTACCGCCAGTTCCGATTTGTTTCCAGTGCTAAGAACCATCGATCCGAATTTATTCGATATCGCCATCAGGTAATTGCCGCGAATACGCGCCTGAATGTTTTCTTCCGTAACGTCGTTCGGACGCGAAGCAAACGCCGGTTCGAGCGCCTGCTGATAGGCGTCAAACACATCGCCAATCGGCAGAGTAACCAATTCGATGCCGAGATTTTGCGCCAGGGCTTTCGCGTCAGCTTTGCTCCCCTCGGAGGAGTAAGGCCCCGGCATGGAAACGCCCAGAACGTTCCCCGCGCCCAGAGCGTCGACAGCTATCGACGCCACCACAGAGGAATCGATTCCACCGCTCAGGCCCACCAGTACTTTTTTGAAGCCGCATTTGCGGACATAATCCTGCGTCCCGGTGATCAGCGCCCTGTAGGCATACGCGATTTCTTCATGCGGCTGCGCGTGAATTTCGCCTTCCCCGGTGACAGTATCGAAGAGGACTAGATCCTCTTCAAACGCCAAAGCCTGTGCCGCAATTCTCCCTTCCGCGGTCAAGGCCATGCTGGCGCCGTCAAAAATCAGGCTGTCGTCTCCCCCCACCTGGTTCACGTACACGATGGGGCGGTGCTGATTCATAGCGATCGATTGAAGCATCTCCAATCGTAAAGCGCGCTTGTCGATCGTGTAGGGAGATGCCGAAATATTCAGCAGCACGGTAATTCCCTGCCCGATGAGTTCGGTCACGGGATCGCGGTCATACCGGCACTCGGCCCAAAACTTTTTGTCGTTCCAGACGTCTTCGCAAATTGTGATGCCCAGTTGCTCTTTGCCAAATCCATAAGCGAATTGCTTGCTTGCCGGCTGAAAATAGCGCGACTCGTCAAACACATCGTACGTCGGCAAAAGCATTTTGCTCTGTTCAAACACCACGCGCCCGCTGCAAATCAGCGCCGCCTTATTGGCAATGGACTTTCCCGTGCCGTTTTTCACGCGCCCGGCGTATCCCACGATAGACGGCAACGGCAGCTTGGCTGCCAGTTGCTTTAATTCCAGATGGTTGCGATCGATAAAGGAGGGCCGTTCGAGCAGGTCCTGAGGTAGGTAGCCACAAAGGCAAAGTTCCGAAAAAACGGCAAGGTCGGCCCCTCGCTGTCTGGCTTTCTCCGCCAGACTCAGGATGCGGGCCGAATTTCCTGCGAAATCGCCTACCGTGGGATTGAACTGCGCAAGCGCTATCTTCATGCCGGCACTTTAGAATACGGATGCACACGCGAGATTGCAAATAGCAGCGAGAAGGGTTGTGTCCGGTTTACTGGCACCGCCCGTTACCCATTTTTCTGCAGCTTCTGGGCCACCAAACTGGCGATTCCCTGCCCGGCGTTCAACTCCCGATAGAACAGAGTGTGGAGTCCGGGAAACGCGGTTCGCAGCTCTCCGGATTCGAGCAGATAGCGAGGGTTGTGCGGGCCGCCGGAATGGCTGAGCTGCGCGCGCGTGAATGTTTCAAACACCAGCACGCCGCCGGGGCGAAGCGCAGCAGCCATTTGCTGGAAGAGAGATCTTTGTAGGTACTCGAGGCAAAGGATCAAAGAAAACAAAGCCTCTGGCAGCTGTATATCCTCCAGATTCGCTTGAATGAGCCGGATGCCGCTGGTCCGCGAGCCTGTGCCGGAGGTGTCGTCGGCCCGGCTAACGTGCAGCCGGGCCTTGCGCGCGCGGCTTTCCAAAATGTCCAGTGCAGCTCCCGACCAGTCGACCGCGTTCACGAATTGCCCGCGTCCCGCCAGCAACAAGGTGTGCCGGCCGGTCCCGCAGGCGAGATCTAGCGCTGCTCCCATAGGGAGCAATGGCAGCCACTCGGAGACGATGCTGGCAGGCTCGGCAGCAGGATTATCCGCTGACTTGCGGTGGCGTGCGTCCCATTCGGTTACTGTTGTGGACATAAAAAAGGCCCTCGAACAGTGTGTTCAAGGGCCTGGAACCCTGTACCTAGGGCGCGCGAAATGCCACTGCCAGTGTCATCCATTGTGGCATTCTATGCCACAATGAATGACAGATTGAAACAGCGCCGGTTAGACGCTGAAGGAACTGCCGCAGCCGCAGGTGCTCTTCACGTTCGGGTTGTTGAACTTGAAGCCCGCGCCTTCAATCGTTTCGATGTAATCGATCTCAACGCCGTCCAGATACATCGAGCTCATCTGATCGACCGCGACCTTAAGACCGTTAAAATCCACTACTTGGTCGGTCTCGTTGGTCTGGTTTTCAAAAGCCATATGGTACTGGAAACCGGAGCAGCCTCCGCCGACGACGGCTACGCGCAAAGCCACCGGTACAGGATTCTGCATGCCCATGATTTCCTTGACCTTGGTGCTGGCAGTAGGAGTCAGACTAATCATAAATTCCTTTGGCCTCCGCATCGCAGGTGAACCCGCGATGCATCTTTCTCTTGAAGTATAGCAAACCTTCTCGACAACTGCACATCGCTCTCTGACGACCGATTTCTTGTCTGGAAACTCGACACAATAGCGGGTTTCGACAACCCTATGCCCTTCCGATACAATAAGATGCGCCATGAGACATAAAGTCACGCTGATCCCTGGAGAAGGCATCGGTCCTGAGGTTGCCGCCGCCGTGCGGGCCATCTTGGAGGCCGCGGGCGTTCAAATCGATTGGGAAGAGGTCGAAGCGCGCTCGGACAAGGCTTCGGCAACCGGACAATTTGTTACCGAAGGTGCTGTCGAATCCGTTCGTCGGAATCGAGTGGCCCTCAAAGGGCCCATGGGCACCGCCATTGCCGGCGGAGCACCCAGCATTAACGTAGCCTTAAGGAAAACGCTCGATCTTTACGCCAACGTCCGGCCTGTCAAGAACCTCCCCGGGGTGAAATCCCGGTTCGAAAATGTGGATGTCGTTCTGATCCGCGAAAACACGGAAGATCTCTATTCCGGACTGGAGCACGAAGTGGTTCCGGGCGTGGTAGAGAGCTTGAAAATAATCACAGAAAAAGCATCGACGCAGATCGCGCACTTCGCCTTCAAATATGCCAAACGCGAAGGCCGCAAGAAAATTCACGCCATCCACAAGGCCAATATCATGAAGCTCTCGGACGGACTTTTTCTGAAGTCCATCCGAAACGTTGCGCCGCAGTATTCCGACATCGAGTACAAGGAACTGATCGTCGACAATGCGTGCATGCAAATGGTGCTGAATCCCCAGCAATTCGACATGTTGTTGCTGCCAAATCTTTATGGCGACGTGATGAGTGATCTTGCCGCTGGACTTGTCGGCGGCCTCGGCGTCGTTGGCAGCGCCAACGTTGGCAACGAGGCTGCTATGTTCGAGGCCGTGCATGGCACGGCGCCAGACATCGCCGGCAAAGGATTGGCGAATCCCACGGCCCTGCTTCTGAGCAGCATCATGATGCTGGACCATCTGGGGGAAAGATCGGCAGCTCGCCGCATCGAAAGCGCTCTCGAAAAGGTGCACCGTGAAGGTAAGCACGTTACCCAGGACGTGGGCGGCACAGCCGGCACCGCGGAGTTCACCCAGGCGGTGATCGGTTCGCTTCGGCCGAGCTAGTTCGCTCCTGTTGTACCCGGCGCAGTTGGTTCAGGCGACGGTAAGTCCTTGTTATTCTGGCTCAGGCGTGGCAAGCTCATTGCGTTAGTCCCCCCCAGAGGCGGCTGAATGCACCGGTCTAGGTACCCCGAAAGGCGTCGCACCGTTCGGATGACGCTGCAAATTCCCCTGAAAGTACGCTGCCAGATGCCGGAAGGCGAAGTTATTGACTTAAAGGCGTTTACGCAGTTTGTAAGCGCGAACGGGGCGCTCATCGTGATGGATGCCCCGCTGCTACCCGGCCAGACCGTCCGCCTTTTCAACGAGATGACCTCGGAGTCGGTCGAGTGTTTTGTGACCTCCGTTCGCGAAAAACAGGAACACCGATTTATAGGCGTTGGCTTCGCTACGCCCCGTAAGGATTTTTGGCACGTGGTCTTTCCGAAAGCGGGAACCAGGCAGGCCGTACGGTCATCGCTAACCGGGTCGCTCGTCGAGCCCGGAAAGACACGAAACATCCCCCCGCAAACGTAGGGCGCTCATCGACGGAGTGATCTTCGAATTCCTCCGGATTCGCCTTTTGTTATCCGGCGATGGGCCGGTTTGTGGCTCACCTGTCTCCCACTATCCAACGCGCGGCGGATAAACCTGGTAGAGAAGGACGTACACAATCACCCCGGTCACGGAAACGTAGAACCACAGCGGCAGCGTCCAGCGGGCGATCACCCGGTGTTTATCGAACTTCTCGAGCCATGCGCGGCGCAAGGTAACCAGGATCATCGGTACGATGACGATGGCCAGTATAGTGTGCGAAATGAGCAGCGTGAAATAAACATCGCGAATCCAGCCCTCCCCCTGGAAAAGAACGTGGCCGACCCGAATGTGGTAGATCACATAGGAAATCAAGAACACTGTCGATACGGCAAAAGCGGCAATCATGAAAACCTTGTGCACTTTCATTTTGCCGTTCTTGATGGCGGCGTAGCCACAGGCGAGCAGAATCGCGCTGATACCATTTAAGGAAGCGTTGAGCGCGGCTTGTGAAAACATTAGTCGGCGATTGTCCTTCCCCCGGCAGAGGCTGTTCAGCGCTGAATCTTGTCGTAGATCATCAAACCGAGAAGCAGAGGAATGTGCATTACTGTGGCGTGCATAAGCCACTTGGCGCGAACATTGGTCCGCGAACTGGAGGCCCACAAGCAAACCTGAACGAGCGCGGTGCTGACCACCAAGGCGCCGAAAAAGTAGCGCACTCCAGCCAACCCCATCACCGCGGGCAAGAGACTAACTCCAACCAGGGCTATGGCCGTGAGGATAATTTGACGAAACGTGCGAGTGCCCTCACGGTCGACGACCGGCAGCATCAGTATGCCCGCGCGGGCGTAGTCTTCGCGGTACATCCAGGCAATCGCATAAAAATGGGGGAATTGCCAAAAAAACAGAATGGCGAAGAGCAGCCAAGCACCGCGATCCAGAGCGCCGGTTGCAGCAACCCAGCCAATCATGGGAGGAATCGCTCCGGGAAAGGCGCCAACCGCAGTCGCCCAAACGGTGCGCTTCTTCAGAGGCGTATAGGCGAGCAAATAGCTCAGGCTGGTGAGAACGCCAAGCGCCGAAGCGAGAATCCCCGCCGTGAAGTACAGATCCACCGCGCCTGCGACGGAGAGAGTGATTCCGAACCATAACGCTTCCCTCGGCTGCAATTGGCCGCTGGGGAGCGGACGCGACGCCGTGCGACGCATGTAGCGGTCGGACTCGCGCTCGATGTAATGGTTTAGAGTCGCTGTGCCGGCGGCTATGAGCAATGTCGCGAAAACAGTCTGCACCAGGTGCAGCCAATCCACGGCGCCGCGCGCGCCCATGTAGTAGCCGGCGGCGGTCGTCATCAGCACGAGAAAGGAGACGTCCGGCTTGGTGAGGGCAACATAGGCGTTAGCCCGCGAAGCGAGTGTGATTTCCGTGGTGCGTACCGTGCTCATCAGACCGCCACCCGGTCGTCTGACGATACGGCCACTTCTCCAGGGCGCGGCACCAGCCGATAGCACACGAGAATCGTCAAGATCGACACGGCAAACAGGAGCGCGCCGACGACGGTGTGGGTAACGGTCAAAGCAATCATCACGGGCACAGGTTGCGGGGCTTCCGCAGTCGAGATGCGCGACCAATAGGCGCCGATGCCGAGCAAGAACTGCAAACCAAAGAAGGAGTGGAGCAGAATCCGCATTTTTGTCAGCTCACGCGAACGCTCGAAGCGTTTTCGAAGAACCACGGCGGTCCATACGACCATCGCGAGCACCGCGAGCGAGCCGGCGGCGTGCGGCCAGATGGGAATATCCTTGTGCCGGAAACCTGCTCCCAGAAACACTTGTAGAAAAATCACGCCAGCGTTCAGAAGCGCAAGAGAATGAATCGAAGGCGAACCGCGGTCCTCCCATTGAGGGCGGTCAGAAATCCACCAGTTGCTGGTGAAAACGGCAATACTCAAAATCGCTCCAAACATGATTTGCGCAAAGCATGCATGAATCACCGGCAGCCAGTAATGCAGCAACTGGATGACGACCTGGCCCCCGAGAATCGCCTGCGTGACGATACCACCCACGGCAATCACGGCGAACCAGCGTAGCCAGCGTCGCTCTTCCTTGATCCAAATCCATACGGCCAGGATCAGCGTCAAAACGCCCAAAACACCGGCGATGACGCGGTGCGAGTGTTCGTAAAACACGCCGCCGACCATGGGCGGGGTCCACGTTCCGAACGATTTTGGCCAATCGGGCACGGATAGGGCGGCGTCGTTGGAGGTGACCAACGCGCCTGCGATCAAAAGAAGCACCGTCCAGCACACAGTAAAGACGGCGAAGCGGTGTACGCTCGCATGGTAGGAAGCCTTCATGACCCTTGTCCCAGCGCGGGATTATAGCGCACTGACGGATTTCCTGCCTCTCCTTCCGCTGGAATGAGCCGTGTCACCGGTTGGGACCCTGTTCGCTCGAGCTCGGAAACCGCGGCAGCCCTTTCAGGAAGAAGCCGTCGAGGAAACTTGCAATGGTAGGGGCTCTGCGAGCCCAACCGCCCTAAGAACCAGGTCTTTCAAAGCGGCAATGAAGAGAGGCGAATCTCCGACGGCAGGCATCATCCGGAAAACCTCAACGCCAAATTTTCTGGCATCTTCGCGCGCCTCGATATTGATTTCGTGCAAGGTCTCGATGTGCTCGGTGACAAACGAAATCGGCACGACCAGCATCTCCTTAACGCCTTCCCTGCCGAGCCGCTCGATCGTGCCCGTCAGAGGAGGCTGTAGCCATTTTGCGGGGCCGACGCGGCTCTGGTAGCAAAGCAAGTGCGTTTGCGGCCAGCCAGGAAACTGCTTCCTGCCCTCTTCCGAAACCATCCGCACGCTGGCTTCAATTTGATTTGGATACGGATCACCCTTTTCGACCAGGCTCATCGGCAATCCGTGCGCACTGAAAACCAGGTGAATGCGCGAGCTGTCCTTGAATTGGCGCAAAACCGAGCCGATGCGTTGGGCCAGCGCTTGAATATAGAGCGGATGGTCATAGAACTGGCTAACGGTGCGCTCAGGCGGGCCGTTCTTCGGCCGCCCGTAGACACGGCGCCATTCCTTGAGGCTGCTAAGCGTTGTGGCGTAAGAAAAATGGGGGTAGAGCGGAAGGAGTACGATCTCCTCGAGCGGCCCGGCTTTGCGCAGCGACTCGGCGGCTTCTGCGGTCAGCGGGTGCCAGTAGCGCATGGCAATCACGGCGACGGGATCGATCTCGCTAGAGAGTGCGTCGACCAGTGCGCCGCGCTGCCGCTCGGTGAGCGTTCCGATCGGGGAACGGCCGCCAATCTCGGCATACTTCCCACGCACGGGAACGGAACGCCGGGAAGAAATTAGCTTTGCGAGCGGGCGGCGCAAAAATCCGAGCGGGCCCATTGGAATAATGTCCGGATCGAGGAACAAGTTCAGAAGAAATGGCTCCACGGCCTCCAGCGAATCGGGCCCGCCAAGCTGGAACATGACAATGCCGACTTTTTTCTTCTGCGCCAATTACTTTCCCCGGTTCAGGGAATTCTTCAAGCGATCGAGCTCTTCCCGCAATGTCGAGGTACGTTTTGCCACTGTCAAATAAAACACAAAAAACACGGCCCAGCCGATGATATACGCCGCAAAAACACTGTCCAGACTCGTCATATGGCCTCCGCCTCGCGGCGTAAGACTTCCACATCCGTTCGCAGCTTTTCAAGCCGGTAGCGTTCCGCGATCAGAAACACCATCAAAGCGTGCAGCGCAAGTACACTAAAAAAGAACACCTTGCGCATGGTGGGCTCAAGACCGGAACCGGGCCCGCCCATGATGACTGGCGCGGGATGCTGCGTACGCCACCAGCGAATCGCACCGAATACAATCGGAACGTCGATGAAGGAAAATATCCCGAAGAGGGCGCTCAAGAGCGCGCGGCGGTCCGGCTCCTCGATCAAAGTCCGCAAAAGCAGGTAGGAGATGTAGAGAAGCCAGAGCACAAACGTGGAGGTCAGGCGCGCATCCCACGTCCAATAAATGCCCCACGCCGGCTTGGCCCAAATCGGTCCGGTAATGAGAACGACGGTGATGAAGGCAAGACCGACTTCGGCGGAGGAAACGCCGAGCGAGTCCCACTTTTCGCTGCGGCGCCAGACGTAGAGCAGGTTTGCGACGAAGCAAACGGAAAAAGCGGTCATTCCAGCCCATGCGGCGGCGGCATGAAAATAGAATATCCGCTGTAGGACGTGCATCGTTTTCTCTTCCGGGGCGATAAAAAAAGATGCATAGGCGGCGGCGCCTACCAGAAAAAGAACGATGGCGCCAGTCATCGCGCGTTTCCACATGATGCTTCATTCCTCCAGAAGATATTCGCCGAAAAGCCATAGCGCCGTCAAAAAAACCACATCGAAAACGGCGAGGAAGCCGATGCCCTTCCATTGGACGAACGGCGCGCGGTCAAAAAGCGACTTCGTGACTTCCGTACTGGCCACGAGAATGGGCGTCAGAAGCGGCAGCATGAGCAAGGGCAACAGCAGTTCGCGCATGCGGGCTTGCGCGGAGATGGCGGAGAGCGAGGTCCCGGCAATGGAGATTCCGAAACTCGCAAGAAAAAACACCAGCACGAGCCAGTGCAGCACCGGCACGACCGGCACGTTGTACATCACGGCAAAAAGCGGAAGCAGGAGCAGCTCGGTCAGGAGAAGAAACAGCGTGTTCGCCGCGAGTTTCGCCAGGAAGATGGCGAATGGATCGCTTACGGAAAGACGCAGCGCGCTCAGTGTGTCGTTGTGCTGCTCCCTCAAAAAACAGGGTTGCAGCATCAAGGAGGAGGCGAAAAGAAACGCAAGCCAGAGCAGCCCGGGAGCAAAACGCCGCGATTCGTCCGACGTCGGATCAAACGTAAAGCTGAACAGTACAATCACAATCAGGATGAAGACAATCGTGGTTGTGAGCAGTTCGCGCGAGCGAAACTCCGTGCGAAGCTCTTTGCCGAGCAAGGCGCCGGTGTTAGAGAGCAGGCTCATTCAGGCGTCGGCGAAGGTGAGAATGGAGCGAAACGTCGCTCCCGTGCGCGTATCGGCGGCGACCGAGCCCGCGTCGAGGCGAATGGCGCGGGTGCCGAGCGAAGAGATTTCCGACTCACCGTGAAGACTCATCAGGATGGTGCGTCCGGAGTCGCGAAGCCGGCGAATCGCCTCGGCGAGCCAAGAAACGCCCTGAGGATCGAGGCCGGTCGCGGGCTCGTCCAGCAGAAGAACGCTCGGCTCGTGCAGCAAGGCACGGGCGATTGCGACGCGCTGGCGCATGCCGCGAGAAAAGGTTCGTACCAGGGAGGAGCGGCGATCGGAAAGGCCGACTTCGTGCAACAAAGCTTCCACGCGATTTCCGGGTTGCGGAACATTTTGCAGACGTGAAAAGAGCAGGAGATTTTCTTCAGCGGTCAGCTCGTCGTAAACCATCGTGGCGTGAGCAACGAAGCCCGGCCGAATGGCAGCGGCCTCCTCTCCGGAAAATTGTCCGGAAAAGCTCATGGTTCCGCGAGAAGGTCGTGCCAATCTGGCAGCGATGCGCAGCAGAGTGGTTTTGCCGGAGCCATTGCGGCCAGCAAGAACAACGCACTCCCCGGGCTGGATAGTGAGCGACACGGCGCGCAACGCGAGCAGGCCGCCGTAACGCTTATCGATATTTTCGAAACGGAGACCGACGAGAGAAAAGGCCGGCGGCGTCAACGGGAAACCTCAGACCCAGACCGAGCGGACGGGAGAGGGAGACCTCCAGGAATACCGGCCTTACTTGTGGGACAAATCCACGCATCACCGCGCGGCGTCACCCTTCAACCTCTCACAAGATCGCGCAAGACTTTTTCCGCGCGAGCGCGTTCCTGGTTGTACTCTGCATCCGAAATCGTCCCTGCCTGACGCCGCAATTCGAGCCGGAAAAGCGTGTCTTTCAGCGCATCAAGACTTGTTCCGACGGCCGCATCGACTTCCGCCAGATTCGAGCCTGGAGCCGCAGTTGCCGTGAGGGAGTTGGGGGCCGTCTTCTTCGAAGGAGAAGGTTTGGAGGCAGGCAGGGCAACGCCTTCCGAAAGATTGCCTGCAACGGCCGCGACTGGCCTGCGCGCGAGCAGAATCGCCAGCAGAACGAATACGCAAAGGAAGCCGCCGACGATCGGCCACTTCAATACATCCAGCCGGCCCGGAACCACCTGGATGGTTGCGCCCGAAGAGGGACCGCTTCCCTGCTGGGCCTCCCGGTTCTGCGGCCCGGCGTCTGGCGCGTCCGCCGAATCATTGGCACTCGGAGGCGGCGCGGTCCCGGATACGCTGACGGCCAGGATGGAATTCTCCCTGAGAGAATCCCGGCTATAGAGGTTCATGCCCTGCTCTTGCCCGCTCGACTGCAATCCATCGGCAGTGACCACTATGCTAGGAGGGGCAACAAGAACCAGGTGGGCGCCGGGATAAACCGTGGGTAGCTTTACCGTGGCGGCGCTCCCGGAGTAGGGCAGTTCGTAGGAGAATCGCACGCCGTTGTCGCCCGGCCGAAAGGCATAGGCCAGACTGTATTTATTTTTGCCGCGATCGATGGGAGCCTGCACCACGGGCATGCCCGAAGGGCCTTGCGCAGCGATCTGTTTCAGGCTGGCCCCCTCTGGAATCGCGAACTCAAAGTTGCCGTCAGGGCGAAAATAAGCCTGGGCCGGCTGCGAGTCGTTCTTTATGGCGTATTCTTCACCGACCTCGAGCGTCGAGCCGTTCGGCTGGAAGATGACGAAATGGGTTCCCACCGAGATTGTCTTGGGATCTTTCGAGGGCTCGAAAATCTCGACTTGCAGCTGATTCTGGCCGGGAGGCAAAGGCTGATGAAAATTAATGCCGCGATAGACGGCGCGGACCAGCATGGGCTGCGTGCCGATGGAGGGATAGTCAAACGTGAATTGGCCCTGCGCGTCGGTCTTGGAATTAAGCACGGGCTGCATGCCGCCTTGCAATTGGATCAGGATCACTTCGACGTCTGCGGCAGGTTTGCCGGTGGTGCCGTTTTTCACCGTGCCGTGGACGGTAGCGCCATAGACAGGTGAGAACGGCGCCAGCAGGCAGGCGACGAGCGCCAAGAGCGGGATCCGAGCGGGCTTCATTGCGCGCCCCGATCCGGGGCGGTCGGCTTGATCCCGCGAGGACGCCGCACTTCAGACTCGGTAACCTGATCGATTTCTGTAAGGACCAGGGCAGCTTCGTTTTCAAGAGATAGTTTCATCGCTTGGTAGTCATTCTCCGCGTATTTTCCGGAACGAAACTCGAACCGCAGGTCGCGCAAGTTGTCATAGAGCGTATCGCGCCGCTCGAGCAGTTGATCGAGCTTCGAGCGATGAGGAGCGAGGTCCGACGCATCGGGCTGAATGTAGAAAATGAAAAGCCCGGTGGCGAGAGCCAGAGCGAAGCACGCGCCGAGAACGGCCCAATCCCCCGAGGCAATCAGAAAAACAGCAATGGCTGTGTCAACCGTCAAGATCAATCCTCGGTATCCCGGGCGGCCTTTGCACGCGCGCGTTCCAGCAGTTCCCTAGAAATCGGAGACGCGCTCCCCGCGCCAGCCAGGGCAGGTTCGGGAGTTATATGCTTCCGCCACCGCGAAATGACAACGAGGACGAGCGCGAATCCGCCGATCAAGGCGAGCGCGGGAATCCACCAGGCCACGCGCCCGAATCCACTGTGCGGTGGTTCGGTGAGTACCGCTTGACCGTACTCCTGCACAAAGGATTGCACGACGAGGTCGTCGGAATTCCCCTGGGCGATGCGTTCGTCGATTTTCTTCAGCATCCCAAGAGCGGTATCGCAAGGACCGGAGAAAGCGCCGCCGACATGGTAGCAGCCACCGGCGGAATCGTTGCAGCCGCCGCACATGCATTTCACCTTCATGCCTAGCTGGTGCGTGTGGTCGAGCTGCTGGGCGTCTGCGAAAGCGGACAAAATCGGAAGCGCGCCTCCAAAGCACAATAAGGCTGGCAAGAGGAGCAAACCGGGCCGCCGGATTTTTTGCAAGCTAATCATGGCCTTCTCTGTAGGTGACCGAAGGCGTCATTCCGTGGACGAGCTGCTCTTCGGCAGGTTGTTTTGCGCCGGCGAGAACCAGGACGGCGCGGCGATTGGGCAGCAAGGCGACGAGCGTGCCAAACACCACGATCACGCCGCCGAACCAGATCCACTTCACCAGCGGGTTCAAATACGCGTGAATGACGGGCAGCTTCGTATCGGGACTCTGTCCCGCATAGACAACATACAAATCCTCGCGAAGCGTCGAGTAGATGGCCACCATCGTGCCTGTTTCGCCGTTTGTCTCGAAGATGCGGCGCTCGGGATAGAGCATCATCAGTGGCTTGTCGTTGACAAAGACTTCCACATTCAAGCGCAGGCCGGTGTAATTTGCTTCCGGCTTGCTGTCGAAGCTTTGTAAGACGAGCTTATACTTCCCCAGCTGCATCGAGGAGCCGGGCTGCATTTCCTTTTGGACGTCATGGTTGAAGGCGGCGCCGGCCAATCCGATAAAGATCAGCACCATGCCCATGTGGACGATGTAGCCGCCGTAGCGCCGCGTGTTGCGCATCGTCAGTTCGATTGCGGAGGTCAGATAAGAAGCGCCCGAGCGGACGCGAATGACTTTCGCGCCGCGGTAGAATTCCATAACAATGGTTGCTGTGACGAAGAAGCACAGCGAGAAACAGATCAACGAGTAGACCTCGCGATAGCCCAGCAGAAAGATGATTGCGCCCGCCACAACTCCAACCATCAGCGGCCACGCAAAATTTCGTTTCAGGCTCTCCACGGAAGTCTTCCGCCAGGCAAGCAGCGGCCCGACCCCGGTCAGGAAAAGCAGGAGCAAGCCAATCGGAATGTTGACCTTATTGAAGAATGGCGCGCCCACGCTGATTTTGGAGCCCGAGAGCGCTTCCGACAAAACCGGAAAGAGAGTGCCGGAGAGTACGGCGATGCAGGAAACCAATAGAATTAAATTGTTGAAGAGAAAGCTGGATTCGCGGGAGACAATGGCATCCAGCTGGTTTTCACTCTTCAGATAGTCGCGGTTCTTGAGGTAGGCAACGAGACAGACAGCAAAAATGATCGCAAGGAAGCCCACAAACCAAGTTCCGATGCTTGATTGCGCGAATGCATGGACGGAGCTGACGACTCCACTGCGCGTCAGGAAGGTACCGGTAATACATAGCAGGAACGTCGTGAACACCAACCAGACGTTCCATACCTTCATCATCCCGCGCTTTTCTTGCATCATCACCGAATGAAGGAACGCGGTGCCAGTCAGCCACGGAAGCAGGGAGGCATTCTCCACCGGGTCCCAACCCCAATAGCCGCCCCAGCCGAGCACGGCGTAAGCCCAATGCGCGCCAAGCAGAATACCCGCGGTTTGAAAGCCCCAAGCGATCATCGTCCACTTGCGGGTGAGATGAATCCACTTCTCGCCGGGATAGCGCGCCAGCAACGCAGCCAGCGCAAACGCGAACGGAATCGTGAATCCCGTATACCCCGAATAAAGATTCGGCGGATGGATCACCATTTCCGGATACTGCAGGAGAGGGGTTAGGCCGTTGCCATCGGCGCGCGCAACGAGATCCATCGCGCCATGCGCGCCGGGCACAGCCAGCGCCTTGAACGGGCTGGCGACAAAGTTGTTCAGCGTAAGAAAAAAGATCTGAACGCCGGCGAGAATCACCCCGACGTAAGGCATCAATTCGCCGTTTTTATTACGATAAGCAATCAAGACGGAGAAAACGTAAATCGCAAGCAGAAAGCTCCAGAACAGGAGCGAGCCTTCCTGGCCGGCCCACAGCGCAGCGATTTTATAGAACGTGGCAAGCGCCCGATTGCTGTGAGCGACCACATACGCCGCGGAAAAGTTGTCGCTGAAGAAAAGATATTCGAGGCTGAAGGTAGAGATAAAAATCAAACAGCAGGTGGCGATGCCTGCTTGCCGCGTGCTCTTAACCAGGAGCGGATGACGCGTGAGGATCGCGGCAATCCCGCCTCCAAACGCATAAACCGCGCAAATAAAAGCCAGGATCAGAGCGAACGAACCGAATACGTCCACGGGACTCCGCCTATCCCCCGGCCGAACCAGGCTTGCCAGGATTCAATTTACTTTGTCGCACTGGTAGAAGTGGCAACGGTTCCCCCCGGAGCCGCCTCGTACTTGGACGCGCACTTCGCCTGGACGACCTCGGCGACAAAGCGCCCATCCGTCTGCCGGCCCTCCACCAAGGCCTGCGATTTATCGATAAACGTATCAGGCAGAGGGTCGCTGCCTACGTAGCTTACAGGAAGGGACTTCCCTTCCCCTTCGAGAACAAAATCCACGCGGCCGGTGAAACGGTGAATGCTGCCGGGCGCGACGGTACCACCGACGCGAATACGGTGGGAGAGGTCAGCGCCGCGAAGTGTCTGAAGTTCGGTGATGGTGTGATAGTAAGTCTTGCTTTCGCCGTAGCCGAGCCAGGCCAGAAAGCAAAGCGAAACGACGATAACGCCGATCCCGATACCGAATTTTGCCTGTTTCTTCACGGCTCAACTCCTACTCCGACGGCATGTTATCCAAGTTTCGGATTCTATCACAGCCCGCAGCGTAACGAACCGGTCCAGGGACAGTTCTAGGCCTGTCCCAAAGGACTCCGCGAGAACGGCGTGCCGGGTCACGTCCGAGCGGCAGGTGCACCCAAAGCTTCCCGCAGATGCTGAGCTGCCGCGGAAAAGCCGGAAGAATCCAAACCAAAGGGCTTTCCGTCATCCAGAAGAACGGGGCAACCCATTGCGGTGCTCGTAAACCTGGCCGTCAGCGGCGCCAGCAATTCTGAAATCAGTACCACGCGTTTTGGTTTGAGCGAGCGGCGGACACGCGTCAAGACTTGCCCGGCGCGCCGCTCGAGTAGAGCTTTAGAGGAAGGGTCTCCAAGCCGGCCAGTTTCAAGCGGGCATTCGAGCACATGCGTAAGGAAAAAACCACTTCTCTGAAACTCGCTCAAGACAATTTCGGGAGACTTCCCAGCCTGAGAGATTCCAACTGCGTCCAGCACCAGGCGTGCTTCACCCTCAAATTTCGCCGCGTACAGGAAGTCCGGATCGGCCAGCGGGGAGACCCCACTAAGCAGAATCGCCCCAATGTGGACAGGCCGATAGCGTGTAGCCCATTCAAGGCGCTGAAGTCGTCTTGCAATGTGTTCGGGGGATGCGGGTTGTCCGCAACCGTCGCAGGGCATGGGATTTGTCGGTATGGTCTGCAAACGAGAATCGTAGTCGAGTGGGATCAGGAGTGCAAATCAGACGAAACGCGGGTAAAGGGCCAGTTTCCGATTGCGCCACAAACCAGGATTTGAGAATGGATGTGGTATAAGTCGGGTTGTCCTCGATGGTTGAAACTATCTGAAATGGACCCCGAACAATTTTCTGTCTATCGTCACGAAGCGGTGCATGAACTCATGCGCCTGAATGATTTATGCGAACAGGAGTTTCATATCTCATCTTGGCCGCGATGGGACTATGACTCCGAATGCGGGACTCTCACATTTTCCCAGGACGGTGTACCCAAGGTTTTGGCCTGGATTCAAGTAGTCGGTACGACTTCCATCTCTGGGGGAACATGGATGTGGGGCTGGGCGAACGAGAGTTTGCCTCTAAACGTGGCGAAGGCATTGGCGAGAGTGCGAGCGTTCGGAGAGGCCGAGAATATAGCTGAACTCAAAGAAGCGGAACTGTCAGACGATGAATACCTTGGCTGGGGGATGACTGCTGTTGCCGCAAAAGTCCTCGGAGCAAAGGGAGCGTATCGGTGTCCAGGCGAGAATGGCTTCGTTTACGTTATCTACTCCTCGATTGGTTTCGCTAAGAGTGAACCGGAAACGGCGCTTGGCCCACAGCGGATAGAATGCGCTGACCACGGGACCGGATTCGCGGCTCATGCCTGCGCGCATCTTGTCTCTAATCCCGACCAACTGTGGTTCTCGCGCGAAGCTGATGAGGAACACAAATGGCCAGATGCGTGGTGTGCGGGTTGCGATGCTTTCTTTCAAGAACAGGGTGAATGGAATGAAAGGAACGAGTCAAAAATCACGATAGAGCTTCTCTGTCACCACTGTTATGAAAGACTGCGTTCACGGGGGAAAAAACTATAGATTCGTCGACGACGGCTGTGCGCCGGGGATGGTAATTTGGGTTTTGGCGTCGCACAACCGCCGTCGATGATACGTGTACCTCGGCTAGTAAACCCTGGATGGGGTCAAAAGTTGCGTCGTGAAATGCTGTTTTGGGCTGTGCGCCTGAAATGCTCAGGAAGAGACGGCGGCATCAGCAGGAAGCTTCGACCGGAGGCACCACTTCAACTCTTGGCTCAATTCGGTGATTTCCATTCCCGGCATCACGATGAACTTGCAGCTCAACATTTCCCGGGGTTCGTCGTCATCCGGCAGCTGGCAGGAAACGCGGCAATACTGACAGTCTTGATTCCAGCAAAAACGCCCATAGGGAATCGTTTCCGGACTGATGAACTGAAAACATCGCAGAAGCGAGTTACGCTCCGGCACCTGGAACTTCTTCCCCATGACGGTGATGTCCACCAGCTTTTCATAGGGGCGAAAGGGTTCCGACATGATAAGTCCTGTCCTCCGTGGACGGGCCGCCGATTGAGCGCAGAAGTTGCCCCGAGCCGGATTACTCTGAAGATTGCTCATCCAGAGTAGCCCGCGTCCAGGGAAGCGACAACGATTGCTCTTAGAAGAGTTGCGAATGTGCTAAGGGGTAGATATAGGACTTAGATAGGCCGTAAAAACGTCGTTTTAGCCGCCGAAATCGAAGAATTGCCCCATCTTGCGGAACTTCTCGTAGCGGGTTTCGAGCAAATCCTTCGTTGCCTGCTGCGAGAGGGCCACCAACTGGCGGTCCAAGACCTCCCCAAGCAACTGCCCGGCGCCTTCCGGGTCCACGTGCGCCCCGCCTTCGGGTTCGGGGACGATTTCGTCTACGATGCCAAGCTCCTTGAGATCCTTCGCCGTGATTTTCAGCGCAGCAGCGGCGGTCTCTGCTTTGGTTGCGTCGCGCCACATGATCGCTGCGCAGCCCTCGGGCGAAATCACTGAATAAAAACTGTTTTCAAGGATGTTGACGCGATCCCCGACGGCGATTGCCAAGGCACCGCCAGAGCCGCCTTCGCCTGTCACCGTCACGATGATCGGAACGGGAAGGCGCGCCATCTCGCGCAGGTTTCGAGCGATGGCCTCGGCCTGTCCGCGTTCCTCCGCATCGATTCCGGGATACGCGCCAGGAGTGTCGATAAAGGTGAATACCGGCCGGCCGAATTTGGCGGCCAGCAGCATGATGCGCAGCGCTTTGCGGTAGCCTTCCGGTTTGGGTTGCCCGAAATTGCGCAACAGCCGTTGTTTTGTGTCGCGTCCTTTTTGGTGGCCGATGATGGCTATCGGGCGTCCATGAAACTTCGCGAGCCCGGTGATCAAGGCCTTGTCGTCGCCATATCCGCGGTCGCCATGCAGCTCGGTGAAGTCCGTGAAGAGCATTGCGATATAGTCCAGCGGATAAGGCCGCTGCTGGTGGCGCGCAATTTGAGCCCGCTGCCAGGGCCCCAGGTGGCTGTAAAACTCCTTGCGCAGCTCCGCCACTTGCTGGCGGATGCGCTCCAGCTCCGCGTCGGCCTCTTCATCTCCTGCGAGCTGGCGCAACTCTTCAACATCCTTTTCCAGGCGCTCGATTTCGCTCTGACGATTCACCTGCGTCGTCGCGCTTTTTGTTTTGTCCTTGGATTTCATCACATCACCAAGTCGATCGATTGGTCGCCCGTACATTCCCGGATGGCGGCGATGAGTTCCGGGCAGGCGCGGACCCGCTTTTCAACGTCGAGAGTCGCCGACGCTCCTCTGGTGTCCGAGAGATCGAGCGAGACCAGGCTTGATCCTCGGAAGGAGGAAAGGATCTCTTCCAGGCGATCAAGCAATGGCTCGTTCAAATCTTCGAGCTTGAGCCGGATGCGCAGGCTCGAGGCCGGCCGTTCCGCAAGATCTCCGAGGCGGGCCGCTTCCTGAAGTGACAGTCGAGTACCCGCTTCTTCCACCTGTACCCGCACCTTGAGCAAAAGCGGTGCTCCGGCCTTGAGCATCGGCTCCAGCCGCGCAAAGCTCTCTGGAAAGGCGAGCAATTCCTGAACTCCGGTCATGTCCTGGATCGTGTAGATGGCCCAGCGCGCCCCTTTCTTGGAACGCATCGGGCGCGTTCCCACAATCAGCACCGCGACGGTGATCTCCTTGCCATTCCGCTGGCCTTCCACCTGGTCGAGCGAAACGCATTTTAATTCTTGCAATCGCGAGGCGTACTTCGCAAGGGGGTGCCCGGAAACGTAAAAACCAAGCATCGCATATTCGCCGGCGAGGCGCTCTGCCTCGCCCCACGGCTCGGCTTCGTGCAGCTCGAAGGCAATCGGCGCCGGGGCTGCTGCGGTACCGAACAATCCGTGCTGTCCAGATTCCCGGATCCGCGAAGCGCGCTGCACCGCCGCCAGCGCGTCATCGACGGACGCCAACATGGACTCGCGCGGCCCCAGCGAATCCAGCGCCCCGGATTTGATCAGGCTCTCAAACACCCGTTTGTTCAGGAATCGCGCTTCAATGCGCTCACACAAGTCGTAGAGTGACGTGAATACGCCCGAGGACAGCCGCGAATCGCGTATGGCTTTCGCGGTGTTCTCGCCAACGTTTTTGATCGCGGCCATACCAAAGCGGATGGACTCGCCAACCGGAGTGAAATAGAGATCGCTCTCGTTGATGTCCGGCGGCAAGATGGAAATGCTCATGCCGCGCGCTTCGTTGATGTACTTGACGGCCTTTTCCGCGTTGCCTGTTTCCGAAGTCAGCAGCGCGGCCATGAATTCCACAGGATAGTGCGTTTTGAGGTAGGCCGTCTGGTAGGCCAGCAGCGCGTACGCGCAGGAGTGCGATTTATTAAAGCCGTACCCAGCAAACTCCTCCATCAAGTCGAAAATGCCCGCGGCCTTCTTTTCCGAAACCTTGTTGGTCAGGCAGCCCGCGATGAATTTGGCCCGTTGCGCCGCCATCTCCTCTTTTTTCTTCTTGCCCATGGCGCGGCGGAGGATGTCGGCCTCGCCCAGTGAGAAGCTGGCCAGCAGATTCGCGATCTGCATCACCTGCTCCTGGTACAGGATGACGCCGTACGTTTCATCGAGAATGCCCTTCAGCTGTGGCAGTTCGTAGCTGACCTTTGTCTTGCCCTGCTTGCGGCTGATGAAGTCGTCGATCATGCCGCCTTGAATCGGGCCCGGACGGTAGAGGGCGTTAAGCGCAGTAAGGTCTTCAATGCGCGAAGGCTGGTAGCGGCGCAGGATGTCGCGCATGCCATGCGATTCAAACTGGAAAATGGCGGTCGTGTCGCCGCGGGCAAAAAGTTTGTAGGTCTGCTCGTCGTCCAGTGTCAGATTGTCGATGTCGACCTTTATGCCGCGATTTTTTTCAATCATGCGCGCGGTGTCTTGCAAGACGGTGAGCGTGGTCAGTCCGAGGAAATCCATCTTCAGCAAGCCGATACGCTCGAGCGCGTTCATGTCGTACTGCGTCGTGATTTCATCCCGGTTCGTCTTGTAAACCGGCACTACGTCCGTCAGGGGGCGCGGCGAAATAACCACCCCCGCGGCGTGGGTGGAAGCATGCCGCGCGAGGCCTTCCAGGCGCAACGCCACGGCCATCAAATCCTTCAGCTTTTCGTCGCTGTTAATGGCGGACTTCAGCTGTGGCGCCTCTGAGAGAGCGGTTTCCAGGTCGATGCCGAGAGTCGTGGGGATCAGTTTCGCAAGCCGATCGACTTCGCCGTAGGGAATGTCCATGGCTCGGCCCACGTCCTTGACCGCGGCTTTGGCCGCCATAGTGCCGAAGGTAATGATCTGCGCGACATTTTCACGTCCGTACTTTTGCGTGACGTATTCGATCACCTCGCCGCGCCGCCGCATGCAGAAGTCGATGTCGATATCCGGCAGCGAAACGCGCTCCGGATTCAGGAAACGCTCGAACAGCAAGTTGTACTGCAAGGGGTCGACATCCGTAATGCGCAACGCGTAGCTCACAAGGCTCCCCGCTGCGGAACCGCGTCCCGGGCCAACGGGCACGTCCTGTGCGCGCGCGTAGTGGATGAAATCCCAAACGATCAGGAAGTACCCCTCGTAGCGCATCTTCTTGATCATCTCGATCTCGGAGGTCAGCCTGCGCTCATATTCGGCCAGCGGATTATGCAAGACGCCTTGCTGCAACAGCCGCTCGAGGTACGGCGCGCGCGTCGCAAACCCTTCGCGCACAACCTTTTCGAAATAACTGCCCGCCGTGTGGCCCTCCGGAACCTTAAACTCCGGAAACGGATTCGGGATGCGCTCGATTTTTACATTGCAGCGCGCCGCGATGTCCACCGTGCGCCGCAGTGCATCCGGCAGCTCGCCAAACACCTGCGCCATCTCCGCAGCCGTCTTGAAGTAAAACTGATCGGTCGCAAACTTCATGCGATGAGTGTCGCTCATCGTTTTTCCCGTTTGGATACACAGCAGGACTTCCTGTGCGTGCGCATCGGTGTGATGCAGGTAATGGCAGTCGTTTGTGGCGACTAGCGGAATCCCGGTTTCTTTCGACAATCGGACAAGCTCCCGGTTGACACCCTGCTCGATCTCCAGCCCCTGGTCTTGAATTTCCAAAAAGAAATTGCCCTTGCCGAAGACGTCCTGGAGCCGATATGCGTTTTCGCGGGCCTGGTCGTACTTTTCCTCCACGACCGCTTCGGTCACCGCGCCCCGCAGGCAGGCCGACAAAGCAACGAGGCCCTTGTTGTGCTTGGCCAGAAGGTCATAGTCAATTCGCGGCCGATAGTAGAAGCCCTCGAGAAAACCAGACGAGACCAGCTTGATCAGGTTGTGGTAGCCCTCGAGTGATTCGCAGAGCAGGACCAAATGATTGCTCCCGCGCATGCCCGGCTCGGCCTCGCCGCGGTCTTGGGCGGCTCCGCTTGTTTTTTCGCCGCGGTCGTGGCGGCTGCCTTTGGCCACATAGACTTCGCATCCGATAATCGGCTTAACGTCACGCTTGCTGGCTTCGTTGAAAAAATTGGCGGCGGCGAAGAGGTTTCCGTGGTCCGTGACGGCAACCGCCGGCATTTTCTGCCGGGATGCTTCATCGAGGAGCTCGGATGTTTCGCATGCCCCGTCGAGAAGACTGAAATCCGTGTGAACGTGAAGATGAACGAACTGCGGTTGACCCATGGATCTCGATTCTAAAACTCTCGCGGGAGAATTGCGAATCACATTCTCACGATTTCGACCGTGGCGGTCTTCCCCGCCTGGCCCTTATTTTCGGCCGCTGCTCTTCTTGCCCGCCGCAGCGTGCTTGGCCTGTTCACGGGCGGCTTTATGCTTTGCGGCTTGCTTCAACATCACCGGGTGGTTCTTATGCGACTGACCGCCAGCAGCTTTCGCGGGCGCGCCCTTTTCCGGGGCTGCAGTGGCTCCAGAAGCCGCCGGCGGCTTCTCCCCGCTCTTTGCCGGCTTCTTTTCCTTCTCTTTCTTTTTCGGCTGCTCCTTGATCCCAGACAGTTTACGAAGGACCTTGATGCGCTCTTCCGGCGTCTTGCCGCGCCCTGTTAGCTGCATGGCGAAAACCTGCTCGACGATGGCATCGAATTTCGCACCGCGCGCATAGCCCAGAGCCTCCAACTCATTCGCCACCATGGGCAGAGCGCTTCGGATCGGCCGCCACTTGTGAAGATACGCGCGAATTTTCGACAGCGCCGCCGAATTGTTCGACTCCGCCAGAAGGTAGGCAATGCGCTCGACGGGAAGCTTTTCGAGAAACTTGTAGGCATCCACAGGCGCGTTCAACTTGCGCCCGATCAGTTCCTTCTGGTCCGCAAGAACTTCTTTCTCGAAGTTCAGGATGGCATCCGCTTCCGCCGAGCGGAAGCCCGCCTTGGAGAGAACGCTGCTCTGTTCGCGGTCCTTGAGGCGCCCGAGAACTGCCAGCATCATCGGCGTTGCAAGTTTTGGTCGGACGCCGGCAGTAAACAAATCCTCCCTGACCTTCATCAACCGCGCAATGGCCTCGTAATCCGGATGCCGTTTTGCAAGAACGGGGTGAATGGCTTCGAGCAAATCGTGCTCTTCCCAGGCTTTCAGCACCACCGCAGGCCGTTCTTCACGAGCCACGGCCCTCAGCTCCGCTCCGGCGTCTTCCGGAGCGATGGTGTGGTTCAGATCGCGCTCGATGGCCAGATCGAACCACTCCTCGGTGCGGGCCTCGATCTTGAATCCCATGCGCGCGGCAAAGCGGAGCACGCGCAGCAGACGCACGGGCTGATTGGTGAAGCTGTGAATCGTAAGCGCGCGCACCTCGGCGCGTTCGATATCCGAGAGTCCGTTCGTGGGGTCCAGAAGCAAGCCGCGCGAAGCCGGGTTGAGCGAAATGGCAATCGAGTTCAAGGAGAAGTCGCGGCGCCGCAAATCCTCCATGATTGTGGACCAGCGGATTTCCGGGCGGGTCCCGGGGCGCACGTAGTGGTCGTCGCGCGCGGCCGAAATGCTGCCGTCGCTGTCACCCGCAAATAAAATCTCCACTTGCCGAAGCTTTTCGTCCTCGGAAAGGATCTTAGCTCCGCCTTTTTCCAGTTCGCGGGCAATCTTCGATGGATTGCCTTCCACGGTGAAGTCGAGATCGCGCAACGAAGCGCCCGTAACAAGGTCGCGCACCGTTCCGCCCGTCAGGTACACGTTGAATCCCATCGCGGCCGAGAGCTCCTGGACGCGCATCATGGCCGCTCGCTGCTCGGGGGACAGCCGGCTTTCCAGCAAGAACATGTAATCTGGCATCGTGCTCCTTCACGTTCTGGATGCCCGCGCTGACTGCCGCGGAGGCAACCGCAATTTGAACCCAGGACCGCCGCGCCTCAAGCGCGCGGGTGATGCGCCTTGTAAATCTGCTTCAACCGCTCTTCCACCACGTGCGTGTAGATTTGGGTCGTGGAAATGTCCGCGTGGCCCAGCATGAGCTGGACCGAGCGCAAGTCCGCACCTCGTTCGAGCAGGTGCGTCGCAAAACTGTGGCGCAGCATGTGCGGCGTCAGCGCAACGCGCAAACCGGCGCGCCGACCGTATGCCGAGAGAATCTTCCACACACCGACCCTGCTCAGCGAGTGACCGCGCCGGTTCACGAACAGCGCCGGACTCGAGACGCCTTTTCCCAAAAGTTCTGGCCGCGCATCGCGGAGATATTTCTCAACCATGCCCAGCGCCTTACGGCCAGCCGGAACAATACGTTCCTTATCCCCTTTGCCTATGCAGCGGATGCAGCCCACTTTGCTGTCCAGGTCCGTCACGCGAAGGCCGGTTAACTCGGAGACGCGCAAGCCGGTCGAGTAGAGCACTTCGAGCATGGCGCGATCGCGCAGACCCGCCGCCGTTTTGGGATCAGGCTGCGCCAGCAAACGCTCCACTTCCTCGAGCCTCAAATATCCAGGCAACGTGCGCCGGATTTTGGGCGATTCGAGATTCAGCGACGGATCCTTTGTCACAATCTCCTGCATCTGCGCGAAGCGGAAGAAATTTCGCAGCGTGACCAGGTGCCGCGCAACCGTCCGGCTCTCCAGCTTTTCGCGGTACAGCCCGGCCAGAAAATCCACCAAGTCGTCGCGCGTGACGGCCTCGAGCGCGAGCTTGCGCTTTTGCGCGAATACATTGAATTTCGCCAAATCGCGCTGATAAGCCGCGACGGTATTGGCGGAAAGCCCCTTCTCCACCTTAACGTGGGTCAAAAATAGCGCTATGGCTGTTGTGATTTCCATCAGAGCTCCGGGCCGCCGTCTCCGGCACCCGCTCGCCGCCGCGTGGCGATGCCGTAGACTTCTTGGATCTCATGGCAGCGAAAAAGCCATGCCAGCGCTAGATAAAGCGCCGTCGCTCCGACGATCAGCCCCGAAAAAACGAGTAGCTGAACGAGGAAACGCGAGTGCAGGGTGAACTGTGTGTAGCGATTACCAAACCAGCAGGCCACGCCCATGATGCTCGCGCACATGGAAATCTTGCCAAACGAACGCAAAATCTCCATCGTTCCCATGGCGCCGTAACGCAGGCGGAAAATAATGAAAAGCGCAAAGAAATCAAAGAAGCAAGCGATGGCCGTCGCCAGTGCCGGGCCGCCATTCTGCACGCGTTTAAAGAAAAATTGCAAAAACACGATGTTCAGGACGATGTTGATAAGGAGCGAGATGGAAGCGACGATGACTGGCGTCTTTGTGTCTGCCGTGGAATAGAACGCCGGCACGACCAGCTTTACGGTCGCCAAGGCCGGCAGCCCGACCGCGTAGTACAGCAACGCTCGGGCCGTCAGACGAGTAGATTCCGCGGCAAACTGCCCGTGCTGGAACAGCACTCGGATTATCGGTTCGCGCAGAATCATCAGCCCAAGCGCCGCCGGAATGGTAATGAAGGCAACGATGCGCACAGAGAAAGCAAGCGTCTTCTTGAGCGACTCGTAGTCCTTTGCCGCGGCTTGGTGGGACATCATGGGCAGAATCGCCGTGGCCACGGCGATCGCGTAGCCCCCCAGGACCAGCTCCATGACGCGGTCCGCGACGTACAGCGCCGCGAGGCTCCCCGCGGGCATCACACTGGCCGTCGCGAAGCGCGTATCCACGAAGAGGTTGATCTGCCCAATGCCGATGCCGAAGAGCCGCGGAATCATGAGCCGCGCCACATTCTTGATTCCCGGATGCGAGAACGAAATACCAAACTTGAATTTCATCCCTTTTTCGACGAGCTGCGGCACTTGCATTAGGAATTGCAGAACCCCGCCCACGAGGATTCCCACAACGATAGCCGTCGCAGCATCCTTGAAGTGGCTCCGGACCACGGCAAACGTGAACAGGATCGTCGCCAAATTCAGGATGACGGGGGTCGCCGCCGGCAGTCCAAAAACGTGAAAACAGTTTAGAATACCCATCGCAAGAGCTGCCAGCGAGATGAAGAAGAGATATGGAAATACGATCCGGTTCAACTCAATGGCCTGGGTGCCCGCCGCATTGTTTCCCGCAAACAGATGCACCACTGACGGCGAGAAAACCATTCCGAGGACAGTGATCACCGCCACGACCAGGGCAAGCGTCCAGAACAGCTTGTTCGCGAAATCCCATACGTCCTCTTTTGACTTCTCTTTCATGTAAGTCGTGAACACCGGGATAAAGGAAGCTGTCATGGACCCTTCGGCAACCAATCGCCGAAAAAGGTTCGGGATTCGATAGGCCAGTACGTAGGCGTCTGCTGCCGCGGAGGTTCCCAGAAGGAGAGTGATGCGCTGGTCACGCACGTAGCCTAGAACTCGACTAACGACGGTTACCAGGGAGATGATCGAGGCCGATTTGAGGATGTGCTTTTTATCGGTCAACGGCCGGCGCTCCGGGGCCTAACCCTAATGAAAACAATAGGTTGACAGGAAAAACGCGCTTAACATAACATACATCTTGATTATTCGCAAATTGCCGCCATTCCAGACTTTTAGAGACTGATTTCTTTGAAAACCAGAGCCCTAGCCTCTACTCACAAGAAGGTCGTCATTGTCCTCGCCGACAAGAAGCCCGTGCGCGGTTATTTGAATCCTTCTCGTCTTGGCCAAGCCGATCCTATCGACCTCCTGACTCCAGACGGCGAGCACCAGGAAATCCCTCTCGCGAGGGTGCGCTCGATTTATTTCGTTCGCGACTTTTCCGACGACTTCGAACCGGAGCGCAAAGCCTTCCTCAGCCGGCCCAAGCTAGACGGGCTTTGGGTCCGTCTGCGCTACATCGACGGAGAGACGATTGAGGGCGTGGTACCAAACGATCTGCTATCCATGCTCGACAACGGCATCCAAATCACCCCGCCAGATATAAACGCCACGACCGACCGCATCTTCATTCCGCGCTCCGCTCTTGCCCAGTTTACGGTTCTCGGCGTGGTCGGTATCGCCCGGCGCAAACCAGCCGCCGCTGCCGCCGCCCTGAACCAGCCGCGCCTTTTCAACGAATAATCGCGCGCGACTATACTTCCCTCTTCGCGCTATGCGAGACTCGCACCCAGCACTCAGGAGCTTTTTATGTCCATGAACCTCTCTGACATCGCTCAGAAACTCGGCTGCCGTCTCGATGGCCCGGGCGACACCCCCATCCACGGAATCGCCGGAATCGAACACGCCGAGCCGGGACACATCACCTTTCTCGCCAACCGGCGCTACTTTCCCCTGCTTAAAACGACGCGGGCCTCGGCTGTGCTCGTTCAGGAAGGGATCAGCATTGAACGCGACGCCGTCATGCCCCGGCTTGCTGCGTTGCGCACGGCAAATCCTTATCTCGCATTTGCGCACGCGATAGAACTCTTCTACCAGTCTCCCCGTTACGCGCCAGGCTTTCACCCGACTGCCATCATCGCGAAGTCCGCCAAAATCGGCACCGGAGCCCACATCGGGCCTTACTGCGTGGTAGGAGAGGATGCCCACATTGGCCGCAATGCCGTTCTGCACAGTTTCGTCGCTGTTTACAAGGGCGCGCGGATTGGCGATGACTTCTTCGCGCACTCCCACGCCGTGGTCCGCGAATTCTGCCAAATTGGAAATCGCGTCATCCTGCAGAACGGAGCCGTCATCGGCGGCGACGGACTCGGCTTCGCGAAGCAAAACGATGGAACCTGGTACAAGATGCAGCAATCCGGCCCCGCCGTTCTCGAAGACGACGTCGAAGTACAAGCGAACGCTTGCGTTGACCGTGCCACGGTCGGAGAGACCCGCATCGGCCGCGGCACCAAGCTCGACGACCTCGTCATCGTAGGGCACGCCTCCCGCGTCGGCGCCAACACGATGCTCTGCGGTCAGGTTGGTCTCGCAGGCTCGACAAAGGTCGGCGACGGGTGCATTCTTGCCGGCCAGGTTGGCACCGCCGGCCACCTCAACATTGGCGATGGCTCGGTAATCACCGCAAAGAGCGGCGTCCCGAACGACGTCCCTCCCCGCTCGATGTATTCCGGCTATCCCGCCGTCGAAAATCGCCAATGGCTCAAAACGGTAGCCGCACTCAATCGGTTGCCCGAACTTCAAAAGCGCGTTCGCGAACTGGAAGCCGAACTTGAACGCCTCGGAGGCCGTCCCCGTTCTCCTGTCCCCCGCTAGCTCTCTCTAGCGCCGGGAAACCCCGCGGGACGCTGACCAGGCGGCAAACCCGTCGCCATGGCATCGTGCAGCCGCTGGTTCAGAACGTCTCGCTCCTCCCACGCATATTTCGAGGCGTCGATTGCTTCAAGAAACTCGACCACAATTTCTTCTGGATGAATGACCATGGAATGCTTTGCCATTACCCGCTGAGCCCCCGAACAAACGACAGGCACTATGGGAACACCCGCCTTTATGGCCAAGGCAGAAGCGCCCTTTTTAAAGTCCTGCAACCGCCCGTCGGGGCTCCGTGTCCCTTCCGGATAAATCAGGAAGGACTGCCCTGCCCGCATAGCCTGTGCTGCCTTTTCCACACTCGCGATCGCCGAATCGCGATCTCTTCGATTCACAGGAATGAAATGCGCCAAGGTAAACGCCTGCCCCACAATCGGCCATTTGAACAAAGACTCTTTCAGCAGGACAGCTATGCGCCTCGGGATCGCTCCCACGACAGCCGGCGCGTCCGCCGAACTGGTGTGATTGGCCGCAAAAAGGCAAACCCCCGCGGGAATATTCCCGAGCCCCTCCACGCGCACTTTTACGCCAACCGCCCGCACAAAAAACATCACGCCCCGCACTCCCGCCCAATAAAGCGGATCGACGTGCCGCGTAACCAGCGTATAAAGCAGCAGCGGCGGCCCAAGTATCAGGATGTAGAGCGAAAGAAAAACAGCAATGAAAAGCGTGCGGAGCATGCAATATGCAGAACTCTCTCGAATCCCGCCCCGCACGTCAAGCAGTTGCTAAGAAGCGCATTCGAAATCCGGAACCGGCCCAACTTCCGGATAACCCGGCCATAAACGGCGCAGATCTCCCGCCCTTCACGACTTTCTGGCACGGTAGGCCATGGAGTGAGTCGCGCTTGGGGAAATCGAAAGTGAGTAGCTGTGATATCTTTTCTCGGAGTTTCGGAGGTCGGAGCCGCATGAAGCTACTACTCCCGGTATCGCTCGCCCTTCTTTTTTACGTGTCGCTTGGACAGACGCAAAAAACAGCGAGCCCACCGGCTGCGCATGCAGGTCTGGACACGGCCTCCGCGGAACTCGTGACGTTGACAATGGCTTGGACCGACGCCATCAACGCCAAGGACCACGCCAAGCTGGACGCGCTTATGGCTCCGGAATTCGCGCTCTATGCCTGGAAGGGTGAGGTGTGGGCACATCGCTCGCCCTGGCTGGATACTCTCGACCAGACGGAAATCAAGGAGTATACCGTGCGTGACATCAGCCCGAGGGTCTACGGCGAATTTGCCGTCGTGACTTCCGTTTGCACCTGGGCAGGTATTCGCGAGGGTCGTTCCTTCGATTTTCATACAATTCTTTTGGACACATGGCGCAGAACGAATGGAAAGTGGCAGGTCGTTGCCCGCAACAGTTGCCCGGTAAATTCATCCTCTGCTTCGACTGCCAGTCCCTGTACGCGGTAGGCGGGTAGCCCGGAGGATTGGCGGGGCTTTTTTTGACTCTTAGTAAGCTACGTACGGGCCCGTACCCGCTGGCGTATTCTGCCCCTCAATGGATGTGTACACATTGCGCCCGAAGAAGAAAGGAAGTCCCCAGTCGAACGTTCCGGGGTTTGGCCCGGCCAGCCCGTTGGCTGCACCGTCATTCAAATTAGCGGTCAGAGTATCCGCATTGCCTACCGTGAAATTGACCATGCCGCTCGCCCCGCCGCTGAATGCCTGGTTGGTTGCGGAAAGGCTCAGCGTCGAGGTTGGACAATACCAGAAAGTGAAATCGGTGCAGGGCGCAATGTTCATGGTGTTTGAATCGAAGTACAGGGCGTTCGAGCCGCTGTCGATGAAGCCTTCGTCCGAGTAAGTTACGCCGTTGAATGTGGTGGTGAAATTTCCAAGGTCGGGATCCAAGGCATAGACAGTCGCGCCGCCCAGCGCATTATTGGATCGCGTACCAATGCCAAAGATCATCGAACCGCTGACACTCGTCTCGGCTCCTGTAACCGACGGCAATTCGATGATCACGCCGTTGTTATCCGTTGGAAATAAAATGATGGGATTCGATACCTGATTCGAGAGACTCTCCGTCGTAACTTCACAGCCCGTACTCGGGCATGCGTAATACAGTCCGGGGTTGGCAGCGCCGCTCTCCGTGCAACCCCCGCCGCAGTCTTGCGCGAAGCTTCCGACGCCCAGGATGCCGTTCGCGCCCAGGTCCGCAAGATCGTCCTCGGGAGCTCCAAAACTAGTGCAAGCGGCCGGTATGGTCGAGAAACTCGAACTGCCAATAACCTGAATGGGTAGCGACTTCGCTGTCTCGCCCGCGATGGTCATATCCGCCGTCTGGACTGGCCCCCAGGTGATGCCATCCACGAAGGGAAGGCATTCGACAACGGGGCTGCCATTGGACGCGGTCTGCTGCGGAAGCGAAAGCGCCCCCATTGCCGAGGACAAAATCCTCAACCCGGAGGACCCGGTATCTACCAGGATGCCGTCGATCGTTTGGCAATTCGTCGTGCTGCCGGGAGCGCAGACCGTCACGCTCGTAAATGCGCCGTTGATATAGGGGGAGTTAACCGGAGGGGCCGCCGTTGGTCCGGTATTAACCGTAATCGCCTGCACGTTCGATGTCGTGGATCCCGTGCCTCCGCCCGTGGTAGTCGTGCTGCTGCTGCCCGCGCTACTACATCCTGTCGCGGCCGCTAAAGCTCCTAGCAATATCAGAAATAGAGTACGTTCTAATGGCGCGCGCTTCATCGGATATCCTCGGCACGGACCCCTGCCGGCAGCATTTGAGGAACATACGCTCTCCCCAAAAATGCCCTCATGTGTCCCGATATTTGAACCACCATTCCAGCATGCTGGATCACTAAGGGCCCGTGGTCGCGGCGTTGGGCCCGCTGAGCCTGCTCGGCCTGTGCGTACTCATCAAAATACGTGCCCAGAAGTTGCCGCAAGTCCGGATGAAAACGGCCTTGCCACGTCACGGCAAACACCTTTCCGGATGTCGAAACATATTCCTTCACGGCCACGCCGGTGGACGTTTGGATTTCGTGCAGTATGTAGGAATGGTTGCTGGTGGATCGCAGGCTGCCCTGCATCTTCGCCTGATCTGCCTGCACCGTTGTGACGTCTCCGCCCAGGGAGGCCAACGCTGGGATCGGCAGCAAAAGCAACGCAAATAGTCCGCGCACGGCTCGTAGATTCATAAAGTGGCCTCTACCATGGTTATTCCCCGTTTCAGGACAGATCGTTCCTGATCTCTTTCCATTTGGAGTTCTCTAATTGAATTTCCGGAGCCGCTTGCCTGTCTCGCTCATTGTGTGAGACTGGGACTCCCAATATCTTTTAAAGCACCCATGCGGCTGGAGGTGTCCTCGGCTGGTTAAGACCCTTCTTCTAAAAGATGAGGAGTAACCGCCGAAGGTTGCTTGCTGGAGATTGCCTCGTCCAACGCATCTCAGAAATCTGCGAAAATCACTTTTTAATTTCAGCGAACGCGGACCGTTTAGGTGACCCCGCGGAGCAACCCATCCCGGATGCGACGGGCCTTCTCTCCCGCGTGAGCGTCTTCTCCGACCTGGTAAAGCACTTCTTTTTCCTCACCGAGTTTGAATTGGAGAGCCTGTTCTTTTTCGTCGCGCCGAATGCGCAGCTTCACCGTTTCGCCGGGCTGTTGTTCGCGTACCCATCGCCCGAGCGATCGCGGAACGTCGGCGCCGTTCCAGTTCACAATAAGGTCTCCGGACCGCAACCCGGCTTCCGCCGCGAGGCTGCCTTCGTCCACCGCACGCACCGCTACCGTGCCACCAGATTCACGGTCAGGGGTAAATCCGAGCACAGCGCGCTTATGCTCGACAGTGCGCAGTTCGAGGCCCGCAAGCGCGAGCGTTTGCTGATAAGGCAGCGGCTCCGCCCCCCGGACATAATCGCGGAAAAACGCTTCAAAGGAGCCGCCTGCAACTTTTTCTGCTTCGAGGCGAATATCCAAACTGTCGCGGTAGGTTTTCCCCTGCTTTGCGAAATCCGTATTCAAGCCGCGCAAGAGGTCATCGAGACTCTTTTCGTTGTTCGTGCGGTCACGAATTAGAATATCCAGCAGGTCTCCGAGGACCTGCCCTTTTGTGTAGTAGGACACGCTTTCGTCTGGCCCGTTATAAAGCGAATATTTTTCCAGCCAGGCATCCAGACTCGATTGCTCGGCGCTCTGCCAGCGGTTTGCCGGGCGCAACTCCAGTTCGCTGATTTGCTCGCCGAGGTCCTCGTAAAACCGTTCCTTGTTCCAAATGCCGCTTCGGACAAGTGTGTAGGCGCCGTAGGTGCTCGTTACGCCCTCCGCGAACCACAGCGCCCGCGTGTACTGCTCCTTGGTGTAGTCGACGGGCTCGAGCGTTGCCGGCCGGATGCGTTTCACATTCCACAAGTGAAAAAACTCGTGCGCCGCTACACCCGCAAGATATTCATCGGACGGAATCCCGATGGCGGTCGAATTCAGATGTTCCATCCCGCCGCCGCCCGCTCCCTTTCCGATGTGCAAAATAAAGACGTAATGCTCGAACGGCGCGCCGTCCATCAACTTCAGCTCATAATTGCAAATCCGGCTCAAATCGCCTTCGATCTTTTTCTGGCTCCAACCGTCGCCATGAACCACCGCGCGGATATCCGCTGGCAGCCCCGGTATGCTGAACTCCTTGAAATTGCCAATTTCGATCGGTGCGTCCAGAAGGGAGTCGTAACTCCTGGCGTCAACCCCGATCCCGCGCGCGCCTCCCGGCGAAGCGCTGGTTATATGAGCCGCGCTGGCTAGCCTCCAAGTCCCTGGAGGGTCCCGGAAAACGAGTTGCACATCTTCGCCCCGGCGGTCAGGCACATAAAGGAGAATCATCGCTGGATTGATAAAGGCGTGTTCTCCGTTAAGCTGTGTTGCAAATGGTCCAACATCATCCCAATACGTCGAGTAACGGATCGTAATCGTGCCCTGCCCCGTGATTCGCCATGTTTCCTTGTCCACTTTTTCCGTTTGAGCGCTCGCAGTTCCCGCGAAGGCTTCCACTTGCTGCACGTGACTTGCAAAATCCCGAATTTGATAAAGCGCGTTCCACGCCGGGATCTGGACCGTGACTTCGCCGCTCACGTCTGGAATCGCCATCGTAACGTGGAAGAGGTGCCGCTCAGGATGGCTGAGCGAAACCTCGTAACGGATCGTCGCCTCCCCCGGGGCCGCACAGCTCAACGCGCACACCAAGAACGCAATCGCCGGGAGGATGCGCCCGCCGCGCCACAATTTGGTCATCACCTGAGATTTGCCTCGGAAGAAACCTGGACAGGCTGGCCAAGCCTCTCCAGCAGTTTTTCGCAGAGCCCGTCGAAGCTGCCGTTGGACATTACAAGCAACACGTCGCCCGCTTCCGCCTCTGCCGAAACTTGCCGGGCAATCGCGTCGGAGCTTGGAAAAACGCGCGCGCTCTTTCCCAACTCGCGCACACTTTCCGCCACCGCTTCGGGCTCAAGCCGATTCTCGTCACCGAGTTGCTGCGCGCGGAATACACCGCCCAGAACGACGCGATCCGCAAGCGCCAACGCCACCGGCAGGGTCTGCTCAAAGACTTTCCGCCGCATCGAGTTTGATCGTGGCTCGAGGATCGCCCAGAGTCGTCGGCCTGGCCAGCGTGCCCGCGCGGCCTCGATCGTCGCGCGTACGGCCGTGGGGTGATGCGCAAAATCGTCGACCACCAGAACGCCGCGCACTTCTCCTTTGAGGTCCATGCGCCGCTTCACGCTGCGGAAGGTTCGAAGGGCCTTGGCCAAATCCTCGGCGCTGATTCCGCGTCCCCGCGCTACCGCCATGGCCGCCATGGCATTCAAGACGTTGTGCCGCCCGCTCGCCGCCAGCAGGAAGTCGCCGAACGGTTTGCCTTTCGAGTGGACGCGAAATTTCATGCCCGCACCGTCGACCGCCAAATCGCTCGCCACCCAATCATTCCTCGCAGAAAATCCGTACGTTTCCACCGGACAAAATGCTTTTTCCGCCGCCCGCCGCAGTGCCGGCCCGGATTCTTCCGTATCTCCCCAGACGACCACCCGCCCGCGCCGCGGCACAAGATTCACCAAACGGCGGAAGGCCAGCTCGTAGGTCTCAAAGTCCCGGTAGATGTCCGCGTGGTCGAATTCCAGCGAAGTGATGATCAGATCATCCGGATGGTAGTGAAAAAACTTCGGGCCGCGGTCCCAGAACGCTGTCTCGTACTCATCGCCTTCCAGAATAAATTCTTCGCCGCCGCCTAACCCGTAGCTCTTTCCAAAATTCTCAGCTACCCCGCCCACGAGAAAGTTCGGCCGCTTGCCCGCGGTTTGAAACATCCAAGCCAGCATCGCCGTAGTCGTCGTTTTTCCGTGCGTTCCGCTCACCACGATCGAATGCCGCTCCGGCAAAAAGACTTCTTCCAGAATCTCCGGCATCGAACGGTACGGAATCTTGCGATCCAGAACCTCTTCCAGCTCCGGATTCCCGCGCGCGATAATGTTGCCAACCACCACCAGATCCGGCGCCGGCGTTAGATGCGCCGCATCAAACTCATGAAAGAAAGAGATCCCCAACTTTTCGAGCAGTGTCGATGCCGGCGGATAGACGCCCGAGTCCGATCCCGTCACGCGGTAGCCATGCTCGCGCAACATTCCGGCGAGCGGCGCCATCGCGGATCCACCGATCCCAATCACGTGAACATGCCTCGGATCGCTCATGGCACGACCGCCGGCTCGAGAATCTCCAGCTGCCCTTCCGCCTCGGCTCTCAAATGAGCCTTTACTCCCAAGGGCACCGTTAGCATGGGACGGGCGGTATGCCCGACCGCCGCGCCATAAACAAGCGGGACTCCGAGGGCACCTAAAATCCTTCGGCATACGTCCTGCACCGTCGCGCTGCCCGACATCAGCGGTCCACAATCCGGAAATTCGCCAAGCACGAACCCGCGGACTTCCTCGAATTTTCCCGCCTGTTTCAGATGCATCAGCGCCCGATCGACCTGCCATGGCTTCATGCCGCGATCCTCAAGCAACAAGATCGCCCCGCGCGTGTCCAGCTCCCACGGCGTCCCCAGCGTCGTCTCGACCAGCGTCATGCAACCGCCAAGAACCCGGCCCTCCGTTTCTCCGCCGACCAGCGTCTCGCCCCTCAACCGCAACATCCAGCCGCCGTCCGTCTTTCCGACGGCTGCGAGCAGCGACTCCCGGTCATAACCATTCGCCGCGCCGTCGCCAGCCTCCAGTCCCGCAGCCAGCATCGGTCCATAAAATCCGATCCACGAATACTGCTTCCACAGATAGGCCTGCAGCGAGGTCAAATCGCTGTATCCCAAGATCACCTTGGGCGCGTGCGCGCGTTCTATTGCAAGATTGTCGAGCAGATAGTTCGATCCGTACCCGCCCCGAATGGCCACAAGCGCATCTACATCGTCGCGCTCCAGCTCGTTCAAGAGCTCGTTTCGTCTGCTGGTTAGCGCTCCAGCGAAGTATCCCTCCGGCGTGAGCGGTGTGGAATCGGCCACATGAAATCCCAAGTTGCGCAACTCCTCAGCGCCAGCCAGCACTTTTGAAAACTCGGCAGGAGACGCCGGCGCAAACGGCATCAGCACGCTGCCGGAATTCAGCGCGCGCGGCTTCCGCCCCTCGCCTGCCATCGATCGTGTTTGCAGTTCGCTGGCTCTCACGCTCATCCGTTTTGCCGATCTACCGGCACCATTTCGCAGTTCATACCTGGTCTACAAAGCGCCTGGAGTATTTTTTCTTGCTGATGCGGGTTGACTTCCGCGTCGAACTGAATGAGATTTTTTTCACCCGAGAGCGAAACCTGGAAGTTGTCGATGGCAATCTTCAATTCTGAGAAGATCCGGTGCACATCCGTAACCATGTTTTCCCTATGGTCCACAAAAATGCGGAACAGCATGTAACGGGGCTTCAGGTTGAGCCAGTCTTCGACGTAGAAAAGAATAATCAAGCCGCCCAGCACCAGCGCGCAGGCAATGCCTGAAACCGCGTACAGCCCGCCGCCGGCCGCCAGGCCCATGGCCGCGACGGCAAAAATGGTCGCCGCGGTTGTCAGTCCCGTGACGTTGCCTCGCTCGCGAAGAATCACCCCTGCGCCGAGAAATCCGATGCCTTGCACGATATTTGAGGCAATTCGAGTCGTACTGCTGTCACCCGTGAGCCGCGCGATTTCGACCGAAGCGATGGTGAAGAGCGCCGCGCCAAGCGCAACGCAAAACCCCGTGCGCATCCCTGCTGGGCGCCTGCGAACGCTCCGTTCGACACCGATAATCGAGCCGAGCAAAGCGGCCCACGCCAGGCGCGCCACGATTGTGCTTAGGGGAAGCATGTTCTCCCGCGTTTCAGGTGCTATGGCAGGATTCTACACACTACAATTTGAATTGCGTCAATTTCGCGAAGTGCCGTGCCCTGGCGTGTATCTCGCTCCGTTTGAGCACCCGCAGCCGGTCCAGTCCGAATTTCTCGACGGTAAAGCTTCCCAGCACCGAGCCGTAGACCATCGCACGGCGAAGCGTGGCGTCGCTCAAGTCCTTCGCACCCGCCAAATAACCCATAAAGCCGCCCGCGAAGCTGTCGCCCGCGCCCGTCGGGTCATGCGGCTCTTCGAGAGGAAAGGCGGGCACGCAAAATACGCCGCGTTTGTCCACCATCATCGCGCCGTATTCGCCGCGCTTCACCACGAGGGTCGAGGGTCCCAGCTTGAAAATATGCTTTGCCGCGCGCAGCAGGTTGTGCTCGTTCGAGAGCTGACGTGTCTCCGAATCGTTGATCATCAGAATATCGACATGCCGGAGCGTCTCGCGCAGTTCGTCGGGCGTACGCTCGATCCAGTAATTCATCGTGTCGAGCGCGACAAGCTTCGGCCTTCCCTTTACCTGCTTTAGGACGTCACGCTGCAAATCCGGCGCAATGTTTGCCAGAAAAACGTACTTCGACGATTTGTATTTCTCTGGGAGCTTGGGCTTGAACCCCGCAAATACGTTCAAGTCCGTGGCCAGCGTCACGCGCTCATTCAAGTTTTCCGAATAGCGGCCTGCCCAGAAAAACGTTTTTCCGGCAGCGCGCTCCAATCCTTCCGTATCGATATGGCGCCCGCGAAAGACTGCTTCATCCTTGGCGGTGAAGTCCTCGCCCACGATGGCCACAAGGCTTACTGGCGCGAAAAAGCTCGCCGACAGGGCGAAGTATGTCGCCGCTCCGCCCAGAGTCCAATCGACCTTTCCATACGGGCTTTCGAGCGCATCAAATGCCACCGATCCGACTACGAGTAAGGACACAGGCTTCTCCTAAGAAATATATTTCCCGATAATCGCTTCGAGCTTTTTCTTTGTGGCTTTTGGAACCAGCTTCATATCCGTCACCAAAGCATGTTTCAGCGCGGTTCCGCACTTGCAGCTTCGCCCTTCAGGCATCGCACGCACCGTTTCGCGCAAAACCTTTTGCGCGTTTTCCGCATTCTGCACCAGCGTCGCAATAATCTGTGAAGCTGTCACGGACTCATGCTCCGGATGCCAGCAATCAAAATCGGTGATCATCGCAACCGTGGCGTAACAAATCTCCGCCTCTCGCGCCAGCTTGGCTTCCGTCACATTCGTCATGCCAATCACTTCGAACCGCAACTGCCGGTGCATGCTGGCCTCCGCCAAAGTCGAAAACTGCGGTCCCTCGATGCACACATAGGTTCCCCGCCGGTGCACCATCACTCCGCAATGCACGCTCGCATCGGCCAGGGCCGCCGACATCTGCGCGCAGGTCGGCTTATCAAACCCTACGTGCGCCACCAGCCCGTCGCCAAAAAACGTCGAAATGCGGTTCTTCGTGCGGTCTACGAACTGGTCAGGCACCAAAAACTCTCCCGGCCGCAGATCTTCCATCAGCGATCCCACCGCGCTGACAGAGATAATTCGCTCCACTCCCAGCAGTTTCATCGCATACACATTTGCCCGAAAATTGATCTCGCCCGGCAAAATGCGGTGTCCGCGTCCATGCCGCGCCAAAAAAGCCACCCGCTTCCCCTCGAGAAACCCAAGCACGATCGCGTCTGAGGGCTCTCCAAACGGCGTCTTCACGGTTACTTCGCGCGTCTTCGTGAGCCCGTTCATCGAATACAACCCGCTGCCGCCTATAATCCCTATCTCCGCCTGCGTGTTTGCACGGTTCGACTTCTCTGTTTTAGCAGCCGCCATTCGCTTGTCTCCGTGAAATTAACTGTTGAGGTCTACCGGTTCGAATGCCACTTTGCCATCGTGGTCGTGCAAAGTGCCCGCGGGAAAATCCGGGTCATGTCCAAACGCCACAATCCACCCGTCCCGCACAAACTCTCCAATCCACTTCCGCTTCGTCTCGAGCGTAGTCAATGGATATAGATCGTACGCAATGATCCACGGCAACGGCAAATGGTGGCGCGTGGGAATCAGATCCGCGACCATCATCAACTTCTTGCCGCCGCCGGTAATCTGCACCCCTTGGATCTGCAAATTGTGCCCCGGAATCTTCACCACCGAGACTCCTGGCACAATTTCGCAGTCGCCATCGGCAAGCTGCCACTGTCCTGCATCGCTGATGGCCGTAAAATCGTGCGCGTAGTAGCTGGCCCGATCTCTCTCCGTGGGCCGCATGGCGTGCTCCAGCTCCGCGCGCTGTACTACATATTTCGCATTCGGAAACGTCGGAACAACCTTTCGATTCGCCAGCCGCGTATTTCCACCGGCATGGTCGAAATGCAGGTGGGTGTTGATGACGACATCGATTTCCTGCGGCTTCAGTCCAGCCCTTTCGAGCGAATCGGCGTAGGGGTCGCCCTCAGCAAAGCCATAAATATTTCGCAATTTCGCGTCCCACTTTGTTCCGTTCCCCGTCTCTACCAGAATATTCTTCCCGCCTGTGCGGAGCAGCAACGAATTTGCCGCTAGCGGAATCCGGTTCCGGTCATCCGCCGCCATTTTCTTTTCCCACAGCGTTTTCGGAACCACACCAAACATGGATCCGCCATCCAGCCGGAAAATGCCGCCGTGAATGTGCCGAACTTCGATGTCTCCCAGGTGCATTCCGAGCCGCCTCAGGCCACAACGCCGCTCTCTCGAAGCAATTCGTTCACTGCCGTAAATGGATCCTTTCGCCGCTCCGCCACGTCCTTTGCCATCTCCGCCAGCCGCGCCTCTCCGCCTGCACCGCCCAACACGCGTTCCACCAGCCGCGACTCAAGCAATCCCAACAGCCGCCGCTTCCAATGCTCCAAATGTTTCCGCTCGCGTTCCCCGCTAGCTTCAAAATGCTTCCGAAATTTCAGAATCGTTTCTCCCAGCACCTCGATTCCCTTGCTCTCGCTAGCCACCGTCCGCACTACCTGTGGGTGCCAACCGTCGCGCGGCATCACCAGCGCGAGCATTGCCATCAACTGCTGCTCCAACCGGTCCGCGCCCTCGCGATCGGCCTTATTCAAAACAAAAATATCTCCAATCTCCATCAACCCTGCCTTCATATTCTGGATATCGTCGCCCATCCCCGGCACGAGGACCACCAAAACGCAATCCGCCAGCCGCACAATATCGATCTCGTCCTGCCCCACGCCCACCGTCTCGATCAAAACTTCCTCTTTCCCTGCCGCGTCCAGCAAGAGCGCCACTTCCGCCGTCGCCCGCGCTAACCCTCCCATGAATCCACGCGTGGCCATTGACCGAATATACATTCCCTTGTCGCTCGCATGGCTCTGCATCCGAATGCGATCCCCCAAGATCGCCCCGCCCGTGTAAGGACTCGTCGGATCCACGGCAATTACGCCCACTTGCTGCTGATCTTTCCGGTAATACGCCGCCAAACGATCCACGAGCGTGCTCTTGCCCGTTCCGGGCGCCCCGGTCACTCCGGTCAGATAAGCTCGTCCTGTCGATCGAAAAAGCCGGCGCAGCAACTCCTCTGCCGCCGCCTGATGATTCTCAATCGCCGTAATCGCGCGCGAAATCGCCCGCACATCGCCCGCCCGCACCAAGTCCGCCCAGGTCTCAACAGGCAGCGTCATTTTGTCCTTCGATTGTCCATGGAGGCGAGGAAGCTCGGGTGCACCCGCCTATTATCCCGATTTTTGCCACTAGCCCCAAATGCCCCGCCGGCATCGCCGGCGGACCCGTAGCACCTTGTTCACGTTTCCCTGCGAGCTCGAGGACCTCGGTGCTAAAACCCGCCTTCTGCTCTAAGCTCGATCGAGCCGTAACTCACTTCTTCCCCAGCAATTGCCTGGCGATCACTAGCTTCTGAATCTCGCTTGTTCCTTCCCCAATTGTGCACAGCTTCACATCGCGATAAAACTTCTCCGCCGGGTAATCCTTAATGAATCCGTATCCGCCATGCACCTGCACGCATTCATTCGCCACCCGCACGGCCACCTCGCTGGCAAACAACTTCGCCATACTCGACTCCCGCGTAAACCGCACATCCTTCCGGTCCGCCAGCCACGCCGCCTGGTACACCAGCAGCCGCGCCGCCTCCACTTCTGTCGCCATGTCCGCCAACTTAAACTGAATCGCCTGAAACTCGCTGATCGCCTGCCCAAACTGCTTGCGCTGCTTCGCATAGCTCACCGCCGCGTCCAGCGCCCCCTGCGCCATTCCGAGCGCCAAAGCCGCAATCGAAATCCGCCCGCCATCCAGGATCTTCAAACTCCCCGTAAACCCCTCGCCCTCCGGCCCCAGCAAATTCTCCGACGGAACGCGGCAATCCGAAAAAATCACTTCCGATGTATCGCTGGCCCGCATCCCGAGCTTGTTCTCCTTCTTTCCCGGCTTAAATCCCGCCATCCCCTTTTCCAAAATAAACGCGCTAATCCCGTGCGAGCCCTTCGACTTGTCCGTCACCGCCATTGCCACGCAGAAATCCGCGTAATGCCCGTTGGTCGTAAACGTCTTCGCGCCGTTCAAGACCCAAAAATTCCCATCGCGCCGCGCCGTTGTCCGCGTCCCGCCCGCATCCGACCCGGCCTCGGGCTCCGTCAACGACCAGGCTCCGATCTTCTTCCCCGACGCCAGCGGCGCCAAATACTTCTTCTTCTGCGCCTCGGTCCCAAACTTAAAAATGTGATTGCTGCACAAAGAATTGTGCGCCGCCACAATCAACCCGATGGAGCCATCGACGCGCGCCAATTCCTCAATCGCAATCACATACTCCATGTAACCCAATCCCGCCCCGCCATACTCCTCAGGAAAAATCACGCCGAGCAGCCCCATCTCGCCCAGCTTCGGCATAATTTCGACCGGAAAATGCGAAGCCTCGTCCCACTCCATCACATGCGGCAATATCTCGCCCTGAGCAAACTCCCGCACACTCCGCCGCAACTGTTGCTGTTCCTCGGTAAATGTGAAGTCCACGTTGTCTCCGCGCGGCTATATGCTTCGGCTATACTCCGCCAAAGTTCCGCTTATAGGCCATTTTACACAAGCCCCCGCCGTATTGGGCCATGTCTCTTGGCGCATGTTTTCTCGACTCTAGACTGCGCCCGTTCGCCAGCGAGTCGACTGGCGATAGCGCAGGATCGCGAAGATGTCGCCGGCGCACCTCTGACATTCGCCGGTGTTGGCTACATTCGGCATCAAAGATGCGATATGATGACGGGCAGCGGTGGGTCCATGCGACGGTTGACGGGTTTCGTTTCGATCCAAGTGGTGTGGATGGCGCTCGGCGCCTTCGCGCTGCTCTTCCTTCCCCCAGCGTCTGCTCGGCAGTCCGTCTCCGATCCGTCACATGCCAACACCCGCGGGCTACTGGATTACGCGTCAAGTGGCCGGCTTACCCTGCAAATCCAGGACGCGGCGGGTGCGCCTTTTTTCGAAGGCGCCAAGATCACGCTTCTGACCTCGCAAATCGAAACGAAACTATCCACCACTTCCGATCAGACGGGCCAAGCCCACTTCACGGCTTTGCCCGCCGGCCAGTATCTCCTGGAAATTACTGCGCCCGGCTACCACACCATTCAGCAGCAAGTTACCATCTCCGGCACACGAGAAAACCAAAACATCATGGTCTCCCTGCTGCCCGCCGCCGTCGGCGCGAAGGTCAAGGTTGGCTCAGTCTCCGCCTCCCCCAGGGCCATCAAGGAATCTGAAAAAGCGCTGCATGCCCTGCAAGTGAACCGCCTCGACGAGGCCCAGCAGCATCTTTCTCTCGCTCTGGGAATCGACCCGGACTTCGCCGACGGGAACTATCTGATGGGCTTGGTTCTTCTGCGCCGGAAGGACCCCTCAAAAGCCTCCGCTTACTTGCAGAAGAGTCTGAGACTCTCTCCGGATCACACCGCCGCGCTGCTCGCCCTCGGCGAAGCGCAGTATCTCGACCACGATTATTCCGCCGCCGCCGCATCGTTCGAGAAATTTCTGCATGATCAGCCCAGCAGCCCGCAGGCTCCTGTCGCACAAAAATATGTCGATGCCCTGCGCAAGACAAGCCTGCCAGGAGCGTCCGGCGACGCGGGGAGCTCGGCCTCTTCGTCCTCGGGCGTCCGCGATTTGAGCAGCGGTGACGTAGCAGCGGATTCGGACTTGCCGCCCCTCCCCGACTTGAATCCCGTCACGGAAGCCAATTGGGCGCCTCCCGACGTGGACAGCGAGAAACTCGACCTTGACACGACCACTGCCTGCGAGCTCAACCAGGTGATCGACGCCGTAAGCAGTCGCACGCAAGAACTGGTCCAGAATGTTGACCGATTCACCGCCACCGAACAGATCGAGCATTCCAACATCAGCCCGATGGGACTCCAAACCTCCCGGGAAGCGCGCAAATTCGATTACGTCGTCGAGATCCATCAAGTCGGCAAGAGCGATTTGGACGTACGCGAATACCGGAATAGCAACAGCGCGGTCGCTACCAGGGATTTTCCCGGGCACATCGCTACCGTCGGTCTTCCCACGCTCGCTTTAATTTTTCATCCCTACATGCGGGCCAGATATGAATTTCAATGCGAAGGTCACGGATCCTGGCAGGGTCACGCCGCATGGGTCGTGCATTTTCATCAGCGCACCGACCATGCCAGCACCATGCTCACCTATCACGTGGGTGACCGATTCGTCGCTGTCGGGCTGAAGGGGCGCGCCTGGATCGATGTCGGCACCTCCCAGGTCCTTGCCATGGAATCGGACGTAATGCATCCGGCCCCCGAAATCCGGCTCGTACGCGATCATCAGCTCATCGAATACGGTCCTGTGAGCTTCCGCGACAAGTCTCTCGAGCTCTGGCTTCCGAAGAGCGCCGACTGGTACTGCTCGATTTCCGGCCAGCGCTTTCACCGCCGTCATACCTTCAGTCAATTTTTGCTCTTCTCGATCGACGACAAGCAGAAGATCGGTGCGCCGGCCGAGCCGGTCGCATCTCAGATCCCCCAATAATCCATCGGCAGCTCTGCCATGCCTTGCGACTTCGCCACAGGCGCCATTCACGCCCTGGCCGTCTGCGGCCGCCCCACAATCTCCCCTAAGGCCACCAGCGCCCGCTCGCATCCCTCCCGATCCACATCGCAGTGCGTCACAAACCTAACGGAATAGGTAGCCGTATCCAGCGCCCAAATCTCCTTCTCGCGCAACAGATCGCACAACTCAACTGCGTTCTTTCCCGTCCCCTCACAATCAAAAATCACAATATTCGTCTTCACCTTCGCCGGATCGATCTTCAACCCCGGCATCGCGGCAATGCCCTTCGCCAACACCTGCGCATTCTCGTGATCCACATGCAGCCGCCCCGGCGATTCCTCAAGTGCAAGCAACCCCGCCGCCGCAATCACTCCGGCCTGCCGCATTCCTCCGCCAAACATCTTCCGGTAGATCCGCGCCTTCTCAATGAACCGAGCCGACCCCACGATCATCGATCCTACCGGCGCCGCTAGCCCTTTCGACAAACAAAACATCACCGAATCCACACCCTTCGTCATCGCCCTAACACTCTCGCCCAGCGCCACCGACGCATTAAAAATCCGCGCCCCATCCATATGCACTTTCAATTTCGCGTCATGCGCCCGCTCGCAGATCTCATTTACCGAGGCCGTTGCGTGCAAAGTCCCGCCCGCCATATTGTGCGTATTCTCCATACAAATCAGCGCGGTCTGCGAGTCATAATAAATCTTCGGCCGAATCACCTCCTCAATCTGCTTCCAGGAGAGAATCCCGTCGAGCCCGCGCGCAATCCTCGGCATACAGCCCGCAATCGCCGACATCGACGCCAGCTCATACAAATTCACATGACTCTTTTCATCGCAAATCACCTCATCGCCGTGATGAGTCCAGGACTTAATCGCAATCAAATTGCCCATGCATCCGGTCGGAACAAAAAGCGCCGCCTCTTTCCCGAAAATCTCAGCTGCCCGCTTCTCCAGCCGGTTCACCGTCGGGTCTTCCCCGTACACATCATCCCCGACCGCAGCCTCTGCCATAGCCCGCCGCATCTCCAGCGTCGGCCGCGTAACCGTATCGCTTCGCAAGTCGACAATATGATCCAGCGCCGTCACGTCGTCCGGATCGCTCCGCATCCCGCTCTTAGCAATCGTCCCAGTCACCGTGTCTGCTCCTCTTCTTCTCCGTGTCCTCTGTGCCCTGCGTGTAAAAAAAAGCGTTCCATTTTGACCGCAACCCACCCACGCTTATCTCATCAATTCCACAAACACCTCGTTAGAAACACTCAATCGAGCTGGAGCAAGCCGCACCACATTCCCGCGCCGCTCCACAAGTCCAGCCGCCTCTAATGCTTCGAATCTCTTGCCGAGTCCAACCCCGTACTTCTTCTCAATCCGCCCCACATTAATCCCATCCAACTGTCGCAACCCCAAAAACAACTCCTCTTCCAAAGCACTCTCGGGCGTCACCGTTTCCAACTGCTCCACGGGCAACCGCCCGGTCTCTATCGCTCCCACATATGCTGCTGCATCATGCGCATTCGCCCACCGCTGCGACCCCGAAAACGAATGCGCCCCCGCCCCGAATCCCAAATACGACTCGCGCCTCCAATACTTCAAATTGTGGTGGGACTCTGACCCCGGCTTCGCCCAATTCGAGATCTCGTAATGGTGATAACCCAGATCCCCCAGAAACGCGCAAGCCGCTTCATAGAAATCCGCCATCGCATCATCGCTCGGAACCGCCCCCGCGCTGTAACGCGTTCCACTCTCTAAAATCTCTAGCCCCAACCGGCTGCCTTCATCCACCTCCAACACATAGACCGAAACATGCTCCGGCCCCAGCTTCCCCAACTCGCCGAGAGACTCGCGCCAACTCTCCGCCGTCTGAAACGGCAATCCCGCAATCAAATCAAAACTGATATTCCGAATACCCGCCTGGCGCAAAATTCCTGCCGCCCGATAAATATCTCCCCGCCGATGCATGCGCCCAGTCGCCGCCAGCTCCTGATCCGAAAACGACTGCACTCCAAAACTGACCCGATTAATCCGTGCCGCAACCCAGGCCTCCGCCTTCTCCGCCGTCACCGTTTCCGGATCAGCCTCGAGAGTCACCTCGATGAACTCGTTCGAAAACGACTGCCGAATTGCCCCAATCATGCGCCCCAACAACTCGGGCTCCAGCAGACTGGGCGTCCCCCCGCCAAAATAAACTGTATCCACAATCGCTGAACCAAATTCCGCCGGCAACTCGATTCCCGCGGCACGATACAACTCCCGGTGCCCGCGAATCTCCCGGCAAACTGCCTCCACGTAAGGCGCAAAACGCCCCAGAGACACCACTCCGGTATGAAAATTACAGTACGTGCATTTGGTCTGGCAAAACGGAACCTGCACGTAAATCCCTAGGTTCATCATTTGAAAAACTCTAGCACACACCTGCTAGCGTCTGCGCTGGTTCACTTCTCCTTTTCGTGTCACCGCTTCACTCGCATTGCCGATTACCTTTACCCACATCTTCCTCTCCCTTGGCCCATCAAACTCACAAAAAAACACTCCCTGCCACTGCCCGAGCATCAGTTTTCCCTCTTCCACGAAAATCGCCTGCGACGTCCCTGTCAAAACCGCCTTAGCATGGGAATCCGAATTCCCTTCGGCATGCCGGTACGCCCCCGCTCGCGGTACCAACCTCTCAAACACCCCCTCCAGGTCCGTCGCCACATCCGGATCAAAATGCTCGTTAATGGCCACCCCGGCGGTCGTATGCGGCACATACACGTAGCAAACGCCCTCCGCCACCCCCAAAGCGGCCACCAGCTTCTTCACCTCGTCGGTAACATCCACAAACTCCGTCCGCCGCCGCGTCTTCACCCGCAAGACTTCCATCGACATCGCGCCTCTCCCGAAGATCCGGCAAATTCTAACACCAGCCCGACACCCGACCCGCCGATCTGGCCATCGACCGTCCGTTCACCTGCAATTCACCACGAGTTCAGTTCCCGTGCATTGCCGCTTCTCCTGAACTGGGTAAAAGTGCCTATCGTCATCCAACAACACCTTACTTGGTCCACCACCAGGTAAGTCGAACGGCTGCCATGGCCAGTGTCCATGACTATGGCGGCCGTTCAAAAAATTCAGGAGGCAGCCGTGCAAAGCAAGCTGAAGGACACTGGACGCATGTGGCTGTGGGCATTCCTAGCTGTAATAGCATTGGCACAGTTCTACGTCGTCCGCGAGCTCCTGGCCGCCTTGGCCCTCTTCGCCTTGGGCTTTGCCGCATTGGCTGCCGTGATTGCAAGCCTCTACGCGCTCCAAAAGACCTGGGAACTGGTCGTTCAGCGTCTGGCCCTTCGCCAGCCCGTCATGAGCATGGCTAAAGTAACCAATATGGCTTCTGTCGCCAGGCTGGCCTCGGCCGACCCCGGCAATCCGAAAGCCGCCTGACCCGTAATTCTGAGAATGAAACGTTTTCGCGCTTTTTCTCTCTACTGAGTAAGCACCACTGTTTCCAGCTTGAAAACGGAACGCAGCTAACAAATGAGCGCCTTTACCAAATTTCGTCATCGACTGAATCACGAGCGCACCAGCACCTCAGGCGAGCCGGCCTCCCCCAGCCCTCTCCTCTCAGCAACGTGCAGGCGCTCCATGGAGCCTCTCTTGTTACAGAAACCGTCTTATTCACGCCGCGCCCTAACTCGCCTCGCAGCTTCGGAAGACATATGGGTTTGCTGGCGCTGCAACGGCCGCGACGATGTCTCCCGCGTCCTCGACATCAGCATCGACGGCCTTTTCATCCAGACCCAACACCTCAAAGTCAAAGAAGGCATGCCCGCCAAGCTCGACTTCCTTGTCCAGGAAGGCCGCATCCAAGCCGACGCTGTGGTTCGCCACGTCAAAGGAGGCAGCGGCCTAGGACTGCGCTTTATCGTGCTTGCCGAGCAAGACCGCCAACGCCTAAAAGCCCTGCTCTCAAGGCTCCGCTCGCATCACGGCAAGCCGCCCTCAGAAACTTTCCGGCCTCTCGAACAGGAGTAACTTTGCTCGGTTGTCACGAGCCAAAGACTCCGGTCCATCATTGCGTGACCCGTCACACTTTTACGAGCCGCAGGTTGAAGCTGAATGGACGCTCCACCGCCGCCTGCGTTTTCCAACCGCCGGCTTCCGCGAGCCTTCTGAACCCTTCCATCGTTCGCGGTCGCGTCAGGAATCGATTCGTGGCCACCGAAGCTCGCACCGGCCCTCCGTACCGCGTAACCGAGCCTATGACAACGGCATCTCCCGCCGTTCCGCCGTGGAGCGCCCTGAGGTTTGAAACGATCTCGTCGTCCGAGCCGTATTCGAACAGGCCTCCCTCCGAGGAGATACCGCATATCGCTTCGCCCGACTGCGTGGTTTCGAGCGCCTCCCGCAATCGGCTGACGTCCGACCAGTCGTAGTAAAAATGAGTGAATCCGATCCTAAGCCCGCCTAGAGGCGCCGCGGGTGCACACAAAGCTTCTACCGCCCGCACTCCAAAGGCGGGCCCCTTTTCATCGCGATCCAGGACTGCGATCGCGATCTTGCGGCCGCCGAGCAACCCCCGATGTTCAACCCGCAGCTGAATCAAAGCATTCCAGCTGTCCGACGCCGGTCCGCCTGCGATGCTTAGCAAGCACAGGGGCCGCCTTCTCTCAACCGCCATGGTGCCGGCAAGCCCCTCGGCCAGCAATCGCGACATGTCCTGTAACCGCAGCCGCGTAGTAAACGCCGGAAAGGACGCCGCAATTCTTTGGTCTATTGGAGTTGCGCCTTTTCCCAGGTTCTCGGGACCCAGTTTCAACAGATATGTACTCATCCCGTCCAGGTATGTCTCCGTGGCCGACATAAGTCCCCGGCCGAGCATCGAATTCCGCAAAGCCTCCCGGAGCGCCTCAGGCATCTCCTCCCGCCTCCCTGCTTCGCGAATATATTGTTCTGCCATGGACCCTAGTTCCGCCTCGCTAGGAGCAAGCGTAAACGCCGGATTGGTTACATCGATAACAGCAAGGTCTCCGCCCTCTTCGCTCTTTGCATAAACGATGTCTCGCGCCATATCGCCCCCTTGAGTTTCGCCCTTCCCTACGGTAAGGAAATCTGCTCGTACCCAACAAACTCCCTTTACTAATTATACCACATTTCAGGGGCTTTTTCAAGCAAAAACCGCGGTCTGCCCGAAGCGGGGTTGCGCATTCCCTCGGTACCGTCCTGTCTGAGGCGCGCGGGTTACTTCTGATTCTTTCGTCCCTTCGCTCGCCAGGGCCTATAATCAAACACAGGGGGGCAGGGGTCGCTGCTTCGCTCTGATGACTCCGTCGGGCGACTCGGCAGAAAGTATTTGGAGGCTAAATCGTGACCGACAACGCCGAGAAATTGGACGACGCGAAAAAGGATAAATCGAAGTTCAACTGGGTAACGGGGCGTTCCTCCTGTTCGCTACCGAAGATATTCCAGGTACTCCGGTTGCAAGTCGAAGAGGACGTCAAGACCCGCAACGCGCTGCGTCCCAAGAATTCCCCCTATGAATTTTCCGTCAAAGAGACCGGGAGCGACTTTACGGTTTCCTACGAAGCCAAGGATGTAAGCAGGTCCGTCACCTTCACTCTGGCCGAGCATGGCATCCTTGTTCGCGGCGACAAAGGCAATCAGATGTTTGAGGTGAACCTGACCTTTACGGATGAGGGTGAGTGCAAACTCATCGTGAACAAAGAGCCGCGTGACTATTGGCAGGTGCGGCGCATGGCTCTCGAAGAGCTATTGTTTCAAGGCCACTAGTTCCTCCCCTTCCGGGAAGAGAAACCTTCCTGCCAAAAAACCAAAACGGAAATTGGCGCCTGTAGGTGCTGTGCTTTGACGGCGTCTCGCCGGCCGTACGACTGGCCCCGACCCGTCTTGAAAACGATTTGCTCGTCGTCGGCCTGTGGTCATACTGGTTATAGAAGTCTCGCTTCAAGTGGTCATTGTGCGATACCACTTTCTGCGCGATACTCGCCCATATGCCAGCGCCTGCGCTTACGCTCGCAGTGTTTTCCGTCCCCGCACCCGTCTTCTGGCCATACTTCGCCGGCTTGGCCATCCTCGCCATCGGCCTCCCTCTGATCCTCAGAAACGAAGTTCGACAGGCTCGGGGCCTCGACCGACTCATGCCCTTCGGCCGCCTCTTCTACGCGATTCCCCTGGCTGTTTTCGCAGGGGAACACTTTACTCTGGGCAGTTTGATGGCCTCCGGGATCCCCTCCTGGATTCCTGCGCATCTCTTCTGGATCTATCTGGTGGGCGTAGCTCTGGTCGCTGCAGCCCTGAGCATCGTCGTTAAGAAATACTCAGAGTTGGCCGCAACACTCCTCGGCAGCATGATCCTTCTCTTTGTCGTGCTGCTGCACATTCCACGGGTGGCCGCCAACCCACACGATAGAATTTCCTGGGCGGTCGCCCTAAGAGATCTGTCATTCAGCAGTGCCGCGTTCGCATTCGCGGGCGCCCAGCGAGAGTCGCCATCCGCAAACGCGACACCGCTCCTTGTAACCCTTGCCCGCTACGCCATGGCGGTCACGGCCATTTTTTTCGGCGTCGAACATTTTCTCCATCCTGAGTTCGCCCCCGGCGTCCCGCTCCCAAAAATCACCCCGACATGGATCCCCTTCCGCCTCTTTTGGGCCTATCTCACCGGCACAGCCCTGCTCGTCACCGGCGTACTTCTCCTCATCAACAAAAAATCCCGCTTTGCCGCAACCTGTCTTGGCATCACGATTCTTCTGATAGTCCTCGTGATCTACCTGCCCATCCTCATCTCCATTCCCTCCGACATCGGAAACGGACTAAATTACTTCGCGGATACCCTCATGTTTGCCGGCGCCTTCTTGCTTCTAGCCGATGCACTTCCCAAAGAAGATCACCTTCATGCTTGAAGGCACGCCCGCTACCGCTCGAGCACCCCTGCCCCAAATCGGGGACGCGCTGCAAAAACCTCCCCGCATCGCCATTAAAGCTGGCGGCCGCATCCTCTTCCTTGACCCCGCGGAGATCGTAACGGTCGAAGCACAGGGCAACTACGTTGTGCTCCAGAGGCTTTCTGGCGCCGCTCTCGTCCTCCGCGTTTCCCTATCCGTCGCCGCCCGGAAACTACTTCCCTACGGTTTCGTCCGCATTCACCGCTCCGCTCTGATAAACGCCGCCTTTGTCGAAGAAATCCGCCCCTGCGCCACGGGCGACTTCATCCTCCGCATCAAAGGAGGACAGGAGTTCCAGGTTTCTCGCACATTCAAAAGGAATCTCCATACCATCACCCCGCTCTGGCTCGGAACGGACGGCTTCTCTGACGGCTGAAAATTCGCCATTCTCGGATGCCAGTCGATGGCGCGGAAAGGAATCAAGAAAATGAAAAACACTTTTCTACTCGCAGCGTGCGGCACGCTCTGTCTAGTGACCCTGAGAGCGAATCCACCACAAGCTGCGTCACCACTATCCCCAGGCCCGGAAACAGATCGCGCTCCCGTTCTCGTTGAGCTCTTCACCTCGGAAGGCTGCTCCACCTGCCCGCCAGCCGACACTCTTCTCAGCAAACTCGAATCCCTGCAACCGATCGACGGCGCCCAAATCATTGCCTTGGAAGAACACGTCGACTACTGGAATCACGACGGCTGGGTCGACTCCTATTCCTCGCCCGATTGGACCCTCCGCCAACAAGCTTACGTCGACCGCTTCAAAGGCAAATCCCCGTTCACGCCTCAGATGGTCGTCGACGGTCAATCCCAGTTCGTCGGCAACAACCCCCAAGACGCTCAAGCCGCCATCCAGGAGGCCGCCCACCGCCTCAAAACCCAGATTTCGATAACCGGCGTGCCTTCCGACAAGGGCGATGCGCAACGCTTTGAAATCCGTGTGGGAAACAGGGCCGGTGCCGCAACCGAGGAACCAGCCGATGTCTGGATCGCCGTCACCGAGGATGGCCTCCGGAGCTCCGTGAAAGCTGGTGAAAACGCCGGCAAGGACCTGAGCCATGTAGCAACCCTGCGGTACTTGCACAAAGCCGGATCCGCCCCAGCCAAGGACTCCTCCCCACTCGTTCTAACGCAGCAGGTCAAATTCAAAGCAAGCTGGAAAAAAGAAAATCTCCACATAGTCGTCTTCGTCCAGGAACGAAAAAGCCTGCATGTCCTTGGAGCCGCCTCCGTGCGCATCGCCGGCTAGCGACCAACGCCCCTTTCCCGTTCTCAGTTCTATACCTGCGCTTGATTCGAACCGTAGAACGTCCCGGAGCTCTTTCTTCCAGAGTCAACTCCTTCCAAAATCGCTCGCGACTTGGTGTTTGACCTTGTGTAAAATAATTCTGCGGGAGATAGCCGATGAGGGACGAGAGCACGAGGCAGGCAGCGCAGGAGTTTCTGGCAGCGAAACTTACCGAAGAAGCTCAAAAACAGGAGGAGAAGCTCAATCAGGAAACAGCCGTCGCCCGCTCACTCCAGGTTTGGAAGAGTTTTCGCGACGCCATCTTTTCCCAGTGCGAGGAATGGAACGCCGTAACCCAAGAGCAGACCCTCACCTGCAAGGAGACTCCTCTTGGCGACCTCCGAATCTGGTGTGCCGCCACCACCAAATACATGACCGTCCATTACGATTCCAGGAAGCTCCTGGTCACCATCCGGAACGCCGGCCGCCGCGAGAATGAGAAAGACCTGCAACTCCAAATCGAAGGTTACTCAACGGGTACCGAGCGCTCCGCTCACCTGGTCCGCAACAATGAACCGGCAAACATCCCGGTCCTGATCCTCGGCGAGCTTCGACTCCTCTCTGGCATAGGCCGTCAACGAACCGCATAGGGCTGGAACCTGCCCGTAGCCGCTTGTGCCAGGTTTTTGCATCCATTCGAGCCACCGAGGCGCCCGGGCATTTCAAGGAATCCGCAGAATCTTGTGCTCCTTCAGCTTCGAGCTTCTGGCCAGCGTCTCCAGCTCCTTCCGCCCGGCCATTCCCCAACCTGCAAGGAATGGCAGAAAGCACAACTCGCGCGACTGCAAGACCTTGTGCGGGTAGAGCAGCGATTCCAGAAACTCTTGATGCGCGGCGATCAAGCCAGCCTTCAGCGCCTGGGCTTTGCCCGTCTTGCGTTTCAGCTTTTCCAGCTGGAAGGCAATTTTTCTTTGGGCCGTCTCGACCGCTCCGCCCAGTGTGGGATCGAGCCGCACAATCTGCTTTTTCAGCTCCGCCAGCATCCTCGCGCCTTCCTTCACGGTCTTATCGTATTTTTTCCCAAGCGCCGGCGGCACGCTCGAGGTCTCCATTCTGCGTCTCAGCTCTTGCGATCCGCGCCAAACGTCCTCAACCTCTAATCCGTAGCGCCGCAAAAGTTTTTCCGCTTTTGCGTCCAGAATCGTGAATGCCGCGCGCGGCAGAATCACCGGCATGCGCCCCAGAACTTTTCTGTAAATTACTTCGGCCTGCGCGAAGTAGGCAATCTCCGCCGGCCCTGCGATGTAGGCCGCCGTCGGCAAGAGAAAATCCTGCAGCACGGGGCGCAGCAGCGCGTTCGGACTGAACTTTTCAGGCTCAGCTTCCACAGCCCGGATCAGTTCCTCCTTCATCCAACTCTGTTCTCCGGAAACAAATTTTCCGCCGCTGACCGCAATGGGCTGCCGCTTCCCTTGCTGCATGCTGAACAGCAAAGTGCTCCGCGCCGTCACTTTCACCTGCGCCAGAAATCCAGCCTTATCCAATTCCCTGCCGCGCGCCAGCAGAGCTTCGTTTAGCTCCTCGCGATCCTCCACCGCTTTCTGCAGGATTTCCCGCCCGACGCGATGCAGCCCGGCATCCAGCGGATCGAGCAGAATCAGCCCCTCTTCCGCGAACAACCGCGCAAACAGTTTCCCGAAAGAGCTCCCGTAGGTTTCCTCGGCTCCATAACTCTCCTCGAAAATCGCCGCGAGAAGTTCTCCTCCCGCAGCCCTCAGTATCCTTGCCGCTTCGTGCACCATCTCTCTAACTTGCAGTCCAAGCGGAATCCGGCCGACGGGCTTCCCCGCATCGCCATTTCCTGGAAGCTCGAATCGTGTGAGCTTCCCCTCGTGAAACCATGTCGAGACACGCACCTCGTCAAGATCGTGATCTTCGGTCGCGATCCAAAAAACAGGGACAGCATCCAGCCCCGCCCGCGTCAATTCTTTTGCAATCTGAATGGCGGTCACCGCTTTGTACACCGAGTACGCGGGCCCGCCGAACAATCCGGCCTGCTGCCCGCTCACGACAGCTATCGCGCCCTTCCTGAGCCTGTCCAGATTCTCTCGCGTCACATCGCCGGCGCCGAACGCGGCATTTTGCTGCCCGAGAATCCCCGTAACCTCGTCTCTCCGCTCCCGCGGATAGGCATAGGACCGCATGGCTTTCTTCACGGAGGAAATCGTTGGAGGGTGTCCATAAAACTGTTTGACGGAGGAGAAATTATCGAGGAATTGAATAAAAAGCTTCGACTGATGGGGCAGCTGGCGAAACGGCAGGGCTCGACATTCCATCGCGAATTAGATGATACCGACGGCCTTTCGTCACAGCAAATCTGAGCGCATCCGTCTCGCTACCGCCCGCCGAATTCAGGCCGGTTGCTTCGACACCAAAGAGGTCCCTGGTTTAGACGGAGACGGCTCCGGAAAGGCGTGCGGGAGCGTGGGCGTCCAATTTGGCCATCAACTCACGGATGGCCCGCTTGTGCTCCTCGTGCAGCGGCGGCAGGGGCAACCGCGGCAAGCCACCGCGGTAGCCGGCGAGGTCCATGGCGTATTTCACGCCGGGGATTCCGTGCTGGGAAACAATCAACTTCGAAGCCGGCAAAATCCTAGCCTGAAGTTCGCGGGCTTTCTCGAGTTCGCCCGACCGCACGGCGTTAAAGAGGGCCACGCACTGTTCCGGGAGCGCACTTCCCAGGGCCAGGATCGCGCCGGTTGCGCCAAGCACCATCGAAGGAAACATCATGCTGGCCGAGCCCACCAGCAGTTGAAAGGAAGGTGGAACGGCGGCCAGAATTTCCGCCGCGCGTTGCACGATTCCAGAACTTTCCTTCAGCCCGATGATATTTGGATGCTGCGCGAGGACGCCGACCTCGGGAGCTTCAAGAGCCACGCCGGTGAATTGCGGAACCGAATAGAGCAGCACCGGGAGCGGAGAAGCATCGGCGACGCGGCGGAAATGAGCGATAAAGACTTCCGGTGTGTACATCGGCTTGTAGTAATACGGCGTCTTGACAAGAGCGACATGGTAACCGAGCTCCGCGGCGCGCTTCGTGCGATCGATGGTTTCGGCGGTGGACTCGGCCCCGGTTCCGGCGATAAGGCGCATTCCCGGTGCGGCGGCTTCCTTCACCGCAACGAGCACGGTGTCGACCTCTTTCCGTGAGAGAAGGACGGATTCACCGGTTGAGCCAATCGCGACATAGCCCGCGAGGCCCGTCGAGTTGTAGGTGCTGATGTTGTGCTTGATGTCCTCGACGGAAACGGATCCGTCAGCGGAAAATGGCGTAGTGAGTGCGGGAAAAACTCCGGAAAGATTCATGATCTAGTCTCCTGAAGCAGTGCTGCCGGAAGCGGCTAGGCTGCCACGATGCAAATCCTGGAGGGCGGCGACTTCCGTGCCCTGATCGAGCAAAGCGCGAATTCCGCGGGCGGCGGCGTGGGCCGCGGCGAGTGTTGTAATGCATGGAATGTTATAACGAATCGCCGCGCGACGAATCGATTTTTCGTCGTAGAAAGATTCGCGGCCGAGCGGCGTGTTGATGACCAGGTCGATCTTGCCGGTTTTGACGAGGTCAACGATGTTGGGCCGGCCCTCGTTTACTTTGAAGACGGCTTCCGCTGGAATCCCTGTAGCTTCGAGTGCCGCGGCGGTACCGCGGGTAGCGAGCAGACGGAAGCCAAGCTCGTGAAGCTCTTTTCCGAGCGAGCCAAGGTGTCGCTTGTCGCGATCGTTGACGCTGAGAAAAACCGTGCCTTTGCGCGGCAGCCGCTGTCCCGCAGCGAGCTGCGCTTTCGCGAAGGCCAAACCATAGGAAGTGGAAATACCCATCACCTCGCCCGTCGATCGCATCTCGGGACCCAGAATGGTGTCCACGCCGCGGAATTTGTTGAATGGAAAAACAGGCGATTTCACGGAATAGAATTCGTGAACGGCAATCTCGGCGATGCCGCTGTGGTGCACGAGCGGCAGATTCATATCGGCCAGTTTCTTGCCCGCCATCAGCCGAGCGGCAACTTTCGCCAAAGGAACGCCCGTCGCTTTGCTGACATAGGGGACCGTGCGCGACGCTCGCGGATTCACTTCAAGAACGTAAACCGTGTCGCGCTGGATGGCATACTGCACGTTCATGAGGCCGATAACTTTCAGCGCGAGGGCAAGTCGCTTCGTATATTCCCGGATGTGCTCAAGAATCGCCGGGGACAAACTCACCGTGGGCAGAACGCACGACGAATCGCCGGAGTGCACCCCGGCTTCTTCGATGTGCTCCATGATGCCGCCAATGACGACATCTTTCCCGTCGGCGAGAGCATCGACATCGACTTCCGTGGCTTCTTCGAGAAACTGATCAATCAGAACCGGCCGCGCGGGGCCCATCATCGCGGCTTGTGCGACGTACTCCTGCACCGTGTTTACGTCGTAGGCGATGACCATGGCGCGCCCGCCGAGAACGTAGCTTGGGCGGACAAGAACCGGCATGCCGATTTCGGCGGCAACGCGCGCCGCTTCTTCCGGAACCAGCGCGGTGCCGTTGCGGGGCTGCGGTATCTTCAGTTTTTCGAGCAAACCGCCAAACCGGCGCCGGTCTTCGGCAAGGTCAATGGATTCGGGCGCGGTCCCGATGATCGGGACGCCATTGCGCTTGAGTTCTTGCGCGAGATTCAGAGGCGTTTGTCCGCCGAATTGGACGATGACGCCTTGCGGTTTTTCGCGATCGACAATCGCGAGAACGTCTTCGAGCGTCAGCGGTTCGAAATAGAGGCGATCGGAAGTGTCATAGTCGGTCGAAACCGTCTCCGGGTTGCAATTCACCATGATGGTTTCGAAACCATCCTCGCGAAGGGCGTAGGCCGCATGGCAGCAGCAGTAGTCAAATTCAATTCCCTGCCCGATGCGGTTCGGACCGCTACCGAGAATCATGATTTTCTGTCGAGGCTGGACGTCGGATTCGTCTTCATCTTCGTACGTGGAATACAGGTAGGGCGTGAACGATTCGAATTCGGCGGCGCAGGTGTCCACGCGCTTGAAAACCGGCGCAACCCCGTAGCGGGCGCGTTGCAGACGGACGGAGGCTGGAGTGCTCTTCCAGATTTGCGCGAGCTGCTCGTCGCTGGTCCCGTGACGCTTGACCTCGCGGAGCAGCTCTTTCGATGCGGTTTCCACGGTGACCGTCGCGGCGCGGCGATTCATGGCTACGAGCTCTTCAATCTGATGGATGAACCAGGGATCGATTTTGGTGAGTTCAGAGATCTCTTCGGCGGGCAGCCCCTTGTCGACTGCGGTGAGAAGCCAATGGATACGATCGGGCCGCGGGGTTGCCAGCTTCTCGCGCAGAAGGGAATCCGGTGTTTCGGCGGGGGCGCGCCAGGGAGTGTGCGGTTCCAGAGAGCGAATTCCCTTTTGCAGGGCTTCCTTGAAGGTGCGTCCGATGGCCATCACTTCGCCAACGGACTTCATTTGTGTTCCGAGAGTGCTGTCTGCGCCCGGAAACTTTTCAAACTGCCACTTGGGGATTTTCACGACCACGTAATCGATGGTCGGTTCAAAACACGCCGGAGTTTTCTTGGTGATGTCGTTGGGAATTTCGTCAAGGGTCATGCCCACGGCCAAACGCGCGGCGATCTTGGCGATAGGGAAACCGGTCGCTTTGCTGGCCAGCGCCGAGCTCCGGGAGACACGCGGATTCATTTCGATGACCGTCATGCGCCCATTTTCAGGATTGATGGCGAACTGCACATTCGAGCCGCCGGTTTCGACGCCGACTTCGCGGATAATCGCGGCAGCAGCGTCGCGCATGCGCTGATATTCCTTGTCGGTCAGCGTCTGCGCGGGGGCCACGGTGATGGAATCGCCGGTATGAACGCCCATGGGGTCAAAATTCTCGATCGTGCAGATGACCACGAAATTGTCGCGGTGATCGCGCATCACCTCGAGTTCGTATTCCTTCCAGCCCAGAACGGATTCTTCCACAAGAGCCTCGTGAACCGGGCTCATGTCCAGCGCGTGAGCGATGGCTTCACCAAATTCTTCTTTGTTGTAGGCGATGGACCCGCCGGTTCCGCCCAGTGTGAACGACGGTCGAATGACGAGCGGAAATCCAAGCTGATCGCACAAACGCAACGCATCCTGCGCGTTATTGACGAGCGCCGAGGCCGGAACTTCAAGCCCTATTTTGCGGCAGGCATCCTTGAACCACAGCCGGTCTTCGGCCACTTTGATGGCGCGCAGCGATGCGCCGATCATCTCGACCTTGTGTTTTTCGAGAATGCCGCTCTCGGCGAGTTCGACGGCGAGGTTCAGAGCCGTCTGTCCTCCGACAGTCGGCAGAAGCGCGTCCGGCTTTTCCCGTGCGAGAATCTCGTTGAGATACTCCTTCGTGAGCGGCTCGATGTAGGTGCGGTGCGCCAGCTCGGGATCGGTCATGATCGTAGCCGGGTTCGAATTGACCAGAACCACCTCGTAGCCCTCGGCGCGCAGGGCCTTGCACGCCTGTGCGCCGGAATAGTCAAATTCGCAGGCTTGGCCGATGACGATGGGGCCAGAACCGATTATTAGAATTTTCTTGATGTCAGTGCGTTTTGGCATTAGCAGTTAGAGTATCGTCGTTTGCTCCAAACTAAAAGCCGGTGAGGCAAGCCGCCCGAACCTGGACCAGGGAGTCCGCCCTTTGAAACTGAAACTTGCCGTTTTCGAGGACATATAAATACCTCGAACAGTCCACCGAGCCCTTCTTTCCCGGTTGATAGCGAATCAGAAGCTTGTATTCGATCCCGCCGAGTGTCGCCACCAGCCAATAATCGCCGGGCACGGATTTTTTGAATTGAAAGCTGCCGTCACGGCTGGTCGTCACCTCGGCAACGGGCGTCATCAACGCACAGCAATCCGCGCCGGCCGTCGGCGGAAATAGACGAACGCGAGTGTGTTCGAACGGCTTAACTGCTTCTTTCACGGAATTCCCTGCTCCCTTCCCGGGAGCATCGACGGAAACAAGTCTTCCGCAAATCTCGTCCACGGCAACAGGCTCAGCCGAATCCGCGGCATGAGACGCAGATAAAAATCCGAACAAGAGCACGACGAAGAGCAACTTCCACTTCACGCTGCGTGCTCCTTCATCATCGCCGTGAACTGCGTAAAAAGGTAATGGGAGTCGTGAGGGCCCGGCGAAGCTTCAGGATGATACTGCACACTGAAAAGAGGCAGATTTTTGTGACGCATGCCTTCGTTGGTGTGGTCGTTGAGATTCACGTGGGTAATCTCGACGTCGCTCGACGGAAGAGATTCCGGATCGACGCAGAACCCGTGATTCTGGGCGGTGATTTCCACTTTTTGGGTCAAAAGATTTTGCACCGGGTGGTTCGAACCGTGATGGCCGAATTTCAGCTTGAACGTTTTCCCGCCCAGGGCCAGACCGCAGAGCTGATGGCCGAGGCAGATCCCGAAGATGGGGACTCGGCCGAGGAGCTTCTGAATGTTTTCGACGGCGTAGCCTACGGGCTCCGGATCGCCGGGGCCATTTGAAAGGAAAACTCCATCCGGCTTAAGCTCGAGTACGTCTGCGGCTGAGGTTTCTGACGGGACAACCCACACATCGCAGTGATGATCGACAAGAAGCCGCAATATGTTTTGCTTGATTCCAAAATCGTACGCCGCCACGCGAAACTTCCGCGAATCCGAAACTCTGCCGGACTCCCCCATCGCTTCCGACCAGGGCGGAATCGTCAGCTCGATGGAACTCTTTTCCCAGCCGTAAGCCTTCTTGCAGCTGACGCGGCTTGCGAGTTCCTGCCCCGCCATCGCGGGCAATTGCTTGGCTTCGAAGATCAATTGTTCGGCGGGCGTGCCGTCGGTGGCCACCACACCGCGCAGCGCGCCCACATTCCGAATGTGGCGGACGAGCGCACGCGTGTCGATATCCCAGATAGCCGGGATTTTGTGCCGATTTAAATAGAGCTGTGCGGTTTCGGCGGAACGCCAGTTCGAAGAGATTTGCGAAAATTCGCGAACAATGAGCGACTCGATATACGGCCGCGCGGATTCTTCGTCGTCGAGATTGGCCCCTACATTCCCGATGTGCGGGTAGGTTAGGCAAACGATCTGCCCTGCATAACTTGGATCGGTGAAAACTTCCTGATAACCCGTGAGGCTGGTATTGAAAACGACTTCGCCGCCGCGGCGCGTGATAGCGCCGGCAGCACGGCCGTTAAATATGCGTCCGTCTTCCAGGGCGAGAGTGGCGGGCCGGTGCTGAACTTCGGTCAGGTTGTCCTCCGAGAAGATTCATGAACTATGCCAGTCACTTCGAATTTGTGGAACTGGCTTCCGTCGTGGAAAGCGAGCCGAAATGATCGACCGGCCAATAAGCAAAAACGGCGCGGCCGTAAATAAATTTGCTGGCCACTGGGCCGAAGACGCGCGAATCATTCGAGCTGATGCGGTGGTCGCCCATCACAAAGTAGCTATCCTTGGGAACGCGGAGCGGGCCAAAGTCGCTCATGTCTTCGTACTGCGCGGGCACATAAGGCTCATCAATGGCGTGGCCGTTGACGTAGACGATCCCCTGCCGAATCTCGACGCTTTCCCCCGGCAATCCGATGACGCGTTTGATGAACGATTTCGAATGGTCGAGAGGATACCAGAAAACTACAACGTCGCGCCGCTGGATCGGTTCGAACCGATAGACAAACTTATTGATGAAAATGCGCTCCTGGTCGGAAAGCAGGGGAGCCATGCTGGTACCTTCGACTTTTACCGGCTGATAGAGGAACACAATGATGACGAGCGCGAGGCCGATGGCGATCAGCAGATCGCGCGTCCAAACACGGATTTCATTTCTCAGGGAATGGGTTGTCGGCGGCGCCGGCGCTGGAGTTTCCGGAACCGATGGAGCAAGAGGTTGGTTCTGGTCCGTGCTTTGCATTTTTGTGCTGCCTTCTATTTATAGCACGGGGATCGCAGCCGCGCTAGATTGGATTTGTGCGGCGCATGGCTGTCGGACGCTCGCGTGCACGAGCCCATTTTTCTCGGCCGTCAAGTGAGATTCGCGCCTGGCGCAGGGACGTTGCCTGCAGGATTCCGGGAGTTTTCCGTAGAGTGCCCGCTTAGTCGGCCGAGAGGGCAAAATTCAGCGTGGCGAGGGCGGCAATGACGGCTGTTTCCGTTCGAAGGATGAGCTGACCGAGCGAGACTTCGTGGAACCCCGCGGAGCGAGCCGCGGCTAGTTCGCCCTCGGTCCAGCCACCTTCGGGGCCAATGGCCACGGCCAGGCTGGAGTGCGTGGCACCAGCGGTCTTTGGATCCTTCGAACCCGACAAAGAACTCCGGATCGAAGCGGCATCGCTGCGCTCGGAAAGCAAAAAGCGGAAATCGGCGGTTTCGGCAGCGAACGCCGGAGCAGGTTTGGCGAGCTCTTCGAGCCGGGGAAGGTGGAGCCGGCGGGATTGCTGTGAAGATTCGAGGAGGATTTTTTGCCAGCGCCCGGAACGCTTCTCGGCGGCGGCCAGGAGGCCTTTTTCGCTGCGGGCGGAGGCCAGGGGAATGATTCTGTTGACGCCGAGTTCCGTCGCTTTTTCGATGGCCCATTCAAACGCGTCGAATTTGACGATGGAAAGCAGAAGCGTGACGTCGATTCGGGGCAGCGGCGCGGGGAGTTGCTCGAGGAGCGCGAATTCTACCCGATTGCGGGAAACCGATTCGATGCGGGCGAGCCACGCGGCTCTACCGTCGCTGAGTTCGTAGAGCTGTCCCGTTTGGGCGCGCAGAACGTGGCCGAGGTGGTGCGCGGCGTCGCCTTCCATGATCGCGGTAGTTCCGGTGAATTGGTCGACAAAGAATCTGCGGCGCACGCGAGAATTCTAGCGCAGGAAAGGCCCGCTAGCCGAAGATGTCTTTTACCTTGTCGAAGATGGTGGAATTGCGGTCGGCTGGTTTGTTTTCCACTTTGAGAGAAGCGCCGAGCTGTTCAAGCAGCTTGCGCTGCTCACGCGTAAGCTTGGTGGGTGTGAGAACGCGAACGTGATAGTAGAGATCGCCTTTCCCGCCCCCACGCGGATCGGCGAGGCCTTTGCCCTTGATACGGAAAACCGCGCCGCTTTGCGTACCTTCGGGAATTCTTAGTCTTTCCTCGCCGTTGAGGCCGGGAACTTGCAATTCCGTGCCGAGCGCGGCTTGCGTTATGCTAAGCGGAATCGTGCAGTAGAGATCGGCGCCGCGCCGTTCGAAAAACGGATGTTCCTTGACGTCGAGAACGACGTAAAGATCGCCCGGTGCGCCGCCATTGGGCGCAGGCTCGCCTTCACCGGTGACGCGGAGGCGCGTGCCGGAATCCACCCCTGGCGGAATGCGCAGCTCGATCGTTTTTTCGCGTTCCATGCGTCCCTGACCCTGGCAATGGGGGCACCGCTCCTTGACGATTTGTCCGGCGCCCTGGCAGGCGGGGCACGTGCGCGTAATGGTGAAGAAACCCTGCTGATAAGCCAGCTGGCCGCGGCCGCCGCACGTCTGGCAAGCGACGATGCCAGTCCCTTTTTTGGCGCCAGTGCCGTTGCAGACTTCGCAGTACTCCTGGCGGGGCAGCTTGATTTTTGTGGTGACACCCGCGGAGGCTTCTTCAAAGGTCAGCGTCATGTCATAGCGCAGATCAGTGCCGCGTTGCTGGCGCCGGCGCGTGCGCCCGCCGCCCGCGCTGCCCCCGAAGAGGTCCTCGAACCCGAAAAAATCACCCAGAATGTCGTGGAAATCCCGAAACACAGTGCTGTTGAAGTCCACGCCGCCGCTCGCTCCGGAAAGACCGGCATGGCCGTAGGTGTCGTAAACCTCGCGCTTCTGCTGATCGCTCAGCACGCTGTAGGCTTCCGTGCACTCCCGGAACTTCACTTCGGCTTCTTCCTTGTTTTCCGGATTGCGGTCCGGGTGCCACTTCAGCGCGGACTTTCGGTACGAAGACTTTATCTCTTCGACCGAAGCGGTGCGCGAAACGCCGAGCACCTCGTAAAAATCTCGTTGATTCCCCTTTGCCATCGAATCCCCTCTGCTCGATCCGTTCTCTGGAGTGAACTCCGCGCGGATTAGTTCCGCGCCTCTTTGGATGCCCCGCCGGGATGAACAGCTACTCGGACCATCGCCGGCCGTAGCACTCGGCCATGAAAAACGTAACCAGGCTGAAATACCTGCAGAATTGTGCCGTCTTCCTGATCCACAGTTTCCGTGCGGTCCATCGCTTGATGCAAGTGCGGGTCAAATTGCTTGCCGAGCGGGTCGGTGCGCTCGACGCCGAGGCGAGTGACGTTATCCAGGAGCTGCCTGTAAATGAGCTCGAAGCCCTTGCGGTAGCTTTCGTACTCGGCTTCGCGATGCGCCAGAAGAGCCTGTTCGAAACCGTCAATAATCGGGATTAGGCTTTCGACCACCCGCGCGGTAGACCGCTTGGCATCGTCGGCACGTTCCTTTTCGATGCGCTTGCGATAGTTGTCGAAGTCCGCCTGACGGCGCATGAGCGTCTGGCGCAGCTCGTTTAGTTCGCCGGCGATCTTCGCGACTTCGGCATCGGCAGCGGCGGAATCCGCGCTGAGTTTGGCTTCGTCGGAGGGATCCGCGCCGGCGTTCTCGGCGCGCCCTTCTGTGCTAAATGGTGAATCCTTGTCGGGCACCTTGCCGCCTCTCTTCTGGAAAAAGTGTTTCAAATTTTGCTCAAAGCTTCACTGAATAGCTGCGCCACGTACGCGACAGCGGTCATAGCGCGCTCGTAATGCATGCGAGTCGGGCCGAGGACGCCGAGCGAGCCTTGCACCAGGTCGTTTCGCGTATACGGCGCGCTGATGATGGCCAGGTTGTCGCCGGCTTCCGATATCTCCTTCACTCCAATCTGCACATGGACGGGCTCGGGCGTTTCGATGCACGCATTCAGCACCGTGACCAAGCGATGCTTTTCTTCGATGGCCGCAAGCAGCTCGCGCAGCCGTGCCTGATTTGTGAATTCGGGGGTGCCCACAATCTGGGCCGTACCTTCCACATGCACCTCACTCGTCTGCCTCTCTCCGAGCATCGCCGGATCCCACAAAGTGAGGGCATTGCCGATAATCCCCTCATATTGCTCGCGATCGGTCGCTAGTTTCAGGAGCAGGTCGCCGCGAATTGCTTCGAGAGTCCAACCGGAATAGTGGCGATTCAAGAAGTCCGCGGTGGCATCGAGCTCGGATTGGGCAAAAGGCCTGCTCGGGCGAACAATTTTATCGCGAGTGTTCCCTCCGGGTGAAATCAGGACGACAACGACACGGCCGTCCGGAAGCAGCCACATCCTGGCGTGCTCGAGAACGGTTCTCCCGAGCGGCGGCGAAACAATGATACCCAAGCCGTTGGATACTTCTGCTAGTACGTGCCCCGCGCGCTCCGTAATTTCTGAAGCAGTCTTTGCACCGCCCATTTCGCGCTGAATCCAGTCGCGATCACCGATTGTCAAAGTCGCCTGCGAAGCAATCTCCTGCGCGAAGAAGCGATACGCGGCGGCGGTGGGTACGCGTCCCGCCGAAGTGTGCGGCTGATAGAGCAAGCCCCCGTCTTCAAGGTCAGCCATGACGTTGCGAATCGTCGCCGTACTCAGCGTCTCTTCGTAACGCTTCGAGATCGCGCGTGAAGAGACGGGCTCGCCGGTCTCGATATAAGCCCGCACAAGATCCGCGAGGATCTGCCGGTTTCGCCGTTCCTGTAAGGCTGGATTCCTCATAGCAGCACTCTACGCCAGGTGCTGAAGAGCGCTACGTATATTGTAGAAAGCGTGTCAAGCAGCGTCAATCGGGGTTATCCGCTCGTTTCGCGAGGGCCAATGCGCCTGGCTAGTTGTTGTCGATCTGGGCGCGCTGGAGCTTGTCGGAATAGTCGATGTAGATGGTCTTCCATTCGGAGAAGAAATCGATAGCGGCAATCGCAGCTTCGCGGTGGCCGTTGCCGGTTTGCTTCGTGCCGCCAAAGGGCAAGTGTGTTTCGGCGCCGATGGTCGGGGCGTTCACGTAAACGATGCCGGTGTAAAGATCCCGCGTGGCGGCGAAGGCCTGGTTCACGTTGCGCGTGTAGATCGAAGCGGAAAGACCGTACGGGACCCCGTTGGCGACTTCAATTCCCTGCTCGAAGCTGTCGATGGGGATGACAGAGACAACCGGGCCAAAGATTTCTTCCTGGGCAATGCGCATCTGCGGCGAGCAATCGCCAAAGATGGTCGGGGCGTGGAACCAGCCCTTTAGGTGGATGCCGCTGTCTAGACGATTTCCGCCGGTCAGAAGCTTGGCACCTTCGTTCTTGCCGATTTCGACGTAGTCCATCACGGTTTTCAATTGCTGCTCGTTGATGCAAGGACCCATATCAGTAGCGGAATCGAGGCCGTTGCCGACGCGCAACGCTTTCACGCGATCCACGAACCGCGAAACAAATTCGTGATAAATGCTCTTGTGTACGGCCACGCGGCTCGCCGCCGTGCAACGCTGGCCGGTCGTGCCAAATCCCCCCCAGACCGCTCCATCCACGGCGAGATCGAGATTCGCATCGTCCATGACGACAATGATATTCTTGCCGCCCATTTCAAGGCTGCAATGCTTGAACGTCGGCGCGCAAGCCTGCGCAATTAACCGGCCAACCGCCGTCGAACCCGTAAAACTGACCACCGGCACGTCTTCGCTCGCCGCCAAAGGCGCGCCCGCGCCCGGGCCATCTCCGCTGACGATGTTCACTACGCCGGGCGGGATGCCAGCTTCTGCCAAAACCTGCACGAGATGATAGGAGGACAGCGGAGTGTCCTCAGCCGGCTTCAGCACGACAGTGTTGCCGCTGATAAGCGCCGGGGTCATCTTCCACGACGGAATCGCCATCGGGAAATTCCACGGCGTAATCATTCCGCACACGCCAATCGATTGCCGCACACTCATGGCGAACTTGTTGGGGAGCTCTGAGGGGGTCGTCTGGCCGAACAGCCGGCGCCCCTCGCCAGCCATGTAATACGTCATATCGATGGCTTCCTGCACGTCACCGCGCGTTTCCGCCAGGACTTTGCCCATCTCGCGCGTCATGTCCTTGGAATATTCTTCTTTGCGCTGCACCAGCAGTTCCGCCGCGCGAAACAAAATCTCCGCGCGCTTCGGCGCGGGAACCAGGCGCCACTTCTTGTAAGCCTCTTTCGCTGCGTCCACAGCCGCATCCACGTCTTCCGACGTCGAGGACACGAACATTCCGACCAGCTCATCGGTGTTCGCAGGATTGCGGTTTTCATAAGCCTTGCCGCTGCGCGATTCCACCCATTCGCCATTGATAAAGTTCTTGAATACTCGAGGCGCTACTGAGGTAGCCATGCTTTTCTTCTCCGTTGCCTTGAATCTCTGGTTGAAATTCTCGTTGTGCCTGCGGGATTGAACACGGGGCACCGCGTGGAGTCTAAAGTCTACCGTCCGTTCAAAGGACCGTCAAATCGGGGTTCCCCGGTTTTCTGAACTGTTCCATTTCGCACAGCTCGATCCGCCTTTTTCTGGTCGAATGAACAGGAACCCCGGAAGCCAGGAAACTTCACCCTTTGGCTACAGTGCACGCCGGCGCTATAGAGGGCTGACATGAACGGAAAAAACCTTCGAGCCGTACCGCGAGAGCAGCGGACCAATACCGAGGGAAAGCAGATAACCAACAAAGTACTGCTGGCCGCGCCAGACAATGAATTCGATTTGCTGCGGGCTGATTTGACGTATGTCGACCTGCCAAGTCATCTCAGTCTTCATGAGCCGGCACAAGACATCGAGTTCCTCTATTTCCCAAACCGAGGAATGGTTTCTCAAGTTGTGGTCACCAAAGACGGCAGAACCGTGGAAGTCGGCGTAGTAGGCAAGGAAGGCTACACCGGGTCAGGGCTGGCCACCGGCTTGAGCAGAAGTTCGGTCCGGGAGATCATCCAGATCGCCGGTGACGGCTTTCGAATGATGGGTAATGCGCTCGAACGCATTCTGCGTTCGGCGCCGCAGCTGCGTACGCTTATGAACAGGCATACGGGGATTCAGGGAATGCAGGTGGCACAGACCGCGGCGTGCAATCGCTTGCACGATATCCAGCAGCGTCTTTCGCGGTGGCTCCTGATGACTCAGGACCGGGTCGGCTCCGGGACGCTTCCCATTACGCACGATTTTATTGCCACCATGATGGGTACGGACCGCACCACCGTGAGCTTGGCGGCATCGATCATGCAAAAAAACGGAATCATAGAGTACGTGCGGGGCGCCGTGAAAATTGTGAACCGCAGGAAGCTCGAAAAATCCTCGTGCGAATGCTACGGCGTCATTCAACAGTTTGAAGACGAACTCGGATTGAGATAGCTGTCGCCGCGAGTGTTGCGCACACCACAGACAGCAGCCCCTTTCGACAGTTAGTGTTTTGCCCCTGCGCGAACAGATTGGTTCGTCTGTGCGTTCAAAACGCGGCGGCTCGAGCTGAACTTCGCTCAGCGGAACGAAAAGACCTGCTTTTGTCTCGACGCTGTCCCCAGGGAGCATCGTGTCCATGCGTCGCAAGCTTGTCTGGCTGGATGGCCAGAATTTTCAGGGCTGGGGTTGCTCCGAGTGTGCCTGGGCGTTCAAGCCCCAGGGGCCGCTTGTTGGCGAATCCATTGCCGAGATGAAGACGCACTACGAACGCCAGCGCGACCAGGAATTCGCGTCTCACGCCTGCGCCGATCATCCGCCAGCCACAAAGAATCCCCGTTAGCCAAATCACTCGCATTAGCAAAAATAAAGTCCGTCGAAACTCGGGTGGGTGCCAGCGGAGCCAGGCCTTCTTCTTGGCCAGGAACTCACGCGTTGAAATTCCTTTTCTGCCCATGCCGTGAGACACAGGGCGCCGTCACGCGGGATATATGTCCTTCCATCCCCGATTACCTTCAATTTCCGTCTTCTCCCGGACGAGCGTCGGGGAGCCCGAAAGCGCTGGTCAGAAGTCGAGAGTTTCGGCTAGGATTTCTGGTTCAGAGTATGCTCCAGGAGGCATCGGATGGCTCCGGGCAACGATCTGCTCTTATCGGCGGGATCGGCTTTGTTACGAGCGATTTCTGCTCGTGTTTTTAAGGCCTGTGCCGCGAGGCCAAGCTTCCAATACGAGGAGAGAACATGAAGAAACTCGTCTTTGCCATGATTCTGTCAATACTGGGAAGCACAGCGCTTTCTGCGGCCCACGGCCCCGGAAAAACGGAGCCGATCCGTGTACTCCTTCTTGACGGCCAGAGCGGCGGTCCGTATCACGCATGGCAGCTGACCTCGACCGTACTGAAAAAGGAGCTGGAAGACGCGGGGATTTTTCGGGTCACGGTCGTGACATCTCCGCGTTTTGGCGAGGACTTTAGCAACTTCAAGCCGGATTTCAGCGCTTATCAAACCATCGTCCTGAATTACGACGCGCCAGACTGGCCCGCTGACCTGCGTCTCGAGCTGGAGAACTATGTCAAGAACGGCGGAGGTCTTGTAGTCGTCCATGCAGCCGACAATTCCTTCCCCGATTGGCCCGCCTTCAATCAGATGATCGGCATCGGCGGCTGGCGTGGACGATCAGAAAAGTCCGGTCTCCTGTGGTATTTCAAGGAGGGCAAGCTGGTCTCTGACAATTCCTCCGGGTCTGCCGGCTCTCACGGAAACCGGCTCCCTTTTCAGCTAGAAACTCGCGCGCCGGAACACCCCATCATGAAGGGGCTGCCGCGCGTCTGGATGCACGGCGCGGATGAGCTCTACGCAACGCTTCGCGGGCCAGGGGAAAATATGACCGTACTTGCGACCGCTCATTCCGATCCGGCGAATCATGGCACCGGGCATGACGAGCCGATGCTTATGGTCTTGACCTACGGCAAGGGCCGGGTTTTTCATACCACCATGGGACATGATGTTCAGGCGTTAAGCTGCGTAGGTTTCATAACGACCTACCAGCGTGGCGCAGAATGGGCGGCCACCGGCCGTGTGACCCAGAAAGTTCCCGCCGATTTTCCAACCGCGGATTCCGTGAGCCTTCGCGTCGCGATTGCCAGGATGGACCCCGCTTTCCTGAATGGCCCGGCTCAGGCCAATCCGTTCGATGGCTTGGCCAATGCGGCCCTGACAGCCATGAAGAAGCGCGCAGACGAACTCGGCATTGGTGGCGTCGCGGTAGTAGCGTACTTCGAAGGCGACAAGATCCAGTCGTGGACCTCGAAAATGCTTGTGATCGGCAGAATGCGAGACGAACCGTCACAGGCTGATAAAGGTGCAAATCTGATCGGCATCGCCTATGCCAAAGCCGTCGAGATGGCGGATACGCTCAGAGACAGCGGTAGCCAGGTGCGCCCGCCCATGACCGGAGAATTCGGATGGAAAGGCGGCGTCATTGTTCACGGGAAAAACGGCTATCTAATCGCCGCTTTCAGCGGCGGCAAATCCGAGGACGACGTGAAGATATCAAGAGCCGGTGTCGAGGAACTTGGTACCGGCCTATAGTGCCTGCCGTGCGATGCCCTGCATTCCGCCGATCCAGGGCCCCTCTCTCGAGGTGGAAACCTCCTGGTGCCAGGTTCCAATTTTAACAGCCGATTTGCTTCGTATTCTGGGCGCAGGCGTGCTACACTGTGTTTGCGCTTAATACCTCGGTTGTGTTGTGCGGTCCCTCACGTTGAGTTGTTGATCTGAGATTACCCGCCTGCAGTGGTCTCCGTAAGTCTTCAGCGTAATCTAAAACAAGACTGGCAATGCGAATTGCCGCGCTTGCACCGAACGTGTGTGCGCCAGAGCCGCTTCCGCCAGCAAGAAAGCAATACGAATGCAAAGTTTCACAGAATTACCAATCTCCGCCTATATGAAGGAAAGATTGGCAAACGCGCGATTTTCGACGCCGACCCCCGTGCAGGCTGCGGCTATCCCGCAAGCGCTCGAGGGCAAGGACGTGCTCGCAACCGCGCAAACCGGAACCGGCAAAACCCTGGCGTTCCTGATCCCGGTCATTGAGCAACTGCTCAAGAGCAAGACGCCCGGAATCGCGGCTCTCGTGCTGGTGCCGACGCGTGAATTGGCCATGCAAGTCGTGGCCGTATTCAACACCCTGCGCGGTCCTCAGCTTCTGCCCGCGGCGCTCGTCGTTGGCGGACTCGCTGAAGGCGCCCAACTTAACGCCATTCGCAAGGGAGCGCGCATCGTTGTAGCGACTCCGGGGCGTTTGGAAGACTATCTCGACCGCAAGCTCTTCAATTTCAACTCGTTGCGGATTTTGGTTCTCGACGAAGCGGACCGCATGCTGGACATGGGATTTCTCCCGGCCATCAAGCGCATCGCATCGATCCTGCCGAAAGATCGCCAGACTATGTGCTTTTCGGCGACGCTTGAAACGTCGGTAGCCCACCTGGTAAAGGACTATCTGAAGAATCCGGCGCGACTCGCGTTTGGCTCGATCCTGAAGCCCTCAGAAAATGTGCGTATGCAGGCATTTGAAGTTTCCGTCGACAGAAAACAAGAGATGCTGCAGCGTTTGCTCGCGAAGGAAACGGGGCGCTGCCTGGTCTTCTCGCGCACCAAGCGCGGAACGGAGCGCATCACCAAGAGTCTGAACCGCGACGGCTTTTCTGCGGCGATGATCCACGGCGATCGCTCACAATCGCAACGGAACGCAGCGCTTGCCGGATTTCAGCAGGGGCGCTATCGCGTACTCGTTGCAACCGATCTTGCTTCCCGCGGGATCCATGTGCAGGACATCGTGCACGTCATCAACTACGACCTGCCGGATGTGGCTGAGAACTTCATTCATCGCGTTGGCCGAACGGGCCGTGCTGGAAGCCATGGAGTCGCTTCTACCCTCTTCTCACGAGAGCAGAGGTCGGAGCTCTTCCAACTGGAACGGACTCTGGGCATTCGCATCGAACGCCTGAACGCCGATCCGGGCGCGACCAAGGCCAGGAATATCATGTATACACAGACGGAATCCGTACGAGTGCCGGCAAACGGGACTCCCAAAGCAGCGGCCGTCCGGCCGACAATGGTTGCGCTCCCTGGAGAGATTCTTCAGACGCAGCTCGAAAATTAGAGGCCTATTTTATCCCGGTGGCTGAACGCCCGAGACTCCCTGTAACCGGGCGGTTCTCCCCCTAACCCCATCTCCTTTTGCAGCTCGGGCGATGCGGGAATATTTCCGACCGAACTACGGTCTACACGGCAACGGATGTTTCTCCTTGAGCGTGCGAGCCTGCTCGCTTCACCCTAGCGGGCTGGCTCGTGCGCCACTTTCCGAAGTTTTCTGGAGAGTTTGCTTCGGTACCGGAACAGTGTTACCCGGCCTTGGTTATCTGCTGGGCCGGGTGTTTCCTTCTTCCCTCGAGCCCTAACCCACTATTTTTCAGAGCCATGCGCTCGTGCCCGAGACGCGTCTTCCGGCGGGACTCCACGTTGGCCCCGCAAAATTAGACTTCGGCTCCTAGGTCCAAGGGTAGCTTATTGCTGGCGGCGGACAGGCGACGATGGGCTTCGAGCGAGCGAAGAGGAACTAACCGGAGGCATGGGCGCGGCAAGGCCGGCGGTTTGGGAGCCAAGGCCAAGTTTCTGCAATGTCTTCGCGTCAAGCTTCCCCGAGGGATTCAGACCGTGCGCCTCTTGAAATTTCTTCATGGCGTCGATGGTTGATGGGTCCCACTTGCCGCTTGGTTTGTCGGTAAACGATCCATCCTTTGCGAGCGCCGCCTGAATTTCAGAGATGCGCTGCGGATCGGGGGCCTTTTGCCCTCTTTCGGATCGTGTTGCTTTTCGGGCAGATTTCGTGCGGTGTGTTCTCGCACCAGATCTTGTTGCAGGCGATTTAGCAGAACCGCTGCCCTGGGCTTTCGCAGCGGCGGCACTTACACCCATACCTGCTGCAACGAGCAGCGCCAGGGCCAGGTGGGTCGCTTTTCGCACTCGCATTGGTTTTCGTCGATCTACCTGAGACGCAAGCGTCTCCCGGGGTTTATTGGTGCTGGTTCTCCGCCGGTACAACGCCGGACAAGAATAACGTCAGCGTAATATCATCCCGGCGGCTCAAAACCTTAAAGACCACATTGTCGCCAGGTTTGAGCTTGGACACGACAGCCCGATAGTCCTCGAGAGACTCGATCGGTGTGTGATTGATCTCGGCAATGACGTCGCCGCGGGAGAAGCCTAGATCGTCCGAGGCAAAGCTGGCGGGATCAACGTCGGTCACGATGACGCCCTTCTTGCCATCCATGCCGAAGCGCTGCGCGCGATCGTGCGTCAAGTTGTCCACATGGAGACCAAACTCAATCGGCGCGGCCTCGCCAGGTTGGTCACCCAGACGGCCAGCTGTGTTCGGGAAGACGTGCGTGCGGTCTTCCACGACGACGGTCGCCTCTTTCTGGGTGCGATCGCGGACATAGGTGAGTTTCATTTTCGTGCCGATGGTTGCCTGCGCAATGGGGTTAACCAGATCGTTGCCGGTTTTGATGGTCTGACCGTTGACACTGGTGATGACGTCGCCACCCTTAAGTCCGGCCTTTTCGGCTGGGCTGCCGGGCTCGATGTATTCGAGCACTACACCATACGGAGCACCGAGCGACTTGAGCGTGATCGGGTTGGTGCCGAGCTCTTCCTCAAACCGGACCCCAATCGAACCGCGGGTGACGCGGCCGTTGGCGATGAGCTGGTTGTAGACACTAATCGCGGTGTTCGAGGGAAGCGCGAAGCCGACGCCTTCGTAGCCGCGGCTGCCGGTAATGATGGCGGTGTTGATGCCGATGACCTGGCCAGCCAAATCCACCAGCGGTCCGCCCGAATTGCCCGGGTTGATGGCTGCATCGGTTTGGATGAAGCGCTGAAATTGCTTGGCGAGACCCAGGCCGCCACGGTCTTTGGCGCTGATGATGCCGGCGGTGACGGTGGCTTGCAAGCCGAAGGGGCTACCAATCGCCAGGGCCCAATCACCGACTTGCACGCCGTCCGAATTGCCGAGCTTGGCGGTGGGGAGTTCCTTGCTTACCTCGATCTTGATGACAGCCAAATCGGTATCATCATCCGCGCCGACAACCTTGGCGGTGTAGCGCGCGGTATCGTTATTGAGCTGAACCTGAATCTTGGTGGCGTTTTCGATGACGTGATTGTTGGTGAGAATGTAGCCGCGCTTGTCGACGATTACTCCGGAGCCGAGGCTGCGCTCTGCCTGAGGAGGGCCATCCTGACGGCCGTCGAAGAAGCGGTCGAAGAAATCCTGCATCGGGTCATTGTCTTCGTCGGGATTGGTATTGGGGCTCGAAGGTTTCGAGCGGCGCATTTTGGAGTTGGGCTTTTTCTCGAGAACCTGCGTCGTGGCAATGTTGACGACGGCGGGCTCGACGCGATTTACGATGCCGGAAAACGAGCTAGCCGAGGGGATCGGGTCGGGCACCGTGAGTCGCGACGCATCGGTGCCGCTGAACGATTTCATGGCGGAAACACGGCCCGAGATCACGGAGCCAATCATGATTCCCACGATGAGCGTGAATGCTACAAAAAACGACGCCAGGATCTTGCGGCGCCGCGCCCAATTGAAAAGCTCTTTAACTTGCTCACCCATGTCGCTGCTCCTATCTAGCTAGGCCGCACATGCCCACTATCCCAAGCCAGCGGTATCGCAGGTGCGTTCAAAAATAACTCCCTGCGATCCCCACCATAAGTATAGCACTGCAAATAAAGGACGGTTGTCCCGGAAATTCAATGCGCCGGGGTCGTCACTGTCCGGGAGGACGGGGCTCAAAGTGCCATTCGTGGCGGCTTACGTCATAGTCTCAGGTGTTTAGACGCAGGAACCCCCGCTTATGTTGTCAAGGGATCTGGCGGCCTTGCCCACCCCCAGTTTTTAGTTGCCGCTGAGTGGATGTAGCCTGCCGCTTTGTGTTGAGGTTAAACAACACCGGTCTGGAAGAAAATCCTTGCAATGCATGTGTGTTATATGGCACACATACGATATGAGAGCTAAAGCTGATGGAGTGAGCGAGGTGGAGCGCTGGTTTCGCGAGCAACTCGCACCCTTGTGGC
>Ga0210391_10000022_pt1 | contig 252140 bp, 208 predicted proteins | sample IncBWC12OmetaG_FD_160573 | JGI IMG/M metagenome (GOLD analysis project Ga0210391, IMG submission 160573) | Forest soil microbial communities from Barre Woods Harvard Forest LTER site, Petersham, Massachusetts, United States - Inc-BW-C-12-O ...
CCCGTTACCTGGGACGATCCGATCATGGAGGACGAAATCTTTGGACCGCTCCTCCCAATCCTTACTTATAAGAGTATGGAGGCCGCCATCCGTGAGGTGAAGAAGCGTCCGAAGCCCCTTTCCGGTTTCCTCTTCAGCCGTGACCAGAAGGCGATCGATCATTTTCTCGCGACCTTGTCCTTCGGCGGCGGTGCCATTAATCAGGTGAACATTCATCTGTTTATCGAAACCATGCCTTTCGGCGGCGTCGGATTCTCTGGTATCGGCCACTACTACGGCAAGGCCGGCTTCGATGCTCTGACGCATGCGAAATCCGTCCTTATCTCTCCTCCCGACGTGGCCATCGAGCATTTGTTCCCGCCGTACACGGAGGAGAAGGTCAAAGCGCTCAGCCAATGGTTTGAATACTAAAAGGAGGGTCGCCCGTAGTTTTTCCATAAAAGGCGTAAATATGGTTTTGGCGGGAATCAAAGTAACCGACACACATCTAGTCCGCGACGCGGTGGATCTGGCCCGCAGTTCATCGGAGTTATATCTTTTCAACCATGTGATGCGTTCCTGGCTATTTAGCGTTTTGCTTTCCGAAGGCGTCAAACCTTCGCCGGATCCCGAACTCCTGGCCGTTTCCACCGTTTTACACGATCTCGGTCTGACCGACCGCTACATGGCCGAGGAGCGGTTCGAGGTCGATGGCGCCAACGCAGCCCGCGCGTTTCTCAAGGAGCGCGGTATCGCAACGCTGCAGCTGCAACTTGTCTGGGATGCGATCGCCCTTCACACAACCCGCTCCATCGCTCTCCACAAAGAGCCCGAAGTCGCAATGACCCATTCAGGTGTTGCGGTGGACGCAATCGGGGTTGGTCTCGATCGAATTCCGACGGATAAACTACAGGCGATCCTCGCGGCGTTCCCTCGCTTGGCGCTCAAGAACCAGCTCCAGTCATCCCTATGCAACATCGTTCGCCGCAAACCGGCGACCAGCTTTGACAACATTCTTCGGGATTTCGGCACCCGCTACGTCGAAGGGTTCACTCCTCCGAACTTCGCAGACGTCGTCGCAAACTCGCCGTTTTCTGAATAGTCCTTCTAGCGAGGACATCCATCTATGAATTTGTTCGGCGCTGCTCTTTCTACTGACTTTTGGATTACAGGGATCGCGATAGCTCGTTACATCCCGCGGGCCTTTCGTACAAAGCAATTCGATGGGAATCTCTTTTTCACGGAGGAGAAGCGGCAGGAGTATCGGCGACGTGTCGAGAGTGTGACGCTGAATTCGCGGCGCAAGTGCTGTCGCGCAGCGTGCGAATTTAGCTTTGCGAGCGCGAGTCGGCAGAATCACGGGCGGACAGTTTGCATGGGGCGGATTTCGGTTACGCGCAGTGCGACGGAGAATCACACCGCCCATCAGAGCGGACTTGTGCAGCCAATGGCCAATGAGGTTCAGCCGTAAACCGCGGCCATTTTCAATGCAACAACTCAGCGAACAACCTGCCTTCGAACTCAGCGCGATCGTCAGAACACCGGGCGCTTTGGCCGCGCTTAATAAATTTCGATGGGCAGCCACTTTTGATTCAGTTTTTGCTTCGCGTCTGTGCGATGCCGCACAGACTGTCAGGCATTGGGCTGGCATTGTGAGTTCGCAAACGTAGTGAAACATCAGGTCGCGTGTTGCACGTTGCAGTTCAAGAGCGGAGGAAACACGAAGCCGAGAAGCCTGCTCCACAACTGACGGCAAAGCGTCCGATCGGGCGCGCGCCACGCCCGTGCAATAGCCGGAAACGAGTAACCCCCGCCCTTTCAGGCACGTGTGACTTCAACTTTGCCCCCAACATAGTGATCCGGACAAGCCTGGAATACAGGCGTCCGCCAGAAAAGAAGACGCGGGGTTGACGGCATGGACGAACACCAAGAGCTGTGAAAACAATATGCCGCAGACCAGCACAAAGTCGTCTAGTAGCCGAGGCGTCCAGCGGCCTGATCCTTATGCTTCTCTCCGCGATGCGATGGACCCCCAATATCAAGCGCATTCGTCTGCCGAGATAGCGGACCGCCTGGGCTTTCTGCCCTCCGCTGTCGCCCTGCACCAACAACTTGATTCGCCTGCGCTCCGTCAGGCAACGCTGGCCGCCCTCGGCCGCCCCGCGCGCCAATCGGTGCACGTTGACGGAGCGGACATTCCTGTCCCCAGCTATCTGCGTTTGATCGGGGGCCTTTGTTCGGAGGTGGCCAGTCTGAGCGAAGCACAAACAGGGCAGTGGCCGAATCTTCAAGGGGAAACCGCCTCCCCGGCCGAAAAACCTCTCGCGGAGCACGAATTTGCTCTCGATCGTCTTCCGTCTGCGGTCCGGGCGAAATTTGCAAAAACCGATGGTGCCGCGTGGCTCGAAGCGCTCGATGCCGCCATCCAGGCGGGTATCCGGAACCCTAGTGCGCTCGCCGATCTGATCTTTTTCATGCAGCACCGCGACCGAGTGGTTGGCGGTGTCGGCCAACCGCTCAAGATGGATGATCTTGCATTCCTGCGCCTTCGCGCAGAGTGGGAGCTGTTCCAGACCATCGCGACACAAAGACTGAATCCGACGGCGGTTTGTCCTTTGTTTCTGCCTGCTAACGTCAGCACCAACTACGAACAATATCTTGCGAAGCCAACAACCGGGCTAATCGCGTTAATGGTAAATGGGAGAAGCAATCTGAACGGAACGCGAAACGTGCAGATGGAAGCGTTCCACAGCATGCGAGAAACCGTGGAATCGCTGGCCGAAGGCGATTCCCTGTATATTGCGAACTGGCAATTCCGCCCCGAGAGGCTCGACCTTTCCAGTCCACCGTCTGGACCCCATTGGTCAGACCTGCTGGCCAAGAGGGCGAAGGATGGGGTCCGGGTCCGCATTATTATTTCCGATCTTCCTGCCGCGGCTGGCGACTTGCGCACGGACCTGACTCCGCTGATAGCGGCGATCAAGGATCTTCCCAAAGCCCTCCGTGACAATTGGAAATTCATTTTCAGCCCGCATGTCTTTGTCGCCGCGACACACCACCAGAAAATTCTGATCGCAAACAGACGTGGGGAAGTCAGCGCCTACTGCGGCGGATTGGACATCTCCTCCAACCGCGTCCCCTCGCGTGACGGAACGTTCGTTTGGCACGATGTGCACGCCAAACTCGAGGGCCTGATTGCACGCGATGTCGAACGTGAATTTGTGCTTCGCTGGAACCGGGAAAAAGATGGGACGACCGGCGGCAAAATCGATGGTTGGAACGATTTCGAGACGCTCAAACCGGCGCCCGCGGATCGCAACGACGCAAGCCCCGCGCGCAACAAGCATAAGCTGCAAATGCTTCGGACCGTTTCGGTGGGGCCGGGAACAGCCAATTCTCGCCGCGACGATATCTGGCAAGCCTATTTCCACCTTATTGGCTGCGCCAGGCGCTTCATTTTTCTCGAAAACCAATATTTCCACGTTCCCTCAATGGCGGACGCGATTGTGAAACAGGCTCAGGCACACCCGGAGCTCGTAGTGATTGTTGTCGCTTCCACGGTGACGGACGACAAGAACACTCTTCTGAAAGAGAATATGCAGGCTCTCCGCCACGAGTTTCTGACGCGGCTTAAGGACAGCATTCCAGCCAGCAGACTCGGACTTTTCACCATGACGCTGTCGCTCGTGCACTCCAAGCTCATTCTCGTGGACGACCGCATGCTCTCCATGGGCTCGGCGAACGCCAACCCGCGCGACTTCTTCATGGATACACAACTGAGTGTGCTGCTGGATAATGCACCTGCGGTAAAGAACTTTCGCTTGCATCTGTGGGCCCACGATCTTGGTCTCGATGAGTCCACCGTAGCCGCCTGGGATGTTCGGGACTTCGTGTCGCGGTGGACGAGTGTTGCCGCCGCGAACGAAAAGCTGCGAGCAAAACCGTTGGACATGGCGGGCGAAGCCATCGTTCGTCTTGACACCTCTGTTGACGTGGGAACAAGGCACGAGTGGCTCGATCTGCTGAGCGAGGCCGGAGGAGAAACGCCATTCCCCTCCGAAGGCGAGGCCGCCGAACAATGTTCGGAATTCATGGGAGAGGTCTTCGATCCGCTCCATCCACCCCAGAATATTGCGACTGCCCTTCTGGCGAAAGATTGGTCGGGTGCGTTGAATTTGGCAATCCAACTTGGCATGCGCGACGAGAACGCGCTCACAAACTTGGTGTTCTTCGGCAAGCACCCGGAGTTGCCGCCCAGCCCGCTCGATCCGAAGAATCCTAACTTCAAGCAACTGAGTGCGGAATGGGCACAGATTCTCCATGGCGACGTCTGGAACGCGATTAAAGGGGCTTCGGAGAACCCTTCACTCGTCGTTTCCGGTGAAGAAGTGGCCGATCACGACGTGTTTTTCTGGGGCAGCAGCGGCAAAAGGCTCAAGAAACTCGTCGAAAACGCGGCGAACAACGCGGGACTGAATCCCGGCCTGCTCGGAACGGTGATCATGGCGGAAACGCGCAGTCCGGCCACGTTTCTTTCCAATGAAAAGGTCAGTTCCTATTTCATCGGCACGGATGATTTTTTCGAAGCCCAGGGGGCAATGGCGGCGCGAGTCCCGGCATTCGGCAAAGTGAAATTCGACCGGTATCAAACACCTCGCGTTCATTTGAACGACGCAAAAGCGAACCCTCGCCAGGTCAAGAGCATCCTGTTCGATTCCGGGCCTGACGCGCTGCTCGCCACGGCGGTTTACCTGAAGATGCGCGAAGTACGGCTGCGCGAAATCGCCAAGGAGATGAACGGCGACTTTGACGCGCTTCCGATCGAAACGCGGCTGGGGCTCACTAGAATGGCCATGGCCGCTGGAACCCAGGGCGTCACACCGCTTCTTAAAAACGCGCTTGCCGGCCGAGACATCCTGATTCGCAAGGCAATTCCGGTTGAAGCTTACCAAACGCAGCGCAACGGGACCGTGCGCACCGCGCAAGCGATGCACTTGTCGGAGTGGATCTTCGGAATCAAGGTGCTGCCAAGTGCTTCGACGCCGCCCGGCGGGGCAGCCGCACCGTCTGGCTCCATTCAAAAATATGAATCAGGCGTTTGGAGCGGGACTGCCGAATATGAGGACACTCCGTTCGCCGCCGTGTCCCGAGAGTCTGAAAGTGAGAACGAAAATCAGGTCGGTCAACTCGGTCTTGGCACCCGCAAGCAGGTGACGGATACAAAGCTCATTCCCTTCCGGTGGATCTGCAGCATCTCCACGGTCCGCCGAATCACCACGGCGAGCCATAGCACGCACACAGGAATGGCGCCAGCCGGCACTGGCCTGCTTTTTTCACCGTGCCACGTGCTCACCGCTGCCCATCTGTTCAAAGATTTTGACACGTCCAGTTCTTCTGCAAGCATGATCGAAGCGGAAAGCGCACAGGTAAGTCCGGCGCGCGACGGCGAGGACAGACCGTTCGGCACGTTCAATGTAAAGTCTTGGGTATTGCATCCCAATTGGGACCCAAAGAAGGGCGACCCCAACACCGACTATGCCGTGATCACCCTGGAAACGTGCGCCGGCGACCAAAAATTTCCCAGCCTGAACAATCAACCGCTCGGATTCTGGCCGTTGGAGTTCCTCCCTGCTTCGGTAAAAGCAGGGCTAATTGGCGGAGACATCCTCACCGCGGGATATCCTGAATCGAAGCAAAAGGAAATGTGGTGCTTTAGCGGCAAAGGTTCCACCGGCATGGCCGCACAAGACAATGCGCTGATCCACTCCAAACAAGGCGCTGAGCCTTGGGTCCAGGTTCACGACTCCTTCAGCGTGACTGCCGACGCGGAAAAAGGCCAGAGCGGCTCGCCGATTTGGGCAGTCAAGGACGGCAAGCGTTATGTGGTCGGAATGTTGGTGGATGCGGGATCACACTTCAATTCCGCTGTTACGCTCAACGACAAGGTGATTCGCCAGATCCAGGCTTGGATCAATCCCGAACGCCCATCGCACGAAGTCGCGCAGGAAACCATTTCCGAAACCTGCCAATCCGCACAAGCCACTGGTGAAGAAACGGGCCCTTCCGCGCCAGAGCAGATCTACCTCCGACAGCCCGAGGTCCCCTACATCGGCCACGGCGAAATGCGAGAGAATTTCGAGGAGCATGAAGAACCCCCGCCCCGTGGATTGATCCTGTTCGACCATAAACACACGCCTAAAACTTTTGATTCCGCCGCTCCAGGCGGCTTCCGCGTTGCCACAACCGCCGCGATCCTGAAGCCTGCCGACATGAACCCCGGGTTCATCAGTGCGAGCGATGAAATCGTCACCGACGAGGGGCCTTCGGGGCTCCAGACCTGCCTCAAACGTCTTGTTACCAGCAAGTTTTCTAGATTCCTGGCCAGCAGGACCGCCGCGATGGCCTCCGCCAACGACCGCCTACGCATCGGAGTCGTTGATCTTACCGGAGCAAAGCTCTCCAAGCCTGAGTTCGCAGGTTGGGGCTCGACTGTGGCCATGTATGGGGGCAGCGCTCCGAAAGTCCTTGCGGTCTATGCGGCTTTTCAGCTTCGCAGGGATCTTCGCGAGATGGCCGAGGAACAAGCCATCCCCACCGGGACGGAGTTGTTAGCTTTCGCCAATGCCACCTGGAAAGGCAAAAAGCTGGCGCGCGGGTTCCCAGATCTGAAGTTTCTGTTTGATATCATCCACTGGACGTCGGGACAGCCGAACGATATCAATTTCGCGCCTGCCGCCCAAGCCGCCCTCAACGGCGTGTCCGACAACAGTTCCGCGTCGCGCATCATCAGCGGAGTGGGATTTCCATACATCGCATCGGTGGCCTGGCAGTCCGGCCTTCGCCATCCCACGAGAGGCGGCTTGTGGCTATCGCAATCGTTCGACGGCTCACAGTGGCCCGACAGTCCTTCCATGAAGGCGCCGGCTTTTGTGCACAACGTCACAGCTCTTTCGGTGGCTACTTTTTTCACGCTGCTGGCACAAGGACGACTCGTCGACGATTTCTCGTCCCCGGAGATCGCCACCGTCCTGAGAACCGGGGGATGCCGAAGCTGTCTTTTCCCCACCGAAATTACCCTGGATGCCGCCAAGTGCGGGATTCTCAAACCCCACATGCACGATTGCGTGCTCGCCCGCCATCTGGGGGGGCGATATGCCGCTGGGATCTTAACGGCGATTGACGCCACCTGGCACGGAGACGAGCGTTGTCCAACCGGCGGCGAAGTCGCCGACTACACCAGCATGTGGAATGAGCTCGACAAACTGGTCATTGCCAACAACGGAGCCACAAAGCCGGCTTGCGCGTAAGCAAGACCTTCGGAATGTTGCTGTCAACGAAGCCTTGACAGGAGAAGGGAAATGAAATGAGAGAGCCAGAGACAAAAGAGCCGGAAGAGCGCGAGTGGGAAGAATACGACGCGCGGATTCTTAACGACTCTCCGTTTGCGGGATCGATCGGGAGCCGTAAGCAGTTCGAAACCGAATCGTTCGAGCCCTCGATGGGGACCTTCCGCGAGTCAGGAAACCCCTTTCTTTTCTCTCATGAAGGAAGCCCTGCCGGTATCGCCGGGAGTTACGGGGCGGCCGAAACCGAGAACCTCCTAAGCGAAATGGAATCCGAGTCGTCGGAACTCGAGTCCCAGATGGAAACGGAGCCCTCCGGCTCCGCGTTTGGTTACGGATTCGGCCACCGGCGCTCGTTTGACCAGACGGCTTCGGAAGCGTTGAGTGAGACCGAGGCGGAATACCTGATCGATCCGTACGCTCCGATCCGCCCAGCGATGGCCCCCGAGCACGCCAGTCTTTCCGCCAGCGAGTTGACCGTCATTCTCGGCGGAAGACCCGCGGCACTGGTTCTGCATCAACTTGTGCATTCGCCGCAGATGCGAATGGCGACGCTGGCCGGCCTTTTGGGTCGTGGCGCGCGCCGCTCGGTACCCTTCCAAGGAAGAAACATTTCCATACCCGCGTACCTCCGCCTGGTGTCACGCCTTTGCCAGGAGGCCGCAGAACACGCTGAAGCAGGGTCGGAAACGGGCACGCTGGCGCGCGAGGCTCAAGAATATTCCGAATACGAAGGTGCGCCATCGTTGAGCGCTTCTGTTGGCCGCGGAGGCGTCAACCGGCCGAGCGACGTCAAATTGGTGCAACGCCTGATCAACGCGCACTTACCGGTTCCTATCGCTCTGCTTGTTGAGGACGGGGCTGTGGGACCAAAAACAATTTTCGCTATTGAGACCTATCAACGCCGCACTCTCGGAATGAATCCCCCCGATGGACGCGTTGACCCCGGAGGAGCAACGTTTCGCTCGCTGACCGGCGGGGCTGTTGCACCACCATCGCCGCTCCCGGCGCCTGCTCCCAAATCGCCTTCGCGTGTCGGCACTTTTCCTCCTGACGTCACCGAGGCCGCACAGGCTTCGCACGTCAAATGGAACATACCGGCATCGGTCACTCTCGCCCAGTGGGCCGTTGAAAGCTATTGGGGTACAAAGATGCCCAAGGACAGCAACAATCCCTTCGGGATTAAAGCGGTCGGCGATCAACCTTACGTGGAAGCCCACACGCGGGAGGAGATCAAAGGCGAGAGTGTAACCATCGTGGCTCATTTCCGCCGGTTCGATTCCATTGCCGACGCCTTCGACCAGCACGGCAAGCTCCTGGCCACGGCAAAGCCATACGCACGTGCTCGCACTTTCGCTAACGATCCTGACGCCTTCGCGGACGCCCTGACCGGGGTTTATGCCACGGACCACAGATATGGCGCCATCCTTAAATCCCGCATGAAACAGTACAACCTGTATCAATACGATTAAAAGCTTCGCTACGTATGTCTTCTCAATTACCGCACTGGATTGAACTAGTCGAATCGCGCCTAAAAGGCCTCTGAAAGAGAATAGGTCAGAGTCCGGTGGACTCGATGCTGCCGCCGAAATCCGGCAGCGCGGACCCAAGCATCCAGCCGCTTGGGAGGCGCCTGTTGTCCTGGATCTAGTGCGCCTGTTGTTCGGCGTTCCAGTAGCGCCAAGGAATGTGGTACTTCTCGACCTTGCTGTAGTCGTACGCTTTTTGCCAATCACCGCCAAGAACCTGTGCGATTGCCATGTTCTTCAGCGCGCTGACCGCATATCCCACACCAAGGCCGGTGTTCTGACTCTGCCACACGTGTGCTGCCTCATGGATCAGATGGGAATCATCGATCGTCTTGCCCGGCATGTTGATAATGTTCCCGGTCGTTCGGTAACAGTCGCCCGTGCCCAAGAAGCTGTTTGGGTTGAGTCGGATGATCGATGTGGCTAGGCTCGCACCAAAAATGCTGTCGAGAAGCTTCTTCTGGGCCGACGACAGTCCGGGGAGAACCACACGGGCGGCCTGGTTTAGCGGGTTCAGATACGACCCCAGCGGCCCGACGTATGGCAAGTCTTGAGCCAGGCGTTCGATAATCGGCGCTGATTCCCTATCAGGCCCGACGCCCTTAAATTCTGCCTCGCTTTGTTCGGCTACTTCGCGGCACAGTCTGGACACCATGCGGAAATAATTGGGAATGGAAATGTCAGAGCCATTTAGCTTTACTGAGCGCCGGGCAGCTCTTCCGAGAAAGCTGGCGAGTGTAGCCTGCCGCATCTCCGGAGAGTGGACCAATTGGTGTAGAACGAGGGTGGCAGGGATGCGGCCAAGCACCAGAGTGACCTCACTCGCCGAAAGATTTGCGTGTTCCGGCGCCATCGCCGAACGAATGCTGGCGTAGGGATCCAATTTGAGCAAATTCTGAGGCACCGCTTCTCGGTTTGCCGCGCCAGCCACCGTGTCCTTGCTGTCCGCGCCGTTCAGCGACTCCGTCTGCATTTGCGTCTCAAGCTCTGGCGCTTCCCGGGCTGTGGGAGGATGCGAAGCCTTCCCGACTCCACTCTCGGTCGCCGCATGCCACATCAGCATATTCGGTATAAAACCGTGAAGGTCGCTATTCTTGGCAGGTGCGAACTTGCTCCACCGTTGCTTTGGAACGTGAAAGCCAAAAGGGCTGTTGCTCACTGCCTGATCGTACACAAGCGTTTTGACCGTAGAACTGCTGGACGGCACAGGCCCGCCAGAACCGTCGAAGTCCCAGACCTCTTTCAGGATTCCCGGCAATCCTGCCAGCCCCCGGCGCAGCGTCCCCAGGAGGGTTCGACCAAAGCTGAAGCACGATAAGACAATGTTCTCCACTTTATATTGCAACGTCTTCCCTTCGCGCAGCCGTTGTTTGAAAGTCTCAAGATTGACGGAGGAACGGAACTCGGGAGCGAGACCTCTTGCAGCGTCAACGCCATTCACAATAACGGTCAGGATAGACTTCCAGTTCGAGGTGAAGATGCCACCCGAGGCATAGGACGCGTTGCTGAAAAAGGGGACGACGAGAATCTGATTGGAATTGGCGGCAGAAAATTGGAAGCCGAGATTCTGGGCATACCGGAACAGCTTCGGCCACTCGCCACCCCTGCTCTGATAGTCGCTGTCCTTCATTCCTGCGTGCCCTGGATGTGGATGACAAAATATGTTCACCGAATTGAAGGACTGAATGTTCCGCTTGTACGCGATGCCATACCAGTTCGGCCCCTGCGGCGTATCAATTGTCATAGAGAGAACCGAGATGGCGCAGGTTGGGGCGGTGAATTCGAGCGGTTTCGACACGTCACCTGGCACGCTCGGCGGATCGACGAGCCAAGGTGAATACACGATGTCTCCAGTGCCCTGATGGACCGGCGCGCAGGGGGGGAAATCAATGAATTGAAACCGGGATGGAAGTATTGAACTCATCCCCAGTGTCTCGGCTTGCGTCTCGCCGGCGTTCCCCAGCTGAAAAGGCCCTGCGGAAGCACCCGGCGTCTTGAGGGAAGCCTGCGGGAACTGGCTGGGTAGTCGAGGCGTTGGTACGGTGCCTTGTCCAGCTTGAGTATCATCCAACAGCCGAGCGTCGTATTCTTCCCACTCTTGTAGATTCTCTTCGATCATTCGGGACCCGCCCGGCGGGCATGCCGGGACAGACAACGGCTTCTGCCCGCACGCCCGCGTTGGATAGTAGGAATGCTCTCCGGCAAGAGCTGGCCCGGAGATTTGTTTAACCGGTTATTGTTTCGGGGCCGCTTGCCCATTCGTGCGTCCGCTCGTCAATTGCGGATGTGGAGTCGGTCGTTTCAACGCTGGCAAAGCCGGACTCTTGGGGTGCGGTACGACCGAGACAGTCTGCGATTTCAGATCACGGCCCGTTGCCAAGGTGTATTGATCAATTACCTTCTCCGCGTTTTCTGAGATGGAACTGACGGGATAATAAAGCGCCTGAGCAAGTGCGGGCTTGTTATACGCGCCACTCTCGATCTGCTGCATCAGTTTGGAGAAGGGAGCAGCCAGGTCGAAGAATGGCTTGGACTTCGGATGGGCTTTCATTCCCACACGCTCCGCAATCTTTTGCAACCGCATCTCCGGGCTCGAAGCACTGGCCTTCAAGTCGACTACTGCAGGCGAGTCGTAGAGCACGGCGAGATGTAGGAAGGACATGACTGCAACCGCCCGAAACTCTTCGCGCGAGAGGTTGCCATTGAGGCGTCGCGTTGCCATCATGTCGTACATCCTGCGCGCCAAGGTGGAAATGACCGTCTGGTCGGTATCCTTGGGTCCACTGGTGTTCGAGACGTTCACGATTCCTCGCCACACCTCGCGGCCGAAGGCTTCAAACGTTTGGATGAAGTCGCGGTTTGCTGATGCGGATTTCAGATACGGATGTTGGCCAACTATCTCTGGAGCGTGAGCCAGGTCAATGCCAAACATCGAGTAATAGGTAGTTAGACGGTTCGAGACTTCGTCGCGCCGGGAACGGCTCGAAGTCGTCCAGAGCATCGAAGGCATGGCGTCGCCAAAGATCAGAAATTCGAGGTTTCGCCAGAAAAGCTGGCTCGGCGGGGTCGGTGTCTCCAGGTCTTCGCTGAACATGTAGGTTTCCAGCACTTTACGGAAAATCTCAAAAATCCGCGTGTTCTCGATCACATACGCATAGATGAGGTGATCCCAATAAGTTGGTTGCGTCGGCGGCCCGGGATTTACGCCAGCTAATCCCGGTTGCATTAACGGGGTTACCAGGGTCGCGCCCACCGGCAGAAAGGGATTCAGTACCGTGGCGGTAGAGCCTACCCAACTGTATCCCGAGATGAAATTGGTAGACGAGAGAATGGGATAGGAAATGTCCGGAGACCACGGCATGAACGGAGAAGTCGCGCCAGAGTTGAGCTTGTTGTTGCGATTTAACCACACCGTTTCAACGATTGCCGAGATCTGTAGTGGATGATACACGAACAGGTTATTTATGTTGTTGAACGGGTTCGGACCTGCGACAAGTTGACGAAACATGATTTATTCCTTTCGTTGTACCGGGTGTTGGTGCTTGATTCTCTTGTGCGGCGGGAAGGGACGGCTATAAAGTTCTTGGTCCAGAGTGTCGTCCGGACCACGCAGACTATGGTCGAGTCGCAGAAGATTCCCGAGATTAATCACCTGCTCCTCGGTCAGATCGCCACCAATTCTCTCCAACATTGCGCTGTCTATGGCGTCCAGCTCTTCCAGTGATTTGGCTATCTCTTGCTCAGGATTTTCGTCGTGCCTGTCTTCTTTGCCGTGGGTACTGTGTGTCATCGCGAGTTTCCTTTTCTTTGCCACAATTTACGCTCTTTCCTACGCTGCCTTGGCCGTCATATCTCCCAGTTTGATCATCCAATCCTCTTGCTGCTTCAGGATTTCAGGGCCTTTCTCCGGCTCTGTTGCGTATCGCAGTCCAGTCAGCGCCGTAAGCCGAACGCATTCGTTCCAGATCCAATGACTCGAAGTGAATGCCGAACCGCCAGCCTTGCGTTCCATCTCACGAAGCGCCGCCGGTGCAGCGCGCTGCGGATCCACAAGCTCGGCCAGAGTTTTCCCGCGGAAGCAGGGCATAGCCGTAAGTAGGGCCGCGTCCACGATCCGCGGCAGCAGCGGAAGAACCGCCTTCACAATCGGCTGAGAGAAAGGCGGAGCGTTGCGGAGCGGGTAGAGTTGCTGCCATGAACTGGCCAGCTCGTCCCATGGCCCCATGCCGTAAAAGCGGCGGCACATCTCCACTCCAAGCTGCACGCGCAAGTAACTAATGGGGTGCGGATCTCCAATCAGAAAGCGAAATACTTCCGCCCCACGCCCGGCCACTACATCGGATAACGCAACCACGGCGGCGTACCCGCTGTAGGCGAAGGCAAAACTGTCCGCGGCCATTTCGCTCGACCAGCTGACAACCGTCTCTACGATTTCGCTGCTCGCTCCGGCTAGTCGTGTGCGGACTGCCTCCGCGAACGCTTCGTTCCAGCCCGTCAATCCGGCAAACTGATGGCCGCACTCGTGGAACAGAGAGGTTGTCCTGAAGCGATTGTGATACGTCAGCCGGATGGCAGCGATGGGACTCAGCGAACCATCCCAGAGTTTTGTGCCGATGCGCAGGATGGAGGCGCCGACGCCGGTCGTGAAATACGTCATAATCGGCGGCGACTTCATGGTCAGCGGCTCCAGCGCGCCGCGAACCGTTCGTTCCGCCATAACGTCGCACGCGCGAAGCTGTAAACCAACCTCGGGGTTGGCGCGAGCACGCACCGCCGCAACGTAAAAATCCACGAGCAGTTCCGTCTGAAGATAACGTTTCCGCAGCAGGGCTACCTGATCCGCCACCCTTTCCAGATCGGAACGAGAGTGAACGGCGTTGAAGCTCGCTCTGACGGCCACCGCTTCCCTCTTCAATTGGTCGCGGGCATCTTTAAGGCCGCCGCGCAAAGTTACGCCCACGTACCGTTCCAGGCTCGCCCAAGCTTCCTCTGAGGCCGTGGCCTCGAAGTCGTCGAGGCGCTCCGCGGCCCCCTCCCAGTGATTCAGTTGGCGCAGCAGCTGTGAGCGTAGTCCGATGCTCACACGGTCCGTGATGGCCATTACTTGAGTGCTCATCGATTCAATCTCGCAACCGTTTAATGGCGTGGCCAACGCGCTGGGTCACCTGGAACGCCGGCACGCCCTTGGGCCACCCACCGTGGGAAAGCTCTTTGGGAATCTTTCCATGGGACAACTCCCGGAGAATCTCCATTCCCGGTATCCGGGTCATCGTAATTCGCAGCGTCACTCCGTCGTGGCGCGACGCACAGGCGCGCTTAAACTCCTCGGCGCTATTTCGAAGGTACTGTGCCAACTGTACGCTTGCCCATTCGCCGATCTTGACTCCCAGGTGATGGCTCGCATGTCTGAACCAATGGGGCGTCATATGGTTCAGGTTCGGCTTATCGCCTATTAAATGGATCCGCCGCGAAAGATGGTGATGCATGCCCGCCGTTTTGATGGCTTCCGCGGTGCGCTTGATCAGCGGCTTCAGGTGAGCAAAGGCGGCAACCGCGTTGTTGGCCTTTCCAAGGTCCGCCGAAATTCGCTGGCAAAGCGGCTCGCTCAGGTACAGCCACAGCCGGATCTCTCCACGAAGCAGGTTAATGAAGACTTCAGAGTGAACGTGGCGAAGGTGGCGGTGGCGGCGGCCCTGCGGAGGCTCGACTCGGTAGAGCCTCTGGTTAACGTGAAGTTTCTCCGGGTTGGATAGATAAGCTCCGGGAGTGGGACGCCGGCCAAGGCTGGCATTCTGGCCGAGCAATGCCCCTGCAGCATGTGGCGTGAGTGGATGCAACTGAGACGCCGGGAAACCCTCCGCGCGAGCGATCGTGCTGGCGCGAGTCCCGGGGAGCGCTTGGTATAGGGTTACGTTTCCCTTGTAGGCGCGCCCGTCTTGGTGGCCGTACTGATCCCGCAGATGATCCTTTAGCGTGCTGCTCCCAAACGTATCGACAGAATCGGCGACACGGGAAGGAATTTCTACCGGAACCGCATCGCTATATTTTGCGTATCTCTTGCGCTCCGATTTTGCAGGCATGCGCGTCCACATGCCATGACGCTCGGCACTCTCGCGCAATTCTGGCTTGATCATGGAATTTGGAAAGTAAGAGGCGGCGGCGTTTTCGAATGCTTCATGCACCGCGTCTGTCAGCAAAGTCTCATTCTCCAGCACGTGAGGAGGGAGCTCGGCGACGCTGTTTACTGTCTCCTCTATCGTCGCCGCGAGCGCTTCGGCAGCCATGGCCCGCGGCTCTGGGTAATTCGTTTCCAGACCGAAGATACGAAGGCCGGCATCCGCAATGGCCGGCGCCAATAGTCCGGCGGCATTCTGTCCGATGAGTGGCTTAATCAGGCCGGCGAGCAGGCGTCCGAGAAAACTAACTAGTTTTGGCCGGCCAATTATGGTGATTGCTGTCTTCGCGGCAGGCCAAATGACCGCCGGTAGGAATTGTTCCATGATTGGCTGCGCGCTCTCACCTGGCTGCAACCTGGAAAGCTCCTTGACCAGCTGCGCACGTGTGTTGTCCAACTCAGGAAGTAGAGGGGGAAAGCTTTCCCCTTCGCCGTAACTGGAAACTTGATGATCTATCTCGGCTTCGTCGCTCGTGAACAGGAGCTGCGCCACGTGCACGTCAAATTCGGCCTCGAGATGTGCTGCATCCGCCGCCGCCGGCAGCGCTTCCGCCTCGGTCTGTTCGTGTCCCTCGACTTCTCCCTCGTGCGTTTCGCCAATGGCTCGGAATAGCTTGTCCGCCAACTGTTGACCGAGCGGGCGCAGAGCTGGAGGCAGTTGCCCGAGGGCGAACTTGACGACGTGCTTAAGCAGAAATTTGCCCAGCGCTTTCAACGGCTTAAGCAAAGGGCCGAGGGCGAGCTTGGCGACAGCCGACAATCCTTTTCCAGCAAGCTTCACGGCCCCTTCCACTCCCCGTTTGGCGAGCTTCACTGCACCGGAGACCAGCCTGCCCGCTTTGCGGAGCAGCCCCCCGAGGAATTGTTCTGAGGCCGGGGACATCGGAACTCCACCAGGCATCACTTCATTCGAGATGCGATCAATCTCGGTGTCCGTCAGCGACTCGGCTTCATACCCTTCCAACCTCTCGAAAAAGCGATCGAGCATCGCTTCGGCTTGCGCGGCCAGCGGCTCGAAGTGCTCGTTTAGCAGATGTTCGGCAGTTGCATCGCGCGTCTCTCGATCTCCATACTCGCCGGCTAGCTGCTCCGAATGCGCTTCCAGCGCCTCGTCGGCCAGTTGTTCGAGGGCTTCGCGAAAGAGAGTGTCTTTCAGTTCCGCGGTGATCTCGCTAAACTCCGCGACTTCCGGTGCCGCCGCCTCAGACTCTCCTGCCTCAGTCGACTCACCGGGAAGAAATGGCGTAGTAAACTCCCAGTTTCCGGTGAGCGTTTCTTCGAGAAGCGATTCGTGTAGTGGTTCCTCCAGCTCGCGGATCCGGGGATCTACAAATGGTGTTTCAGCAAACGCCTGCTCCCCATATGCTTCCGATTCTCCCGAGGATCCGTCCTGCACTGTATGCGGCATGTGTCACCTTCTTCGAGTTGCTACCAGCGGCGGATGTCCGAGAGGAACTGTGACTCCCATGAGCGCCACGGACCGAGGCTCAACCGCGCTGGGCTGTCAGCGGAGACTCCGCATTCGCCCTGAAAGCGCAATTCCTCGCCCGAAACCAGAATCTCTCGTAAGACCCAGTGAAACGTAATCGCTGACCGTTTCACTATTTCCGCAGACGCACAATGTCATTTCAGTTTGAAACTGTCTGTGCGGCATCGCACAGACGTGCACCAAAAACCGGAGCAAAAGAGACCGTGGCAAATTGTGAGAGCGGTGCCGAATGTCCCACATTTTTCAGCGCGACGATCATTCCTCAAATCATCTCTTATCGAATCTTCCCGTTGAGGACTATGCTCGTCTCGTTCCCCATCTTCGCGTCGTCAAATTCGCCTTGGGTGATGTAGTCGGCCAAGGAGCGCGCGACTTTGGTTTTGCCTACTTTCCGACGACCTGTGTGGTCTCCTTGGTTTGCGACATGGAAGACGGTGCCACTGCTGAGGTGGCATTGGCCGGAAACGATGGCGTCCTGGGCACCTCGCTTTTCCTCGAAGGGCACGCCACCACCAATCGAGCCATTGTCGGCATCGCCGGAGAAGCATTGCGCATGGAGGCGCGAGTTCTCCGAGATCATTTCATGCGCGGCGGTGCCTTCCAGCGCGTCCTTCTGCGGTACACCGGCACGCTCATCAATCAGATCTCTCTGACCGCTGCCTGCAACCGCAAACACACGCTTGAAAAACGCCTGTGTCGTTGGTTGCTTTTGATCCGGGACCGCGTTTCTTCGGACGAACTAATAATGACGCAAGAGTTTATTGCCAATATGTTGGGCGGCCGCCGGGAAACCGTAACCGTCGCCGCGGGACGCCTCCAAGATGCGGGTCTCATCCATTACACGCGAGGCCATCTCCGCATCGTGGACAGAAAAAGGCTTGAGGAGACTGTCTGCGAATGCTACAAGGCCGTCAGCAGCGAGTGCAATTGCTTGCTTACTTCGAACACGGAGAAGTACGTCAGTGTGTGCGCGAAGCCACGCGTAGAACTCGCATAAGTAACGCCCTGAGTTGGTTGAAGTTATCTGGCGCCGTAACGCGAATATTTTCACCAAGCTCTTCTTCTACCCCTTCGGGAACAGCCTCCAGGGAAAAGATCACGATCGGAGTTTGCCGCGTGAGCCCGCCTCTTCCGCGTATTCTCTGCGCGGTTGCTATCAGCTGCTCCAATCTTCCCTCCAGAGATATGAGAATCAGGTCGGGGTGGTTTCGCTGAATCCGGTCAACAGCTTCATCTTCATCCCTCACTGCGTCAACGTTATGGCCATCACGCTTAAGCAGCTCTTTGATCAAGTCGCGAGTCTCTTGGACCTCTTCAATAATCACAATTCTCGACCTGGGTGCGGTCCTTGCGATCATAAACTTTTGTGTATTCCCTTCCCCTTGTATGCGATTACACGATTCGAAAACAGATTTCAGTGCGGCAGAGCACATTTCTGCACATTGTTTTGCTCTTTAGCCAACCGCGAAGATGGATAGCGGTGAACCACGCAGAACCTTGAGCGAGAGCGCTAAGGCGGGACAAAACGCGGAGGGTAACATCGAAGCGACCAGCATGGGTCGCATCGCCCGGCGTTCGTTTCGTTGGCCTTTGGGAAAGATTCGAGAGAACCCAAAGTCTTATAACGCCCGCTAAATCGCGCAGAATCATTGGGCCACTTGTTTTTAGCATGTTCTCATAGCCCGAGAGTCGCCGGTTTCAGACCCAATCCGCTTCCCTGCCCTAGTCTCTCGGCCGAAACTCGCCGTTAGAAAGCAAGCGGCAGGAAGCTCTGTTGTTCGCGCGGTGCAAACCGCGACCCTGCCATTGTCGTTAGCACACGATATGTCCGGTGGAATTAGCAGAGGAAATGTCCGCTCTTAGCGAGCCGCCAGGGTAAAGCTGGCAGCCTCGAGGGGAGGCATGGAGAGTTACTCGAGGGCGGCAGTGGATCGGGCGATGAAGGAAGAGCGCAACCACGAGTGGCAGCACTCGACCGCGCCCGCGAGAAACTTCCCATGAAATAGCAATTTCGGCTAGACTCAGCGGCACAAGTTTCAAATCCGCGCTCCCGGGCAGGCAGAGTGGAAGTCGTACTTGGAGTGGAGCGGGGAGAGGCATTACCGATGAAACGAAACTGGAACTGGGCCGTGTGGACCGGCGCTTCGCTGGTTTTCCTGGGAGTGATTAGCTATCCGCTGTTTTTCGTTCGCTTCCCGGCACTTCGCGATTTTCCGTGGGCGAACCTGCCGATGATCACGCTCGGGCTGCTGCTGCTCGCTTTGGGGCTTGTGCGCGCATTCCGGCATTCGGACCTGTTTCGCGGCAAAATTTTCGGCAGTGTCCTCGCGGTGCTAGCGTTGGCATTCAGCGGATTTTTCCTCTACGGCATTTTTATCGGCGCGCGGCATGTGCTACCCGCCTCGCCCGGCGCGCCGCAGGTGGGCCAGACGGCGCCAGATTTCACGCTGCCGGATTCGCAGAACCACCCGGTGAGTTTAACGGGTGCGTTGAATTCTCCGTTCACTCCAGAGAGTACAACCCGCGCCGCGACGAGCGCGGCCAAGGCAGCCGGCGTGATTTTGATTTTCTACCGTGGATATTGGTGACCGTTCTGCAACTCCGAGTTACGGAGTTTCGAGCAGGCGCTGCCGGAATTCGATGCAAGGAAAATCAGAGTGATAGCCATCAGTGTGGATTCTCCCGAGGATTCCGAAAACCTGCGTCGGTCGCAGGGCTACACGTTTCCGATTCTTTCGGATGCGCAGGAAGACGTGATTCGCAGGTGGGATCTGGTGCACCCGCACGGCCGGCGCGACGGTGCAGACATCTCGCGACCAGCGGAATTCCTTATCGACCCGGCGGGGAGGGTGCGCTGGGTGAATCTTACGGAAGATTTCGTGGTCCGCGCCCGGCCAGAAGAGGCGCTCGCGGCGTTTGACGCGATGAATAAATCATCGCGGTCCGGACAATAGTGGTCTAGGCATCTATTCTCAGATTCCGTAGTCCGATGTGGCGTGCCCGGTCCCGCCCTCGATTAGGCGTTTATCCGAACTGTTGCGGCTGGGGGGCCATCCTCTCTCGTCCACCAAGATGCTTTGTATCGCATCAGATACCTCTGAAACGCGCAAATCACACCACTGAAACATGCCTGTAATTTGGCCCGTTCGACACTTCAGGCATGCCACCAACATCGGTCCTAGAGCACGGCTGCGAAAACCCGCTAGCTTCCACGCATCAGTTTCGAGCCGGCATGGCAGAAACGCTGGAAGACCTGATCGATTGCCAGCGCCTGCGTTATCTGGTCTTTAATTGCGAGCTGGGCGAGGGGCTGGAAAGTTCCGCGCGCATCGGCCTCGATCGCGACCGCTATGATTTCATCTGCGACCATCTGCTGGTCCGCGATACCAGTTCTGGAAAATTGGTGGGAACTTATCGCATGCAGAGCGGTTTCCGCGCAAAGGGGAATCTTGGATATTACAGCGAGCAGTTCTTCGATTTCGCGCCGTATGAGGGGATTCGCGAAGAAGTTCTGGAGCTCGGGAGGGCGTGCGTGCATACCGAATATCGGAACACGGCGGTGCTGCACATGCTTTGGAAAGGGATTGTGAGATACGCCTTGAGTTGCAGAGCTCGCTATTTGCTTGGCTGCAGCTCGGTGACTTCACAGGATGAAAATGAGGGGATGGCGCTCTATGAGGAATTGCGAGAAAAATATTTGATAGAGCCGGCGCTGCGCACCAGGCCTAAGCCCGCGTTTCGATGCGAACTGCGGAACAACATGACACCACCGCCTGCTACCCCTCGCCTGTTTCGCGCTTACCTGGACGCCTCGGCGCGGCTCTGCGGGCCCCCGGCGATTGACCGCGAATTCAAAACGATTGATTTTCTGACGCTCATCGATTTGCAGCGCGTCCCGGACCGCGTTCGAACGCGGCTTTTCTAGAGCTTGGTTTCCTTCTACTAGGTCCCCCTGCTGTCGCCGGACAACCATTCCCGGGCGAGTGCCAAAGCTTTCGCAGCCTGGGCCCCGGCATCGAGACGGCCGCGCGCGAAATCACGATTGCCGCCCCCCTTGCCCCCGATTTTCGCCAACACTTGTTTTAGAAGAGCGCTCATGTCCTTGCCGGACACCGGATGCTGCGCGAAGAACACATGGCCGCTAGCTGATGTCGCGAGGAGTGCGACCGATTTTTCCGTTTTCGCGACTTGCGTGGCGAAATGGCCAAGGAATTCAGGTTCGTCTTCCTCAAAAACACGATCGACAACGCGCAGGCCGCCGGAATTCGGCGCGGCTTCGCGCACGGCATGCGCCGCTTCGATTTCCGCGAGGCGCTCGAGAAGAGCGCGCGTCCTTTTGAAATTCGAGTCGCGTTCGGAGACGACGCGCTCCGCGGCAGCGACCAGTTCTTCCGGAGCGCAACTCAATTTCTCCGCGGTCGCGCGAAGACGGAGAAAGTCCTGCCGCGCTGCGCGCTCGGCTCGCGAGCCGCAAACGAATTCCACCCGCCAATCCTGCCGCATTTTTGTACGGCGCCGCACGAGTAGCGTTCCAATCTGTGCGGTGCTCTTGACGTGCGTTCCGCCGCATGGCTGGAGGTCGGCGCCCTCGATTTCGATGGCACGCAATATTCCCTTGCGGTCAACCTCTTTGCGAACTCCGAGCTCGGCAAGGTCTTCGGCGGTTCCGTAGCGAACGGTCACCGGACGGTCTTCGAAGATGATTTTGTTGGCTGCGCGTTCCGCACCTTCGAGAATTTCCTCCGAAGGCTCCGGGCCACGCAGGTCGATGGTGCAAAAATCCGTGCCTAGATGAAAGGAAACCGTGGGCCTGCCATACCGCTCTTGAAACATGGCCGAGAGCAGGTGCTGACCGGAGTGCTGCTGCATGTGGTCGAAACGTCGCGGCCAGTGGATGCAGCCAAGGACGTCCGGGCTGCCGGGACGGCGGTCAACAACGTGCATGATCTCGTCGCCATCGTCGCGCACGTCAAGTACGCTCGCGTCACCGATTTTCCCGAGATCGTTCGGCTGGCCGCCCGAGGTTGGGTAGAATGCGGTGCGATCCAGAACCAATCCCAGGGCTTGTGACGTAATTCCAGCGTTGACGTCCGGAGGCAGAAGTTCGCAGTGCACGACCCGCGCGGAGAATTCCCGCTCGTACGCGTCGTCGTAATAGATCCGATGTGTCTTCATAAAGTTTAGGCCTGCAGAGCGCGCTGCCAGGCTTCCGAATATTTGTAGCCCGTGCCGGTATTGAACAGTACGACCGTTTCGTTCGGTTTGATCCAGCCGGAAGCTGCAAGCTTGCGCGTGGCGCTCACCGTTGCGGCTCCTTCCGGAGCGGCGAAAATCCCTTCGCGCGAGGCGAGCTCCTTCCCTGCCTCCAGCATCTCGTCATCCGTCACGGTAAGAGCCGTTCCGTGAGTCTGCTTGAGCATTTGCAGAATCAGGAAATCGCCAAGCGGCCCGGGAACGCGAAGACCGGAAGCGAGAGTCGCGGCGTTCTGAAAAAACTCCGAGGTAGCTCGCTGCGCTTCCCATGCCTTGACGATGGGCGCGCAGCCCTCCGCCTGCACCGCGACCATGCGCGGCCTTTCGCTGCCAATCCAGCCCATCTCCTGCATTTCGTCAAATGCTTTGCACATGCCAATCAGTCCCACGCCTCCGCCCGTCGGATAGAGAATCACATCCGGCAGCTTTGCGCCGAACTGTTCCCAGAGCTCGTAGCCCATGGTCTTCTTGCCTTCGATGCGGTAGGGTTCCTTGAGGGTGGAAACGTCGTACCAGCCTTCGCTTTGCTTGTGGTCCGCCACATATTTGCCGCAGTCTGAGATCAAGCCGTTTATTTTGATGACTTTAGCCCCGAAAGCCTGGCATTCCATGACGTTTGCAGAGGGCGTATCGGCCGGCATGACGATCACGGCGGGAATTCCCGCGGCAGCGGCATAGGCCGCCAAAGCGCCACCGGCGTTGCCCGCCGTGGGAGCAGCTAAAGTCTTTGCGTTCAATTGCTTGGCACGAGTTACGGCAGCAGTCATCCCTCGGGCCTTGAAAGAGCCGGTCGGATTTAGGCCCTCATCCTTAACGAACAAGTTAAAAGCCCCAAGGCTCGCTCCGAGCCTCCTCGCGGGCACAAGAGCCGTCATACCCTCTCCCAGCGTCACGGGAGGGTCGTTTGGCAGCACTTCGGCGTAGCGCCAGAGGGTCAGTGGGCGCGACTTGAGGTTATTGAGGGTCAGCGTCGCCGCGGCGCGCTTGAGGTCGTACCTGGCGTAGAGGGGCTTGCCGCAGCTGCAGAGGTGCTGCTCTATCGAGGAGTCGTATTTCTTCAGGCAGGCCGAGCATTCCAGTTCCACGACGTTCGATTGTTTGCTCATCGGAGGAAGTCTAACACAGGCCTTTTTGGCTATTCTTTCGCGGCAGGCAATCGCCTGCCAGAGGCGGCGCATCCCATAATCACGGTATAATTGAGGGATGAGTGTGCGGCTGATTGCCCTGGATATTGACGGGACGCTTCTCGACAGCCGCTGGCAGCTTCCCGAGGCGAACCGGGCAGCCATAGCAGCGGCTACCGAGCGCGGGATAGAGGTCGCACTGGTTACCGGGCGGCGGTACGACTTTGCCCTGCCGATTGCGCGGCAGATTGGCGCGCCGCTGACGATGATTGTCAGCAATGGAGCGGTCATTCGAACGCATGACGGTGAAACACATGTGCGGCATTTGCTGGCGCGCGAGACGGCCGGGCGTGTACTCGAGTTGACGCGGGCGTGGCGAGATTGTGCGGGAGTCGTTTTTGACCGGCGGCGCGAAAATCAGATTGTGCTCGAAAGCATCAACGAAGACGATCCGATTCGAACGGCTTACTACACGCGAAACCGCGAATTTCTCGGTTTAGCGGATCCGCTCGAGAGCTGCCTGACGGAGGATCCGATTCAAGTCATGTTGAGCGGAAACATCGCGAAGATGAGGGACGTGGAAGCTGCGCTGCGAGAAGCGGCGTTTGCCGCGAAGTTTGCGCTGGCGGTGACCGTTTACGAGAGCAGGAATTTTTCGATGATCGACGTGATTAATCCTCTTTGCTCAAAAGGCGCGGCGCTGGCGGAGTGGGCCGCTATGCGGGGCGTAGCACGAGAAGAAGTTCTAGCTATCGGCGACAATCGAAATGATCTGGAAATGCTCACGTTTGCGGGGATTCCGGTTGTGATGGGAAACGGCGTGGCAGAGCTGAAGACGTTTGGCTGGCACGAAACATCGAGCAACGATGATGGCGGCGTGGCGGCGGCCATCGAGCATTTTGCCTTGCGAGAGGCAACTCCTTGCGCCTGATGCGAGCCCTAGTGCCCTGCGCGCTGCTATTTGCCGTGCCGCCTTCTGTGCACGCGGAGTACGTCGCGTTGCGAAGCGGCCAGCGCTTGCATGTCACGGGTTACCAGCTGCTTGGAGACAAGTACCGCCTGCAAATCGCGGGTGGAGTCGTGGAAGTTCCGGTAGAGGAAGTAGTCTCGATCGACCCGGAAGATACGTTTGCTCCGCTGCCTCCTCCGGTCGCTACGACCGAGCCCCTGCGCGAGATTGTGAAAGCCGCGGCCGCGCGCTACAGCATGGACGCGGACCTTATCCTCAGCGTGATTGCCGCCGAATCGAACTTCGACGCGAAAGCAATCTCGAAGAAAAATGCGCGCGGGCTGATGCAGCTATTGCCGGAAACAGCGGAGCGTTTCGGCGTGCAGAATATTTTCGATCCAGCAGAAAACATCGACGCGGGGACGCACTATTTGCGCGACCTGTTACAGCGCTACAACCAAGATCTGGCGCTGGCCTTGGCTGCTTACAACGCCGGGCCCGAACGGGTGGGGCGGTTCGGACGAGTGCCGCCCTATGCGGAGACGGCTTCCTACATTCGGCGGGTAAAGCGCGGCTACGAGAAGAGCAAAGCTGGGATGTTGCTCGAAGCTCTGCCAAATCCACCGGCCAAGAAAACAGATCCTTCCCCGGCGGCAAGCTCAAACAAGGGCGTCGTCGCTTCACAACTCAGCCTCTCGAATTAAATCCGTAATCCGAAGTTCATAGAATGAATGGACCGCTGACTCTGCGCCTTTGGCTGGACGGCTGATGGGAATCGGCCTGGGACGGGTACGGACCTCCGAACCGCCGGGTAAGCATGCCTTGCCCCTACAGGCGGTGGAGAATTATGGTTGCGTTGGATTTGGATTCGGCGCGGCCGTCGGGGGAGCCGCCGGCGGGTTTAGAGGATTGGCTGGCGAGTTGATCGGATTCTGACCCGGTGCGCCGGCGGGGGTCCCTATGGGTGCTCCCGGAGCAGCAACAATTCCCATGTCTTTCGAAGGATCCCAGATAAATTCGAAGAGTCGATAGTTGTGCGCCTTCTCATAGACGATCACGGAAGATTGATTGACTTTGCTTCCCACGCCAATGATGTTACCTCCCATGATGGTTGTCGTGTCGCCGGCGGGAACAGTCTGAGAATCAGCGCCTGTAGCGGTGGTGTCGGTTCCCTGGGCACCGGTGACAGTGCCGGTCGAAGCGGCGCCTGGGGCGCCCGGAGCATTGACTGGCGGGGCCGTGCCCCCTGCCGGGACCGGTTGACTACCGAAGCTGCCGATGGAAGAACCCGGCGCGGCGCCGGCTTGTCCGCCGGGAACAGGCATTTGGATACCTGGCTGAGGCGGTTTAAGACTCCCTATGAGGTTTCCTGCAGGGCCAACGTAGATCAGACGCCAGGAGCCATCTTCTTTGTTCATGGGGTCTTTGTAGGCTTGACGCATGAAACGGAGATTGCCGATTTTGGGTTTGACCAGATCGTCCATCGAGTTCGGAAAGCGGCCCAGCTTGCGATAGTAGAGTTTGATTCCGCGCGTATATTGCTTGCCGCGCCAAATCATTTCCTCTTCTTTTTCGCGGCGGCCTTCGGTGAGAATCCGTAAACCGATCGACATTGTTCCGACAACCACCAGGGCGGTGAGAAAGACGACCAGCAGCAGGGCGTAGCCGCCCTGTTTATTTCGCGCGCTCATTCGTGCAAATCTATTTTTCATGCAGACGGCGGGGCTGCCTGTTCTTCGAGCGGCATCGTACCCGGCAGCCCGCTCGAAATCTCCTGAAACTCGAGGTTGGCATTGCCAACCTTCAGGATGCGATAGCGGCCAAGCAGCGTGTCGCCCTCGCTTACAATAAAAATGTCCTCACCGTCGGTAATGAACGCACGGCGCGGTGTTCCGGTCGGAACGGTGCCGTAACCAAAAAATTTGAGATTCGCGGGCGCTTGCGCTCTGGTGGGAGGAGGTGGGGGCGGGGGGGGAGGCGGCGGTGGTTGCGCTTGCTTGTCATGCGCGACCTTCACCTCGGCTGCCGTAGGAGGCGCGATCATGCTGAACGGATTGCGGCCGTTGCTCTTGTACTCGGTTTTCTGCGCACGCCCAAGTTCCTCCCAGCGAATTTGGGGGTTGTCTTCTCCCAGGGGCTTGTAGGCCTCGATAAATTTCGCCGTTTGCACGGCGGGGGTCTGCTTGTGCAACTCGAAACCCCAAACAAGCCCAGCCACAACCACTAGCACGACAAGAACGATGATTTGCTGTTTCTGCCTCATGCCGCATCCCGAAAATAGGTCCGCAAATGGAGCGCGACGCGGATGGGCCCCTGAACGGCTTGATTTTGCGCATCCGTGGCGAGCGCCAAACCATCAAGGACGTAGAATCTCTGCGATCGCTGCAAGCCGTTGACGAAGCGCACGACGCCGCCGTAGTCGCCCGTGACGGTGGCTTCGATGGTGAATTCTGTTATGCCGCGATCGGCGATTTCCTTCGGATGTGAGGTGAGCGTATCCAGCTTCAGATTGGACTTCTTCGCGATGTCGTCAAACTCGGAGGCGATAGCCGAAGAGCTCGCACTCTCGACCGGAAGGGATTTCTCAAACCTTTCACAATCGCTGCGGGTAACGGGCATGTTGTCCTTGATGGATTGCGCGGACTTGATGTCCCCTCGCAGGACGCCGAGCTTGGTATTTTGCTGGTCGAATTCCGCCTGAGGCGTCTGGGGCGACGAGGAGAGACGCCAGCTATAGACGGCCAAGCCGAGGTCCGCAGCCAGGAGCACGCCGAGCACGACTAGAATCACGCGTTTTTGTAATGTGAAATCGCGGTGCATCAGCCCCTCAAGTATTCCGCATTCAGTTCCACCACGATCTGGTCCGTGCTGGTCCCTGCTGTTGGATGCTGCTCGGCAACCATTTCGATGTGCGTAAAGGTCTTCGAGTCTTCCAGGGCTCTCAAAAATTTGAGTTTGGCCTCATCGCTGGCGGCCCCGATGATGAATTTGACCTCGACGCGGCCTTTATTCTGCTTCGGCTCGATGCTGACCACACGGACCCCGGCGGGAAGAACTTTTTCGAGGTCCATGAACATCAACGTCCAGTTGAAACTGCGGGCATCGATGAGGCTGTTGATGTAGGCGGCGCGGTCGTGCAGATTGCGATTCACGTCGAGATTGAAAAACCGCTCAAGCGAAGCGCGCTGCTGTTCGAGCTCCGCCACCTGCTCGAGAATCTTTGCGGATTTCGCACGCATTTCGGCGTTGGCTTTGCGCGCCAGGTAGACATGCCAGCCAAGGGTCAGGAAGACGATGGCGGCGATGACGCCCAGCAAACCAGACCCGGCGATGAATTTCCGATGTGTCTCGAGGGGCTTGGTTGCTAGATTGAGCCTAACTCTCATTCTTCTCCACTTTCTTCCTCTCTCGATACTCGAAGCGAACTATTTTACCCGCGCTGCAGCATCCAGCCGACCAAGCCATCCAGCTCGCGGTCGGCCAGGGGACGCGCGTCGGCTGGGATGCGGCCCTCAGAGACGCCTGCTTGAAGCAGAGAGCGGACTTCACAGTGAAACTCTTCTTCGAGGGGGGGCACAAATTCCTGTAACCGCGCGCCGAGTCCGGCGACGCGTACAGACTGGATGCCTTCCTGCCAGGTGTCCTGGTAATACGCGGCGACGGGATAAATATCCTCGAGCAACATGTGCGGCGTAAGGTCCGCGCCGCGCGCCGGCAATTCCGTGCAGCGATAGCCGCAGAGCACCCCTTCGCGGACTATGGCAGTGGTCAAAGAGGGGCCGGAAACGCGGGCGAGAAGCGTGGGCTTGTGTTCTTCGACGAGCGCAATCGCAGCCAGCGAGGAACTGAGAACGACTCCAGGGTGCAGGCCGGCCGCTTCGGCCAGGGATTCGTACTCGCGAATGATGCGCAGGCGAGCCAAGGCGGTGACCACATCCACGCCTGCTTCACGGGGCGCCTGGCGCATGTAGGAAATGAGGGTTTCATCGACTTCGAAGGGAACGCTCTTCTTGAGCTTCCAGCGCAGCATGGGGTCGGCTTCTTCCTTCGAGCGGGGAAAATCGTCGAAGTGCTGGACGAAAACCCGTATGACTGGATCGGGCAAAATCAGCGCGACGCTTTCGTCCTTGGCGCGCAAGGTAGAGCACACGCCAGCGATCGCGGACTTTAGAGCGCCGGCGTTCCCTATGTTGGTTTCGACGGCCGAGGGTAGGAGAGCACCCGGTGGAAGAAGCTCGACGGCGTAGCCGTCCACGCCGCCGGTTCTCCCCCAGCGGGCGGCGGCGACGCGGTCAAGCCCGATTTCGATGGCCAAAAGAGGATGTGGGGTGGCGTCGAGCCAACGCGCGACGCGGCGCACGAGGTCGCTCCTGTAAATCCCCTGATGGAATGTGGCGGCGCTACTCAACGAAAGTCACCTTATTGATTTCTTTGACGGTGGTCATGCCAGCGCGGATCTTGGCCAAGCCGCTTTCGCGCAGGGTGATCATGCCTTCTTCGCGGGCGATGCGCTTGATTTCGGAAGTGGGGCGGCGATCAACGATCATCTCGCGGATGCGGTCCGTCAAATCGAGCAATTCGCAGATGGCTGTGCGGCCGTGAAAACCCGTCCCGGAGCATTCCAGGCAACCGACGCCTTCCGAGAGAACGACATTGGCCCAGGCTGCGGGTTCGAGGCCGGCTTCTTTCAGCTCGGCCGTCGTAAAGTTCTTGGGACGCTTGCAATTTTCGCAGATCACGCGCACGAGACGCTGGGCCATGATGCAATTCAGCGCCGAGACGAAATTGTAGGGTTCGACGCCCATGTTGATGAAGCGGCCGATGACGTCGGTGACGTTGTTGGCGTGGACGGTGGTGAAGACCAAGTGGCCGGTTAGCGCCGATTGAATGGCGATCTGGGCGGTTTCCTGGTCGCGGATTTCGCCGACCATGATCTTGTCGGGGTCGTGGCGCAGAATGGAACGCAAGCCGCGCGCGAAGGTCAGACCTTTTTTCTCGTTCACCGGAATTTGCGTGATGCCCTTCAGCTGGTATTCGACGGGGTCTTCGATGGTGACGATCTTGTCTTCATCGGTCTTGATTTCGTTGATGGCGGCGTAGAGCGTGGTGGTTTTGCCGGAACCTGTCGGGCCGGTGACGAGCACCATGCCGTAAGGCTCTTGAATGTATCGGCGGAAGCGTTTGACCTCGAGTTCGGAGAAGCCGACGACGTCGAGGCTCAGGCTCTGGAATTTTTCAGAAAGCGTTTCTTTATCGAGAACACGGAGCACCGCGTCTTCGCCGTGGCTTGCGGGCATGATGGAAACGCGCAGGTCAATGAAGCGCCCTTTGTATTTCACGCGGAACCGGCCGTCTTGCGGGACGCGGCGTTCGGCGATATCCAAATCGCTGAGAACCTTGATGCGCGAGAGAACGGTAGAATGCCATTCCTTGGCGATCGGCTGCATGGCGTGTTGCAGCACGCCGTCGATGCGGTACTTGACGGCTACTTCGGTGTCGCGCGCTTCGATGTGGATGTCACTCGCGCGGCGTTCCAGGGCCGTGAAAATGATCGTTTCGACCAGTCGTACGACCGGGCTGACCGTGGTGTCGCGCGTCAGGCGGTCGCCCGAAATGGTCTCTTCGCTCTCTTCTTCTTCCTTGGAAACCTGCAGCGTGAAGGCTTCGGTAGCTTGCTCGAGAACGCGCTGGGACTGCTCGGTGCGCTTAAGGATGTCGCCAATCTGCTTGGCGGTGGCCACTTTGATGGCCAGCTTCTTCCCCAGCAACAAGGGAAGCTCGTCACTCAGCAAAACTAAACTGGGATCGGAAACCGCGATCGAGAGTGAGTTGTTCTGCACTTCGAGCGGCACGAAGTTGTAGCGAAACATCAAATCCGCAGGAATGGTGCGGAACAGTTCCGGATCAATGCGCTGTTCGCTCAGGTCGACGAAGGCGCAGCGGTATCTGCCTGCGAGCTTCCGCGCAACTTCTCGTTCGTCGGCGGCTTCGCCGCCGTCGCCTGGAGTCCAATTGTGTTCTTGTGTGGCCACTGTTTCCTTTTCTTACTTTGGCGCCGTATTCGTAAGCGAGAACGAAAAGATCGGCAGATAGAGTGAAATCAAAATAAAGGCTACCAGCAAGCCCATGAATATAAGAATAACGGGTTCGATGACAGCCACAAGGGCGGAAAGCCGGACGCCCACTTCTTCTTCATAAAACTCGGCGACGCTGGTCAGCATGGGAGCCAGAGCGCCGCTCGATTCGCCGACTTCGATCATGTCGAGGGCGAGTTCAGGCATAGTGCCTTTTGACGCCAGCGCGCTGCTGAGCGATTCGCCCTCACGGACCTTCTGCGTAGCATCTGTGACCGTCGAACGGATGAGTTTACTGCTTATGGCGTCGGAGGCCGTTTGCAAACCGGCAACCAGAGGAGTCCCGCCGGTGAGGAGCGTCGCCAGGGTACGTGAAAATTGCGCCACCTGGAATTTTAGCAGCGTGTCGCCGATCACGGGAATGCGGAACTTCAGCCGGTCAAACGCCGCGCCGCCTTCCTCGGTTCTCGACCAGAGAAGGACGCTAAACGCCCCGAGAAAGAGGAGCAAAAAGGCGCCGATCACGAGGTAGCGATAATCGACAGTGAGGGCGATAAGAAACTGAGTAGGTCCGGGAAGTTCGACGTTTAGGTCGCGGTAGAGGACGGCAAACTTCGGGATTACAAAGGTGACGAGATACGTGACGATGATGGTCGCAACGGTGATCAGAAGAACCGGGTACACGAGCGTGGCCAGAATCTTCTTTTTGACGCCGGTGCTCACACGCTGGTAGGCAATGTAGTAGTCGAGGACCCCGGAGAGGTTTCCGCTCTTTTCTCCGGCGAGAATGGCCGTGGCGTATACCTTGGAAAAGACGCCAGCTTCGGAGATGGCCTCGGAGAGCGACTTGCCTTCGCGAACGCGGTCGCGGACTTTGGAGAGCACGGGGCGTAGCTTCGGAGAGGTAGCGCGGTCGGCCAGGAGATCCAAAGCGCGCAGAATTGGCAAACCCGCTTTGATGAGCGTATTGAACTGCTGATTCAGGATCAGAAAATCCGAGCCGCCGATTTGGCGTTCGCTGCGGCGCCTCGAAAACGCGCCGAGGAGACTGCTGCGCGTTTCTACCGAGTAGACGTAAAGGCCCCTCTCAACCAGTTTCTGGCGCGCTTCGGCCAGCGACCCCGCAGGCTCGACGTGCGAGAAGACCCGGCCGTTCGCATCAGCGACGCGGCAAACAAATTCCCCCATGCCTTCCAGTTTACCTCAACTAGTTAATATGCGGAGTAGCGGCCGATGGTTGGCTGTTCCAGTTGAGAAACGTCCCCGCGATTTAACGTAAAATTGACCTTAAGGCCTTGATTCGGCGGAGGATTCCCCATTAACGATGGCGACGCCTGGAGGCACATCGAAGCGGAAAAAGGAATCTGGGGCAGGGGGATCAAAGAGCCAAGCAGTAAACTTGAACTCGATCTCCACTCCACCCTTTTCGCGGACAAGGACGCGGGCCAGATCTCCCGTCGCTGGCACAATCTCGAGATAAACAGATTCGTCCTGCCGACCTGCCTGCGTATCCAGAGCCGAGCTGCCCTCTCGCTGCACCCCGCTTCCTTCGCCGCGCAGAGGGCAAAAGAGTACGGTGTTACCCGGCGTGGCGGGCTTTTCGGCCGTGGCGGGCTCGACCCGCGCGCAGACCCGCGACAATTTCATCTCGCCGGCGAGCAACGCCAGAGGAGTCCTCCAATCCGTGCTTTGCTTCGCAGGGGCGCGGGTAACGGTGTGATCCCCGGGAACATAAAACCAGGCCGTTTTGCCATCCACCAAAAAAAGATTTTTCTCGGGAGCCTGGTATTCCCAGCGCATTTTACCCGGACGGCGGAAATACGCCATGCCCGCTTCGGAGCGAACGATTTGGCCATTTTCAGAGTAGCGCTCGAGAAAAGCTGCCGCCAAAGTGCGCGCGCCCCGGTAGCGCGCTTCGAGCTTTGCGGCAATTATTTTTCCCTCGGGGCCCGGGGAAGAAAGAGAGGTCAGTATCGCACAGGCAAAAGCTAGGAGCGAAAGCATGGCTGGTAGTCTAACAAGACCGCACCAGAGCGCAAACGATGCTCCATTGCCTGACCTCGGCTCTTAAAGCAAAAGAGCACGGGCGGATTCTCCCGTGCTCCTTTGCGTCCAGGCTGGTTTCGTTCCTCTGAAAAAGCGACTATTGAATAGGAGCGCTCGCAGCGGTGCAACCGGTTCCGCTGGGCTCGAAGCGAATCACGCTGGTCTGGTCCGAGCAAAATTGGCGCTGGCCGGAGATGCCCAAAGATACCGGCGTCGCGACGATCGCATAAGTCACCGAGGGCGTCAGACCATCGCCGGTGTAGACAAAGCCGTAGCCGGCCTTGGTTCCGGCGCTAAGTACGTCGTCAAGCAAGCACGAGTTCGTCGAAGAAGCTGTGCAGGGCGGAACTCCGCCAAGCGCACCCAGAGTAGGGGGGAACCCCTGGGCTTGGTAGGTGCTCGAATACGTGATCACCGCCGTGTTGATGGTGCGCACCGACTGCGCGGCCGAGGACTCATTGGCGACCAAGCGCGAACGAAGATAGTTTGGAACCGCAATGGCGGCCATAATCAGAATAATGGCCACAACGATCAGCAGTTCGATTAGAGAGAATCCGTCCTGTTTTCTTCTCATATAAGTTTTCCCAAAAAAGCATCCACCCAGATTGTTTGCCAACACATCGCTACTTCTGGCTAAGTAGGAAGCATTTCAAAGGCCATTCGGTTCGCCCGGCCAGAGTACGCAACTGTATGATTCTTAGCTGGTTAAGATTGTCTAAGGAACGCTGAAAACCTCTCCCGGGCAAGGGATGACACTAATCGTCATTCCCATTACGGCCTTTGACGAAAAACGGCCGTCTAGAGTCGCGTCAACACTGTGTGCGCCGGATTCTGGGGCTTGATCGGCGGGAACGGGGCAGCTTTTCTTTGAGATTCTAGCCGCCAGATCGAGCGCCGGACCGTATAGCCCGCTCTCTGAAGGCCTTTCTCGGATGCTAACTGGCCTGAAAACTTAGAGTGGGTATCAAGACGATGGGCGGGACGATGTGTGGGAAGCTCGCTGCCGAGTCTAGAGATTGCGACGCGGCCAAAAACTGGAAGGAAAACTTGCCCGCAAGAAAAGACAAAGCACAGGACCTTGATCCTGTGCTTTGTCGATTTCTGCTTCGACCGGTTGCCCGGTCGAAGAGTAAGCTTACTGAAGCGCCGGGCTAGCTGCCGTGGCGCCTGCACCTGTCGCGCTGTAACGGATCACACCAGACTGGTCAGAGAAGAACATGCGCTGACCCGTGGTGCCAACCGTGACAGGGGTTCCGGTGATGGAGTAGCCAACGGAAGGCGTATTGCCGTCGGTGGTCCAGTTAAATACGTAGCCGCTCTTCGTGCCGCCTGCGAGAACTGCGTCAAGCAAGCAAGCGTTCGTCGAGGTAGCCGTGCAAGGCGTTGTCCCGCCCAAAGACGCAAGCGTTGCAGGGAAGCCTGCGTTCGGGTAGGTGGACGAATACGTCACAGCGGAGGTATTGATCGTACGGATCGAACCAACCGCGGAAGCTTCGTTGGCCGCCATGCGCGACCGGAGCAAGTTCGGGATAGCGATAGCCGCGATGATCAGAATGATCGCCACGACGATCAGCAATTCGATAAGTGAGAAACCCTTCTGCTTCTTCATTTTCAACTATCTCCTTGAGAGTGTGAGAGTTTTAGGTGCCAGAGCACAGCGTACAAGGATGCAAGGGAGGTGCCAATCTCCCCACCCTAGGCCTACGGCATGGAACATTAGATAAGACATTTATTATCTGTGATATACAAGAGTATCGGCTTCCGGATGGGTAATCTCGCGGCTTCTGGCCCGTGAGGAACCGCCCCAAATTGACGGTTTTCGTCAGTTCCTTAAGACGGAAAAGGGCAGTTTAGACGGCGGGAGAATCCGCTTCTTTCTGACCATTTTCCTGAAATCATCTTTTGTTTCTATAAGTTATGCTTCTTCGCGTAGTGGCGAAACGAGCGGTAGCTGATCTTCAAGAGATCGGAGGCCTTGGTCCGGACCCCGTGGGCTTTCTCGAGCGCCGCTTGCAGGTATCTCCGTTCTGTCTCTGCGATCTCTTTTTCGAAATCGAGGCCTTCTGCCGGGAAGATCGGCTCGCCTGCAGCACCGCCTCCGGGAACGCCTACGGATGAGTAACCGGCAATGCGGTCGGGAAGAACGCGCAGGGAGATCTCTCCGGTGGTCTCAAGGGCCACGGCGCGTTCCATAGTGTTCTCAAGCTCGCGCACGTTTCCCGGCCAATCGTAGGCCTCGAGGCGGCGGACGGCTTCCGGAGAGAGTCCCTCGATGGGCTTCTCCATGGACTTTCGGAATGTTTCCAGAAAGTGCCGCGCCAGAAGCGGGATATCTTCCCGGCGCTCCCGCAGCGCCGGGAGTTGGATGGGAATAACGCTCAGGCGGTAGTACAGATCCTCGCGAAAGCGGCCTTCGGCAATCTCCTTTTCGAACTCCTTGTTTGTCGCGGCGATAATTCGCACATCCACATCGATTTCTTCGGTGCTGCCGATGGGCCGCACTTTACCTTCCTGAAGGACGCGGTAGAGCTTTACCTGCATGGTCAGGCTCATGTTGCCAATCTCGTCCATAAAAAGGGTGCCACCGTGAGCGGCCTGAAAAAGGCCCTGGCGGTTTTCGTTGGCGCCTGTGAATGCGCCCTTCATGTAGCCGAAGAGTTCGGATTCGAGCAGCGTCTCCGGAAAAGCGCCGCAGTTGATGGTGATGAAGGGAGCCTGCGCGCGAAGACTGTTCTCGTGAATGGCGCGGGCGACCAATTCCTTTCCCGTGCCGCTCTCGCCGGTGATGAGGACGCGGCTGGTTTGCGGGGCGATGGTCTGGATCAGGTCAAAGATGGCGCGCATCTTGGGACTCTGCCCGATGATGTTGTCGAGACCGGTTAAGCGGCGAAGTTCGCGGCGAAGGTAGCCGGCCTCCTTTTTCCACTTCAGACTCTCCGAGACTTCCTTTACAGCGCGGCGGAGCTGATCGACGAGCTCGTGGTCTTTTATGACGTAGCGATCCGCGCCCGAGTTGATCGCCGCGATGGCAGTCTCGACCGTGGGCACTCCGGTGATGAGCAGAAAAAAGGAGTTGGGGGAAATCTCCTTGGTGAATTTCAAAAGGTCCACGCCGGTAGTTCCCGGCATGCGGACATCGGAGATGATGATGTCAAAAATCTGCGATTCGAGCTTGCGTTTGGCCGCTTCGACGCTGTGGGCAACTTCGACCCGGTGACCTTCCTTGCGAAAGGTTATCTCCAGAAGCTCGCAGATGGAGCGCTCGTCGTCCACGACAAGGATGTGGACCAATTCGTTGTGAGCTTCCTTGACCGCTGCTTTCGTTCCTTGCATAAGACCTCACACCGTTCGGGGCAATTCCACAATAAACTCAGCGCCGCGATCCTTCTCGGAGATCACGCTGATTCTGCCGCTATGCGCTTGCACAATTTGATACACGATGGAAAGTCCCAGACCTGTTCCGCCTTCGAAGCCGGACTGGAGGGGTTCGAAGATTTTTGCCCGCTGCTTGGCGTCGAGGCCGATTCCGGTATCCCGGAAAGCAATGCGCAGCCAGAAAGGCAGGAGCTCGATTCCGACGCTCAGCGTGCCGCCGCCTGGCATGGCGCGAAGGGCGTTATCGGAAAGATTCCAGAAAACCTGCTTGATCTTGCTGGCGTCCACCCGCGCGCGCAACGCAGCGCCGTTGTAGGTGCGAACGATCCGGTACTTATTCTCGATTTCTGGTTTTTTCTCGAGTAGGGTCAACGTTTCATCCAGCAAACCGCGGACGTCTGCTTCCTGAAATTCGTAGGTCTTCTCGCGCGAGTAATTCAGAAAATCGGTGATGATGTGGTTCAAGCGCTCGGATTCCCTGCTGACGATGTTGACCAGGTGCTTTTCGTCATCCTCGAGGGGGACAAGGCGTGCGAGCTCCTTCACTGCCCCGGCCATTGCCGTCAGCGGCTGGCGGATCTCATGGGCAATCGCGGCGGAGAGCCGGCCGAGCGCGGCCATGCGATCTTTTGTCGCCACTTCCTGTTCCAGCCTGCGAAGCTCGGTGAGGTCTTGAAAATTGAAAACGTAGCCGCTGCGCGAGGAATTCCGCGTACGCAGGGGCGAAACGGAAATGCCCAAATAGCGCTGCTGGCCGTCCGGTGTACGGAACTCAATTTCCCGGCGAACCACCGGGCGGTCATTGGGGCCTTTCAAGCCAGGCAGCCAGAAACTACTCTCTACCTCCGGCAGCTTCCGTCCGCGAAGGTCGACAAAGCGGCTGCCCAGGATCTCTTCTCCCGTGCGATTCAAGAGCACGATCCGGCCTTCCAAGTCCGTCGTCAACAGCCCGCCGCGCATCGAATGGATGATGTCTTCGGTAAAATCCTGCAGTTCGAGCAGCTCTTCGCGTTTTTCCTCGAGTTCAATTCCTTTTCGGCGCAGAGATTGCGCAAGAAGACTGGAGAGATAGGCAACAGCAAGGAATCCGAAAAGATTGCTGAGAAACCAGACGCGCAGTCCCTCCGGTGTCGGTTCAAGAAGAAAGGTGCGGGGGATTTTTCCCGCAAAGGCAAGGGCAGCCATCCCGCCGAGGATTCCCAGACAAAGTCCGGTCGTGACAAAAGCCACGCGGCGCGAAAACAAAATGCTGGTGACGATGATAACCAGCAAGTAGAGGGAGATGAAGTAGCTCTCCTGCAAGCCGGTGGTGTAGACGAGCGCCGAAATTATGATTACGTCGCTGGCAACCTGCAGCACTCCTTGCCAGGTGGCGCCAGGCAGCCAGCGGACCAACGCGATGTGAAGGGCGCCTACGGAGACCCAAATCAGCAAAAGAGGAAGGAAAGAGCGGTTGACACCAGCAGGAAGAACATATTGCGGCCAGAGAAGGTCGAGCACCAGGATCAGAAGGATCGTAAGCAGGCGGACACGGGTCAGCCAGCCCAGCCATTCTCTTGTTGTCGAACTTTGATCCATGGATTGCCCGCGATCCTGACCCCAGTGTTCCCCCGGGCATGCTCTAGTTTAGACAGAAATGGCGAAGGGCTGGGAGTTCCTTCCCCGCCCTCCGCCAATTGGATAACGCCCGCAGCGCCAGGCCGCGGCTAGTGCATCTGGCTCAACTTGCCGATCAAGGAGAACAGAGGCAAGTACATGGAAATAACCACGCCGCCGACGACCACGCCAAGGAAAACGATCATGATCGGTTCCAAAGCGGTGAGGAGGTCTTTCACGGCTGCGTCCACTTCTTCTTCGTAGAAGTCGGCGATTTTCTGCAACATGGCATCCATGGCGCCGGTCTGTTCGCCGACGCTGATCATCTGGGTGACCATGCCTGGAAAAACCTCCGAGTCCTTCAGGGGCTCGGTGAGGGATTTGCCTTCTTCAAGGGACTTGCGGACTTGCTGCAAAGCCTTTTCGACGACGGCGTTTCCGGCGGTTCTGGCGGTAATGTCCAAACCTTCGAGGATAGGCACGCCGCTAGCGATCAGCGTTCCCAAGGTACGGGTGAAGCGCGCGACAGCGATTTTCCGCATAAGGATGCCGATGACGGGCAAGCGCAAGATGGTGGCGTCAATGGCGTAGCGGCCTTGCGCGGTGCCGTACCAGATCTTTAGCCCAAAAAGCATGGCTCCGAAGGCTACCAGAGCCAGAAGACCGAAGATGCTGCCGATCATGTTGCTCATGCCGATGACGATCTTGGTCGGCAAGGGCAGGTCGACGCCGAGGCCGGCGAACAGCGTGGCGAAAATCGGCACGACTTTCCAGAGGAGCAGGATGATAACGCCGCCAGCGACGGTCAAGACGCCGACGGGGTAGACCATGGCGGACTTGACGGCGCGCTGCAATTTGACGTTCTTTTCGATATAGGAAGAGAGGCGCTGTAAAATGGTGTCGAGAATACCGCCCGTTTCTCCCGCTTCCACCATGTTGACGTAGAGGGAGTCGAAGACCTTCGGATACTGGCGCATGGCGGCAGAGAGCGTGGCGCCGCCTTCGACCGAACCGCGCGTTCCGGTCAGCACCTTTTGAAACATCTTGTTTTCCTGCTGGCTGGCGAGAATCTCGAGGCACTGCACCAGCGGCAAGCCGGCATCAATCATGACCGAGAACTGACGCGTGAAAATGGCCAGCTCCTTGGCGCTGACGCCGGAGCCGAAGGTCGGCAAGTTGAATTCCTTGCCTTTCTCGGACATCTTCGTCGGCGTGATCTGCTGGCGCCGAAGCAGGTTCTGGAGCTCCGCCTTGCTGGTCGCGGTGACTTCTCCGCTGACGTTTCCGCCGGAACGATTGGTTCCTCGATAAGTAAAGACCGGCATAACTTTTCCTCCTCAATTCTACAAATCCATCGACCAAAATCAATACGACCGGGGCCTCTGACGGCCCTGGAAAATCCCTAGCGCTTGCTCCCCACCGGCGTCTTTGAACTGTTGGGGCCGCTGCCGCCCGGCGAAGAGACGCCGCGGTTGATCATGTCCTGCAATTCGTCGGCGTTCGACGAGCGGGAGAGCGCCAGATCCAGCGTGATGAGCTTGTTGAAATAAGCGTTCGCAAGGCCTTGGTTGAACGTCTGCATGCCGGTTTGTCCAGTGCCTGTCTGCATCGCGGAATAGATCTGGTGAATCTTGTCTTCGCGAACGAGGTTACGGATAGCCGGCGTGGGTATGAGAACTTCCATGATCATCACGCGGCCGCGGTTGTCGGCGCGCGGGAGAAGAGCTTGGCAAAGGATGCCTTCCATCACCATGGAAAGCTGGGCGCGAATCTGCGGCTGCTGGTGCGACGGGAACACGTCAATAATACGGTTGATGGTAGAAGCCGCAGAATTGGTGTGCAGCGTGGCAAAGGTCAAGTGGCCGGTTTCGGCGATGCGCAAGGCCGATTCGATCGTTTCGAGATCGCGCATTTCTCCGATGAGAACCACATCGGGATCTTCGCGGAGGGCGGCGCGCAGCGAATTGGCAAAGGAGTGGGTATCGGCGTGGACTTCGCGCTGGTTCACCAGGCACTTCTTGTGATTATGGAGGAACTCGATGGGGTCCTCGATGGTGATCATGTGCTCTTCGCGCTCGGCGTTAATCTTGTCGAGCATGGCGGCGAGCGTTGTCGATTTGCCGGAACCCGTCGGACCGGTGACAAGGACGAGACCACGCGGCTTGTCGCACAGGCCTCTGACCACGGTAGGCAATCCCAGGGCATCGAAGTTCTTGATTTCCCAAGGGATGGTACGAAAAACGGCGGCTACCGCCCCGCGCTGATTGAATACGTTGCCGCGGAAACGGGCGAGATTCTTCAGGCCGAAGGAAAAGTCCAGCTCGAGGTTTTCTTCGAAACGATGCTTCTGTGCGTCGGTCAGAACGCTATAGGCGAGCGATTTGGTATCGGCGGCGGTCAGCGGCGGCATATCGAGAGCCCGCAGGTGCCCGTGAACGCGGACCCGAGGTGCGCTGTTCGTTGTGATATGGAGGTCGCTGCCTCCCATTTCGATCATCTTTTTGAGCAACTCGCTCAGGGTAATCCCGGCCATCTCTTCACCTTTTTCCTATAACACCGTTTCGCGCAAAACTTCTTCCATGGTTGTCTGTCCCAATGCGCACTTAACCAGCCCGCTTCGGCGCAGCGTGATCATGCCCTGCTCAATCGCCTTCTTTTTCAGTTCCAGGGCGGACGCGCCGACGAGGATCAATTCGCGCAGCTCGTCGTTGATTTCCATGACTTCGTACAAACCGGTGCGGCCCTTGTAGCCGCCCTTGTTGCAGGTGTTGCAGCCCTTGCCGTGATAGATTTTAGTCGTCTTCACTTCTTCAGGAGAATACCCTGCGTCGATCAAAGCCTGTTCGGGCAGTTCCAATTCCTCTTTGCAGTTCGAACAGATGCGGCGCACCAGGCGCTGCGCGCAAATCAGATTGACGGAAGTCGCCACCAGGAACGGCTCAATACCCATGTTCATCAATCGGCTGATGGTGGAGGGCGCGTCGTTGGTGTGCAGCGTGGATAGCACCAAGTGGCCGGTGAGCGCGGCTTTGACCGCGATTTCAGCCGTTTCAAAGTCGCGGATTTCGCCGACCAGAATAATGTTGGGGTCTTGGCGGAGGAAAGCGCGCAGGGCGGCCGCGAAGTTCAGGCCGATCTGTTCTTTCATCTGCACCTGGTTGATGCCGGCCAACTGGAATTCGACGGGATCTTCCGCCGTCATGATGTTGGTGTCGACCGTGTTGAGCCGCGCGACCGAGGAATAGAGCGTGTTGGTTTTGCCCGAACCGGTCGGCCCGGTGACCAGCACCATGCCGTAGGGCTTCAAAATGTTGCGCTCGAATTTCTTGAGCGACTCGATCTCGAAACCTAGCTTGGTCATGTCCAGGCGGAGGTTTTCTTTGTCGAGGAGCCGGAGAACGATCTTTTCGCCGTAGAGAGTCGGGACCGTCGAGACGCGGAAATCGAGTTCCTTCTTCTTGCCGTCGGCCTTGTACTTGATCATGATGCGGCCGTCTTGCGGCAGGCGCTTCTCGGCGATGTCCAGCTTGGCCATGATCTTCAGACGGCTGGTGATGGCGTCTTTCAAGCGGAGCGGCGGAGTCATGACGGTTTGGAGCTGGCCGTCAACACGGAACCGCACGCGCATTTCGAGCTCGTATGGCTCGATGTGAATATCGCTGGCGCCTCGCTTCACCGAGTCCGTCAAGATCAGATTGACGAGCTTGATGATGGGCGCCTCTTCGGCGGCCTTCTCGAGCGTCGCGGTGTCCAGCTCGGCTTCTTCGGCGGCCAGCTCGAGTTCCTGGTCTTCGTCGACCAGGTCCTTCATCATCTTGCTGAGCTCTTCGGTGTTCTGTTCGGTCCCGCCATAGAATCGCGAGATGGCTTCCCCAATGGCCGATTCCGAGGCCACGACCGGTTCCACGTTGAACCCGGTCATGAACTTGATGTCGTCCATCGCGAAAACGTTGGTGGGATCGGTCATCGCAATGGTGAGGACCGAGCCTACACGCGAGAGCGGAATCACCTGGTATCGCAGCGCGGTGTCCTGCGGGATAAGCTTGATAACGTTGGGATCGATTTCGTAATACTTCAGGTTGATCGAGGGAACACCGTACTGTCGTGAGAGCACACCGGTGATGTCATCATCGGTGATAAAGCCCATCTTGGTCAGGCAGCTCCCAAGCTTGCCACCATTGGCGCGCTGAAATTCGAGCGCCTTCTGGAGCTGGTCCTGAGTAATCAGGCTTTCTTTAATAAGTATCTCGCCCAAACGGACGGACATCCGCAGCACTCCCTGCCGGTTTGCACCCAGAGTCAACATAGCAAACGCGGACGGCGAAGGTGTGCGGAAATTAGAAGGTAGTTCTGAAATGGCTAATACCTGTCCACACGGTCAGGTTCTTCGAACGAGGGACAGGTGCCGTTCTTGACTTGCTTGTGTGCGGTGGCTATCGTGCGAGAGAGAGGTTTTTGTATCCAATTGTGCGAGGACTAATTCTTTCCGGGAGAAAACCTGGCGGCAAATGTCCGCGAATACCGGGGAACTCGGATTTAGAAACGGCCTTGCGCGGGGCAGCGGTTGCGATTTTATTTTCAGCCTGCTCGTCGAGGGGCAGGGGGTCAGATGCCCTGGCGGCGACTCCTTGGACGGCTTTCTTTCCTGAAATGATGGTGGTCAAAGCATGAGTCGTCTCGATTCCAAACAGCGCTGGAGCGTGCTGATCGGCGGGATTCTGGTCACGCTGCTGCTTGCAGCTGTCTTTACGTTTGGCTCGCTCGAGGTCCCGTTCGAACCGAAGAGCTGGCGTACGTTGATGCCCTTGTACGCCGTTTCGAGTTTCATTACGGCGGCTCTTTTGGTCTTTGGCCTCATTCTGGTCCGCACCGTTCTCCGCTTGTGGGCGGAGACCAGCCGCGAGCAGCTGGGCGCACGTTTCAAAACGAAAATGGTCGTGGGAGCCATGGCCATTTCCCTGCTGCCGATCATTTTCATGTTCATCGTGAGCTATTCGCTGATCAACCGCACTCTCTTGCGATGGTTCCCGCGGCCTCTGGAAATTGCTTCCGAGAAAACACAGGAGCTCATGAACGATTTCGGGCGCGCGCAGTTGCCGCGCTTGCGCCGGATGGCGGTGGAGGTTCAGGAGGACTCTTCTCCGACAATCGAAGACAAGCTGCAACACGCCTTTACAAGAGGCGCAGACGCCGTGTGGATATTGGACAAGGAGGGCAACGCCACTCGCGGCGGAGTGGTCTGCGAAGACCAGTCCGAAGAACGGCGGACACCGATCTGTGCCGAAATGGGGGTGTTGGGGAAACCCGTGCGGACTATGCCGAGCGGCGTCGAAGTTTGGGCTGCCGGCGGCAAAGACTATTTTGCCGTGCGCGTTCCGACTGTACAGGATGACCGCACTGTCGGATATGCCGTCGCAGCGTACCGCACAACGCCGAATTTTCTGACGCGCTTCACTGAAATTCAGGCTCAGACCCAAGAATACAACCAGGAGAAACAGGATCTCCGGGCGCTCAAGCGCCAGATGTTGCTCATCCTTCTGCTGTTCACCGTGCTGCTGTTTTCCGCGGTCATGTGGGTGGCTCTTTTCCTCGCAAAACAGGTCACCATCCCGATTCAAGCGCTCGCCGAAGGCACGCGCGAAATCTCCTCCGGAAATTTCGATTATCAGGTTCCTGAGCAGGCGCAGGACGAGCTCGGCGTTCTTGTACGATCTTTCAACACCATGACGACGCAGTTGCGGGACAACCGCTCGCAAATCGATCAGTTCACGCGAAATTTGCAACTGGCGGTTCAGGAGCTCGAGCGGCGCAGGCAACTGATGGAAACGGTTTTGGAGAACATTCCGACCGGAGTCATTTCACTCGACGCCAACGGGGCCATACTTCGCGCCAATACCGCCGTGACGCGGATGTTCGGCGGCGACGCACGGAACGCCCAGTCCCTTGACGAACTTCTCGGTCCCGAGGCCTCCCGCGTGCTGCAGCTTTTGATGCGACGTTCGCTGCGCATGGGCGTCGTATCGCGCGAAATCGAAACCGTCGTCGCCGGCCGTGTCCTGCACCTGGCCGTAACGGCGAGTTCTCTAGGACCGCGCCGCGCCAACTCCGGTTACGTCCTGGTTCTGGATGACCTTACGGAAATGCTGCGCGCGCAGAAGTCGGCCGCTTGGCAGGAAGTCGCGCGGCGAATCGCCCACGAAATCAAGAATCCACTGACGCCGATTCAGCTTTCTTCGCAGCGGTTGTCTCGCTTCCTCGAGCGCCGCGAGGCCGCTGAACCCAAGGCTCCGCGCGACATCGAGCTGACGAAACTCGTGCACGAGTGTTCGCGCTTGATCGAGCGCGAAGTCGCGACGCTGGCCGCCCTGGTCAACGAATTCTCTCAATTCGTCCGCTTCCCCACCGCCAAGCTCACGGCTACAAACGCCAACACGATTGTCCACGAAGCGGTCGAGGTTTTTTCCGGACGTCTCGATGGCATCACGCTCAGAACCACACTCGGGGACAACCTGCCGGCGGTACGCGCCGATGGCGGGCTGCTTCGCAGCGTCGTAGTCAACCTGATTGACAACGCCGCGGAAGCACTCGAAAACTCCACTTTTCGGGAAATCCTCATTTCCACTTGCGCTCATCCCGACGCGGAAACGGTCGAGATTTGCGTCTCCGACACCGGCCACGGCATCTCTCCGCAAGATAAGGACAAACTTTTCCTCCCGCACTTCTCGACGAAAAATCGCGGAACGGGCCTCGGCCTGGCTATCGCGGCTCGCATCGTCGCCGAGCACGGCGGCAGCATTCACGTGGAAGACAACCAGCCGGTGGGCTCGCGTTTCCTCGTGGAACTTCCGGCCGCCGAACTCACCCCGGCAGGCGTCACGGATCACAACGGGACGGAAGTCTCTCGATGACTTCCAAGCCGCATCTGCTGGTGGTCGACGACGAAGCCGGCATTCGCGAATCGCTTTCCTCGATCCTCAAGGATGAGGGCTACCACGTCGAAGCGGTGGCCTCCGCCGAAGAAGCGCTTCAGCGCGCCTCTTCGGGCGATCTGGAAGTCATTCTCCTGGATGTGTGGTTGCCGGGACTGGACGGCCTGGAAGCTCTCAGCCGGCTTCAGGCTATCCCGCGTGCGCCAGCGGTCATCATGATTTCCGGGCACGGAACCATCGAGACCGCCGTGCGCGCCACAAAATTAGGCGCCTTCGATTTCATCGAGAAGCCTCTCTCTCTCGAGAAAATCATTGTGCTCGTCCGCAACGCCGTGCAGCAGCGAAGGCTCCAGGAAGAAAATCAGCTGCTTCGCAGCGAACTTGGGCATCGCTACCAGGTCATCGGGGACAGCGTGCCCATGAAAGCCCTGCGTCAGCAGATCGCCGTAACCGCTCCCACCAACGGCCGCGTTCTCATCTACGGCGAAAGCGGCACCGGCAAAGAACTCGTCGCCCATGCCCTTCATGCTGCCAGCCTTCGCAGCAAAGGGCCTTTTGTGGAAGTGAACTGTGCGGCCATTCCCGAGGAACTGATCGAGTCCGAGATTTTTGGGCACATCAAGGGGAGCTTTACCGGCGCCACCGAGGACAAGGTCGGCAAGTTTCAAAAAGCGGACGGCGGCACGTTGTTTCTGGATGAAATCGGCGACATGAGCCTGCGGACGCAGTCTAAAGTGCTGCGCGTCCTCGAAGAGCAGCGATTTGAGCCCGTGGGTTCCAGCCAGACGATGACTGTCGACGCGCGCGTGATCGCCGCCACAAACAAAAATCTTGAGCAGGAGATCACTCGCGGCGCGTTTCGTCAGGATCTTTTCTACCGGCTAAATGTAATCCCCTTCTTCGTGCCGCCGCTGCGCGAGCGCCAGGAGGACATCCCCACGCTGGCGCGCTACTTTTTGGATGAGTTCAGCGCAGGCTACGGCAAGAAGACGCGCGAACTGAGCGCGCCTGCCATGGAAATCCTGGTGCGCTATCCATGGCCCGGAAATGTGCGCGAACTGCGAAATCTCGTGGAACGGCTGGTCATCGTTTGCCCGCAGGCTCGCATCGAGCCGCATCATCTGCCTCCCGAGCTTTTCCGGGGGGCGGCCCAGAGTCCCGAGCATCCTTACTCGACACTGCACGAAGCGCGAAGCGCCTATGAACGCGAATTCATTTTGCGAAAATTGCAGGAGCATCGCTGGAACATGACCCAGACTGCGTCCGCGCTCGGCCTGGAACGCAGCCACTTGTACCGCAAGATGAAATCACTGGGGATTGCCGCACCGGACTAGAAGCTTCTACTCCTCGCCGTGTTCGTCCTCACTCAGAGCTTCCAGTTGCGCGTGCCAATCTAGCTCGCGCACGCTATGGGGATTCTCGCGCCAGTTCGGAACGACTTTTACGAACAGTCCCAGATAGATCTTTTTATCGACCAGCTGTTCGAGCTCCTTACGCGCTTGCGTGCCGATATTCTTGAGCATCTCGCCCTTGCGGCCGATGAGAATTTTCTTCTGGGAGTCCCGCTCCACGTTCATGGTCGCTTCGATGCGCAACAATTTGGGAAGGTCTTCATACTTGTCAACCTTCACGGCAAGCGCATAGGGCAGTTCGTGATACATCGCCTGGATCGCTTTTTCTCGAACGATCTCGGCCGCGAGAAAACGCTCTGGCTGGTCTGTTACCTGGTCCTCAGGAAAGTAAGGCTGGCCCTCGGGGAGCAAAGAGAAAATCTCGGCCAGCAACTTTTCGCATCCGCTGCCCTCCAGAGCGGAAATTGGCACGATGGCCGTGAATTGGAACGCTTTGTTATACGCCTCGATGAGCGGCAAGAGCTTTTCTTTCGCAAGCCCGTCCACCTTGTTCAAAGCCAGTATGGTTTTCCCGGTGAATCGCTTGGCGCGATCGAGAAGAAAGTCATCAGCATGCGGGGGAGTGCGGCTGGCATCGACCATCAACAGAAGCACGTCGATGCCTTCCAAAGCAGCGGCCACTTCATGCATCATTTGCCGCCCCAGGGCAGAGTCCGGCGAGTGCAACCCTGGAGTATCGATAAAAACAATTTGGCCCTCGGGCCGCGTTACAAAGCCCTGAATGCGGTTGCGCGTCGTCTGCGGCTTGGAAGTGACAATCGCGACCTTCTGGCCAACCAGGCGGTTGAGGAGCGTCGACTTCCCCGCGTTGGGACGTCCCACAATCGCCACGAATCCCGACTTGTGCCCTCCCTTCGGCTCGCTCTTCTCCTCGTTCCCTGCCCCCTCCAGAGTTCTTGTGTAATGTTTCTTCTTCGGCATCCCGTTACTTTACCACCGGCAACTCGAGCGTGCTCGAATGTTCCGCGTCATGGACCAGAGTGAGGTGCGCCGTCTTCGCGTCCTTCGCGGTTTCGAGCGTGACCACGCCTCCGCTGTTGTAATTCTTCTCTCCCGCAGGCGAATTCGGGCAATGCACGAACAGCCGCAAACGGCTTCCCTTTGCGATGCGCCTCGAGAAAAATGTGAAATTATCGAATACGTATTTCTCCGTCTTCCCGGGCGTCAAGAGTCTTTCCTGCCGCAGCGATTCGCGATACCGCGCGCGCATCGTCGCCGAGGTCAATTCGACCGAGCCGCCTCCTGGCAAAATTTCATACACAACCACTTCGAGGTCCGTGTCAGGCACGTCCATGCCCAGCCAGATCGTCAGTTTCAGAAAACCCGTGACCTCCGTGGCTTCATGGAACGGCTCGCTGTGATAGATCGCGCCGTTACCGTAGGTATTCATCAGCGCCCGCTGCGAAGTCAAACCTGCGTCCTCCTCGATTTCCTCATCCCCCGGCCGCGTATCGAGCGGATCGTACGTCCACTTGTCCGAAGCCGCTCCTGCCGCGGGCTTCTCCCTGAGCGTCCCGGACTGAAATACGCTCCCGGCGTCGCCGTTCGAACCGAGATAGAGCGTCCGCTTCTCGTTCGAAATGCTTTCCAAACTGTCCGCGTACTTCCAATTCTCGGCTCCCTCTCCGACAACATAGTAGGCCACGCGCTTCTCGAGGAACTCCGGCTTCTTCCCGCTCTTCATCGTCCAGTCGTACCACTCGGTGTGGAGATTATTCAGATCCAGAACGCTGGCTTCGCCGAACTTCAGTCCGCCAACTTCCCGCCGCGGTGTTCTTGTCCCGGCATGGTCCCACGGCCCAATGATCAAGTAATGATTTTGTTTCGCTGCCTCCGTCCCGTATTCCATGTGGCGTTTGTAATACGTGAAGGCGCCGGGTTGGTCGCCATCATAGTGGCCGGTGATCGTCAGGATGGGAACCTGGATGCGCTTGTACTGGTCCGGGCTCGGCACCATTAGGTCGTAATAGGTGTCCGGAACAGGATGCTGCATCCATTTCTGGAACACAGCGGAGGGATTTCCTGCGATGCGATCGTATTCCTGAAACGCACGATGCTGGTCATAATATTCCCGGGCCCTGGCAACCCAAAAGGCCGAACTGCCGAACAGGCTCGTATTCCCCGTGACGCCGCTCGTAAACGATAGCCACTGTTCATCGTAGGGAGAAAAAATATTGTATTGGAAAGGAAAATCCACGCCGGGATGCGCGGCAGCCGCGGGAACGATGGTGGCCAGATGCGGGGGAAACTCCTTCAAGGTCGTCCACTGATCGAATCCCGCATAGGAGCCGCCCCACATGGTCACTTTGCCGTTCGAGTAAGGCTGCTTCGCGAGCCATTCGACGACGTCATAGCCATCTTTTCCTTCATTCCTAAACGGCTCGAACGCTCCGCCGGAATTCCCGCGGCCGCGCACATCGACCAGCGCATAAACGTATCCATGCTGCGCGAAATACATCGCGCGGTCCGTATAGCTGTCGCCGATGTAGGGCGTCAGGGTGAAGATGACGGGCACCGGATCCTTCTGTCCGAGCGGCTGGAATATCGTGGCGTTGAGCATCACGCCGTCGCGCATCGGAATTTTCACGCCCCAGAGCATCTTGGGGATTGGCAGCGCGGACGCGCCGGATTCTTGCGCCAGGCTTTGCGTGGCGCACATGCCGCCACAAAGCATGGCAAGAAGAATCACTCGAAGTACAATCTTGGTCGCTCTCATGGCACTGCCTCCGCCGGAACACCGGTCATTCCGTTCGAATCGGCACATCCGGGCACACGCATGTTAGCGCTTCAGGGAAGGAATTCCTACAAGGAGAAACAAACGTTTCAATGCAAAAAAGGCGGCCAGGAATTCAGGAAGGTGCCTTCGCTGGCGTCGCGGCCACCCGTTTTCGGATCCTGAGCCGCAGCACTTTTCTCTGGTTCGCTTCCAGAACTTCGAAGCGGTAGCCCTCCAGCTCGACCTTGTCGCCGGGCGCCGGCACTTTGCCGGAAACATGGCTGAGCAATCCGGCGATCGTTGTGACCGTCTCATCAGCGTCTTCGCCGAAGCTCACGCCCAATAATTCCTCAACGTCGCGAATGGCCATACTGCCGCGCATCACCAAGCCGCCGTCCGCTTCGCGCACGACGTCCGGCGCGGGCGGCTTCCCGCCGTTCCACCTTTCGCCCACGATCTCTTCGACGAGGTCCTCGACCGTAGCGATTCCCGCCACCGATCCATGCTCATCGATGATCACTGCCAGGGGCTGGCCCTTTTGCCGCATCTCGCGCAATAACTCCGACCCGGCTTTCGTCTCCGGCATAAAGAGCACCGGCCGCACCAATTCGCGCACTTTTCTTTTTGGCAGATCCTGGTCGGCGATGTGCAACAAATCCTGCGCGTGCACGACGCCAAAAATGTCGTCCAAAGAATTTTCATACACCGGCATCTTCGAGAATTTTTTCTCGACAAACTTCGCGTGCAGCTCTTCGAGTGTGGCCTCCGCCGCAATCGCGACGATGTCTGGCCGGGGCGTCATCACTTCGCGCACGCGTTTGTCGCTGAATTCCACGACTTGTTCGATGAGGTCCGCTTGATCCGCCGCGATGATGCCCTCTTCTTCAGCCGCCTCCACCAGCGCCTCGATCCTCTCTTCGGTGCGCTGCTCTTGCGTCATCTCCGGCTCTTGTTCCGAGATGCGCGCCAGAGACTCTGCCCCTTCCAGGAACACGCGCACCGGCCACACAATCCACATGGCCGCCCGGATGAATGGCAGCAACGGCAGCAGCCAGCGGCCCGTCGTGCGGTACAGGAGCATGTCGGGGACGAAGTGCATGGCGATCACAACTTCCAGCGTCAGGAACACACAAAATTCGATCAGCGATTCCCATGTGCCCGATACGAAGTAGAAGACGCCGCGCGTTGTCTCAAGCACCAGGAACGCCAGCCAGAAATGTCCCAGGATGCGAAATGTGCGGCCGCCGCTGCGGCGCTTGATGCGCAGCTTGGGCTCGATCTCGGCTTCAAAGATCTCCAGATGTTCGTGGACGCGCCCGGTGTTCATGCGCCCGAGTTCGCGATAGATCAGCGTGAGGTAGGAAAAGATGGGCAGGCCAAAGGCGAGGAGGACAACGCCCAGAACGTAGACAAACCGATAGGTATTCATGCCAGCCCGAATCTTCGCCGCATTCTTTGCTCGATGCGGTTCATCTCGCCGCGGTCGGTTTCGTGGTCATAGCCCAGCAAATGCAGGACGCCGTGTAGGATCAGCACTCGCAATTCATTTCTCAAACTTCGCCCATTTTTCTTCGCATAGCGCCGCGCCGTCGCGGGCGCAATGGCAATATCCCCCAAATACTGCTCCGGGGCCGCCGCCTTCGGCTTCGCTCGACGTTTCGCCGTGCTCTCTGCGTAAGTTCCTTTCCGTCCTTTTTTATCTGCCGGAAACGACAACACATCTGTCGGCCCTTTCTTCCTCAGAAAGGCTTCGTTCAACCTCGCCATCTCGGCATCGCTAACCAAACAAACCGTCAAGGCCGAAACGCCGAGGTGCAACTCCCGCTCCACACGACGTAAAAACAATTCGAGAGGCTGCCGCGCGGCGCGGACCGCACGCTGGCGGTTTAAAATCATGCTCGCTGAGTTTCTCTATTCGGGTCTTTCCCGGTTGCATCCACCGAAGTTCCCGTCACCGGCTTGCTGCTCGCGGCGCTGCTTCCCGGATTCCCGCCGCGCTGCGGATGCTGGACGTCATACTCCTCATAAGCACGAATAATCTGTTGCACCAGATTGTGCCGCACCACATCCTTCTCGCCGAACTGCACCACGCCAATCCCTTCGATCTTTCCGCAGACTTCCAGCGCCTCGATCAACCCGGACTTTTTCCCCTGCGGCAAATCGATCTGCGTGGTGTCGCCGGTAATGACCGCCTTTGAATTAAATCCCAGCCGCGTCAAAAACATTTTCATTTGTTCGCTGGTCGTATTCTGGGCCTCATCCAGAATCACGAACGAATCATTCAGCGTCCTTCCGCGCATAAAGGCCAGCGGCGCGACCTCGATAATTCCCTTCTCCAGAAATCTTTCGAGCTTGTCCGCATCCAGCATGTCGTAAAGCGCGTCGTACAGCGGCCGCATATAAGGATCGATCTTCTGCTGCAGCGTTCCCGGCAAAAAACCCAGCCGCTCCCCCGCTTCCACCGCAGGCCGCGCCAAAATAATCCGGTTCACCTGCTTCGTCAGCAGCGCGCTCACCGCCATCGCCACCGCAATGTAGGTCTTTCCCGTTCCCCCCGGTCCAATACCAAACATCATGTCGTGCTTCTCAATCTCTTCCATGTACCGCTTCTGGCTCGCGTTTTTCGGCGTGACCTGCTTCTTCCCAAACGCTCGGATCCGCGCCGGCTCAAACATCCCGCGCGGCGACTCGTGCGGCTCTTCGGTAGCCACGCGCATCAGCGACTTCACTTCGGCGCTCGAAAGCGACCGCCCGTGCCGCGTCAGATGGTTATATTCCTCGACGATCTTCACTGCCTGGTCCACGCTTTCCTGCTCGCCTTCGATCGTCAGCCGCGTGTCGTGCAAATGCGTGCGCACGTGAAGCGAATCCTCCAGCAAACGCACATTTTCATCGAGCGTGCCGAAGAACGGTTCAATTTTTCCGGATATGTGAACGGTACGTCTCATCCAAGTGGAAGGTCTGCCTGTCAGGGAAGCCGGGTGGCCGATGGGATTCCTCCTCAAGATCGGTGACGATAGAACAGTCAACTCAGGAAGAAACTTCTTACACCCTAACGCACCACCGCCCCATGGTCAAGTTACGCGCTAGTTATAATATACATTTAATGAAGCACCCCCGCAGCTAGCTCCGGCATCTAAACCATTGTCACACAAACGTTTCGAGCCTGCCTGCTCGTATCCCGATCGTAACCTGTCCTCTGGTACGAACGCGCTATAGACCGGTACTTCCGGCAACGCGAAGATGTCCCTGGACGCTGACAAAGAAACTTCGCTACGAATTCTCATCACTGAGGGGTGAGTAGAAATCATGAGAAGCAAACTCTGGATGGCGGGTGCATTGCTAAGCCTGGCGGTCGCCCTGCCTTCTTCTGCCGCAGACTCTGGCTCCGCTTCTGCCCCGGTTCCGGGCGTTCTTCACAGCACGGTGGTGTGCCGCGGCGCGCAAAATGTTCCCGTGACCGTCGACGCCGAGCAGGCTTTGCCTATGCACCTTGTCGCCCAGCTGAATTGCGGCGACGTTGTGGTCTTGCTCTCGGATCTCGAGGGCTACACGGTGAACGTTCGCACCGCCGAAGGTAAGACTGGCTATATCGCGCGCATGTATCTCGGTGCGGCTGCTCCGGCTCCCGCAAAGCCAATCCCGGCTTCTCCGACGGTCGAAGCCGCCGACAAGTCGAACGGCATCGCCCGCTGGCAATTGGGGGCTCCAGGGACCGACCACTTCTACAACGGCCGAGCGATGGTCGAATCATTGACCGCGAATGGCATCACCGTACAGGTTTCCCTGCAAGATACGGGCTGGAAATTGCGGGCAACGGTGGCCATCGCCAACGCCAGCGGCGCCGAAGTCCACTATAATCCATCCAATTTCACGCTCGACGAGTTGACGCCGCGGCTACGCCCTCTCCGCTATCAGAATCCGGAAGATCTCGGCAAAACGAGGACTCATCTCGTGTATGCAACGACGGCCAGTGCGGTTGCGCCAGCTTCGGCCGTGTACACCGACGCCGCCCCTCAGACGCGAAGAGTCATTGTCTCCGCGCCGAACTTTCTGGCGGAACAATCACTGCCTGACCGGGCTTCCGCGCTCTTTGAAGGAACCCTCGGGCCGCACGAAAAATCCGCCGGCTCCGTCTGGTTCGAGCGCGACAGAAATTCCCAGCAGCTTAACCTGCGCATCTTTGTCGGCAATCAAATCTTCGAATTCCCGCTTTCCTTCCCTCAGCACAACTAGGCAGAGCGCGCACGCCGCGCGCAAGCACGACCCCGCCCCGCACTCTCCCCCCGGAGTGCGGGGTTCTTCATTTCTGCCCTCGAATCCTCGCATCCCAACTTCTGATCGCCCCCGTGTTGGCACAGCTCCACAACTTGACCGCGGTCTGAAAACTGCGAGCCAATCCCTACTTGTATCCGGCCAGATTCATGAAACCGCGCTACGAGAGTTAGCAGTTCTCGAGAACCAGCTGATCGGCACATCTCGAGGAGGGCGTTCACCCGGAGTTTCCGGGCAAACGCTGCCAAATCAATTCGAAAGTCTGGATTTTTCCGCCATCGGGCATTGGTGGCGTAGCCAATACGAGTCGCTCACCGTCAAACTTGATACTGCGAAGCAAGTCCGTGTGCACCCAGTCTTCGATGGAGGAGATTTCCACGTGATGGATTACTTTGTCACCATGGAGCGTAAATCGTCCGGCATAGGCAACAAAGGTCCTGAAAGCCTCGGCTTGCTCCTCCGCTGGCGCAGCAAGGGGGTCGCTCGAGGAAAGACGTTTTCGTCCGCCGTAGCTGACCATCGCTGTCACTCTGCCGTCATGGGTATAGGTGAGAAAACCCAGAGGGCTTGGGCCGAACGGGGTGTCGTTTCGTTCTCCGCTAGCCGTTGCGCTTGAGGCTGATACCAGTTTCCAGGTGCCCAGGAGTCTGTCGAGCATCTGCGCTCACAAGGAGAAAACTGGAAGCGAAGCGGCAGATGGAATGGCAGCTCTCATCTTAAATCTCCTCTTATCTATCGGCCGAGGTTACGCCGCTCGTCGAAACTCTGAACCGCATCCTAACAGGCCGATACCAATTTTGCTTCGGGATGTTTGCCGGGTGAGCGTCGCCGACCGCCTGCCGCAAAAATTCGCCATTGCCTGATAATTCGTATTACCGCAGCAGCTGAAATGTGCTTCGGCACTTCTCAAGTCAGGACGTTTCCTCACGATTTGGCAAGGATGGGCGGCTCGGATGGTTTTTGCGGGCAAGTCGCTGAAGAAATGGTGCTTACTCCCATTTGCGAGGCGTACGGTCTTATTTCGATAGCGTGGGGCGCGACTAAAAACCACGATCCCTTGTCTTCCCATCATCTCAATCCGCCGGCGCCGCCCGCGTCTTGGCCCACTGACGGATCGATTCCACTTCTTCCGCACGCGTGACGCTCAATGGTTGCGTCGCACGGATCTCCGATAGAAGAACGTCCGTCGTTAATTGCTGTTTCTGTGCAAACGCCGAGTACAGCCCCGCAACAATCACCTGTTCGATTTCCGCGCCGGAGAACCCTGCGCTTCCCGTGGCTAGCCTGGCGAGGTCAAATGCCGTTACGTCCCGCCCGCGTTTTTTCAAATGCAACTGAAACAGCGCCGCCCGCACTTCCGCATCCGGCAAATCCACAAAAAATATCTCGTCGAACCTCCCCTTGCGCATCATCTCCGGCGGCAAAACCGTGATGTTATTGGAGGTCGCCGCCAGAAACACGCCGCTCTCCCGGTCCTGCATCCACGTCAGCAGCGTCGCCAGCAGCCGCTGCGACAATCCCGCGTCTGCATCACCGCTCGAACCAGCCGAAGCAAACGCCTTCTCAATCTCGTCGATCCACAGCACCATGGGCGCGAGCTTCTGCGCCAGTTCGAGCGCCTTGTGCAGCTTCTTTTCGCTCTCGCCTACAAACTTGTCGTACAGCGCGCCAGCATCCAGCCGCGCCAGTTCGAATCCCCATTCGCCCGCCACCGCCCGCGCCGCGAGGCTCTTCCCGCATCCTTGCACGCCGGTTATCAAAATTCCCTTTGGCGGTACCAGCCCAAATCTCTGTCCCTCCGGCGTTAAAGCGCTCTTGCGTTTCGCGATCCATTCCCGCAATCGCTTCAGTCCGGCCACATCCCCAAAAGACGCATCGCGCCGCACCGTCTCAATGAGACCGTCACTCTTCAGGGCCTGGCGCTTGGCATCCAGCACGTCATCGAGCAGTCCCGCATCGGCTTTGCCTCGCGACAGAATGCACATCCGAAGCGTGCGTATGGCCTCTTCTTCAGAAAGCCCGCAAAGGTTTCGCGCGACCTGGCTCATTCCCGCAACATCCAGCGACACCGGTATGTGTTGCTCGCGGTTTGTTTCCGCGAGCACGCGTTTCACACCAGGCAACAATTCCTCCGCCGTTGGCAAGCCCAACTGAAAGGGCGCTGCTTCCGACGTCAGCTCCGCCGGCAATTCGAGCGACGCCGCCGAAATCACAATGGCTCGCCGCACGGTCCGGAACTTCTCCGCCAAATCCCGCAAACGACGGCAGATTCGGTCGTTGTCGCAATACCGCGCAAAATCCTTTAGCAAGAAGATCGCGTCGCCCTGAATCAACGGAATGTTTGCCAGAGCCTGCTCCGGCTGCTCGGTGTTGTAGATGGCCGCACCGTGATATTTCGACAGTCCCTTCGTGACGCTCCATTCATAGAGCGGTACCGCCAGTTCGGCCGCCAGTTCCATCAACAACAGCTCGAAGCGCTCTTCTTCCGCCGTCTCGACGGTAATGATGGGGTGCCGCGAATTGACTAGCAGCCGCAACTCGTCATGTTTGTTAGGTTTGGGCATCACACGCGTTCGGCTCCCCGGTCTTCAGGCCAATTTGTCTTGACAGGCGGTTACTCGCGCCTAGCGAGCAGTGCTGTATAGGATTGCATCTTGGTAGAGAAGTCCCGGCATCTGGCTGGCGATTTTCTTTCTGGCAGCCTAGAAAATTTCGCCTTAGTTCTTTCCTCCGGGGCGCTAAAAAGAAAAGATGCGTCTAGCTCCGGCGCGGCACCAGTAAATCATTTAGAATCAGTGATTAGTGGATAGCTCCTAAGTGTTGATGCTAGACCTTCAGAACGCGCCTAAAACAAAAAACCGGGGAGGGGTTGCCGTTGCAGTTGACCAATCCCACACCAAGCCTCTCCGCCTCCCAGGCAGATTCCTGCGACCCTCGCCGCAGCCCCGCGCTCCCTTTGACCCCGTTTGACAAAGCTCGGGGCCTCGTTTAACGTTAAATGTTTGAACGGTACCTAAAAGGAGCAATAGATGGCCCAGGGACAGGCTACCAAAATCAAGAAGAAGAAAAAGTCGGTTTTAAAGCGTGCGGCGCAAGCTCGTCAACGCGCCGAAGTGAATCGCGCTAACCGCACCCGGGTCCGCACGCTGATGCGCCGCTTGCGTACGGCAATTACCGCCGCTGACGCCACCGCCGCCGGCAATCTTCTCCACCCCACAATGTCCGCGATTGACCAGGCCATCACCAAGGGCGTGCTGCATGAAAACACCGGCAACCGTTACAAGTCGCGCCTCACGCTGGCCTTCCATGGCCTCGCTGCCAAAGCCGCGAAGTAGCGTCTAGAAGCGAAATGGATTTTCTCGAGGAGGCGGGTCTCGGCCCGCCTTCTTTTTTGCCAGCTGTCTCCTGAGCGCTTTTGTTCACCGCCCAGTCACGCTGCATTAACCATCCCGCGATAACCTTCTTGCTTGGCGCCTGGCCCAAACGCCTCCATCGGGGAATCATTCAAACCATGTTTCGGTTCGGTTCGTTCCTTACTGAAGTTTCATTTCGCTCGCTCAGGTTCCTTGCGCTTAAATTGGAAGCGGTCTTGTTCGCGGCCATGCTGCTTGCTCCCGTCTACCAGTCTTGCCGCGCACAAGAGCTTTCGCTGGATACCTGCCCGCGTCCCTCTGCCGGCAGCGCCGTTCCGGAACCGGAAGATTTGCGCAGCCAGAACGGCGTCCTCAAGGTCGATCTCACGGTCCACAATTTTACCGAGCCAAGCGGCTCGACGCGCTACTGCTATATCTCTAGCGGCGGCAGCCAATCGCCGACGCTGCGCTTGAACCCGGGCGATCTCCTCATCCTCAATCTGAAGAACGAATTGGGCGATTCCGCTGCGCCGGCCGGCCACGCTCATCCAAAATCCGAGGCAAGTGCCGATCCGTGCCAGAGCGGCGCCATGACAGCGATCTCCACAAATCTTCATTTCCACGGCCTTACCGTTCCACCTCTCTGCCATCAGGACGAGGTCTTGAAAACATCCATTCAGCCCAACGACCTGCCGTTCGAGTATCGCTTCCGTGTGCCAGCCAATGAGCCGCCCGGATTGTACTGGTATCACCCGCACATCCACGGCTTCAGCAAAGCGCAAGTCCTCGGCGGAGCTTCCGGCGCTCTCATCATCGAAGGGATTGAACGCGCGAACCGACAACTGGCAGGTCTGCCCGAGCGAGTTATCGTTATTCGCGATCAAAACTTGATAAATCCGGATTCTCCGCCCTCGAAGTCGGAACCGGTTGTGCCGCGTAATCTCGTAGATCGCGACGGAGACGCCGGCAACAACGGAACCGGCTTTGGAAAACCGGCCAAAGATCTTTCCATCAATTTTGTGCCGGTTCCCTACCCCGACTATCCGCCGGCGGAGATAAAAATGAAGCCCGAAGAACGCCAGCTTTGGCGCGTCTTGAACGCTTCGGCCATCACCTATCTCAATCTGGCGGTGCTTTTTAGACGCGCGCCGCAAATGCTCGGCATCGTCGCGTTGGACGGTGTGCCGTTAAACGCGAATGGCGGCCCGGGAGACGGAATCACGTGGGCAAATCACATCGGAGTGCCGCCCGGTGGTCGCGTGGAATTTATTGTGAAGGGGCCGCCTGCGGCTGTAAGGGGATTATTCGTGACGCGCATGGTCGATACCGGTGCTGGCGGCGAAAACGATCCGAACCGCGCGCTTGCGACTATCACACCCGCCGCCGATGCGTCCGAACCCCGTTCCACGCTTGCCGCCGCGCCCGAACCTCTTCCTCCCGCCTCACTCTCCTGGTTAGGAAGTGTGACCCCCGCGCGAACGCGCAAGTTGTATTTCTCGGAAAAGTTTCTCGATCCAAATGATCCCAACAGTCCGACGACTTTTTTCATCACCGTGGATGACCAAAAGCCCACGCCCTTCGATCCCGCTTCGGGTGTGCCCGGCATCGTCGTGAAACAGGGGGACGTCGAGGATTGGATCATAGAGAATCGCTCCACCGAACTGCACGCGTTCCACATTCATCAAATCCACTTCATGATGCTCGAGTGGTCCGGTATTCCGGTCAACGAACCGTTTCTTCGTGACACCATCAACGTGCCCTTTTATACCAACAAGATGCTGGCGTATCCCAGCGTGAAACTCCGCATGGATTTTCGCGACCCGAATGCCGTCGGTACGTTCGTCTATCATTGTCATCTTCTGGAACATGAAGACGGCGGAATGATGGGCCTGATCCGCGTGGACCCGGCCGACCGCGCCCAATCGCCGACGGCCGTCGCTCCCGGCGTGCCATCCGAAGCCTCTCTCGCCCGTCCTCTGGCAACCACAAAAACTGCGTCATCGGACAACAAACCGAGGCCTTGAGCTTTTTTGGCCAGGTTTCAAATTGAGGTTTTGCGCTGCTGTCCTAGCGGAGTGAGGGCCTACTCCGCTACGGTTATCCGCACCCGTAACCAGGTCCGGATGGCAGAGTACTCCTACGGCTAGCTCGATCTCGAAGCCCGAATACCCGACTTTCTTGCTCCATTCACATAACAAATATCCTGCCGCAACACCGAGACGTTACTAATGAGCCCCGCAGTAAAGCTCCATAAAAGAAAAGGGAGGATGAATGCATTTGAAGAATTTTGCATCCCACGCGTCGAAGACTGTATGCCTTGGCCTTGCCACCGTTGCGCTTTTTCAGTTCACGGTAGGCGCTTCTCTGGCCGGCGCAATCCCGCCGCAGAAAAAGTCGAACCCCGACAACAACACGGTCACGCCCATTAAGCACGTCATCGTCATCATTGGCGAGAACCGCAGCTTCGATCACGTATTTGCAACCTATGTACCGAAGAAAGGCGAATCCGTTTGGAACCTTCTCTCGGAAGGCATCATCAATCCGGACGGCACTCCAGGAAAAAACTTTGAAAAGGCTCACCAACTGTCGGCCACTGACAAGGTTGGGAAGAGTGAAGACTCTTTTCTTCTGAGTCCTCCAAAAACCGAATTTCCGAACGATCAGTTGCCCTCGCCTCTCGTTGGCGGTCCCACCTTTAATCCGAACAATCCGCAAGCGGGCCAATCCTATTTTCCCAACCTCTGCGCTCCCGCCCTTGAGGCCACCTGCCAGGCCAGCATCCAGCTGGCCATGAATTCGGAAACCACGCTGCCAGAGAGCTACTACACTTCCTTGGTGAGCGGGGGCGCGGGCACGGTTGGCCTGGTGGGCAAGATTCCGGACACGCGCATCAGCCACGTGAACCACCTTCCCGCAGGTCCCTTTCAGCTAACCAACGGCAAGTCCTTCGTTTATACGGATTACTCGGCCAGCCCGGTGCACCGCTTCTACCAGATGTGGCAGCAACTGAACTGCAGCGCGGAACACATCACGGAAAAGTTGCCCTCTGGTTGCAACTCGAAGCTGTTTTCCTGGGTGGAAGTGACTGTCGGCGCGGGCACCAACGGCGACGCACAGCCGCCGCTTTGCTCCTCGAACGGTGATACGACTCCCTGCTTCACAACCAACTATCTGGCCAACACTCCCGGCGCAGCGACCACCGGCGAAGGCTCGACCGCTCTCGGCTTTTACAACGTTCAGCAGGGGGATGTCCCTTATTTTAAGAGCCTGGCGGACACCTACTCGATGAGCGACAACTTCCACCAGTCGGTCAACGGAGGCACCGGGGCAAATCACATCATGCTCGGGCACGGCGACGCCATCTGGTACAGCGACGGCAAGGGCCACGCGATGATTCCGCCCGAAGGCGTCGAAGTCTTTCAGGGCACGATCGATCAAGGCGTCGTCGACGAAATCGAGAACCCCAATCCGCAGGCCGGCACGAACAATTGGTACTCGCAGGATGGTTACGGCAATGGTTCGTTCGGCTCTGGTCCGTCGTCCGGCGGCGGCTCGTACAGCAACTGCTCCGATCCGCAGCAGCCTGGCGTTGGGGAAATCGTCAGCTACTTGAAGTCTCTGCCGAAGACCATCAACCCGCGCTGCCAGAAAGGCCACTACTACCTGCTGAATAACTACAATCCTGGCTACTTCGGCGATGGCACCAACGCGTATGCCGACAACACCGTCAACAACACCCCGTTCACGATTCCACCGTCATCCGTGCCGAGCATCGGCGATTCCATGCTGGCCGCGGGCATTTCCTGGAAGTACTACGGAGATCATTGGAACAACTACTCTGGCGCGCCGAGCTTCACCCCGAACCCCAAGAGCACGAACAATCCGGACGGTCTGCCTGGCGACCCCTATCAGCTGAACTACGGAACGCCTGGACCGGCGGCCGATGAATACTGCAATATTTGCAACCCGTTCCAGTACGACACTTCCATCATGTCGCACCGCGATCTGGTCAAAGCCCACATCCAGGACACCTCAGACCTTTACAACGACATCACCAATGGTACGCTGCCCGCGGTCTCCTTCGTCAAGCCCAGCGGCTACACGGACGGCCATCCTTCCTCTTCGAAGCTCGATTTGTTCGAGGGCTTTACGAAGAAAATCATCGATCTGGTTAAAGCCAATCCCACTCTTTGGCAGAACACGGCGATCATGATCACCTTCGACGAAGGCGGAGGCTACTACGACTCCGGCTACGTTCAGCCACTGGACTTCTTCGGTGACGGCACGCGCATCCCGCTGCTCGTCATTTCTCCATTTTCGAAGCCCGGACACGTCTCGCATGATTACGCGGATCACGTGTCCATCCTGAAGTTCATCGAGCGGAACTGGCACTTGAACACAGTGACGGACCGCAGCCGCGACAACTTCCCGAACCCGGTGACCGAACCCAGCAATCCCTATGCGCCGATCAACACCCCGGCGCTGACGGATTTGTTTGATTTGTTCGAGTTCGATCACTGCCCGCTCTGCAATTTGTAGGGATAACAGCAACAAGGGAGAGGGCGGCTTTCGGGCCGCCCTTTTTCTATTCCGCCATGAACCTTACGCCTCTTGAGCGCCCGAAGATTGCGTGTGTGTCTACGTTACCTCTATTTCATCCTAAAACAATAATCCTGTAACTCTCTGAGCGCATGTTCACGCTGCCGGCCCGAGTTGACGATTCCATAGTTCTAAGAAAGGGAGACGGAATGACCTTTAAGCGAGTAGTGTCGGGGACCCTAGATGGCCTGCGGAGAGGTATCGCATGCCTTGCTATGGCCCAGTTAGCCGTAGGTTTACCGGCGGCACAGGCGCAGCCGGGCGCCGCAAACGACTACAGGACCACATCTCCAATCAAGCACGTGATCGTGATCATCGGTGAAAATCGCAGTTTTGACCACGTCTTCGCCACGTACGTCCCGAAGCGGGGCGAGAGTGTCGATAACCTCCTCTCTAAAGGCATCATCACGCTGGATTCCAAGCTGAATGCCGTTCCCGGTCCTCATTTCCAAAAGGCCCAGCAGCTCGCTGCGAGCGATCTTGGCGCAACCAGCGGCGGCGATGCTTTCCTTTTGAGCCCTCCCAAATCCGAGTTTCCGGGCAATATCCTTCCTTCGCCGCTCGCGGGCGGTCCTGCAGGCGTTGCCTACATCCCGAACGTGTGTCCGGGGATTGTGGAAGCGGAGTGCCCCGGGAGTCTCGCCCTCGCAGTGGACTCTGAAAACGGCTTGCCCGGCGAGTACTATCCGTCTCTCCTCACGGGCGGCAGCGGCTTGACTGCCAAAACTCCGGATACGCGCATTACGAATGTGAATTCTCTTCCGGCCGGCCCGTTTCAGCTGACCAACGGCAAGAGCCTCCTATATACAGACTATGCGGCCAGCCCTGTGCATCGCTTCTATCAGATGGTGCAACAGTTGAATTGCAGTTTGGCGCATGCCAGCTGGCAAAATCCCTCCGGTTGCGATTCCAAATTGTTCTCCTGGGTGGAAGTGACCGTTGGGGCGGGCACGAACGGCGCGGCACAGCCTCCACCCTGCGCCTCGGACGCCGACACGCTTCCCTGCTTCACCACCAATTACCTGCCTAACGCTCTTGGGGCCTCTCTCACGGGCGAAGGCTCCACGGCTCTGGGTTTCTACAACGTTCAGCAGGGCGATGCACCTTATTTCAAAAGCCTGGCAGACAACTACTCGATGAGCGATAACTTCCACCAATCGTTCCAGGGAGGCACCGGCGCCAACCACATCATGTTCGGCCACGGCGACGCCATCTACTTCAACGATCCGAACAGCGCAACACCTCTTGTGCCGCCGAACGGCGTCGAGGTTGCAACAGGATCGCCGAACCAGGGAGTGGTGAGCGAAATCGAGGATCCGAATCCAGCTCCCGGTACCAACAATTGGTACGCGGAAGACGGCTACGGCGCCGGTTCGAAGGACAAACCGTCTTCAGGCGGCGGCTCCTACAGCAATTGCTCGGACCCGAATCAGCCTGGCGTAGGACCGATTGTGGCGTACCTGAAATCCTTGCATATCGATCCGCGCTGCGAACCGGGCCACTACTACCTCCTGAATAACTACAACCCCGGCTATTTCGGCAATGGAGCCAATGCCTACACCGATACCGGCATAGCGAACACGGTCTTTACGGTTCCGCCGTCTTCCCTGCCTAGCATTGGCGACGATATGCTCGCCCACAACGTTTCCTGGAAGTATTACGGCGATGACTGGAACAACTACTCCGGCGCTCCCAGTTACACTCCTCAGCCTAAATCCGTGATTAACCCCAACGGTCTTCCCGGCGATCCCTACGAGATCAATTTCGGCCCGGTGGGCACTGCCAATCCGCTGGGGATCCCGATCACGGCTTCCGACGAGTACTGCACGATCTGCAATCCGTTCCAGTACGACACATCCATCATGACCAACGATGCTGTTCGCGACGCGCATATCCAGGACACCGCGAATCTTTACGCCGACATCACCGGCGGCACGCTCCCGGCCGTTTCCATCGTTAAGCCCAGCGGCCTGGTGGACGGCCACCCGGCCTCTTCGAAGCTCGACCTGTTCGAGGGGTTCAGCAAGAAAATTGTCGATGCGGTGCAGGCGTCTCCGTACGCGAAGGATACGGTGATCTTTATCACCTTTGACGAAGGCGGCGGCTATTATGACTCCGGATACGTCCAGCCGCTCGACTTCTTCGGCGACGGCACGCGGATCGTATTTCTTGTGGTGGGACCTTATCTGAAGCCGGGACACATCTCGCACAGCTATGCGGATCACGTCTCGATTCTCAAGTTCATCGAACGCAACTGGAATCTGCCGACGGTCACCAAGCGCAGCCGCGACAACTTCCCCAACCCCCTCTCGCTGGATTTTATCAGCCCCTACGTGCCGCTCAACAGCCCGGCCATCAGCGACCTCTTTGACTTCTTCCATTTCGAAGGGGAAGGCGGCTTCGGCCACTAAACTCTGACTCTCCCTCATCCCAACGGGGCGGCCGGCCCTCCGGTCGCCCCGTTTTCTTCCTTGTCCTGAGCTCGATCGGAATTCAGATCCGGTTCCTCACTTTGCTGCCGCGCTTGCGGCGCGGGTTGCCGACAACTCCGAGACCAGGAATTCCATGACCGCGCGCTCATCCTCTGCGCCGCCCTTGAGGCGGTCATCCGCTTTTTGCAACGCGCCGAGACCAGCGAGCAATTGCGCCCTGGGAATTTTGCGGGAGGCTCCGAGTGCAAGTTCGGCCTGCTCGGGACGCATTCCGAGTGCTCGCGCCGCTTGCCAGCCGTTGGTTGGGCCTTTCAGTTCGCTCGCCTCGATCAGCTTGCGATACATCCAGGCCATGGCCCCGACCATCGATAGCGGCTGCTCGCCGCCGCGCAGCAGACGATCCAGAAATTCCAACGCCTTTGCGGATTTACGCGCCGCCAAGAGGTCGGCCAACTCCCACACCGTCGTCGTCTTTTCCGAGACCACCATGGATCTGACGTCATTGCTGCTGATGAACTTCTTCTCGCCCGCAAACGTCGCCAGTTTTTCGATCTCCGTCTTTAAACGCATCAGATCCGCCGCCACAAACTCCGCCAAATCCTCGGCGGCGCCCTTTTCAAACTCGACGCCCTGTTCCTTCCCGATGGCTCGCGCAAACGCGACCGCCGCCGTTTGACGGTCTCCCGGATTATCTCCAAGCCCGCACGCCACCACCAGCGTCTTCTCCGCCAGCATCTTCCCCAGCTTCATGCGCTGATCGAGCCCCGCTGCTTCCACCACAAGCACTGTGAATGGCGCCGGGTTGTCGAGGTAAGCGCCGAGCTGCGCCACGGTCTCTTCCCGGTTTTTCTCGCCGAGCTTTTCGATGGCCTCGGCGTCCTCAAGGAAAACCACCTGCAGCGGCGAAAGCATGGCCATCGTTTGCGACTGGTCCAGCGCCGCCTGCGTTTCACCGCGGCCCGCGGAGTAACGCGAAACGGCCCAGGTTCTGGCCGCTTCCGGCACGAACCGCTCGATCAACTGCTTGCGGCACTCGTCCCGCAAGTAGGGCTCCTCGCCAAGGAGCAGCAACGCGGGAATCGCTTTCCCGCGCTCCAGACGCGCGATCAACTCTTCCGTGGAGACCTGCGGCATGCTTTGTACTCCCGATATGCCTAATAGTTTTCTATCACCGCCGCCACCAAATGCGCGGCGAAGTCCTGTGCGAGCCGGTCGAGCGCCGGGTCCTGTTCCTCGAAAAAGTTCTTCAAGGTGGTCAGATCGGTCTGGCCGGCACTGTTGGCCGTGCTGGCTGCGATCTCATACTCATTGCGGAAGACAAAATTGTCCGCATGATAGAGGACTTTTTGAGTCGCGCTCTCCGTGAAGGTCACTTCACACTTTACCGTGACAAGCATGGTCGTCGCGCGGCCTGTCGTGGTGTCAAACAGAAGTGGCACCGCTTCCAGACTCAAGACCTTGCCTCTCAGAACCGCGTCGGCGTCTTCAGGATTCGGCACCACCTTGTAGGACGTCTTTGCCAAAAACTCGTGTACGGTCGCCGCCGTCAGCTTTTGCTCCAGCCGATAACTGGTGGTCTTATTCTCCAGCGCCGGAACCGCGATCACGTGGATACTCTTGGGCAACGTCGAGCTGTGCCCTGCGACGTGATAGCCGCAGCTGGAAACCAATAACGCAGCCGCCATCCCGAGCGCTAAGACGCGAGGTCCGGTCATGGCAGCATCTCCGCCAGCTTCACGGCGTTTGCCGCGGGCATACGAATGTTATCCGCCGCGCCCCAAAACCACCAAGTTCCCGGCCGCTCCAGATCTTCTTGGGGGTTCGCCAGATGCGCCACTTTTTCGCCTGCCACGCTGACGTTGCTCGGAGCGGCCTCTTCGCCCGTCTGGACGACAAATCCCGCCTCTTCCGACGCCGCGGCGATCTGTTCGACTTTGATGCCCGGAGCGAGTTCCGCACACGCTGAGAAAGCAGAACCATAAAAAACCGGAGCGTGGATCAGTTGCATTGCCGGCATAACCGTCTTGTTGCCAATCGAGGCCTTGGTCTCCGCACGCAGCCGCTCGCGCACGATGCCCAGCTTGTGCTTGCTGCCCGCGCCAAACCGGTCCAGTAGATTGAACGCCACTTGCGTGTCAAACACAGGCTGCCCCATGCCTTGAAAGGACAAAAGCTGCCCCGTCTGGCTCTCCAGTTCTTCGACGCCCGCGCGGCCGGCTTCGGATACGGCTTGAAAGCACATCACCACGAGCCGCGACAAGCCGCTCTTTACGAAGCCCAACGCCAAGGAAGCGGCAACTGTGCTTGCCGCGGAAGGAATCGCAAAGAGGCCGGCCTCGGCCGGAAACTTTCTGCCCTGCAAGGAATCGAGCTTCGGAAACCAGCTCACCGCGGCTTCGCTCGACGCGCTCTCTCCCGACAAATCGATGACCTTCGCGCCAGCGGCCCTGGCTGCGCCCAAATTTGCGCGAGTAAATTCCGCCGAACCGGTAAAAAACACTTTCTGAGCGCGGTTGAACGTTCCTTCTTCCACGGGTTGAATCACCGCCGGCTCGCCGCCGGCCGCGGTCAAAAGGCCGGCCGCCGTCTCTTCATCGACCAGACGGAACTCGGCGCCGGCAAAGCGGCTCTCTTCGAGCAAGGAGCGGAGTTCGGTTCCAAGCAGCGATGACGCACCAGCAATCACGATCCGGTTGGAGCCCCGTTCAAGCGATGGCATGAATCACACGGTCCGCGAGACCAGGCGATGGCGGAAGAAACGAACGACGTGCAGCACGACGCCAGCAGCCGCATAGGTCGAGGCGAAGATCACCAGGGCATATTCGGAGAATCTCCAAATAACGCCTACCAGGAGACAAACGGCGACGATCGTCAGCGAGGGCTGCTTACGTGTCCACGGAATATCCTTGAAGCTGTAATAGCGAATGGTGCTGGTCATCAAGGCTCCCAAAATCCCGGCCAACGCAAACCATGATACCGACCAGCGCCAATCGTGCAGCGGAGACTTGAATCCGTGCACGAGCGCGGCGATGACACCTGCCGCCGCCGGCGTGGGCATACCCACAAAATTCTTGGATCCCCCCGGCGCCATGCCTTGCACATTGAATCGCGCCAAGCGCCAGGCGCAACAGATGAGAAAGGCCAGGCAGAAAACCCAGCCTACTTGGGCGATCAGCTCGAAGCGCTGGGAGCCCTGATCGGGCAAACTCTTCACACCCCAGGCGTAGGCCATTACCGCAGGGGCAATTCCGAAACTGACGACGTCGGCGAGCGAATCGAATTGCACGCCAAATTCCGTGTTCGTTCCCGTCATGCGGGCGACGCGCCCGTCGAGGGAATCAAACAGAATGGCCAAGCCGATGGCCCGCGCGGCGTGGTCAAAATCCTCCCAGCCTCCAGCGAGCGAAGCTACGACGGCGTAGTAGCCGCACAGGAGGTTTGCGCCCGTGAACAAGCTCGGGAGTAAAAAAATTCCCCGCCGCAGCCGCGGATTGCGAATCCTCCGCCCGGAAAATGGAATCTCGTGCTGTTCGATTGGGCCCATGAGCTAGTTTTGCTTCCCCACGGCAGAAACACTAGTGTCTGCATCCGAAGCTTGCCGATCCTCGAAATGCGAGTGCACGGCTTTGGCCGGCCAAAGCGCGAGTACGCTCGAGCCGCCCTTTACATTTTCTCCAACCCGAACCAGTATCTCCGCATCCTTCGGCAACCAGACATCCACTCGCGAGCCAAATCGAACCAGACCGATTCTTTCGCCACGTGCCACTCGCTCGCCTTCTTGCTTCCAACTGACCACGCGGCGCGCAATCAAACCGGCAATCTGCTTGAACACCATGTCTCCGGCTTCGGATGAAAGCGTAAACACGTTTTGCTCGTTTTCCATCGAAGCTCGTTCGCGCATGGCGGCAAGAAATTTGCCCGGCCGGTATTCCATCTTGGTGATGACTCCGGCAGCGGGAGCCCGATTGACGTGCACATTCCATACTGCTAGAAAAATGCTGATCCGTTTTCCCGGCCGCCCCGCGTTTTCCTCATCGGTTACGACCACAACCCGGCCATCTCCCGGGGATACGATCGCTCCAGGTTCGGCGGGAATCGCGCGTTCCGGATCCCGGAAAAAGGAAAAGACAAATAGCGCCAGACACACCAACACAACGGCGACTACCGTCCATTGCGCCAAATAGGCAGCGCCTCCCAGCACGAGAAGCGGCAGCCCGAAGTAATACCCCTCTTTGACCATGCTTCAGAGAATATACATCATCCGCCTCGTCCGTTGTATGAACGCGCGGGCAAGCAGGGCCATTCTACGACAGAATTTTCGGAATAGGCGGGCGTTATTGCGTGTACTGCGCCCGCGTTCGTTGGATACGCAGGGCAATCCGCTCCATCTCGTCTTTGCAGTGGAGCTTCATCTTCTTTAGCTTGATTTCTTCCAAGAGGTCTTCCGAACTGAGGTAGGTAGCGGTGGAGATTCGGTGCAGTTCTGCTTCGTATTTCGAGTGCTGCTCAGTCAGACGCTGATACTCGGCGTCTGTATCGAGGAGTATGTCCCGAGGTGCCCGCTGTGCGGTTGCCATGCGTTCCTCCTGACACTGCGCGGATTGAATTGTGAACACTGCATGAACAGACGATATCACTCGGATTGGCGGCGTCAAGGGGCAACCTGTGGGAATCTGGTTCTAGTCCTCGAGTTTCCTTCCCATAGTAATGGCAGCCTCGTCGGGAGACCGGTAATAGTTCTTCCGGTAACCAATTTTACGGAACCCGAACGCTTCGTAGAATGCCAGGGCTCCCAGGTTGGACTCCCTGACTTCGAGGAAGACATTCTTAATGCGTCTCGAGCGCATCCCCCCCATCGCCGCCAAAAGGAGCGCTGCGCCATGCCCCTGCCGTCTGTACTTTGGCGCGACGGCGATGGCGAAGACTTCTGCTTCGTCCGCTACTTCTCTGCCAATCAAGAATCCGCTAAGTTCTCCGCCGCTTTCGCTGACCAAGGCCAGCGGCCCGCTCCACTCTGGCGACCGCTGGTAGGAATCCTTCGTCAACGCTCCGGCTTCTGGAGACTCCCGGAAGAGCTCTCGCACGGCATTCGCGTCCCCTAAAGCAAACGGCCGGATACGGCAAGGGCGGATGGTTTCATCGGGCACGGCTCGCCGCACCCTTCCAGAAAACTTCGGCATCCGGCCGGCGCACATATTGCGCGTCGAGACGCAACGCATCCGTCAAATGTCCATCGAGAGCGCGCTGGCGGCCGATTCTTCCAATCGCCGGCGCCAGGACGATGGTGCTCGTCTCCACGCGCTCGCCGGCTGCGGCGCGGCTTTGCCAGGCTTCCGCGGCCGTCAACTTCTCCGGGTCTAGTGAAATCCAGCTCACTCGCTCCTTCTGTGCGCGATGGGAAACCCAAGCGATGAAATCTCCAGGCGCGGCAGCCATCTCCTCCTCCACCAGGACAAATCCTGTCCCTTGCCGGAGAAACAGGCCACCGTAGACTTGATCCCTATGGGCATCGAAGGATGCCGCGACATACTGATTGCCGGCAACCGCTTCCGCAGCCATCGCTTCCAGCCTCGATACGCTCGCGATCCCTTTGCCGAGGGCCTCGCTCCAGGCCTTCACGGTTGCCAATCCCATGCGTACGCCCGTAAACGATCCTGGCCCGGCGGCTACGGCAAACACGTCCACGTCGCCGATCCCCAGTCGGGAGGCGGCCAGCGCCAGATCCACATTCGGCAGCAACCAGGACGAATACTCGGAGGTTCCCTCATGTGCGATCGACTTCAATACCTCGCCGTCCCGCAAAATGGCCAGGCTCCCGCGCGAATCACACGTATCCAGTGCCAGTAAGATCACGCGCGCATTCTACCGCACTGGGGCAGCGCTTTCAGGAGCGCGCCTTCTGAATATCCAGGACGAACTGCTGAAACGCATGTTTCAGAGGGGTAAGGCTTACGCGGGTCCGGTAGCTATCTCTCCCTGGCAATTCTCTCAGATACAAACCGGGCCGTAGCAATTGGACTGCCAAATTCAAATCTAATTTTCCCTAACTCCATGATTCCACTGGATATATCTTGACTCTTGCAACACATACACCTAAACTCTGTAAGTATCTCAGGGGGCATCAGAATCCATGGACTACAAAATCGGTGACAAGGTTGTATACCCGAACCACGGCGTCGGACTTGTAGAACAGATTAGTTACGGTGTCTTGAATGGTAGGACCGAGCGTTACTTCATGATTCGCATCGTTTCCAGCGGCCTGCGCGTCATGGTTCCGCAATCGAACGCAGAAACCGTTGGCCTTCGTTCCGTAATTCGTACCGCGGAATCCACCAAAGTCCTTGGCTTCCTTGAAAAGGGCAAGCTGAATTCTCACCACGACTGGAAACACCGCTTCAAGGAAAACTCCGAGCGCATGCGCACCGGTTCCCTCCTCGAAGTCGCTGTCGTCCTCAAGAGTCTCGTTTCTCTCAGCCGCAGCAAGCCCCTCTCCTTCCGCGAAAAGAAAATGCTAGAACGCGCGAAGTATCTCCTGGTCAGCGAAATGGCCACATCGCGCAATACCACCGCGGAAAGCGCCGAAGCTATCGTGGTGAAGTCCCTGGCCAAGGCCAAGCTGCAGTTCCCGGTAATGACCGAAAAATTCGAATAGAGTTTTGGCGATCCGGAGGGCGCACTCTCACCGGATCCTAGAAATCGATGGCAACTCTTTGGCGGGCGGACATTTCGCCCGCCTTCTTCGTTTCAGACTTCCGTCTTCTCTCTCGTCTCTTCTCAGGGCCAAACCGGGCCCGGTGGAATCCGCCGCTTCGCTAAGGTTAGAAATGGCAAATCCGGCCGCAAGGCAGGTTCCGTGAAGGAATGAAACGTGACATTCCCGAATTTCGTCGTATACTTTGGAGCAGTTAGCAGAGTCCCCCCGCTACCCCTTTACGGATTCTCGAAGGGCATTTCTCTGAGTACGATTGGCAGAAAGCTCGGGAGATAGCGATGAAACTCGGTCTCTTCTTTGCCGCATTTCTTCTTCTGGCCGCCACTGCAGAAGCGCAGCACCATCATCAAGGTTCCGATACGGCAGCCAGTCAGGGATTATCCAATACTGGTTGGGGCGGCGTCAGCGGCGGCGGCATCGAGTATGGAGCGGACCTCAGAGCCCTGCGATACGAACCGCCCGCCGATTTGAAGATTGGCTATGCGAAAAACGATGGACCGTTCGTGCCCTCGTCGTACATGAAGTATGAGGACGCTCTGGCGCTCGGACGACAACAGCTGGCTTCCGGGCAGGAATACGCCAGGAATGAAGGGGCTGTTTCTCTCGGAGAAATCGCGCGCGTCTACCGGACAAAGAAGGTCCCCACGCTAAAATTGCAGGCCCGCGTTCTTCAGGACAATCTCGGCAATCTTGAGGTTTGCAATCTAAACAGCAACAATTGCCACCGCCCCTGATGCTCTGGCTCTCTTCCTCTCCCGGCCCTAGCTCTCCCTAAACCTCCGGGTTACTCCGGACCTCTGCGTCAGACAGACCGCCCTATTCTTCTAGGAGTCCAGCGAGCGTCACGCCCGACCCGCGCAGCACACGCGCCACCTCTGCGGCAATTTCCGTCGCTCCCGGCGTATCTCCGTGAATACAAATCGTCTGCGCCGCGACTCGAACTTCGCCCCCATCGCTCGCTGTCACAAGCCCCCGCTCGACCATTCCGAGCGCCTGCCGCGCGGCTTTCTCCGGATCGCGGAGCAAAGCGTCCAGAAACTTGCGAGAACGCAATGTTCCGTCGGGTTCATACTGGCGATCCGCAAAAGCCTCCGCCGCAACAGCGAACCCTGCTTCCCGGAACACCTCGAGCATCAAGGAACCGGCCAACCCCACAAGTACGACGTCATGATTCCATCGCGCCACACCGGAGGCAATCGCGGCGGCCAGCTCGCGATTCTTCACCGCCTGGTTGTAAAGGGCTCCATGCGGCTTTACGTGTACCACCGGAGCTCCGCAAGTCGCCGCCACTCTCGCCAGCGCGCGCACTTGCTCGAAAACGGACTGAGCCACCTCCCCAAGGCCCATATCCAGCTCGAGCCTCCCGAAATTCTCGCGATCGGGATACCCGGGATGCGCACCGACGGCCACACCGCGGCGGAGAGCTTGCTCGATCGTCAGACGCATGGTCTCGGCATCGCCCGCGTGCCCGCCACACGCCACATTCGCCGAGGTGATGGACTGCATCAGCGCTTCCTGGGTGCCGTCACCAATCGATTCGGGCACCTCGCCCATATCGCAATTCAAATCGATCTTCAGACGAGAGCTCTTCATGCCAGGATCAGCTCCTTCGACGCCAACCATTTTTCCTGTTCTGCCAAAAGTGCGCGCGCCGTTTCGATTTCGACCCGTTCAAAGCGCACTTCATCCCGCGGCTTTAACTGTCCCAAGCTGGCCAAATCCGCCGCAACGACGTTTGCAATTTTCGGGTACCCGCCGGTGGTCTGTTGTTCCACGAACAAGATAATCGGCAGCCCCGAGGCGGGAATTTGCAGTGCCCCAAGGGCTACTCCCTCGGAAATCATCTCTCCGTTTGCGGCGGCGATCGCTGCCCCTTCCAGCCGCAAACCCATGCGGTTCGATTCCTCCGCCACGCGGTAGGTTGCTGCGTAGAATGCCTTCTGCGATTCCGGGGAAAACCAATCGCACTGCGGCCCGGCAGTCACTCGCAATATTTTGCGCGGCGCCAGATGTGCCATCGCTTTCGCCGACACCCCCGCTTTCCGAAAAGTCCGAAAGCTCCCGCCGGCCGCGCTAATCTTCAGGACATCACCCTTGCGCAACGCCCGCCCGCCAAATCCTCCGAGCCCGCTCAAGAGATGTGTCGAAGCACTGCCTAGAAATAACTTCACGTCAATTCCGCCGCGCACACACAAATAACACCGCGCGCCAGACCGCGTCGGCCCCATTCCCAGGGTCTGCCCAGCGCGAACCTCCAGCGACTTCCATACCTCGACAGGTTGATCGTCCAAGGTGGCCCCAAAATCCGATCCCGACAATGCCACCACCGTCCGTTCAGGAAACGAAAAGGTCCCGCCCGTCAGCGTCATTTCCAGTCCCGCTGCGCCCTCCGCATTCCCGACCAATCGATTCCCCACCCGCAGCGCAACCGGATCCGCCGCTCCCGAGGCCGAAACGCCCATGGGCCCAAATCCCTCTCGGCCCAAATCCTGGACTGTTGTCAATAATCCCGGAGCACGCACCTCAAGCAGGCTCATGCGTTCTCCTGTTTCAGCTTTGCAAATTTCTCCGGCGAGATCGGCACAAAGCGCACGCGGTCACCTATGCGCAACGGACTCATTTCCGCCTTTTCCGGACAGAACATCGCCACTGGCGTGCGCCCCAGCAATCGCCAGCCGCCCGGCGTCGAAATGGGGTACACGCCGGTCTGTCTGCCGGCAATCCCCACGCTTCCCGCCGGCACGCTTCGCCTCGGCGTCGCCAAACGCGGTGTCGCCAGCTCTTCCGGCACGTCCCCAAGGTAGGCAAAGCCCGGCGCGAATCCCAGGAAATAAACAAGATACATAGGCGAGCAATGTAGCTCGATGGCAGCGGCCTCGGACATCCCGTGCAACTCGGCTACATTTTTCAAGTCCGGACCGTACTCGCCGCCATAACAGACCGGTATTTCGACGACCTGCGGTTCGGGCAGCTCCACTTTCTTCATGCGCCCGATGTAGCCGCGCAAAATCGCTTCCAATTCGACGTGCCGTATTTTCAGCGCGTCAAATCTAATCAGCAAAGAGCTATAGGCCGGATGCAGATTCCGCAGACCGGGAATCGGCTCCAATTCCATAAGCCGCAAGAGCCTCCGCACCTGCTCGTGACTTCCCGTGTTGCCCTCTAGCGGCGCGTGTTTGGCACCTTTCTTTTCGGCGGGCGCGTCGAAATAAACAATCAGAGCCTGATCGCTGGCAATCCTGAATTGGGCACCGCCGCTCGCGAAGGTCTCCATGGCCGCGAAAGTATACTCCACGCGGTCTTAACCCGTGCCCCTCACCTTTTTCCGCAGGCGATGCCTTACAATGGAGACTGCTGCTGATTCCAATGAAATCTTTGCTGCTCCTCAGTGCCGCAACCGCCCTGCTCGCCGTTTCCTCCGGGCTCGACGCCCAGACGCCAGCACGACCCACAACTTCCCCGCAAGGCGTGCCGCTTGCGCAATTGGTTCGCACTGTTCAGGAGAAAGCAAAAACCCTGGAGAATTCCTCCGGCATGCGCTTGGCATTTCAATCCTTCCTCGCAGCCCACCATCTTTCGCCCGAGAGTGTGCGTTACTCCGATTTCGTCATCATTCGTCTGTTGTACGAAGCCACGCGCGACGCAGGCTTTTGGAATATGCACTGGAGCATCACCGACCAGCCGCCCAATTCGGACAGGATCTGGAGCCAGTGGAAGGCAGTGCGACACCCGGCATTCTCGGAACCAACGGCGATCGCCGAATGCGATGAACTCTCGGCGCTCTATGCGTTCCTCGTCGAGCGCGTTGGCGTCAAAAGCGTTGGCCTCTTGTGGCCGACGTCGAATCACACTGTCGCGGTGTGGGTTCTGCAACCCCGAACGGGCCCTGTCATTCGCGTCGTTGTTCCTACTTCACAGATTTTTCTGGAAGAGACCGACACCTTCGACACAAAGAAATTCGACCCCTGGCGCCAAAAAACGATTTACGAATACACGCGCCGCGACATTCCGGACACGTACGAACTCCCCAAACCACTCGTCGACTTCTTTCTGCAGCAAATCGATATCTACGGCGGCGCTTCCGACGCCACCTTGCAGCGCCTGCGTTATGTCCGCGACGCCGTCTTTGTAAAATCATGGACCACCGAACAAGCCGCCCGCGACGCTCAGAACCGGCGCAGCACCTTGCCGGCCGGTGCAACGGAAGACATCTCCGCACTGCAGACTTTTGCCGCCGACATGCGGCTGGAAGCCCTCAGGCATTAACCGTCCGCCTCTTTTACTCCACTGCACCCTGTTCTCGCAAATACTCTACGGTCCTGTTGCGTGGCGTCTTGTGTTCTTCCCCCGGAAAGCGCACGGCGTAGCCGAGTGGCGTGCATTCCACAACTTCCTCCGGCCGCCGGTAGTGGCCGGCGATCTTTGCCCGCACGGATAGATCCGCGCCGCACTCTACCAAGAGCTGGGTCATTGGCAAGCCTCCGTCGAAGAATTGCGTCACGGCGTGAAAAATGGGGCTCTGCCCCCCGATGCCCCGTTCATCCACCACCGCGCGGGCGTTGACGTCTGCCCCGCGCTCGAGGAGCAGCTTCGCGGCTGCCACGTTGCCGTATTCCGCCGCGACGTGCAGCAGCGTCGCTCCCTGCAGATTGAGGCGGCGGGCGCCCGTGCTGCCAAAGTCCAGCTCAGGGAAGCGCCGATCCACCAACTTGCCGTCCGCTTCAAGGTGTTTCTCGAGAAGAGGGAGACGGCCGCGGAGCAAGTCCAGCACCGGCGGCACGTTGTACTTCGTGACGCCGCCCGCTGTGAGCAGAATGTCCATGCATTCGCCGAGCTCGGGCGAACGTCCGTAGGTTCCGATCACGTAGTCGAGAGCGGTCCCCGGGTACTTGCGGTCCGCTCGCGCACAGTTGGGACGAGCCCCATGCTCGAGAAGCCACCGGATGGCTTTGGGCTCAACCGTCTCGCAGGGCGCGAAAATGATCGGGAAATACCCGTTCCATTCTGCATTCACGTTCGCGCCGTGCGCCAAGAGCAATTCCATCATCGGGATCCGATGGCCAAAGAGGGCAGCGCGCATCAGCGGCCCGTCGCCGCCCTGATGCACATCCGATCCATGCTCAATCATCCACTCCGCCATCGCCAGCCTTGAGGGACGCGGCGCCTCCCACGGAATCCGGCACTCCGCAACCCAGGTGAGCGGCCCATTTTTGTTATAGCCGAGCGGCGCGCGATGCAGCTCCGGATTGCGCGTCATGAGGCTCTTCACAAGGTCCAAATCGTTAGCATCGATGGCCAGCTTGAGCCGGCCGATCTCCTCGAGCGAATCGACGTGTTCCTTCAACTTCGGCCAGCTCAAAAATCCATAAAGCCGCGCGATCTTGAACTGCGCGTCGGTGAGCGATCGAGCCTCACCAGCCCTCAGCAGATCCTTGGCTTGATCCTTCAAATGGCGGAGATTGGGACGTTCAGGAAGCGGACGCGTTGCGTCCTCGGAATGGGTCGGCATAGCGACCTCCTTTCTCGAAATCGCCCGTGGTCCGCACTGCGGGCCGAAAGAAGGTTCGCAAGACTCGACTTCGATCAGGTGGGCTTCTACCCTTTCCGCGGACCGGATGCGTCCTTAACGCCCCCGCATCCTACCACAAAGTCACGAGGAGGCCCGCCCTGCCTAGGACCACAAGGCACTCCGGGCGGAAGTGCCGAGCGCCGCTTCCATCGAACCATCTACGTCATTGACTGACCACCAGTCAGTTGCTAGGATAGCCTCGGTTGCCAAGGACAAAGGGGCCTCCGATGAACACCCAGCCAAATGCCTCACCAGGAGCAAAGGCGCTCCCCGAATCGTCCCGCTCGCTCTTCCGCCGACGGAATTTCGCCCTGTTCTGGACCGCGCGCATGTTCTCCACTCTCGCCGTGCAAGCTGAAAGCGTCACCATTGGATGGCAGGTTTATACCGTCGCCCGGCACGCCGAAAGCGTCCGGCAGAGCGCCTTCCTGGTGGGCATGGTGGGGCTTGCCCAGTTTGTGCCTCTTTTCCTGCTTAGTCTCGTCGCAGGTGCCACGGCCGACCGGCGAGACCGCCGGGCTATCATGATGCTCTGCACGGCGATCGAGATCGTCTGCGTGCTGGCGCTGGCGGTTTTCGCCCTTCGGCCCGATCCACGCCTGACGCCTATCTTTCTGATTGCGGCCGTATTCGGGGCGTCACGGGCATTCCTCTCCCCTGCCAGCGGCGCCATGGGGCCGATGATGGTGCCGCGTGAGGCGCTGCCGCGTGCGATCTCTCACAACTCGCTCGGCGATCAAGCCTGCTCGGTGATCGGCCCGTGGATTGGCGGCGCGCTGTGTGCAGTGTCGCCGATGGCGGGCTACTGCGGTTCAGCCCTTCTCTATGCCGCTGCGGCCACGGCACTTCTCGCCATCCGCGCCAACACCCGCCCCGAACGCCGACCGGGCCGCCCTCTGGAACAAATCTCGGAAGGGCTCGCCTACGTTTGGACGAACAAGACCGTGCTGGGAGCCATTTCGCTTGATCTCTTCGCTGTCCTGCTGGGAGGGGCGACTGCCCTTCTGCCAGTATTCGCGAGCGACATTCTGAAAGTGGGTGCGCACGGCTTCGGGGTGCTTCGCTCCGGCCCGGCTGTCGGAGCAATGGCGATGGCCTTCGCGCTAAATCGCTGGCCTCTCGATCGCCGCGCCGGCCATTGGATGTTCGGCGGCGTAGCGGCCTTTGGCCTGGCGACGCTGGTCTTCGCCATCTCCAAATCCCTGATCGTCTCGCTCTTCGCTTTGGCCGCCTTGGGAGCAGCGGACATGATCTCGGTCTATGTCCGGCAGTCTCTGGTGCAGATCGTTACGCCGGACCACATGCGTGGCCGCGTCTCGGCGGTATCCAGTCTCTTTATTGGCGCCTCCGCGGAACTCGGCGAGTTCGAAACCGGCGTCGCCGCTCGCCTTCTCGGTCCGGTGGGCGCGGCAATCTTTGGCGGCGTGGGTTCGCTGGCAGTCACCGGAGCCTGGGCGCGGATGTTTCCGTCTCTCTTGGCGGCGGATCGACTGGACGGGGCCGAGGTCTGTGTTACAGTCAGCGACCAGAGTTCACTTGCAGAAGCGGAACTAACTTAGTGCGCGCAAGAACGAAGCCCCGGCCCCGCACCAAACCGCCCGAAGAGCGGCGCGACGAACTCATGAACGCCGCCCAGCGCCTGTTTCTGAAACAGGGCGTTCGACCCACGACGATCGAGCAAATTACGTCCGGCGCGAAGGTCGCCAAGGGAACGTTCTATCTCTATTTTCCGTCCAAGGACGAGGTTCTCGCTGCGCTTGGCGAACGCTACGGACAGGAACACCTGGCGAAGATAAAAGCTGCCATCGCCGCAAAACCAGAGGCGGATTGGCAAGAAAAGCTGGCCACCTGGGCCAGGGCATGTGCCACCAGCTACCTGGATTCCATCCGGTTGCACGATATTGTTTTTTACGGATCTCGGCCGCGCACGAGGGAAGGGCTCGTCGACAACATCGTTATCGACCATCTGTCCGAGTTGCTCTGTGAGGGTGGTGAAGCGGGCGCATGGTCTGTCGACGATCCCCGCTTCACCGCTGTCTTCCTTTTTAGCGGCCTCCACGCCGTCGTCGATGATGCCTATTCCAAAGAGAAACGAGTCAACCGGAGTCGGTTGTGGCAAAGAGCAGAACGACTTTTTTTCCGCGAGGTCGGGATTCTCGCCAGCTGAAAGCGTCTGCTACGGGCCGGCGTAAATGTGGCCCGAATCCTCGAGCACAAATGATCGCCGCGTCCCTGGGGACAAGCTTCCTCCGTTCGCCCAACGCAGATCCATATGCATTTTCGCCGCCCGCCTTGTCTTCGACAGCTCCGCGAAATCCCTTGGCGCCGGCTGGAGGGAAACGAGATGCTCCCAGCCCGCAGCCGCATACGCCGCGCTTAATGCCTGGCTAGAGGATTTCCCGTACCCGAGGGCCACAGAAAAGTCTGGGCTTCCTGGGCTCATTTCTTTGCCGGGCGATTGAACATCACAAAGCAAGCCGCGTCGGATCGCGCCACGACAACATCCGGCCATCCATCGCCATCCAGATCTCCTGCGGCCATCCCGTAGATCGATCCCTTGCCGTCGCCGAACCGCACCGGCAGGAACTTCTTTCCCGTGCCGTCATTAAAAAAAACCACTCCCGGGGCATCGACATAGCCGACAAGGATCTCCGGCCGCCCGTCGCGATTCAGATCCGCGGCGATCATGGAGTAGGGTAGTGCCCCGGGCGCTTGGAAAGGAATGCCGCTGCCAAAATTGCCCTTGCCGTCATTCAGGTACACGAAGCAGCCGACCTGTTCATGGCAAGCAGCAATGTCCGGATGGCCGTCACCGTCAAAGTCCGCCACTGCCATCGCGCGGGTCGACGACTTCGGAGGCCCCCACGCCACTCGCCGGATAAAATTGCCTTTGCCGTCGTTAAAATACACGACGCTCTGACAGGAATCCCGGCAGGCATAAATAACATCGTTGGCCCCGTCGCCGTTCATGTCAGCGATGGCTACCGTCGCGGCGCTCGGCGAGTCCTCGAGGGGCCGGCAGTCGAAATGCAGCTTCCCATCGTTAAAGCAGACAAAGCTTGTCGTTCCGCGATTGGCGACCGCGATATCCGGAAAGCCGTCCCCGTTCAAATCGCCCACGGCCGCGTTCCTGGTTGGCCATTGTGGATCGCCATACGTTCCGCCGATGCTGAAATTGCCTTTGCCATCGTTAAGGAGGACCAGCTTCGGATCCGGCGCATCGTTGCTCAAAACCATGTCCAGGTGGCCGCTCTTGGTCATGTCCGCCAAGGATGCCGAATAGCTCTTCGTGGCCTTGCTCGGAAGCGGAGGCCCCGGCGTGAAGTGCCCTTTGCCATCGCCGAAGAAAAGCTTGCTCGTCAGCTGCCAATGGCGGCCTTTGACCAGAACAATATCTGGATGCCCGTCGCCATTGAGGTCGCCGATGCTGGCGTTAGAGGAAGTCTCAGAAACCGTCTCCAGGGGAAGAATCTCAAAGCTGCGCAGCCCGCCCTGCGGCGGCGATTCCGTGTTGGCCTGGCGATCCGGTGTCCGTCCATTCGCGTGAAAAACTGCGAGTCCGGCCGCAGCAAGGGCGCCGGATACGAGCGCCCAATGCAAGCGTGCGCGTTTGCTGCCAGTTCGAAGCCTAAATCGGAATTTCAGAGCAAAACCTCGGACGCAGAACGGCCTGGCCGATTCTCTATGCCAGGGCCAAACTGGGATCGGCATTGAGCAATGCGTCGCCAAACACTCCTGCACGAAATCTTTCATAGGCCGCAGCAGCGATCATCGCGGCATTGTCTGTCGAGAGCGCCCGGCTAGGAAAAAATACTTCGAAGCCCTTGCTTTTTCCGCGCTGCTCAAATGTCGTCCGCAGCTGGCTATTTGCCGCCACTCCTCCGGAAACCAACAGGCTTTCGACACCCAGATCTTCCGCGGCCAGCATGGTGCGATCCACCAGGTCTCGCACCACTGCGTTTTGAAACTCGCGGACCAATGCCAGCGTTTCGGGGGTGCACAGCGGCAGCAATTGCTCGAATTTCCGCTCCCCGCGCTCTAGAGCCTCTTCCCGCGTCCGAATCTCAGCGCTATATTCCGGATGCTCGCGTACGTGATACAAAACCGCCGTCTTCAATCCACTGAAACTGAAATCCAGCGGATTCCCCCGCGTCTTCGTTGGGCCAAATTTCACGGCTGCGGCCGCGCCATTTGAAACGGCCGCCAAGCGATCCAGAATCGGCCCGCCCGGATACCCGAGGCCCAGCAACTTCGCGACTTTGTCGTATGCTTCCCCCGCGGCGTCATCGCGCGTCTGTCCCATTTTTCGGTACCGCAAAAGCCCGCCCTGGTCCGGCCCGTTCGAATCCCCCGCCTTCACTTCATATAGAACCGTGTGCCCGCCCGAAACAATCAGACACACCGCCGGCAATTTCACTTCGCGCCCTGCCTTGAACGCTTCGAGAAAAACCGCGTGCACGTGTCCCGCCAGATGATTCACCGCCACGAGCGGCTTCCCTAGCGCCCCGGCCAGAGTTTTCCCGTAGGTGATGCCCACTAGCAGGGCCCCTACAAGCCCGGGCCCCTGGGTCACGCCAATGGCATCCACATCGCTCAGCTTCATCCCCGCTTGCGCCAGCGCGTCTCGCACCACAGGAACGATCTGCCGCAAATGTTCGCGGGAAGCCAGTTCTGGCACTACGCCACCAAATTTTCGATGAATATCGATCTGCGAGGCCACCACGCTGGACAAAATCTCGCGGCCGTCGGCCACCACGGCCGCGGCCGTTTCATCGCACGACGATTCAATCCCCAAAATCCTTTTTCGCATGCCATGTACTTCCTTAAGATGTCGCTTCCACCGTATGCTAGCACACGCCCTCCCGAGGCGGCCCTCCCATCGGCGATCGCTTCTCTTTTGACTCCTAAAGCCTTGCCCAGCAATCGAATAGCGCGGCCGAACGCCGGCCGGTCTCTCCGGGGGCGTATCGGGAACGAAATGTTTTTTGTTTTTCCCCTTACCAGTGAGGAGCGTATTTCGATGCGTCGAGCACAAATCCCACTCCAAGCCGCAGCGGTCAAAAAAGCTGAGAATAGGGAGGATCTAGGTTTACCCTTGAAGTAGGAATGTTTTCTTTCTTCGTGCTTCTCTTCGTCATACCGGTGGTTCTCACTCTGCTCTCCTTCCGGAACGAGAGGCGGCGGTCCTCTGGCATGGAGAGTGTCCTAAACGAACCAAGCCCCGCAACGCGCGGAGCTGTCGCCGGCAAGAGACTGCTCGCTGGCGGCGCGCAGTCCCGAACAAATTGAGCGAAAGGCCCTGTTAAAGTTTCAGGTTCTTTAGGTATTCCCGGAAGGGAGCGCCCAGCTCCTCGTTGAGCAAGGCGATTTCGACGGTCGCTTTCAGAAATCCAAGCTTGTCACCCGCATCATAGGAAACGCCGTCATAGATATAGGCCCAGAGCCCTTGCTCCTCTGCCAGGATGCGCAGAGCGTCGGTCAGCTGAATCTCGTTTCCCGCGCCGGGCTTGGTGCGCTCGAGGCAATCGAAAATCTGCGGCGGCAACACATAGCGCCCGGTAATTGCCAGGTTGGAAGGAGCTTTGTCCGATTTTGGTTTTTCCACCAGGTCGCGAATTCTCAATAGCCGTGCGCCAAACGGAGGCTGCGGCGCGGCTTCGCCATCCACGATGCCATACAGGTGCGTCTTTTCTTTGGGCACCTCTTCCACGGCAATCGCGCCAACCCCCGTCGCCATATAGACGTCGATGAGTTGCTTGGTCGCTGGATTTTTACCTGGAATCAGAACATCCCCGAGCAAAACCGCGAACGGCTCGTCACCCACTAGATCTTTCGCCACCAACACCGCATGTCCCAGTCCGAGCGGCTCCTTTTGGCGCGTGTAGCTCACCTGCACCATGTCGCTGATTCTCCGCACCATCGCGGCCTGATCGTGCTTCCCTTTTTCTTCAAGGAAGCGTTCGAGCGTGGGGGCATGATCAAAGTGATCCTCGATCGAATTCTTTCCCTTGCCCGTCACGATGATGATGTGTTCGATTCCCGACGCCACGCACTCTTCGACCACATATTGAATCTGTGGCTTGTCCACAACGGTCAGCATCTCTTTGGGCTGCGCTTTGGTCGCCGGCAAGAAGCGCGTGCCAAGCCCCGCAGCGGGCAGCACGGCCTTGCGAACCTTGCGCACCGCGTTCGTTGGTTGTGGTGTATCCGCCATGCGTTTCCTCGCTGAGCTTACTTTTTCTTCGCGGGCTTCTTTTCTTTCGGAGAACTTTCCTTGGAACTTGTCTCTTTCGCGGATGAATCCTTGGCGGGCGCCTCTTTACTGCCGCCGTCTTTGGAATCTTTGGTCCCGGCATCCTTGCCGACAGACTCCTTCGTTTCAGCCGCGGGCTTGCTCTCCTTGCTTCCGCCGTCCGTGGATTTTCCCGCGTAGTCCGTGACGTACCACCCCGACCCCTTGAATTTGATCGCCGGCGCGGTGATCACCGATTCCACTTTCCCGCCGCAATGCGGACACTTCTTCAAGTGCGGCCCCGCCACCGGCTCGATTTTCTCCGAATGGCGCCCGCACTTCAGGCACTTGTATTCGTACAGTGGCACAGCACTCCCTCCGAATCCTCTCCAAACAAAAAAGTATAGCATGCGTCACAAATTGTCTCCGCAGCGCGTGCTAGACTGAAATGCATGAGCGGGCCAGCCAGCCTCCATAGCGAAGCGCCCCTGGGATGCTTGTACCTTGTCGGCACGCCCATTGGCAATCTCGAAGACATCACGCTGCGCGCCTTACGCATCCTCAAGGAAGTCGACCAGATCGCCTGCGAAGATACGCGCCACACACAAAAGCTGCTCAGCCACTACGAAATTCAGAAGCCGCTCATCAGCTATCACGAGCACAACGAACTGACCCGCGCTCCCGAACTCTTCATCTCGCTCGAACAGGGTGCAAAGATTGCTCTCGTCAGCGACGCTGGCATGCCGCTGGTCTCCGATCCTGGCTATCGCCTTGTCACGCTTTGCCTCCGCCATCACGTTCCCGTGATTCCCATCCCAGGACCCTCCGCGCTCCTCGCCTCGCTCGCCGCCAGCGGCCTGCCCAACGAAGAATTCCTCTTCGTCGGCTTTCTCCCCAACCGCAGCGGAGAACGCCGCCGCGCCCTCGAACGCCTCCGCATCGAGGATCGCACCATCATTCTCTATGAAGCCCCGCACCGCATCACCGAATGCGTCGCCGACGCCCGCGAAGTTCTCGGCAACCGCACAGCCTGCATCGCCCGCGAAGTTACCAAGCTCCACGAAGAATTTCGCCGCGGCAAGCTCTCCGAACTGTTCGCATCCCTTAAAGAGCGGCCGGCCAAAGGCGAAATCACGCTCCTGATCGGCCCCGAAGATCCTGCCGACGCACGCACCCCCGCCAACTCGATGCAAAGCCTCGCCGAGCGCGTCGAGGAACTCATCCATCAAGCCAAACTCGATCGCAAGGAAGCCCTGAAATTGGCCGCAAAAGAACACGGACTAACGCGGCGCGAAGCCTACGGCAAAATGGTCACCGCGCGCGATGGTGAGGAATGACTGCCCGCAGAAGACCGGTGGCAGGCGAGCCGTCGTTGGGTCCCTGCTCGCATTCGAATTCCCTGGACCGGTCTTGCTTCTAACCTCTCTAACGGAGGCTGACGATGCGCGGAATGATGCTAAGGGCGATATGGCTCGCGCTCATTTTCGGCCTGCCTGCCACCTCTCGCGCCCAGACCAACCCCGATCTCGAGACCTACTTTAAGGATTACATCGGCCTGACGGATGAGCAGATTAGCGCAATCCGCGGCGGGCGGGCTTTTGCGAAAAACCTCCACTCCCGAATGGCGGATGAGATCTTCGTGTTTGGCGCGGTGTACATAAACGCCGCCCCGGAAAGCTATCTGCGCTTCGCGCAGGATTTTAACCGCCTTCGTTCGGTTCCCGGCTTCCTGGCCATCGGCGAGTTCAGCGAGCCACCGCAACTCTCTGATTTGGAAGCGTTGACTCTCGATAGCGAGGACGTCAAGGAATTAAAAGACTGCAAGCCCGGCGATTGCAAGATTCAACTTCCGGCGAGCTCCATCGCTGATGTCCATCGCCTCGTCGATTGGTCTCAGCCGAACGCAGCAGAGGAATTGGATGAGTTTGTGCGGAAAAAAGTACTCGAGCACCTGATCAACTATCAGCGGGAAGGCAATGAGGTGCTGGGAATATATAACGACAAGCGGAACCCGACCGAAGTGCCGGAGCAGTTCAGATACATGCTGGGCTATTCGAAAGCGCTGCCGAAATATCTGCCCGATTTCTACAACTATCTGCTTTCCTATCCCCGAGACAAGCCTGCCAATGTGCGGAACAGTTTTTACTGGGCCAAGGTGAAATTTGGATTGAAGCCGACACTGCGAATCGTTCATGTATTGACGCTGCATGGAGATGGCGCCAGCGAGCCGGTCTACGCCATCGCCGAGAAACAACTCTACTCCAGCCACTACTTTCAGACCGCCCTCGATCTCACCTTTTGCGTCCGCGACACGACCGACCCTCAGACGACAGGATTCTACCTGATCAAGACGTTGGGGTCGGAGCAGACGGGCCTTACCGGCTTCAAGGGCTCGATCGTCCGCAAGGTGGCCACCGACCGCTCCTCGTCCTCGCTAGAGAAATCGCTCAGCGCCATCAAAGAAGCGCTGGAGCACGGCGAGTAAGGAACAACGCCGGAAATCCATCTCCCCGCGAACGCAGGCTTCCTCCCGACTCTTCGCAGGGTCTCCCGCGAGCCTTCGCTTTAATTCGGCAGCTTTCTGGCCTCCGCTTCAAGCCCCTTCTGAGTGTCCGCGGCATGGGTTGGACCAGCGAGAAAGGTCAGGTCTTCGAGAACCTGGCCGGCGGAAACGCCATTCTTCTCCAGCAATTTTTCCGTCCGCGCCGCGCGAAGGAAGCCGGCATAAAAATGTTCCGCTACTTCCCCGGTAGCAAATTTTGTCACGCCGCCGTCCAGAATTGCGGGTGCGAAAAACGGATGCGCGGCACCAAGCCGATTCGATTCGCGATAGACGATCGAGCCCACCAGCTCCATGCGCTGGGTCGTAAAGTTCCCGGAATCGCCGAGGCCCAGGACAAGAAGTTTTCTTGCGCCGAGACTGCCCGCGGGCGGAATAATAACAGTCGTTTCACCAAGTTCGCCGCGAAAGAATTCCGGCCTGCGGATCTTGTCCAGAAGCCCTTTCAGCTTTTCGTTGATCTCGACCAGCGAGCCGTGAAGCGTATTCCCCGGCGCGGATTGAAACAGGCAGATGATTTGCAGTTCCGCATCGGTTTCCGCGGGACTTTCGACCAGCACGCGGGTTGCGATCGGCGCATTCGAAATCTGAAGCTCCGCAGGCCTCGACGGCGCGCCCTGGCTCCGTGCCCCACGGACCGTCAGATTAGCCGCCTGCGCTTGCCGCAGTTCCTTCTTCGACAACTCCACAGCGCCGAAGACCGCCCCCAGGATCGAGGGCATCATGGCTAGAACAAGAATCCTCAAAACAGAAAATCTTTTCACTATGGCCTCTTTGCTATTTAAATAGTCAGTCCGCACGCCGCAGATCTGCCGTCCTTTTTGATGGCGGCGGTCCTGTGGAAGCTACTATTTTGTGATTCAGGCTGTCGAATGGGTGCTGGCAAAGCGCAAAAATACGGCGCCGGCCGCGGGTCGTAGAAGCAAGCTGCGGAGCGGGCGAAGGCCCGTTGCGGCGCAATGGACTTGGGTGTAGGGTAGCGGGGCCGGTGATCGAAATGGGGCCCGGCGAATCCTGGTGGGGGTGGTGAATATGGCTGGCGAGACGGAAAGAGACCTCCTGAGTCGACGCGGATTCTTGGGGGTCAGCTCGGCCGCACTTGCAGCCGCAAGCGTCCTGGGACCAGACAAGGTCCGCGCGCAAGAAGGTTCCGCGCAGGTTCTGAAGGGAGACCGGAGCGCGAGCGATCCTGGGCCGACCAACGCGGCCCTGGACGCGGCGAATCCATCAGGGGGCCATCCCGCGCCGACCGACGCGGGTGGAGTGCAAACCTTCAAGTACCCATTTTCGTTCGCCCACAAACGTTTTCAGGAAGGCGGCTGGTCGCGCGAAGTGACGGTGCGCGAACTGGCCGTATCGAAGTCGCTCGCCGGTGTTGACATGCGCCTCACCGCCGGCGGCGTGCGCGAATTGCATTGGCACACCGCGGCCGAGTGGTCGTACATGCTGTATGGCAGCGCGCGGATCACCTGCATCGATGGAGAGGGAAAAAGTTTTGTGGCCGACGTCAAAGAAGGCGATCTGTGGTACTTCCCTCCCGGAATTCCCCACTCCATCCAGGGGCTGCCCCCCGACGGAACAGAATTCATGCTGGTATTCGACGACGGCAATTTTTCAGAGTACGAGACCGTGCTGTTGACCGACTGGATGGCACACACACCGCCCGATGTGGTGGCGAAGAATTTTGGAGTGACCCCATCGGCTTTGGCAAAGATGCCCAAGAGAGAAAAGTTTATTTTTCAGACCGATGTTCCCGGACCGCTCTCGGAAGATCAGCGCATCGCGGCTGGAGCGCTGGGCCCATCACCGGTCGATTTTGCGTTTCGAACCACTCAGCATCCCGCGCCCACGAAACTGAAGAGCGGCGAAGTGCGCGTGATCGATTCGAGCAGTTTCAAGATCTCGACGACGATTGCCGCGGCGATTGTCACCGTAAAACCCGGCGGAATGCGCGAATTGCACTGGCATCCCAATGCGGACGAATGGCAGTTCTACATCAGCGGCAAGGGCCGCATGACCGTCTTCGCAACGGGGGCCCGCGCCAGAACCATGGACTTCGAAATGGGAGACGTCGGCTACATCCAAAAAACGCTCCCGCACTACGTCGAGAATACCGGCACAACGGACCTGAAATTCTTGGAGATGTTCAAGAGCAGCTACTACCAGGACTTGGCGCTCTCCGAATGGCTCTCACACACCCCGCCGGAACTCGTCGCAGCGCATTTGAACCTGGACAAGGCCACACTCGACGCCCTGCCCAAGGACAAACCGCTCATCGTGCCCTAGCAACGGGCGTCCCTTGAGGACGCCTACGACCACAGGATGAGTTTCGTGTCATCTGCGCGAAGGATCATTCATGCCGCAAGGCAACCACCGGATCGACGCGCATCGCTCGCCGCGCGGGGATGTAGCACGCCGCGATGGCCACAAGAACCAAAAGCATGGCAACGCCGGCAAACGTCAGGGGATCATGCGCGCTGACGCCAAAGAGCTGGTTGGCCATGAGCCGTGTCAGCCCCAGCGCGGCGCCGACGCCAAACGCCACGCCGATCAGCGCCATCTTCGCTCCGTGCCCGATGACCATCCGCAGCACATGGTTCCGTTGCGCGCCCAATGCCATGCGCACACCGATTTCATGGGTGCGCTGGCCCACCAGATAGGAAATCACGCCGTAGATTCCGACGCACGCCAGCACCAAAGCGAGCGCGGCGAAGACTCCGAGAAGCATCATCGAGAGTCTCCGCGCGGCGAAGGAATTGGAGACGACTTCCTGCATTGTTTGGACGTTGTAGACCACTTCGCGAGGATCGACTTCCTCGACCGCCCGGCGAACGGATCCCATGACCGCCGTGGGATCGCCTGCGGTGCGCAGCACCACCGCCACGGCATCGGCCGCGAGCGGCATAAGCTTCTCGGGAAGCTGCATGAACGGATAGTCGAACTGCGCCTCAATGGCCGATTTGGCATCGGCGTCGAGCCCCCATTGCTTTACATGGCCAACCACGCCGACGATTTCGGCCTGCACACTGAAGCCCTCAATATTGATGCGCTTTCCGATGGGATTTTCATGAGGGAAATAGGTGCGCGCGAAAACGTCGTCGATGTCCACGACCACCCGCGCGCGCTCGTCGTCCTCCGGTGTGATGAAGCGTCCGCGCTCGAGCGTCACTCCCATGGCTTGCTGGAAGCCCGCTTCCACCAGATAGAACATCGCCTGGGGCATCTCTTGCAGGTTGGCCGGCTTTGGCTGGCCCTCGATCCAGAAAGGCAAAGAGGAATTATGGATCATCGGGCGTGAGCCCAGCGTGACGGAAACGGCCTGAACGCCGGGGATGCTATGCATCTTGTCGTCGAAGTGGCGCAGCCGCGCGCGCGTTTCGGCAGAGCTGGTAGCGGGGCCAGCCGGCAGCGACAAAGTAAACGTGATGGCGTGCCTCGGATTGAAGCCGGGGTCGACGCGCCACAGCGCCGCGAGACTGCGCACCATCAATCCCGCGCCGACGAGCAAAACCAAAGCCATTGCCACTTCGACGGCGACAAAAACTCCTTGCAGCCTTTGACGCGCCCCGCTCGATCCTCGGCCGCCCTCCTTGAGAATCTCCTCCAAGTTCACGCGGGAAGTTTTCAGGGCCGGAGCGAGGCCAAAAATAATTCCGGCAAACAGGGACAGCGCCATCGCGAATAACAGGACGCGTGAGTCGAGCGAGACTTCACTCGCGCGCGGCAGAGCACCCGGCAAAGTGCCAAGTACCGCCTTCATCCCCCAAAACGCGAGCAAGAGCCCCAGCGCTCCGCCCAGGCCGGCGAGCACGATGCTTTCGGTGAGAAGCTGCCGAATGACGCGCCCCTGGCTCGCGCCCATCGCCGCCCGAATCGCAAACTCGCGCGAGCGGCCCATTGAGCGCGCCAGAAGAAGGTTCGCAATATTTGCGCACGCAATCAGCAGCAGGAAACCGACGGCCGCGAGCAGCACAATCAGGAAAGGCTCTACATTCCCGACAATGTCTTCCTTCATGGAAACAAGCGTGATGCCCACGGCCTTATCGGCCTCCGGGTACGCCGCCTCAAGATTTTGCGCAATGCCATCCATATCCGCTTTCGCCTGCGGGAGGGTTGCGCCGGCCCTCAGACGCCCAACCCCGTGCGCGCTCACGTCGACGCGGCGGTCGCGAAAATTCGCATCCGTCCATTGTCCGATCGGGGTGTAGACATCCCGGTCATGACCATAAAAAGTGAAGCCTGCCGGAATCACACCCACGATCGTGTACGAGGTGCCGTTCAGAATGATCGGTTTTCCGATGATTTCCAGCGAAGAGCCGAATTTGCGCTTCCAGAAGCCTCCGCCCAACATCACGACCGGCGTGGCGCCCGCGTGATCGTCATCGGCGCGGAAATCGCGCCCAAGAACGGGCCTTGTGCCAAGCGTCGAAAAAAAGTCCGCGGAGATCATGTAACCGGTCAGGCGTTCCGCCTCGCCGGTGCCAATGAAGTTGTAATCCTGGTTGCGATATATGGCCATGGAGGAAAACGTTTGGGTGTCCCGCTGCCAGTCCAGGAAATTCGGATAGTTGATCGGGGCGTGCTCGTATCCCGGAGTCCTTCCATAGACGGCAACGAGCTGGCCGGAGTGTGGGTAAGCTAGCGGACTGAGCAGGACGCCGTTGACCACCGAAAACAGCGCGGTATTTGCGCCAATGCCCAGCGCCAGCGTCAAAATCGCAATTGCCGTAAATCCCGGCGACTTCCCCAGCATCCGCAGCCCATACCGCAAGTCCTGAAAAAGTGTCTCCACGCGGCCTCCCGTTTCCTGGCCAGAGGCAAAGCGCGCCAATCGTACCGCAAAAAACACGCGTCCTTCCACCCGAAGAAGAAGCGCGAAGCGAGTTGTCGCCCATCCGCAAGTACTGGCGCGAATCGTCTCTCCTCGCATCACTGTCGCGGCAGGGACAACCATCGGGGATCGCCCTTGCGCGGCGCGCTGCAGAGGAAAAAGCGTGGCCGGAAAATTTGATGAAAAAGAGCTTGACATATTCCTATATGAGAATATATTGAAGGCATGGCAAGGGCGGCGACAACCTCGGACGCGTTCAACGCTGTGGCCGAGCCGCGGCGGAGGGACATCCTCAGCTATCTGGCGACAGAGGAGAGGTCCGTCACCGAGATTGTGGATCTAATGGAGATCGAACAGCCTTCGGTTTCAAAGCACCTGAAGGTTTTGAAAGGTGTTGGCCTCGTGGAGGCCCGGAGGGAGGGTCGGCAGATGCTTTACAAGACGAACCCAATAGCGATCCGGCCGTTGCACGAATGGACGAGGACGTTCGAGCGGCTGTGGAGGCATCAGCTGCTGCGTATCAAGGAGCAGGCTGAGGCCAACAATGCACAGAAATAGTAGTCTTGGGGAATTTCAGACGAGGAGGAAATCGTGAGTTCACAGGCGCTATCGCTGGAAACGACAACGATCCATATAGCAGAGGAGATGGAAGTGCGCGCGTCGATCGAGGTGACATTTTCCGCGTTGCTCGATCATCTTGGACCGTACAACGAGACTCAAGTGGACAGGCCAATGCCGATGAAGCTCGAAGCGTGGCCGGGCGGAAGGTGGTATCGCGACCTGGGAGACAACAACGGCCATTACTGGGGAACGGTGCAGGCGATCAAGAAACCTACGCTGCTCGAAATTTGCGGACCACTGTTTATGTCCAACCCGGTGATCACCAATCTTCAATACCGGCTGAAGGAAGCGGGCGGCTTGACGATTATTTCTTTCCGGCACCAGTCGTTTGGTCTGGTGCTGGAGGAGTACAGAAACGCAAAGAACGGCTGGGCACACTTGCACGAGCGTATGCGGCAGCGGGCGGAAGCGCCGCGGCCCCACTGAGGCGCGGACGACTCGGGGGGTTCCGAGTAGGAGAATATGTGCCCAGCATGCATCCTGAGCGCAGCAGTGATGGCCGCCGGAGCGGGATCCGCGGGAGGAATTCTGGCGGTGGGCATCGGCGCATTCAGAAACTTTTTCAGGACGAATGGTCTCGGTCTGTTTCAGAAAATCAAGGAGAAATAAAATGGCAACTGGCAAGGAGAGAGTCGTTAAGAACCAGAAAGAGAATCCCGCAATGAACACGCCACCGATCGTGTCGCCAGAGGAATGGGAGGCGGCCCGCCAGCAGCTCCTCGTGAAGGAGAAGGCCGCTACCCGCTCCCGCGACGCGCTTGCCGCCGAGCGTCGGCGGATGCCGTGGCTGGCCGTCGATAAGAAGTACGAGTTCGACGGGCCCAAGGGCAAGACGAGCCTGCTCGGCTTGTTCGACGGCCGCCGTCAGCTGATCGTTTACCGCGCCTTCTTCGAGCCCGGCGTGTTCGGCTGGCCCGAGCACGCCTGCCGCGGCTGCTCCTTCGGTGCCGACCAGGTGGCCCACCTCGCCCATCTGAACGCCCGCGACACGACCTTGGCGTTCGCCTCGCGAGCGCCGCAGGCTGACATCGATCGCCTGAAGGCACGAATGGACTGGAAGATGCCGTGGTACACCATCACAGACAGCTTCGACGCCGATTTCGGAGTGAACGAGTGGCATGGCACGAACGCGTTCTTCCGCGACGGCGAGCGTGTGTTTCGCACCTACTTCATCAACAACCGCGGCGACGAGGCCATGGGGAGCACCTGGAACTACCTGGACATGACGGCCCTCGGGCGCCAGGAGGAGTGGGAGGACTCGCCTGCGGGTTACCCGCAAACTCCACCTTACAAGTGGTGGAACTGGCACGATGAATACGCCGCCGAGGCCTCGATCGACCCCAGGTGGAACAAAGTGGTGGAAAACGCAAAGGTGACGTTGAACCTCAACGATTAGGGTAGCGTAGACGATCGCTCAGACAGGAGGCGTGCCGGTCAAGGAGAACCTGCTTCTCCCCCGCCGTCGCCTCCTCGCAAGTAATCAGTGGCCGGTTTTCAGAACGGATCCCGAGACCTTTGCTTATTCATAGCGGAGAGCTACGAGCGGATCAACGCGGGCGGCGCGCCGCGCGGGAACCCAGCACGCGACCAAGCCGGTGATGAGAAGAAGCAGCGGCACGGCGGTCAGTGTGAGCGGATCGTACGGCGAGACACCCCAGAGCTGCGTGGCGACGATCCGGCCAACGCCGAAGCTGGCCGCTAGACCAATCGCAACACCCAAGACGACCAGGCGCAGACCCATGTTGATGACCAGCTTCAGTACGTCGCCCCGCTCGGCCCCAAGCGCCATGCGAATGCCGATTTCGTGGGTTCTGCGCGCAGCGGTGTAAGCAAGCACGCTATAAACGCCGATGGTCACCAGAACCAGACCGATCGTGGCGAAAATTCCAAGCAGGAAAAATCCAAATCGCGGCCCGGCGTAGGAAAATTGGCTGATGTAACCCTCGAGCGTGCCGGTGAGCGTGAGCGCCACGCTGCGATCCGTGGCCCAAATCTCCTGGCGAACGGCATTCAGCATCGCCGACGGGTCGCCTGCCGTGCGCACGAGCACGCCGCGTGCGAAGGAACCGGTAACCGTGTACGGTACCCACACCTCGGGATCCGGAGGGTCCTGCAACCCCCGGTTCTTTGCGTCACTGACCACGCCGATGATTTCAAACCACGAATCGGGCAACGGATCGGGAGCCGTTTCTAGATGCACGAGATGAACGCGCTGGCCGATGGGATTCTCCGCGCCCAGGTACTTGTGCGCGAACGTCTGGTTCACGACAGCGTATTTTTTCGCGCCGTTGACTTCCGCTTCCGTGAAGGGCCGTCCCGTCAAGAATTGAATCTTCAACACCGGGAAATAGCCTTCACTGCAAAGCTGATAAAGCGCGGTCCATTTTTCCGCGTGCGTCTTGCCGGGGATTTCGATGTCGGAATTGATTCCGCCGTAGGGCGGCAAGGTGCTGGTTTCGGTGGCATCGACAATTCCGGGCATGGCTTTCAGCCTCAAAAGAAGCGGACGGAAAAATCCCGCAACCTGCTCCGCGGTTTTGTAACGCTCCTTCGGAAGCGGAAGCCTGGCAACCAAAATATGATCCGGCTGAAGCCCCAGATGAACTTCGCGCAGCGCAACAAAGCTGCGCATCAAAAGGCCCGCGCCGACCAGCAGAGCGAGCGAAAGCGCAACCTCAAGAACGACCACGGCGTCGCGCAAGCGCCCGTGGCGAAAACCGCCGCTGACTCCTTTGCCGCTATCCCGCAGCGGATCGTTCAAATCGCGCCGCACCGTTTGCAGCGCCGGTACCAATCCGAAAACCAGCGCGGTGGCTACCGAGACTCCCAGAGTGAAAACGAGGACAGCGACGTTCAGGCGGATCGCTGCTTCGGCCGGAATGATTTCCTGGGGCGTGATAGCGATCAGTGATTTCAGACCTCCCCAGGCGACCAATGCGCCAAGGGCGGCGCCGCCCGTTGCAAGAATCAGGCTCTCCACAAGCAGTTGGCGCACCAGCCTCCAACGGCTGGCGCCGAGCGCGCCGCGAATAGCGAATTCCTTTTCGCGCGTGGTCGCACGGGCCAGAAGAAGGTTGGCGACGTTGCCGCACCCGATAAGCAGGAGCAGTCCAACCGCTGCGAGGACAATAAAGAGAGTTGTGCGGAAGCGGCCGACCACCTGATCTGCAAGCGTCTGAATCTCCACGGTGAAGTGCTTTGGATAGTCCTTTGGATAGACTGACGAGAGATGCTGCGCGAGAACGGTGAGGTCGGCCTGCGCCTCGCTTTGGCTGACTCCTGGCTTCAGGTGACCAAGCATAAACCAGTGACGATTGTATCCGAGCGTCGCGGTGGTATCGGCATGGCTCGGCTTCTCCGGGATCCAGAGGTCAGAGTCCCCCCAGCCAAAGCGCGGCGGCATGACGCCAACGAGCGTGCGAGCTGTCCCGTTCAAGACAAACGTTTTGTTCAGAATGCTGGGGTCGGCGTTGAAACGGTTGACCCAAACTTTGTAGCGTAAAACAAAGACAGGTGGAGATCCGGGCTCGTAGTCCGCTGGCCCGATGACGCGACCGATGAGCGCGGGCATCCCCAGGAATTCAAAGGTTCCGGGCGTGACGTAGCCGCCACTGAAGCGATCTGTGCCTTCGCCGTAGGTGTAGAGCACGTCGCCGCCATCATCCGCAATGACGCCGTCAAAAACGTGGTTTTGCGCCAAATAGTCCCAATACTCAGGCCCGCTGTAACCACCCCGGCCGCCGGGCTGATTCTGTTCCGTGTCATGGATTTGGATAGAGACGAAGTGCTTGGCGTCTGGATAGGGGAAAGGCTCCATCAACACGTTTTCGATGACGCTGAAGATGGCAGTCGAGGCGCCGATGCCCAGCGCAAGCGTGACCACCGCCACAATGGCGAAGCCAGGACTTTTTCGCAAGTTTCGCCCGGCATAGACCAGATCTTGCCAGAATGAGAACACGCCTGGGCCTCCCTGAAGTTGATCGAGCGCTCTGAACTAAGAAACGTTTGACGGGCGAATAAGTTCCATCGGCAGGATGGAATTTCGCGAGAATGATTCGCCGGCTCCTTCTTGGATGGCAAAAGCGGACCGAGGTATGCTTCTGCCCTGCCTGCCGTGGATTCTGTGAAAGGAAATTAATCCAAAGGGCCTCTCAAGGCAGATTGGCGGGAGAGTGCGTTTCGGCTAGGATATCCTGACGTCCAAGCCGGTAGCCCAGGCACTCCTGCCCGTGCAGTTTTTGCACTATTACTGTTGGCGATTCGGCGTACAACCAGGAACGGCTGTGTCGCAGTCAGTCCATGCGGTTGGGGTCCGAAAGATTCCGGCCAATGATCTCAGAAGGCGAGGAGGATCCAGTGAACAGAATTGCAATGGTGGCGTTGATGGCGGTGAGCGGCGCACTTGTGCCAGGCGCGCGGGCCGCAGGCCAGAACTGCGAACAAATGGCGCACCTCGCCCTGCCCAACACAACGGTTGCATCCGCAGAGACGGTCGCGGCGGGAACCTTCAAGCCGCCGGCGAGCGCGGCCCCCTGGCTCACCGGCGATCCCAGTTTCTACAAAAGACTCCCCTCGTTTTGCAGAGTCATAGCGGACGCCAAGCCCACCACGGACTCGGATATCAAGATCGAGGTGTGGCTGCCCTCGAGCGGATGGAACGGAAGGTTCCGCGGTCAGGGCAACGGCGGCTTCGCCGGCGAAATCGACTATCGCGCGCTGGCACTGGCCGTTTTACAGGGCTATGCATCGGCGGCCACCGACACGGGCCACGCCGCGGAAGGCACCGACGCGACCTGGGCACTGGGACATCCCGAAAAAATCGTGGACTTCGCCTATCGCGCGATTCACGAGATGACGGTGATTGGCAAGGCTACGACGAAGGCGTTTTACGGCGACGCGGCGCAGCATTCCTATTTTGCGAACTGTTCGAATGGCGGCCGGCAGGCATTAATGGAAGCGCAGCGCTATCCCGAGGACTACGACGGCATCCTCGCGGGAGCGCCTGCGAATTACTGGACACACCTGCTCGCGAGCGCTCTCTACGATGCGCAGACAACGACGCTCGACCCGGCGAGCTATATTCCGACAAGCAAGATCCCCGCGATTGCAAAAGCCGTCAACGATTCCTGCGACGCGCTAGATGGCGTGACGGACGGCGTGTTGAACGATCCGAGGCAGTGCCGCTTCGATCCAGCCGCACTTCTTTGCAAGGCCGCCGACTCCGATGCGTGCCTCACGCAGCCGCAAGTCACTGCGCTGGGGAAGCTGTATGAAGGCGCCCACGATTCGAAGGGAAAGGAAATCTTTCCAGGGTTTTTGCCGGGAGGCGAAAGCGGCGGCGGTGGCTGGCCGCTCTGGATAACGGGCATGGGTCCCGGTAAAAGCCTTCTCTTTGCCTTCGGCAACGGATATTTCTCCGACATGGTCTATAGCCAGCCCGACTGGGATTACAAGAAAGCAAATTTGGACGAAGCCGTCGCCGCTTCCGACAAAAAGTTCGCCGGCGTCCTCAACGCCACCGAAACGGATATGAGGCCATTCAAATCGCGCGGCGGAAAATTGATCATCTATCACGGCTGGAACGACGCCGCCATTTCCGCGTTGAACACGATTCGCTATTACGAGGCCGTCCAAAACAAAATGGGCCAGCCGGAAGCCGCTTCCTTCCTGCGGCTGTTCCTGGTGCCGGGCATGCAGCATTGCGGCGGCGGGCCGGGTCCCGATGTTTTCGGCCAGTCAGGATTCAGCACACCAAGCGATACGCAGCACAACATCTATCTTGCGCTCGAACAGTGGGTGGAAAAAGGTGCGGCACCTGCGACGGTCATCGCCACCAAACAGCCGGGCGATGGCTCGACGGCGAGAGTGACGCGGCCGCTCTGCGCGTATCCGGAGGTGGCAAAATACAAGGGCAGCGGCGAAACCAACGACGCCTCGAATTTTGCCTGCGCCCTCAGCGGGCCCGTGAAAAAAGTGGATATACCTTAGCCGTTCCACTCGCGCCCCGGACAAGTCACCCCGGTAACGCGGCCCAGCGAAGGTCTGGCCGTCAAGCGGCGTTTTCTGGGCGGAAGACGCGCTGGAAGCGGGGGCCGGTGAATTGGACTCCCACGAGGTGCTCGCCTTGTGTGGGAGCGTCAACGACGTGGACGACTCGGCCGGATGTGGCGAAATCAGATTCGGTGCGGCGCGAGGCGTAGTGTGAAAAAGGGATGCGAATTTCGAGATCGGAGCCGATGGCCACGTCAAAACGCGTGACGAACGCGGCGCCGCTGCGGCATAGATTTTCGCTGGAAGTTTCTTCTTCAAAAACGACACCGCGGCTGTCGCGTCCCCGCACTCGGAGAGGGAGGCGGACGGCGATTCTACGCTCCGAGCGTTGCTTGGAGGCGGTCTGCGTCAAGTGGACCATGGGCTGGGTCCTCTTTTCTGGCGTCCGCGATGCAGCCAAGTTCTTGGGAGGCTGCAGGGCGGTCATTTATTCCGGCAGCCGATGAGCGGCCGACCTCCTGGTCAGCCGAAAACCGGTTAGCCGCCGCGGCGGTTCGGCTCTCGAAGAAGGATTCCACCTTCTCGACAACCTCACTGGGCGTTCGCGCCGCATGTACGATTCGACGAAGCTCGCTGCCGTTCCCCACGCCATGAGTAAACCAGCAAGCGAACTGTTTCATTTTGCCAATACCATCGGGCAGGTTGGCAGCATTAATTTGCCTATAGTAGCCAGAAAGTAACTGATGGCGCTCCTCCTCGGTGGGTGTGTCGTACCGGCCACTGGCGGCGTATTGCTGCATCTGACGGAAAATCCAGGGGTTGGTGGCGGCTGCGCGGCCGATCATCACCGCGTCGCAGCCGGTTTCGCGCACCATGCGCTCGGCGTCTTCGGGCGCGCTGATATCGCCATTGCCGATGACGGGGATCTTCACGGCTTGCTTCACGGCAGCGATGATGCTCCAGTCGGCGGCGCCAGCATAGCCTTGCGCGCGCGTGCGTGGATGGACGGCGACGCCCTCGACGCCAAGGCTTTCCGCCATTTTTGCGACCTCCACCGCGACGATGGACTTGTCGTCCCACCCGGCGCGGAGCTTGATCGTAAGTGGGATGCGAACGGCGGCACGAACGGTGCGGAAAATTTCTCCGAGCAGTGGAAGATCGCGCAGCAGGCCCGAACCGCCGCACTTGACGACTTTTTTCGCGGGGCAGCCGAGATTGATGTCTACCGCGTCGTAACCAAGGTCTTCCACCATGCGCGCCGCTTCGGCCATGACTTGCGGATTCGCGCCAAACAGTTGCGCGGTGATGGGATGTTCGTCTTCCTGGAAATAGAGATAGCGGAGCGTCTTGGCGGCGCTGCGCGTGATGCCCTCGGAGCTGGTGAACTCCGTCATGAGCAAGCCGCAACTGCCGAGGCCGCGAATGACGCGGCGGAAAAGCGTATCCGTCACGCCGGCCATGGGGGCGAGGACGGCCGCGGGGCGGATCGTTAGGTCGCGAATTTGAAAAGAAGCTGGAAGCATGGGTTCTCTACCGGTGGCGGAGCCAGAGGACCAGTCCGAAGATCCCGCCGAGGCCGATAGAACCGACCAGAAATACTCTCGCTTCTGGAAGTCCAACCAATCCCATGAGGAGCAGACCAAGCACAATGACGAGTCCGATGGGGTGGCCTGTCAGCAGGCCGCCTCCTTTAACGCCAAAAGGAACAACCACGCTTGGATCAGGTTCCGAGTTGAGTTGGACATGTTGCCGCATATCGAGTACCTCTCAAGCCCTCCTATTGTTTATACACCTCGAACGCACATTCTGAAACGGGCTTGATAGGCCGCGATGCTCCGCGGGAAGAGACGCCCCGGTCGTCGGCAGGAGAGGTCCGTCAGTTCCGTTGGTCGTTCCCTCGAAGTACGCTCAAGACCAGCCGGATCGATATGCCTTGTCGGCGAGGTCGGGAGATCCCTCACCCGATGGGGTGGAGTGGCACGGGATAGCGTAAGATCGAGCGTTCGCTTGTGCTCCGAGAAAGAGCTTCGAGGTAATTATGAGATGCAGGGTTGGTCTTTTTTGCCTGGCTGTTTCTTCCTGCGTTGCGGTCCCGGCAAACTCACAGGAAATACGCGACGGGCAGGGCTTGCTCAGGGCGATGCACGACCGTTACAAGGATTCCTGGTACGAGTCGGTCGTCTTCAAAGAGAACGCCATAACGCTGAATGCCGACGGCACCTCTCAAACGGAGGTCTGGGATGAAGCACTCGAACTGCCAGGAAAACTGCGCATCAACAGAGGTGCGGCCAGCGAGGGGAATGGCTTCGTCTTTGTTGACGGGACGCTGACAACATTTCAAAAGGGCAAAGCCACGGGGCCTCGCCCGTTCGTTCACATGCTGCTGGTGCTGGGGTTCGATGTATACCGTCAAGATTCAAGGGCGACCATCGATCAAGTGAAGGGCCAGGGCTTCGATTTGGCGCAGATTCACGAAGAGAAGTGGGATGGGGAGGATGTCTACGTCGTTGGCGCGGCAAAAGGCGATTTGAAATCAAAACAGTTCTGGATCGAGAAGAAGCGACTGCTCTTCGTGAGACTGATCGCGCCGGATGAACATGATGCCACGAAAATGCACGACACGCGTTTCAAGGATTACCGCAAGCTCTCTACAGGCTGGATCTCCGCCCGCGTTGAGTTTTACGTGGACGGAAAAAACACCTTCAACGAAGACTATTTTGCCATCGAGGCTAACGCCAAGTTCGACCAGGCTCTGTTCGATCCCCTAAAGTTCAACGAGACAAGTATAAGCACCGGCGGCAGGAAGTGAGCAGCGCTAGAAACTCCTCCCTTTCAAGAAGCAAACCCGAACGGGCGGGAGGCGGCGAGGGCAGCCAGAGGATCGACACCCACACTTTGATGACAAGCGAATTGTTGGCGTTCTAGGACTGGCATGCTAAGGGAGATGGATCAGTCAGCAACCTCCACAAAGCGGGCGATCTGTTTAGCAGGGAGCGAGGTGCCATTTGCGAAAAGCTTGGATGACGTTTCTATGGCTCGCGGCCTCGGCGTTTTTGGCGCGTGAGATTCCCGAGGCGCAGGACTCCAGGCCCGTGTCCACTACCTGGAAGACAGCGTGGAGCTACGAAGGAGCAAAAGGGGCTGAACACTGGGGCGACTTGGATCCGGAGTATGCTGCCTGCAGAGACGGTAAGGAACAATCTCCGATTGACATTCGAAGCGCCGAGAAAACGGATCTTCCTGCCATACGATTCGAATACAAGAGCGGCCCGCTCAACATTATTAACAACGGATATACCGCGGTGCGCGTGGACTACATCCATTCGGGAAATTTTATGGTTGTGGGAGAGAAGCGCTACGAACTGAAGCAATTCCACTTTCATCGTCCCAGCGAGGAGTACATTCACGGCAAGCCGTACGATATGGTGCTGCACCTGATGCACGCAGACAGCGACGGGCACGTTGCGGGAGTCGCGGTTCTCTGGAAAGCGGGCAGCGCGAACGCCGCCATCCAGCAGCTTTGGAGATTCATGCCAAAGACAGAGGGCAAATTGGTGGAAATTCCCGGAGTCGAAGTGAATCCAGCGGATCTGCTGCCCCGTGACACTGGCTATTACACGTACCAAGGGTCGCAAACCGCTCCGCCTTGTACGGAAGGCGTGACGTGGTTCGTGCTGAAGACGCCCATGGAAATCTCGACCGAACAGACCACCGCGTTTGCCAGGCTTTATCCGCACGATGTCCGGCCCGTGCAGCCGCTCAACGGACGCGTCGTGAAGGAGAGTCGGTAAGGATTGCCCGGGGAGTGCTGCGCGCTTCTTCCTAGGACGCGGCAAGATTACGAGGAGGCGCCAGCGGGTCCTTTGAGGAAAGCGTCGAGCTTCAGGAATTTGCGTCCGAGGGCGGGACTGAACGTGGACCAGTCTTCTTCGCCGGACTCGGTGGCGAGCGCGGCTCGGACGGCGGCCATTTTGGAATCCATGTCGTCGAGATAATGGAAGATCATGGCTTCGCGAATCATCGGTAGCTTGGGCGAGCCGAATTCGTATTGCCCGTGATGGCTGATCAGAAGATGTTGCACAACAGCTTTTAAATTCGGCGGGAAGCCTTCGATGGCGTCCATGGCTTTTGAAACGGTTTCCACTTCCATCACAATGTGGCCCAGAAGCTGGCCTTCCGTGGTGTAGCCGATGGCGCGGTCGTAGCAAAGTTCGTCGAGTTTTCCGACGTCGTGCAAAATCGCGATGGTCATCAGCAAATCGGCGTTGAGCTCAGGATAATGCCCGGCGATTTCCTTGGCGAGGCCGCACAAGCCGACGACGTGTTCGAGCAAGCCGCCGAGATAGGCGTGATGCATGACTTTCGCCGCAGGAGCGCGCTTGTAACGAGGCGCAATCCCGGGATCGTTAAGAATTCCATTCACGAGCTTCTTGAGCCACGGGTCGGCAATCGAGTTGGCGTATTCGAGGAGTTGCGCCCAGAGTTTGCCGACGTCTTCCCTGGTATGCGGCAAAAAATCGGCTAGATCGACTTCTTCAGGCTTGGCGAGTCGCAACTGCTGCAGGGTCAGCTGCGGCTTGCTGCGATAGATTTCGACGCGCGCACTGACCTTCACGATATCGTCGCGACCGATGTCTTTTGACAAAGCCTCAAATTGATCCCACATGACAGCTTCGATGGTACCGCTGCGGTCGCCGAGCGCGAGACGGAGATACGACTTCCCCGCTCGAGTGTTACGAATTTCTTTTTCGTGAACGAGAAAATAAGTGGTGATGGTCTGTTCCGCGCCCAGATCGGTGACGAACGACGTTTTCATCAGTCGCCCGAATCGGCGGCACGCTTGCCGAACAGGAGGTATTTCTTGTGGCCCTTCTTGGTCTTGGTGACCTCGGGCGTGGCGCTGACTTCCTGAATTTCGGAATTGCTTCCGCCGGCGGCATCCTGATAGCCGGGCTTGATCACAACGTAGCTTTCCTCGCGAAGCGTCTTGAGATATTCGCGCAGAGCCGGCTCCATGCGCTGGTTGTAGAGCTTTCCTTCGATCTCATTTTCGACTTTAGAGAGCGACTGTTCGCCTTCGTCGTAATGCTCGAGGACCTGCATGATAAGGAAGCCCTGCTTGGTTTCCATGACTTCCGTCAGGTCGTTTCGCTTCATTTTGAAGACTGTGTCTTCGAGCTCCTTGGAAAGTTCGCCGCGCTTGTATTCTCCCAAATATCCGCCCTGTTTGGCGGTCGAACCGTCGGAATAGCGCTTGGCGATTTCGCCGAAGTCTTCGCCGTCCATGATGCGCTTCCGGGCCGTCTCGGCTTTCTTGCGGAGCTCCGCGACTTCCGCCTCATCCTTGCCAGCCGTATTGACTTCGATAGAGCGGAGGGCGACTTGCTCGGGGCGCATAAACTCCGCTTTGTGCTCGTCGTAATATTTCTGTATTTCATCCTTGCTGATATTGATGTGAGAGCCGACTTCGCTGCTGATGACCTTCTTTGTGAGCAGGCCATTGCGGATGTTGTTCTTGAAATCTTCCCAGTTCAGGCCCTCTCCGGAGACGGCTTGCTCTAGAGCTTCCATGCTCTGTAATTTGTTTTCGATGCGGATTTGGTCGAGCTGCTTGATGACTTCCGGTTCTACGCTGACGCCCATATCCTTGGCGCGCTGGACGAGCAGGGACTGGTCGATCAGATCGCGGAGGGCGTTCTTCTGGCGGTCTTCGGTGAGCGTCTTCAACTGTTCTGGCGTGCAACGGCTCTGGCAGTCGTTCTTGGCATCTTCTTCGGCGGTGACTTTCGAGTGTTCGAATTCGGAACGCGTGATGACCTCGTTGTTAACGCGGGCCACGATCTCTTCGACGACTTTGCCGCCTTCGGCGGAGACGGCTGGCTTCTTGACCGGCACGGGCTTCTTGGGCGCGGCTGCCGAAGGAACGTCCGCGGGAGCTTCGTCCGGCTTTTCAAGAGTAGGCTTCGGCGCAGGATTCTGCGTTTGCGGGGCCGGCGTCGGCGGGGGCTGCTGTGCCGCAAGCGGCAGGGCGGCGAAGAGCGCCGCGATGACTGCAGGATTTCGCATGTAGTTCCTCACTTATAGAGTTTAGCTCTGGCCTTGAAGGCCTAGCAATACGTTTCTGAGAGCGCTCGGGACCGGCTCACCGCGCGCGGTTTCGAGCCAGAGAACTCCGCTGGGATCGAGTTTAATGCCCTTCCGTGAGCGCACGACCTTGACCAGCGTGGCGGGGTCGAGCGGCGTTTCCGCGTGAAAACGGATGGCGATGCGGTTTCCCTGGCGCTCGACCGCGGAGATGCGCAGGCGTTCACACATGGATTTGAGGACGGCATACTCCAAAAGGTTTTCTACCGTGGCGGGCGGGGCGCCAAACCGGTCGGTTAATTCGCGGTGAACGTCTTGCTTTTCTTCCTGGCTGCCGATCGAGGAGATGCGCTTGTAGGTGCGCAGGCGCAGGTTTTCGCTGGGGATGTAGTTTTCGGGGATGCGGACGTCGAGGCCGAGACTGAGCGTGGTGCGCAGCTCGGGGGCCGACTCCTCGCCCTTCAGCTTGGAAACGGCGCGTTCGAGCATTTGGCAGTACATGTCGAAGCCGATGGCTTCGATGTGGCCGTGTTGCTGGCGGCCAAGCATATTACCGGCGCCGCGGAGTTCGAGGTCGAGTGCGGCGATGCGGAAGCCAGCGCCGAGTTCGCTGAACTCTTTCATGGCGGCGAGGCGTTTGCGGGCGATTTCAGAAAGTGACGTGTCTGGTGGGACGAGGAGATAGGCGTAAGCGCGCTGGTGCGAGCGGCCCACGCGGCCGCGGAGTTGATAGAGTTCGGCGAGGCCGAGGCGATCGGCACGATTGATGAGGATGGTGTTGGCCTTTGGAATGTCGAGGCCGTTTTCAACGATAGTGGTGGCTACCATCACATCGGCCTCATCACGGATGAATTTCAGCATGACGCTTTCGAGTTCTTTTTCGCCCATTTGGCCGTGGCCGACGACTACGCGGGCTTTCGGCACGAGTTTCTGTACCAGCGTCGCGAGCGAGTAGATCGATTCGACGCGATTGTGGATGAAATAGACCTGGCCATCGCGCGCGAGTTCGTTTTCAATGGCGCGGCGGACCAGATCTTCCTGGAAGGAAGCCACAACGGTCTGGATTGCCAGGCGGTCGCGTGGGGGCGTTTCGATCACGGACATATCGCGCAGGCCGACCAGCGACATGTGCAGGGTGCGGGGAATGGGCGTGGCGGAAAGGGCCAGGGCGTCTACGTTTTGGCGTATCTCTTTCAGCCGCTCTTTGTGAGCAACACCGAAACGTTGCTCCTCGTCCACGACGAGCAGTCCGAGGTCTTGAAACTTTACGTCTTTCGAGATGAGGCGGTGGGTGCCGATGACCACGTCGACTTTGCCGGCTTCGAGCTCGGCGAGAATTTTCTTCTGCTCGGCGGGGCTGCGAAAACGGCTGAGCATTTCGATGCGCACGGGGAATGCGGCGAAACGTTGTTTAAAAGTCTCGAAATGCTGGAAGGCGAGAACCGTGGTAGGCGCAAGGACCGCGACCTGTTTGCTATCGGAAACGGCTTTGAAGGCCGCGCGCATGGCCACTTCGGTCTTTCCGTAGCCGACGTCGCCGCAGAGGAGACGGTCCATGGGGGTGGGCCGCTCCATGTCGCGTTTGATGTCGGCGATGGCGCTATTTTGGTCGGCGGTTTCCTCGAATTCGAACGCGTCTTCGAATTCGCGCTGGAAATTGCCGTCCGCGGAAAAAGCAAAACCCTGCGCGGTCTTGCGTGCTGCGTAGAGAGCGAGAAGCTGCTCAGCCATGTCTTCGAGGGATTTGCGGACGCGTGTCTTGCGGGTGTTCCAGCCAGTGCCGCCAAGCTTGTCGAGCGTCGGGTGCGAGCCTTCGACGACCCGATAACTTTGAACCAAGTCCATGCGCTCAAGCGGGACGTAGAGGCGCGCGTCATCGGCGTAACGCAGCAGCATAAATTCGCCGCGATGGCCGTCGGATTCGATTTGGCGCAGGCCTTCGAACTGACCGATGCCGTGATCGACGTGAACGATGAAGTCGCCAGGTTTCAACTCGGCGAAATCGGTGAAGAATCCGGAGGTGCGGATTTTGTGACTGGGACGTTCGACCGTCGGAGTCACGTCGAAAAGATCCGCGTGACCAAAAATCGTGAGCTTGGCCTCGGGAAAAGTGACCCCTTCTGCGAAGGGAGCGCGGATCAGCAGCAGGCCGGCAGTTTCCATTGCGCCTTCGGCAGTAAAGCCGGCGGCTGCGTTTTCCGATTCGCCGAGGACGTAAGGGACGTCGTATTCTCGGGAAATGTCCGCGAGACGTTCGAGTTCGCCGGTGCTTGCAGCCGCAAGGAAAACCTTGCCCCCTGAAAGGAGCTGCGCCTTCACCGCACCCATACACGCCACAACATCGCCATGGAACCGCGGGCTGGGCCGCGAGGAGAGCTCGAATTGCGGGGCCGAACCGATGTTGACGGCCAGTTGCTCGAGATGCGCCTGAGACGTTTTTGCGAGCGCTGCAGCGAACTCTTCTTCACTCAAAAAAAAATGTGAAGCGCTCGGAGCCGTCGCGCTGCCGTGTCGCTCGTAGATTGCGGTAGCTTGGGCAAGGTGCTTTTCCGCCGCTTCGCGCAGATTTTGCGGTTCGTCCAGGAATACGACGGGCTTTAGCGAGCTCTCCGCCAGCTCAAAGAGCGAACTTTGCCCGCTTTGCTCGGCCGGTCCGAAAAAGGAGGTTGCCTCCCACGAGGGCGCTCCCGATTGTGTTGCGCCGACGAGTGTGGCTACGTTCCACTCCGTGAGTGGCAAAAGCGTAGTTCGCTGGACAGGCGCGATGGACCGCTGCGTGCGCGGATCGAACTCGCGCACGGATTCCACCGTATCGCCCAACAGCTCGATCCTCACGGGCCGAGGCGCTTCCGCCGAAAACACGTCAACGATGCCCCCGCGCGTCGCGAACTGGCCGGGCAGCTCGACCATTTCCGTGCGCGTGTAGCCCACCCCCGCAAGATGCGCGATGAATTCTTCGAGAGGCACTTCCTCGTCTTTTGTGAGCGTGCGCGCGAGCGACAGATAGAGAGTGGCATCCTGAAAACGCCAGAGTGCCGCCTGGACCGGGGCGATGACGAGCGAGACCTGGCCGTCCGTCAGGCGAAAGAGAGTTGCGGCGCGGCGTTCGAGGATGTCCGGGTGCGGGCTCTGCGATTCCCACGGCAATGTATCGAACCCCGGAAGCGTCGCAACCCCCCCGTTGATTCCGGGAAATATGCTGGAGAAAAAACGGACGGTTTCCGCGAGGGCCTCGGCACGGCGATTAGAATCCGTGATGAAAAAGGCCGGACGCCGGAGTTCATGCGTCAAGTATGCGGCGATGAGAGCTTTGGCAATGTCATGCAGGCCGGAAAGCGAGATGTGCTGCGCTCCATCGCGCACCGCACCGAGCGCGCCCTCCACCGACGGGTGGCGAAGCACGGCGTCCAATCGTTCGCGAACGGCAGGCAGAATCATCCGTGAATGTCAGGCTTCCACGCGAGAGCTGGGAGCGCCTTCGCGAATCTTTCTGAGAATCGCCGTGGTCGAATAACCAGGTACAACGGGGATGGAAACGACGCGGCCGCCGGCGGCTTCCACTTCCTCGCGCCCAACGATTTGATCGCCGGGCCAGTCGCCGCCCTTTACGAGTACATCCGGCAACAGGCGCGCAATGACCTTACGGGGAGTTGATTCGTCGAAAATGATCACGGCGTCTACGCATTCAAGCGAGGCCAGAATTTCCGCGCGCTCGCGTTCCGGCAGCACAGGACGCCCCGCGCCCTTCAATTCGCGCACACTGGCGTCGCTGTTGAGGCCAACAATCAGGGCGTCGCCTAGTGCGCGAGCCTGTTCAAGGCTGCCGATATGCCCGGGATGCAGCAAGTCGAAACACCCGTTGGTGAAGACGATGCGGCGGCCGTTGCGTTTCTCGCGACCAAACCGCAGAATCGCTTCTTCGAGAGTAAGAATCTCCGGGTTCAAAGGAACTCCATGAAGGCCCACAGAAATACAGCCCTGGCGTTTGATGAAGAGCTAGTTTATCACGCGCGGCATGGGCGGCGCTCCCGAGCCGGCCACAGGCGATGAAGGCGAATAAGACGTTTCGCGCCCTTGCTGGAGCGGGACTTTGCGCGACGGGACTGTGGCTGGCGCTCGCAGTTCCGTTCCAATCGCATACGTTCCGCATTGATGCCGGCGGATGCCGCCTGGTGACGGACATCGTCGAACCGACAACACAACCCGTGGGAGAAAAGCCGCAGGGCTACGTCGTGCTTTTGCACGGTCTCTCGGCGAACAAACGAATCATGTCCTACCTGACGGCAGGCTTCGCTGCGGGAGGCTTGCGCGTTTTCGTTCCGGACTTGCCCGGTCACGGACGGACGGCAGGTCCTTTTTCTTACGAGCGTTCGGAGCAGTGCAGCGAAAACCTCGTTCGCGAGTTGATCGCCAGAGGGCTGCTCGATCCCGAACGCACCCTTCTGGCGGGGCATTCCCTCGGCGGAGCTATTGCCTTGCGGGTCGCTTCGAACGTGCCGGTCGCCGGGGTGATTGCCATTTCTCCCGCGCCCATGCGGCCCGTGCGAGGCGTATTGCCCGAGATGCTGCCCTTTCACGGATTTGGCACTCTTCCCTCACATTCCCTGGTGATGAGCGCTTCCGGAGATCCAGAAGCCATCCGCGCCGGAGCCAGGGATATGGCATCGATAGCGGGCGATGGAACGAGCCAGTATGTTGTGATTCCCCACTCGACGCACGTTAGCATCTTGTTCGACGCAGCTGCCATGTCCAGCGCTGAAAACTGGGCGCTTCGCGTCCTGCGCCTGGATACAGAATGGCATCTGCCATCGCGAAGAGGCCTGCTAGGATTCCTTCTGGGATTCGCGGGTATCCTCCTGCTGGCCGGACCATTTCTTCGCGAGACTTTGCAGCGGAAAAATCAGCAAACACCCATTTCGGAAACCTCGACTGGCGCCAGAAAGAGCCGCGTCTTCCTGGAATACGGAATCGTTGGACTCGGAATCGTCGGAGTTCTCTCGTATGCGGACCCGCTCCGCGTTCTCCATCTTTTTGAAGGCGACTATCTCGCCAGTTTTCTATTCATCCTCGGAGTGGTTCTGCTCGTCCTGCACTGGAATTCCTTGCGAAATCTGTTGGGGCCGCGGGCGAGCCGGGGGCAGCTAGCCCGGTCGCTCCCATTCACCCTTCTCGCCGGAGCCTTCACCGCGTTTCTGCTTCACTTCCTGGTCACCGCGTGGATCGATTTGACGATCAGCGAAGCCTGGCTGACCGCGGCGCGATGGGCCCGCTTCGCCCCGCTCTTGATCGCCTTGCTTCCCTATCACGCCGCCGAAGAGTTGTTGCTCGGCCCGGCAACGCCCGGCACGCAAGGTCAGGGATGGCGCCGCCTGCTCACAGCGCTGCTCCTTCGCTTGGTGGCGTGGGCGGCGCTGGTCCTAGGCGTCTTCTTCCTGCACAGCGGAGAGGTCCTGCTAGTCCTCCTCGCGCCCTCCTTTGTCATCTTTTGCATACTGCAAACCTGGGGCATGAAGGTTGTCCGGGAAGTTACGGCCTCGCCCGCAGCGGCGGCCCTTTTCGGTGCTATACTCCTCGCCGGGTTTTGCCTGGTGGTCTTCCCCACCACTTGATGGGGCCCGTTACCTGACAAAATTGATTGCCAAACCCAGCCGCCGCCTTTAGGTTTCCGCGTCCAGGGACGGAGTTCGAGGCCATCAGAGCGAGATAGGACCATGGCAGAAATAGCAATCGTCGGCGGCGGACCTTCCGGCGCGATGTGCGGTGAGCAGCTCGCACGCGCGGGACACAAAGTCCGGATTTTTGATGAACGCCTCGCCTGGGAAAAGCCCTGCGGCGGGGGCCTGACCCATAAAGCGGTTGAATGCTTCCCTTTCCTGCTCGATAATCCCTATCCAAAAAAACTGGTGCGTTCGGTCGAATTGATCAGCAGCAACGATCAGCGCGCCAACCTCGAAATGACCCATCCAATCGTGATTTATTCGCGCCGGGTGCTGAACGGAATGTTGCTCGACCGCGCCAGAGCTGCCGGTTGCGACGTGCAGCAGGCCCACGTGCTCGGAGTGGACACAAGCACGACGAAGCCGCGCTATTCCGTCGATGGCGAATGGCGTACGGCGGATTTTCTTGTACTCGCCGCGGGCGCACGCAATCAAATCGCTCCGGAAACGCGGCCCCTCAAGCGCGACGAACTGGAAATGACGCAGGGTTATTTCGTGCCGCAGACGGCCGAGTCCATCATCGTGAAATTCCTCCCGCACTTCGAGGGCTACATCTGGTCTTTTCCACGCTGCGACCATCTGTCCGTCGGCATCTGCGGAAGCATGGCCGCGCATAACAGCACGGAACTGAAAACGCATCTGAGCGCTTTTGTCGAAAAACAAGGGATCTCGACCGAGGGCGCGAAATTTTACAGCCACGTCCTGCCATCGCCCAGAGAAAGCACGCTTTCCGATCGCGCGGTGTTGGGGAAAAATTGGGCTCTGGTCGGCGACGCTGCAGCCTGGGTGGATCCTCTTACCGGCGAAGGACTCTTCTACGCGCTGCGCTCCGGCGAGCTGCTGGGCCGCTCGCTCGCCGAAGGCTGCCCCGAAAAATATACAGCGTGGGTCAAGGCCGCGTTTTCCTCTGAGCTGGAATTCGCCGCTCGCATCGTACGCCGCTTCTACCGCGGCTCGTTCCTCGGAACCGCCGTCACCACGCGCATGGTGCAATTCATGAACCGCAGCGCCGTGTTCCGGCAGTTGATGAGCGATCTCTTCAGCGGCACGCAGGATTACAGCAGCCTCAAACGCCGCCTGTGGGGCCATCTCGGAATCACCGTGAGCGAATTCATCGCCAGTGTTTTGAATCTGGAGCGTCCCGCCACGGCGCAGGTTCCGCGAGGCGGCGCCGCCGCTGATTAGGCGTCCCCGCACCTGACGCGTCTCCCGGCACAGGAATCGTAGTCCGCTATCGTCCTCCGCTGACTGCCAGGATTGCTCCCGTCGTGTAGGACGCAGCCGGCGACAGCAACCACAACACCGCCTCGGCAATCTCCTCTGGCTTTCCCGCGCGCCCCATCGGAATCGTCGGCGCCAGACGAACCGGCCGCTCCGGATCACCGCTGTCCGCGTGCAGCTCCGTCAGAACATGTCCGGGTGCCACAGCGTTGACGCGAATTCCTTCGGATGCAACCTCGCGGGCGAGGCCGAGCGTAAAGGTATCGAGCGCGCCCTTGGAAGCCGCATAGTGCACCCATTCCCCTGCTCCGCCAATCTCTGCCGCGCGCGAAGAAATATTCACAATGGCGCCGCCGCTTCCTCCATTGCGTGTGGACATGCGCCGCACCGCTTCGCGCGCGCAAAGCATGGCCCCGATCACGTTCAGGGCGAAAACCCGGGCGAGCGTCGCGCTGGTAACCGCCTCGACACGCGAAAAGCCTCCCGTGATGCCGGCGCTGTTCACCAAACCTGTGATCGGCCCCAATTCCTGCTCGGCAGACTCAAAAAGTCTCACGATCTCGTTCTCTCGCGAAACATCGGCCTGAATGACGCACGCGCGGCCGCCCGACGAGACGATGGCCCTCGCCACATCCGCGGCAGCCTGCCCGTTTCGCGCATAGTTCACAGCCACGCGAAAGCCCCTCGTCCCGGCCAGAGTCGCGATGGCCGCGCCAATCCCCCGCCCCGCGCCCGTTACAATCAGCGTTCCCGGCGCGTCTTCTTTGTGGCTATCCGGCATCTGCCGTCCTTGTTCGAACCGCCTTTGAAATGTACTCTAGCTGGTTCCATGCGCATCCAAGAAAGAACATCGCACCGGCCTCAAATTATGGCATCGGACACAAAATCAGCCACGGCCACGAAGTCTGAAAAGCGCAAGAACGCTTGGAAGGCGCTGCCCGACGTTTGGGCGCTCATCCATCCGCGCCGCGGGTTGCTCGCTCTGGGCTTCGGCCTGATGGCCATCAACCGCGTCTGCGGGCTGGTGCTCCCCGCTTCCACCAAATATTTCGTCGATAACGTCGCCATCCGACATCAAGTCTATCTCTTAACGCCCATTGTCCTCGGCGTCCTCGGGGCCACCATCATCCAGGGCCTCACTTCGTTCACGCTCACGCAGCTCTTGTCCAAGTCGGCGCAAAAGATGATTACCGAGCTTCGCCGCAAGGTACAGGCACACATCGGCCGCTTGCCCATCTCCTTCTACGATTCAAACAAGACGGGCGTCCTCGTTTCTCGCATCATGAGCGACGTCGAAGGCGTCCGCAATCTCGTCGGTACCGGCTTGGTCGAATTCGTAGGCGGTTTGATGACCGCTGTCTTCGCGCTGGTCTACCTGATTCACGCCAGCGTCCTGCTGACCGGCGTGGCCTTCTCGATCCTCCTGGTATTCGGTTTCGGCATCAGCAAAGCCTTCTCCACCATTCGCCCCATCTTCCGCGCGCGCCCCAAGATCACCGCCGAAGTCACCGGACGCCTCACCGAATCCCTCGGCGGTGTCCGCGTCGTGAAGGGCTATCACGCCGAGGAACGCGAAGAAGGCATCTTTGCCGCCGGCGTCCAGCGCCTGCTCGACAACGTTTTGAAAACGCTCACCGCCACTTCCTTGATGAGTCTTTCGGGCGCCACACTTCTCGGCGTTGTCAGCGCCCTCATGCTCGAACTCGGCGGCCACAAAATTCTGAGCGGCAGCATGACCCTCGGGGACTGGTTCGCTTTCAACCTCTTCCTCGGCTTCCTCATCGCCCCCGTCTTCCAAATCGTCGCCATCGGCACGCAAATCACCGAAGCCATCACCGGCCTCGAACGCACCCGCGAAATCCTCAACGAAAAGAAGGAAGACGAAGATCCTCGCCGCACCGTTACTATGGACCGCATCACGGGTCAAATCATCCTGGAGAATGTCAGCTTTTCCTACGAGTCCAGCAAGGAAGTCCTGCACGAGGTGAGCTTCGAATCGCAACCAGGAACGGTCACAGCTTTGGTCGGCCCATCCGGCGCCGGCAAATCGACGATCATCGGCCTCATCGCTGCATTTTATGTGCCGTCGAACGGCCGCGTCCTCGTCGACGGCATCGACCTCGCCACCGTAAAGCTGAATTCCTACCGCACGCAGCTCGGCGTCGTCCTGCAGGAAACTTTTCTTTTTGACGGCACCATCCGCGAGAACGTCGCCTTCGCGCGCCCCGAAGCCAGCGAAGAAGAGATTCTCGCCGCCTGCCACATTGCCCGCGTAGACGAGTTCGCGGAAGCGTTTGAAAAAAAGTACGACACGCTGGTTGGTGAACGCGGCGTAAAACTCTCGGGTGGGCAAAAGCAGCGCGTCTCGATCGCCCGCGCCATCCTCGCCGATCCGCGCATCCTGATTCTTGACGAAGCAACTTCCAGCCTCGATTCCGAGTCCGAAGCGCTTATCCAGGAAGGACTGCGCTACTTGATGCGTGGACGCACCACCTTCGTCATCGCCCACCGCCTCTCGACCATCCGTCGCGCCGAGCAAATCCTCGTCGTCGAAGGCGGGCGCATCATCGAACGCGGCAATCACGCCACTCTCTACGGCGCCGGCGGCCGCTACTACGACCTCTACACAAAACAGCACGAGGTCGAGAGCAATCTCTTCCTCGCCCCCGGCGAAGGTTCCCTCGACACGGAAGACGCCGATGCGGCTCGCGCATCGACCGGTGGCCGCGCCGGTGCAGCGATTCCCGACGCAATTCGCTTGATTCGCGGACAAAACAACTGAAGGCTCGGTATTGGAATACCAAAAGAACGGCGGTGGGCTCAGGAACACAACCCTCCGTCGAACACTTGCCGTTTGGTTCTGACGCGAAATTACGCGGTGGTGGTGCGCCGGATGACCAGCTTCTTCGTCGTGGGGGGCGGAATCAGCGTCGCCATCTTGCGGATCATGGCCAACACCAGCCGCTTGTCTCCATCTGAAAGTGTGGTGCTGAAGCGCTTGATCTCCGCCAGAAAGCGAATCTCGTCCTGCGAAAGTTCCCCGAGCATCTTTTGCGTTTCGCGGTCGCGCGGCGTCTCCGTGCCCGGGAAAAAGTCCGCGAGCGAGATATCCATGGCTTCCGCAATCTTGGCTAGTGTTTCAAGCGACGGCACGGTGTGCCCATTCTCGACGCGCGAGAGGTAGCAGCGCAACAATCCGGTGCGGCGCTCGATGTCTCCTTGCGACAATCCCCTCTGGCTGCGATAGGACTTGATGACTTCTCCGATGTTTACCCTTGGTTTTTCTTTTGGCACGATGGCTCTCCAGGTCGAGGGGGTATCTTAGTCACTAACAGTAGGAGAAGCAAGACGGAATTTCCGAGGGATGGTGCCAATTTGACAACACCATCTATTGCGCTGTGGAAACGCGACGCTGCGTTCCTTGGCTTGGACCGGAGGCGCGAAGCGCACGTCTATCGTTCCGCAGCCACCACCATGGCCGGCTGCTGCAACCGGAATTCCAGCAGGGTTTCGCTGGGGACTTTCACCTTTTCGCCCTTGGTGAACACCTGCACTCCGGCTCCCGCCGCCGAACCCGCTCCCGCTCCAATCGCTGCTCCTCTTCCCCCGCCGGCGATTGCTCCAATAATCGCTCCGAAAACGGCCCCGCCGCCTACTTTCTTAGCGGTGTCCGCGCCACGACCCTGCCCTTTCAAGGTGTAGTCGCTGCTGACCAGCGGATAGTCGTGGCCGTCAATCACCATGCGCATGAGCTCGAGCTGAAGCTCCGCGCTTCCGGACAGTTTTCCCGCTTCCTGCACATTTGCCAGACGGCCATAAATGTCGGTGCCTTTGCGCGCCACAAACGTGTTGTTGATGTAGAGGTCAGTTTCTAGGCTAGCGTGGAAAACATCGCCAACTTTATTTCTCGAGGAATCCACTCCATCAATCATGCGGACCAGGAGCGACTGTCCGGCTGGAATGGTGATCTCGCCGTATTGGGCAGCAGGGTCCTGCGCCGGAGGAGCTGGGGCCAGCGACGACGGCTTCGGTGCTGGAACCGGAGCCGGTCGGGGAACGTCCTCTGAAGTGATGGGCTGCTGAGAGGCATCTGGAGGGGGCGCGGCAGAAGTCGCGGCAAGATCCTGCGGTGCCGATGATGCAGGAGGCGGTACCGAAGTGGAGGAAGGTGCAGCCGATGCAGGTGTTGACGTCGGAACACTCGTTTTGCCGGAGTTGCCAGTGAATGTGATCGCGACGGCGTCCGTCACATTGAACGTCTGCACTTCGCCCTTGATCTCAAACCGCAGCACCGCTTGCGTCCCTCCGAGGTAGCGACCCTCTAGCACTCGCCCATCCTTGAGTTCCAGCGTATCCGCCGCCGCTGTACTTGCGCCTGCAAAGAATAATCCCAGTGCCACCGCGGCAATCATCCGTCCTCGACCGTTCATCCTCTGCCTCTTTCCGCCCGCGCTCTTCGGCAACTCCCCGTTCCGCGCCGGCGTCCTCGCGCCACTCAGGCCGATATCTTACTCTATTGCGCCTACAAGCTTGGATGAGCCGGCCTGGCGCAGGGTTGTGCAAATCTGCGGCACGCGTGCGTGGCTTCTACTGGGTCGCCTGATAAAGCTGCCGCGTGATATCCGCCATCAATGCCGCGCTTTCTTTCTGGTCGGCAACTCCCCTGACAAGAATCACCAGCACAAACGGCTTCGGCGCAAAGACGATTGCCGCGTCATTGTGAATCTTCGTGATCTCGCCAGTCTTGTGCGCCACGCGAATGCCTGGAGGCAGACCAGCGGGAATGCATTCGTTGAACGTCTGACGCTCCAGGATTTCGATCATCCGGCGGGAACTTTCCTGGTCGACGGCCTCTCCGCGCGCAATCGCCTCCATGAGCTGCTGAAGACCGCGCGCGGTCGCCGTGTTGTTCATTCCTTTTCCAAACGCTTTGCCGTCTTCCACCCCGCGCAGAACGTTTATTCCGTCTGCGTGCAAGGCATGCACTGTCGTCCGGATGTTCTCCACGCCCAGCTTTTCGATCAGCAGATTCGTCGCGAAATTGCTGCTGACCGTAATCATCAGCTCGGAGAGCTGCCGCAAGGTGCGTGTCTGCCCCACCGCCTTGTACAAATCCGCTTCCGAATCATCGGCGGCATCCAGCGCATAAACCGAGCCGTCCGCCAAACTGTGAAACTCGTTCTTGACAAGCAGCGGGTCGTCGAGCTTCAGCTTTCCTTCGCGTGCTTGATGGAACAGCTCAACCAACACCGGAACCTTCATCGTGCTCGCCGCATGAAACGCATCGTCGGCGTGGTAGAACCACTCCGTCTTCCCGTCCAGCGTGCGAAATGCCACCCCCACATCCGCCCCGCTCTTCCGGATCGATTCCTCGATCCCCGGAACAGCCGTTGCCAGCCCGGCGCCCTGCCACGCCGCCGTGCATACCAGCCCAAGGGGCCCCACCACGATCGCCGAAGCCATTGACGCCCTGCAAATTGTCGAAATGAATCCCATGCCACCCTGCAATTCACCCAATCGCCTCTAGAGATACGTCTGTTTGACGCAATTTCGGGAATAGAATTCTTCCGGATTTCCGCCTGGCGCCAGCCACTCGCTGGCACGTTGGTTTTCCGTACCCGGACCCAGACCCGTAGAGATGTCTTACCTCGATTGTCTCAGGGAAGAAATACTCCCAGTTGCACCTTTTTGCAGCATGGTGAGCCCTTTATTTGCCATTCTTGGGGCGCCATTCATCGTAAGTTTTGCCTAGAGATAAAACTCACCCTTCTCCGGATACTGGGGCGGGGAGAACCCGCTTCCCTGGGGCTGCGCAGTCAGTTAGAAGACGGCCCCACCGTCGTCGGCTCGACGTTCCACCCGTCGATCACCAGCGCGACCTTGGGCAACGGGCCGGCCCCTGTATGCTGCTCAAACTTGGCGCTCAAGGTTCGCTTCTCGCCAGGCAGCAATGATATGTAGTTGTCGTCCCAGAGGATGGGAGTGACATCTTGTCCATCTTCGCAGCGAATCACTCGCACATGCACCATGAAGGCCACTGCACGGCTCGGATTCGTAATTGCTATGCGGGCTCGGCCGTCTCCCCACGCGGCTTCCGTTCTCAATTTCACCGGCGGCAAGGAATTTAGGCCAGTGAGATCCCCAAATTCCGCCTGTGGCGTATAGACCGTGTCCTGCTGTTTCGCCCAGTTGAGCGTGTCTGCCTTGGTCGACAGCCAGTAGAAATTATCGCTGACCAGTTCTCCCCCGGGATGATGCAACTGCAAGCGGAGGAAATAAGTCTTCGAGAGTTCCTCCACTTTCGGCAGATCGAAGGCTTTGATGCTGCTGTCGGCCGGCACGTCCACCGTCGTTTCCTTGGAAGCTTTTTCCGTGCCATCAATACCGTAAATTTTCGCGCTGACTTTCCGCCCCTTCAACTCCATGTACATGCTGTTGACCACAGCAACGGAATTGTCGTCATAGGAATACTGCACATGAACAGGTTCCAAGGCTTTCTTGGTCCCGAAGTAGCCGCCTGCGGGCACCAGATAATAATCGTAGAGATGCCAAATCAACGACGGCCACGAATTGTTCAGCATCCACTGAATCACGCCGGTTGCCGTGTACTTGTTGCGCCCATAAGCCTCAAACATCGCACGCTGCCCATCATAGGTCATGGCCTGCGCCTTGCGTTCGTAGTCGTCCAGGGAAATGGCCCGCCCATACCGCCGCGTCAACCCGTCGGTGAACACGTTCACCGTCGTGAAGCGTTCTCCTCCCGAGTGGTAATTCCACACATCGTCGATCGGCCAAAGATGATCCTTGGGAATAAATCGCTCCAGCGATTCGCGCGGAGGAATTGCAGGTCCAGGGCTGGTCTCCGTGTTGTAGCCGTAAGCCCCGCCCGCTTTCGTGTCCGTCAGCCAATACACCGGAGGCACATATTCGTACGGCCCGGTCATCTTCACGCCGGATTTCCCCGTGACTGTCGTTTTTTCATCGGAAGCCGAAGAAACAGTCGGATTCGGCCATCCCAAATCCCGCTCGATGCCCAAATACATTTTCTCGACGTCTGCCGGCGGAGGGCCGTCGCTCCCATTCAGCCACACCATCACGCTGGGATGACTGCGCAACCGCGTGATCTGGCTCGTTAAAGAAGCGGCGGCCACCGCGCGCTGGTCTCCCTTCCAATCCTTCCACCGCTCCCACGCGTCGCAGCACGACCATCCCGGCATAACCAAAATGCCCAGACGATCCGTTTTCTCGAAAAATTCGTCGCGGTCGAGATGGCCTTCCAGGCGAATCGTGTTCAGCCCCATGTCGCGGACGTAGGCGAGATCGGCATCCAGCCGCTCTGACGACCATCGGAGCAGCATATCTTCTGCCCAGGCCGCGCCGCGGATGAGCACCTTCCGTCCATTGATCTTGAAAAGGCGATACCCTTTTTCCGTAAGCTCCGAAGTTACTTCGCGAATCCCGAACGCGGTGCTGGCGGAGTCGGACGTCTTTCCGTCGATCTCGAACGAAAACTTCGCGCCGTGCAGAGCAGGCTCGCCCATTTGATAAGGCCACCACAGCTTCGGATGGGAAAGCCTGAGTTGCGGAAACTGCTCCGGCGTAAAACGCACGACTTTCGTTTCCAAAGGCCCGAGGGTCACCGCCTGCGAAAGCCGCTCTCCCTCGCCAACGATACCCGCGTAAAGAACGCCGGTGACCGCGTGCTCGGATACGTTGTGCACGCTGGCGCTCAGCGTCAGTGAAGCATTCTCGTACTCCTTATCGAGCTTCGACGCTACAAACGCACCGCGCACCGCTACGTCGCTGCTGTGCGTCAAGAAAACTTCTTTCCAGATGCCCATCAACTTGTCTGGAGGCGTGGGATTCCAGTCCACCCAGGTGATCTCCAGATCGTCTTTCTTAGGAGCAAAGATTTCGAGGGCCATCGCGTTTGGTTTTCCTGCGTGAATGAACTTGCTCACGTTAAACTCAAACGCGCGATATGCCCCAGCCACATCTTTCCGATCCGCCACCTTCTGTCCGTTGATCCAGAGGTTGGCGCGGTAATTGATTCCCAGAAAATTGAGCCAAGCGGTCTGTTGCTCGAAGTCGGCAGGCACACTAAAGTCGGTTCGGTACCACCAGGAGCAAAGAAACGGACTATCCTTCGGCATTTCGCTGTTCGCAAACAGAACTTTGTTGGATGGATACATTCCTGGAAACGAAAGCAGGTTGGTGGCGTAGAAAGGATCAGGATAAGTCTTGTCCGCGACCAGCGCCCCCACCACGGTTGTCGGAATTTTCGCAGCATGCCAGTCGCTCGCGTCAAACCCCGGCGCAGAAATCTGCTCCCCCGTCCCCTTAGCCAGGCAGGACGACTGAATCTGCCATCCGCCATCCAGATACACGCGAGGGTCTGGCAGCGTCTGCGCCCGAGCTCCCGCCGCCCCCACAACCAGGGTCACCAGCACCAGCGCGCACTTGCACAGCCAAGTCGAACAGGACATAAAGCTCCTCAGGGAAGTATAGAAGCGATTTAAGTATCACCGACGCCGTCAGGCGCCGCCGAGGCCATATTAAACCGGTTCAATTAGGCCCAGCATCTTTTTTTCGGCAGAATCGGAAGATGGTCTGTTTCCACGAATACGCGGAGCCCCAGCCTAAGGCGACCGAAGGAAAATCAGAAACCAGTCTATTTGAAACGACTCATCCGGAGCGCGCTATATAGTTGCCTAACATCTGTTAATCATGTTACATTTGTCCTATGCCCGCCAAATCCCTCAACCTCCGCGCCGTCCCCGACGATCTGATTCGCCGCGCCAAATCCGCAGCCGCTCTGCAAGGGGTTACGTTGCGGGAGTGGGTCTTGAAAGCCATCCAAGCGAAGCTAAAGAAATGAGCGCGAAGAAAGCCAAGAAGAAATCCAAGCAAAAAGACTTATACGAAGTCACCGTGGTTGATGTGCGCGAGGGCAAAACTGAACAATTCGAGAAACCGAAGCAAGCCGAGCCCGAGGAACCCAAACAACCGGAACAACCGAAGCAACCCGAGCACCCAGAGGAACCCAAGCAACCGGAACAACCTAAACAACCCGAGCAGCCCGCGGAACCCAAGCAACTCAAGCAAGAACAAGTATTCAGGCTCGGTGCGGAGGTTTGTCTGTTTCGTCCGAACATCGGAGTGGACAAGTTAGGCCGAATTTTGAAGATAGCGAATCAGCTTCTGACAGTCAGATGGGACGACGGCACGATAGAGCAATTTAGCCGCACAGGTCATTCTTTCTACGGCAGCATAAACAGCTTGGGAGAACCGATCAAACCGCTCGGAGACAACCAAAAAATGTGGGGCACAGACGAAGACCCTTATTTGACTCTCCCCACCAATCACGCGAAATAAGGCTCATCAGAGAGACGGAAATGCTCGGATTTAACGGAGGACGTCCTGACACCTGCTGCACCCTGAATTCACCTCTGCGCTCTCGTACTCTTTTCGAAAATGCACGCCAACGGCACCAAGGGCCGCCGAGCGATTCTTGCTTTGTTCGGAGCCGCCCTGCTCGGAACGTCCATGTTCGGTGGGAGATTTCCTGAGTTGTTCAAAGACCTTGTGAAGAGGTTTGGCAGCTAGCCTCCGCAACACCCGGCCAGTCAGCTAGTGCGTAAGAATACGCTTGCGCTGCCGAATTCAAAAACCTAAGATGGCAACCCCACCCGAACGAGAACCATGTGCGCAGAACTCGATGATTTGAAACGCGAGGCAAGTCGTACTCTCCGCGAACTGAAGACAATTCGCAGGTCCAAAGACGTGTTCTTTTATGAAGACGCGGAGCTGAATCGCCGGAAGCGCGAGAGCATCGATGCCGTGCTCAAGCACTTGCTCGTTGGGCATGATGGGAAACCTTGCCCCGCTGGGGATAGGCCCATTGTGCGCCCCGGCCCGCTTCGTAGGTAAAGCTGATGAGCCGCTCATCAAACTTCAGAAGGCGAGCCAGGACGGAGAAGAAGTAGGGGTAGCGAAGTCCCGGACAAAGAAAGAGCAGGTGTCCGTGCTTGGAACGGGCAGCCTGCTCAGACCTTAGGTGACCTGGTATTCAAGCTACCCAACACTGTCAGGAAGGCAATCGGTCTTCACTGTAGATACAGGGCCGGTGTTCCTTGTTTTGCGGCCGAAAACATCAATGCGGATTTACCTCGCTTGGCGGTTGGAACGGGCCAAGCAAACTCTCGATAGCCTCCGCCAGCGCCCTCATTCCGTCGGGCTTCGAAAGCACCATATCGACGCCAACGGCGGAGGCAAGTGACCTCCCGATATTGTCGCTGAACATCGTGAAGACAATGATAGGCATATCCGGCATCATCTTTTTCAGCACGGATGCTGCTTCCGCACCGTTCATTTCAGGCATGGCCAGATCCAGCAGCACCAAATCTGGTCGTAGTGTTTTCGCTTTCTCGACGGCTTCAAAACCGTTCGCCGCCTCGCCGCAGACTTTGATTCCCTTGCGGTCCTGAAGAAACATCTTAAGAACGCGCCTGACGGTGCCGCTATCATCGGCTATGAGAATTTGTTTCGACACTAGCATGCTTCCAAGAGAAAAATCGGCCGCTCGGTCAGCCCGTCTTTGGGACGGGGAGGCTCGTGAAAGACCTGGACGTGGGCTTCGTCCGGGAAGGCGGAAGCACATTATCCTGCGGAAGCTCCGCAGGGAATACAGCAATCACCTGAGAAGAACGCCAAAAGCTCCATAAATCGCGCGTGCTATGCCTTCGAAGACGAAAAATTAGAGTCCCGGAGGAGGGGGTCGAACCCACACGGCCTTGCGGCCACCGGATTTTGAGTCCGGCGCGTCTGCCAGTTCCGCCACTCCGGGTCGGCAAGTCAAAAATAACATGCCACCGCTCCACACTCAAGGATGCCGTGCAAGACCGCGAACGACCAGCCTGCGATGAACGGATTTATTCTCGTTTGCGCAGCGGCGCGCCGACTCCCTAGGAAACACGGCGCGCCCATGGCGGAGGAACTTTTACGGAAGCCATCCCCGCGGCCGTCGCGGCTTGAATGCCCATGTCGGTGTCTTCGAAGACCAGACAGTTCTTTGGTGCTACTCCGAGTTTCGTGGCGGCAAGGAGGAAGGCTTCGGGATCGGGCTTGCTCTTTTTGTATTCTCCGGCACAAACCAAGGTATCGAAACGGTCGAGCAAATTTAGCCTCACCAGAGACGCTGTCACCGAATCTCTTGCGCTTCCCGAGACCACCGCAAAAGGAATCCGTCCATGCTGCGCCTCGATATGCTCCAACACTTCGGGAACGGCTTTAAGCTCCGGTAGCATCTTGAAATAAAATTCTTCTTTTCTGTTCGCGACACTCTCGACCGGCATGCTGAGACCCTGGGTCTGGTTTAGAGTGGCTACGATCTCCGCAGTAGGCCGGCCGCCCCAAGCGTAGAAAAGCTCCTCCGCAAATTCACAATTCCATTCTCCGAGCGCCTTTTTCCACGCCACGTAATGAAGCGGCATAGAGTCCGCAATCGTGCCGTCGCAATCAAATAGATACGCCTTAAACGGGCCCGCCGGCAATTTCAGTTTCATTTCTCTTCTAATCTCCTGCTCCTCATTCTAAGCGAGTCGCGATGACGGCGCTAATCGAGCGCTTGCCCGCAGTAGGGCGAGCCGATAAACTCCGCCCATCCATGCCTCCATTACCGCCGAGCGAATCCAATTCCCAGACGCAAATTCAGCCGCGCAGCCTTGGCGGTTTTTGGGCGCTCATTGCGGTGCAATTCCAAGGCGCGTTCAGCGACAACGCTCTCAAGTGGCTGGTCAGCTTTCTCGTCCTCGACGCCGCTATCTCGAAAGAGCGGCGCGATCTCTGGTTCGTTCTGGTAGTGCCGCTGCTCTTTGCTGTTCCCTTTCTACTCTTCTCGATTCCCGGCGGCTACCTCGCGGACAGGTACAGCAAACGCAGCGTAACGCTGTGGACGAAAGTCTTCGAACTCGGCGTCATGGGTCTGGCGACGTATGCTCTCAGCAGCAATCGCTTGGAGATCGCCGGCATCGCTCTCTTCCTGGCATGCACGCAAGGCGCCATCTTCGGCCCCACCAAGTACGGGTTGCTGCCGGAGCTGCTGCCTCTGGCGAAATTGAGCTGGGGCAATGGCCTCATGGAACTCGGTACGCTGCTGGCGGCGATCAGCGCCGCGCTGGCTGGCGCCTTTCTGGCGCAAACATTTCATGGACGACAGGTATGGTCAGGCGTCATCTTCCTCGGGCTCACCCTGCTTGGCCTTCTCACGAGTCTCGGCATCAGCAAAGTCCCTGCTGCCGATCCGGCGCGACGCTTCGATTGGAACGTCCCCGCGGAATTTTTCCACGAAATACGACGTATGAGAAGCGACTCCACTCTCTGGACCGCCGTCGCCGCCAACACCTTTTTCTGGTTTCTCGGTTCCCTGCTCTTGCTGAACATCGTCTTGTACTCGACCGACGTCCTCCGTGTCGACGACGCACACAGCAGCTATCTTCTCGCGGCGCTGAGCCTTGGCATTGGGATTGGCAGCTTTGTCGCGGGTCTTGCTTCTGGACGGAAAATCGAGCCGGGCATGGTCCTTCCCGGTTTGGGCGGCATACTCTTAATGTCGGCGCTGCTCTCCCGTCCAGGCATCAGCTACCCCGCAGTTATGGCGCAGCTGGCCTTGCTCGGCTTGGCCGGAGGATTCTTTGTCGTCCCGGTGAATGCGCTCATCCAGCAGCGACCGAGGCCAGAGGAGAAAGGCCGCGCCATCGCCGTCGCCAACCTGCTCTCGTTTGTGGGCGTAGCACTCCAGCCGCTGGCACAGTACGCCATGCTGCGCCTCGGTCACCCTGATCCCTCGCGCGTCTTTCTGATCGCTGCGGTCATGACCCTTCTGATGGGGATGGTCCTCGCCCGCATGCTGCCCGAACTTTGGCCACGGGCCCTCGACTGGACTCGGTTGCGGCCAAGAGCTACTCTATAGCCCCCGTTCGCCAGGGGCTGCGGACCCGCCGCGGCATGCGAACGGTTTCCGATGTCGAGGCTTTCGATGGCTACGGTGATGACCGCTTCGCGGTCACCCCTTTCATTGGCTCCTTTACGGCTGCCTCTTGCTGTCGCCCCTCCCGGCGGGTCACGGCCCGAGCACCGCGGTCTCTCCCATTGGATGAACCGCGTTCTGGAAGAGCTCGGAATTTTGCACACCTCGCCTGATCCCGGCACCGTGCACGATTTGCGTGTAGCGATTCGCCGCTGCCGATCGCTTGCGTCGGTGATGGAGGAAGTCGACCCCGACTCCTCCTGGCCCGAAATGCGCAAAGCGGCGCGCAAGTTGTTTCGAGGCCTCGGCGATCTCCGTGACGGGCAGGTCATGGGGGAATGGGTCAAGAAGCTTGGCGCGGAGAATGATCCCCTGCGCACGCAAATACTCGCTTCTCTCGAAACAGACGAGAAGCAGCGCTCCGCGCGTGCGCTACACGCGGCCGCAAAGTTTGACGAAAAAGAATGGTCCCAACTCGAGAGGCGGCTGCGACAGCGTGTCCGGCTTGTACCTGTGGGCAGCCTGGCTGCCGAATGCCTGGCTCTCGAACGATTCGAGGAAGCAAAAGAACTTCACAACCGAGCGCTGCGCACGGAAAAACCAAAGCCCTGGCATGCACTCCGTATCGGCCTAAAGAGATTTCGCTATGCGCTCGAGGGCTTTTTGCCGGACCATTACGCCGCTTGGAGCGAAAATCTGAAACGCTTGCAGGACCTTCTCGGGGACATTCACGATCTGGATGTGCTCGCCGGATTGCTCGAAGAGACCAAGGCCTCCCGAACCACGGAATCCATGGAAGGGTGGCAAGAAAAAATCGTTCACGAACGTCACGAGCGGATCGAAACCTATCGCCAGCTCACTCTGGGGAAGACCAGTCTGTGGCACGAGTGGCGGCACAATCTGCCCTATGGCCAGCGTTTGCAAGCGGCAGCCATGGCGCGGGTTCGCGCCACGGCGCGCGCCGCCGATCGGCATTCGCAGCGCACGGGCCAGGTGTCGCGCATTGCGATGCGCGTGTTCGACCTTCTGCGCCGCGACCAAGCCGCGCCGGCGTTTCATGAACCGTCCTCTCGCCACATAATGGCGGCCGCAGCCAAACTGCACGGCATCGGGGCCGCTGGCGATCGCAACTCGTCTCAGAAGGCTGTTCGCAAGTTTCTGCTGGGGTTGACGGTTCCACCCAACTGGTCAGCCGAACAATGGGATCTGATGGCGTGGGTGGTTCGCTTTCACCGCGGAGCCGAACCCAAACTGAAGAACGGTTTTGCAAAACTTTCTGAAGAGCAGCAAACGACGGTTCGAGCGCTGGCGGGTGTCCTACGGTTGGCTCGAGCGCTGCGGAAAGCCGGCATCGAGAGCGCTGTTGGTCTTCGCTTTGAAAAATCAGCCGACGCCTTTGTCCTGCGCGTCCCTGGATTGCCCGACACGGCCGAGACTGCCGCGCGCATGGCCGCTGCCAAACACCTTCTGGAATTCGTGTTGGGGAAGCCCCTCATTCTGAGAACCGCGCCGAAACTGGAAAAGGCCGCCGGGCCAGTCGCACCGTCTGAACCTCCCATGGTTTCCGCAGTCTCCGCCTAGCCTCGAGAGGCGATCCGTTGCTCGATCTGGGTTCTTAAAAGGCTCATTTCCCTCCGCGGCGAAGCAGCTTTGGGGGCGCGAGCCAGAGCAATTGTCCATTTGGCGGCGAAACGCGCTTCAGCTCGAGCAATGCAACGCCTGCTTTTTTCAGGGACGTGATGTGATGCTTCGAGCCGAGGGCAGAGGCGATGACGTCGTCCAGCTGCGGAGCGTGGCCGAAAATAAAGAGTGTCGAGGTTTGCTTGTCTTTGGCGAGCTCGCGGAAAAAGAGAGTGGGTTCCGAGCCGGGCAACAGCAAATCCGTGCGGCGGATTTTTGGTTTGGGATAGTCGAGGGCGGCCGCAAAGATTTCGGCTGTTTGCATGGCGCGCACGTAGGGACTTGAAAGCAGCAAGTCCGGCGAGGCGCTGAGGGCGGCGACTGCGGCGGCGACTCGCTTGGTTTTCTCGATCCCTTCCTCGGTCAGGTATCTTTCGGGATCGGGCGGGCACTTGGGATCTTCCCGGTCGATCGCGATGCCGTGGCGCACAACGTATATTTCCATCGGGGCTTTCCGCCTTTCACGAATCTAAATGCTATCGAAGCGGCGCGAGGTTAGGGCTCATCGCTAGGTTTCCTTCGAAGCAGTTTGCCGAAAATAGAGACGGACGTGAAATTCTTTTTCAAAGAGCTCGGCGCTACGGTTGGCGTCCAGCAAATCTTCCGCTGCATCACCGCGCGCAGTAACCTGCAAACCCACGGCTCCATGCTGGAACGCGGTGCGAACTTGCATGACGCGCTGTCGATGCGAATGATCGAGCGCTTCAGCAATTCTCAAGATCGCCGCTAGACGCCGCGCAATTCGCTTGTCGCTGTTATTGAGCGAGGAATATGCCAGGTGGTGCCCCGCGGGCTCCGATTTTCGATTGTGATAACGCACCAGCGCGGCCACGATGGCGCGATCGCGGCCTTCCAGTCCGGGAATATCGCCGTTGAGTACGAGATACTCGCCGTGCTTGTGATGGCCCCGATGGCTGATCATATGCCCGGTGTCGTGCATGAGGGCGCCAGCTTCCAGCAGGACGCGAGATTGCGCGGGAAGATGGTGAACGGGCTGAAGCTGGTCGAAAAGCAAGATACTCAGCTCGCGAACGTGCTCGGCGTGCGTCTGATCCTTTTGCAAACGTCGCGCGAAGCTGCGGGTTCCCACTAGCAATTGCCGCGCGGCCACGTCGTAGCGGTGCGGCTCCGTCCTGGAAAAAGCCTGATGGGCAATTTCCTGGATCAACCCTTCGCGAAGGCCGACGCTCGGAATCGAAAAATTGCGAATGTTGAGGTAGCGCCCCAGCGTGACGAAGGTAAGCGCGGCGATGCCCAGCACGTCCGCGCGATCCCGGCGGATGCCGTAGGACTTCATGCGCTCGCGCACATCGCGTTCCAAGAGATCCGGCAGGCGTTCCCGCAGCAGCGAGAGTTCGAGCGTGGGAAGTCCGTGCAGGCGGGGGCCGGGAGCGATATTCGCGAGCGTTTCCGCATTTCCTCCCAGTGCGACGGCCACCTGATCGCCGAGGTTTGGCCGCGATGGCAGTCGTGATTCAAGAAGCGCGCGCACGTAGCGGCGGACTTGTTCGGCCTGCATCGGGCGGATGGCGCCGGGGATTTTCAGTGTAGTCATGAGTCGCACGGTCCCCACGGGCAACTGTGCGCTTTGCTCGACGGTGTGGTCGCGGATGACGCTGATCTCGAGGCTCCCGCCGCCTAGATCGGCGATGCACCGTGGCGGGGATTCCGGCCCGAGCGCGGCCATGACTGCTACGCGGCCGAGGCGAGATTCTTCCGAGGAATTGATCACTTCGAGCGCGATGCCGCTCTTCTGCTTGATTTGGCGCACGAACGCGTCGCGGTTGCGGGCTTCGCGAGATGCGCTTGTGGCCACGGCGCGATAACGCGTTACGCCAAATTCATCCATGATTTCGTGAAAGTGACGGAACGCTTTGACGCCCTTTTTGAAGAGATCTTCGCTGAAGCGGTGGCGCAGAAAAACGCCTTCGCCGAGACGCAGCGAATACCTCTCGTTGACCAGCGGTTCGATATCGAGCGCGGAATAGGCGCGAGCGACGGCGAGGCGCACAGCGTTGGAGCCCGCGTCAATGGCGGCGATATGAACCGGCTCGGACATTTCGGAATTTACCGCCAGAGATGCGCGAGCGCGGCGGACGGCGTGTATTTCGTCGCGCGAATACCGAGTTGCTCGCCGATACGCTGGCGAAGCTGCTTGTTGACGGCAGAGACGCTGGCTTCGCCGTCGAGTTCGATGAACGAGTGGCGCTTGGCCATCACTTCGAATTCGCGCTTGATCATGGTCTGGTAGCGGATGAAAGACCAATAGAGGTCGTGCGAAAGAGACATGTCGCGACCGGCTTCCCAGTAGCTAATGGCTTGCGCTTTTTTGAATTCGCGGGCGAAAGCGGTTTCCGGGCGCACGTTGAGCCAAAAAGTGAGATGCGGGCGCAGAGCCATGGCGTACAGGCCGTTCAAATAGTCGCGATTGATGCCGCGGACGACGCCGCGGGCCACGAGCGTGAAAATAAAGCGGTCGGCAAGCACGACCGTCCCGGAGCGAAGCGCGGGCAAGACGCGGTGCTCGACCTGATCGAAGAAATCCGTGGCATACATCAGCGACAGAGTCAGGCGCGTTACCGCGTTTTTTGCGAGAAGCTCATCGATGTCGCGTCCCACGAGGTACGATCTGCGCAATCCGCTGGTCTGCACGGCAAAGCCTTCCGATTCGAGCCATTCCTGGAGCAGCGCGATCTGTGTCGATCGTCCGGAGCCGTCCATCCCTTCGATGACGATGAGGTTTCCCGTAATTTCGCTCGGGTCGAAGCCAACAAGGGCTTCGCCGTAGAAATATTGCGCGGCGCCGTCCTCGCTCGGCGCGGCCGGTTTCGCCGAAGGAAGGGGCGCGCCTGTGGCTTGCGGCAATTCCGCGGGAACTGTCGGCGCGTTGAGTTTTTCTTTCTCTTTTTCCTGATCGGGCATGCTCACTCCGGAGCCGGAATGCCTGGCGCAAAACGCTTCAAATCAATTTTGGATGCCACAATCTCGCGCATTTGTTTCTGCAGCTTGTTCACCGGCAACGTGCCATCCAGGACGACGAAATTATCGGAATCCACCATTTTGTCGTATTCCTCGAGGATGCGCGCCTGGAAGAGGCGGAAGCTCTCCGCGCGGTCGTATGACAGCGCCATATCCATCCCGGCTTCGTAGTATTTCAGTTTGGGACGCCCGCTGAGAATGCGGTGCACGGCCACGTCCAGCGGCGCGCGAAAATAAAACGTGATATCCGGCACGGGAGCAAAACGATAGAGATTTCTCAGCCAGCGCCCCGGACAGCCGCGAGCCGCGTCGCGGGCGAACGCTGTGTAAATGTAGCGGTCGGCCAGCACCAAATAGTCGCCCTGAAGGAGCGGCATGATCTGGCGTTCGCAGCGATCCGCAAAATCGGCCGCGTGCAGCAAGGAGAATGTTGTGGGTGTGAGAAGTCGCCGCTGTTTTCCGCGGCGGGTCGCGGATTTCACCAGCGGCGAGGAATTCCATTCCGTAAAATGCAGGCGGTATCCGCCGATTTCCAGCCAGCGCTTCAGCAGATAGAGTTGCGTGCTTTTGCCCGAACCGTCGGTGCCCTCCACGACGATCAATGCGCCGGGATAGGCGCGGCTGGGGACCGGTTTTCCCGGCTGCGGCAGTGTGGATTTGGCCGCTTCCGTCCGCGGCAACTTTTGTGCGATGTCCTGATTTTCCATCAAGTTCTTTGCGAGAGGCGATCAGACAACTCAGTTTATCCCTGCATTGTTACTAAGGCATTACAACACACCCAGCCAGAACTGGCAAAGCGCGCGGGAAGCCATCCCCGAACTCCCGCACCTTAAAAAGCGGCTATTTTGATGCGCAGGAATTTTCTCGGATTCTGCCGGAATTCGCCGATGAGCAATCGCAAATCTCCGGTGAGGCCGGTCAAGCTGTCGTAAAGCTTAGGATCGGAAAAGAGTTTGCCGACGGTGGTGGTGTTGTCGTTCAGTTTGGCAGTAGCGCTTGCCACGTTGTCGCTGGTTTCCTTCAGCTTTGTGTAGAGGGAGTCGTCGGTGGCGAGTTTGCCGAGGGTGCCTTTGCCGGCGCGCACATCTCCAATCACCGCGTTGCCATTCGATATCGCTTGCTTCGCTTCGTCATAGAGCGAGGGATCGTACAGGAGCTTCCCGATGGTTCCCTTCTGCGAACGGACGTCGGTCAGGATCACGTTCACATTGTCCAGACCCTTGTCCACTTTGTTGTACATTTCGTCCGAGGCCACCAACTTGCCGAGCGAGCCCTGCCCGGCTTGAATGTTGGCAAGCATGGCGTCTCCGCGGGAAAGCAGGTTGTTCAGGTGATTGTAAGCCTGATCGTCGGTGAGCAGTTTTCCGAGCGAACCTTTTCCTGCTTTGACACCGTTGATCAGTTCCTGAACGTTTTCCGATAGCGCCTGAAGATTCCCGAGCATGTCCGCGCTCCGCTCGACCACTTCCTTCATGGCCTTTTCTTCTGTTCCGGGCACTTCCTGGCCGTCCTTCAGCGGAATGCCGGTGACTCCGAGGCTGATATTGACGTAGCGGTTGCCCAGCAATCCTTCCGTGACGAGACTGGCCGCGGAATCGGTGAGTATATCGTTCTCGTAGTGCTTGCCGACGCGCATGACGACTTCGATGTTTCTGTTGCGGTCGCGGATTTTGCCTGGAATGCGAGGCGCCAGCCGGATGGATTCGACGTTGCCGACTTCGACGCCATCGAGGCGGACCGGCGCGCCATTGGCGAGCCCGGAGACTTCCGGGAGATACGTGATCAGCCGGTATTTCGGACCGATCGTGCCCGCGCCCGTCACGTAGAAAATGCCCGCGGCCAGGACCGACAAGCCCACCAGCACGAAGAGCCCCACGCGCAGTTCCGTCCATGTAAGTTGTTTGCGCTGCGCCATTTTTTCTTTCCTCCCTTTCGATCTTTCAAAGGACTACCGCCCATTCACACCAGAAACCGCTTCAGATAATCATCCTGCGTATCCGCAAGCTCTTCCGGCCCGCCTTCGAAATAAACTCCGCCTTCGCGCAGAACCAGAAAACGCGTCGCCGCCATCCTGCCTGCGGTCCCAGCCTTTCCGTTCGGAGTGCTGTGGACGACGCGCTTGGTCGCTGGATCGAACCGGAAATTCGCCAGCGCAAAGCCGTCCTGGAGCCGCTGCGTAGCGAGCAGGGCCGTCACGCCGAATACATCGCGCAGCCGCAAGATCAGAGTGATGATCGTTTGCGAGGTGACCGGATCCAGACCTGCCGTGGGCGAATCATACAACACGATGGGTGGCTGGTTGATCAGCGCCCGGGCGATGGACACGCGACGGCGCATTCCTCCGGAGAGTTCGGCCGGGAACAGGTCTATGGTGTGCTCCAGCTCCACAAATCGCAGCACTTCTAGCACTCGAGGCTCAATCTCATCGTCCATCACTTTGTCTTCCAACAGCCGGTAGGCCACGTTGTCCCCGACGGTCATGGAATCGAAGAGCGCGCCTTCTTGAAAGACAAATCCAATTTGGCGGCGGAATGCCAGCAGGTCTCGTTCGGCCATGCTCGAAACGTCGCGACCGAGGACTCGGATGTTTCCTTCAGAGGGCTTAAGGAGTCCCGCGGCTAGTTTGAGCGACAGGGTTTTCCCCGTGCCTGTTTCTCCCAAGAGAACGAGCGTCTCTCTCTCCTGCACCTGGAAGGATACGCCGCGCAAGATGTCGCCTTCATCGAAGCCGAGGCGGACGCTCTCAAATTTGATGGTGGGGCTGGAGTCGGGACTCGATGTGATGGGGCTATTCATCGGGTGTGTGCCCGCCATTATAGCGGCAATTGTGCTCTGACGCGGACACGAAACAATTTGTGGACACTCGACTGCGCAAGCTGGAATTCAGCGGGACTCCGGAGGGGCTAGAAAAGCTTGTCCGCGAGGAATAACGCCACTTTGGTGAGAAATGCGTCGGCGACGATGATCAAGACGGATGACAGCACGGCAGCTTGCGTTGTGGCGCGGCCAACGCCCTGCGTACCTCCGCGGACAGTCAAGCCTTTGTAACAGCCAATAGTGGCGAGAATGAACGCGAAAAAAAACGGCTTGGTGAATCCTTGCATCAAGTCCGCAAAATCGAGGGCATCGATGGCGCGGCGCCAGAATTCGATCGCGCTGAGGCGGAGCGAAAAGACGGAGGCCACGCAGCCACCCAGAAGGCCCATGAAATCCGTCATGGCGGTCAGGAGCGGGAGGGTGAGCAGCGTGGCAATGACCCTCGGGGCTACCAGCTTGCGGACGGGGTCGGTCCCCATCGCACGCATGGCGTCCACTTGCTCGGTCACCAGCATGGAGCCAAGCTCGGAAGCGATTCCCGTAGCGCAGCGGCCAGTGACAAGCAATCCGGTCAGCGATGGCCCTAATTCGCGCACCAGGGCGATGGCCACTACGTCGCCGGTCAGCGAACTCTGGCCGAAGCGGGTAAATTGCGAGCCTGTCTGCAACACCATCACCGCGCCGATAAAAAAGCCGGATAGCAAAATGATCGGCAGAGAACCTGCTCCGATGCTGTCCATCTGCTGCAAAATGTCTTGGAGGTAGAACGGCGGGGTGACCAGAGTGACAAATGTCCGGCCACAGAGCATGGCGTAATCCTGGACGTCCGCCACGGCTCCTTTGGCCGCATTCACCAACACTCCCGCGACGGTGATTGGCGGTTCCGTCTTGTCCTCGCGACCTGCGATCTGGAGAGGTGTGTCTGCCACGAGTACCTGTTTCGTCAGCTGTTTCGCTGAACTGCTGGGGCACAAAACCTGAGTCGGAAGCGTAACCGCGAGGCCGGAACACGTCAAGTAAACGATGGGATGGAGTCACGCAGCGGCTTTCCTCCCCGCAGTAAGTGAATCTCCGCTCCCGCTGTGGCGGCGGTGAATCGAGTCCGGTATCCTAACGTTCAAGAGCTATGATCAGGTCTATGCCGGAAATTCCAGGCCGTATTGGCCCTTATCGCATCCTTTCGCAAGTCGGCGAAGGCGGCATGGGAATCGTCTACAAAGCGCACGACGAACGGCTGGATCGCGTCGTCGCTCTAAAGGTAGTTCGCGAGTCCGATGCAGATTCCGGAAGGCGCGATCGTCTTCTCAAAGAGGCTCGCACGGCCGCGCAGGTGGCGCACCCTCATGCTTGCCGTATCTACGACATAGCCGAAGCCGAAAACCGTCTCGTGATCGTGATGGAATTCATAGAAGGAGAATCGCTGGAAGTGCGCATCGAGCGCGGTCCCCTTCCCGCCCAGGAAGCAGCCCAGGTTGTTCTCTCCGTTCTGTCTGCGCTGGAGGCCTTTCACAAAGCGGGAATTGTCCATCGCGATTTAAAGCCCGCTAATATCATTCTCTCCGGCAGCGGGACAAAGCTCCTCGATTTTGGAATTGCCAAATGTAAACCGACGTCCGCGCCTCAGGATAGCGAGGCGACACTTCCCGAGGCCACCATGCCGGGAGTATTTCTTGGCACACCCCGGTATGCTTCTCCCGAACAATTTCGCGGGCAGCCGGTCGAAGCACGCTCTGATCTTTATTCAATGGGCGCCATTTTCTTTGAAATGCTGACCGGCCGGCCGCCGTTCCCGGGCAATTCGTTCGCGGAGATTGCCCATTCCGTGCTTCAAGGTTCACCTCCCGCACTCAGCGGTTCTGTCGCCATTTCCGCGATGGGCCGGATTATTCATCGTGCGCTGGCCCGCGACCCCGAAAACCGGTACGCGAACGCCGAGACGATGGCCGCAGAAATCCGTTCCACGCTCTTGATGGACGGCCTTGAGACAACCGCTTGCGCGCGGACCCTGCGAAGGGTAATCGTCCTGCCCTTCCGCATCTTGCGCCCGAACGAAGACATCGATTTCCTGGCTTACAGCTTGCCGGAAGCAATTACCGTTTCCCTTGCAGGCCTCGATAACCTGGTCGTTCGCTCTTCGGTTGTGGCCTCGCGTTACGCGGGCGACGCTCTCGATTTGCAGCAAATCGCAAAAGAGGCAGAGGTCGATGTCGTTCTTTCGGGCGCGCTCCTCCATGTTGGTGAACAGCTCCGGATCACGACCCAGCTCACCGAAGTTCCCAGCGGCACGCTGATCTGGTCGCACTCCTCTCAAGCGACGATCAGGGAACTGCTCGAACTTCACGATGACCTGGTCCGCCGCGTCATTGAATCTGTCATCCCATCGCTCAGCGTGCAGGAACACGAATCGCTCCAACTGGACCGCCCGGCCAGCCCGACCGTCTATCAGCTTTACCTCCAGGCCAACGAGTTCAGCCGCCAGTGGAATAATCTCCCGGCCGCCATCCAGATGTATGAACGGTGCGTGAGTCTCGACGAGTCTTACGCTCCGGCCTGGGTCAGGCTTGGGCGCGCGCGTTGGCTCCTGGACAAATACAGCCTGGGCTCTCTGGAAGGCTTGCGGGCTGCCGACGAAGCATTTCAGACTGCTTTGCGCCTGAACCCGAATCTCACCCTTGCGCACAATCTGTACACGCATGTTCAAGTCGATCAGGGCCGCGCACTGGCAGCCATGAAGCGGCTGCTCGATCGCGCCAAGCATCGGAGAAGCGATGCCGAGCTCTGTGCAGGTCTTGGCCACGTTTTTAGATACTGCGGACTCCTGCAAGCTGCGCTTGTCGCCCATAAGGAAGCGCGCCGTCTCGATCCGCTGATTTCCACGAGCGTGATGAACACGTACATCCTGCTGGGCGACTATCAGAGGGCTTTGGACGCCTCGACGAGCGACTACGGTTACGGGAGAGCCTTGGCACTAACAGGACTTGGGCGCTTCGAGGAGGCCGTGGCTCTCCTGAAGCAGCGCGAAGCCGACAAGCCTTGGCGGCTGGGATGCTTGTACCTCACCTCGCTGCGCGCGCTGCTCGAAGGGAAACGCGAAGAGAGTCTTGAGGCCAGTGAGGAGTTCCGGAAATCGACCTTCCGCGATCCCGAGGGAATCTTCTATTTTGCCCGCCATCTTAGCTATCTCCGTCAGGAAGACGAAGCCTTGGAGACGCTCTCGCGCTCCATTGATAACGGCTTTTTCTGCTATCCCGCGATGGTGCGCGATCCCTGGCTCGATCCCCTGCGATCGCGCCCTGAATTTACGGCGATCTTGCGCAAGTGCCAGCAATTGTACCGCGAAGCCTCAGCGGCTTTTCTCTCCTTCGGCGGTGATACGCTCCTTGGCCTCGCTGTCGAGAACTAGCGAATGCTGGGGCCGCGCCGCCAGAGGAGCAAGTCCTAATACGAGGTGAATCCAATGATTGCTCGTATCGATCACGTCCAATTGGCTGCCCCAAAGGGTTGCGAATCGGCCGCTCGCGAATTCTACGGCTCGATTCTCGGCCTTCTTGAAATCGAAAAGCCCGCGCCTCTCCGCGCGCGCGGGGGCTGCTGGTTCGAATGCGGCGATCAACAACTTCATATCGGCGTGGAAGCCGCGTTTCAACCCGCCAAGAAGGCGCACCCGGCCTTCGCTGTCTCAGATCTTGGCAAGCTGCGTGAATCGCTGCTTGCACACGCTGTAAAAATCACGGCGGACGATTCGCTGCCGGACACCAAACGCTTCTTTGCAGAAGATCCCTGGGGGAACCGTCTCGAATTTCTCGAATCACGTCGTTCGTGACGGGCTGGAAGAAGGGGAGCCGCTTGAAACCTCGGCTCCCCTTCTTGCCCGTCGACGAGGACTTGCGGGATTAGTGTTTTATAGCGATCTTGGCGTACTTATCGTATAGCCAGCGCAAGTATCGCTTGGCGCATGGCACGCGATTGCTTTGACCTTCGTGCGGTGCGGGCTCTTCAAGCGAGGCATGTCTTGCCGAGTTGCTGGACGCCGTGCGCATCCACGGTTAAACTCGTTGATTCCACGGATACAAGTTTCAGAGCAGGGGAGGGTGTTCGCGCGGATGCTGAAGTTCTATACGGCCGGCGAGTCGCACGGACAAGCGTTGCTTGCGTTTGTTTCGGGCCTGCCTGCGTCTCTACCCGTGGATGTGAACTTTATCAATCATGAGCTGCATCGGCGGCAGCTTGGTTACGGGCGCGGTGGACGTCAAAAGATCGAAAAAGACCGCGCCGATATTTTCGCCGGAGTACGTCACGGTCAGACGATAGGGGCGCCCATTGCGCTGCGCATTGAAAACCGGGATTGGGCGAATTGGGAGAAGATTCTGCCTGTCGAAGCGACGGCCGAATCCGCCGGCAAGGAGAGGAAACTGCTCGCTCCTCGGCCCGGGCATGCCGATCTTGCGGGGTCACAGAAGTTCAATTTTCATGATGCGCGGTACGTGCTTGAGAGAGCTTCCGCGCGCGAGACCGCGGCCCGAGTAGCTGCTGGCGCGTTCGCAAAACTGCTTCTGCGCGAATTCGGCACGGAAATCGCGAGCCACACGGTTCAAGTCGGGCACGTGCGGCTCGAGCGGGCAGTGACATGGGAAGAGATCCATGCGGCCACCGCCGATCTGGATTCGCCGTTGCGTTGCGTGGATGCCGCGACGCAGGAAAAAATGAAAGCGGAAGTCGATGCTGCGCTCAAGGCAGGCAATACCGTCGGAGGAGTCTTTGAGATTGTCGCGCACCATCTTCCCGTGGGGCTGGGCAGCCACGCGCAGTGGGACGAGAAACTCGACGGGCGCCTGGCCCAGGCGCTGATGAGCGTGCAAGCAGTCAAAGCGGTCGAGATAGGCGCGGGCGTTGCGGCCGCGGGATCCTACGGCAGCGAAGTGCAGGATGAAATTTCCTATGAAAAGGCGGTACGGCGTTTTCGGCGCTCGACCAATCGCGCGGGCGGGCTCGAGGGTGGCATCACGAATGGTGAAGATGTCGTGATCCGGGGATACTTAAAACCCATTTCCACGCTGCGCCAGGCCCTGCACACGGCGGACATGGTCACCAAGGAACCCGTTGCGGCGGCCTACGAGCGCTCGGACTGGTGCGTGGTCCCGGCCGGGGCAGTGGCCGGCGAGGCAATGGTAGCCCTTGTGCTGGCGGATGCTTTTCTGCAAAAATTCGGGGGAGACAGCCTTTCCGAGATGCGGCGGAATTTCGACAACTATGCCAGACAAATCGACGAGTTCTGAAGTGGCATCCAGCGTGACAGCGGCATCCGGCGAGGCGCCGGCGCGCAAAATTTATCCGATCGTCAAGTATGGCGATCCGATTCTCGAGAAACCGACGCCGCCGGTAAAGAAGTTTGACGCGGATCTCGAAGAGCTGACCGAGGACATGTTCGCTTCCATGTATGCGGCGCAGGGTGTCGGCCTGGCGGCGCCGCAAATCGGGAAGAGCCTGCGGCTGACGGTGGTAGATGTTACCGGCGGAAAAAATCCCGAAGCGAAAATCGTGCTGGCGAATCCGGAAATTATTCATGCCGAGGGCGAAGTTCGCGAAGAGGAAGGGTGCCTGTCGATTCCCGGTTTTCGCGGGTACGTGATGCGTCCTCAGTTCGTCACAGTGCGCGCGCAGAATGCCCGGGGAGAGACGTTTGAGATTCGCGGCGAAAATTTGCTGGCGCGGGCCTTTTGTCACGAAATCGATCATTTGAACGGGATTCTGTTCTTGCAACACCTCAGCATGCTGAAGCGCGACCTCATCCGGCGGAAAATCAAGAAACTCAAGAAGCAAGGCGAGTGGTAACCTCAGGCGACGGGCGACTGCGTCTCCTATTCTGCGGCACTCCGCAATTCGCTGTTCCCACGCTCCTGCATCTTCTGGAACAACGCGATTTCAACATCCTCGGAGTCATCACCCAGCCCGACCGTCCTCGCGGTCGGGGCCAGCTAGTTTCCTTTTCACCCGCCAAGGAAACGGCGGTCGCCGCGGGGATTCCTGTCTACCAGCCGGAGAAAATCCGAGCTCCGGAACTACAGGAGCTTTTGCAAGAGCTTGCGCCCGACGGCATCGTGATCATCGCTTATGGGCAAATCATCCCGGCTCGCCTTCTTCTCATCCCCAAACTTGGTTGGATCAATTTGCACGCTTCCCTGCTCCCAAAGTATCGCGGCGCTGCTCCGATCAATTGGGCCATCGTGAATGGCGAAACAACGACGGGAGTGACATCCATGCGCATCGACGCGGGGATGGACACTGGCGAAATGTTGCTGCAGAAAGAACTGAAGATCGGCCCATCGGAAACGGCTCCGGAGCTCGCCGCTCGCATGTCCGAGCTTGGAGCGCCGCTTATGGTGGAAACGCTGCGCGGATTAGCGGCCGGGACGATTTTGCCTCGTCCCCAGGCTCAGGAACATGCTTCGAGCGCACCTATGCTCAGGAAAGAGGATGGCCGCGTCGATTGGTCGCGCCCGGCGAAGGAAATCTTCAACAGGATTCGCGGATTCGCGCCTTGGCCGGGCGCTTATACGTCGTTCCGTGGTCAAAGTTGCCACATTTGGGGCGAGCCGGCGCCTGATGGTCTGGGCGAGGTGAACGCGCCGCAGGGGGTAGCTGGCGCGCCTGGATCGTTGCTAGTTCGGCGCGATGGAGTGATGGTCGGTTGCGGCGGCACAACCCATTTGCGACTCCTCAGCGTCAAACTGGAAGGGCGCAAACAAATCTCTGCGGCGGAATTCGTCAACGGCGCCCGTTTGCTTGCCGGAGAACACTTCGGCGAAAGCTAGTTTGCGCGCCGCCCAACGCTCAGGCATACTCAAAAATTGACCCACTCGTAGAATCAATATCTGCCTGGGTCTTCGGCAGAGCCGGCATCGGATACACCAGCATCGGGAGCTTACATTCCATGAACAGTTTCAAATCAGCCCTAACGCGCGGGAGCCTGAACACCCGCGCGAAAAACCTTTTGCGCTTCGCCGGCTGCTGGGCGCTTGCCGCGCAGCTGGCCACCCTGCCTCTCGCGTCGGCCACTGGAGAAGCTGCCTCGACTGCTGGCGCCGACAAACCCGTCTCGAAAACCGTAAACGACCCAGTCATGAAAGTGATGCAGGGAGAACTCGCGCGCGCGTCTTCAGAACTGGGGAAAACGGATTCCGCGCCTTACTACATGAGCTACACCGTGTATGACCAGAACCTTGTTGTACTGGTCGGCGCGTATGGCAGCCTGCTCACGGACGCCTCGCTTGAGCGCCGGCAAGCCGACGTGGTCATGCGCGTGGGTACGGCGTCTCTCGACAACACTCATGGCCAGAGCCGTTCGACGGGAATGACCTCCGGCACTTTGCCGCTCGGCAACGACCCCGACGCGATCGCTCGCGTGCTATGGGAATTGACCGATCGCGAATACAAACGCGCTGCTCCAGCGTTCCTGAACGTAAGAACGAATACCGCCGTGCGCGCGGAAGAGGAGGACAAATCTCCCGATTTCTCGAAGGAAGCCCCGGAGACTCACTTGGGCAATGTGACGGCTCCGCCCGCTTTTGATCGCACCGCTTGGGAAGGAGAAATCCGCCGTTTGTCCGGCGTCTTCCGTAAATATCCTGACGTTTATTTTGCAAACGTTGTTCTCCAGGTGACGGATTCCAATTCGCGCATGGTTTCCAGCGAAGGCAGCGCCATTGAATCTCCCAGCGCCACCACGCGCCTCATCATGGAAGCGCAGACCCGCGCTGATGACGGCATGGAACTCTTGCGCGTCGAGACGTTCCAGGCGCCGTCCGCCAGCAGCCTACCGAGCGAGGCGGAGCTCGCTGCGAAGATTGACAAGATGGCGGTAGACCTGAAAGCTCTCAAGAATGCGCCGGAGGCCGAGCCTTACGACGGACCCGCTTTGCTGAGCGGCCGTGCCGCGGCAGTCTTCTTTCATGAAGTGCTGGGCCACCGGCTCGAAGGGCACCGGCAGCGCGATGAGGAAGAGGGCCAGACGTTTACAAAAAAGGTTGGCCAGGAGGTTCTACCGAAATTCCTGAGCGTCACTGACGACCCCACGGTGCACGAACTGGCAGGCATGAAACTGGCAGGCTCCTATGACTTCGATGACGAAGGAGTTCCCGCACGGCGCGTGGAAGTTATCCAAAATGGCGTGCTGAAGAATTTCCTGATGTCGCGTATGCCCATCAAGGCCTTCGCCGAATCCAACGGCCACGGCCGCAACCAGCCCGGCTTGATGCCCACGGGACGCCAGGGCAACTTGATTGTGACCTCCTCGCAAAGCGTTCCGGAAGCGCAGATGCGGCAAAAGCTGATCGATGAGGTAAAAAAGCAGAACAAGCCTTACGGACTGTATTTCGACGACATCCAGGGCGGCTTCACGCTAACGACCCGCTCTCTGCCGCAAGCTTTCCAGGTGCTGCCCGTGATCGTATATAAGGTTTATGCGGATGGCCGGCCCGACGAGCTGGTCCGCGGCGTGGACATAGTCGGAACGCCTCTTGCAGCGCTCACACGCATCCTCATGACCGGCGATCAGCAGCACGTTTTCAATGGCGTTTGCGGCGCCGAAAGCGGGCAAGTGCCCGTCTCCGCGGTGGCCCCGGCCATGCTCTTTTCGGAAATGGAAGTCCAGAAGCGCCAGCATTCGCACGATCGTCCTCCGATTTTGCCTGCGCCGGGATTTGAAAACGCTGCACCAGCGAAAGACGCGCAAGCCAAACCAGAGGTGAAGCAATGAAGAGTCTTCGTGTTTTCCTGAGCGTAGCTCTTGCCGCCTCATCGATCTTCACTGCCCGGAGCGTATGCGGCGCCTCGCGCAACAGTGCCCCTGACGGCAGCTCGCCGGACACGGGGATTTCAGGCGCTGGGGCGCCACATCCCGCAGCCGGCGGCGACGCGCTGCTCGAAGCGCTGCTTACCGAACTGGATCGCTCGAAGGCCCAGCTCAAGATCGATCAAGTCCAAGCGCCTTATTACATCGAGTACCGCGTTAATGACATCGACGACTACGATGCTCAAGCGGCCTTCGGAGCTCTCCACGAGAGCCAGCGCGTACGCTTCCGCATACTCCGGGTAGTGGTCCGCGTGGGCGACTACAAGCAGGACAGCTATTACGGCCAGGGAATGGGCGAAACGAATATTCTGCCGCTCGATGATGATCCGATCGCGCTTCGACACCAAATCTGGCTGACCACCGACGAGGCTTACAAAGCCGCTGGTCAGGCCCTTGCCGACAAACAAGCGGAGATGAAGCGCTTCAGCGCGGACCCCAACCCGGTCGACGATTTTTCCAAAGAACCCGTCGTGAATGTTCTGGATCCCATCGTTTCGCTCAAGATCGATGAAACGGCATGGAACAAGACTCTCGAAGATGTCACGAATCTTTATCGACAGTATCCCGACATTCAGTCGGTCAGCGCTTCGGCGCGCTTTTCCGCCATCAACGAGTATTTTGTCGACTCCGAAGGCACCGTCACGCGTAATGGCAAGACGACTTACAATCTGCAATTGAACAGCTCGGCGCAAGCCGAGGACGGCATGCGCGTGAGCCGCAATCCGTACTGGATCGTTGGCCGGGCGGAAGAGCTTCCCGCGCGGGACAAATTGCTCAGTGACGTGCAACAGGCGCTGGCAACGGTGGTTGCGCTCCGCAACGCACCCATTGTCGAGGAAGAGTATCGCGGACCCGTTCTATTCGCACCGGACGCTTCTGACGACGTGATCGCTTCGCTGGTGGGTTCGAATATCGTGGGGCGCAAGCCGCAGCCGGGCAGGCCGAACCGAACGACCGGCGCATTCGCTACAAGCTACAAGACGCGAGTCCTGCCGAGCTTTCTAAGCATCATCGACGACCCAACGCTGAAAGATTTTCAGGGTCATAGTCTGGTGGGAAGCTATGACGTGGACAACGAAGGCGTGAAAGCCAAGACCGTCAACATCATCGAGAACGGGATGCTGAACAACTATTTGGTGGGCCGCCAGCCGGTCCGGGACTTTCCCGCGTCGAACGGCCATGGACGCGCGGCTCCCGGCTCCTTCCCTTCTCCGAGTCTCGGAGTGCTGCTCCTGAAGAGCGCCGACGCGCAACCGCCGGAGGAGCTCAAGAAAAAAATATTGCAGATGGTCACCGAGCAAGGCAAGCCCTACGCGTACCGCGTCGACACGCTCGGGCCCGGCAATTCGCCGCGTCTTCTGTATCGCGTTTACGCGGATGGCCACGAGGAATTGGTCCGCGGCGCCGTGTTCAATGAGCTCGATGTGCGCGCCCTGAGGAGCAATCTTATCGCCGTCGGCAATGACCCGCTCGTCAGCAACCGCGTCGGCGGCGTGCCCACAACTATCATTTGCCCTTCGCTGCTCTTCGATGAACTTGAAGTGAAGCGCGCAGACACCAGCAAAGACAAGTTGCCGGACTATCCCGCTCCGCCACTGAAGAAGTAAACCTGGTGTAAAAGGAGTTTCCGGCGCCGGCGGCGCGGTCTTACACTTGGAGCAGAAACTCGATACCTGAGATCGGCCAACTTTCATGACTCTCAGAGAACGACTCGAATGGGTAAGCCGGATGGCGCTGCTGGTGTTCATCCTGGCAGCGGCTGCATTTCTGAGCGCCATCACCGCCATGCGCATCGCCATTCACGGGCGCGAGGTGAATATGCCCAATCTTGTCGGAAAAAATGTTGTCGAAGCAAACGGTTTGCTGCACTCTCGCGGACTGGTGTTGCGCGTCGCTGACCGCCTCTACAGCGAACTTCCGATTAATGTTGTCGTGCGGCAAAGTCCGCCTCCTGGCATGCTTATGAAGGTTTCGCAGCAAGCGCACGTTGTTCTCAGCCTCGGCCAGCGGCAATTGCAGATCCCTCTCCTGGAAGGAAACTCCCTCCGCGCTTCGCGGATTGAGTTGCTGCGAGCTGGTCTGCAAGTTGGAGAGGTCTCCGGCATTACGACTGCCGAAGAGCCCGCGGACACCGTGATCATACAAACGCCGCGTCCGGGAGGCGGCGCCGCAACTCCGCGCGTCGACGTGCTCGTATCCGAAGGGCAACGCGAAGCCGCTTACGTTATGCCGCATCTCGTGGGCCTTACTGAAGCCGAGGCCCAGCACCGCATGGATGTCGCGGGCCTGCGCCGCAAAGTGAATTACGTATCGGCGCCGCAATGGCCGCACGGCGCGGTCGTCGACCAAACGCCGCTGGCCGGCCAGCGCATCCCCGGCTCCATCACGATCGAACTTACCGTCGCGAATTGACCTCTGGCGGTGTGCAAAATCCCGTCCCGAGCTATCGGCGAGCGCGCTAAGGCGCCACGCCGGCAGGCAGAATGCGGAACACGTACGCGTAATTGCCGGGAGAGTGTGCGGGCATCTGAATGTGCAAACCGTCGGACTTTTGCTCGAACGCCAGCTTTGCGTCCCAACCGAGCAAAAAGACCAGACCAATTTTCAGCGGGTTAGTGGCGCTGCTTCCGAGGGAGTGGATCACCGCTTCGCCGCCGGCCGGCCAACCAAGCTCCATCGCATAGAGCGTGTTTCCTTTTGTAGTGAAGCGAAAATCTTCAGCCGAGTATCCGGCAGTATCAGTGTCGTGGAACGAGCCGGCGGCAACTTTTGTGGGGCCTTCGCCGTACATTTTCCATGGACGCGTGCCGTAAATCGCCTCGCCATTTACTTTCAGCCACGAACCCACGTCGCGCAACACCGCCTGCACTTCTTCCGGAATCGTGCCGTCCGAGCGGGGGCCGATATTTAAAAGCAAATTTCCGTTTTTACTTACGATATCGATCATTTGCTGCACGACGAACTGCGGAGTCTTGAACGTGTCGTTCTGGATGTAGCCCCAGGATTTGTTGCTGACGGAAGTGTCGGTCTGCCAGTAGAGAGGGCGAATTTCGCCGAGTTGGCCGCGTTCCAAATCGAGAACGGCGCTGTGTTCCTGAATCGCGTAGTCCTTGTAGTTGATAACGCCGACGTGATCGCCGTATTTCAGCGAAGTGTTGTAATAGAAAGCCGCGAAGCGCGTAAGGTCCGTCCGCACCGAAGCCTGCCCGATCCACCAATCGAAATACATGATGTCGGGATGATATTTTTCGACGATCTCGGAGGAGCGAGCGAGCCAATCCGCGGTCCAGGCGGAGGAGACAAACGTGAAATCGCTGGAGAGAGGCGTGCCCTGCTTGGCTTCCATCCAGTGGTGCGCGGGGCCGTAGAACGCGGCGTACTTGGGATCGTTTATGTCGGATGTAATCTGGCGGCCGACACCGAGGAAGAAATTGTGCTCGACGCGATGGGACGACGCACCGAAGTGGAGCCCTTCGGCCCTGACGGCTTTCGAGAGTTCGCCAATTACGTCGCGATGCGGTCCCATTTTCGCGGCTGTCCAATCGCTTAAACCGCTGTCGTACATTGCGAACCCATCGTGATGTTCGGCGACCGGAACGACATATTTGGCGCCCGCCTCTTTGAAGAGTCGCGCCCAAGCAACCGGATCAAAGCGCTCTGCCTTGAACATGGGCACGAAATCCTTATATCCAAACTTATCTTGCGGGCCGTATGTGGCGAGATGATGTTTGTACTCGTCGCTGCCCTCGCGATACATGTCTCGCGGATACCACTCACTCCCGAATGCCGGAACGGAATAGACTCCCCAGTGGATGAAGATGCCGAACTTCGCGTCCTTATACCATTCGGGGACTTCGTATTTTTGTAGCGATTCCCAGTCGGGGCGAAACGGGCCGTTTTGACCCCCGCGAACGACTTCCTTGACAAGGGCCGCCCGCACCTCGTCATATTTCGCACTGGCCTTCTGCCAGGTTTGATCGATCTCTTGGGGATCTTCGGCGGCCGTCGGAGCGCTCGGAGAAGCAGCGGCCTGCGCACAAACCCGCGAAGGAACGCCGGCAAAGAGTCCGCCAAGGCACAGCGCGGCGAATCTCCAATACCTCGGACGCAGAGACCTGGACAAGAACATCTGTTTCCACCCTTTCCCTAACACGTCATGCCGCTTTGCATTTGCCGGACTATAGGTGCAGGCAGGGGCACTACTTACCTAGAAATTCGAGAGCCGTCAACGCATAAATCGCGCCGCATTCCACGACGCGGCGCATGTCCACGTATTCCTTCGGCCCGTGGGCGACGGAAAGCAATCCCGGACCATAGGCGTAAGCCGGTATGCCGCGCACCGCGTAAAATCGCGTCTCCAAAAGCCCGGGACACAGCTCGAAACGCGGGGCCTTTCCCTGGACCATCGCAATATTCTTGGCAAGCGCCCGGCCCAGCTTTTCTCCCTCGCTGCTCGCGGCTGAATCGCCTTCCTGAAAGATCTGCCATTCGAGAGGAATTCCGTCGCGTTTGCATTCTTCCAGAACGCTGACCAGTCTTTCTTTCTCGGCCTCGAGGCTTTCTTCGGGATTGGTCCTTCGGTCGACTGTAAACCAGCAGCTCTCGGGGACCACGTTGAAGTTCGTGCCACCGCCGCTTTGTCCGCCGATCATCAATATGGAATGGCGGCCGAGGAACCTGCCCTGATCAGGAGCCGGCAGGGCGGAGGGACGGGATTCCTCTTCCGCCTCAGCCGCGTAGCGAGTCGTTCGCGACTCAACTTCCCTTTTGAGAGCGAGCAATCGCTCGACTATGCAGTGCATGCGTTCGAAGGCGTTTGCTCCGCGATGCTGCAAGCCCACATGCGCCGCTTTGCCGCGCACTTCAACGCGCAGCGAGATCGCTCCGCGATTGGCATTCCACACAACACCGCTCGTCGGCTCCGCGGTAAGCATCCCGATCCCGGCTCGCCCCAACAATCCTTCCTCGACCAAACGTGCCGAACCGCGCGCTCCTCCGGTTTCTTCATCCGGAGTGAGCACAAGAGCAATTTTCCCATCGAGGTCCGCGCCAAGTTCCTTCAACACGCGAATCGCATAGAGCATCGCTACGATGCCGCCCTTCATATCGCAAGCGCCGCGCCCGAACAGATAGTGTTTCTTCCGCACCGGCTTGAACTGCTCGGGCGCCTGCGCGGGGACTACGTCATAATGCCCGTGAAAATAAAGCGTGCGGTTCCCTCGCCCGTACACCCCGAGCAGACAAGGGGGATTTTCTTTCGAGCTTTTTGGTTTAGCCTTGGGTTCGAGCCGTTTGAAATCGAGGCCGGACCTCCGAATGTGCTTCTCAAGAACTCTTGCCGCAGCCTGGTAATTCTTCCCTGGCGGATTTTCCGACGGAATGGCAACAAGTTCCGCGAGCAAACGAGCCATCTCGTCCTCCCGCCCCCGAATCCATTTTAGAATCGCGCGAGCCGGGACGGCTTCGCTGCCATTTCGCTTTTTCATAAGCGGCGATGCTATAACCACCTGGCTCTATCGCACAGCGCCATTTTGGTTTTGTCTAGTTCGCGGCTTGACTCAGGCAAGTACGTTGTTTATCGAATAACGGAAAGGTATGATGCCGCAGTCGGAGTTGCCTGCAACACATTCCGGAAACGGATACCCCGCCTGCTGCACGGCTCTGACGTTCCAAGCCCTAGTCGACAATGGCGGCCGGTATTGTCGAGCTATCGGAGGTTCTTCTGATGCGATTCCGCCTGACTTCCCTGTTCGGTGTGCTTTGCCTGATACTCTGCGCTTGCCCCTTAGAAGCACAGGAGCAAAAGCGTCTGATCACGGAAAAGATCGACGAATCCAAGCTGGCGACCCTCGGTGGCAACACGACGCCGGCGGCGGCGCGCGCCGATTTCGACCGCGGCGCCGTGCCAGATGACACTCGTTTCGAGCACCTTCTGCTTCTGCTGAAGCGCGACCCTGACACCGAAGCGCGCGTGAAGCAGCAGATCGATGCGATGCACGATCCGGCTTCCCCGCAATTCCATCGATGGCTGACCGCCGAGCAGTTCGGCGCGCGCTTCGGCGTCCACCCGCAAGACAGTGAGGCGATTCAGGAATGGCTCAAGTCCCACGGCTTCACCGTGAATCAGGCCTACAAAAATGGCTTGCTGCTGGATATTGCCGGCTCAGCGAAGCAGATTCGCGACACTTTCCATACGGAGATGCACAACCTGGTGCTGCCCAACGGCGACAAACACATCGCCAACATTCGCGACCCCCAGGTTCCCGCGGCGCTCGCGCCCGCCATCGAAGGGATGCCACTGCACGATTTCTTCCGCAGGCCGCGTGTTACGAGGATGAAGCCGGTGTCCTTCAATCACGATTCCGGAAAGTGGCAGCCCCACTTCACGCTGCCGTTCGATGGCGTGGATCTGTTTGTCGTTGCTCCTTTTGATTTTGCAACGATTTATAATCTCACCCCACTCTGGAACCAGGGATTCACCGGAAAGGGCGTCACCATCGCCACCGTCGAAGACACCAATCTAGCCCATCCGAGCGATTGGTCCACTTTCCGCAAAATCTTTGGACTGGACGCCTTTAAGCAAGGCAACTTCAGGCAGATATATCCCGGCTGCAAAAACCCCGGTCAGAATGGCGACGAAATCGAAGCTGCTCTTGACGTCGAATGGGCCAGCGCAGCCGCTCCCGACGCCAATGTCGAGCTCTTTGCCTGCCCCGACACACAAACAACTTCGGGATTGGACACGGCCATCGTCAACCTGCTCGAAACTGATCCGCCCGACATTATTTCCGACAGCTACGGTCTCTGTGAAACGGTCAGCGGCCAGGCCGAAGTTGCTCTTGAAAATTTTGAAGCCGAATTGGCCACCATCGAAGGCGTGACTTTCTTCATCGCGCAAGGAGACACAGGCGCGGACGAATGCGCTCCGGTTGAGTCTACAAACTATTCGACACTTGGAATCAACAGCGGCGACAACACCGCGACGGCGTTTGCCGTCGATGTCGGCGGCACGGATTTCATGGCGCAGTACAATCAGGACGCGAACGGCGTGCCCATCTCGAATTACTGGAACGCCAAAAACAATCCGACGACGCTCGCCTCCGCGCGTTCCTACATTCCGGAAATCCCCTGGAACGACGGCTGCACCAGCCAGCTCATCTACAGCGATCCGCTTATCGGCGGTTTCACGAAATCTTTTGGCCCCACGGGTTTCTGCAACTCCTCCGTCGGGCAGCAATTCTTCCTGGAGGATGTCGCCGGGAGCGGTGGTCCCAGCACGTGCTTTACCGGAACTCCCGCGATCCCTGGCGTCGTCGGCGGCACTTGTCGTGGCAATCCCAAACCGTTGTTCCAGTTTGGCGTGCCGGGTATGCCCAATGACGGGTTGCGCGATCAGCCCGATCTCTCTTTGTTTGCAGGCGACGGGGTGTGGGACAGCTTCTATGTCGAATGCCTCTCCGACACCAATCAGGGAGGCACGGCCTGCACTGCCAGCAACGACGCCGTTTTCCTCGGTGGCGGCGGCACGTCTTTTGCTTCTCCCTCCATGGCCGGAATTCAGGCACTCATCAACCAGCAATTCGGGAGGCAGGGCGACGCCAACTACGTCTACTACTTCTTGGCTGCGCAGCAGTTCCGTGAGCAGGGTGCTTCCCGCTGCGACGCGAGCCAGACGACAGGCAAGCTCCCCTCTGCCTCCTGCGTCTTCCACGACGTCACCGCCGGGGACATGGATATTCCCTGCGGGCAAAACGCTGATGGCCACTTCTACGATTGCCACGGCGCCGATTCCACGAACATCGGCGAGCTTTCAACATCCAACAAGAAGAACGGCCCAGCGTATCCCGCAACCGCCGGCTACGATTTGGCCACGGGGCTCGGCTCGGTAAACGCAACCAACCTCTTCTATGCGTGGACTTTGTTTCTTGGCAGACCCTAATCGGCTTTTACTCGAAGGCCAAGACCCTCGCGCTGCCGAAGACCGGATCAGCATCCGATCTAAAAGTCATAGAATCCGGCTAAGTGACGAAACCGCAAACACTCCTAGCGCGTCCCAACGGTAGGCCCTATTTTCCCGGTCGGGGGTTCTTCGATGAAACCAAGCGACCTTCGGTTTTCTTCCTTTCTCACCAGTTTCGTTCTGCTGACCACTTTCGCTCTCGAAGCACCACGAGCGCGTGGCTCCGATGAAGGATACCCGCGCGAAGTCCGCCTCGCTCACGTCGAAGGAGACGTACGCCTTTCCCGAGGGGATGGCAAGCACGTCAAGCTGAATCACGCTTGGGAAGAGGCGCAGAACGGCGAACCCATGGAACCGGGATTTGCGTTGGCAACGGGCAACGGCGTCGCCGAGATTGAGTTTGAACATGGCTCGACGGTTTACCTTGCCAAGAATTCCCTGCTGTTTTTCCATGAGCTTACCTCGCAGCACGACCGGCTCCAAACGCATCTAGGTTTGACTACCGGGGCAGCCGCCTTCGCTTTAGAAACGTCCGCTGGCGAAGTTTTTTCCGTTCAAACGCCGACAGACCAAATTCGATTTGCAGAATCGCACAAGTATTTTCTGCGGCTGGACGCTTATCTTGACGCCACCGGACTTACGCCGCTCGGAGGCGACGTCGCACAACTGGCTCAGAAGGGCGGGCCGCCGCTCGTGGTTCGCTACGGCGATACAATCCTGATGCAGCAAGGGCGGATCCTTTCTGGGCCGATCCCGACTGCGGCCGTCTTGGCTCAGGATTGGGATACCGCGATTTCCCCAGAGATTCAGCATTTACAAGCAAACTTCGAAAAGCTCCGCGATTCCGGAATGCTACAAACATCTGTGATTCCCGAGGAAGTCCTAGATCTGGATTCTCCGGAGAGGAAATCATCCTCGCCGCCGCAATCTGAAGATACGGAATTTGCGCCCCTGGGGGGACCCGTTGCACAGGGAAACTGGGAGCAGGGGGTCGAGTCTCTGGAGGAGGCGCGACAAACGGTTATGGCCGCTGCCCTTAAAGCTTCCGGGCTGCCCTCTCCCGTGCCCGGGCTTAGAGAGCTCTATCGTCACGGCACCTTTTCCGCGTGCGAGCCCTACGGCATTTGCTGGGAACGGCAAGAAGGACAGCCCGCGCAAGCCGCCGACACAAAGGCCATTCATCGGGATGCGCAAGCGGCTGCACCGCAAGCATCCAACGCCGGCGGCTTCCAGCCGCAGACGGTCGAATGGCAAGAAAATGACTGGGGCGGGCCGTGCGATTTCTCTGGCGGATCCAGAACCATTACGCGCGTCGCGCACAGTCAGCAAGAGCTTGAAACGCTGCTGCGCCTCAAGGCAAAAGCCAGTTCCCGCGGCTACGTTCCCGCCTTTGTCGATGAATCGTGCTTCCATCGCCGATGGATTTTCCGCCACGGCCACTACGCCATGGTGCTGCCGCGGACGAAGCCGCCCTGTTCGGGAGCAGGATGCAAGCCGGTGCATCCTCCGCGGCCTGTTCTCGTTCGCGTGGGCAACAAAGTCGGATTTGTACCCGGCCACCCCGATGACGTTAAGGGCAAAGCACCCCTCAATTTGAAGAATGGAATTATTCTCGTCCCCACGAAACCAGGCGAGGCGCCGCAGCGAATGTCGTGGGATCCGGCCGAAAAACCCGCGTATGTGGACAGATCGCAGCGAGAAATAGAGCGTGAATTCTCGCCGCGCTCGATTCCCGTGGCCCCGCCGCAAATTCGCGCGCACCTGGCCGCGGAGACCTCGCGCGCCTCTTCGCTCTTTGCCGCGAACCTTACGGTTCCCCCGATTACCTACGACTACAGATCGCAGAAATTCATGATGCCCTCGGGAACGGGCACAAGGGCGGAAAGAGTCCCCGTGGGGGTATCGGTTCAAACGGCAAGGTCGAGACCTTCAGAAGCGACCCATCCGGCCGATACGCGGAGTCGTTTGGCCATACCTCGGCGGGAGCTTCCTACGCCGGCGGAAGTTACGCTTCGCATTCCTCCGGTTCAGGGTCCGGAGGATCGTCGGGCGGAGGTTCGTCGGGCGGCTCATCCGGTGGCGGTCGACCCCACTAACCGCACGCGGCGCTTTTCTCTCCCTGAGCGAGCGTCTGGTCAGGGGTGAAGATAGGCCAGGTTGTCGAACCGCAGGCCTTGCCCATTTCTAAGATCTATGGACACACGCGAGCTGGCGTCGCGCCAATCGATCCTCAGACGGCGAAGCTCCTTGGGCCTTATGGTGAAGGACACCTCGCGATTTTCCGGCGAGCGAAACGTGACCGTCGCGTCGCCCTCCCCATCGTTGTAAACGTCCACGCCCGCAAGAATATGCGGCGTGAAGAAGTCAAATTCCGCGCGCGGCGCTTTGGGATCGGAGAGTGCCAGCGTAAAAGTTCCGAACTTTCCGTACGGAGTGCCGATTTGCCATTCCCCTTTGCCCCAATCTATCAAACCGGATGGATACTGGCCCACGAGCGGCGTTCCTGCGGGAAGATGCGGATCGTCAAAAGTGATGTAGGAGGGCGGTAGGCGGCCGGTGTTTCCCTGGACGTCGACAACTCCGGAGCTTGTGTGTTTTATGGCTAGCACGTGGGTTCGTTCGTCGAAGGTGTAACCCTCTTGATCGAGGTCCTTACGGCGAGTAATGGATCTTCCGCCGACGGCCACGAAGTCCGGAACAAAATCCACACGCAATACGTCGGTGGACTCCGCATCGAACGTGGAATATGTCACCGAGCCAGCGCCGTAAGCGATTTTTGTCACCGCGGAGAGCGAGCCCAGGAAATGCGATTCATCCGCCGGCGCCCATTCGGGAACGGCCCAGAACGCATCCATCATCCGGCGCGGCCCATCGGCAAACTGATCGGTGAACCACCACTGATTGCTGAAGGGAGCATGCGCGGCCGCCGAGAGCCCCTGAAAATACGTGACCCAGTTGTAGGTTCGGTAGGCCGCTTCTTTGTAGGCAACGTCGCCCGTCTTCGCGTAGTAGAGCGCCTCGACCGCGGCGAGCCTCGCGCTATGGCTATCGCAACACTGATTCGGAAGATTGCAGCAGAACTCCTTGCCGTTGCCCTGTTCGGTCGTGACGGTCGCACCATGCACGATGTACTTCGGCCACTTCGGCGTGGTCTTTACCCACTCGATCAACTTCCGCGAATGCTCGCGCCACTCGGCATCCTTTTCCGGATGCAGCAACACGTAACGCGCAAATTCCAGCGGAATCACCTGGTTCAAGTTTCCCATACTGGCTTGCACATCCTCGAAATAGCCGACCCACAAGTTATTTTGCATCGGATATTTCATCAGCCAGGCCCACGCGCCTTCGCGAACCTTTTTGTAAGACGCCGTGTCGCCTTGATTCAACCGGATCAGCTCGTCGAACAGCATGATCGGCTCGACGACATTCGCGGAGTACGGAAACATTCCTTTGCCGCCATTGAGGCTGCCATCGCGCGCGAAACAACGGTAAGGCCACGGCGAATGGAGTTCGTCGCCGGGCTTGAAATTTTTGGCGAGCGCTTCCGCGCAGCGAATCGCCGCGCGCAGATACTTCGTGTTTCCGGTCATCTCATAGAGCCGGAGATACGCATAGCCGTCCTCCCCGACTACGTGGGGTTCGATGAAGTCCTCGCCATGCTCGCTCCAGCCGGTGTAGCGGCGGCTCCCCGGATTCGCAGAAGGATAAGGCACCTGCGACCAGACCCAACCTTCTGGCGTCAAACCGTTCTCCAATTCGTAGTCCACGAAATTCTCGAGGAACTCGAGCGTGCGCGCGTCACCCGTATAGGGATAAAGGCGCTCGACAAACCCCTGCATCATCGCGCGCAAATAGCCCGTCGAATTTACCCAATGCCACTCCGGCATCAGTTCGAAGGTCGCGCGGTCAAAATCGAAGCAGCAGAAATAGTAAGGAAGCCGCTGGCGATTGTACTGGTCCCAAAGGATGGTCCATTGCGAAAGAAAATAGCCAGAGTAGGAGTAGCCCGTGTCGTTCGGCATCGGCCACGGCAGCAGTTTCCCCTGGCCGTCCAGCGCGACCGGCCGTCCGGCGATCGAAGACTCATTCACCGTCGAGGTAACCGGGAAAGACTGCTGTCCGGCAACGCCTGCAAGAAAGGCCGCGCTCAGGAACAATGCCGTGAGGATTCTTGCTAACTCTGTTGCTCGGTTCATATCGCTCCATGGGAATCGGCGCAAAGGATGACGGAGCGCGCCGAGCAGCCTGCGGTTCCGGAGGCTGCGCCCCAGAATGTAGCAGTTTTTCGCGGCGCGTGGTTGTCCCTGAAGCGCGATGGTCAGGAAGTTTCTTGCCGGCACGCACCGAGCGGTTTCAGGTCAGCTCCAGCGACAGTGAAAGGCGGCGCTAGACGCGGCGGATTCTCAGCGCGCCTACTGGATCGGCGCCCATGTCTTGCATTCCGCTGCGCTGGCCGGGACGATGGGAGAAGCTCCCGTTCGATAGCGAATCACCGCGTCGGAGGCCGCACAGAAGCTTCGAACTCCGGTGTTGCTGTCAACAGGCGTGGCCATCGATAGATAGCCCTTGCACGGTTGTTGCCCGCAAGGCGTTGTTACGCGAAAACGGTATCCAGATTTTATACACCAAGCGTTTGCCGTGCAGCTGTCATTCGCCAATGTTGTGTCAAGAAAGCCCGCGTGGTCCGCCGATACGGACTTACGATCGCGCGGATCGATCCCTAGCGTGGCCAGATCCGGCGCATAGCCTCTCTGGGGATACCTTGTCAGGTAGGCAGTCTCGGCGGTATTCACAGAGCGCAAGCTGCCGACCGCAGCCGCTTCATTTGCGGCAATCCTCGCACGCAGCAAGTTGGGAATCGCGATGGCCGCCACAATCAGGGCGGCTCCGGCATCCCATCCGCCGCCCTTGCTCGCCGCGCGGATGGCCGCTTCCTCTCCATAAAGGCAGATAAGCGTAGGCGGGGAGTCTTTCGAAAAGCGCGCAAAAAAGTCAGCCATTTCCGGCGCGATTTGCCCCATGCTCACCGCCGCCAAACGGGCGGGGTCCTGGTAAAGCAATGCAGAGGCCTCCAAGGGACGGCCTGGTGGCAGGGCCGCCTGGAACTTCTGGGTCTTCGCGAGCGAACCGCCCGATGCATGCAAGCGAACCGCCTCGTCAACCGCTTCACGGTTTGCTGCCACAATGAGGTGGCCATCGAGAAAGGCGTATGCGATTTCACGCGTGGTTTTCCCTGAGGGAAGCGGGACGGTATAGTAGGTGACTCCGCCTTCCTCGGAATGCCCCGTTTCGGTATGCGTTGCCGCGAGCAGAGTGCTTACTGTTTGCTGTAAACGGCCGGCGTCGTTGACTTTGAGGATAACCTTCCACACCGGCTCCGGCGGAGTAACGCTGTCCAGCTCCAGGGTGATCTCCCCGGTGAGGTATTTGAGCAGATCGTCCTTCAAGCTGAGATTCAGCATTTTTTCAAACGCTGCCAGCGTCGCGAACGGGTTCTGGCTCGAAGCACTCTCGATCACTTTTAGATCGTCAAAAACCTGCGAGGGATTCGCGAGCACGAGCGTGCCGGCGACCATTGCTTTGGGCGAGACAAAATCCAGGCTGCTCAGCGGCCCTGTCTTGGCCAGCCAGGACGCCGGGCCCCGCCGCGGTGCGCTGAAACTCAATTCCGTTTGGCTGATTGTTTGGTTGGCTATCGGGCCAGCCACCCGCTTGTGATCCCAGACCAGGTAGTTCACATCGGCAAATCCGCTGCGCTGGAAATTCGCGTTTTGCCTGGCGCTTGGCGGAATTTGGTCCAGGATTTTGTGCAGATCAGCCGCCGCTACGACGGACACACCTCCTGAATACTCCTTTGTCACGCGCTGCCCAAACGGAGTCGAAGCAAACTCCCGGCTGCCTTGATCCAGCCGCAAACTGAGGCTGCGCAGCATGGCCATGTCGGACGATGCCACAACGTAATCAGGCCGCACCAGCACGTTGAGGATCTGTTCCGGCCCCCCTTGCTTCGTGCCGGCAAGTTCCGCCGGATCTAAAACGCGAATAGTAAGCGAGGATTTGCCGGGAATTTGCGCCAAGAGCTCCTGTAGGAATTTCTTCAGGCCTGGCTTGCGGACTTCCGCGACGAGAAGAAGCCGTGGCTCCGGACCCTCCATTGCGCCTGAGACCACAATTTCGTCTCCCAGATATTGCTGGAACTGATAGAACTTTTCGAAAGCATCCTCGATCTTGGGCCCCGAACCAGCCAGGTCGCCGTGTCCCCACCAATCGCGTAGGACCGCGCTTTCTTGCAGCTCTTCCCGGAAAATCTTCAGCACCTGCTCCGTGACGTCTCCATAATTGGGGAAGGCCGCATAAGACACCGTGGATGCCGGCAGAAGAGGCAGGAGCCGGCTCTCTGTTCGCGGGGGCGGATACTGCACGTCATGCTTCAGCCGGCCGATCAGCTTGCTGAATTCGGGGAGCAATCCTGGGTACTTGTTGAGATCCTTCGTCCAGGGCAGTTCGGCTGACTGGCCCCCGGGCTTGGATTGAGAAAAACAAGGCGCAGCCAGGAGAAAGAGTGCGGCAAGGCTAGCCGCGCATTGGAAGGAAGACCGTCTCTTTTGCGGGAAAATCTGCACGAATCCCATCTGTTTCTGCCTCCGTCGGGTGAGATTCAGGATAGGCTGCCAGCCCCGCCATTGCCATCAGAACACCGGGCGAAAGCTGAGATGGTGCCGCTTGAGTCACTGCTCTTTCGAGCACAGTCCACGGGGCGGGGTGAGGCGGCAACCGAAGCCGGGACCATTCATTCGCGGATCTGAAACGTCCCGGGACAATGCGTGCTTGCAATTCAAAGCAGTTGGTGGGAGTTTACAACTATGAAAACACAACTGAACCGCCGTAATTTTCTGCTCGGCGCAGAAGCGATCGTGGTGGCTGGCCTGCTGAACCGCGCCTACGCGCATGTCTCGCCCGAAGATGTGGCCGGCGATGAGGGCTACTGGAAGACCATCCGCAGTGCCTACGGCCACGATCCAAGCATCCTCAATCTCAATAATGGCGGCGTGGCACCAGCGCCGGCCGCGGTGCTGGAAGCCGAGATAGAAGCCATCCGTTATAGCAATCAGCTGCCGAGCTACCGCATGTGGCACGACCTGGAACCAAAGATCGAAGACGTGCGAAAACGCCTCGCCCGCATGTGGGGCGCCGATCCCGAATCCATCGCCATCACGCGAAACGCCAGCGAATCGCTGCAGATCGCGCAGTTTGGCATCGACCTCGCGCCCGGCGACGAAGTCCTGACCACCAGCCAGGACTATCCGCGGATGATCACCACATGGCAACAGCGGGAACGCCGCGAAAAGATTGTGCTGAAGCAGATGGATTTCGCCGTTCCTGTAAATGACCCTGGCGATTTGGTGCGGCTGTACGAGCAAGGCATCACGCCGCGCACGCGCGTCATCCATGTTTCGCAAGTGTGTTTCATGACGGGCCAGATCTTTCCCGTCCAGGAGATCTGTAGACTGGCGCGCCGGCGCGGAATCACCAGCATCGTGGACGGAGCCCACGCCTTTGCGCAGGTGCCCTTCCGGTTCTCGGAGTTAGACTGCGATTTTTACGGCGCCAGCCTGCACAAATGGCTCTCGGCCCCCATCGGTACCGGCATGTTGTATGTGCGAAAAGACCGCATCGAAAAACACTGGGCGCTGATGGCCGCCCCGCCATCGATGGACAAAAATATCCGCAAGTTCGAGGAAATCGGAACTCACCCAGCGGCGATGCACAATGCCACTCTGCAAGCGCTGGAGTTTCACGAACAAATAGGCGACGAGCGGAAATTCGCGCGCTTCAGATATCTGAAGAATCGCTGGGCCGAAAGGTTGAGCAGGGTTCCCGGCGCCGAAATGCTGGTGAAATTGGACGCCGACCAGTCAGGAGCGTTCGGCACCATTCACTTCGATACCATCGAACCAGGAAAGCTCGGCGAAGCGCTGATGAGCAAGTACAACATTTTCGTCACGCCTATCACTGGACCCGGCATCAGCGGAATTCGGGTCAGCGCCAATGTTTACACTTCAACGGCGGAGATCGATCAGTTTTGCGATGCCGTGGAAGCCATCGTCCCTCGCGCCTGAAGCCGGGGCGAAGCCAAGCGATCGATCGGCAGAGGCTTCGCCGCTGGCTCGGCAAAGCGACTCCGGAAAAGACTAACGAATATCCACTTCGCGGAATCCGAAGCCCTTCAAGATGCTCGCAATCGTGCTTCGCGCGTTGTCGGCAGCGATCTTAAGGATGCCATCTTGTAGCGCGGCCTGCTGAAGCTGGCGCTCGGCTTCCTGGCGCACCTCGCTCTCGAGGTTCGGATCGGGGGAGGAGAACAGCCCGGTGTCGCGCGAATACACTCTCGTCTTCGCATTGTCGATTCGTGTGCTCAAGACTTCCGCTGCGGGCAGGTGGATGGAAACTTTCTGCCCTTCTACCAGAACGTCGCCCGGGTGCAAATCCGCCAGATTGATGCCTCCAACCACTTCGCCGTGCACTACGAGCAGCAGACGATCACCGGCAAGAAATTTCGGCAGGTAAGCATTGTCGTGCTCCCCCGAGATGATCTTATCCATCGTATAGCTCACGGTTTCCAGTCGTTGGAGCTGCTGAATTTGGTGAACCACGGTCGGCTGGTCCACACGGAACAGGGTTCGTCCTTCGCGCAGAAGGCCCATCAGGTGCAAGAGCCCGAGGCCGGTCGAGAACCACACCAGCACTCCCGCCAGAAGGACCGTGAGTACGGCGCCGGCAAGGGCTGCCAGAACCCAGGAATACATCCTCCGCGAGTTTCCTGGCGCTTCGCGAGGTGCTGGTTCGTTTCCCTGTGGCGTGCCGTCGAGCGTCATCTGTCTGCCTTCAACTTTAGCGTAGAACGGGCCAAAGCGGTTTGCTCGCATTCCTTCTTGTAACTAAGCTCCTCGACTCACGACTTGCGGTTCGCCCGGAGCCGTGACAGGATAATTTTAGAAGGGTCTGAAGACCGCCATCGAGCCCATGACAAATCCGGTCGATCCACCCGTCCTTTTGACATCCGCGGAGGTGCTGACTCCCGTTCAGCGTCCCTCGCGCAAACGGCATGCCGCTGCTTTCCTGGTCGCTGCGATCTCGGACTTTCTATCCTTCTGGACGGTGTTTGCGCCGCCCATGCAGTGGGCGATCGACCTGGTCACAGCGTCACTCCTGTTTCTAATCCTCGGCCGCCGGTGGGCGCTTCTGCCGGGCTTGGTTGCAGAAGCCATCCCCGGAATGGGCGTCTTCCCGGTGTGGATTCTTGTGGTCCTCTCGCTCATCGTCTACGACGACATAAAAGCCCGGAAGCGCTAGGTCGATCTCGGGAGTCGCCAGACTGTCTCTCGGGGCAATCCTCCTCTCCGCCCACTTGCCTACCCTGGCGGACAGGCTGGCCAAACTACGCGCCACTTGGCCTCTTTCGCGTCTCCTGTCCAGTTACTTGGGCACGTTGCGCTCCCTAGAGTGGGACCCTCACAGCCTGGAGACTGTCACGACCGGGGGCATCCATGAAAAAGATGACATCCATTTTTCTGACTTCCGCAATGCTGCTGGGCTCCGTATTCGCGCACGCAAAAGACAAACACGCCACAATTCCTTCGAAAGTACTTTCCGCCAGAACGATCTACGTGGATAACCAAACGAATGACGCCGAGCTCCAGAATGACGCTCTCGTCGGCCTGAACAAATGGGGCCGCTTCGATATTGTGGACTCTCCGAAAAAAGCGGACCTTGTGCTGAGGCTTTTCGGCAGCAGCGTCGTGAAATTCGTTCCTGGCAGTGACCCCGCCGCCAGCTACAATGTAAAGCCTGTAAGCGCGAATCCCGCAGCAGGCGAAGAACTGGCCCCGCCGGGCTGCACGCGGGTTACGGTGATCGAACCGAAGAGCGGAACTGCGTTGTGGACAGAAATAAGGAAAACGTCCAACGCGCAGGAAAAAAGCAGGCTGCTCGAAGGGCTTCACGACGCGGTCGATCAACAGGAAAAAAACCGCAACAAGTAGCGCCTAGAGCTGGAAGCGTAGTTTCTTGCAGAGAAAAAACGGAACCGTGGAAAGCGTTGCGTCAGCCGACGCGCTTTTCATTCCCTCTCGAGGCTTCATCGAGCCAGCGCTCCAGAACGGGCTGGTATTCCGCTTCGGTCTCGAGGAAGACCACGCCGGCCCCCATGTTGGCCTGCGCGTAGACGATCTTCGATTTGGCCTCGAAGAAGGCATCTCCTGCCGATATCTTCACCAGCACCAGCGTTCCCACCGGAAACGGATTCATCATGTCCAGATAGCAGCCATAGAGGCTCAACTCGCTCACGCGCGTGGCGATGCGCACGTCTGACGCTTCCTCAATGAGCTCGGCACTGGCGATAAACGTATATCTAGGTGTGCGACGGCGTTCAGAACCCAATGAGCGGCCTCCGGTAAGATGCCCCTATCTAAGATGGTACGACGGATTCTGAGATTGTGGTTCCCCCGTCGCCCAAATCATAACTAGCGGAACTCAGATTCGCGTCCAAAGCCTAGTTTTGCCTGTCAAGCAATTCGACCGTCAGCAGAATTGTCCGCCCTACAATCTCGAGACTATGTTGCGACACCTTGTCCATGGTATCGGCGTTTGTGTGGTGGAATTCGCCCATGGCGTCAAGACCTGGTCCCATCCGGCCATATCGAGCGTCGACCACATCCACGGCCGGGATGCCGACCTTTATAAACGACATGTGGTCGTCGATGATATCGGCGTCGTACTTGAAGAAGTATCCGCCGTACCCCAGCTGGTCGGCGGCTTCGGCAATGAAAACCTGCAGTGAACTGCTCGAACCCGTCTCGCGCGCCACGTTCAGATCTCTGTCGCCTATCATGTCGAGGAGAAACAATCCGCGAATGCGAGAAGCGCTTCCGTTTGCCGCCAGCTTCTCGGCTAGATGCCTGCTCCCGTATAGTCCGTCGTCGCCTTTGAAATTGTTGATGGCCTCTTCGAGGTCGGTCCACACCAGCCAGATCTGCATTCCCGTCTTCTGTTGAGCCAGTGCGTCAGCAAATGCCAGAAGAATTGCCGTGCTCGACGCTCCGTCGTTGGCGCCAATAAATCCCGGTTTGAAGAGAGTGTCGTAATGACCGGCAAGGATAAAGATGCGTTGTTTGGGGTCGGTGGTCACGTTGAACTTGCCGATGATGTTGTGCACGGGGATCCGGCCACGGGGCGTGGTGGCTAGGAAGTCATCGGTTTCCATCTCTGCGCCATCCCTTTCTAGAACCCGACCTATCAAATCCTCCGTTTTCTTGTGGCCAGGAGATCCCGGCCAGCGCTCCCCAAAACCGGCAATCTCGGCGGTATAGGCATAGGCCTGGCGCGAATGGAAAGCGTCGTGCAGCGAGAGGGAAGGAACGGGCGTCGCCGCCAACAGCGCACCAACCATCACTGAAATCTGAACGTATCCGGCAAAACTCTGCATCTCCGCGTAAAGTACAGCAACAAACGCAAGAGCACAACGAACATCGTACGGCTGAGGCAGCCGGGTCAAGCGGGAGCGCTATTTCCTCCTAAGCCGGAAAAATCAAAAACTGGCCGCCGCCCAAAGTTGCCAATGCTGTTGGAAATTTACGAGGGTGATAGGATACCTGCCTCTGGAAACGGCAATGCGCACGCAGGAGTCGCTGCTGAGCTGGAATCTCCCCGATGCCTGTCCGAACTGGATGGGCTTCAAAGGAAATCACAAGAGAAAGCGGGTGATTTTCGAAATGAAAAAACTGATCCTGTTGCTGCTGATTTCACAAACGCTCTTGGCTGCTGGACTGGCTGCGCAAGAGACAGCCGGGAGCAAGGCGGACAAAGGCGAACGCCGCGAGTTTCTAATCGCGAATTTCAAGACGGAGACGGGCGTCGTCTTGCCGCAGGCGCGCGTGGTGTACGGAACATACGGAAAGCTTAACGCGGCCAGGGACAACGTGGTGCTGCTTCCATCGCACTACATGGCAGACTTTCACGGCTATGAATGGCTGATTGGAGCGGACAAGGCGCTCGACCCCTCGAAGCTGTTTCTTGTGGCGACGGAATTGTTTGGAAACGGGAATTCCTCCTCTCCGAGCAACACCCCCGAACCTTTTCACGGTCCTCGATTCCCCGTGACGACCATCCGGGACAATGTGGAAGCCGTCCACCGGCTGCTGACAGAGGAGCTCAAGATCACGCACTTGCGCGCGATCATCGGTTTCTCGATGGGGGCGCAGCAGGCGTTTCAGTGGGCTGTGAGTTATCCGACGTTTGCGGACCGCATCGTGGCTACTTCCGGAACCGCGAAGACTTACGGACACGGAATCGTGCGGTTGGAAAGCGAGATTACGGCGCTAACGACGGATCCGGTGTTCGCGAACGGCGATTACAAGGAACAGCCCAAGAAAGGCATTGAGGCGTTTGCCATTGTGTGGACGGCGTGGCTGTTTTCGCAGGAGTGGTGGCGCAAGGAATTATGGCGGGAGGGAGCAAAGCCGGGCACCACTTTTGAGAGCTTCGTGAACGACCTGAAAACGAATTTCATTCCGGGCGCCGACGCCAATAACCTGATTCTGCAGATGCACACCTGGGAGATGCACAACGTGGGGACGACGCCGGGATTTGGCGCGGATGTAGAGAAAGCGCTGGGGTCCATCAAGGTTCCCTTCCTGTACATGCCTTCGGAAACGGATCTGTATTTTCCGCTCACCGACGCGAAGTACGAGGCGGGCTTCATGAAAACCGTGACGCTGAAGCCCATTCCGTCCTTGTGGGGGCACCCGGCGGGTGCAGCCGCCGACCCCGCCGACGCAAAATTCCTGAACGAAACAATCGGCAAGTTTCTTGTGGCTGGCAATTAGCTGGGCATTGAGGGAGGAGATTCCATGAAGAACACTTCAGTCTTGTTTGTCGCGGCGCTCGCAGTTTTCCTGGCTGTTCTCGTGGGACATTTCAAGAGCTCCGTTGTTGCTGCGCGCCAGGTCGAATCGCGTGATTCGAAGGCAATTGAAGAGTCGCTGAAGCAACAAATCGTGGCGAAAGAGCGTGAGGGGCTGGACGCTCTCAAGACGGGCAACGTGGGGATCTTTGCGGATCTGACAGCGGAAGAGGCCGTATTCGTGGACGCGGCTGGCCTTGCGACAAAAGCTGAGGTCCTCAGGAATGTCGCGGGATTTTCGCTGACAGACTACTCCATGGAAGGTGTGAGGTTCGTGCCGCTATCAGCCGAGTCTGGTCTCATCTCCTACAAGATTCACGAGAAGGGCGTTTCCCACGGCCACGAATTTGCCGTGCAGGCCTACATTTCCTCGATCTGGGCAGAACGCGCAGGCAAGTGGGTCTGCTTCTTCAGCCAGGAGACAGCAGCACGTATGCCCCCGAAACAGCCGAACGGATGAAAGAGCGTCCGGGCCGGGTTCCGCGCGCTCTCTGGGCGTTCAGTCGTCGCGAAGAGCGGCCGTTGGGTCGAGCCCCGCGGCTCGCCACGCGGGCAGCCAGGAAGAAGTGGCGGCGATCAACAGAAAGACGGCTGCCATCGTGACGAACGTCAAGGGATCGGTCGCCTTGATTCCGACCAGCATCGAAGCCATCTCGCGAGTGACGGCGAAGGCGGCGAACAGTCCGACGAAAACGCCGATGCCCGTTAGGCGAAGCCCTTGCCCAACAACCAGCCGGAAAATATTGCGAGGTTGCGCCCCCAGGGCCATGCGGATGCCGATTTCGGCGGTGCGCTGCCGCACGACCGTCGCCAGTACGCCGTAGAGCCCGACGCCCGCGAGCAGCGCCGCGATGACGGCAAAGGATCCGATGAGGAGTAAGGAAAATCGCGTGCCGCTTTGAGCCTTCTCGATCACCGCGTCCATTGGCTGCATGTCGGTGACCAGGAGGTGCGGGTCAAATTCCTTGATCGTTGCGCGAACGTCGTTGGCGTATTTCCCGGGATCGGCGCCGATTCGGAGGGCCCAGTGATCGGTGGCGCCCGATCCGATATAGGCGTCGGTAAAGTAAACCTGCTCGCGCCCGGGCTCGCTCAACGATACGCCGCGCTCGTGCGCAACGACGCCAATGATCTCGACCCACACCGGTTCCGGCGTTTGAATGCGGATCAGAATGCGCTTGCCCACCGCAGACTGGCCTGGATAGGCACGGCCGGCCAGAATTTTGTCAACGACCGCATAGGTGCGACCCGGCTGGTTGTCCTCATCCGTGAACGCGCGCCCCTCAAGCAATGACGTGCCCATAGTTTCGAAGTAGCCAGGGAGCACGATGAGAGGATCGACCGCCTTGTATTTGCTCGCGTCAGAGAGCGCTTCTTCCGTGCCCCAGCGAATCGGACTAAAGCCACCCGTCAGAGGAAAAGGCGTTGCCGCGGTTACGCTTTGAACGCCAGGAATAGCGCGCAGACGATCTTCCAGCTGGCGCGTCGCGACGGCGCGTTCTTCCGGCTTCTGCAAAAATCGATCGGACTGCACCTGGAACGTGAGGAGGCCATGGGCACGGAATCCGGGGTCAATGCGTTGCAGTTCCAAAAAGCTGCGCACCATGAGTCCCGAGCCGATCAGCAGCACGTAAGCGAGAGCGACTTCGAGGCCAACGACGATCTTGCGAGAAAGACCTCCGCTGGCGAGGCCTTCGTTGCGGCTGGTCCCGCGCAAAACGATCATCACGTCAGGTCGAGCCGCGCGCCACGCCGGCGCCAGTCCAAAAATGGCGGCAGCGACGAGGCTCGAAATGACGGTGAAAATCAGCACGGTGGAATCAATGCGGATGGTATCCAGTCGCGGGAGATAAGCGGGAGCAATGGCCAGCAATTCATGAATTCCGAGCCAGGCAATGCCCAGACCGCCCAAGGCGCCGGTGGTTGCAAGCAGCAGTGCTTCGGAGAGGATCTGACGCGCGAGATCCCATCTGCTGGCGCCGATTGCCGAGCGAATGGCGAGCTCGCGCTGGCGCAAGGAACCTCGCACCAGCAAAAGGTTCGCCACGTTCGCGCAGGCTATCAGCAGAAGAAAAATCACGGCGCCCATCAGGGCGAGAATCGCGGGGCGCACTTCGGAGACGAGATGCTGCCGCATGGGCTCCACGCGGATGGCATACCCTGCGGTGTTTTCGATCGAGAAATGTTTTCGCGCCTCTGCGGCGACTTCATTCGAGGCAGCCTGGGCGCGCCCGATCGTCACGCCAGGTTTCAATCTGCCGATCACGCGCATCGAAACAGAGTTTCGTTCCCCGGCATCGTAACCGAGACGGTTCGCGATCCAGACATCCGGCGCAGCTTCGAGATCCGCCGAGGGCGGGAAGTAGATCTGAAAATGTGGCGCGAGCACCCCGATGATCCGCGGACTAAAGGGCTTCCCCTTGTTCAATGATTGTCCGAGTACGGCGGGATTCGCTCCGAATTGGCGCTGGAAGTATTCGTAGCTAAGGATAGCCATCAGGGGCAGGCGGGGGACCGGTGTCGCGGTCTGGGTTCCTGGCGCGGGCGGGGGCGGCTGCGGTTGGCCGTCGTCGTCGGAGAAATCGCGGCCGAACGCAATCCTCGCGCCTACCAGCCGAAAGTAGTTCGTCGTCACAAATCCCATGTGCACCCGTTCCGGTGTGCCGTCCTCGCCCGTCAGCGTGAGAGGGAAAGTAAAGACACCCGCAAGCCCTTCGAATTCGTCTTTGGTCGCTTCGCGCAGATCAATGTAATTTGCGTTAGAAAAGGGAAAGTCTCTGACGCCTCGATTGCGCATGTCGGTAGGGATAATCACCAGCTGATCGGGATCTTTATAGGGCAGCGGGCGCAGCAGCACGGCGTTGGTAACACTGAATATAGCCGTGCTCGCGCCGACGCCCAAGGCGATAGTGATCGCAGCGGTGAGCGCGAAGACGGGGCTCTTGCGTAGCGTTCGGCCGGCGAACGCCAGATCGCTTAAGAACATCGTTGCACCTCGTCCCTGGGGGTGACCGAACGCTAAGAATACTACCTTCATTTGGTCTTCGCGGTAGAATCGTGCGCCATGGGAGACCGCACGAGAGCAAACGAGTTGGCGGCCGAGTATGCCCGGAAGGGCGATCCGACCGGATGGTTTGAAGTGCTTTACAAAGAGTCCGAAGAGGGCAAGAGCCTGGTCCCGTGGGCGGATCGCGGACCAAATTCCGGTCTCCTGGAGTTTTGGGGCGCCAACCGGCAACCGGCCTACGGCAAGAATGCGCTCGTGATCGCCAGCGGTCTCGGCGATGACGCGGAACAATTGGCCGCGTGGGGATTCCGGACGACCGCTTTTGACATCTCTCAAACAGCCATTCGAACGGCGGGCAAGCGATTTCCGCAGAGCCTGGTGAACTACCGTGTGGCCGACCTGTTGCAACCTCCGCCGGAATGGGCAGGAAAATTTGATTTCGTGTTCGAAGCCAACACCGTGCAAGCGCTTCCTGTCGGTCTTCGTACGCAAGCGATTCAGAAAATTGCGTCGTTCGTGCGGCCGGGAGGCAAGCTGCTGGCGATCGTCCGCGGGCGGGCGGAGAACGAACCGCTCGAAGAGCTGCCCTGGCCGCTGACCCGCGCTGAGATGAATGAATTTATCCGGGCCGGCCTCGCGCAAGAAACCTTCGAAGAATACTTTGACAACGAAGACCCGCCCGCGCGAAGATTCCGGGTCCTGTACAGCAGACCGTGAGAAACGAAACGCCTGTTGAAAGGTACGAGGAGGATTCTTGCGCGATAAAATAGGGCTGAAAGTTACGACGCACGCTCGGCTGGATTGCGGGAGACGCATACCGGATCTCCGAATTGCAACATTTGTTGCACTTGCTCTCGCGATCCTGCTGGGGGCCGCGCTCCCGCCGGCCGCGAAAGCACAAGCTACACCTGGCGACGATCTCAGAGGAACCTGGAAGGGCGAGCTGGGTCAGGATGCCGGGAAGCTCCATATCGTCTTGACCATCACAAAGTCCGCGGACGGCGCCTTCGCGGGGCAATTGAACAGCGTGGATCAGGGGTCCGTCATTCCCATGGAAAACATTACGTTAAAGGGAGAGACGGTGCGCTTCGAGGTGAAAGCCGTCGGTGGCGTGTATGAAGGCATCCTGAATGCTGCGCGTGCCGAGATTGTGGGCTCCTGGACACAAGCGAGCACGCCGAGCCAGCCGATCACCTTTATACGCAGCACGGACGATGCAACGCCCAAGGACACGGCGCAAAAACCGGCGGAAGGGCCAAAGGAAAAACCGATTTCCACTTTCCTGGATGTGGTTGTGCCGATTGCACCAACGGCGTTCAAAGCCGACGGCAAATGGCATCTCGTCTATGAATTGCATTTGAACAACATGGACCGCTGGGATTACAAATTGACGAGAGTCGAAGCCCTTTCGGGCGACTCGGCGGCGCGGTCCCTGGTTTCCTACTCCGGTCCGGAATTGGAAGCCGTCCTGTCCCGCCCCGGTCAGCCGGGCGCGACAGAAAAATCGAAGCTCGCCGGCGGAGTCATGGGCGTCGTTTATATGTGGGCGACACTGGACTCCGCGGATGCAATTCCGGCGACCATCCGGCAGCGTCTAACCGTGAAGATTGGAACGTATCCGGAAGAGATGACGGTAGAGACTGCGGCGATCCCGGTCGGCCGCGGACCCATTGCCATCAGCTCCCCGCTGCGCGGAAATCACTGGCTGGCAGGTAACGGGCCGTCCAACACTTCGGGCCATCGAAAAGCCCTGATTCCGATCGACGGCCACGCCGCGATCTCCCAGCGCTTTGCCATCGATTGGGTGCAGCTCCGCAACGACGGAAAGACATTTCACGACGACGAGAAAGACAACAAGAATTACCTCGCCTACGGAAATGATGCGCTAGCCGTGGCCGACGGCGTCGTCACTGAAGTGAAGGATGGCATTCCGGAAAATGTTCCGGGTATCAATTCGCGTGCCGTGCCAATCACGCTCGAGACCGTCGGCGGCAATCACGTCATCCTGGATATAGGCGGCGGCCATTTCGCGTTTTACGCCCATTTGCAGCCTGGCTCGCTGCGCGTCAAGCTCGGCGACAGAGTCCGCCGCGGGCAAGTCCTTGGACTGGTCGGCAATTCCGGAAACTCCACCGAACCGCACCTGCACTTTCACATCGAGAATGGCAGCTCCCCGCTCGGAGCGGAAGGCTTGCCCTACGCACTCCCCTCTTTTGAAGTTGTTGGAAGCGGCTGGGGGTGGAAACTGGCAGACGCAAAAGGACCAGCAGAAGTGCACAAAGACGAAATCCCCATGGAAAACGAAGTCGTGAACTTCATGGACAAGCCGTAGGGGCGGGGCAAGCCCCAAGCTTGTCCAAATTGGGTTTTCGGGAGAGGGCGGATAGACCTGCTGCTTTCCGCCGGGTTCGGTGACAAGAACTGAGGTAAGGGACAGCAGATTCCGCCTTCGGCCGCGTATGCAGTCCAACCTCGTCTGATTTGGACGGACCTGGAGCTTGCCGGGCTCCTTGCCCGCGGCCAACCGCTCGCGCCACCCGGTCAGCGGAGAATGGAACTTCGTCAACGCGCGCTTCGTACTCTACGGAAGGCGGGCCTGAAGGGTGGGTGAAACAATCGAGGGCGTGTGTCGTCCTATAGACTAGATATCCCGTAGACACAAAAGGGTGAAGGAGGATCGAATGAGCAAACATGCGAGTGGCCTTTCAGAAGGGATCCGAACGAACGGTGGCCGTGCAGCTTTGCTTGGCGCGGCGTTGTGTGGAGTGCTGGGCCTGGCCGGGCTTTCTGCGATCGCGCAAGAGCAAGCGAAGGACAAAAGCGGCGTGAATGTAACGGTGACGAACAAGGATGGGAGCGAAGCGGGTCTGGTGATCAGCGCACAAGCTACGGCAAAGGAGGCGGGGTTGCCGTTGTACCCCGGCGCCACACCGCACAAAGACGAGAAGAACGATTCTTCGGCGGCGAACCTGGGACTATGGGGGAGCACGTTTGGCTTCAAGTTGGTGGTTTTGAAGATGGAGTCGAGCGACTCGCCGGAAAAAGTGGCGGCGTTTTATCAGAAGGCCCTCGCGAAATACGGGACAGTGCTGAATTGCAGCGGAGGGTCGAAGACCCAGGGAGACAAGGAAAAAAGCGACAGATCGAAGAAACTCAGCTGCGACGATGACCATGCGGATGCGGGTGAAATGCTCTTCAAAGCCGGTTCCAAGGAGAAGCAGCATATCGTCAGCGTAAAGCCGAACGGGACGGGCACCATTTTCAACCTTCTATTCATCGAGGCGCGCAGCGACGACAAGACTCCGGCTTGAGGGCCGGCATAATCCACATGCGCATTCGCAGAAGCTTCTCCCTGGCGGCGGTCCCTGGACTGCTGACGCTGGGCGTTACGCTCGGCGTCTCGTCTGGCCAGGGGCAGGAACCGATCCGCATCAAAGTGAATTTGGTGAGCGTGGCCTTTGTGGCACGCGACGCTCATGACGCCTTGGTGGATAATCTCACGCCGGACGACGTGGACGTATTCGAGGATGCCGTACCACAGAAAATAGCCTTCTTTTCGCGCAGTTCCGATGTGCCCCTAACGCTGGGCGTTGTCGTGGATGCCAGCGGAAGCCAGGATCATTTTTCCAAACAGCATAAAAACGACTTGGAAGTTTTTCTCAAGGACGTCTTGGGTCCGAAGGACCGCGTCTTTTTGGTCGGATTTGCCAACCACATCCGCATGGTGAGTGATTTTTCAGGCGCGGGAGCGGATCTGCTTGACGAGTGGAAAAAATATCAAAAGGGCAGCGGGAAGTTCCCCTTGCTCGGCCCGGACGAGGATCGCGATCTAGGGACCGCATTCTATGACTCGATCTATTATTCGGTGACCGAAAAGTTGGCGCGTGAAAACGGACGACGAGCGATTTTGCTTTTTAGCGATGGCGAAGACAACTCCAGTTCACATGACATGATGACAGCGATTGAGACCGCGCAGGCCGAAAACGTGGTGGTGTACGCAATCCGTTACACCGACAGAGAACATGGCAAACTGACAGCGCGCAACAAATACGGCACCCGGGTGATGGATCGCGTAGCGCGCGAAACCGGCGGCGCCCACATCGACGCGGAAACCACCGACGCGCATGTCTATTTCCGCCAGATTGCGGAGGAATTAAGGACTTCTTACGAGCTCGGCTACTACCCCACGGATCCGGTAAAGGATGACAACTTCCGAAAAATTGTAATCAAGCCCAAACGCGACGGCGTAAAGGTGCGCGCCAAGACAGGCTATTTCGCGAGGTAGATTCGTAGAAGTCCGGGAGCGGGCAGGGCTTCGAAAAACCTCGAGCAACTAGCGCAGATAGCCCCAGTTGTGCAGTTTGTCGGAGTCTTCTACCCAGCGGTCGCCTATATCGGTGCGGTAGTACATGTTGGCGATCATGATGTTCTTGATGCGCGTATAGGCTTGGGTTTTTGCCTGGAGCATGGTTTGGCCCGTGCCGATCACGACCAGCACGACTCCGCTCGTGCCCGCGATGAGCCACTGGCCCTTGACTTCCTTTACATCTTCGATGTGAATGCCATCGAAGTTAGGTTTCTTCAGGACGATGGCGCCGTTTTTCGAGAATGATTCAAACGTGGGCTCGTCGTCGAACGGAAACGGCGGGACAACAATGCGAACGCCGATTTGGAACCCGCTGCGCGTGCGCCACTTGGGCTCGGCGCCGGTGGCCAGCTCCCAGAAGAGATCGCTGATGGGCGTCAGCATGCCTTCCTGCTGGATGCTGATCGTGGGATAGCCGAAGCGGCTCGTGAATTCGAGCGGATAGATCCCGTTGTTGTTCACGATGCAATTCAGGTCGATGTAACCGACGTAGCCTTCTTCGGCGAGCTTGGGCTCCATTTTGAGGAGCGTTTGATTGAACAGGCGGTTGGGATCGCTCCAGAACATGGATGTGCCCATTTCCCCGGTGGGCGGGCCAATATTGCCGGGGAAGAGTTTTTTGTGCTCGAAGTTGATGTTGACCGGCGTGATAAATTTTTTGCCGTTGAAGAAAGCGCCCACGGCGACTTCGACGCCAGTGACGCGCCGCTGCAACTGGAACACTTTAATCTCGTCGGAAAAAGCGCGCTTGTAGGCTTCGAGCATGCGAACGACGTCATCGCCGTCTTCTTCCTCGCCGACGAAAAGCCTGCGCTTGACGTTTTGCGCTTCCCCGCTGGGCTTGATGACATAGCGGTCGGGGTTTTTCATCACGAATTCGATGGCCGGATCGAACGATTCGAAATCCTGATAAGGGATGATATTGACGCCGGCTTTCTTTAGCTCTTCCTGGCCGAAAGAACGATCATCCTCGAGCCGATCGGTGTATTCCGTGCCGCCGATGACCGGCTTCCCCGCGGCGCGGAGCGCGTGAGCCCTGGCGCCCTGGCCGAGGGTGTCGTCGAAAACGATGATATCGGCCCACTTGGCATCTCGTTCCCAGTCCTTCGATTTGGGAACGAAGCCGTCAGCAATGTCCCGCTCTTTTTCGGCTTCGATGTAGTAGCGAACGTCGTGGCCTTCCTTAAGAACTTGCCAGGCGATGTCGCCAATGAGGCCGGAGAGTGAAACAAAGAGAAATTTGCGTTTGTCCATTTAAATCAGTGAGCGGCTGGCCGCGGCTCCTCGGAAACCTGAACGCCGTATAGTAGCGATGACGAGCGGGATCATTGTTACATTTCGTTAAAAATTATAGTAGTGCGGGCAGGCGGTCAGGCAACCCCGGAGGACCGGAGTATGCATCACAGGGGGTAAGATCGGCTGGGCGGAACTGTCCTTGGGGACCAATTTCATGCTCCACCTGGCCTTTCGTTCAGGTTATACTTGTTCGTTCCCGCCGGTTCGAGTGCTGAGAGGTCTAAGTCTGTACTGGGCTGGTTTCCAGCGGGCTTAGCCAGGGATTGCGGCGAGGAACCCGACATTCGCGAGAGAGGTGAAGTTTGGGCCGAACGGTAAGCTGTGCAACCTCAAAGCTATATGTAACCCGGAAAGATCTAGCGCTCTGTGTTTTGGGGGCGCTATTTTTGCTGGGAGCGACGACGTGCAGCGCGCAAGTCACCCAGATTTTCCACAAGAAGAAAAAGATCGATAAATCGACGAGTGTCGACAACAACGCGCAGCCGGACAAGATTTTGTACGACCGTGCGGTGGACGATATCAAGCACGGCCGGCAAGAAGTCGGCCGCCTGAACATGCAGACGCTCATCAATACGTATCCGGACAGCGAGTATCTAGCGAAGGCCAAGCTGGCGATCGCGGACTCCTACTACAAAGAGGGCGGAACTTCGAACCTCGCGCTGGCCGTCTCCGGTTACAAAGACTTTGAAGTGTTCTTCCCTTTCCTGCCCGAAGCGACCTACGCGCAGATGCAAGTGGCCATGACGCACTACAAGCAGATGGACAAGCCCGACCGGGACAGAAGCCATGCGCTTGCGGCGGAAGAAGAGTTCCAGACTTTTCTCCAAAAATATCCCAACGATCCGCTGGCTTCCCAGGCGCAACAGCATTTGAGAGAAGTGCAGGAAGTGCTGGCGGAAGGCGACTACCGCATCGGCTACTACTACTACGTGAAGAACGACAAGAGAGCGGCGGCGGCCAGGCTTCTAACGGTGACGAACCGCTATCCGCTGTACAGCAAGTCAGACCAGGCGCTTTGGATGATGGGCGACATCTTCGAGAGAAGCGAACACAAAGAGGTTGCTTCGCTCTATTACTCGAGAATTGTGAAGAACTATCCTTTGTCGAATCTGGCACCGCAAGCCAAGGACAAGCTAAAGGCAGCTGGAGTTCCCGTGCCCCAGGCGGATCCCAATGCTCTTGCATGGATGACGGCGGAGCAGAATACACCGAGGCCGAAAACTCCTCTGGTGAAAAGGCCGCTCTCGTTAATAAACAGCGGGCCGCATGGGGAATTTATGGCGGCGGCGAGAACCGGAGCTCCCAACATGGAGCCGGAATCCGACTCGATGTCCGCCGGGGACCTGCTGACACCGGGTGGAAAATCGGCGACCGGGAAACCTGGAACGTCACTCGTTCAAACGGTAGTACCGGGACAGACCGGGACAACGGATTCCACCAGCAATTCTGAGAACGTGGCTCCGGCCGGCAGCGAAGCCCCAGCAACCGCTCCCGCGACTGGTGAACAGCCAAAGGAAGCAGGTACAGAAGCGTCGCCAACGCCGACGGCACCGCCAACTACTTCGAGCACCTCGACAAGCGATGAACCGGCGAAGAACCCTCCGGCCGGGGCTGCAACAGAAATGTCCGCAAAAACCGACACGCCATCAGCGGCGGCAGAAGCAAAGAGCGACACTGCGGGAGCCGGTGCGGCACCTGCGGCGGATGCGGCAAAAACTGGGGACTCACAGAACAGCGACTCCAAGAAGGAATCTAGCAGCAAGAAGAAGAAGGGACTGCGCAAGCTGGTCCCCTGGTAGCTGGCACCACCAAATAACCGGGATGGAGGGGTGCAGCCAGGGCTGTACCCCTTTTTTTTGGTAAAGAACCCTGCCAGGAAGCTGCCGGGAGGGCGTATTCATTTCCGACACACAGGTACAGCGAGAAGATTGACGCACAATACGCCGGGTGCTCCAATACTGTGGAGTCTTGAAGATCAGTCGGCCGCAAGTCGGTCGATAGTTTGAAGCGATCGCAAAGCGGTCGATATGCCAGACACGGGTGAAGTATATCCGGAGGAAGCTTAGTGGCCAGGATTCTCGTCGCCGACGATAACAGCAACATCCAGAAGATGGTGGGGCTTGCCCTGAAAGATCAGGGCATCGACGTCGTTGCCGTTGGCAATGGCGAAGCCGCGGTTCGAAAGATTTCCGATATACGCCCGGACCTCGTTCTCGCGGATGTTTTCATGCCCGTCCGCAACGGGTACGAAGTTTGCCAATACGTGAAATCGGACAGCACGCTTGCGCACATTCCGGTGATATTGCTGGTCGGCGCTTTCGACCCGCTCGACGAACAAGAAGCACAGCGCGTTGGAGCAGACGGAGTGTTGAAGAAGCCGTTTGTGCCGCCTGATCCACTGATTTCGATGGTGAAGTCCGCTCTTGCGCGAGCTGGCGTTTCGATTGGCGGAGCAGCACCGCCGCCGCAGGTGCCGGAAGAACCGATGCACGTGGCGGAAATGCTGGCGCCGCGAGCAGTTCCCTCCGCACGCGCGATTACGAGCATGGGTACACTCGAGCCCGTTCCGGAATTCCCATCGGTCGAGAGCGAGCCGGCAGAAGAAGAGATGCCTGGTGCGCCGGAACCCGTGAAGATTGACGCAGGATCGCAGCCCCTGGCGTTCGGGAGCCTGCTGGAATCGCCAGCAGCTGAGCAGGAAGAAGATATTGGGGAAGCTACAACGGCGCGGCCGCAGCTGGAGCGCGATTGGAATTCGGGCGACAAGGAAGATGAGATCGAAGAGGAAGAAGAGGAAGAGAGCACTGGATCGTGGAGGCGCGACGCGGGCGACGCGATGGGAGAAGACGAAGCCGCAGCAAGCGGCCCAGTGAAGGATTGGCGCGAGACGGCGTTCTCGGAAGCGCCGGCGCGGAAGATGAGAAACGACTCGTGGGCGCCGCAAAAAGAGATTTCCGCATTCGAGGAAGGTGCAGAAACAGAACAGAGCGTCGGCGCGATGGTAACAGACCTGCCGGTTGCGGAATCACGCGCGGGGGCCGCGCCCGCTGCGCCATTTCCGGGAGACGCGTGGGCACCCGCGCTGAGCCATAAGACTGTACTGGAAGCTGCGACGATCGAAGCTCCCGCGCCTCCAAAACGGGACGTGCGGGAAGCGGCACTGTCCGAGGTTCAAGCAAAGGTTCCCTCTGAGGCTCCACCGAGCGCACCAGCGATCGTTGCGCCAGCTCAGGAATCTGAAAAGCCGGCGGCAAGTTCATGGTTTTCCTCTGTAGCCAGTCCGTGGGACGAGGAAGTGCAGAAAGCCAGCCGCCTCGCGTCAACCTGGGATGCTCCTGCGGCAAGTACTCCGGCAGGGAGCGCTCCCGCAGCTCATGCGGCTGCTGAGACCTCCCTCTATGTAGGGAGCAACGAAAAGGTCCTGAGAGGGGATCTTGAAGCGACGGTCGATTCACTCACACCGGTTTTGAGCCAGGAGGCGAAGTCCAGAGTGGTAGAGGTAGCGCTGACAGCGGCGACCGTGGATGCGATTCGCGAAGAGGCGCACCAGGTTGCGGAAACCGGCAAAGGGGCGCCGGCCGTGGATGCTAGCGCAAAGGCTTCTGAACCGAGCATGGAAGACATGGTGGCCAAAGTTCTCGCTAAGATGAACCCGGACATGCTCCAGGCCGTTACCCGAGATATCCTCAAGAAAGTCGTGGAATCGATGGTTCGCGACGAGATGAACGCGAAGAAACAGTAGTTCCCTGCGCCCGTTAGCTTCTGGCCCCATCTGTTGTCCCTTGTGATTCCCGACCGGTAGTTCCCAGCGGTTCCTCCGTCCGCTCTCTTGCCGGAGTTCCCTCTCTCGCATGATTCTCCCCCTACCCCCCGGGTATTGAGAGAAAAACACATGGGTTTCACCAGAGGGCAAAGCCAGATTTGGCTGTACCCCGCTGAAAACAAAGAACGGCGGCCAGTTGGCAGCCTCGGAGTAAGAGTTTCCCTGACCAAAAGAGCCCATCCGCTAGGCAGAATCCGTCAGGGGGGACGATGGGGAATGTGCCGGCGACGCACTGGAATTGACGGAGTCTGTTTTTGCCCCGTATAGTCGAAGATTACTTTTGACGACTTGAAACAGCTTCGAAGATTGCAAGCAAAGAAAGAGGGCGGGCCAGGGCCCGTCCCTACAACGGGGAGATGCGTTCCTGATGGCGAGAGAGATTGCCAAGGCGTATGAGCCGCAGCAGATAGAGCCTCGCTGGGCGGAGTACTGGGTCAAGCAGGAGCTGTTTAAGGCGGATCCGAGTGCGCCGGGACCCGTGTTTTCGATCGTGATCCCGCCGCCGAATGTGACGGGCTCGCTGCACATCGGGCACATGCTGGAGCATACGGAGATCGACATTTTGACGCGCTGGCACCGGATGCGCGGATACAACACTTTGTATCTGCCGGGCACGGATCACGCGGGCATTTCGACGCAGCGGGTCGTTGTGAAACAGCTTATGGATCAGGGCATCGACTACCAGAAGCTCGGGCGCGAGGAGTTTGAGAAGAGAGTTTGGGCGTGGAAGGCGGAGGCGGGCAGTCAGATCACGGAGCAGATGCGCGGGATTGGGGAAAGCTGCGATTGGTCGAGGGAAAGGTTTACGCTGTCACCGGAAATGTCGCGAGTCGTGCGCAAGGTGTTCGTGCAGCTTTATAACGAGGGGTTGATTTATCGCGAGACGCGGCTGGTGAATTGGTGCCCGGTGTGTTTGACGGTGTTGAGCGATCTGGAAGTGAATCACGAAGAGCGCTTGGGTCATCTGTGGTACATCCGGTATCCCGTTGCGGGCACAGAGGAATCCGTCGTTGTTGCGACCACGCGGCCGGAAACGATGCTGGGAGATACGGCGGTGGCGGTGAATCCCGAGGATGAACGGTACTCGGGGCTGGTGGGCAAGAGGGTGGTGCTGCCATTGATGAATCGGGAGATTCCGATCATTGCGGACAGCATGGTGGACCGGGAATTCGGGACAGGCGCTGTGAAAATTACGCCGGCGCATGATCCGAATGACTTTGAAGTCGGCAAGAGGCATGGCCTGGCAGAGATTGACGTGATGAGGGATGACGGGCGCATGAGCGGAGCGGCTGGAACTTATGCCGGACTGGACCGGTTCGAAGCGCGAAAAAAGATCGTGGAAGATCTGAAGGCACTGGGGTTGTTGGAAAAAGTGACGGACCACACCCATGCCATCGGGATTTGCGAGCGGAGCAAGACGATTGTCGAGCCGCGGATCTCGACGCAGTGGTTCTGCGCGATGAAGGGGCTGGCGGCCCCGGCGCTGCGGGCGGTGCGGGAGTGGGAGCCTGGCAAAGAAAACACGATTCAAATTGTGCCGGACAACCGGCGGCAGGAATTCTTGAACTGGCTCGACAATATTCGCGATTGGACGATTTCTCGGCAGCTTTGGTGGGGGCACCGGATTCCGGCATGGTACTGCGGGGGCTGCGAGGAGATGATCGTCGCGGAGGAAGCGCCGACGAGATGCGTGAAGTGCGGTTCCGGAAAATTGCGGCAGGATCCGGACGTGCTGGACACGTGGTTTAGTTCGGGGCTTTGGCCGTTTTCGACGCTGGGGTGGCCGGAGAAGACCGCGGATTTTGAGAAGTACTATCCCACGAGTTTGTTGATCACCGGTTACGACATTTTGTTTTTCTGGGTGGCGCGGATGGCCATGCTGGGGATTCACTTCACCGGGAAAGTGCCGTTTCGCGCGGTGTATTTGCATTCGCTGGTGCGGACAGGCAGCGGCGAGAAGATGTCCAAGTCCAAGGGGACGGGGCTCGATCCGGTGGCGCTGAATCAACAGTACGGCACCGACGCGATGAGGTTTTGCCTGGCGTCGATGGCGGCGCCGGGAACGGATATTGTGCTGTCCGACGACAGGCTGGCAGGCGCGCGGAATTTCGCCAACAAGATCTGGAATGCGGCACGGTTTTTGTTCCTGAATCTGGACAAGTTTGAGCAGCGAGGGACGGGGATTGAGGAGTTGGCTTCGCCGGGGGTGCGGTCGGGCGCGCCATATGCCTTCGAGGGAAGTGTACCGCTGGTAGATCAGTGGCTATATTCGCGGCTGACGATCACGATCGAGACCGTGAATGAAGCGCTTAAGAATTACCGGTTTCACGAGGCGGCGCAGGACGTGTACCAGTTTTTCTGGGGAGATTTCTGCGACTGGTATATCGAGTGGGTCAAGCCGGAATTGCAGAGTGAAAACAGGGAACGAGCGGTCGTGGCTTGGAAGAATCTGTTTGCGGCGTTCAACGATGCGCTGAGGCTGCTGCATCCGTTCATGCCGTTTTTGACGGAAGAATTGTGGCACCAGCTCCCGCAAGCGGCGGAAGCGAAGTCGATTGCGCTTGATCCATTTCCTACCCCACGGACCCATTGGACGACTGGCGGCAAGGAGATTGGATTGATGGGCCAGTTCCAGATGATGCAAGAGGTTGTGACCGCGTTGCGTAATATTCGCGCCGAGATGAAGCTCGACCCCAAGAAGAAAATGTCCGCAGAATTGTATAGCTTCGACGGGGTGACGCGAGATGCGATGGAACGCAGCAAGGATGGCATCGTCCGCCTGGCATCACTCTCTCTTCTCACAATTTCCAGCAAGCCGCTGGAGCAAGCGGGGGGAGCGGTGCGGTCGACGGCGGCGTTCGATGTTCGGATTGCGTATTCGGATGCGGTGGACGGGGAAGCGGAGAAGACGCGGCTGAAGAAGGAGATCGAGGGACTGCAAAAGGCGATTTCGTCGAAAGAGAGCCAGCTGGGGAACGAAACTTTTCGCAGCCGGGCGCCGGAGAAGATTATTCGTGGCCTGGAAGCGACACTCGCGGACCAGCGGATCGAGTTGCAAAAGTTGCGCGAACGGTTGGCGGAATTGGAAAGGCACCGATAAACAACGCGGGCGGATGGCCCTACGAGGCGGCCAACCGCAGAGTTTTGCGCGTGGCTGGCGCGCTTGTGCAGCGCGGGCAGGAAACGTAAGCTTAGGCGGCGCGGAAGTGCGCGGTAGAACCTCGATGGCCCAAGAGACCCTCCCAGGGACAACGGACAAGCGGCTGGCGGCTTTGCTGACGCTGCTGGCGAAGAACGCGACGATTGTGATCAGCGGGGCGCGGATTGCGCGGGAAATTGGTGTGTCGCGTTCGATGGTGTGGCAGTGGGTGCGGCAATTGCGCGGGCTGGGCGTGCAGGTGAGGGGCAAGGCGGGCGAGGGATATTTTTTGGAGCGCGTGCCGGATATTTTGACTCCGGACATGTTGCGGCAAAGATTGAAAGGAAGCCTTTTCGGGAAGCGCATCTACCACTTCATTAAGACGGATTCGACAAATCGCGTGGCCCTCGAATTAGGGCACGCTGGCGAACCGGAAGGCGCGGTAGTCTTGGCAGAAGAGCAAACGGCCGGCAAGGGACGCGCGGGAAGGGCCTGGCAATCCGACCGAGCGGCGGGGATTTATGTGACTTTGCTTTTGCGGCCGCGGCTGGCTCCCGTGCAGGCGCCGCTTTTGACGATGATGGCCGGGCTTTCGGCGCGAGCGGCCATCGAATCGCGGACCGGGCTGGCACCAGATTTGAAGTGGCCGAACGACTTGCTGCTGCGCGGAAAGAAAGTGGGCGGGATTTTGACGGAGATGCACGCGGAACCGTCACTGGTGCGATTTGTGATTGTGGGAATCGGGTTGAACGTGAATCAGGAGAAATTCCCCGGCGAGCTGGGAACTACCGCGAGTTCGCTGCGGCTGGAAACGGGTGGGCAAGTTTCGCGGCTGGAATTGCTGGTGCTGTTGCTGCGAGAATTCGAGGGCGACTACAATCGTTTTCTGCGCGAAGGCCCGGCGGCGGTGACCGAGAAATTCGAGGCCTTCTCGAGCTATGCGAGCGGGAAACGCGTGCGGGTCACGAGCGGGGCGGAGAGTTTTGCGGGGACGACGGCGGGGCTCGGTCCGGAAGGATTGCTGCTCGTAAAGCGCGACGATGGGCAGGTGGTGACGGTGATTTCCGGGGACGTGGCGGAGGCGCGGTAGATGCTGCTGACGATCGATGTCGGGAACACGAATACGGTGCTGGGCGTTTTTCGCGGCGAGGAATTGATCGCGAATTGGCGGCTGACGACAGCGCGGCAGCAGACGATTGATGAATACGGCGTGCTTACGCGAAATTTGTTTACCTTGGCCGGTTTGGACCGCGACTCGATTGGCGGCGTAATCATCAGCTCGGTGGTGCCGCCGGTGAATTGGACGCTGGCGGAGATGTCGCGGATTTATTTTGGCCAGAAGGCGCTGTTCGTGGAAGCCGGCGTGAAAACGGGGATGGCGGTGTTGGTGGACAATCCACTGGAAGTTGGCGCGGACCGGATCGTGAACGGCGTGGCGGCGTTTCACAAATACGGCGGGCCGTGCATCGTCGTAGATTTTGGAACGGCGATTACATTTGATGCGATTTCAGCTCGCGGAGAATATTTAGGCGGAGTGATTGCGCCGGGGTTGGGAATTTCGTCGGAGGCTCTGTTTGCGCGAGCGGCGAGATTGCCGCGCGTGGAGATCAAGGATCCGGGAAAGGTGATTGGGACGAATACCGTCACGCATATGCAGGCGGGACTGTATTACGGGGCGGTGGACATGGTGGACGGGATGCTGCGGCGCATGAAAGCGGAACTCGGCGGCGAAGTGAAGGTGGTTGCTACTGGCGGGCAAGCGAGATTGGTCGCCAAAGGCTCGAAACAGATTCAGGAGACGGATGAATTTCTGACGCTGACGGGATTGCGGCTGATTTGGGAGAAAAATCAGCCGGCGGAAGCTGGAAAAGGAGCCGCGCCACATCGCGGGATGCGAACGGCTGCGCCTGAGGCAGTCCCGGCGAAGAAGGCGCAGAGATAGCTAAGCGTTGGCGCTGAGGCGCGTTACCCCTTTGGTGCGCGCCCCTTTTTAGCACCCCGCTTCGCTCGCACTGGCGAATTCCATGGATGGCTGGAACTACTTCAATTACTTCACGGAAATCGAGAATTATTTCTGGAAGAAGCGCGGGGCGCATTTGCTGGTGTCGCCGCTGGACTGGGCGATCATGGAGACGTGGCAGAAAGCGGGAGTGCCGCTGGACGCGGTGTTGAAAGGGATCGATCACGCGTTTGAAAGCTACCAGCGATCGCGGCGCGGGGCGGGCAAGCCGTTGAAGAGTCTGGCGTACTGCACGGACGCCGTGCTGGAAGCGGCAGAAGAACAACTGGAAGCTGCGGCTGGCAGGACGCCAAAGAATGGAAACGCCGCGGCGAAAGAACCGTTTTCGCGGGAGGAGTTGCGGGAGTACTTTCTGAAGAACGCGGCGCAAATTACCTCAGCAGCAACTGGCGCGAAATCGACGCGTTCGGATCTCTTTGAGCGCTTGAACGAAGTCGCGGAGTCATTGCGCGGAATTACGACGATGCTCGACGCGCCGGACTTGCTGGACTTGGAAGATTTGGAGAGGCGGCTGACGATTCTAGACGATAAGCTGCAGGCCGTTTTGATAAGCTTTGCGAACGAGGAAATGATGCTGAAGATTCGGCGCGAGATGGACGGTCAGCTCGCCGTATACAGGCGCAAAATGAGGGCGGAGCAGATTGCGCTGGTCGAAAAGCAATATTTGCAGAAGCGGCTGCTCGAGGAGTTTCGCTTGCCGCGGCTGAGCTTGTACTACTTTTCCTGAAGCACGCTCTCCAGAAGCGATAACCTTTTCTTTCTGAGCGAAAAAACGCAGAATGGGGCCTACGGATATGTCTGACGAGTTACGATTATCTATTGAGAAGCTGGTGTATGGCGGCGACGGACTGGCGCACGCCGATGGGAACACGGTATTTGTGCCGTTCGTGCTGCCGGGAGAAGAGGTCCGCGCAGCCGAGAAGTCGAAAAAAAAGAAAGCCGTCTGGGCAAAATTGCTGGAAGTAACGTCGGCCTCGAAGGAGCGCATTGCGGCGCCGTGCCCGCATTTTCAAACGTGCGGCGGATGCCACTACCAGCACATCGCGGCGGCCGAGCAGGTCCGCTTGGAGAAAGAGATTTTGCGCGAAACGCTTTCGCGGCTGGGCGGAATTTCCTGGGATGGAGAAATTCAGGCGCATACTGCAGAGCCTTACGGATACAGGAACCGCGCGCAGTGGGCGGTGAAGAGCGGGATGCCGCGAGCGCTGGGATATTTTCTGCCGGAGAGTTCCTTCATCGTGCCGATCGACGAGTGTCCGGTGCTTTCGCCTCTGCTCGCTGAAACGTTCGGCCGATTGCAGGAAATGGCGCGTTCTGGCGCTTTGCCCCTTGGGATTCTGGAGATCGAGGCATTTGCCGACTCGGCGGACGAGAAGATCGCGCTGAATGTGGCGTTTGAACGGTTTCCTAAGCCTGCCGCGGAACTCGCGGTGGTTTTGCGAGAAGCAATTCCGCAGATCGATAGTTTGCTGCTGCTGGATCAGAAGAAAGACAAGTTCGAATTGACCGGGCCGGGCTATTTGATTCATGAGGCTGGCGGGTTCAAGTTTCGCGTGAGCCACTTGTCGTTTTTTCAAGTGAACCGGTTTTTGATTGGAGATTTGCTCGAGACGGTGACGGCAGGCGCAAAGGGCAAGCTGGCGCTGGATATGTATTCGGGTGTCGGTTTTTTTTCGCTGCCACTTGCGCGGGCGTTTGAAAGGGTTGTGTGCGTGGATGCCAACCTTGCGGCTACACGCGACCTTTATGCCAACGCGGAGGCCGCCGGGGTATCGGTGACCACGCACAACGAACACGCGGAGGATTTTCTGAAAAAAACGCAGGAGCGGCCGGAGTTCATCGTGCTGGATCCCCCGCGAGCGGGTCTGGGAGCCGAGACGGCAGCGTTGCTAGCCAACCTTGGCGCGGCAGACATCGTGTATTTGTCGTGCGATCCGTCCACCTTGGCGAGAGACTTGGCCGTTTTGACTGGTTCGCCGCGGAAACCGAAAGAGATTACCCTACCGAACGTGCGGTATGAGTTGCGCGAGATGCATCTGTTCGATCTATTTCCACAGACCTATCACATCGAAACGCTGCTGAGGCTAAAGAGAGTGCCGTGAGACTTCCGGCCGTCGCCATCGCTGTTTTTTTGCTGGCGTCAGTTCGCTGAAAGAGTTTGCCCGCCTATCCGCTTCGCGACCGGTTTTGCTTCTCTGGCCTCGTTGCCCGGCGCGGGTATCGTCTTGGCCGGGATCGGCCGCCTCTTCCCTGCTGCCGCTTTTTCTATTCTGGGTTCTCTATATTGCCGGATCACAGCCGAGAGGCGTCATGGGCAGACGTCCTGAAGACTGGCCATCCTGGCTGCAGGAACTCCCCGGTGCATACAGGCGCGGCAGTGATCAGCACGGGAGAAGACAATTCCTACGGGCATCCGAATCCGGAGCCTTTCAAACAACCTGCCGTTGCCGGCGCGCGGATTCGGGGCAGAGACCGCGATGGGGCCATGCCTATTTTGACCGGCGGGAAACGGCTTGAAATCAGCGCTTTCTGGCGTGTCCGGAGAAAAAGGCGGGAGCAAACTCAGGGCAGGCGCAACCACCAGATCAACAGCAATACCGCGAGCAATAGTAAGAAGCCGATAGCCGCCTCATATTCGTGATTCTTCTTGTACTGCGCAAAGGAAAATGAACCGGGGCCCCCGAATGAGAGCTTCCTTGGAGTCAGACGAGGAAAAAACAACGGGACGGTGCGGGCGTATTCGTCAAAGGCAGCGCCGTGATGTTGCCGAAGTTCCACCTCTTCGCGCCGCATGACGATGGAATAGAACAGCGCAAAATAAGTGCACAGAATGGCAGCCGATAGCCAGGAGTGCGCGGCAACAGAGGCTCCGAGCGTAAGAATGGAGCTGCCAAAATAGAGCGGGTTGCGCGTGTAGGCATAGGGGCCGGTAACCGTCAAAACTTCCTGCTTGTGGAGATGGCCGGCAGCCCGCGCGCGGAGGAATAGGCCCAGTAAACCTAAGGGAGCTCCCCAAAGAATGGTGCGTGGAGTTGGCCGCGCAAACCACAAGACAAGAATCGCAAGAGGGTAGCTGAGCCGAACCCGCCAGCGGGCAAAAAAAGTGCCGGCGGAGTTCAAGCAGAAACTCCCAGGCGGCGGCGAATTGCCTCGAAGACCTCGGGCACTTGAATCTCGAGCATGGAAGGATGAGTTTCGTCGATGCGGCTGTGCGTCCTGACTGCGCCGGGAGCGCGCAAGACGATGTCCTCGGTGCCATACGGGCCGTTGCGCGCGGGGTCCGTTGGACCGAAGAGAGCGACTGCCGGAGTGCCCAGGGCGATCGCAAGATGAAGTGGGCCAGTATCGCCGCCGACGATGCACGCGGCATTGCGCAGGAGAGCCATCAAAGGGCCAAGCGGACCATTATAAGGAATTGGCCCGGCGTCGCCGCTGCATTCACGGACGGCAAGGGCGAGATCGTCTTCGCCGGGACCGTAATTCACCACGCAGCGCAGGCCAAGCGATTCGCGAATCAACTGGCTGAGTTGGCCAAAGCGTTCAGGAGGCCAGCACTTCGAGCGCCAGCCACCGCCGGGACTCAAGACGATGTAGCGATCCAGTCCAAGATTTTGCAGATAGTCGCGAATGCCGCACTCATCCTGCTGCGGGACTCCCAAGCTGAAGCTCGCGACAGGGTTGCCGGATCCCGCTCTCCGGGATAACTCCCCGTTTTGATCGGCGATGTGTGTCGTGACGCAGCGAACGCGATCGGTGTAAAGAATTGGAACGCCAAACTCGCGAATCGTCTCTGAAGAGAAACCGATTCTGCGTTGGATGCCGCCGAAAAAAGGGAGTGCCGCAGACTTCCAGAGGCCTTGATAGTCGATCGCGGCATCCCAGCGAGCGGCTCGCAGGGCTTCGATAATCTTGCGCAGGGAAGGAATGGAGCGCGTTTCGGTGGCCCACACTTCTGAAGCCAGCGCGCTGCTTTCCACCAAAAGTTTCCAACGCGGGTGCGTGAGCCAGATAATTTCGGAGGCGGGAAAAGATTCACGTAACGCGGCAACAGCCGGAAAGGTATGCACGATGTCGCCGAGCGAACCGAGCCGAAGAACCAAGAAGCGGAAATCAGGCATGCGGAGCCTTGCGAACGGATTCTAGAAGCCCGCGGGTCGAATGATCCTTGGGATCGCCGACGATAGCAACCCGGATGCCTAGGCGTGCGGCGGTGGCGCGCTCGGGGACTGTTTCCAGTGTGTAATCGGTTCCTTTGGCGTGAACGTCCGGGAGGAGGTCTTCGAGCAGCGACTCGACGCTGGGTTCGCTGAAAAGAACCACGTAATCAACGGCGCGGAGCGCGGCAACGAGCAGCGCGCGCGCATTCTCATCAAGGACGGGCCGGCCGGGACCCTTCAGCGCGCAGACGCTCGAGTCCGCATTCACACCGACGACGAGAATGTCGCCTTCGCGGCGCGCTCCTTCCAGATAACGGACATGGCCGACGTGAAGCGTATCGAAACAGCCGTTGGCAAAAACGAGGCGCTGTCCCTGCTTCTTGTGCTCTGCTAATTTGCCGCGGAGAGATTCGCGAGCAACGATTTTGGATTCAGCGAGGCGCATGAGTCAGGAAGCGGCTCCGCCGGCTTGGCGGCGCAGGACAGCGAGAAGCTCATCGCGCGTCACTGTGGCGGTGCCGCGCTTCATGACCACCAGACCGCCGGCAATGTTGGCAATGTGGGCGGCCGCGAGAGGAGAAGCGCCGCAGGCCAACGCAACCGTGTAGGCGGCAAGGACCGTGTCGCCGGCACCGGTTACGTCAACGGCTTGATCGCTTCCGTATACGGATATTTGCGTCAGCTGGTCGCCTGGTTCGAAGAGCGCCATGCCATCGCGCCCGCGCGTGACGAGCAGGGCGTGCAGCTTCATTGCCGCGAGCGTTGCGGCGCCGCAGCGAGTCAGTTCCCCAAGATTCTGGCCGATGGCAACGTGATGGAGGGATTCCAGTTCCGCTTCATTGGGAGTAGCCGATGTGATGCCCGCCTTAGCATAATCGTGCAGGTTGTGGCGCGCATCGAGAGTGACTGGAGGCGCGCCGTTTTGCTTTGAAAGAGCCTGACGGAGCAGAGCAGGCGAGGCAACGCCAAAACCATAATCGGAAACGGCCAGCGCATGCGCGGAACCCAGTTTCCCCTCTAGTCTCGCTTGAAGTTTTTTGCGCACGGCTTCCGGGAGCGGCGATTGCGGTTCGCGATCGACGCGGAGAACTTGCTGGCCGACGGTGTGGGCCCAGCCAGCCAAGAAGCGCGTCTTCGTGGGAGTCGTCCAGTCTCTGACGCGGAAGATGCCTGAGACGTCGACGTGTTTGCTCCGGAAATACGCGATGAGCGCATCTCCTGCGGGATCGTCTCCCACAGCGCTAATGGGGTAGATATGCGTGCCGAGGGCCGCAAGATTGTTGGCGGCGTTGGCGCCGCCACCGGGAGCGAAATGTGTTTCGCGATGGCGGAGGATCAAGACGGGCGCTTCGCGGGAGACGCGAGAAATCTCGCCGAACTGATACTCATCCGCGACAAAATCACCAAAAAGAACGACGGTTTTTGAAGAGAACTGCTCGACATAGTCCGCCAGGGCGAGAAGATCGACGGAAGATGACGGCGCGTTCTTCTTTGGGGAGCGCTTCATTTCGTTGGCCTCAAGATCCAGCGAACAGCCTCGGCAAGGTCGGCTGCCACGAAATCAGGCTGAATCGCCCACTTTGGAGCATTCCAAAGGTATTCACCTTCTCCATAACCGGTGCGTACCAGAATACTGCAAGCGCCCGCGCGGCGGGCAAGTTCGATATCGCCTTGACGATCGCCCACCACGAAAGAACGATGCAAATCGATAGCGTGCTCGCGGGAAGCACGTTCGAGCATTCCTGTTTTCGGCTTGCGGCATTCGCAGGCATCCGCCGAGATATGCGGGCAATAGTATATGGCGTCGATGTGAGCGCCGGCGGCTTGGAGCTGCTGGGTCATCAGCTCGTGCACCGAGTGTACAAGCGATTCAGGAAAGTAGCCGCGCCCAACGCCGGACTGATTTGTCACGACAATCACAGGCAGACCGGCGTCATTTAAACGCAAGATGGCTTCAGGGACATGCGGCAGGATACGGAGCCGGCTGACGTGATTCAAGTAGCCGACTTCCTCTGAAATCGTGCCGTCGCGGTCAAGAAAAACGGCGGGGCGGAGCGCGCTCGATTCAGACAGGACGCACCTCCATCGACGAAATCCAGTGACGCGCGGCGGTTTCCACGGCTTCCGGCGTGACGCGGGTCATGCACCGATGATCCGTTGGGCAGCGACGCAGAAAGCACGGGCTGCAATATGGTTTCTCCTGAACGACGGTGCAACGCGGCGTGACGGGCGCGGTGCCGAAAGGATCCGTGGGCCCGAAGACGGCCACGACGGGCAGGCCGACCGCCGCAGCCACGTGCATCGCACCCGAGTCGTTTCCAATGAAAAGATGGCACTGGGAGAGAAGTGCGGGCAAGTCATGGATGGACGTTTTTCCAGTGAGATCGGTCGGCGGATGACTCATACCTGCCGCTATGGCTGACGCGACGCTGGCTTCGGCGGGAGTGCCGAAGAGAATCACATCGGCCTGCGCTTTCGCTTGGAGACGATTTGCCAGCTCCGCAAAACGGTCTGGCGGCCAGCATTTCGCTGAGCCATAGGATGCGCCTGCACCGATGGCGATGCGCAGACCGTCGGATTTCACGCCATGGGAAAGAAGAAACTCCGCGGCGCGCCGGTGATTTTCCTCGGGAACATGGAGTTTGATGAAAGACTCGTTCGGCAAAGAATCCAGCCAGCCGGCGCGGCGAAGCAGCTCGAGATAGTAGTATTGCTCGTGCATGGGAATTTCGCCGGGCTTCGGAGCAGGCAAGGCCTTCGTGAGGAGCAGGCTTCGGCCGTCGCGCGCGTAGCCGATGCGCTCTGGTATTCCCGCGCGCCACACAAACCACGCCGCCTGGAACGCATTCTGCAGCAACAGAGCTGTATCGAATTTTTGCGCACGGAGTTCACTCAAGATGTCTCGCGCGTCCTCTACAAGCATCATGTTGTCGCACACCTGTTGTTCCTTGTAGATGGCTGCCACATAGGGCCGCGCAAGAATCGATATCTCCGCCTCGGGAAACCGCGAGCGCACAGCGCGTAGCGCAGGCAATGCCATGATGGCGTCGCCGACCCAGTTGGTGGCGCGTATGAGAATTTTCACGCCGCCCCCCGGTGCGACGACTTTAGTTTCCGCCCTAAGGCGGCGAGGAACTCGCTCTCGGCCGAAAGCACGAAGTCGATCACCGCGACGAAAACGGGGAGCGCTATCTCGCCCGTTTTGGCCAGATTTTCCGAGTCTTTTTCCGTGGTCACGAACGCGATGGCACCCGCGCTTTGCGCTGCCGTCTGCAATCGTCTCAGATCGGCTGCTTTATATGGATGATGATCGCGAAAGATACTCTGCCCGGCAACGGGAATATGCCAGCGGCTCAGATCATCAAAGAACGCCCGGGGATTGCCGATACCGCAGAAGGCGAAGAACGGGCCGTGGCCGATCTCGTTGAGATCCTGCATGTGGGGTTGGCCACCATAGCGGCGAAAACCTAACAAGCGCGTCTGCGCGTAAAAGACAGAATATTTGTCAGCGGCGCCGGCTTCCATGTCAGGACGTTCCGTCTTGCGCGTCACGACCAGAATATCGGCGCGCCGGCAGGCGGAGATTGGCTCTCGCAAGACTCCTGATGGGAGCAGCCACTGGTCTTTCAGTCTGCGTGAGCCGTCGAGCATCACGATGTCCAGATCGCGCGCGAGCTGGAGATGCTGAAAGCCGTCGTCCAGTAAAAAAACATCGATAGTCTGCCGCTCTTCAATGTGACGACCCTCGGCAAACCGGTCTTTACCAACGCCGAAAGCGACTCGCTCCCCGAGGCGATGCTTCAGCAGTTTGATTTCGTCGCTCGTTCCGCCGGAGCCTCGATAGCCCCGGCTCAGAATCGCAACACGCTTTCCTTCGGCGAGAAATTTCTCTGCGAGCCACACCACCATGGGAGTCTTGCCTGTACCTCCGACGGTTAAATTGCCGACGCTGATCACCTTGCCCTGCAAGCGCCTCTGCTTCAGCCAGCCCTGCGCATAGAGCCAGGCGCGCACCCAAACATAGCCGCCGTACAGGACAGAAAGCGGCCAGAGCAATACTCGTATCAGCAGCGGAAAATTCATCCTTTCTCTCGCGCAGCGCCGTCGAGGTGCCCGGCAATCTCGGCAATGGCACGGTTGGTGGCGCCGCGGCTGCTTTCGACAAGCTTACGAGCGGTCTCGCCCATCCGCGCGGCCCGCTCGGGATCGCGCAGGAACTCGATCCAGGCAACGCCAGCGTCTTCGGGGCTTTCCACTTGAACCGCAGCCCCTGCCGCCGTGAATCGCTCCGCGATTTCCCTAAAGTTCTCCATGGACGGCCCAAACACAGGAATTTTTCCGAACGCCGCGGGCTCCAAGATGTTGTGACCGCCGCTCTCCACCAGTGAACCGCCAACGAAAGCGCCGTCGGCCACCCGGTAAAGCGAAGCGAGTTCACCGATGCTGTCGAGCAGGATGACAGTCACATCATCGGCGATTGGAAATTCGCCCCAGGGTCTGCCGTTTTGCGAAGGCCCGGGAACCGGAAGTTGCGAGCGGCGAATGAATTTGCGGTGAGAATCATCGATGAACTGAGCAGCGGATTCGAAGCATTCTGGCTTGCGCGGGGCCAAAACCAGCAGCGCTTTGCGGTGCTCCCCCTGGAGCGTGCCGAAGGCGATCAGTGCGAGCGGCTCCTCGGTCGCTACGACGCTGCCTGCAACAATGATCGGCGAGCGACCAGCGCGTTTCGCTTCCGTTGCGAGCCATTCGGAAATCGGCGTTGGCGCGGGAAGCTCCAAGTCGTATTTCAAGTTTCCGCTGACCTGCACGCGGCCTGACGGCGCCCCCAGTGCGCGAATCCGCTCGGCATCTCTTTCGCTCTGCATAAGAAAAGCCGAAGCATTGGCAAGCGCGCTGGCCAAAAAGGGACGAAGGAAAAATCCGACAATGCCTAGAAAGCGCTGATAGCGACGATAGGAACGGTCCGAAATGCGCCCGCTGACAAACACAACCGGAACGCCGGCGCGCCGGGACTCGCGCAGAAAATTGGGCCAGATTTCCGTCTCGAGAATGATGACGATGGAAGGCCGGACCGCGCGCAGCGACCGCCGAATGCAAAACGCCCAATCCAACGGAAAATAGAAAATCGCGTCGGCAAAAGGCATGCGTTCCCGGGCAAGCGCCTGCCCGGTCAGGGTAGTGGTGGACACCACGAGTGGCCGACCGGGATAGGCCTGTTTCAACCGCCGCGCCAGAGTGACACCGGAAAGCGCTTCGCCCACGGAGACAGCATGAATCCATATCGCGCCAGGGCGGTTTTCTGGCAGCTTCGTGAGCGTCGGAAACGAAAAACCGAGGCGTTGGCCGAGGTTTGAGAAGTATTTACCGTGCCGCAATCCCTGCACCAGCCAGTAGGGTGTGAGGAGCAGGGCGGCGAGGCCCATCAGCAAGCTGTAGATCGAATACACTAAACGTGGCTCCGGTCTCTCGTCCGCACCGCCGCGAGCAGGCGGTGCGCGGTGCGGGCAACCTTGCACTTCCCCCGGGAATCGAAGGCGTCGAGATGAGAAAGGACTATTATAACCCGATGCGAAACCTAGCCATTATAGTTCCCTTTCTTGCCGCAACCATTTTTTCTGACGGATCCATGGCCCAACAGACGCAGTCCACGCTGAAGGCTGCCGCCCTTGAATCGCATGAAGGTGTAACCATCACCGCGCAGCCCTGGATGGACGCGGCCAACTACAAAGCCAAATTTCCCAAGAAGTCGCCCCTCGCAGCCGGAATCGTCGCTATCGACACGATTTTCCGCAACGATTCGGACGAAAGTATGAAGGTTGACCTCGAACAAATCCGATTGAATGTCATGGTGTCAGAAGACAATCGCCAAGCGCTGCGCTCCCTGAGCGCGGACGACGTCGCCGACGTGATGACCGACACCGGGAAAAAAGATCCAACGCAAACGCGACGGTCTCCCATTCCCATACCCAGGGGCCCCAAAGTCGGCCGCGACAAGCATTGGACAGAATTGCAGAAGGCCGCAGCCGACGCTGCTGTTTCCGGCAGCGTCGTCGCACCTCATCATGCCCTGCAAGGATTGCTTTACTTCGACCTGCAGGGACAACTCGATCTGCTCAGTACCGCCCATCTCTACATCCCGGATGTCCGGTCTCTTGAAAAGAATCACCCGCTTGTGTATTTCGAAATCGATCTGAGCCAGCAGGGCGGGCGCTGACCGCGGATCGCGTTTCTCCCCCTGCGCTTTTTTTGCCAAATGCTGGAGCAAAATCCTGTAATTTGCGCGCTTCCGCTCAGTCGGCTACCATCACAAGGCGTCGCATCTTCGAACACAGCAGGTACATGTTGAATCTTCTCGATGAACTGAATCCGGAACAGCGCCAGGCCGCGGAAACAGTGGAAGGGCCCGTGCTCATTCTTGCCGGAGCAGGTACGGGCAAGACGCGCGCCATTACCTTCCGTATGGCCAACTTGATTTCCAAAGGTGCGCCCGCTGAGTCGATCCTTGCGGTCACTTTCACGAACAAAGCCGCGGAGGAGATGAGAACGCGGGTCTCCGACCTGCTGCTTCGCTCCGGAGTGCCCCCCGCGCAACCCTGGCTTTCGACGTTCCATTCGCTCTGCGCACGGCTCTTGCGGCGGGAAGCTCCAAGCGCAGGATTGCCTCGCGATTTCGCAATCTACGATGATGACGATCAGCTCGCCGCTGTGAAACTCTCCATGAGCAAGCTGGCGATCGACGACGATAGCCTTACGCCGCGGAATATCCTGAGCCGCATCAGCTATGCGAAAAACCATGCGCAAACGCCGGAGATGATTCGCGGCGAAGCGATCGACAAAGATGGGCGGCGCGTTGCGGACGTCTTTGCCGCTTACGAAAAACTCCTACACCAAAGCAATGCCCTGGATTTTGATGATTTGCTTCTGCGTTCGGTGCGCCTGCTTCGGGAAGTGCCGGCTGTGCGCGAGAAATGGCAAGCACGCTTTCAGTATATCCACGTCGACGAATATCAAGACACCAACCGCGTGCAGTACGAATTGCTGCGTCTCTTGACCGGGCCCAAGCACAACTTGTGTGTCGTTGGCGACGAAGACCAATCCATCTATCGGTGGCGCGGGGCGGACGTCTCGATTTTGCTGAGTTTTTCGCGAGACTTCCCCGGCGCTCGGATCGTCAAGCTGGAGCAGAACTATCGCTCCACGCAGAATATTCTGGACGCGGCTGGGGCGGTGGTTGCAAACAATCCGGAAAGGCTCGGAAAGTCGCTAAGCGCGACGAAGGGAACGGGCGCGAATCTGCGTTACTTCGAAGCGCGCGATGCCCAGGCCGAGGCCGAATTTGTCGCTGAGGAGCTGGAAAGAATTCTGAACGATGATTCCGCACAGACTTGCGCCGTCGAATACCGCACGAATTTTCAGTCGCGGGCGTTCGAAGAGGTCTTCCGCCGCCGCGGGTTGCGTTACAAACTCGTCGGAGGCTTCAGCTTCTACAATCGTGCCGAGGTCAAGGACACATTGGCATACGTCCGCTTGGCCTTGCATCCGGAAGATGATATTTCGCTGCTGCGCGTGTTAAACGTCCCTCCTCGTGGAATCGGCAAAACCACTGTGGATTCTTTGCGCGAGACGGCGCGCTTGGACGGGACACCTCTCTGGACAGCAATAGAAAAATTCGTTTCCGGAGCAGCCGCCGGCCGCGCCGTGACGCCCCTGCGCTCGTTTCAAGAGCTGATCACCAAGCTCGAAGAAGCCTTGGCCGAAAAGGATCCCGCCGAATTTCTGCACACTGTGCTGGAAGAGACCGGCTACATGGCCATGTTGAAGGATCGCAACACACCCGAGGATGTCGCACGGCTCGAGAACTTGGAAGAACTGACACGTGCGGTTGCCGAAAGCATGGAAGCGGGCGAAGAGTTTACGGACTTTCTGGATGCCGCGGCGCTAGTCAGCGATGCCGATTCGTTTGAAGGCAAGCCTGGCGTAACACTCATTACGCTGCACAGCACCAAGGGGCTGGAATTCGACCACGTCTTCCTGACGGGAATGGAAGAAGGCATTTGTCCCCATGGCCGCTCGTTGAACGAGGAAAAAGGAATTGAAGAGGAGCGTCGCCTGGTTTACGTGGGGATGACGCGCGCGCGCACGTCGCTGACGCTCACGCGAGCCGTCTACCGGCGCATTTTCGGCAACGAACAACAATTGCGCGCGTCGCTGCCCTCGCGATTCCTCGGGGAAGTTCCCGGTGAACTGGTGGAGACAGTTCGCGGCTCGATGGCCGAAATCGGCGAAAAACGCCGTTACGAACCTGACCCGGAATATTCCTATTCGGCCGACGAATTTCTGCGCCGTGTACGCGGCAAGCCGGAACCCTCGGTGGCAGCACCCAAGCCCGCCCGTGCCACAACCTCGTTTGGCAGGCCGGCCGCAAAACGCGGAGCCAATGCAGACCCCATGCTTGGCCGCAAGGTGCGGCATCCGAGCTACGGCGTTGGCACGGTCGTTGGAGTGGAAGGCGACGAAGAGGACCGCCGCGTCTCGGTGAGTTTTCCCGGCCGCGGCACGAAAAAATTCATCGAGCGCTATGCCCAGCTCGAACCGGCGTAAGCCTGTACCCGGATCGCTTCGATCGAAAGGAGTCGCCATGAGCTTCTCTTCCTCACGCTCAATCAGACCGCGATGGATGCCCTGCTTGCGGCGCGCCATCCTCACATTCCCAATATTCGCCGTCATGCTAGCCCCGTGTTTTTCTTCCGGCGCTTCCGCGCCCCCGCAAACTTCGACACTCGAAGCCCTCGCCAAAATCCGCGAAGCCTGGGCCCAAGACCTTCGCGCCAAACAACTGGAACCGATCCTGAAATTCTATGCCCCGGACGCTGTTTTCCTCCAACCCACCGGCGAGCGCATCGCCGGCTCGGGCGCCATCCGCGCCCTCTTCCAGAACATAATGGCAACATTCAACAGCGACCTCACCCTGCGCAGCCGGACCCTCGACACGTCCGGGGACCTCGCCTACGACAGCGGCGACTTTCAGGAAAGCCTGACCACCATCGCCACCGGCTCGAAGATCAACTCCCAGGGCAGCTACCTCCTCATCTACAGACGCCAGCCAGACGGCAGTTGGCGGATCGTTCAGCACGCATGGACCGGCATTCCCCCCGTCGGCACATGAGCCACGCCTCCTCCAGCACGCTTTGTTGCGAAACGAAGCATCTCAGGGTAAATTGAGCCAGACAATCTTCCCTGAACGGCGTACCCGGTAATTCCAGGCTTCCGGCTTGCCCGGACGCGATCGGAGAGCATGGGTGGGATCACAACTCCTGCGCTGCAAAAATATCGATCAACTCATCGCCGACGCCGAAGACCCGGAAAAACGTCTAAAAAAAACTCTTGGATGGGTTAGCCTCACCGCTCTCGGGATCGGCGCCATAATCGGCTCCGGGATTTTCGTCCTCACTGGAACCGCGGCAGCCGGCGAATACTTTCAAGCCCCCTCGATCCTTCACGCTCAGGTCCTCGATTTGGCGGTTAACTTTCTTCGCGGTGGCAGCACTGCTAGCGTGCTCATGCACGGTCGCCCCCCCGCGGGCCCGTCCATCGCCATCTCTTTCGTTCTGGTGGCGATTGCGTGCGGTTTCGCCGGTCTCTGTTACGCCGAACTTGCTTCTATGATTCCGATCGCCGGCAGCGCCTATACCTACTCCTACGCTACTCTTGGCGAAATCTTCGCGTGGATCATCGGCTGGGATCTCATCCTCGAATACGTCGTCAGCAACGTCGCGGTTGCCATCAGCTTCAGCGCTTATACCAAAGCGCAACTCTTGTCCTTCGGTATCCCTCTTCCAGACAGATGGTCTACCCCTGTCTGGGAGTCGGGCCACTGGACGGGTTCCTATTTCAACATTCCGGGCTTCCTGATTATTTTCGTTCTCACCGTACTTCTCGTTCGCGGCATTCGTGAGTCAGCGAAAGCCAACAATGTGATGGTGGCGGTCAAGATTGGCGCCATCCTGCTTTTTCTCCTCATCGGAGGCATGTTGGTGCACCCGGCAAACTGGAAACCATTTGCCCCTTCCGGTTTTGGTGGCATTGTCACCGGCGGCGCCATCGTCTTTTTCACCTACATCGGCTTCGATTCGGTATCCACCGCAGCTGAGGAGGCAAAAAATCCGCAGCGCGACCTGCCCATCGGCATCATTCTCTCCTTGATCGTATGTACCATTCTCTACGTGGGCGTCTCCATCGTTTTGCTCGGCATGATGAGGTACACCACGTTTGTGTCAGGCGACGCCGCCGAAGCGCCCGTCGCCTACGCGCTGCACACGCTTGGCGCCAGCCACTTTGCGCAGACCGTCATTATCGTGGGCGCGCTGATGGGCATGATCTCTTCGCTGCTCGTCTTCCAGTACGGCCAGGCCCGCATCTGGTATGCCATGTCTCGGGACTGCCTATTCCCGAAATTGTTCGCGCGCATCCATCCAAAATACAAGACCCCTCATATGTCGACCTGGGTGGCGGGCTTCGCCGTCGGTATCCCCGCGGGCATTTTTGCCGTCAGCGACGTCGCCGATCTCTCGAACATTGGCACGCTTTTTGCCTTTGTCCTGGTTTCGCTTGGCGTAATCATTCTTCGGCGCAAGCAGCCGGAGCGTCCACGCGGTTTCCGTGTTCCTTTCGTGCCACTGTTCCCGATCATAGCGATCGTCCTTTGCGGCGGCTTGATGACTGGTCTAACCGTGATCACCTGGATTCGTTTTCTCCTTTGGCTCGCGCTGGGTCTCGTCATCTATTACCTCTATAGCCGCAAACGCAGCACACTGCGGGGCGAGAACACGTAAACTAGCAATGCGGATGCGGACACACACACGCAGTATCGGAATATGCCGGACATCCCTGGGGGCTCTCGCGACCCTGCTCCCGGCGCTTCTTCTTTTTCCCAGTTTCACCGCCGCCTGGGGCCGCAACGCGCACAAGCTGGTCATAAACCAGGCTATCGACACTTTGCCCCAGGACATTCGCGGCTTTTTTGAATCCTACCGCGGGATTCTCCTCCAGCACGTCATCGATCCGCTCGATGCCGTCGCAAAGACTCCCGCCGAGAAACGCAACGATCATCTTTATCTCGACAAGTACGGGCGCTTCCCCTTCGATGCCCTCCCGCGAAATTACAAAGCGGCCCTCGACAAATTCGGCAAATCAAAGCTTCAGGCAAACGGCGTCCTCCCCTGGCAGATTGGCGTCTACAGTCAGAAGCTCACCGAGGACATGAAAACCGGCCACTGGGACGAAGCCAAGCTCGACGCCGCCATCCTTGCGAACTATGTCGCCGAAGCCCACGACCCCTTCAGCACGACGGAAGACTTTGACGGCAAGCTGACTGCGCAAGCGGGTGTGAATGAACGCTTCGGAACGGTCCTTATAGACCGCTACTCCTCCTTCTTCCCGATGCGACCAAATGACGCCGCGTACATCAACGATCCAACCGATCATGCGTTCGAGGTGTGCCTTGCCTCGCACAGTTGGCTCGAGACGATTCTCCTGGCGGATCGCAATGCCTATGTCGCGGGAAAGTCTTACTCCTATAATGACGAATACTACGATCGCTTTTACAACCAGGCAGCCGCCGTCTTGATCCGACAGCTTTCCGGAGCGTCCACCGATGTCGGTTCGTATTGGATGACGGCATGGATTAATGCCGGCCGGCCGCAACTGCCACATTGATAGCTCTCGGATGAACTGGTCACCCCTCCCGGCGAGCATCTCTTCCCTTCCCAAAGCCGAGTTGCATCTGCATCTGGAAGGTTCGATTCAGCCGGCGACGGTTTGCGCGCTGACCGCCGAACATAACATCCTGCTGACGGAGGACGAAGTTCGCCGCCGTTACAGCTATCGCGACTTCACCGGGTTCATCGACGCCTTCAAGTGGGTTACTTCTTTTCTGCGAGAGCCTCGCGACTACGGCCTCATCGCGCGAGACTTGTCGGAGCATCTGCTCACCCAGGGCGTGGTCTATGCCGAGGTCACGCTTTCCATCGGCGTGATGCTTCTTCGCAAACAGAAGCCGGAGGTCAATTTCGAAGCGATTTTGCGGGCCACCGAACCGTTCGAGAAAAAAGGGCTTCGCCTGAACTGGGTCTTCGACGCCGCGCGGCAGTTCGGCGCTGAGGCCGCTATGGAAGTCGTAAACGCAGCAAAACACTGCCAATCCAAAACAATTGTCGCGTTCGGCATTGGCGGCGACGAGATGAGCGTCGCTACGGAGGAATTTCGGCAAGTCTACGAACAAGCTGCGAACAGCGGCCTTCACCTGTTGATGCACGCGGGAGAAGTCGGCGGTCCTGAAAAAATCCGCGAAGCCATCGAGTTTCTAAACGTGGAGCGCATCGGGCACGGCATCGCGGCCGCCCAGGATCCCTCGCTTGTGGACTTGCTCGCCGACCGCCGCATCCCGCTCGAGATTTGTCCAGAGAGCAATATCCGCACGGGCGCGCTGGCGAGACAGTTGCACCTGCCCGAGGCGCGAATCACGGATCATCCGTTACCCCAACTCTGGCGCCATGGTGTTCCTATCGTCCTCTCGACCGATGACCCAGCCATGTTTCACACCACCCTCGAAGCCGAATACAAGAACGCTGCCCAGACGGGCCTCAACGAAGCCGAACTCGCCCGCCTCGTGGATATGAGCTTCGAGCATGCCTTCCTCCCGGAAAACGAAAAGCTCGGCCTCAGGATGATTCGCCATTCTTGACCCACGCTGCTCTTGCTCCCTCCCCAGGCATTCTTGCCGCCTTCAAACACTTTCACCTGTCGCCTGCAATGTTATACTCGACTCATGAAAGCACACGTTTGGGTGATGCCGAAACGCACGGTACTCGATCCCCAGGGACAAACCATCCAGCATGCCCTATCGGGTTTGGGCTACGCCTCCGTCAAGGACGTCCGCCAGGGAAAATTCTTCGTTCTAAACGTCGAAGGTCTGAGCCGCGACGAAGCCCAAAAGCAAATCGAACACATCTCAAAAGAAGTGCTGACCAACCCGGTCATCGAAGAATCCCGCTTCGAAATCGTCGAATAGGCGCATCCCATGATTTGTCGTGGCAACTCCTTGTGGCTTCACTCGAATGTCTGGGCGTTCCTGATGCTAGCCTGTGCCGCCCTGATGGCGTCGCTGCTCGGCTTTGGCTGCCGAAAAAACGCTCACACTTCCGACTCGCGCCTTGAACAGATCGACGAGATGCTCAATAAGCAGCTTCCTCCGGGCACGTCGCTTGCGCGTGTCGACCACTTCCTCAAGTCGCGCGGCTACGTCGTCCAGGATTCTCCGGACAAAAACTCTCTCGTAGCCCTGGTGCGCCACATCGACACCGAGATGCTCCAGCCCGCGACTGCGCGCGTCACGTTTCATTTCGATTCCAACAGCAATCTGATTTCCTACGATATGCAGATGGTGCCGGACGCGCCTCTGCGGCCTTGATACGATTCGCCACATCCCCTGGAGGAACCCTCTGCCAGGTTGCAAGACCGTGCTAGTCTAACCAAATAGCATTCTCAGGAGATCCCGCGCATGTGCGGAATTGTCGGTTACATCGGGCCGAAGAAGGTAGTGCCTGTCATCATCGAAGGGCTGCGTAAACTGGAATACCGCGGCTACGATTCTGCGGGCATCGCCGTCGTCACCAAGGATGGAAAACTGGAAATCCGCCGCGCCCCGGGAAAGCTGCGCAATCTCGAGGAAGTCATTCTGCACTCGCCTATCGAAGGCACCTACGGCATCGGCCACACCCGCTGGGCCACCCATGGCCGGCCAACCGAAGAAAATGCCCACCCGCACCGCGACTGCACCGGCCAAATCGTGGTCGTTCACAACGGGATCATCGAGAACTATCTCGAGCTGAAGGAACAGCTCCAGCGCGAAGGCCACAAGTTCGTTACTGAGACGGACACGGAAGTCGTCGCGCATCTTGTCGAGAAAAACTCGGAAGGCGGCGCGCCGCTGGAAGACGCCGTTCGCAGGTCACTCAAGGAGCTGCGCGGCATCTACTCCCTGGTTTTTCTGTCGGCCCGAGATCCCCACAAGATCGTAGCGGCGCGTATCGGCCCACCCTCGGTCATCGGCCTCGGCGACGGCGAGTATTTTGTCGCCAGCGACATCCCCGCGCTCCTGGAACACACTCGCCAGATTTTCTTCCTCGCGGATGGCGACATCGCCGTCCTCACACAAAACGGCGTCCGCGTGATGGATCACGACGGCAGCCCGGTCGAACGCCTCGCGCACCACGTCGCCTGGGATCCCATCATGGCCGAAAAGGGCGGGTACAAGCACTTCATGCAAAAGGAGATTTTCGAGCAGCCCCGCGCCGTTCGCGACACGCTCCTCGGCCGCATCTCGCAAGACACCGGAAAAGTTTTTCTCGACGAGATGCAAATCTCCGAAAAACAGTTCCGCGAGTTCGAACAAGTGCGCATCGTCGCCTGCGGAACCAGCTGGCACTCCGCCCTTGCCGGCAAATTCATGATCGAACGCCTCGCTCGTCTGCAGGTCGAGGTCGATTACGGCAGCGAATTCCGCTATCGTGATCCTATTCTCGATTCGAAAACGCTCACCGTCTGCGTCAGCCAGTCCGGCGAAACCGCCGACACATTGGCTGCTCAGCGCGAAGCAAAACTCAAAGGTTCGCCGACTCTCGCCATTTGCAACGTCATGGGCTCGATGATCACGCGCGAAGCTGCGGGAACGGTTATCACCCACGCCGGTCCGGAAATCGGCGTGGCCTCCACAAAAGCCTTCACCGCGCAACTGGCGGCGCTCCTTCTCTTGGCTTCTTACCTCGGACAAATTCGCGGCAAGCTCGCTCCGGCTGCTGCGGTAAAGCTGATGCAGGAGTTCACGCGCATCCCTCACAAGATGGAGACGATTTTGCAGGCGGATGAGTCCGGCTTTTACGAAAACCTCGCTCGCCAGTTTTTCCGTTACACCGATTTTCTCTATCTCGGCCGGGGCATCCACTATCCGATCGCTCTCGAGGGCGCCCTTAAGCTGAAGGAGATCTCCTACATCCATGCCGAAGGCTATCCCGCCGGGGAAATGAAGCACGGCCCCAATGCGCTCATCGATGAAAATCTCCCTGTAGTCGTGCTGGCCACGCGCGACGAAACCGATCCGGAATCTGTCACGCGTTACGAAAAAAGCGTTTCCAATATTAAAGAGGTCAAAGCTCGCGACGGCATTGTCATCTGCATCGCTACCGAAAAAGACCATCTGGCTCGCGAAGCCTCTGACCATATCATCGAGCTTCCCACGGCGCCGGAAATTCTCGCGCCACTGCTCGAGATCATTCCATTGCAACTCCTCGCCTATCACATCGCGGTGCGCCGCGGCTGCGACGTCGACCAGCCGCGCAACCTGGCGAAATCGGTGACCGTCGAATAGCAGAAAGAGCACTCCAAAGGCTCCGCGCAGGTTCCCGCCGAACGTAGCCCGCGGATAGGCCCCCGCACGTTTTTCCGTTAAAATAAGTCCATGCTGCGGTTCTACCGGGTCTTCCTGGGAGCTTCTCTTTTTATCGCGTTCCTTCCCGCGCTTCCGGCGCGAGCCCAAACACCCCCGCCCCGAACGGCAAGTCTCCACGAGATTCGTACGGAAGGCCTAAAGACTTTTTCGGAAGCCCAAGTCGTCACCCTCTCTCAGCTGGAAAAAGGCTCCCAGGTGGGAAAAACGGAGTTACAAGCCGCCGCTGACCGACTGCTGCAAACCGGGCTCTTCGCCAAGGTGAACTACACGTTCCAGACGCGCGCCGACGGCCTCACGGTAACCTTCCAGTTGGAAGAAGCTCCCCGCGTCCCTATCTATTTCGACAACCTTCCCTGGTTTACGGACGGCGAGCTCGGGGATGCCATCCGCAAGAAAGCCCCCTTTTTCGACGGCACTCTCCCCGAAGCCGGCGCAGCCGTGGATCTAGCAACCGAAGCCGTGCAAGAGCTGTTGGCATCGCATCAACTCAATGTGACGGTGGACCACCAGTTACTTGCCAACCCTCTTGGAGAAGGCAATGCCCAGGAATTTCACGTCGAGGGCGCCGCGTTCTTTATCGCCAGCGTCGAGTTCAGCGATCCTGCCCTTGCCTCTTCCCACGTCGTGCAGCAGCAGCTCGCGGACGTACAAGGAAAGCCTTTTTCGCGCATGACCATCGATCTCTTTCTTTCCGAGCAATTGCGCCCGTTCTATCTGCAGCAAGGCTATCTGCGCGTAAAGCTGGGCCCACCCGAGGTGCGCTTGACCGGCAATCCCAATCAGAAACTGCCCGACCAAATCCCCGTTTTCGTCCCGGTGTCGTCAGGCGCCATTTATCACTGGAAAGGATCCGAATGGTCTGGAAACTCCGCCCTCTCCTCGATCACGCTTTCCAATGAAATCGGGTTAAAGCCCGGCGACATTGCGGATGGCATGCTAATCGAAGCAGGCTGGGACCGCACCCGTGAAGAATACGGACACAAGGGCTACCTCGACGTAAAGATTGATCCCGTCGCCTCCTACGATGACCAGGCGCATACCGTTTCCTATGCTGTCTCCGTGGCAGAAGGCCCGCAATACCAGTACAACACCATGGTTCTGACAGGCCTTTCGCTTGCAGCCGAGGGCCATGTTCGTCAAATGTGGCCAATCGCTCCGGGCGCCGTCTTTGACAAATCGCTTTTCGAGAAGTTCCTTACGAAGCTGCAATCCCATCCTGCAGAGATTTTTGGCGAACTGCCCGTACACTACGAAACCGTCGGCCACTGGCTGCGCACGGACTCCGAGAAACACGTGGTCGACGTGTTGCTCGATTTCAAATGAGTAGCCAAACGCCTTGGTTGCTTTCTAGGGAGCGGGACTTGTTTACCCCGTAAGCGTCACCCATCGTTTGGCCTGGCTTAGACAAAAAGCCGCAAGCGCTGGGTTATACTCTCAAAGCCGATGAATTCACTAGTGCGTATCCACACCCAGGACGAGACGCAGCTCTTTGCCGACGAAAAAGAGTCGCTGCTTCTGAAGCAACTGGCTGCATTCCCTTCGCTGATCATTGCGCTTTCCGGAGGCGCTGACTCCGCTTACCTCGCGTGGGCCGCACATCGCGCGATGGGTGAGCATGCCTTGTCGGTAACCGCGCTTTCGCCAAGTTATTCGGCACACGATCGCGCCGTGGTCGAGAAATTTGTCCGCCAGCTCGGTTTGCGCCACGAATACATTGAAACGCGCGAGATGGAAAATCCCAACTACCGCGCGAACGCAGCCGACCGCTGCTATTTCTGCAAAGATGAATTATTCGCCGCGTTGGATGTGATAGCGGCTGAGCGCGGCTTCGCCGCCGTAGCCTACGGCGTTAACGCCGATGACACCCTCGATTTTCGCCCCGGCCACCGCGCCGCATCGGAACATCGCGTCCTGACGCCTCTCCTCGGCGCCGGTCTGCACAAGGCGGAGATTCGTCAGCTCTCCCAGCGTGCCGGCCTGCCCACTTGGGACCGCCCCGCCTCCGCTTGTCTCGCCTCGCGCCTCCCCTACGGGACAGAAGTGACGCCGGAGAGGCTCGCGCTGGTCGAGCGTGGCGAAGCCGCACTGCGTGAACTTGGGTTCCGGCAATTTCGCGTCCGCCTGCACGAAAAGCTCGCGCGTATCGAAATTGCCCCGGAGGAAATGCCCCGCGCCATGTCGCCGCAGATGGCTGCCGCTATCTCCGCGCGTCTGAAAGCGGCAGGCTTTACGTATGTGGCCCTTGATCTCGAAGGTTATCGGCAAGGTTCGCTGAACGAGAGCCTGGCGCGCTAGGGCAGGCCCAGAAACGCCGGGCAACCGGAACATATATCCCCGTGATTGCGTATCTTCTGGTAGGGATTGTCAGAGTAAGCCCGCAATTGGCGCTGGAGGAAGAATGACGCGACACCACAAGCTGGCCTCATCTTTCGCCTTGCTGGCCATCGTCCTGGCCTTCGCCGGCTGCCAGATGGGGCCTTCGGTCTCCGGCAGCTTCGACCGTTCCTTGGATGTTTCGGGTCCCATCCGCCTTGAATTGAGCAATGTTGCCGGTGACGTGACCATTGTCGGCAGTGCCGACGGGAAAGTGCACGTGCACGGCGATGTGCGTGTTTCCGGATTTGGATTTGGTAGCCCGGAGAAGCGCCTCGACGACCTCGTTGCCAACCCCCCCGTCGAACTCAAGGGGGATACCCTCCGCATCGGGAAGGAAATGTCGCGCCAGCATAATGTCGCTATCACCTATTCCGTCGAAGTGCCGCGTGCTACGGAAGTCAATTCAACAAGCGTTTCTGGAGCCCAGTCCGTTCGCAACGTGCGCGGCCCCGTTCTGGCGGAATCGGTGTCTGGAGCGGTCCACGGCCAGGACATCGGGCGCGAGGTCAAACTCGCTTCCACCAGCGGAACCGTCACCGCCGAAAATTGCGGCGATGATGTGCGTGCCACCAGCATTTCCGGAACGGTTACCGTCACCAACGCCAAGGGTGACGTGCTGGCTCATTCCGTTTCAGGAAATGTTGAGGTCAGGAATCCAGGCGGGCGCGTCGATGCCAACACTTCCAGCGGGACAGTGGACGTGCGTGACGCGGGTGGCGACGTGAAGGCCCACGCCACGGCGGGCCGCGTGACCGTTCAGGGCAATCCGAGCGGAAACAGCTATTGGGATTTGAAAACCGTCTCTGGCACCGTGGATATCTCTGTGCCTTCCAACGCCAGCTTTCATCTTTCAGCAGGCGCCGTGACCGGACAAATTAGTGCACAAATTCCCATCATGATTGAAGAGCAGGGTAAGCACTCGCTGCGAGCGCACATGGGTGACGGCGGTGGCCGCGTGGAGATTCACACCGTTTCCGGCGCCATTGAACTGCAGGGCGCGCAATAACTGATCTTTCTGTCAGAGGAAGCCCATTGTCGCGGCCATCGCCAACCTCTGCAGGGGCGGGGCTTGCCCTGTCGTTTGCACCCCAATTTGGACGCGACTCGGCAATTTTCCCTCAAACAGACTAGAATTCTAGTTGATGAACAGCACGCGAAATCGCCCGGCACTGCCGCTCCTCTCTCTTCTGGTCCTGTACGTGTGCCACACCATCCAGCCAGCCCAGGCGCAGCAGAGCCAAAGTCAGGCGACCCCTGCGCTGAGTTCCAAGCCCGCCGCTCCCAAGCAGCCTCCCGCCGCAAAACCGTTATCTGAAACTGAAGAGTTGCAGCAAGCCATCGATCGCGCGGGCAATGACCGCGCCTCGCTCGTCCGCAACCTCGAAGATTTTCTCAAGGATTATCCCGAGTCGCGCCAGCGTCCCCAAATCTATCGCGCGATTGTCGAAGCCAGCTTGCAGTTACGGGATTCCCCTCGCGCCACCGAGTATGCCGAGCGCATCGTCGCCCTGACTCCGGAAGACATGTCCATGACCTTGCTCGCCATCCAGCTTCTCGAGCGCAATGGGGACGAAGCGGCCCTTCGCCGCGCGCTGAATTACTCAACACGGGTGCTGGACTTTATCGGCAACAGCTCCGCCGGCGAAAAATCTCCCAAAGTTTCGAAAGAGCAATGGGAACTCGAGCAGAAGCGCGACAAGGTCAATATCCTCGTGCTTCGCGGAAGGCTCGCCTTCAAGCTCCACGACAACGCCGCTGCCGAAAAAGACTTTCGCGCGAGCATGGCGTTATCCCCAAGCGCCGCCGCCGGTGAGAAACTCGGAGAAATCGCGGAATTGAACAAGGATTTGCCCGCCGCCATCCGGGAATATGCTAGAGCCTTCGCTTTAGTGGACACCTCAGCCTCCGCCACTGCCGCGAACCGCCGCGAAATTCGCCAAAAGCTTGGAAACGTCTGGCGCCTGGCCCACGGTTCCGACCAGGGCCTGGGCGATTACATCTTGCACTCCTACGACGAAGTCATCGCGTCATTGGAAGCTCCCAAACCGAAAAGAAACGCGGACGCGAAAGAGCCCTACGATTTCACGTTGCGCAAGGTTCCGGATGGCTCACCTTACGCACTCGCAGAACAAAAAGGAAAAATCCTCGTGGTGAATTTTTGGGCCACCTGGTGCGGCCCGTGCCGCGAGATGGAGCCCCATTTCGAGCGTGTCGCCGCCCAATTCCAGGGAATCGCGGATGTTATTTTCCTTTCCGCGGATTGCGACGAAGACGAATCTCTCGTGCTGCCCTATCTACAGGAAGAAAAACCGCGCACAACGGTAGTTTTTGCGGACGGGCTGGATTCGCTCCTCACCGTCAACTCCTTCCCCACCGTCGTCATTCTCGATCGCTCGGGGAAAATTGCCTACCGCGCGGAAGGATTCGACCCCGGCGATGCGGAGACGGAACTAAGCAACGCGGTCCGCCATGCGCTGGCGTCGCAAAAAGAACACGCGCGGAACTTCGCTCACGGCGCCAAATCGGCGTTGTAATTCCCTACGAATTCTTCGAAATCGTCAATCTCGTCCATATCCTTGCCCACAAAGCGGATCGTGTGCGAGTCCACGCGCTCGACCGATCGCAAGTAGCTAAGCAACTCCGCCGGGGTGTAATTCTTGAATGTAATTTCCAGCGTCACAGGAGTTTTGATCACGTATGGCTTGAAATCATGCAGCCGGCTCAACGCGGATTTCACGCCGAGATTGATTTTTTCGCAAGAAACCCCCGGGGTAAGGGTCTCCGCGGAGTGGAAACCAAGCGATTTTTTTGTCTCGACGCTCTCAATATCTCCTAATCGCGACTTGATCTCGGCCACGGCAACATCATCGCCGGAAACAAAAATCACGGGCACTCCCTTCGCCCCGGCATAAGCAGCGTTGTACTCCCCCTCGGTCACCGCATTGCCATTCAATGTCACCCGCGCGTAGTGCGCGCTGGAAAACGTGTGCGCCCGAACGCCCTTTGGATTCGTTGTCGAAGCGTGATAACCGATGAAAATCGCCGCGCTGAAGCTGGAATCCAGCCCAGCCATCATTCCGCCATGCCGCGGCCACGAGCGCACAATCCGCACGTTCTTTGGAAACTCCTCGATCAACAGATTCTCGCCGTTCCCATGCGAATCGCTCACCACAATCTCTCCGGCGCCCGCCTCATTCGCCGCCCGCACTGCCGCCATCGTTTCGTCGGTCATAAAACGCCGAAACCGCTCGTATTCAAAACCGCTCGGAATAAGCTGGTCTGCGGTGACAGTCCCGGCCACACCTTCCATGTCCACCGAAATGTACACCTTCAACTTCTTCGACGAGTCGCCGGCCGTTTGCGCCGCCGCTTTCCGCTGCGCCGCGAGCCCTAGCAGTAAGAAGGTCCCGGCAACCAAAGAACACGAAACACTCCGCAATCCGAATGGCTTCATGAACTGCCTCTCAGTCCTGTGCAGGAGAATACCGCCGCCGCGCGAAAGAGTTTACTGCTGTCCAGCGGCCCACGCCGCAGGAAATTCGAGCGCCACTTCACGTGCCGCAACAATCGTGTTCGCATGAATTCGAACCGTGTCTTCGACGCGCCGCGCGTATCCCCCGGCCAAAGCCGTCGCCACAGGAATCCCCCGCCGCCGCGCCTCTTCAAACACCAGCTTGTCCCGAGTCTGCAACCCGGTCTTCGTAAGCATCAGCCCGCCAAGCTGGTCCTCGCAAAACGGATCCGCTCCTCCCACGTAAAAAACGATTTGCGGTTGAAACTCATCCAGCGCCGACTGCACTGCCGGAATCAGCGTTCCCAGATATTCGTCATCCTCCGCCCGATCCGCCATCTCCAGATCCACATCCGAGGGCGGCTTGTACGCCGGATAGTTATTCTCCTGATGGATCGAAAGAGTGAAAACAGATTCATCCCCGGTGAAAATGGCAGCCGTTCCGTTCCCCTGATGCACGTCCGTATCCACGACCATGGCCCTTCGAATCGATCCGTCGGACTGCAGCCTTCGAATCGCCACCGCCACGTCATGGATCGCACAAAACCCCTCGCCATGCCCCGGATAGGCATGATGAAATCCGCCGCCCAAGTTGCATCCAAACCCATCCCGCAAAGCCGCCTGCCCCGCCAAAATCGATCCGCCCGCCGCCAGCCAGCACGCATTCACCGCCTCCCGCGAAAACGGAATCTCCAATTTCATAATCTCGCTGGCGGATAGCGTCCCGGTCTTCAGCTTCGACACCCACTCCGCCGTATGCACGCGCAGCATATCCTCATCCGCCGCGGGATCAGGCGTAAGAAAATCCTCGCTCGCGGCAATCCCCTCGCGCACCAGCGTCTCCGCAATCAAATGAAATTTCTGTGAAGGAAAAACGTGCTCGCCAAGATTTAAATCGTAGCCCTTGTGGTAGACCAGTTTAAAAGGAAGCATTTCCGTAGGGGCACGGCACGCGGTGCCCGTCTTCGCAGTTTTGCATGCTCTGGAGGCTAATTCTCGCGCTCCAAGATGAAATCCGGCAAGGTCAACAACGCCCGCGCATACTCCGAATCCCCGCGTCCCTCCAAACAGGCCTTGGCTCGCCGCGCATAGTCATGCGCCAAATTTCTCGCCCGCTCCAGCGCCCCAGAATCCTGCACCAAGGAAACAATCGTCTCCGCCCGCACCGAATGAAACTCCTTTTCCTCCAGTACCCGCGCCACCAAGCCACGCGCCTCGCGGTGCCCATTCTCCATCGCATAAATCAGGGGTAACGTGACCTTCCCCTCTTTCAAGTCGCTCAAGACCGGCTTCCCCAGCTGCTCCGTCGAAGCCGTAAAATCCAAGAGATCGTCCACCAGCTGAAACGCCAACCCCGCATACCGCCCGTAATCCGCCAGCGCCTCTTCCTCCGCGCCTTCGAGCCCGCCGAGGACCGCGCCCAATCTCGCGCACCCGCTGAACAAACACGCCGTCTTGTAAGTCGCAAGTCGCAGCGCATCTTCTTCCGTCACGTCGATGCGCCCAATCTTTGCCAGCTGGATCAACTCGCCTTCGACCATCTTCTGCGTCAGGTCGATCAAAACATCGAGAATGCGAAAATTTCTCTCCTCCAGCGCCATCTGGAACGACTGCATGTACAACCAATCCCCAGCGAGAACACTGCGATGATTGCCCCACCGCGAATTCGCCGAAGGCCGCCCCCGCCGCGTATCCGCGCTATCAATCACATCGTCATGAATCAAGGTCGCGCTATGCAACAGCTCCACCACCGCCGCCAGGCGAATCGCCCCCGCACTGCGCCGGCCAGTTGACGCATTGCAGAGCAGGAGCAGAGCCGGCCGAAGCCGCTTCCCTCCGCCGCCCAACAGATAGCTCGTAATTTCTGAAACCGGTTCGAATGCGCCAGCGCTCTGTCGCGCGAGCTCTTCCTCCACCAAAACCAGATCGTCTCGCACGAGATCGAAAATCTCTTTGGCAGTAAGCAGCGCGATAGCCTTCCTCCCGGAACCAGGAATCATCTTTGGGACTCCGCAGCCGCGCTCATCGACGGCTGGGCAAGGTGGAAAAATCGCCGGAAATTCCCTGCTGTCCTGGCGGCGAATTCTTCCGCGGCTAAGTCTCTCACACTAGCGAGTGTACGCGCCACTTCCGCCACGTACGCCGGTTCATTCCTCTTTCCCCGGTAGGGCTGGGGTGCAAGGTACGGAGAGTCCGTCTCAATCAAAATATTCTCCAGCGGCAAAGCTTTCGCAACGTCCCGCAAATTCTGCGTCTTCGGATAGGTCGAATTCCCCGCAAACGAAACCAGGAATCCCATTTCGATGCCGCGCCGCGCGTCTTCCAGAGTGCTGGTAAAGCAATGCAAAATCCCGCCCAACCCGGTCGGCCGCCACGCCTCTCCGATCACTCGCAAACAATCCGCCCAAGCGTCCCGGCAATGAATAATAATCGGCAACTTCGCCGCCGCCGCCAACTCCATCTGCTCCCGAAACACGCGTTCCTGGACATCGCGCGGCGAATGATCATAAAAATAATCCAACCCAATCTCGCCCCAGGCAATCACCTTGGGATGTTTCGCCAGCCGCGCCAATTCATCCAAATGCGCCTGCGTCACATCCTTAGCCTCATGCGGATGGATCCCCACTGTGGTGTAGATCCACTCGTGGGCCTCGGCAAAAGGCACCGCAGCATCCAATTTGTGCGCCCCCGGTCCAGTCCCAATCGCCAGCAAGGTGGTTACACCGGAAGCCCGCGCCCGAGCGAACATCTCCTCCCGATCCTCCGCGAATCGCGCGTCATCGATGTGCGCATGCGAATCAATCAATTCCATCTTGTAGGCGAGGCGATTCCTCGCGCCCTCTTCTCTGCACCAGAAAACCCAGCCCGTTGGGTCTCTCTTCCTGTACTTCCCCTAACCCATTTACTTCCTCTATTTCAATCTCGCACCAATCTCCACATCCTCATCCGGAAATCCCGCCAACACCGGCCTGCCTTCCGGCCCGACCGACGCCGCCACAATCATCCCGTTCGACTCCACTCCTCGCAACTTCCGCGGCGCCAGATTCACGACCACCGCCACCTTCCGCCCAATCAATTTCTCCGGTTCATAAAACTGCGCAATCCCCGCGCAAATCTGCCGGATCTCCGTCCCAATATCCACGGTCAGCTTCAACAATTTGTCCGCGCCCACAATGCGCTCGGCTGTCTTGATCTGCCCCACGCGCATCTCGACTTTCGCAAAATCCTCGATACCGATTTTCTCCGCAGGCGCAGGAGCAGCAGGAGCCGCCGCTGCTCCTGCCGCAGCGGGCGCTGCCGCAGGCGTCGTGGCCGCAACTGGTGAAGGTGCGTTCTGTGCTTCTTTTTCCATGGCTTCCATCCTCTCAATCGCATCTGCTTTTTCAATCCGCGGAAACAGCGCCTGTGACTTGCCAAGCGCCGCACCCGGCGCGAGTTGTCCCCACGCCAATCCATCCAAATCCACCGCTCCGAGCGCGCCCGTCTCTCCAAGCAACGCCCAGACCTTCGCCGTACTCTCCGGCAAAACCGGGTGCGTCAGCACCGTAACCACACGCAACACTTGCGCGGTCGTCCACAAGATCGTCCCGCGCCGTTTCTGGTCAGCCTCGCTCTCGCCGAGCGACCACGGATGACCGCTCGTCAAGTATTTATCGGTTGCCGCAATCAAAGCCCAAATCGCTTCTAGCGCCCGCGAAAATCCAAGCGCCTCGTACTCCTCGAGCACGTCACCAATCGTCGCTTGCGCGATTTTTGCCAACTCATCGTCTTGCGCGAGCTTCTCCGAAGCCTTCGGGATCCTACCGCCGCAATTCTTCTCAATCATCGCGGCAGTTCGGCTGGCCAGATTCCCCAGCCCATTCGCCAAGTCGCTGTTGTACCTCTGCACCAACGCGTCATAACTGAAATTCCCATCCTGTCCAAACACCGTCTCGCGCAGCAAATAATACCGGAGCGCATCCATCCCCAAAACGCGCACAATCGGCCGCGGCCGCACTACATTCCCCAGCGACTTGCTCATCTTCGCGCTGTCCATCAACAACCACCCATGCGCCCAGATCTGTTTTGGAATCGGCAACCCCGCCGCCATCAAAAACGCCGGCCAATACACAGCGTGAAACCGAATAATCTCCTTGCCTACCAAATGCAAATCCGCCGGCCAATATCCAACCTTTTCGTATTGCGGCCCGCCCACCGCGCTCAAGTACGCCGTCAACGCGTCAAACCACACATAAAAAACATGCGGTTCCTCGCCCGGCACCGGAATCCCCCAGCGAACCGTCGTCCGGGTAATGCTCAAATCCCGCAGCTCGCCCTCCACAAAACTCAAAACCTCATTCCGCCGCGCCTCCGGCTGAATAAAGTCGGGATTCTTCGCGTAAAAATCGAGCAGCGGCTTCTGAAACGCGGACAGTTTGAAAAAGTAATTTGGCTCTGTGACCGTCTCCGTAGGCCGCCCGCAATCCGGACAATTCTCCCCCGGCTTCACGTCCACATACGCATTGTCGTAAATACAGTACTGCCCCGTGTAATGCCCCGGATAAACGTATCCATTCTCCCGGCACAATTTAAAAAGCCACTGCACCGTATGCGCATGCTTCAAATCCGTTGTGCGAATAAACTCGTCGCCCTGCACCCCCAACTCATCCCAAAGCGCCTTCCACTGCGCCGCCATCTTCGCCACAAATTCAGACTCGGCGATCCCGGCTTGCTTTGCAGAGCGCTCCACGTTGATGCCGTGCTCGTCTGTACCGGTCGTCAACACCACGTCATACCCGCGCATCCGCTTGTACCGCCGAATGGTGTCGCACACGATCGTCGAATAGGTGTGCCCGATGTGCGGCAATCCGTTCGTGTAATAGATCGGCGTAGTCAGATAATACTTCTGTTTCCCCGCAGCCATCTTTCTCCGTTCCATTCTTCTTTGTGCTCCCTGTGTCCCTAGAGAGCTTCGTGTAAATGTTTTGTCCTAGTGTTTTCCTTCGTAACTCCGCAAAGCCTCCGCAATCACCCGCTGCAAAGGCACATTTTTCTCGACCGCCAACTTGCGGCAATCCTCAAACTCCGGCGCCAAATGCAAAATCCGCCCATTCACCCGCGAAACCTTAATCCGCACTTCTCCAAACTCCGTCCCGACACACACCCACTCCCGGGGCAAAACTCGCCGCTGCGCCCGATAGGTCCTAACACCGAAAGTCGTTGTCTCCGCAAAAATCAGCGACATGAGTGCGTTCGTATCCACCGGCTTGCACAAAACCGTCAACAGAGTCCCGGGCCGATTCTTCTTCATCTGCACGGGGGTCGTATAAACATCCAACGCCCCCACTCCCAGCGCCTTCTCCAAAAAATAGCCATAGATCTGCGGATTCATATCATCGAGATTCGCCTCGATCACAGCGATCTCCTCATCAAACCCGACGACGCTCTTCTCGGTAGCCTCGCCAATCATGATCCGCACAACATTCGGCTGCCCTTCCAGATCCGCCGTGCCGGCCCCGTACCCGATTGCCGATACCGTCATTCCCGGCTGCGGCCCGAACGCTTCACAAAGGGTCGCCACAATCGCCGCCCCGGTAGGCGTCACGAGTTCTTTCTGAACGCCATTAGAATAAGTCGGCCGCCCTTGCAACAAATTCGCGGTCGCCGGCGCAGGCACGGGCAATATCCCGTGCGCCATCTTGGCCGTCCCGCCCCCCACATTTAGAGCCGAACAAGCAAACCTCTCAATTCCCAAAGCCTCAAAGCCAACGCAAGCCCCCACAATATCCACAATTGCATCCACCGCCCCAACCTCGTGGAAATGGATCTTTTCAAGTGGCACATCGTGAACGCGGGCCTCCGCCTCCCCCAACTTCCGAAAAATCGCCCCCGCCCGATTCCGCACCCGCGGCGCCAGCTGAGACTTCTCCAGAATCTCCAGAATCGCACTGAGCGAACGGTGCTTCGATTGATCCTCCGTCACCACCTGCACATAGGTCGCCGCCATGCCATTCTTCCAGACCTTCTCCGCCGTCAAATCCCATCCCGCCACCTCTAGCCCTTGCAACTCTCCGCGCAAATGCTCCGCCGCGCAGCCCGCATCCACCAGCGCACCCAGCGTCATGTTCCCGCTAATCCCGCTAAAACAATCAAAATAAGCAAGTTTCATAGAATGCAGCCGCCCGAGGAACGCCTGTTGGACAAACTCCCGTCGGAGTCTCTCGATACTATCGACGCAACTCATGAGTGTCAACGAAAGCGACCCGCTTTCCCTGGTCTCAGGAGAATCTTGCGGGTCGAAATTCCTCGGACGCGCTAATTGCGTCCGCTCTGGTCGTTAGCCTGAGAGTGCGCCCACGCCACTCTCAACTCTTGCGCCAGCTAACCTGGGGCACCGGAACATCTCGATTCCTTCCCCCGATTTCTTCCGTAATTCCTCCCTTGCCGATCTTCACGGCCTCCCGCCAACCTCATCAAAACACGCCACTTTAACCCTGCCATTTGGGACTCTCAAGGGAACCTGCGTGGAAATTCTTCCTTTGCCACTCTTCAGAAAAGCCAGGGGGGATAGCAGAGATAGCCCATTCGCTGCCCGCTCCTGTTACTTTTTGACCCCGCTCTGTCCTGCCCTTATACTTGCCTCTTCTTATCCTGAGGACTTGTGTACCTGACACTCCAAAATCGTCTCCGCGAGGCACTCGCGCGCCATATCCAGGAACACTATGCCGTCACTCTCGACATAGTGCTTGATCGCCCGCCCAAAATCGAAATGGGCGAAGCCGCCTCTCCTGTCTGCTTCGAGCTAGCCAAACGCCTCAAAAAAGCCCCCCGCGTTCTCGCGCAAGAGATCGCGAATGGTCTGGGCAAGATCGACGGCATTGCGCGCGTGGAAGTGGCAGGTGCCGGCTATCTAAACGCATATTTCGATCGCGCAGCTTTCTGGGCCTCTGTCTCCTCACCCGGCACTCGTTACTCACCCCTTCCCTCACAAAAAATATCCGGGAAAGTCATCGTCGAACACACCAGCATCAATCCCAACAAAGCCGCCCACATCGGCCACGTGCGGAACGCGGTGTTAGGCGACACCATGGCGCGAGTGCTACGCCACGCAGGCCACGCCGTGCAAGTGCAAAACTACATTGACAACACCGGCGTGCAAGTCGCCGACGTCGTCATCGGCTTCCTCGACATGGAACGCCTTAGCCCCGTCAGCGTAAAGATGGCGGCCATGGAGCCGCGCTTCGATTACTACTGCTGGGATCTCTACGCGAAAGCTACGCACTTTTTTGAAGAAGACAAAGCCCGCGCCGCGGAACTGCGTGGACGAACTCTAAAAGCCATCGAGGAGGATCGCGGCGAAGAAGTCGAGGTCGCGCAAGTCGTCGCCGACGCCATCGTCAGCCTGCACCTGAAAACGATGGCGCGCCTTGGCATTGCGTATGACCTGCTAGCGCGCGAAAGCGAAATTCTCCACCTGAAATTCTGGGACGCAGCCTTCGAGAAACTTAAATCAGCAGGCGTGATTCAACTCGCTTCGACTGGAAAAATGGCCGGCTGCTGGATCATGCCATGGAAAGAAGAAACGACAAGCGCAGAGGCCGCTTCGAACGACGAAGAAAATATTCAAGACAAAATCATCGTCCGCTCCAACGGTACGGTAACGTACGTCGGCAAAGACATCGCCTATCAGCTCTGGAAATTCGGTCTGCTCGGAAAAGATTTCAACTACCGCAAATGGCCTACTCCGCCGGAAGGCGAGACCGTCTGGGCCACAACTACTTCCCAAAACGATCCGGCCGCTCCTCGTTTCGGCGAGCCGGCGACCATCGTCTTCAATGTCATTGACACTCGGCAGTCGTATTTACAAGACGTTGTCGCCGAAGGCTTGCGCCGGCTAGGTCACGCGCAAGCCGCCGAAAATTCCATTCACTTGTCGTACGAAATCGTCGCCCTTACGCCGCGCTGTGCCGCCGAAATGGGCTACGAACTCACGCCCGAAGAAGCGAGGAAACCGTACGTCGAAGTCAGCGGCCGCAAAGGCTTCGGCGTCAAAGCTGACGATCTTCTCGACAAACTCGAAGCCGCCACGCTCGCCGAAGTGCATGAACGCCACGCGGACATGGGCGACAGCTTCCAGAAGCGCACCGCTCACTCCATCGCCGTAGGCGCGCTGCGTTTTTTCCTGCTGAAATTTACGCGCAACGCCATCATCGCCTTCGACTTCAAAGACGCCCTCAGCTTTGAAGGCGAAACGGGCCCCTATTGCCAGTACGCGGTCGTGCGCATTCGCGGCATCCGCCGCAAAGGCGTGGAAGGCGGCGCGACGAACGTCGCCGTGACGCAGGAAACGGTTGCGACACTCTTCAGCGGTCCCGATGGAAACGGCCTCTGGGAATTGTTGCTCAGTGCTGGATCGCTGGACCTTGCCGTAAATGCTGCCATCGGCGCGCAAGAACCTGCCTTCGTCGCCAAGTACGCGTTCCAACTAGCGCAAACTTTCAATAATTTTTATCACAAACACCACATCCTGAACGAACCAGACGAACAGAAGCGCGCTTTCCTCCTGCGCATGACGGAGCTGGTCGAAGCGCGGTTGGTAGAAACACTGTCTCTGCTGGGAATCGAAGCGCCTGAGAAAATGTAGAGGGACGGCACGTGGAGCCCCTCTTGTAGCGGCCCACTATGCCGCGCCGCTACAAAGGAAACCGGCACGCACAGGAAAATCAGTAGGACAGCGCGAGTTCAACGAGAGTGCGAAGGGCCACGCCGGTAGGGCCTTTTGCGAGCCATGGTTTGGCGTCGTCGTTCCAGGCGGTCCCGGCGATGTCGAGATGGACCCAAGGGGTGTCACCTGCAAATTCGCGGATGAACCATGCGCCAGTGATCGAGCCCCCGCCTTTGCCGCTGCCGATATTTTGAATATCGGCGACGGTGCCTTTGATGTATTCGCGATATTCGTCGTCCATGGGCATTTGCCACATTTTTTCGCCGGCGGCTTTTGCAGAGGCGAGGACTTTGTCGGTCCAAGATTGATCGGCGCCACCGAATACGCCGACGTTGATGCTGGCTAGGGCAACGACGATGGCCCCGGTCAGAGTCGCCGCGTCGACGAGATGCGTAGCGCCGAGCTGCTTTGCGTAGTGAACGGCGTCAGCGAGAATCAGGCGGCCCTCGGCGTCCGTGTTCAAGACTTCGATGGTTTTGCCGGACATGGCCGTCTGAATGTCGCCCGGCTTTTGGGCGGTGCCGCCGGGCATGTTCTCTGTGGCGGGTACGACGCAGATGACTTTGACGTTTGGCTTAAGGGCGGCCAAAGCGCGCATGGCGCCGAGCATGGTGGCGCCGCCGGCCATGTCGTACTTCATTTTTTCCATGCCGTCGGCTGGCTTGATCGAGATGCCGCCGGTATCGAAGGTGACGGCCTTCCCGATTAGACCGAGGACCGGTGTACCGGGCTTGGCGTTTGCGGGCGTGTAGGTGACGACGATAACGCGGGGTGGTTCCGGGCCGCCTTGCGAAACGCTGAGCAGGGCGCCCATCTTGAGATCCGTGATTTTCTTCTCGTCGAGAATTTCCACCGTGAGGCCAGCTTGACGGGCCATGGCTTCCGCTTTTTGGGCCAGAATCCTTGGCGTGAGTTTATTGGAAGGCTCGTTGATGAGGTCGCGCGCAAAATTTTGCGATTCACCAATGACCGTGCCGCGCGCGAGTCCCTTTTCCGCGGCGGCGCGTTCGGCGGCGGAATAACCCGCGAGCTGCACGCTGTCGATTGACTTGTCGTTCTTCTTCTCGGTCTTGTACTTGTCGGATTCAAAATCCGCGGCGAGGAGCCCTTCGGCGATAGCCTGCGCCGAATCTTCGGTGGCGTTGCCCTCGCGAACCGCAAAAACAAATTTGTGCACGCCTCGCGATTTCAGATAGCGAAGGGCGGCGCCTGAGATTTTTCGCAGCGCAGCGGAATCAAATTTCTCGCGCTTCCCCGCCCCCACCAGCAAGAGACGCGCAGCCTTGAGCCAGGCGGGCGCGTGAATCAGCGTCATTTCGAGCACCTTGCCCGTGACTTCCCCGCTCTTGGCAAGGTTGCGCAAAAGGCTATTCGCCGCCGGATCGATCTCCGCGATGCGGCCTTGAATGGGATCGCTCTCTTCGAAAACATAGGAAACCAGAGCTTCGGTTTCCAGCGCTGCAAATGGCTTTGCTTCCACTGTAATTTGCATGATTCTTCAACGCCTCCGGTTGTTGTACATAGCTTTTTCGGTTTCTCTGCGGGCTTCCTTATCGCGCTCGTCCTGGCGGCGGTCCCACGACTTCTTTCCTTGCGCCAACGCGATTTCGACCTTGGCCAAACCCTTTCGAAAGTAGATGCGCAGAGGGATGACGGTCAAGCCCTTGGATTCGGTGCGCCCGGCGAGCTTATGAATTTCGTTCTTGCGGAGAAGCAGTTTGCGAGAGCCAAGGGGTTCGTGGTTCCAGGGCCCTCCGGGCAAGTACTGTGCAATGTGTGCGTTAACGAGCCAGGCGCCACTGGGCTTAAAATCGATATAGGCGTCACGAATGTTCGCTTTTCCTTCGCGCAAGGCTTTCACTTCCGTGCCGTGGAGAACCAGACCTGCCTCATAACGATCCAGCAGATGGTAATTATAGGAAGCCGCGCGGTTCTGAGCCACGATTTGCTCGCCGGTTTTGCTGTCTTTCTCGGGTTTTTTCGCTGGCTTGGGCACAATCTTCCATCATAACTGGAGTGTTAAAACTTGGCTACACGCATCAAAAAAAACATATTATCGGATGTAGGACAGCCAACCTTCCGCGTATTGCCCGTGCTCTAAAGCGAGTGATAGACTGCAATGGCTTCGTGTCGAGGCACCGGAGAGTCCATGCGACGTTGTGGCAGCGTTCTTTTATGTGTCGGGATGGGTCTGTTCGCCGTGGGCTGCCCGAAGGGCCAGACAGATTATAGCAAAGGGCGGAAGGCAGAGACACTCGAGGATTACGACGCCGCTTTGGAGTTTTATCAGAAAGCCCTGAAGACCGACCCCAACAATGCAGGCTACAAAATCCGGCTCAACCAAGCGAGGTTTGAGGCCGGAGAGATGCATGTAAAGCAGGGGCTGAAGCAGAGGGAAAACGGGGATCTGCAAGGCGCGGCGGCACAGTTCCAGCGGGCCCAGATGGATGATCCATCCAGCGCGATTGCAGCTCAGGAACTGAAGAAAACGCTGGCGATGATCGTGGAGCAATCGCACGCGGGAGATAACGCCAAGCCAGCCTCGGACGACGAATTGGGAAAATACATGGCGGAGCCGCCGGAACTCAAGCCGCTCTCCAATGTGGCCATCACGTATAAGGCGTCCGCCGACGCAAGGGTTGTCTTCGACACCATCGGGAAGCTGGCGGGATTAACAGTGATCTATGACCCCGATTTCCCTGCCCGGCGAATCACCGTGGATTTGAATAATTTGACCTTAGAGCAGGCCCTGGAGGTGGTGTGCCTGGAGAGCAAAGCGTTCACAAAAGCAGTCACAGAAAACATCATCATGGTGATTCCCGACCAGGCGGCCAAGCGGAAAGACTACGAAGAAGAGGTGTTGAAGACGTTTTATCTGTCGAACACGGTGACGCCGCAGGATTTGACGGAAATCCTCACGGGGTTGCGGTCGTTGTTTGATTTGCATCGCGTCCAGCAGCTGAACTCTCAAAACGCGATTATTATCCGGGCGACTCCGGACGTGCTGAAACTCGTCGGCAAAGTGCTCGATGACGTGGATAAGGCGAAATCAGAAGTGGTGGTTCAGGTGGAAGTGCTGGAGGCGCGCACAGATCGTCTGCGCACTCTGGGAATCCAGCCGGGTCAAACCGCTTCGATTGCCATAAATCCGAATGCGACAACGACGACCGGGAGCACGACGACCACAACGACCACGAACAACACCACTCTGAACACACTTGCCCATCTCAACAGCAACGACTACACCGTGACTCTTCCGAACTTTACAGCCAACGCCGTACTGACGGACACGTTCACCAAGATTATTCAGAACCCGGAGCTTCGTTCCGTGGACGGGCAGCAGGCAAAACTCAAAATTGGCGACCGCATCCCGATCGCGACAGGAAGCTTTCAGGCTGGTGTAGGCGTGGGCGCGGTGGGCACGGCAGGTCTCGTGAACCCGCTGGTCAACACGCAGTTTCAATATCAGGATGTTGGCGTGAATATAGACATGACCCCGCGGGTCCATCCGAATCACGACGTCAGCCTGAAGATTAAGATTGAAGTATCTTCGGTCACAGGCACATCCACGATTGGCGGAATCAGCCAGCCAATTATCAGCCAGCGTGTCGTAGAGCACGACATTCGATTGGGAGACGGCCAGGCCTATATTCTGGGTGGCCTCATCGAAAGGACAGACACAAAGACATTGAACGGATGGCCCGGGTTGGCAAAGATTCCGGTCATACGTTATCTATTCTCGAGCGACAACGTGGAGCACGAGGAAGATGAAGTTTTGATCATGCTGATTCCGCATATCGTGAGGCTGCCGGACTGGACGCGCGAGAATCTGCGCGGAATCTACTCGGGTCCTGATCAGAATCCTCAGGTCAAGCGCGACAGTGAAATCCGCACGCCAGCTACGGAACCCGCAAAATCACTTGCGCAAGCTTCGGCCGGTGCAACGCCCGGAGCAGCGGTGACCGCCCCTGGAGCAGTAGGGCCGGGCGGTGTCCCCAATGGGCCGTCTGTGAATCCTCCGCAAGGTCAACCTGGCAAGTTGCGGTTTGACCCGTCGGCACTCACTGTGAAAGTGGGAGAGACGAAAATGGTTGCGGTAGTTGTGGAGAATGTGAGCGACCTGTTCTCCATACCGATGTTGCTGCAGTACAACCCGGCGCTCATCAGCATCGAGGATGTGCAGCATGCGGTAAGTGAAGGACAGCACGGAGGATTCCTCTCAGGCGGTACGCAGGAGATTGCTATCGTAAAGAGCGTCAATGCGGAAAAGGGCCAAGCCATAATTTCCGCGACGCGTCAGCCGAATACCCAGGGTGTGAGTGGAAGCGGCACCCTGGTCGGTATTGTGATCAAGGGCATCGCGCCGGGCTCGTCGAATCTCACCATCATGCAACAGAACGCCAAGGATTCGCAGCAGAGGCCCATTCCATTGGTCACGAATGAAGCCACGGTGCAAGTTCAGCCTTAATTCAAGTTAGAGGAAATAAATGATGTTGCGTCGCGAGTTTCGTTCCCTCAGCAGTTCCCGGCAAGGGCGCCTCTCTCTAAATGCGGGAATGACGCTGCTGGAATTGATTATTGCCTGCGCGATTCTGATGATCTTGTCTTCCATGGCGCTGCCGGTTTTTCGTTATACGGTGATCCGCCAAAAGGAGTCGGAACTGCGCTACGACCTGCGGTCGATGAAGGACGCGATCGACCGCTATAGGGATCTTGCCGATCAACACAAATTCCGGACAGAAGTCGGGAGCGAGAATTATCCACCTGATTTGGATACGCTGGTGAAAGGTGTGCAGCTTGGGGCGGGGGACGATAAGAGACTCCGGTTTCTGAGGAAGGTTCCCGTGGACCCGATGACAGGACGTGCGGACTGGGGATTGCGCTCGATCAGCGACGATCCGGATTCGACGAGCTGGGGCGGGAAAAATGTTTTCGATGTGTACTCGAAGTCGTCGGGGACGGCGCTCGATGGGACAAAGTATAGCGACTGGTAATTGGGTCGGGGTGCTGAGATGGACAAAATCATGGGAAGATTCATGGAAAACGGAGCTGCGCGGCGGAAACGCGCGAAGCGGCTTTCCAACGTTGGGTTTACGCTGATCGAATTGATGATCGTCATTGCGATCATCCTTATCCTGTTGGGGTTAGCCGCTGGACGATACGACATGACCATCCAGCGATCACGAGAAGCGGTGCTGAAACATGATTTGCAGGTTTTGCGCGAAGCGATTGACAATTTCACGCTGGACAAGCAGGCCGCGCCGCAATCACTCGAAGACCTCCACCAGGCAGGATATCTGCGGGAAGTCCCCGTGGATCCGATGACTCAGGCCACTGACTGGGACCCGGCATTCGACAATGTGGTACTGAGCCCGGATCAAGTGATTACGGGGATGGTTGACGTGCATTCGCACTCAGCGCTTACATCGCGGTTCGATGGAACGGCGTACAATACCTGGTAGAAGCCTGACAGGATTTTTCTGCGGTTCGCTCCTCCTTCCATGATCCTCGGCAGCGATTCATCCTCACGCAACTGAAGAAGCGCGAGTTGCGGAAGATCGAGAAGACATGAGTAGAAGACGATGCCGTCCCCCAACTCGACGGCGGCCCACCGCCGTCTGAAATGCCTTAGAGATTCCGGAAAAGGCGTGTCAGAGTACTCTTGCAATGCCCATTCTCGTTACAAGCGCGTCGGGTACCAATGGGAATGGATTTGGCGCGCTGCTCGCCTTTGAATTGGACGGAAGATTCCGCGGAACGTTTATTGAGGATGATCGCATTGCCGATCCGCGTGGCCTTGCCGTCGATACAGAGGAAAATTTGCTGTTTCTAAACAGCGGGACTGATCGCGTATTAGCGATCTCCTCGGATGGGACCGTTGTTCGGGATACTGGCCGGATCGAAGGTCTGAATCCCGGCGGTGGCAATTTCGGCCCGGATGGCCGGTATTTCGTCGGCTTGCGCAGCGCACGCACAATCATCGCCTTGTCGACCAGTCTTGATGCTGCTGTAGAGCATGTGTTGCCACTGCAGGTCGTACCTTTTCCTCGAGGATTTGCCTTCGGTCACGATGGCCAGCTGTTCCTCGCCTCGGGAATTGGGCCGAATGGCCAAGGTGATAACGCCATACTGGCCTTCACTTTAGGCGCACCTCTGCAACCGTCTCGACTGGTCACGGATCCCGAACTGAGTCCGCTCGATCTCGCTATCGCGCCCAACGGCAATGTCGTTGTCTCTAGCGAGCGTCCATTCGGCGCGTTAGACGCTTTAGCGAGCGTTCGGGAATACGATACGAAGGATGGGCACCTCGTCCGAGTGTTCTCTCCAAATGGGAAGGCTGAGTTCCGTAAACCGCGCGGCTTGCGCTTTGCTCCCAATGGACTCCTCTACTGCGTCGCCCTTGACGAGGTTGTTGGCTTCGACTTCGCGAGTGGCGAATGCCTCGGGGCTATCGCCCGATTGCCACGATTAAACGGACAAGCCTTGGTGTTTTTTCCATACTGAGCCGACTGCGAGGCCATAATTTAGTCGAGCTTTCATGACTCGTTGGCCGTCCAAGGAACTAACAATCGCCCGCCGAGGGACTTCCCGTGGTTGACGATTCCACGCTCTGGACGGTCGTTGCGGGAGGTATTTATTTTGTCCCTAACGAAACTCACCCTTCTGTCCAGCACTATGAATTCGGCACCCGGAGAATCCGCGAAATCTTCAAAGTAGAAAGAGAGTTCGGCGAGGCCTCTCGATATCACCTGACGGCAGATACTTCGTGTATTCCCTAAATGAGCGTAAGGACCGCGACATCATGCCGGTCGATCACTTCCAATAAAGAGCCCGTAACCGCCATTCTCGCTCCCCTGGCCATTCCTCGATCCTCGAAAAGTGCGGAGGGAGCAAGTCATCGGCGCTTTCCATAAATTGCGAGTGAATTACGGCCAACCGGAAGTAATGCGTTGGTCGCTCGGAATTTTGGGGCACTAAACGGGCACCTGGAAAGCGCAGAACAGCAGAACAACGCTAGTCGCGCAATATCAACGCGAAACGTGGAGGAGCCGAATAGCTCGTCGGGCAAGGATAACGACAGCCTTGCAGACAGGCTTTTGCTGAAAAATCTAAGTTGTGTGTTATGATGGTTCTGCGGGGTGGAGCAGCCTGGTAGCTCGTCGGGCTCATAACCCGAAGGTCGTCAGTTCAAATCTGACCCCCGCAACCATGGGCGTTTATGAGGAAAATCCTCTAAGCGCCCTTCTTATTTACAGTTACGAGTTGAGCCGTAACACTTGCCAACCTCAGTTCGCAGCCGCCGACTTGTTCCCGTTCCCGAGTTGGGAACAGATTGGGAACAGATCACCATAGATCGCCCGTTCTACGGCTTGTGCTGCCTCGCGTTCTGATTCCATGGAAACGTGCGTGTAAACATTCGCCGTCATGTTGATCGTGGAATGTCCCAAGAGATTCTGCGCAAGCTTTAGGTTTCCCGTCTGGGCATTGATGAAGCTTGCCACCGAATGCCTGAACGCGTGAAAACCGGATGCACCTGACGGACGTGGGATACCAAGTCTGTCGAGAACCGGATACAGCACGTCTTTCCGAAGCACGTCCGGGTCAAACGGGAAGCCATCTTTCTTGCAAAAGACGAAGTCGTTGGGTTTCTTCCGTTCTGCAGCCTCGCGATGCCTTTTCAATGCCGAAACAAGTAAAGCACCAAGGTTAATCGTCCGAATGCTGCCCTTTGTCTTCGGCGCTATCAATTGCCCGCGCCAAAGACTCTGCTCTATCTGCATTTGTTCTTTCCCGAGATCAACATATTTCCATTGTAGGCCGAGAATTTCCCCTGCCCGGACGCCGGTAAGAGCAAGCACCTGGAAGAACACGCCATAACGTTCCGGCGCATTTTCCAAGATTTGCTTCACTTGGTTCGGCGACCAAACAGGTTTCTCGACACGTTCAACAGTTGGCTTGTGGCGTTCGCGAATCGGAGACTTCTCAACTAGGTCGTTATCCATGGCCAGTGAGAAAATTCCCTGAAGCAACACAAGCAAATTCCGAGCAGTCTTTGAAGACAGACCGGACTTTAACTTGGTTTGCACGAAATTCTCGATCTGAAGTGGAATAACGTCTCGCAGCGGAGAGTCCCCGAATGCAGGAAGGATGTGCAGCTTCAATGCGGATTCGTAAGTCGCGCGTGTTGAAAGCTTCACTCTCTGGCGGTCCAGGTAAGGTCTCCAGTAATTCTCCACGAATCCTCGGATCGTCAAGGCACTGACTTCCGGGCGTACCGTTGAAGCTGACTGGATACGTTGCTCCAAGACCGCGCGAGCTGCCTTACGTCCAGACAGCCCGTAGAGTGTCTCCCTCCTGTGTTGCCATTTGCCACTCTGTGTTCGCACCCGGTAGCGAATCTTGAAAGCAATCCCCTGCCGGGTCTGGATTGGTTCTGAAATGTAGCCCTGCTGATACGATTGACGAGTCACTGTTTATTCTCCTTTCGCTTTTGTGACCCGTCTTTGCTCCTCATTTGGATATAGAGCATGCCTCCGTTACGGAAGATCGAGGCGACCGATTCCCCCAGAGCGCGAGCTTTTCTTGAAAAGAATTCTGTCTCGCGGGGCGAAAGCCTGAGAGGAAACAGCTTGCTGCGCTTGTGATCTTCCGATTTTCGAGGCCGTCCCATATCCACCGTAAATGTATATACATCTACGCAGCGAGTCAAACAGATCAGAAGACACCCGCCGGTCGACTGCAACACTTCGGAGGCATGGATCATTTCTCTAAACTCTCTAAACGCTCTAAACGCTCCAACACCTTCGACCAGGAGAATCGCAGGTATTTCCCAAGGTGATAGGCTCCCAGCGCGTCTGCGTGGCTGTAAACCCAATTGCAGCTAACACACAAGCGAACGGCTACTTCCTTAACTGTGAGAAAGTGGCACGCGTCCCGCTCTTTAGAAACGGCTTCAGCCCTCCGATCGGTGAGCGGCAAATCAAAGACTTCAGTCGCGCGTTGCCGGGGCGGAGATGCTTCGGCTCCCTCCGGCGACGATTCAATTCCCCTCACCAATTCTGACGACGAGCTCACTGCGAGGCGCAGGCCATGCACTCTTGGCGAGTCTGGGTTCCTACGCGGGTCGGATTGGACATTGCGGACTTTCATCAGATCCCATGGAAAATGGGATTGACATCATAGCCGGTCGCATGTATTCTGTCAATATGTTTCGATACACTTTGTCGGAATGTATTTGCCACCGAGAAAGCGAGTCTCCTATTGCCTGACAAGCCTGAACAACCCGAGGGAAAGCCCCCGGACAAATCGGACAAAGCAAAGCAGCAACAGACTCTTTCCGTCCGAATCAGCGAAGCGCTACGCCAGCGCCTGGACAGAGCCAAGAATCTCATGTCGTCCAGGACAGGCGAAAGCGTCTCCACGTCAGAGATTGCAAAACAATTTCTCGAATCGGCCCGCGAAGACCGCCTCGAAGTCGTGGACCTTATGTCGGAGCCGACCAAAGCGCTTCGTGAAATTCGCAGAAAGGGCGAGGCTCAGCATCTCCTGTCGAAGGCAGAGTGGGTGGTCCTTGCCCACTTTGTTCAACAGGGACTGGAAGCATTTTCGAGCGACACACCAAGTCATGTATCTCGCGGTTCTCTCATCGCCGTCCTCGATGCGTTCTCGGCAGCCTACGATTTGCGCAAGGGCCAGTCCGCCTCAGATGAGTATTACCTGGGCAATCTTCCCTGGGACTGTCGTCCCTCGAAAGTAAGGGCCACCGAAGGCAGCGAGAAAGTCACGCCCGAAATCGTGCGTCGAACCGTGGCGGAAACACGCCGACAGTTTAGCGATCCGGCCACAAAGTGGGAACCACTGCTAGCGGGGCGGAATCTTTATGCGCTTCTCGAAGATGATGGCCTCAAAGATGCGGACGCACTCAATCGTGCGCTCCGCCCTCATTGGCCGTCCCTTTGGCGACTCGCCGCACGGGGCCATTATCACCTCACGAAGGAGCCCGTCCGCGACAAGGCCAAGGCCGTCGCTGAGAGTTTCTTTCAGGTAGCGATCCCGCCGATTAGCGAGGGCGGATTCACTCTGTCTTTTGCTCGTGGGGAGGGCAACGACTTCTCCGTGCTCCTCAGCTTCCCCGGCGCGAGAGCGCCAATGTACCCACTGTCTGAGTATGCGGTCATGGCCGAGTTTCGGGCCATGCTAGTAACCCTCGACCCGGAAGGTTCGACGCAGCACTGGAAGGGCGAATACTTTTTTGGCTATGTCGGCGAGCATGGGAAAGAGGTCGAGTTCTCCTTTCGCGCGCGCAGCAACGGAATCACGTTCACGTTCTCGGAGAAAGAGTGGAAGGCGGTGCGGGAGCTATTCCGCCGTGCCTGGGAAGTCCCAGCCGTGCGGGCGCTGTGGGACGGTTTGATCCTCGAATACGGTGAGCTATGAGGAGCGGTGCCTTCGGCACCGGGAGTTGGACTGACACGTCACCCCGTTTCGGGTGCTGTTTGGAGACCAAAGTTGCTATATGGGAACTTGCTGAAAATGTGGAAGCTAGCAACTTTTCGCTCACTGTGGTCCGCTACCACCGGTCTTTGGTTCCCATAGGGGAACTTGTTGATTTTGCTGGGCGGTAGTTCGCACCCACGCGTTTTCTCTTCAGTCAAATTCAGGAAGTGCCGCATGCCTAGACCACGGAGCAAGTCCATCAGCACCAAAGTCACCGAAGAGGAGTACGCGCACTTTGAAGCCCTCGCTGGCGATCAAACGATCAGTGAATGGACTCGCGATGCTTTGTTGAAGGCAGCCAAGCCTTCTCCTGCCGAGCAAACCATCGTTGCCGAACTACTGGCTCTGCGAACGATCCTGATGAACATCCTGTTTTCTATTGCCAATCGGGAGCAACTCACAAGCGCAGCTATGGATGACATTATTAAGCACGCCGATGCGGGCAAGTTGGCAAAAGCAATGGACCGGCTGAGGAGTGCAACTAGGGAGCCATAGCGAGGCTGAAAGACAACGCATCGGAGCGAAGCAATGCGGATGGAATGGGGCCGAGCAAGGAGCAGGGTTGGACCGAGCATTCAGCCGGTGTACACCTACGTCCTCGTGCTCCTCTCCATCGTGGCAACTCTGGGAGTCCAAGGCTTTCGCCACGAGCGGGTCTGGACGCCCCTTGAACGACATTATTTTGGTGCTTATTCCGTCTCGCAGATAGCCGGTGTTGTTCGCGACAACGGCTGGTACACCCTGCTGCAAATAGTTACGCGTAAGGGGAGCCGATTGGCGCTGGACAGTGACGTGGTGCCTGTGGTTGCAGAAAGCGGGGAGAACACTTTCGCGCTCACTGAGGAAGCCTTGAAGCATGGCGCGATGCGCCTTGAATTCCGTCGTACTTATTGCAACAACTCCGAGATGCACGCCTACCTCGGCAACTGGATTTATCAGAACCAAACCTTCATGGATCTTGTCCGGCCAGCTTTGTGGGCCGGGCTCGTTCTGTTCTTTGCGGGCCTGTTGCCGGCGACCTATCTGGACCGGAAGCGTTTTATTGGGTTGCGTTATGGGAAGAAACCAAGTGGCCCGAATTTGATGAATGTGGCGAAGCACAATCCCACGCACCGCTTCCGGGGCTTTGGCTTAGTGAACGGCAAACGCACGATGCTGGACAGACTGTTCAGCCTTGGCAAGAAGCTCCCTGTTCCACCACGCAAAGAGAATCCCCCCGTCCTGGTGCCGGTCGAGCCCGCGCCTCAGGAACCAGTCAGGAGAGCAGCCCCGAAAGCGGGAACAGATCGCGAGTTCCCATGGGGCACGCGACAGGAATCAGTGCAACAAGAGCATACGCCGAGTAAGGAAACAGAGTTGGAGCACGCCGTGAAGCCCACCACGAGGCGCTTTTTCGAATAAAAGAACATGCTGACCATTTCCAAGCCTCTGAGTGCTGGTCAAGCACGCGCTTATCATCAGGAGGAGTTTAGCAACGCGCAGGAGAACTACTACAGCGAAGGCGACCGGATACGCGGTGAGTGGCACGGGAAATTGGCGGAGAAGTGGGGTCTGCATGGTGGCGTTCAAGAGGAACAATTTCGGCGGCTCAGCGACGGCCAACATCCGGTTAGCGGCAAGCAGTTGGTTCGCCATCAGACGGCGCGTGAATACGTAGACGAGCAAGGCAAAACGGTCAAAACGATGGAGCACCGCGCGGGCTGGGATGCCACCTTCTCCGCGCCGAAAAGTATATCGCTGACGGCGCTTGTGGGCGGCGATGAACGCGTACAGGAGGCCCATCGAGCCAGTGTGGGACTTGCGCTGGACGAAATGGAACGATACGTCCAGGCCCGGCTTGGAGGAAATCTTCCGCCGGAGACAACCGGAAATTGGGTCGCCGCAAAATTCGAGCACGATAGCGCGAGGCCCGTGAACGGTTATGCAGCCCCGCAGCTTCACACGCACGTGGTCTTCTTCAATCTGACAGAAACGCCCAATGGAGAAACACGTCCACTTCAACCTCAGGAACTCTACCGCACGCAGCAGTATGCCACCGCCGTATATCGCTCAGAACTGGCGCACCGTTTGCAACAGTTGGGCTACGAGATCGAGCACGGCAAGAGCGGTCAACCGGAAATCAAAGGGTATAGCCGCGAGTATCTCGACGCTTCGAGTCCCCGCCGGAAACAGATCAAAGAGCATCTGGCGATGGAGAATCAGAGCGGTGCGGCCGCTGCGCAGATCGCCGCCCATCACACGCGCGAGGCAAAGATTGGGCTCTCGCGTGAAGAGATGCAGCAGCGACACAAGGACATGGCAATTGAGTTTGGGGACCAGCCTCAGCACGTGACGGCGGGGGCCAAAGCAAGAGCACGTGACGTTGGCCAGGATGCGGGAAAGAAGATTGCACCCTCGGCTGTGACCTTCGCCAAAGAACGAAACTTCGAACGCGATGCCGTAGCCGATGAGCGAGCCCTGCTGACCGATGCGCTCAGGCGCTCCATGGGTGGAGCGACATTGGCCGAGGTGAAAGCGAACTTCGAAGAGCGCATCAAATCAGGTGAATTCGTCGAAGTGCAAAGGAACGGCGACTCGCCCGACCGGGCGTTTACAACCACGGAGATGATCGGCTGCGAACGGGACACGGTGAATGCCATGCGCGCCGGACAAGATCGGCATGAGGCGCTAGTAAGTTTTGGCACTCGCTGGGCTATGCGGGATGCACATGGCCATCTGAGCGATACGCAATGCCGGGCTATAGAACAAATCTTGTCGAGTCGCGATCAAGTGACGGCGCTCGAAGGCGTGGCAGGCGCGGGCAAGACTACATCTCTTGCGGCGATCCGCGAAGCCGCCGAACGAGAGAACTACCTCGTCAAGGGGTTAGCGCCCACCTCTCGTGCTGCGCAGAAATTAGAAGAAAGTGGAATCAGATCGAACACTTTGCAACGGCATCTTGCCCAAAGCTATGAAGGGCACGATGAACGAAAACGGCTGTACATCCTGGACGAATCGAGCTTGGCGAGCACGAGGCAAATGAACGAATTCCTCCACCGGCTGCAGAAAGATGATCGCGTGTTGCTTGTTGGCGACACACGCCAGCACCAAGCCGTCGAAGCGGGCAAACCGTATCAGCAGTTGCAGGAAGCCGGAATCCAGACGGCTCGACTGGACGAGATCGTTCGGCAGAAAGATCCGGCACTCAAAGAGGTTGTAGAAAAGCTCGCGCGAGGCCACGTCAATGAAGCGATGGAGAAACTCAATGCCGACGGCCGCGTGCATGAGATCTTCGATCGGGACGAGCGTATCGCTGTGATCGCGCATGAATATGCGAAGCAGCCCAAAGGCACGCTCGTCGTGTCGCCTGACAACCAATCGCGGATGGCTATCAACGAAGCGATCCACTATGCCATGCAGGATACGGACCAGATGCCGTACCTCGAACACCAGATGAGGGTGTTAGTCGCCCGGCAGGAGATCACGGGAGCAGATCGTCGGTGGGCCGCCCAGTACGAACCCGGCAATGTAGTGCGCTACGCTAAGGGCAGCAAGACACTCGGCATTGCACCAGGCGAGTATGCGCACGTCAAAGGCGTTGATGAGAAACAGAACCACGTCACGATTGAACGGGCGAATGGCCAACGTCTGTGCTACGACCCTCGCCGTTTGCAAGGCATGACGCTGTACCGAGGCGCAGAGCGGGCGTTCAGCAAAGGTGACCGCATACAGTTCACCGCTCCGAATCGAGACCAGCATGTTGCCAACCGTGAGCTGGGCACTATCGAGAAGATCGACCAAAGTGGCAACCTTCGAATCCGTCTCGACTCGGGACGTGCGCTCGCGTTCAACATTCGAGAGAATCCGCATCTCGACTACGGCTATGCGGTGACAAGCCACAGCAGCCAGGGGCAGACTGCTGACCGCGTGCTCATCCATATAGACGCCGAGCAGGGAGGAGAGAAGCTCGTCAATCGTCGCTTGGCATACGTCGCGGTATCGCGTGGCCGCTACGACGCGCAAATCTACACCAACGATAGAACCGCCCTTGCGGAAGGCCTCGGCCGCGATGTTTCACGCAGATCAGCGTTGGAGTCGGCACGCGCAGCAGAACAGCGGGTCGCTCAAAAGAGCGAGCCAACCTCTTCTCCAACTCTGGAGAGGGAACGAACAATCGAACGAGATCTCAGCCCTGGCCGTTAGGCATACTCCAATTCGTAGCTCACGAAAATGTCATCGCAGGCGAAAAGCCTAAGAATCAGCGACATCCAGGTCGAATCCCAGTGACTGACGGTCAAAGAAGAAGGGGGCGTGTAGCGATGTTGCGTGGGCCCTGCAGTAGCTGTGATGGGCCAGACGAAGCTTTCTGCAGACACGTGCAACACGCGAAGCCGTTGGGCCTAAGAACTGGTCCGCACCGATATCTAGGAAGATACAAGCTAAAAAAAGGGCCAATACCCGGTTCTCGAGGGAAATCTGCGCTTCGGGCGAATCTACAAACAACACTGCAATCTGGCGGTCCGATCATCCGGAGGACCAACGCCATTTTGCGTCGCCGCAAGAAACGTTTAGGTCGCAGGAAAGCTTTTTATCTTTTTATTCACACGATTATAAATCTAAGACTATTGACTCTGCCGAATAAGTGATGTATGACGCATCTACTGCGTGGTATCTCATCTTCACATTCGGTTGTTTTCTAGCATCTCGAGTTCGGCGAGTTATCAGTAGTCGGAGAGACGGCTGCTTTGCTCGTGAGTGGAAAGCCTGGGAGGGTGGTTCTTATGCGTGTGCAAAGCTGGAAGTCGATTCCTTTCCTTGCGGTTTCTTTTTTGTTCTTCACGGCGATTGAAACTCGGGCTGCGGCACCCACCATAACGAGTCTGTCCCCGACTTCCGGAGCTGTCGGGGCTTCGGTCACGATTACGGGTACGAATTTCGGTTCGTCTCAAGGCAGCAGTACGGTGAAGTTCAATGGTACTTCCGCTACTGCGGCTAGTTGGAGTGCGACGAGTATCGTCGCGGCAGTTCCTACGGGTGCCACGACAGGGAACGTCGTGGTGACAGTTTCTGGTACGGCTAGCAATGGGAAGAGCTTCACAGTTGTTTCGGCGCCCAGCATTACCAGTCTCTCTCCAACCACAGGAGCGGTTGGAGCCTCTGTGACGATCACGGGGACGAACTTCGGATCGAGTCAGGGTTCTGGAACAGTGAAGTTCAATGGGACGACAGCCACGGTGACGAGTTGGAGCGCTACGAGTATTGCGACAACGGTTCCGAGCGGGGCTACGACGGGAAATGTGGTGGTGTTTGCCAGCGGAGTGAACAGCAGTGGGAAGAGCTTCACAGTTGTGTCAGCGCCGAGCATCACCAGCCTCTCGCCGACCACAGGGGCGGTTGGGGCGGCGGTGACAATCACAGGAACGAACTTTGGGTCGAGCCAGGGTTCGAGCACGGTGAAGTTTAACGGGACGACAGCGACGGTGACGACCTGGAGTGCGACGAGCATTGTTACAACGGTTCCGAGTGGAGCGACGACGGGAAACGTCGTGGTGTTTGCCAGTGGAGTGAACAGCAACGGATCGAGTTTCACCGTAGTATCAGCGCCGAGCATTACGAGTCTCTCAAAGACCTCCGGAGCTGTGGGCACTTCGATAACAATCACAGGGACAAACTTTGGATCGAGCCAGGGTTCGAGCACGGTGAAGTTTAACGGGACGACAGCGACAGTGACGACTTGGAGTGCAACGAGCATTGCCACTACTGTTCCGAGTGGAGCGACGACAGGAAACGTGGTGGTGTTTGCCAGCGGAGTGAACAGTAACGGGTCGAGCTTCACCGTGGTTCCGAATATTACGAGCCTATCACCTACCACGGGCGCAGTTGGGGCATCGGTGACAATCACAGGCACTACCTTCGGGTCAACACAGGGAACCAGCACAGTGAAGTTTAACGGGACGACAGGAACGCCGACGAATTGGAGCGCTACAAGTATCGTGGTGCCAGTGCCCAGCGGGGCCACCACAGGGAATGTGGTGGTCACAGTGTCGAGTCAGGCGAGCAACGGGATCAGCTTCACGGTGGTGTCGGCCCCGAGCATAACCAGCCTCTCACCGACCACAGGGGCGGTTGGGGCGTCAGTGACGATTACGGGGACAAACTTTGGATCGAGCCAGGGTTCGAGCACGGTGAAGTTCAACGGCACAGCAGGAACGGTGACAAGTTGGAGCGCAACGAGCATCGCCACAACTGTTCCGAGCGGAGCGACCACCGGGAACGTGGTGGTGTTTGCCAGCGGAGTGAACAGCAACGGATCGAGTTTCACCGTGGTATCAGCGCCGAGCATTACCAGCCTCTCGCCGACTTCAGGAGCGGTTGGAACGCCCGTAACAATTACGGGGACGAACTTCGGATCGAGCCAGGGTTCGAGTACGGTGAAATTCAATGGAACGACAGCAACGGTGACGACCTGGAGTGCGACGAGCATTGCCACAACGGTTCCAAGCGGGGCGACGACGGGGAATGTGGTGGTGGTTGACAGCGGAGTGAACAGCAACGGATCAAGTTTCACTGTGGTCTCAGGGCCAAGCATTACCAGCCTCTCACCGACATCAGGAGGGGCTGGAGCGGCCGTGACGATTACGGGGACGAATTTCGGATCGAGCCAGGGTTCGAGTACGGTGAAATTCAATGGAACGACGTCGACGGTGACAAGTTGGAGCGCGACGAGTATTGGGACAATGGTTCCGAGTGGAGCGACGACGGGGAACATCGTAGTTACTGTGGGAGGAGTGCCAAGCAACGGGTCTAGCTTCACAGTGGCGGCACTTGCGAGTCTTTCGGTAACGCCACAGAATTCCACCATCTTGGCCGGGAACACTCAACAATTTACTGCTACGGGCACCTATTCGGATAACAGTACGCAAAATCTGACAGCTACAGCGACGTGGACTTCGTCGGCAAGCGCTGCTGCGACGATCAATAGTTCAGCATTGGCAACCGCCGTAGGACCGGGACAAACGACGATCCAAGCGTCGGTGGGAAGCATCCAAGGCTCCGCCCTGCTAACTGTGTCGGGTTTTGCTTTAACCGGGAGCCTGAACACCGCGCGAAATGACCAAACGGCTACGTTGCTGAATAACGGCACTGTTCTCGTAGTTGGAGGGGACGACATCAATGGTAACGCCCTGGCCAGCGCAGAGCTCTATAACCCAGCGACGGGATCTTTCACGACCACAGGAAGCCTCAATACAGCCCGTATAAATGACACTGCCACTCTGCTGGACGACGGCACCGTTCTGTTTGCTGGAGGTTCCGACTCCAACGGAAATCTACTCTCAAGCGCAGAAATTTACAATCCAGCGACAGGAGTCTTCACAGTAGCCACAGGGAGCCTTGTCACGCCTCGCGCAAACCACACAGCTACGCTCCTCGGCAACGGCATGGTGCTACTGGTTGGCAGTGCCGACAGCAGCGGAAACGTGTCCGGCTCAGCTGAGATCTACAACGCGGCTACGCAATCGTTTACGGGAACCGGCAGTTTGAATACAGCCCGAGGCCTGCAAACCGCGGCACTTTTGAATAACGGAACCGTGCTGATTTTGGGAGGAGGAGCAAATGGCAGCGTCCTGGCCAGCGCGGAATTATACAACGTTGGGTCCGGCACTTTCACTGCTACAGGGAGTCTAAATACAGGACGTGTCCAAAACACCGTAACTCTTTTGAACAGCGGGTCAGTTCTGGTCGCCGGAGGGTCAGACATTAATGGGAATGCTCTCGCCACCGCGGAGCTGTACAACCCCACGACCATGACGTTCACTCCAACGGGCAGCTTGAACACAGCACGTGGCGATCATGCTGCGACCTTACTAAACAACGGGACGGTGCTAGTTGAGGGTGGTTACACCAGCTCGGCGGATATGACCGCAAGCGCCGAGCTCTATGATCCGGTGGCAGCCACATTCAGTCCAACGGGTAGCCTAAACGTGGCGCGCCAAGTACAAACTGCGACTTTGCTCGTGAACGGTGCTGTATTGGTAGCCGGCGGATTCAGCGACAGCCCCCGTGCCTTGTCTAGCGCAGAATTATATGAGCCGGCATCGTTTGTTCCAACTAATCTCGTGTCGATCTCTCTTAGCCCTCTCAATTCTTCGATTCCGGCAGGAACACCGCAGTCCTTTATTGCGACCGGGACATTCAGCGACAACAGCACACAAACTTTGGCCTCCGTTGCGTGGAGCTCCTCGAACACACCTGTCATCACCATGTCGAACGATTCAGGAAATCGCGGTGTTGCTTTGGGCTTGGCCGTCGGCTCTGCAACGATAAGTGCATGCGCTGGAACGATCTGCGGCTCCACAGCTATCACAGTTGTTCCCGCCGACCCAATCATCACGACTTTGACGCCGAACGCCGGGCCAGTGGGCGCTTCCGTTTCCATTGCGGGTACAGGCTTCGGAACGCTTGAGGGCCCCAGCACGGTTACGGTTGACGGAATCACAGCGATAGTTAACACATGGAGCCCCACAACCATCAATGCAGTGGTGCCCGCCAGCGCGACAACGGGCAACACCATCGTTTATGTCGATGGGGTGAACAGCAACCTGGTACAGTTCACGGTTCTTCCAACACCATTTATCTCGAGTGTCTCTCCGACGAGCGGCGATCTTGGATCGGCGGTTGAAATCGACGGCTCAAGTTTTGGAGATACACAGGGCAGCAGCACCGTTACTGTGAACGGCACGGGACTTACCATAATAAACTGGTCGGCCACATCCATTACTGGAACGATTCCGACTGGTGCGACAACTGGAAACGTGATCGTCACGGTTGGGGGCGTAGCGAGTGATCCAGTGGTTTTTACTGTTGCTAATGTGCCCGCGATATTCAGTTTATCGCCGCCGTTAGGTCCTGCCGGAACTGTGGTCACCATCGCGGGGGCCGACTTCGGACCAACCCAGGGAACCAGCACAGTCGCGTTCAATGGAATCGTGGCAAGCGTCACCAATTGGAGTTCCGCGAGCGTTACTGCAATCGTGCCCACAGGCGCCACTACGGGCCCTGTTGTAATGAACATTGCCGGAACGCTCAGCAACGGTACCGTTTTCATTACCCCTGGACCTCCGAACGTTTCAAGTCTGTCTCCGGCAACGGCGCCAATAGGCTGGCCGGTTACGATCATTGGGACAAATTTCGGGGCGACTCAGGGTACGAGCACAATCTCGTTTAACGGCACTTTGGCGACCGCCACGAGTTGGAGTCCGACACAGATTGTTACGACAGTTCCATCCGGGGCGACGAGCGGAATTGTGACAGTGACGGCTTCAGGTGTAACTGGAACGGCGGCGTTTTTCAATGTGTTCACCGGGGTTGCCATCACCAGTTTTTCGCCAACAAGCGGTGATGTAGGCAATGGCGTAAATATTCAAGGGTCGAACTTTGGCGCTACGCAAGGCTCAAGCACAGTCGCATTCAATGGAACATTGGCGAGTGTGGCGTCTTGGAGTGATCAACAAATTCAGGTTCTCGTACCGAATGGAACAAGTACCGGTAATCTGGTGGTAACTGTCTACGGTATTGCGACGAATGCTGGAGCGTTCACGTTGGTTCCAACCCCTGTAATCTCGTCCATCTCACCAGCCTCGGGAGTGGTCGGTACCTCCATTACGATTTCAGGTTCACATTTTGGCGCGAGCCAAGGAGGCGGGGGAGTTCAATTTCCCGATTTAGACATTGGTGGATACGCTCCGGTGACAAGCTGGAGTGACACCACGATAGTGCTTCCAGTCCCTGCAGGCCGAGCTTTCTCCGGGAACGTGTTCGTCCGGGCCAGCGAGGGGCTATTTCAATCAACCGGGCCAAGTAATCAGGTGTTCTTCACGGTTCTTCCGAGCATCAATAGTTTGTCTCCAGCTTTAGGTACGGTTGCTACTTCGATTCAGATCAACGGCACCGGCTTTGGATTTGACCAGACGACAGGTACAGTCACCTTCAACGGCGTGGTAGCGAACCCGACTTCCTGGAGTCCTACACAAATCGTTACCTATCCGCCCGTAGGAGCAACCAGCGGGAATGTAGTAGTGACTGTGAGTGGAAACGCGTCACTAGGCACGAACTTCGCGTTGCAACCCGGACCTGCGATATCGAGTCTTTCTCCAACGAATGGCGTAGCAGGAACCTCGATCACGATCACTGGTACTGGATTTGGAAGTCCCCAAGGTTCGAGCACGGTCACATTTAATGGAACGTCTGCGACACCGACAGCATGGACCGCAACCAGCATTACTGTTCCCGTGCCGACAGCAGCGACCACGGGGAACGTCGTGGTGACGGTCGGCGGAGTGGCAAGTGAAGGAGTGAATTTTACTCTAGACCCTGCGCCGGCAATCAGCAGCCTCTCGCAGACCTCCGGTTCGGTGGGAACTGCAATCACGATCTCCGGTTCCAATTTTCTCGACACCCAAAGCTCGAGCACGGTCACATTCAATGGAACCGCTGCGACTCCTACCTTTTGGAGCGCGAACTCGATCGGAGTGAATGTCCCAACCGGAGCAACCACTGGAAATGTCGTTGTCACAGTTTTGGGACATGCGAGTGCAGGAGTGAGATTCACGCTCACAAGCGCTCCGAACATTAGCAGTCTGTCGCCAACCACCGGGCCTGCCGGAACACTCGTAACCATCAACGGATCAAATTTTGGGTCCACACAGGGTACTAGTTTCCTAACATTCAATGGTGTTCCAGTCACGCCAACGAGTTGGGCTTCCGGGAGAATCACTGCGGCCGTTCCCGAGGGCACGACAACCGGGCCTGTAGTCGTTACCGTGAACAATGGACCAAGCAACAACTCCACCTTTACGGTGACCGCCGGGCCTGGCATCACTGGGATTTCTCCGGCGAGCGGTGGAATCGGTGCAACGGTTACGATTACCGGTGCGGCGTTCGGTTCGAGTCAGGGTTCAAGCACCGTCAAGTTCAATGGCACTACCGCAGTACCCTCTCTCTGGAGCGATACGGGGATTGTCGTGCCAGTTCCGACAGGAGCAACGACGGGAAATATTGTTGTGACTGTCGGAGCGCCGAGCAATGGCGTGAGCTTCACAATCTCTTCTGGCCTAAGCGTCACGACGGTGAGTCCAACTTCGGGAAACACTGGAAACGCCGTCGTGATAACCGGCACGGGATTCGGTACGACTCAGGGCGGCAGCACGGTGACATTTAACGGAGCGACGGCCACCGTCATTTCGTGGAGCAACACCTCCATCGTGACTTCCGTGCCAGCGGCCGCGATATCCGGACCAGTGGTCGTAACTGTGGGCGGTGCATCAAGCGATGGGATTTATTTCACGGCACAGCCGCAGATTCTTGGAATTTCGCCTAATCCGGCTGCTTTGGGAGCGAATGTCACAATTACAGGGGAAAATTACGGGGCCGCCCAGGGTGTCAGCGTCATTTCTTGCGGTGGCACTTCACAGTTTGTCAGCAGCTGGAGTCAATCCAGTATTACGCTGCAAGGGTGCATCTCAGCGGCAGGCCAAATTCCAATACAAATCACTGTCAATGGAGTTGCCAGCCTTCCGGCCATCATCCAGGGAATACCTGCACCGACGATTTCTGGAGTGGCTCCTAACACGGCACCGGTCGGAGCTGCGGTTCTGATTCGGGGGGCGAACTTCGGTTCGACCCAAGGGCAGAGTTCAGTCACGATCGATGGGGTCGCAGCTCCAATGCTAAGCTGGTCCAATTCAGGGATCGTCGTTTCCGTTCCATCCGTGGCATCTGGTCTCGCAACGATTACTGTCACTGTGGGTGGCATACCCGCGAGCCTCTCAAACGTGCTAGAAATAGGGACATTGCCGGCGCCGACAACACTACAAATCACACCCTCCGGCGTTAACCTTTTGATTGGTAGCACCAAGCTCTTTAACGTGGTGGACAATACTGGTAAGGCACGCTCCGATGCCACGTGGTCTGTCGACAACACAAGCCTCGCGACTATCGCCACGAATGCTTCGCCTTTAACGGGCAACTCGGCCCTACTCACGGCAATTGCGGCTGGCACCGTCACTCTAACGGCAACGGTGCAAGGTATGAGCGCAGAGATGCCGGTAACAATCTCGTCTGCGGTCTCGTTTCCGGCTGGCACGGTACTTTGGTCCGCGCCTCCAGTTAGTGGTTTTTCGCCCTCACAGATCGCACAAGCCTTACCCAGTGATTTTGGGCCCAATGCGTACTCCATCCAGAAGAACAGTAGCGGCACACAGACTTTGGTTCAAGCATTCACAGCGGGACAGATGTTGTGGCAAACCACGGTGCGTGCACTGGCTTCTAATGCTGTTCCAGATGGCTTCGGAGGACTCCTGGTGACGGAAGTCTGCGATGCCACGAATAATCTGCCGATGGATATCATCGATCTCGACGGCGTTACAGGTGCCTCAGTATGGACGGCCACTGTCGCGCAGCCGACGAATGGTGCTTGCCCGCTGGGAGCGCCGAAACTGGCTATTCGGCAAGATGGTGCTGTCGTCATTGCTAATCCTTTGCAGGTATCGCCGGCGCTGGTGATTCTTGACGGGCCGTCTGGAGGCGTTTTGCCGACACCGACGATCCCCGGTTCCACATTGATTAACGCCATGGGGCAGCCACAGACCTGCGACTGCTTTACGCCGGTAGGTCAACCCATCGTGGACTCCGGTGGCTCTATTTACGTTGGCTACGAAACGCGGGAAATTCCTTCAACAAGCGCGATGTCAAGCGTTCTCTCGCTTTTGACGATCGGCATCGACGGCTCGACAGCAACCACGCAGCTAAGTTCTTCCACTGGCGCGAATCTATTTCCAGGGAACATTATCCCCGACGGGCAAGGTGGTGCGCTTGTTACATGGACCATTGCAAACGCCAATCCGCCTGCAGCTGCGCAGCCGTACGAAGCGGCGTACGTATCCGGTGGAGCTGTCATAGCTGCTTACCCATTACCCAACGCTCCGACGACGCTGAATACTGGGAGCGACGGCTTGCCAATCAACCCACCGCTCCTTCTGGGGCAAAATGCCGCGGCTGTCGCTTCTTACGGTTCGAACCTGACCTCCTTCAACCTCAATCTGGGCTCGGCCAATTGGAATTATCAAGCGCCAGGACAAGACATCCTCACACCGGTGGAGCTTACCTCCGACGGAGGTCTCACGATAAATGACTCTGTTGCGGGTGCGGTCCAATTAGACCCCAATGGGAATGTCTTGGGGAGCGCCCCCTATTTGCAGGGAGCGTCTCCGTTTTCGCTGTTTACGTGGGTGGGACTAACGAATGGTGTCTTTGGTGAAATACTTAGCCCGAGCGGCTCAAACGCGATTGTTAACACACTTCTTGAGTCTCCATGGCCGGCACCGGAAGGCGATCCACAAAGTCAGCACCAACCGCCATATTGCGCAAGAGCGAATTCTCACTGTGTAATCGCTCCACACTCCGACATTTCCACGATAGATGCGTTTTCGGGAGCCCCGTTAAGAGAAGTGGAATATGATGTGCTCTCGCTTCAGAATGGCGTGCTATCTCCAATCGATTTAACGACTATCCAGCAAGTAAAGATGTTCGTGTTCGAGACGAATCCGACGAACTCCGCTACGATCATATGCAGCCAACAACTTATTCTGGGAGGTGGATGCCAGAGTCCAGTCCCCAATTGCAATCCAGCCGCAGGATCTTTTTGTTTTTCCCCAGGCGTTTACATTGACGACTACTCAGCGAGGAACACGGGCCCGAACACGGTCACGCAACAGTTCTTCATAGACAGGTGGCTTGTTGGGGTGTACTGGCCACAAAAGGCTTCTGATGGAAACGTTTATTGGTATGGGGCGTACTCACAAACTGCTGGGGTCAACAGAGCCACTATTCCGCAAGGAGCGCTAATCATCCAGGTTAATCCTGACCTACAACATGCCGCTAGTTGCCCGAGAGGGTGCTCCTTCACGAAGGCGGACGGAACCCAGTTGCAGCCCTGAGGTGTTTTGATGAAACGGGTTTTAAAAATATTTCTGTACATCGGGTCAGGATTCTTCCTGATGGTATTCCTTGCCGAGGCCACATTCTATATTGAAAATATGAGAGTCCGTCGGAGGGGTGAAGAGCTCCTGGGCGCAATTCGTCATTTGCAAGTTGGCGAATCCACCTTGTCTTCTACCGAAGCCCTTCGGACGCAGTTCGGGGCGCAAAAATTGGTTGTCTCACGCACTTCTGGGCTGCCGCCTGAGCAACGCTTCCAGATACTTTTGTCAAACTACTTGCTCAACAATCTCAGGTTGCGTTTTCCAAATCTTTGGGCTTTCGGCCTACGACCGGCTGCCGTCGAACTAGAGTTGAGGTACGAAGACCAGAAGCTAACCGAGCTGATTTACATGGTTCACACTCCAGTAATTACAGATTCCGGCGGACCTATTGAGCTAGTTGCCAGCATGGCTATCGCGGCGAGCCAGGGCATCGATGCGCCTCCCAATTCTGGCCTTCTCTATCGCGTCCAACCGAGCTCGCTCATGGCCAAGGCTCGGGAACTACGGATTGGCGAAGTGCTCACTCGAAGCGCCCCACAAGAAGACCGAGCGGCTGCTTTCGATTTCGATCTCCACTGCGTCTCTAGCTTTAGGGGCTGCTATGCTTTCTGCCAAATCTTGCCTTCCGTCTGGCGGGAAGCGTTGCGCAGATATGAGAACAAGCAAATATCGCTGCCCAAAGAAGTGTTGGAAAATTCTGGATGCGCTACGCACTAGAGACTTGGGGTCCTCAGCTGCCCAAACGTTATATCTGAAAAATGTTGGGACAGGCACCACAGTTGCCGGCCTATTTGCACAAAACTCTCAGGTGGGTGCTTTAGCGTCCTATCAGCCGACTCCACAAAGCGGGCCCGATCGTCACGGTTTTATTCGCCGGCGCTCCGTGGTTGACCCGGGCCGTAACTTCAATTCCTCAAATTCCGTGGGTAAGTATGGGAGACGCCATGATTAACTTTGGACGTATATCGCCGATGAGGTTATTAGGGGTCGTGACTATCTGAGTGTATGCCACAGCCACTGGAGTGATTACTCAAAACAGTTTTCCGCCAGATATCCGCACACTCATGGAGCAGCTTAACGATCCGCATGCTGGTCACGCTGACACGTTAATGCAAATTGTCGTGGTTTCAGAAAGGACCCTGCGACACGGCAGTTCGTCGTGGAGAAATTACCGGATTTGATTCGTGGCCCCGAATCAGACTTGTGGCTCGATGCCATTCGCCTTGCGGGCAAATTGAAGGCAGCGGAGGCCGTGCCGGCATTACAGGAAGCTATGTCACGGCCCCCGGTTCCTGCCGAGGCTTACATCACCTTTGCTGGTTTAGAACGGCTCGACAATGATATTGTCGCGAAGACGCTCTCCCAAATCGGGGAGCCTGCAATTCCTGCCGTTACATCTCTGCCGAAGAGCAAAGATTCCCGCATGCGGTATCGCGCAATATTGATCCTCAGAAATATCGGGTCACTCTCAGCCCGCAAGGCGCTGGAGAATCAGCGGTCCCTTGAGAGCAACCCGTAAAACGTCAAACTAATCGGGGAGAGTTTACGGCCCTAGAGTTGTTCTGCTTCAATCCGCCCGACACGCAGCGTCTTCTCCCGCCGCATGACCCATCCCGATCAACTTCTCGAGACGGTCAGGTTCAGACGCTTACGAATATCGCGTTGAAAGCCCGGCTCCTTTCGCCTGCCAAGGCGCGATGGTCGATGACTACGCACAATTAACCCAGTTGTTTGGACTTTCAACGAGCAGGTGTAATTTTACGTTCAGCGCCGGCGCTGCCGCGAGGATGCTCGACGAAAGCGCACAGCCACCGCGCCTATGTCCACACTCTCCCAACTCCGTGTACCCGGCGTGTACCTCAGTTGGGCGACTTCGATGTTTTTGGCGTTTTTCGCGATTAATGGAATCAATAATTTGCGCGTTTTCAACGTCGCTTTTAGTTCGATCCCCACCGCCCCATCGGCAAAGCATGGTGTCCGATGCCCCAATCGCGGGGCCGGCAAGCAACGTCGGTCAATATCTACGCGGAATAGTTTCATCTTTGTGACTCTTTTTCCCTAAGGACCGCGCCTAAGCTCCGCGCGTCACTTGACTCTCACATGCTTTACTCGGCGCAACATAGGCCGTAGTCCGCTCCCACTGTAAAGCCCGCTTGTGCAGCTCCGCTCGGTAATACCCCAACCGTGCTCGCTTCCGCGCCCCTCCGGGCTGCGCTGAAATGTGCTTCGGGGCTTGACAGCCGCGAACCACGGCCAGAACCCGCCTCCAGTAAAGCATGTTGTTTTTTGTGCCCTGAAAGGGCGACACAACAGCAAATCAAAACTGGAGCGCATACGATGCCTAGCGTCTACGAAATCATCACCGAGAAAATCATCAAGCAGCTTGAATCCGGCGTGGCTCCTTGGCGCAAGCCCTGGACCTCTCAGACTCCCGCAAACCTGATCACGCAAAAAGAGTATCGCGGACTCAACGTCTTTACTCTTGCTTCTCAGGGGTTCCCATCACGATTCTGGCTTACTTTCAATCAGGCAACGAAACTGGGCGGGAGGATTCGCAGGGGCGAGAGGTCTTCGCCCGTCATCTTCTGGAACGTTGGCGAAGAGGAGGAAACGACTACGCAGGACGGCACGAAAGAGAACTCGCGGCCTTTCCTGCTCCGTTATTATAGCGTGTTCAATTTGTCGCAGACGGAAGGAATCGACATTCCCGCATCCCTTCTGCAGGAGACGCGCACCAACGATCCCATCGAAACGTGCGAACAGATCGTGACGAATATGCCGAACCCGCCAGCGTTCGAGCAATCCGACATAGCGTGGTACTCACCAAGCAACGATGTGGTGGGCATGCCAGCACGCGGACTCTTTCATTCATCGGAAGAATTTTACGCCACCGAATTCCACGAATTGGCTCACAGCAGCGGACACGCAAAGCGCTTGCACCGGGAGAACTTCGACAACCCGGTTTCCTTTGGCTCGGAATCCTACTCGAAAGAGGAACTCATCGCGGAGATGACCGCCGCCATGCTCTGCGGCATCGCGGGAATCGAGCAGCGGATTCTTGAAAACTCCGCCGCTTATCTCAAGACGTGGATTGCACGGCTTAAGTCTGATTCGCGGTTGCTTGTTTCCGCCGCATCGCAAGCCCAAAAAGCCGCCGACTTTATCCAGGGCAAACTTGCGCGTCAGGAAGGCGAAAGGCAACCCGTGGGCGTAGACGACATCAAAGGCGATCCTTCCCTCACCAATACACTGCAACGGCATAGGTTCGTGGGGCATAAATGCATTTCCGCGTGACAGGGAGCAATACGTAACTTAAACTTAGGGGGTAAGCTGGAAAAGTATCTCATGACGCTTGACGTTAAGCCCAAAATCGCCGCCGCACTGGAAGCCCTAGCTTCTGCCAAAGGGTTGTCTGTGGAAGACTACCTTGAGCAACTCGTGGAAAAAGAGCTGCCGCTCAAGCTGGAAGATTCCACCCGTTCGGAGGGCAGTGGCATGGTTTGGGAAAACGGGCTATTTGTCTACCGTACCGGCAGACCCCTGCCATTGCGCGTAGTCGATGATGCTATCCGCCAAGTCCGCGAAGAAAGGGCGCAGCACATCCTGGGCAAGCATTCTTGAAGCTGTTCTTCGACAGCTCTGTTCTGGTTCCGGTTTTTTACGCTGACCATCCGCAGCATGCAACTAGCACAAAATTATTCCTAGCCGCGGGAAAAGACGATTTCTGTGCGCTTCGCACGCTCGGCGAGGTCTACGCTACGCTCACTGGCCTGCCACTTCGGCCCCGCATCACCGGGCCGGAGGGCATAAGCATCGTAAAGCAGATACGCGAAAGGCTCACTCTGATTACTCTCAGTGAACAGGAATATGTTTCCGCTCTTGAGCTGGCTTCCTCTGAGACCATCGTCGGTGCAGCTGCATATGATGCACTTATTGCTCATTGCGCTCTGTAGGCCGGCGCAGTTACTTTGCTGACCTGGAACGTCCGCGATTTCACAAGGTTCGGACCTGCTATCGCACGGCTCGTTAAGACGCCGCTGGAACTGTAGTCCTCATGTGGAACCTCCGTAGCTTCTGGAGCACCCGCGGTTTCTTTTCGTCATGCAACTCCGAGCGATTGACCGCAAACAAAGGTGTCCGTCCTTCTCGCTGTCTTCAAGTAAGCAATTGGGAACACGACCGGGCCACCCGTTCAATTCTCATCCTCGATGCACGGCTCATAGGAGTCAGGGCGTTTGTTTCTGATTCGGCTTCGTCGCAGCAGGGACTTGCGGCTGTTTCGGTTGCTGTCCTTGTGGATGAGGCGTTGGGGAGAGGGCGAACACACAAGCTCCTGCATCATCGCGATAGTAATTTCGCGGGCAGGGGTCTGGCTGCTTTTGTTTCATGAGCAGAGACACCAGTGCGAGGACAAAACCCACTAGCGCGAGCAGAGTCGTTATCCATTTTCGGTATTCGTCGTAATCGGAGCGCTTCTCTTCCCTAATTTCTTTGCGAAGGCGTTGCGCGGTCGTCTCGGCCAAGATCCATTCGTATGTTGTAAACGTCTGTTTCCAATCTTCTGTTTCCTCGTCATCGGATGGAATCGGGGGAACGGTGATGCCATATTTCCGAGCCTTCGCAACGAGTAAGTCCGATTCTAAGACACTGGTTGGTTCAAGAACGAGGAGCTGTTCAGTTGACCATTCTGACTCTAAATGCTTGACCTCGTTGGAATTTTTGGCTGCGCGCGCCTTCTGGACTAACGGCAGATATTTGTCGCGGAGTTTTTTGAGCGCACGAGCGTCAGACCTGCGAATCACCCATAGACGGGCCGTCGGAAATCTGAACAACACTTTTCGAATTGGTCGCCACACGGTGCCAGGGATTCTCTCATGCGGTAAGTCCACGGCCAAACGCGCAGCGAAATTAGTGAAAGTGGGAGCGTTAAAGCTTCTTTGGAGTTAGGTCATCGAGCTCTTCATATATATCCACTCCTGTCACCGGCTCCCCGCGATAGTGACTCAGGGAAGCATCTACGCTTATTCCCTTCGAGCCACACGAAATTAGAACTGCATCGTGCTCGATCTCGGGCTGATTGGGCTTTCGCGTCGACACAGAACAGTTCGTAAAGCCTTCCTCCCGCAAATGGTCAAGAAGGTTCGAAACTGTGTGCACGACATCATAGGCACCACCGGTTTGAGGCCAATACTTTCCGGCTCGGGTGAGCCTCCCACCCTCAAAAGACACATATCCAATCAGCGGGTGGTTTCCGTGCTCGTCCGCTCGCCTGTCTGCTACCCCCCAAGTGTCACTCTGGTCGCCACCCTTCCAAGGTGAGACCGTAAATGATTCGGTGAGCAACTCGATTGCGTGTCCTTTGGGCATCGCCGGAATCAATCTAACCGGCCCAAGCTCAATATGTGGTTGCACCCTGGCCGCGGATTCTTGGGTTGCAATATTTGGCGCGACGAAGACTAACGCCAACAGCGAAGCTCCGACCAATTGTAGAGCAGATTTCACAACGCCCCCCTTGTTACTTTGTTCCGCATTCAGCGATTTATTAGGGCGCGAGATTGACACTCACTCTGGAGATCAGCCTTTAGTTTGTAGGTGGCGAGTATACCTCGGGGGGAGGGCGTCTGGCTCAGGCATGCGAACAATTTCAGGCGGTTGCGCAGAGAATGTCTTCCGGGGAATAAATTAGTCGACGACTGTAGTAGACTCATCTTCGATGGTACAGTCGTCAACGCTGCTAGAGATATTCCACTCCTTTAAAATCTCGACGATTACAGAGGCTCCAACCGTTTTTTCTACCGGCAGCTTAGTGCCCCAATCCTTAGTGACGGGAGTACACTCTTTGGTCCACAGGGTCTCCGCGAGTTTTGTTATAGCACACCAGAACCCTTCCACTAGTCGCTCGGCTTCTTGCTTGAGATAATTTCGGGCTGTCAACTTGGCCGCCTCATCAGTAGAGTAGATCGCGCCCAGGTACTGCTGGATTTTCTCCTCGTCGTCCGATGCGCTCTTGTTTGAGGAGTCAGTGCAGAACTTCTTCTGCGCAAGGAGTCCAGCAAGAAGGACGATGACCATTCGCGTTTGACTTGCCTGCAAATCAGAAAAAGGACTTGAGCACTTCCGAGACGGGCGCACGATGAGAGTGGTACCTATTCCGTCGCGATCAATATGGATGCCGGATGAACGGAACGGGAATCCCAGAACGGCCGCGGCCACGGCGTGTCCGGCTTCGTGATAGGCGTACCGAGCGTCGCTCATTGCAAACGAAACACCATCAATGAAGATAAAGGCCGCAGGTGTTGTTTGTATTCGTTTGCCATTTTCTCACCTTTTCCACCGCAGACTGGTCGTAGCAGTTTGGCTCTGTCCATTCCCCATTCCTACCGTACCTATCCCGCTAGAAAACCTGTCAAAAAAACGTTGACACTTCGCTCTGCAAAGCTAACATTCGCTTTAGAATGCCTCACCTCTTCCCCGATTTCAGCGGAATCGTTTTACGTTTGACAATCCTAATCGTGGTGTGGCTGGTGGTTTACCTGCTAACAAAGGGAGAGTCCTGTCGTCACTTTTATGATCTTCTTCGAAAACGAGAACAAACATGAGAACCCCCCTTTTAATTGGTCTCGCAGCGGCTCTTACGGCGGGCCAGTCGGTGCCACCTCGAAAGGACATCCCCGCGATAGCCAAGTCTGCGACTGGCGCCATCGTATCTATTGTCATGTCGGACAAGGATGGTCGCCCTCTGGCCCAAGGCAGCGGCTTCCTTGTGAGCAAGGATGGTCGCGTCGTGACCAATTACCACGTGATTCAACATGGTAGCTCAGCTGTGATCAAATTGCCCGACGGTGCCTTCTTTGTCGTTGATGGAGTGCTCGCAGCTGACAAATCCCGCGACATTGCTGTCGTTAAGGCACATGGAAACAACTTCCGCACGGTCTCGCTTGGAGATTCCGACAGGCTCCAAGTAGGAGAAGAAGTTGTAGCGATTGGCAATCCCCTTTCCCTCGAATCAACTGTTTCTAACGGCATCCTGAGCGGAATTCGATCTGTTGAAAAAGAAGGCGGCAAATTGTTGCAGATCACAGCGCCGATCTCACCGGGCAGTAGCGGCGGGCCGCTGTTCAATATGGCGGGAGAGGTAGTCGGAATCACGACCTTGTATATCAAAGGTGGAGAGAATCTGAATTTCGCAATTCCCATTAACGATCTAAAGCCGATGCTTCAAACTAGTTTTTCGAAACTCGCCAATTTCCCTGATAAGGCCCAAGCCGACAACACCACGGCTTCCAAAGGGGCAACGGCTCGCGTAATCGGAATCGAGCACACGATCATAACCTTGCCCGGATATACGGTTAAAGATTATGTCGCGTGCATGAAATCAGCAGAAGACGTGCCCGATTTCGAAGGCAAGAAAGCAGTTGTGGAAGAGTTAAAGAAAAACTGTAAGAAATTAGATGAAATAAACAAGGGAATTCCTACCGGATATTATCCCCCGAGAAAGCAACCGGGCTACATGGTAACGTTCGAGACCGCAACCGCTAGGTACGTTGTATCAACTGTGGGCAGCTGTAAGGAGGTGCTGGAGAATGGACAATGCGGCGGTGAAAACGTACCTGACGTAGTTGTTGGACAATCGTATATATTCTACCGGTCCTGCATCGGCGAGACAGATATGTGTCTCGATGACCCGCCCGTCAAGGAGGGCGCCGTCCCGGAGGTTAAACTGATAGGCCATTTAGAATCAGTCGTCGAAAAGAAACGGGCGGAGTGAGAACTCTGGCGGCTTGCCGCGCTTTGTACGCTATGAGCTGTCTTTTCTAAGATTTTCGTTTCTCCTTCTGAATCTCTTGCCCTTTATTTCGAGGGGCGTCGCGCTAATGAGGGGCGGAAAATGACACAACTTCAACGGAAAGTTCTCGCTGGGCTCAAGAGGTCGCTTGAGCGGGAGAAGAAAAACTTTGAACGCGACACCGGGCTTGTTCGGTTTGCGGGAATTACTTTGAAACCGCTGATCGAACGTCACCGCATCAATATAAAAATGTACGAAAAGCTGATTGCAGATTTGGAAGGCAAGTAACATCGCGCCGCAACGCATAGCAGCCTTCTGGCTGTACTAATTGCGTTTCACGCTCAGGCTTCGATGTGCCGGGTTCGAAACCAAGGCCTGCCAGTTTGGACGCCTTCGGCACGAACTGCCGATTGCACGGAGTAATTACGTTTTCGAAGCGTGGGAGGCCATCTATGCCCGTCTCGGATGAACCGACGAAAAAGAGTTTTCTAGAGGAGGACCTGTACGATGCTCTCAGGTGGCTGTTCGTTGGCGCAGTGACGTGGGAGGCCTCTCGAAACCAACCGCACCGCTGCGGCAATCAAGATGTGCTCGCGATGTTCACCAGCTTTAGTCAGGCCCGGGCTCTCTACGAGTTCTTCTACGCTAACGGAAGACAGCACGACGACGCGCGGGCATGTGATTTCACCTCGACTTCCGCGTGGCACCCGACCGAAACCAATCTCTACCGAACATACATGGCTGGACATAAGCCTGCAAACAAGCGTGTCTTTCACCTCGTATACAGCCGCTCGTCTCACGCCGGCGGCCCTGGGCACGACGGGCCTGACCACCTCAAAAACCAAGTCCTGGAAATCGCAAAAGATATTCGTAGTCTCACAGAACAATTGGCAAATTCCGCAGATACCGGTTTTCGGCACAGCATTCGGCACGCTCTACAGAAAGCGCTTCAAGAAGCCAAGCTCACAGCGAACCTGTACGGCATCGCCAACCCTTTCTAGCCGTGAAACCCGCCGTGTACCTCACTTGGGCGAATCCGGTGTTTTTGGCGTTTTTTGCGCTGAGTAGAATCAATTAAGAGTTACGCGCCTTCAACGTCGCTTTCAGCCCAATCCTTACTGTCCCTATGCGAGCGATTCGCTCCAGGCCGTGGTACACATCGAGGTACACAATAGGTGCAGCGGGTTCGCGCTGAATTGCGGACCAGGGTGCAGCTTGCCGCGATAACGTGGGCCTAGAAGAATCCCGCTGGGATCGGAGTGGAACTTTTCTTTGGAGCATCTTCTAGCATTAACGCGATTGCACATTTCGCCGACTCAAAGACGTTCATAGCCTGCGGTGGCTCTAGCGTCATGTCGGGATGCGAGATCGGATTGCGGTAGACGTTTTTAATCCTCGACAAGAAGTCGATTGCTAAATTTAGCAAGTCTTCGCTGTCAATCGTTTTCGACACCAAAAGCGCATTTCTCTTGTTCTGCAATGCTTGGATTAGTGGCCCAAGTGGGGTGCCGTCCGGTAGTGTCGTACCGACAACGATTGTGTGGTAGCCGCGCGCGACTGCCTCAACCGCCCGCACCGAATGAAAGCCAACCGCAGTTGGTAGATCGAAGGCAATGGAGCGTCCAGCTTGTCGAATGTCCGTGAGCGTACGCTTGTTCAGCAGGGCCACTTCAGCTACTCCGAAAACTTGCTCGGCATTGTTGATTAGCGCGTCCACCGAATACGCTCGCCTTTTGGTGACGAAGTATATCGGCATCTTGTTCAGTTCTTGGTTCATCGAGATTTCAAGCTCGGTGATGGCTCCACCCAACTCGAAATTCATAGGCGTGCCCGCCAACGGGGAGTTCGAACGCCCCTGCCTACACTCTTCACCGATAACATCGATCGCAGTGATTAAGCGCTGCGCTGGATTGCGACTCTGTTCAAATGGAAGTACTTCTTCGGCCAACAAATGCTCCAATTCAACCCTCAACATGGCGCAGCCAGATAGAACACTGTATGGCGTCGCGGCGGGATGAAGCGCGATCCCTTTCACTTGACCCGCTGCGTGACCAATATTGTAGAGTGCGATGAGGTTTTCGACCTTTACCACATTGCCCCATTTCCCGTAAGACCGTCACGCTGAGATTTCCGGGCTGTCTTTTTTTTCTGCCGTGGACTCTGGCGCAACAGCAGCGGAGTGCGCGGGCTCAATGCTCTTTTTCAGGGAAGAGTTAAGCATCTCAATCCAGTCCATTCGCACTTTGCCAATCTCCCTGACATTAACTTCAAAATCGTAGATGATCAAATCCGCATCTATGGCATTATCCGCGCGGACAAGTTTTCGCAACGTTCGCCACATCGAGTTGAGAAATCGATCTGGTAGCTGTTCACAGGGGTATATCCGAGCATCAACGTCGAAGCCGATCTCGCCGTTGGCTCTCATTACTAGGAATTCCGCTTCCCCACCACACGATTCGTCGTACTCCATAACGCTCTTGAGCGCGTACGCCGAGATAAGGCCAACGTCTTCAAGGGTGCGGGGTTCGCGGTGCGGCCCCCGCTCTTCAGATGAAAAAAACTTTCTAATCCAGTATTTCGCCAAATACGCACCAGCCCCGATGCACTCGTAGTCGGGCACGGGGGTAACGGTCGTCATGTATGAGGAGAACATCTGCATCTCCCCTCGCAGCCAAACTCCTGCCAACAACCGAAATTCAGTAGCGTACTTGTCTGGGTTTGGATAGATATGCTTCTGGTAGAAATCGACCAGTGCAATTTCGATCTCTCGTCTGATCTCCTCCATTGGTACGGTCAGGAAGTCGAGTTTTGCGATTCTATTTTCACACTCCAGAATTGATGCCCGTGCGTATGGAACAGAACCGGCAATGACAAAAACCGTAGCGCAGTAGCTGTCTCCGCCGTATGCGTTGGGGAAAATCTTTGTTTGATTGGTTTTTATGTCTGTTGTGATCTTGGTGTCCGCGCAGAAGAGAACACCGTCATCAAATTTCAAACACGCGGCTATGGTCACAAGCTCCCTCCATGCACTGGATTCTATCACAGCCTATTCGCCATTTGTTCGCCTGGATGGTAGAGTGACTGGGAACAAATTGGGAACAGATTGGGAACAAACCACCAAAGAACAGGCGTGAAATAGGTAGAGCAATAGGTACGTAAGTCATTGAGAAGCAAAGACGGGCCTATTCAAAGTTGGGCTCATAACCCGAAGGTCGTCAGTTCAAATCTGACCCCCGCAACCACAAAATGTTTCCCTTCAATCACTTCCGCGAACCCCGCAACCATCCGAATTGACAATTCTTCACTCGTTGCACCCCAGTGTAGAACGTCCTTGCTGGGCGCGATTAGAGACAGCCCTTTGAATTCCTGACGTGGAGAGCAATATCATCCAAGACCCGGCTCATTGCATATCGCTACTCTCTGAAGTTGCACCCAGAAAAGGGAGTGGATCGGATGAGCGAACAAAAGGCGGCTCAGAGTCTCGATTGTGATTTGGAAACCTTTAGGCATGACCTGCAAAAGGCATCGGAGCTAGTCGTTCGATTATACGGACGACTGGACGAGGCTCGAATCACCCCGGCGAAAACTAGGACGGAGATCGCCGCATTGTTTGACGAGTCTCTTCCAGAGGAAGCTCAGCCGATGGAAGCTATCCTGCGCGAAGTGGAGAGCAACATCTTTGCGAATTCCACGCTTTATCTGAGCCCGCGTTTCCTGGGCTATATCAACTCAGGGGGAAATCAGGCGTCAGTTCTGGGCGAGTTGTTAGCATCTGCAGTCAACCAGATTTGCGCTCTGTGGCACTTTTCTCCGGCAGCTTCGGAGGTGGAACAACGTGTGATCCGATGGATTGCCGAGTTCATCGGATACACCTCGGAAGCGGGAGGATGTCTCTTAAGCGGCGGATCGGCGGGCAATCTCGTAGGACTCGCGGTCGCTCGCAAACGGAAGGCGCAATTTGATGCGGCCTCGCTCGGATTGCGAGGAGGGCCCCCGCTAACGGTATATGTTTCGCAGGAGGGGCATGCGTCCGTGGAAAAGGGCATGGTGCTCTTGGGGATGGGGTGCAACCAGTTGCGGAAGATTTCCGTTCGGGACGACTTCACAATCGACCTTGACTCGTTGGAGAAGCAGGTAGCCGAAGACCGGAAGAGTGGATATCACCCCATTTGCGTGGTCGGAAACGCTGGCACGACGAACACGGGGTCCGTAGATCCACTGAATCTGCTTGCTGAATTTTGCCGGGACCAGGCGTTGTGGTTCCATGTTGATGCTGCTTACGGGGGACCTGCGGCATGCACCCAAGCCGCTGGAAAACTTTTCCGAGGACTGGACCAAGCTGATTCGGTCGTAGTCAATCCGCACAAGTGGATGTACGTGCCAGCGGAAGCCGCTTGCATCTTGGTTCGGGAACCGAGCGCACTTCGGAACACCTTTCAGGTTGTGGCGGATTACCTGCGAGAAGAGGACGAAACGGGGGCTGACGGACAACTCGATTTCAAGGATTACGGTCCCCAGCTTCACAGAAACTTCCGGGCGCTCAAGGTGTGGATGACTTTGAAGGCATACGGCACAAGGAAGCTGCGCGCGGCCATTGAAAGCAATATCGAAATCATGCGGCATCTGGCAGACCGAATCGACCAATCCGAGGATTTTCTCCGCCTTGCCCCGGTTCCATTGTCAGTAGTGTGTTTCCAGTACCGCACCTCGGACACTTCCGTCCATAAAGATGAGAAATACTTAGACGACTTGAACAGCTGGCTGCTGGATGCTTTGGAAAAAGACGGACGGGTGTTTCTATCGGGGACGAAGATTCATGGGATGAAAGTGCTTCGCGCGTGCAGTGTGAATCACCGCTTGCGTCGCGAGGATGTGGACTATTTGTTGGACGTGATCCGGGATGTTGGCCGTTCCTGGGTCGGTAAAGCCCAAGCCGGCTGACGCCATAGACAAGGCACCACTAAGATTGCGATGTCATACATCCGAAAAAAAACGATTGCAGGGCTGAAGCCAGGCGACTCTTTCACTGTTTCACGCACATTCACGGAGAACGATTCGACGGCTTTTGCCGACGTTGGCAGGGACTATAACCCTGTGCATTTCGATCTTCGCTTTGCAAAGACGAAGAATTTCCATGGCCCAATTTGTCAGGGACTCTTGGTTGCCAGCCTACTCACTGAGATCGGTGGACAGATTGGATGGCTGGCGTCTGAAATGAATTTTCGTTTCAAGAAGCCAGTATATTTTGGAGACACAATAGAATGTCGTTTCACCATCACTGAGCTTGATGACCGCAACAGAGCCAAAGCTGAGGTGACGTTCAAAAACCAGCGGGACGAGACTGTCATAGAAGCATATGTGACTGGTATTACGCCCGGCCTTCCAGAAAGGCGCGTCATGGAGGTCATGATGGCTGAAGGAGATCCCACCAATAAATGTCGCTAGAATCTGACGAGCGGCTTCGGTGATCCGAGCAGCCACCCGCTTCTATAGGGTCTACGATGCCGCGCGCAGACAACAAGAGTATCTGCCGGGCGTAACGCCGAGCGCGGCTCTGAAGCAACGGTTGAGGTGACTCTGATCACAAAATCCAGTGCGGTACGCGACCGCGGAAATTGGTTCGCCTGCCTTCAACAGCTTGCGTGCCCTCAGCACGCGCAGGTTTCTCTGATATTGGTGCGGGGGAATTCCCACGTACTTATGAAACACTCGCACCAGATAGTACGGGCTGAGGCCGCCAATCTGAGCTAGCGAGCGAACCGAGACGTCCTGCTCCGCGTGGACGTCAAGCCACTCTCTTACTCGCCGGACTGCCCCATGTTCATATCCTGGGTCACGAAGGGATTGACCGGGCACGAAATGGTCGGTGGCCAAGCGCGCCACAACTGACAACAGTAGCGATTCGTTCTGCAACAACGAATTTGAAGCACTCAAACTCGCGAAAACTTGAGCAAGCCGCGTCGCTAAGGCAGTGTCGTTCACAAGCGGGAATTTGAATCTTACGTCCGGCGGGCTGCGCCAGTCCAGGGACTGAAGGAGTCTCGCCATGAGGGCTGTTTCTATATACAGGTTGCGATACGTCCAGCCATCGTCGGATGCGGCGTGACCCGTATGCAACTCACCTGGAGCGATGAGATTGCATGTCCCAGGCACGGCATCGCGAAGTGCACGGCGACAATAGAACGCGCCTTGGCCTCCAAAATTGAGGCTCACGGCGTAGAAGTCATGCATGTGTGGGACAAAAGAGTGTTCTAGCCACCGGGCACTCATGACTTCGAGACCATCTAACCCGGACACCCTTGAATATTCAGCGAAATCTCTCGCCTCCATGCTGGGAAGGATATCACTAAATCGTTCTGCTGGGCCGGCTGCGCACAGCCTATAGCTGGAATCCGGCGTCATTGGCCGCCCAGGTGCTGCAAATGGATCAATTCACTTCTGAACGCTATCGACAGAATTTGTCTATTCGGTACATATCGGGCCCCCGCAACCATTTGTAAGTAGTTAAGCAGCAAGGGGCTTCTTGGACTCCACCAAGAGGCCCTTTTTCTTTGGTTACGGTTTGAAATGTTCCTCTGGGATAAGCGGTCGGTTGCGGTTCCGGGCGGATTCCACTTTACCGGTAACGCGACTTCCCAGGCATGTCCGATTGGAAGCCAGAAAAAACGGAAGAGGCCGACAGTGGTACTTTCCATTGGAAGCGTGGCTGACGTTTTGGCGTGGATTCCTTACGGGATCGAAATTAACAGGCCTCCACTTACCCCAAGCGATTGTTCGTGTCCCCGGCCAAAATTCCGCTCGTAACCGGGTTCCACGTACCAACCGAATCTGTGCTTTTTTGAAGGCCAAAACATAACATCGATGACACCTTCGCCGCTCACCGAGTTCGGTGTTTTCCCTGCTTCGTTCGAGTGAATCCACTCCGGGCCTATCCCAACCATCAACTCCACTTTCCTAGATGGCGTCCACGGTTTCTTGAAGAGAAGATCGGTGCCCCACTCCGTAGAACGCCGATTGAACAGTGGGGTCACACCTGCCTCCAGTTCGAGCCATTTCTCGATGGGAGTGACTTCGACCGCGACAGCGGGTCCGAAACCCCACCCTCCATTGAAATTCCAGCTAGTGGCTGCCCCAAGTTCGATGACCGCAACCTCTTTCTCTTCTTTGTAGGCTGTCTGCGCAAATGCACTTCCGGCGAAGCATAAAAGCAAAGCTGCTATCGTTATGGTTCCTGTTGCGTGCGCCATTAGGATTGAGATTTTAGCACAGCGTGACTTCGTGCTCTGCGACCTTACTTTGGGTCACCTGTCTTGTGCTCTTCGATTTGAAACCGCAAGAAGCTGTGGATTGCCACAAGTGCTTCGTCGCTAGTGGTCGATATCACAACTCGACCACCTGCCGGAGTCTCCTCAAATGTGTAGCGAATCTGTTTTTGCAACCGCTTCATTTCCGGCACACCAGGAGGAACGGTGTCGTGAACAAACATCGGAATGTCAAAGTCGCCGCTTTGAAACGCACGAGCGATGTGGCCTAAGTGCATTCGTATATTGTCCCGATTGGTTTCGTCCTTCTTGTCATTGGCTTCTACTTGAATGACGCCGCCGTCCTGCTTCAAAAGGAAATGATGTGTCGTCGCGGTCTGTGAAAAGCCCATACCCTTCTCACCGCGTTCGTTCACTTGTGAATGAGCATCATGCATCGGACATTCGGTCTGTGATTCAGGTTTTTGGCTTGATTGAGCGGATACCACTGCTAAAGCAACTAAAAGAATCAGTTTCATGGTGTCTCCGGTTTGCGAGTGCCGCGAGCCGGAAATCGTGTCCGGCTCTTCGGGTGAGCGAATGTTTCCAGCAATCGAGCCTGTTTACCGCGAGGAGTCTTTGACAGTTGACGGTCCCACGCCTTGAGTGTCGAACGCAACTCTCGACGCCAATTCTGTAAATCACGCAGCTTGGCTTCGAGAAGAGCCAACTTTTCTGCGGCCAACTTCCGCACCCGATGGCAAGGAGCGCCCCCGGCATTTCGCTCGCGGAAAATGTCCGCCAGTTCATCGACCGAGAGGCCGACAGATAGTCCGGCTCGAATAGTACGCATACGAGCGAGACTATCTGGCGGAAATACGCGGTATCCGGCTGACGTTCGGGCCGCTGGTGGCAAAAGCCGACGCCGTTCATAAAACCGGACAGTGTCCGCGCTTACTCCACAAAGCCGAGCCAATTCGCCGCAGTACAAGACCCGAGTTTTGGAAACGGCACTCACGCTAGAAGCCTAAAGGTTGGAACTGGTTCAAAGGTCAAGTACGTTTCCACGCTCGAATGCTGTTGCTGTATCACGGGCTGCTTCCCTCGCCTGTCTCAGCGATAATGACAACGTCAAAACCAAGTTTTCTAGCCGTTGCGCCTTTGAAAATGTGGATTACTTTTCCGGGCCTCCCGACTTTGGTATCACCGATCTTGTATGAATTTTTCGTAGGTCCAAAGTCATGTCCCGCAGGCACAAGATGGCCGTTTGGCAATTTCACGAAATATCCGTAGCTCACCCACTTTACGGGTTTCTTCTTTTCCGGTTTCGTTGTCACGACTACTCCTGCACTCGCACTCATTTGTGGTAAAACGACATCAAGCTTGCGCTTGAACGGTGGGAAGACTATAAGCAAAGGAAGAAACAGCAGAAAGAGAAAGAAGAGGAATGAACATGGCTTTGACGCGGGATTTTAGAGAAACAGTTCAGGCACGTGTGAAACGCGATGCCTCCTTCCGAAAAGGACTTCTTACCGAAGCTATCGAAGGCCTTCTTTCTGGCGAAGTTGCACTCGGCAAAGAGCTCTTGCGCGACTATATCAATGCCACAGTCGGCTTTCCAAAGCTGGCCGCGCGAACAAAGATCCACGTAAAAACGCTTCACCAGATGTTCGGTCCAAAGGGGAATCCGACCGCCAGCAATCTGTTTGAGATCGTTGCCTATTTACAGCAAGCCGAGGGAGTCCGATTCAAAGTCCGATCCACGCGCGCTGCTTAACCTGCAGAGCAGTGGCGTTTGATGCGGTCGTAAAGAAATCTCCACTTTCGATGCGGATACGGTTTTCGATTCCTCTGGCACGCAAAAATGCAAGGGCGTCGGCCACAACGTGAGGGCGATCGAAGAGCACGCCGCGGCATTGTGGGTATCGAGTAACGATATGCGCGAGCATGTTTCCCGTGGCGCCACCAACATCAACAATAACTTCCAGCGACGAAAAATCGTACGATGCGGCGACCGCCGCCGGCTCTGCGCTATGGATGCCAACCATTGCTTCACTAAACTGGGTCGCTAACTGGGGATGCTGGGCCAGATAATCGAATAGCGTACCCGTCCGGCCGATCCATCTTCCGTCGCTGAATAGTTGCCAATAATAATGTCCCGCGCGCTCATGCGTTGCGCAAGGCGGAGGTGTGGGATGAATCGGAGGAATCACGATGTCGAGAAGCAACG